>Ga0208696_1000002_pt1 | contig 697988 bp, 602 predicted proteins | sample Sb_taG_9_FD_187711 | JGI IMG/M metagenome (GOLD analysis project Ga0208696, IMG submission 187711) | Peat soil microbial communities from Weissenstadt, Germany - Sb_50d_b_LC metaG (SPAdes) (version 2) | ecosystem: Environmental > Terrestrial > Soil > Wetlands > Peat | place: Germany... | reverse complement strand
TGTCCGGCGAGACGCCGGACAGTCGCAGCGTCAACTGCCGCCCCGCGCCTACCATCTCATTGTATTTCTCGTAGGCTTTGACGATACGCTGCACCAGGCTGTGCCGCACCACGTCGCGCTCGTCAAAATTGATGAAGCTGATACCCGTGACTCCTTTGAGAACCTCGAGAGCGTCCAGCAAGCCACTCCGCTTTCCCGCTGGAAGGTCGATCTGCGTGACATCGCCGTTTACCACCATCTTGGAACTGAAGCCCTGGCGTGTGAGCACCATCTTCATTTGCTCGGCGGTCGAATTCTGCGCCTCGTCCAGAATAATGAAGCTGTCGTTGAGTGTGCGGCCGCGCATAAAGGCAATGGGCGCGACCTCAATCACGGCGCGTTCCAGCAGCTTCTCCACCTTGTCGGCTTCGAGCATGTCATAAAGGGCGTCATACAACGGACGGAGATACGGGTCCACTTTCTCTTGCAGTGTTCCCGGCAGAAACCCCAGCCGCTCGCCCGCCTCGACCGCCGGACGAGTCAGGATAATTCTCGCTACCCGCTTCGCCATCAATGCCGAGACGGCCATGGCTACCGCGAGGTAGGTTTTTCCCGTTCCCGCCGGTCCCACGCCGAACACCAGATCGTTGCGCTCGATAGCTTCCATGTAGCGGCGCTGGTTTACCGTCTTAGGCGCCAGCAGTTTTTTGCCGAAGGTGCGCTGCCGTCCGCTGGATACGAGCGCCCGCAGGCTGACTTCCGAATCTTCCGTACAAACGCGCAAATAGCTGTTCAAATCGCCGTTGTTGAATACGTGACCTTCGCGTACCAGCGCCACATAATCTTCGAGAATGCTCTCCGCGCGCGATACGTTGGCCGGTTCGCCTTCGATTTCGAGCGAGCTGTCGACCAGATGAGTGCTGACCTGCAGTCCAGACTCCAGTAAGCGGATGTTTTCGTCGCGCGTGCCGAACAGGCTTTCGATTCCGCGGACGATGGGAACGCTGACTTTCATTTAGCGCGTATCGCAGGATACTTCAGGTTATGCATGGATAGCCGCGCAGTCGCGGAACGACCGGGTGATTGCGCGAAAAGACGAAGATGTGAGGACGGGGAACAACGGTACAATGAGCGGCCCGCCAGTGCGGGCGGAATTACCTGCCATCTGTAGGTATTATATCAGGGCCGCGGGAAATTGCTCAAATGCATGCCGTGCGGCCAATCACTGCCCAGGTGGAAGGCGCCGTGATCTTCGGCTGCGCACGGCTAGACGACGACTTGCGACAGTGGTGCGTGCACGTCGATGGCGCGCCGGTGTTGGTGTTCGGTCTGCGGCGCCAGGCACGCTTTGACGATCAACCGCTCGCTGCCACACTCGAAGGGCACGACCAGCCATTCTGTACGATGGATGCTGGTCGCAGTAAAATTATGGCCGAAGACCACGACCGGAATGCTCATATTGAGCATCCCAACCTCGGCTTCGAGCGAATTCTTGAAGCTACCCACGATCATGTTGGTTACTTCCCCGATCGCGTCCAACACCTCTTGATCGATCGATGCGAACTCCGACATCAGCAACTGCCCCGAGATCTTGCGGGCAAAATCTCCCGTGCAGAAGACGCTCCCGGTACCAACCCATTTCCCGGTCAGTCCGATGAGAGCAACGACGCCATTCGTCGGCTCCGGCTTGCTCGGTAGGCGGTACGGTTCGCCTGCAGCCACCTCGATACCCAACATGGTCGAGAATACTTCTTCAGTGGCCGCGCGAAGGGCCCCCGCCATCTTTGTGTCATCCAATTGTTCTGGCATATGTTCTCCTGATCGGCAGCCCCATTACTCGTCCGGCGCGGAGGCGGGCCGACGGTGGGACTGCTTCTCCGGCTGGGGAAATAGGCAAGCCTTCACTTCCAACCTTCCGCCGTCGCAAGCGAACGGCGCCACCACCCAATCCGCGCTGTGGGTGATGCCGGCCGTGAAATTGTGACCGAAAACGACCATGGGAATACTCATTCCCAGCGGACCGGTTTCTTCTTCCAGGGCATTCTTGAAATTCCCGATGATCATGTTCGTAATTTCGCCCATGGCGTCCAGAACCTCCTGGTCGACCGAAGCAAACTCCGACATGAGGAATTGCCCGGAGATCTTGCGCGCCAATTCCCCGGTACAGGCAATGCTGCCTGTTCCCGTCCATCTTCCCGTCAGCCCGACCAGCCCGATCACCCCATCCGCAGCCTCAGGCCGGCACGGCTGGCGGTACGCGTCCAGGCTCGTGAGCTCCACGCCGAGCATGGTGGAAAAGACGTCTCCCGTGGCTTGGCGGATGGCGGCGACCACCTTTCCTTGATCTAGCTCCTGTGGCATGATTTCTCCTGATGTGATGCCCGGCGCATTCTAGAGAATGCCGGCTAACTTTTCCTTGATCTGATCGGCCGTGAATGGTTTGCGGACGAATCCCTGCGCTCCCAATTGGACCGCTTCCATGACCTTGGTTTGGCTCCCCTCGGTGCTGATCATCAGCACCGGGACATGTTTCCATTGGTCGTGCGACCGGAGTTCGCTCAAAAACTGCAGGCCGTCCATGTTCGGCATGTTGATGTCGGAAAGAATCAGACCCACCGGCTGCGCTTTGACCGCGTCCATGGCCTCGCGCCCATCGGCGGCTTCATACACTTTCCCGACCCCCAGATTCGCCTGTGCTAAAACCCGTTGCAGAATCTTTCGAATAGCGGCGGAATCATCCACGATCAGTACGTCCACGGGCATCTATTCTCTCCTGTAGTCCTTCATCGGCGGGAGCGCGCCAAAGCATTAGATTGCCTGGCCCGGGGCCTCGCCAATTAGCCGTGTGCACGCCAACGCGCTAAGAAAGATTCGCCGGCGAAGTTCTCCAACTCCCGATTCCATGCGATCCGCCACTCCTCCAGTTTGCGGTGGCGCAATTTTTCGAGAAGCCGGACGCGGCGATGCGCCTCCATCACCCGCGCTTGCTGGCCGGCCAGCCGTTCCGCGGCTTCCTGGCGCTGGCGCGCGTTGGCCTCGAGATCTCTCTCCAGCCGAACGCGAAAGCCGCCCAGCGCCGCTAGATCGCCGCCGTCCACTCGGCCCCTGGCCAGCAGCTCTGTTCCCGCCCGGTCCCACGCCGCCAGAATCTCCCGCCGTGCCGCCTCCAGCCGTTTCTGCTCCGCCACGAGCAACCCCAGCCGTGCCTCCTCGGCTTCGAACTCCTTCCGGCGCCAACTCAAAATCCGTTCCAGCCGAAATCCAAAATTCTGCATGGCGGCTTCAGGCGAGTGCGGCTGCCAGCGCGTTCAGCTGCGAAACCGTCTCCTGCCGCGGCACCCGCACGTGCGCCTCCTGCCGTAGAAAATCCAGCAAGCCTTCGCGCACGCGAATGCTGGAGTCGAGGCGTGGATTGGTGCCGGCTACATATGCTCCCAGTTGGATCAGGTCCTCGGCTTGCTGATACGTAGAGAGAGCCTCGCGCACCTTGCGCGCCGCCGCCTGCTGCTCCGTGCTGGCTACCCGCGAAGTCAGCCGGCTGACTGATTGCAGGATGTCGATGGCCGGGTAGTGGCCCGCGTCGCCCAGCCGCCGCGACAGCACGATGTGCCCGTCCAGAATGCCGCGCACCGCATCACAGATCGGCTCGTTGAAATCGTCGCCCTCCACCAGCACCGTGAAAAAGCCGGTGATCGAGCCGCGCGCGAAGTTGCCCGCGCGCTCGAACACTTTGGGCAGCAGATGAAAGACGGAAGGCGTGTAGCCCTTCTGGCTGGGCGGCTCCCCCGCGGCCAAGCCGATTTCCCGTTGCGCCATCGCCAGCCGCGTGACGGAATCGAGCACCAGCAGAACGCTGGCGCCCTGGTCGCGGAAATATTCGGCCACCGCCAGGGCCACAAAGCACGCCCGCACACGCAGCGGAGCCGGCCGGTCCGAGGTGGCGGTCACGACCACCGCCCGCCGCCGCGCTTCTTCGCCCAGTTCCTGTTCGAGAAACGCACGCACCTCGCGGTTGCGCTCGCCAATCATGCCGATCACGGTCACGTCGGCCGAGTGATTGCGCGACATGGAGGCCAGCAGCGTGCTCTTGCCCACGCCGCTGCCGCCGAAAATTCCCACCCTCTGCCCCTTGCCGCACGGCAGCAGGCTGTCGATGGCGCGAATGCCGGTTTCGAGCGGCTCGGTGATATGCTCGCGCTCGAGCGGGCTGGGCGGTGTATGGTAGAGGTCGTACCAGTCCGCGGCGGCAATGGGCGCTCCGCCATCCATGGGCCGGCCAAATCCGTCCAGCACGCGGCCGAGCAAAGCATCGCCCACAGCCACACGGGCGTCTTCAGAGCGCGCCACGATGCGGTCGCCCAGTTGCATGCCGCCGGTCTCCTCGAGCGGCATCGACAGCAGGTTGCCGTCCCGAAACCCGATCACCTGCGTGCGCACCGGTCGCCCGTCCGAGGCTTGGATCTCGCAGAAGTCTCCGATGCCGGCCGCCGGGCCGCGCGATTCGACCAGCAATCCAACCAGCCCCACCACTGCTCCGGAACGCTCGAGCGGGTTCAGCGTAGGGATGCGCTTCAGATAGGGATTGAGATCGATAGCATCGTGGGTCATCGCGAGCTCCGAAACCGGTCGGTCAACCCGCGCTCGATCTCCGCCAGTTGCGTTTCCGCGGAGGCATCCAGATCGCCCCGCGCGGTCTCAAATACCGCGCTCCCCCGCGCCAGCGCACCGTCCGCGATAACCGTAATCGACCCGCGCCCGGCGTCCGCCAGAAATCCACGAACGATAGCTTCGTGCTCGGGGTGCACCCGCAAACGGGCGGTCTCTCCGGCTGCCAGTTGCTCCAGCGCCGCCTTGACCAGGCCCGTGATCGTCTGCGGATCCACGGTCAGCTCGCGCCGCACCACGCGGCGCGCAATGGCGACCGCCAGACGGATGAGATCCTCCTCGGCCTGTTCCCGGAGGCGCGGCCGCAGTGCCGCCAGTTCCTTGGCGGTGCGCGACAACTGCTCCAGCACCGGGCGTACCTCGGCCTGTGTCTGCGCCCGCCCCGCCGCTTCTCCCTCGCGGAACGCGGCTTGCCGCACCGCCGCCAGATCCGGCTCGCCCGCGTTGGGCACTTCGTGGAGCGCCTTTTCCGCCGGGCCAGGGGGGCGCATCCTCTGAGCGCCCGGCAGCGTTTCGCCCACCGCCGGCCACACGAGTGGCTCGCCTTCGGTGGATTGCCGCCGCACCAGCGCCCTAACTGACATACTGTTCTCCTGGCGCCGCGCCCTTCAAACTCAAGACGCCGTCGGCTTCGAGTTGGCGGACCACCGCGATGACCTGTTGTTGCGCGGCTTCCACGTCCCGGATCTTGATCGGACCGAGGGCGTCCATGTCCTCGCGCAGCATATCGGCGCCGCGCTGCGACATGGCCTTCAGGAAATGCTCTCTCAATTGCTCGCTGGTTCCTTTGAGCGCCACCGTCAACAGCTTGCGATCGACCTTTCCCAGCAGCTCCTTCATGGCGTTTTCGTCGATCATGAGGATGTCCTCGAAAACGAACATGAGGTGGCGAATAGTTTCCGCCAGGTTCCCGTCCTGCTGTTCGATATTTTCCAGAATTTCCTTGTTGGTCATGGAATCCAGGCGGTTGAATAACTCCGCCACCGCACGCACTCCGCCATACGACTCACGGCTAAATTCCCCGAGAGCCTTCAGCTTCTGGCCGATTACCGCGGCGATTTTATGCACGATCTCGGGCGAGATTTGATCCAGGTTGGCCATGCGCATGGCGACGTCCGCTCGCAGGTTGGGAGGCAGCGAGACCAGCAGCGCCGCAGCCTGCGGGGCGTCCAAGTGGGACAACACCAGCGCGATGGTTTGCGGATGTTCGCTGTGCACGAACTTCGCCAGCTGCTGCGGATCGGCCTTCTGTAACGCGTCCAGGCTGACCGCTTCCGCCCCTAGCGCTTTGATGAGCCGGTCCACCAGCCTCTTGGCTGCCTCCGGCCCGAAGGCATTGTTGAGCATATTACGCGCGTAGTCCAGCCCCCCTTTGAGGGCAAAGTCACGCGCCGCGCTCATCTGGTAAAACTCTTCGACGACCGATTCGACCTGATCCGCCGTGATGGTGTTGATGCGCGCCACCTCGCGGCTGACCATTTGGACCTCTTCCTCCGAGAGGCTGCGGACAAAATCCCCGCTGGATTGGTCTCCCAGCGCCACCAGCAGGATCGCGGCCTTGCGAATGCCGGTCAGGTTCTCGGTAGCCTTTTCAGCGACGGCGGCCATCTACCCCTTCTTTGGTCAGATCAGTACTCTTTCTTTTGCGGGATATCCCCGATCCAGGAGCGTAGAACGTGCGCGCCGATGCTGGCGTCTTTCTTGCCCTGCTCGCGCACCTGCTTGAGCAGCACTTCGGCCTTCTTGGTGGTGACCTTGGGCATTTTGATGGAGCTGAGCGCCTCCTGCTCCATGCGGTGTTCCAGTTCCGCCTGCTCCGCCAGCCGCGCTTGAATCTGCTGGTCGAGCGATGCGGTAAGCGCGGATGCTTCCGCGGACGCAACCGCCGGATTGGCCTCAGCCGTGACCCGCCCTTTGCGGCTGCGCATCCACAGGAACACTGCCGCCCCAATCGCCAGGAGCGCGCCGCCGATGGCGCCGGCCGCAATCTTGGGATCGCGCAACATTTCCAGCCAGCGCGCGACGGGCGGGTTTGGCGGCGCCGGTGCCGGCGGCCGGACCGATGGTTCTTCCTGCTCGCCTTCGGGATGCAGGGTCGATTCAAACGGCAGCGTCTCCACTGTGAGCTGGTCTCCGCGGTCGGGCGCGAGGCCGGAAACCCCGGCCACCAGATCGCGGATGGTTTTGAGTGTCTCGGGAGCTGGCGGGACAAGCACGCGATGGCGTTGCTTTCCGCTTCCTTCCCAACGAACAGCCTGGTCCACTAGAACCGCAAGCGACATGCGCTTGACTGCACCTTGTGGCAAGCGCGTGCGCCGCACCGTGCGCGTCGACTGGTAGGCGATGTTCTCGGTGCGCCGTGACACCCCGGCCAGCATGGTACCGGGGCGCGACGTGGGACGGGGCAGATTGGACGCGGTGCCGGGGACTCCGTTCGCGCCCGTGCCCCCGCTGACATCTTCAGTCTTTTGGGAGGTCACCATGACCGAGCGAGTGGGGTCATAGATTTCTTCGCTCTGCTCTACGCTGGAAAAATCGCAATCGACCGAGACCCCCACGCGGAATTTGTCGGCGCCCAGCAGCGGCTCGAGAGTGGCGCTGATCTTGTGGGAGAGATCGCGCTCCACGCTTTGCCGGAAGTCGAGCAAGCCTTCCGAGGGCTCCGATCCTTCGCCCGGCAGGCTGTGGCGCGGCCGGTTGAGCAGATTGCCTTGCGTATCCACGACCGAGACCGCCTCCGGCGCCAGGCCCTCGACGGCGCTCGCCACCAGATAGCTGATGGCGGTGACGTTGGCGCCCGCCAGGCGCACGCCCGGCTTGAGCCGCACCAGCACGCTGGCCTTGGCCGGCTGGCGCTCTTCGCTATAGATGGAGTCCTTGGCGAGAGTGATATGGATGCGCGCCTGCTCCACTTCACCCAGGCACATCACCGAACGCTCCAGTTCACCTTCGAGCGCGCGGTGGTAGTTGATGTGTTCCGTGAATTCGGTGGCGCCTAGATTATTTTTGTCGAACAGCTCGAACCCGATGCGTCCGCTCTTGGGCAGCCCGGCCGCGGCCAGGGCTAGGCGTGATTCCGCCGCTTTGGATGCGGACACCAACACCGCGGCTCCGTTGTCCTCGAGCCGGTACTCCACTCCGGACTGCTTGAGCTTTTCGACCACGGCCGCGGCATCTTCGGCAGCGAGCGCCGTATATAGCGGCCGGAAGTCACTTTCGCGGCGCCAGTGAGAGAAGGCCAGTACGCCCGCCACCACCGCCGCGGCGGCGAGGAGTATGGCAATGCGCTGCCGCAGGCTGAGACTTTGGATAAGTTTCTGGATTTGATCCATCGGCGGGGCGGGTCAGGTGAACTTACACCTGCATGCGCATAATCTCCTGATAGGCCGATACGGCTTTGTTTCTCACTTGCAGAAAAAGATCGAACGACAGGCTGGCACGCTGCACGGCCAGAATGGTCGAGTGCAGCTCTCCGCCTTCTCCCGAGAGGAAGTTGTCGACGGCTTGCGCGCCCGCGTTCTGGCTGGTTTCGACGCTCTGGATGGCGTTCTCCAGCGCGCCCTGAAAACCGGTTCCGCCCGCCGGGGCGGCGGGGACCAGGTCCGGTGCTACCGGGGGGACGCTCGTAATGGGTGCGAAGGAAACCGGCATCGGATTAGTGGAATAGATTGATCGAGTGCTGGATCATATCTTTGATGGCTGATACCGCGGCCACGTTGGCCTCATATCCGCGGGCCGCGCCCATCAGGTCGACCATGTCCTCGGCCGGATTCATGCGCGGAAATGCGACGTATCCCTGGGCGTCTGCGTCGGGGTGTCCCGGCAGATAACGGCGTTCGGGGTCGCGATTGTCAACCACGATGTCGGCGACACCCACGCCCTCGAGTCCCCCGGCGGCCGTGGCGCTCGACTGCGCTTCGAACACCGAGGCAAACGGCGAGACAATGTAGTCGGTGGCAAATACCGCGTCCTTGCGCCGGTAGGGCCCGCCCTCGGGCGTGCGTGTCGTCTCGGCGTTGGCCAGATTTTCGGTGAGCAGCTCGGCGCGTGTGCGTTGGGCTGACATGCCGGAAGCGCTAACCGATAGGGCGGAAAATAAACTCACGAGCTGCTCCCTTCGTGGATGGCCTCGTGCAAGGTCTGGATCTCGGAACGCATGAATTCGGTGGCGACGTTAAAGCGCAAAGCGTTCTCCGCCAGCAGACGGGACTCGCGATCCATGCTGACGTTGTTGCCGTCGTTCTTGATCTTGAGCCCGGCCACTTCGATGACGGCCGGCGGAGCCTGATCGATAGCGCTCTGGAATTCACGCTGGAAATCGATGTCCCTGGTCTTGTAGCCGGGGGTGTCGGCATTGGCGATGTTCGAAGCCACTAGCTTCTGGCGAGCGCCCACGAGATCCATGTAACGCTCAATGTGCGAGGCGAGGCCGTCCAGCATAGCACTCTGGAGAAGGCACTCAAATGGCCATGTTCTGATGCTGACAACGGACGGGATAGCCACACCGGTGACGGCAAGAAGTTGCCGCCGCCACGATCCTGCCGCTCGCGCGCCCCGCCCGCTCGTGCCGTCCCGTTCGCCCGTACGGCCCGCTCGCTCGCGGAGCGCCGCCGCCCGCCTGGTCCCGGCCCGCGGAGGCCGCAGCGCCTCAGCCTTGCTGTTGCCGGACAGCCGGCGGCATTCCGGCGGCTGCTTCGCCTGACGCGGCGATCTGTTCCACGTAGCGGAGCGCTTGGCGCGCCAGCTCAGGAGGCAGTGGATCGTGATGGCGCAATAACTTGACGAGAAGCCGGACCCAGTCCAATTCTTGCGGCTGGAGCCCGATCATGTAGCACTGGCGGGTCGGATTCACCGGCAAGGCCTCCCGTTATTTCTCTTCGGCCCGCCCGGCGGGATCTTTGAAAAAATTTATTTCCGCGCCGCCCGCAAGGCACGTGGCCGCTTTGCCGATCTATGGCGCATGCGCATGCTGAGGATAGGCTGGATCACGCTGGCGCTGCTGGGGCAGGAGCCGCCGCAAACCAAGGTCGGGGCCCTGATGGAGCCCTCGCTCGAGCGGCAGCGCGCTGCAGTGCGCAAGCAGACGTCCTCACCGGCAGGTGCGGATGCTTTCTTCGTCTCCCCGGTTTTCTTCCTGCCCCCTCCGCAGTCGCTCGGAGCGCCCACTGTGGCGGCCGCTGGTGCTGAGTGCGGCGCCCTCGCCGACACGGAGCTGCGGCCGCTGGCCACTGAAGCAGCGCAGTCCGCCGGCGTCAAACCCGAGTGGCTGCTGGCGTTGGTGGCGGAGAAGTCCCAAGGCCGCCCCTGCGCCCTATCACCAGCCGGCGCCGCGGGGCGCATGCAGTTGGCACCCGCCACCATGGATCAGTTGCATCTGGCCGACCCCTTTGATCCGCGCCAGAATCTGGCTGCCGGCGCCCGTTTGCTCGCACCATTAATTGCCCGCTATCAGGGCGATTTCGTGCACGCACGAGCTGCCTACGACGGGGTGGGCGGCCCGCAGGCACCCAAGTCCGTCTCCGAGCCCATAGCCCCTACTGCTGTCGGGCCCACCCAAAACCTGGCTTCTACGGCCGATAAGAATGAGTGAGGGCCGGGAGCCCGCAGCCTGGCTCTCCACCCCAGGCGCTGATCGCTCCGTACGGCGATGGAGGAAGCATTATGGATGTGGCACCGCTGCATAACGCTCCGCAAATCGCGGCCCCTGCGCCAACGTCGGTTTCCGCCGAACAGCAGGCCGAGAATGTGCAACTCATACAGGCCGTACACGCTATCAATGCCGCGGAATTGTACGGCGAAGAGAGCGAGCTGACCTTGGCCTTTGAACGCCGCACCCGGCGCGCCACGGTCCGGCTGGTCCACCGAAGAACCAGGCAAGTGATCCGCGAGATCCCCGCCGACCAGGTAGTGAGCATCGCTGAGTCGGTGATTTCAGGGGACTAGCGGCGCCCTCGCGAAAATGGCCGCGGGATTGGCTCAAACCCTGCGCTCCGAAGCCGATATGCGGTGTTGGAGGCAACAACATGACGAACGGCGCGCACGAGGCGTACCTGACTCAGAGGGTCCTTTCGGCCGATCCGGTCGAACTGGTGCGCATGCTCTACGCCGGTGCATCCGAGGCTGTGGAAACCGCACGCGCACGCTTAGCCGCGGGCGACATTCGGGGACGGTCGGCAGCGATTTCGAAGGCAGTGGAGATTCTTGCCGAGTTAACAGCCACGCTCGACCACACCCGTGCTCCGGAACTCAGCCGGAGCCTGGCCGCACTCTACGACTACATGCAACGCCGCCTGCTCGAGGCGAACTTCCAACAAGCGGATGCTCCGCTAGCCGAAGTAGTCGGTCTGGCGCGGTCACTCGCCGAGGCGTGGGGAGGCGTATCGGCCTCCGCGCCCGCGCCGGCTGCTCCTGCGGCCCACCGATCTGCCGTACCCGCGCCGCCCGCCCCTAAAACCGCTCGGCTCGTCTGGGATCCGGCCGCTAACTCCCGCGAGTCCGCGCTTCAGGGTTGGAGCTTCTGAGCTGTCGCCGATGTGTCCGCTCCGGCCTGAGTTTTCGCGCTGAGCCCGCGCATGATCAGGTGAGAGAGCCCCAAGCCCCCGTGACTCGCCATCGTCTGGGCCAGTTGCTCCTCCGCGAGCTCCATGGCTGGCGCGCCGGCGTCGTCGTTATCGGTGCCGGTCCACCCCCCCTGGTCCGATTCGTGCACGGATTTCAGCATCTGGCCGATAAGAAGCGCTTCGAATTGCTCGGCCGCCGCGGCAACGCGCCGCGGATCTTCCCCTGGCTTTTGGTTCGGCGCCAGGGCGGTACCGAGGAGTCCGCTCGCGCCGGTGATAGGTGTCATCAGATCACCTCCAGCGTGGCTTCGAGAGCGCCCGCGGCATGCAGGCTCTGCAAAATGGCAATGACATCCCGCGCCGAGGCGCCAATGGCGGTAAGGGCCCGGACCAGTTCCTCCACCGTCGCGCCGTGCTTCAGCACCACGTTACGTGCTTTCTCCTGTTTCACGCCTACCGCGGTATCCGGCACCACCTGTGTGGTTCCCGCCGCGAGCGGACCAGGCTGCGAAACCTCCAGCGTGGTTTTGATTTCCACCGTTAAGTTGCCTTGCAAAATAGCTACCGGGCCGATGCGCACGTCTTTGCCCAGTACGATGGTTCCGGTGCGTTCATTCACCACGACACGTGCGGCGCGGTCGAGTGTGACGGTAAGGGTTTCCATCTCGGCGACGAAATCGGTTGCGCTGGAGGCGAACGCGGCGGGCAGGGCAACCGACACCAGGCCTGCGTTTTCGGCGTGCGCGATCGGCGTTGTGCCGGCGGCAAACCGGTTGTTCACGGCCTTGGCAATGCGAGACGCGGTAATGAAATCGGCCTCACGCAATTGGAGTTTGATGGGGGTCTGGGGCGCCCGGGATGGCGCCAGCCGTTCGATGATCGCGCCGTTTGGCACCCTGCCGACGGTGGGATGATTTACCGTTTGGGTTGTCCCGCCTTTGCCCGCGACGAATCCGCCGGTTACCACCGGTCCTTGCGCCATTGCATAGATCGCACCGTCCACTCCCTGTAAGGGCGTCATCACCAACAGTCCGCCCTGCAGGTTCTGGGCGTCGCCCATCGACGAAGCGGTGACGTCAATGCGCATACCCGGCTGGGCGAAGGGCGGCAGCGTTGCTGTGACCATCACCGCCGCGGTGTTCTTCACCTGAATAGCCGTGGGATCCACCACTACGCCCATGCGTTGCAGCAGGTTAGCGAGGCTGCGATACGGAAACTGGCTCTGCTGACGGTCCCCGGTGCCTGCCAAACCCACCACCAGCCCATAGCCCAGCAACTGGTTGTCGCGTACTCCTTCGAGTGTGACCAGTTCCTTGAGACGAGTAACGGCCTCGGTTTCTTCCGCCGGCCGGAGCGGTAAGCTGACCAGCATCAGCATACTCAGCACACAGAGGGTGGTTCTCATAGAGGCAACAATCCCATCAGCAGCCGGTAGAGGATGAAGGGGCGCCGGATGGCGTCGCCGACGACCCCCTTGCCGTTGAGCCGGATCTCCATCTGCCCGAGATGGTCACTGCGCACGATATTTGCGGTGGACACGTCAACCGGCCGTACCACCCCGCGCACCGTGATCGCCTGCCGCTCGGAGTTGACGCCGATATCTTTGGACCCCTCCACCACCATGTAGCCGTTCGGCAGCACGTGTGTGACGCGCGCGGTAAGGGTGGTGGAGAAGGTGATGTCCCGGCTCGTGGTGCCCTGCCCGTTGACGGCCGTGGTTCCTGAAAGGTTGACCAGATTGGCTAACGCGCCGGTGCTTTTGGTGACGCCTCCGAGCGCATTGATGGCGCTCGATGCGGATGAGGTGCGCCCGGTTTTGGTCGCTCCCGTGGTCGCCGCCGAGGCCGACTCCGCCACCAGTATGGTGACTACATCATTGACGTGGCTCGCCCGGAGTTCGCTGGTGAGATTCAGCATCGGTGCTGCGGCCGACCACAGCGAACCGGGGGCGGTCTCGCCCGGTGCAGCGGCGCTCCGCATGGCTTCCGCGATGTAACGGTCAAGCGGACTCGGCTCCGGGGGCTTCTGGTTTTTCTTCCCCGAATTTCCGGCGTAGCAAGTCAGACCCAGACACACAGCCAGCGTCAATACCTTGTGAACCACTTATTTTTCTCCCGGCGGCGGCTGCTCCGGTCCACTGGGGACGGCCAGCGCCACTTTTCCCACGCCTTCCACGCGAGCGCGAAAGGTCCGCCCATTGGCGGGATTCCGCACCGGTATGAAATCTCCCCGGCGTCCGTCGCCACCCGCGACACCCTCGAGTCGCAGGCTGGCTCGCCCGCTGGTTACTTGGACCGTGACTGCATCACCGCTGTGAATTTCCGGCGGAACCTCTAACTGGCTGGGGAATACCGGCGATCCGGCGGAAATCGGCCGGCGCGGCAGGCGCCCCACTACCTCGTCCAGCGTGCGCGCCGGTTGCGCGCCAAAGGGTGACAAAGTGACGGAGTCCAGCCGCAGTTGGCCGGATTGTACCCGGTGGCCCACGGCCAGGTCTTCCCGTGCGCTCACTTGCGGACCTCGGACTTCGATCCGTGCCCGCACCCAGATGGAGAATCGCCCGCGCTCGCCATATTTGACGAACCCCTTCCAAAGGACCGGGGCGCCTGTCCCCTCCGGGACCACCGCCGCGCGCGGGAATTCGAGCGCGCCCCGCGGCGCCGGATAGCGGCTCCAGTCGAGAATCTGGATACTCGCTTCCGGGTCGCCCACGGCGCGCAACAGCGCAGCCCGCAAAGCATCGGGAGCGAGCGGGGCCGTGGGGCGCTCGACGCAGAGGTCAGCCGTGGAGCCGGCCTCGATCCCCTGGCGGCGGGCCAGGCGGTCCAGTTCGGCCGTGCGCAGAACGCGCCGCAGCCCGGGCGCGGGCGCATAACCGAGGTCGGTGTCCGGCGGCCATCGGGCGAAGGCCGGCTCGGCCTGGGCCACATCGCGCGCCAGAATACGGTCGCCTTCCACCGGTACGCAGGCCATTGCTGTCCACAGCCCCACCGTGAGGATCATTGTGTGAGGTTGTTGACGTCCTGATACATTTCGTCGGCGGCCTTGATGACTTTGGAGCTGGCCTCATACGACCGTTGCGCCACGATCATGTTGATGAATTCCGTGACCACGCTCACGTTGGATTGCTCGACGTAGCCTTGGAGCAGCGTGCCGAGGCCCTCCGGCCCGCCCGGATTGGCCAGGGTCGGATCGCCCGAGGCATCCGTCGGCAGGTACAGATTATGGCCCACCGCGTTCAGGCCGCCGGGATTGGGAAAAAGCGCGAGCTGGATCTGCCCGCCCAATTGCGATGCCGTCTGGCCGGGAGTCGAGAAGCTGACCGTGCCGTCGGCGGCGATGCTGATGTTCTGAGAGTTGGGCGGCAACGTGATCTGCGGCACGAGCGAGTTGCCGTCGTTGTTGACCACGTTGCCATTGCGGTCCAGGTGAAACGATCCGTCGCGCGTGTAGGCGAGCGTGCCCGAGGGCTGTAGAATCTGGAAAAAGCCGTTCCCCTGGATCGCCAGGTCGAGCGGATTCTGCGTCTGTTGCAGGCTCCCCTGAGTGAAGATGATTTCGTTCGAAGCCTGCCGCGTCCCGAGGCCAACCTGCAGGCCGCTCGGATAGACGGTTTGCTGCGCCGCGGCGGTGCCGGGCTGCGTGGTGTTCTGGTACAGCAGATCCTGGAACTGCGCCTGCCGCGTCTTGTAGCCGTTCGTGTTGGAATTGGCCAGGTTGTTGGCGATGTTGTCCAGGTTGGACTGCTGCGCCGTCATACCGCTGGCGGCGCTGTAAAGGGCCCGTATCATATGATGGAAAAACCTCCTGAAACCCGTGCTAGATCTTGGCCACTTGCTCCACAGCCTGGCGGTTCATTTCATCCCCCAGACTGGCGGCCTTCTTGAGCATCTCGAACTGCCGCATGACATTCACCAGGCGCGCGGCGCCTTCTGCGCCCGTAGCGTTGGAGATCTCCGTCATTGCTTGGCGGAGCTCGAAACCGGTGGCCGTGGCTGGTGCGACACTGGCGTCGGCCAACTGAAAATAGCTGTGTCCTTGCTTGGCAAGCGCTGCCGGGTCGGAAAAGTCCGTGATGGCTAGTTGCCCCACCTCCGTTCCGTCCTGGCTTACGGTGCCGTCGGGTGCGATCGCAAGCGGCCGCGCAGGGTCTACAGTCAGGCCGCCGCCTCCTACCTTTTGCAAGAGATACCCCTCGGCCCCCATCATCTGCCCCGAGGCGGAGACACGGAAGCTGCCGTTACGCGTATAGAGAGGCCCGCTGGGACCGGCGACAGTGAAGAAACCTTTGCCCGAGAGCGCCACATCGAGAGGGTTGCCGGTGGCGCGCAATTCGCCCTGTGAGAAGTCCGTCCACGGCCGCTCGATCACCGGCAGTGTGTCTGCTTCCGGCATGGACCCCGCGGCCTCCGGCGCCACATACAAGCTGTAGAATTCGCGATCGACCTTGTAGCCGCCGGCGGAATCGTTGGCGAGGTTATTGGCCAGCATGTCGAGCGAGTCCATACGCGCCCGCATACCGCTAGCCGCCGAAATCGTGAGTGGGTCCATGGCAACTCCCGCCTCCACGCAGTGCAACTGCCGCGCCGAACCCAGTTTCCGCGATAAGTTTCTAATAATTCATGCAGCCGGGCCGATAAGAAAACTAGAGCGAGGCGCCAAGATCCTGTCGATCCCCGGCCAGCGGCACTTTTTTGCCGCGTGCCACCCTCGGCTAACCAATTGAAAAAGGGGTAAACCCCCTTTGGCTCCTGATCTGCACCTGTCTCCCGCGTGAACGTCTCGGCGCCTAGCTCTCCTCTGGTTCTACTGGCTCCCGATTCCGCTGCACCGGCCGCGGGCCTGACTCCTCGCAGTGGGGCCCGCGCGGGCCGCGGGGCGGTGTCTCGATCCGCCGCAGCGTCTCAACAGCCATCCGCCTCAAGTGCGGGGCACGACCCCACACGCGCCGCTGGCGCCGTCGTCCCGGAGAAGGTGGATCTCCCGTTGCCGGGGACCGGCCCGGATACGTCTGCTGAACCCTCGGCGTTGGATTTTTCCGGCATGCTGAGCGACCTCCAGGCGACTGCGGCCGAGACCTCAAGCCAAGACTCACCTGTTCTTCTGCATCCGGGATCCATGAATCCAGCGGCGCGCTTCGGGCCTGCACCGGCCGGCTCTTCGTTGACGCGTGCGCGCGGCCAAACGTCGGCCAGTTCCCGGCGTGACTCTGTGCTGGCACCGGCTGGAGGGACCGCGGCCGCCATCACGATGCTCACTGCGGCGCGAACCAAGCTCGGACCCATCACCGGCGCGGTAGCGCCAGGGGAACACGAGCCAGGGCCAACTACGGCTAGCTCACCGCGGGCGGGAAGTCACTTCGACGCGGACGGGGCCAGCCATGCGATACCTGGACAGCCCGGACCTCTTACACTCCGCCATTCGGATTCGCCGCCGCCCCAACCGCTCGCCACGGAACAGCCGCAGAAGGCGAACGCCCATCCCGCGCCGGTTGTCACCGCCGTGGCGCCCGGTTCCGGTGCCCTGCGCGCCACCAACCACGCATCCTCCACTGATGCCGCCCAAGAGTCCGGCACCGCCGCGGATCCGGCGGCCGAAGGCCCGCCACCGGAATCTGATGCGACCAGCGCGAGTCCGTCTCCGGAAGAGATAGCTTTTGGGGCGCGGCTGGTCGCGCGGAGCGCGGAGCAGCCGTCTGAACCGGTCGTTACCACGGGGCCGGCGCTCCCGGCCGGGCGGATGCCCGCCGCCGGCGCCTCCTCTGAGGCCCTGCCTGAAGCGGCAACACTCCCGGCGACGGCCGGAAATGGAACCAGCAAAGCGGCTGCACCAGCGAAGAGCGAAAGAACACCAGGAGCGGATGAGCCAGTACCGCTCGGCCAGCATAGTGAGCATCCCGAGGAATCTGCGATGCCACGCGCCGAACAGCCCGTTGCTCCTCCGGCGGCGCCCGGACGTCATATAGAGGTCCAGGAAGCGGGATTCGCACTGTCGCCACCGCGTGCGCCGCAAACCGAGGGTCCGGCAACATCCGCCTCTCGGGCCGAGGCATCCCCCGACCTGCGTAGTCCCGCGGCCGCGCCACCCGACGCACCTCAAACAGGACCCGCGCGGGACATCGCGGTGCGGCTGAGCGCTGATGACAAGTCCGCAGTCGAGGTCCGCCTGAGCGAGCGTGGGGGCGAGATACGCGTCGCTGTGCACTCGGCCGATCCGGAGATGGCCGAATCCATGCGCGCGCGGCTGCCCGAGTTGGTGGATCGCTTGGGCGCGCATGGGTTTGAAACCGAGATATGGCGCCCGCAGCAGGCGGCGGCTCCAGAGCGCGGCGGCTCCGGGCCGAACCCCGATACCCAGCGGGAGCGGCCAGGGGAGCAAGAACGCGGACACGGCCAGCAAAAGCGGGACCAGCCGCGGCCCGAATGGATGGAAGAACTGGCCACCAGTTTCCAGCAGCCGAATCTAGGTAACAGGAGCACAAACGGATGAATATCACGAGCACGCTTCCGGCGAACAGCCTCACCGCGCAGAACTCCGCGCCCAGCCAGTCCGGCGCCACCACAGGGTCCAGCGCCGGCACTTCCGGCTCAGACCCAAGCGGCATTTCGAGCCTGGCCACCCAGGGAACCTTCATTACCCTGCTGGTCGCCCAACTGGCGAATCAGGATCCCATGAATCCGACCGACTCTACCACTTTCGTCACCCAGCTCGCGCAGTTCACGCAGGTCGACCAGATGGTCGGGATCGCCCAAAACGTGCAAGCGATTGCCAACGACCTGAGTAGCTCGACGGGCGCCGGCGGGACCACCACACCGCCTGCGACTTCGCCAACCACAACGCCCTAACAATTGAAACTTTGCCATAACGAGGAGACCTTTATATGCCCTTCACTTCATTTTCCGCCGCGCTCTCGGCATTGAGCGCCAATACCACGGCCATCGATGTCGTGGGCAACAACCTGGCCAACCTGAGCACCACCGGGTTCAAAGCCAGCACCGTATCATTCCAGGATCTGGTCACTGAGTCGCTCGGAGCGGGGCTGGGCGAAACACAGGTGGGTTTCGGCGTGGGCACACCCTTGACCACGCGCCAGTTCACCCAAGGAGCGTTGCAATCCACCGGAGGGGTGGACGACGCGGCGATTCAAGGCGGGGGATTCTTCATTCTCAGCGATCCCACAGGAGCGCAGTTGTTTACTCGTGCGGGGAACTTCAATGTAGATGCCAACGGCAATCTGTTGAGCGCTTCGGGAGCCTCGGTGCAAGGATGGACTTCGGTAAACGGGGTTCTCGACACGAACGGGCCCATCACGGATATCAAGGTGCCGATCGGCACCTTGCAGCCGCCCATCGCCAGTACACAGTTTTCAGCCAGCATGAACCTGAATGCGGCCGCCACCGTGGGTTCGACCAATGCTACCTTTTCCACACCCATTACGGTGTTCGACTCACTCGGCACCTCGCACGTCCTAACCGCGAGCTTTACCGAGACCGCCGGCGGCGCCTGGAACTATTCGGTCAGCATTCCGGGGCAGGACCTCACCTCCGGGACGGCCGGCACGCCGACCGTTCTCACCACCGGCACCGTCAACTTCGATCAGAACGGCAACCTGATCACACCGCCAGCCTCGGCCGGGCCCATCACCGTTGCCGCCACCGGCCTCACCGACGGCGCCGCGGACTTGAACCTCAATTGGAATCTTTATGACGCCAACCAGCAGCCGCTGATTACGCAGTTCGCACAGAATTCGGCGGTTTCCTCGGTCTCGCAGAACGGCCAGGCAGCCGCGCAACTGGTGAACGTGGGTATCGCAACTGACGGCCAGATTCTCGCCAACTATTCCAACGGGCAACAGTCTGTCGTAGGACAGCTGGCGGTAGCGTCAATCGTCAACCCCTCGTCCCTGCTCGCCGTGGGCAATAACAACTACGAAGCCAGCTCCATCACCGCGCAGCCAGCCATCGGCGTTCCCGACACCGGAGGCCGCGGCGAGGTGCTAGGTGGCCAGCTGGAATCCTCGACGGTGGATATCGCCACCGAGTTCACCAACCTGATCGTCTACCAGCGCGGCTATGAAGCTAACGCCAAGGTTGTCAATACGGCGGATCAGCTGAGCCAGGACACTATTAACCTGATCCGTTAATTCAGGCGATGACCCTACACGAAATTACGCGTTTCGCCGATGTTCCAGTTGAGGTCGAAGTTGAACTCGACCGGCGAGTGCTCTCGGTTCGCGAGCTTTTGGAACTGGAAGCGGGAAGCGTCATTGGCATGATGCGGTCGGCGGGCGAAAACATCGATCTGTACGTGGGCGGGAAGCTGGTGGGCTACGGCGAGATCATGCTCATCGAAAGCAACATCGGCGTCCGCATCACGGATTTCAAAATCGAGGACTAAGCCGTGGAAATGATGGATCCGATGCCCGCCGTGCTGGCGGTCGTAGCCGTTCTGGGGGCCGCGCTCTGGTGGCTGCGCAAGAAGGGAAGAGGCGGGTGGTTCCGGCCTGAACTGAGGCGGAAAACTCGCCGTTTGGAATCGATGGAGCGCCTGGCGCTCGCTCCTAATCATCTGCTGCATCTGGTACGGGTGGACGACCGCGTCGTTCTGATTGCGCAGTCGCCCTCCGGATTGGCCTTGATGGAAGGGACGACTGCCGCACCGCCGGCCGCGGCGATGCGCGCCGCGGCGGCGGAGCACGCATGAAGCGGCGCATCGGGAGCTGGATCGCCGTCTCCCTCAGCGTAGGCACGCGCGTGTGGGCGGCGCCCGCTCCGTTGTTGGGCATTCACCCGAGTTTCCCTAATAGCCTCGGCGCGCCCATGCAGATTTTGCTGCTGCTCACGGGGTTGACGCTGGTGCCCGCGGCGGTCATGTCGGTCACGCCGTTTCTCCGCCTGACCGTGGTGCTGCACTTCCTGCGGCAGGCGCTCGGCACGCAAACCACTCCCTCCAACCAGGTGCTCGTGGGCCTCGCGTTGTTTCTGACCGTCATGATCATGCAGCCGGTAGGGTCGGAGATCTATCACAAAGCCTGGGAGCCCTTTGAGAACGGGCAGGCAACCTATCAGCAGGCTCTGGATGCCGGTTCCCAGCCGCTGCGCACCTTCCTGCTGCGCTTTGCGCGGCAGCGGGACATCCGTTTGTTTCTGGAGGCTTCTCACCGGCCGGCGCCGCACAACCCCTCTGAGGTAGATCTCACCGTGCTGATTCCGGCCTACATTCTGTCGGAACTGCGGGCCGGTTTCCAGATCGGCGCGGTACTCTACCTGCCCTTTCTCATCATCGACCTGGTGGTGGCCTCCATCACCCTTTCGATCGGCATGGTGCAGTTGCCCCCGGTGATGATTTCAGCGCCCCTCAAGATTCTGCTGTTCGTGCTGGTGGACGGCTGGAACCTGGTGGTGGGTTCGCTGGTACAGAGCTTCTATCAATGACAAGGAATACCCAGCCATGACGCCCGATTTCGCGGTGCAGATGCTCCGCCAGATGCTCATTACGACACTGTGGATGAGCGCCCCCTTATTGCTCATCGGCCTGGCTGCCGGAATCCTGATCAGCCTGGTGCAGATTGTGACCTCCATTCAGGACGCCGCCTTCAACGCCATCCCGCGCCTGGCCGTGTTTCTCACCAGCACGCTGCTGTTAATGCCCTGGATGCTCAAGAAGCTGATGGCCTATACCGTGACTCTGTTCGCGGACCTGGGCCGCTACACACACTGATGTCTTCGTCTGTCCTCATCTCGTTTCTGGTGGTCCTCAGCCGCGTGGCGGGATTCTTCGCCTTTATCCCCCTGCCCGGCGGCAAGCCCGGTCCCGACGCCGCGCGCGTCATGCTGTCGCTCGGTTTCACCATGGCGCTCTATGGGCAGTGGCCGCGGCTGCCGGTCGACCCGTCTGCCGGTTGGTGCGTCGTCGCGGTGGCGTCAGAAGCGGCGTTGGGGATGTCCGTCGGGCTGGTGGTGGCGTGTCTCACGGAAACGTTCCTGATGATGGCGCAGGTTGCCGGGCTGCAGGCCGGTTATGGCTATGCATCCACCATTGATCCCACCACCCAGGCGGATGCCACCGTGCTCCTGGTTGTGGCGCAGCTGATCACCGGGATGTTGTTCTTCGCCATGGGGATGGACCGGGAGATCCTGCGCGTGCTGGCGCGCAGTCTGGAAAACCATCCACCTGGATGGTTCATGGTGAGCCGCGCGTCTGGCGAGTCGGTCGTCCGCCTGGCCTCGGGAATCTTCTCGGGCGGCGTGCGCCTGGCGTTGCCGGTTGTGGCCCTGCTCACGCTGGTGGATTTGGCGCTGGCCCTCATCGGCCGGCTCAACGCGCAATTGCAGCTGGTGACGCTGGCCTTTCCGGCCAAGATGCTGGTGGCGTTGTCTACGCTCGCCGCCGTGGCGGCGCTTTATCCGCGCATCTACGCGGCCGGCATGCGCGAGGCGTTGCGTGTGGCGGCTCACCTGGCGGGGAGCTGACATCCCATGGCGGACACTTCCCAGAAAACCGAGCAAGCCACTCCCCGGCGCCTGGAAAAGGCGCGGAAGGAAGGGCAATTTCCGGTCTCGCGCGAGCTGGTGAGCGCCTTCGAGTTCCTGACGTTTGCCACGCTTCTCGCCACCGGCGGCCCGGCTTTCTTTGCTCAGCTGCGGGAAGCCATGCGCTGGCTGTTTAGCCGCGCCTTCGCGCCGGTCGAGAGCGTCAGTGAGCTGGTCGGCCTCGTCAGGGGCGCGGCCATCCGTGTTTTCGTGCCCCTGGGACTGGGCGCCGGAGTGCTGCTGGCAGTGGCCCTGGGGACGCAACTGGCTGCCACCAAAATGGGAGTGAGCCTGAAAAAGCTTGCGCCCGACTGGCAGCGCCTCAATCCCGGCCGCAAACTGCGTGAGCTGCCTCGTCAGAATCTGCCTTCCGCCATGCAGGCGGTGTTGCTCATTCCCCTGGTGGGCTACGCCGTATATGTGATCGCGCGCGACGGCTTCGTGCAGTTCTTCTGGCTGCCCCTGGGCACGGCCGAATCGGGCGTGCATCTGGTGGCCCACTCGCTCCAGCAGCTTCTTTGGAAGGCGGGGATGCTGTTTCTGGTTTTCGGCCTGGTGGATCTGATACGCCAGAAGCGGCGCTACCAAAAGGATCTGCGCATGAGCCGCCAGGAAGTCCGTGAAGAGGCAAAAGAGTCAGAGGGCAATCCCCAGACCAAGCAGCGCATCCGGCGTCTGCAGCGTGACCTCTTGCGCCGCCAGATGATGAAGGAGGTTCCCAAAGCCACCGCTGTCATCATGAATCCCACGCACTACGCCGTGGCCCTCCGCTACCACTCCGATTCGATGGCTGCTCCTGTGGTAGTGGCCAAAGGCAAGAACTATCTGGCGCTGCGCATCCGCGCCAAAGCCGTGGAGCACCAGGTGCCGGTGATCGAGAATCCGCTACTGGCACAGGCCTTATACCGCTCGGCCGCGGTGGGCCAAGAGATCCCCGCGCATCTTTACCGTGCGGTGGCCGAGATCCTGGCCTATCTCTACCGGCTGATGCACGGCCGCCTGCCGGGGGTGCGATAGAAAGCGCATGGCGGAGGCGAAAGCACTAGCGATTCCTCTGGCGCCCGCGGCATCCGCGCGCGTGGGCTGGAGCGAGATGGCCGTGCCCATCGCCGTGCTGGCCATTATCCTGGCCCTGATCGCACCCCTCCCGGGTTTCATGCTGGACCTCCTGATCGTCGCCGACATCATGCTGTCGGTGGTGGTCCTGATGGTCTCGATGTACATCCTGCGCCCGGTCGAGTTCAATGTTTTCCCGACGACCCTGTTGCTGCTGACGCTGTTCCGCCTCTCGCTGAACATCTCCTCCTCGCGCCTCATCCTGCTCGACGGCAATACCGGGACCAGCGCCGCCGGCGAAGTGATTCAGGCCTTCGGCAACTTCGTAGTGGGCGGCAACTACATCGTGGGCGCCGTGATCTTCCTGGTCCTAATCGCCATCCAGTACGTGGTCATCAACCATGGCGCGGTGCGCATCTCTGAGGTGACCGCGCGCTTCACCCTGGACGCGTTGCCGGGCAAACAGATGTCTATCGATTCCGACCTGAACGCCGGGATGATCGATGAATCCGAAGCGCGCAGGCGGCGCAAGCAGCTGGCCGCCGAAGCTGAGTTCTACGGCGCCATGGACGGCGCCTCGCGCTTCACGCAGCGCGACGCGGTGGCGAGCATCCTCATCACCGGCATCAACATCATTGCCGGCCTGCTGATCGGAGTGCTCCAGAACGGCATGGATTTCCGCCGCGCGATCGAAACTTATACCGTGCTCACCATTGGCGACGGACTGGTCACTGTGATCCCGGCGCTCATGATCTCGATTTCAGGTGCCCTGATCATCACCCGCGCCAGCGCCGATGCGCGGGTGGGGGTCGAGTTCCGCCGCCAGGTATTCGGCTCGGCGCAACCCCTCATGCTGGCCGGTGGCGTGCTGATCGCCATGGCCGCTTTTCCCGGGATGCCGAAAATTCCTTTCCTTCTCCTGGGTGCGGGCCTGGGTTCGGCCGGCTGGCGGATGCGCCGGAGGAGCGCCGTGGAAGCCAAGAGCGCGGCCATCGAGCGCGAGCCGGCCCGCGAGAACCTGGAAGCGCTGCTGAAGGTGGAGCCGCTGGCGGTCGAAGTGGGGTTGGGATTGGTGAGCATGGCGGAGGGCGGTCTCAACTCGCCGCTGCTGCGTCGCATCGCGGGCATTCGCCGCCAACTGGCCACTGACCTGGGCTACATGCTGCCTCCTGTGCGCGTCACCGACAACCTCGCTTTGCGCGCACGCGAATACGTGATCCTGCTCAAGGGCGCGGAGATCGCGCGCTATGAGCTGCCGCAAGGCGCCGAACTGGCCATCGCCGCCGGGCGCACCGAGAAACCGCTCGACGGACAGGCCACGCGCGACCCGGCTTTTGGGATGCCCGCCTACTGGGTCCCGTCCGGCGCCGCCGAAAACGCGCGCGCGGCCGGCTACACCGTGGTCGACGGCGTGAGCGTACTGGGCACGCATCTGTCGGAGATTTCGCGGCGCTTCGCGCACGAGCTGTTCTCGCGCCAGGATGCCAAGAAGCTGCTGGACCGCGTGGCAGTCGAGAGCCCACGCCTGGTGGAAGACCTGGTGCCCAAACTGCTGCCCCTCGCCACCGTACAACGCGTGCTGCAGAACCTGCTGCGCGAGCGCGTCTCCATTCGCGACGCCGCCACCATTCTGGAAGCGCTGGGCGAAGCCGCGCCCACCAGCCGCAACGCCGTGCTGCTGACCGAGTATACGCGGCAGGCCATCCGCCGCTCCATCGTGAAACCTTACCTGAACGCGGCCGGCGAATTGGCGGCCTACTTCCTCGAGAGCGTGGCCGAGCAGGCCATCGAGAAAACCACCGAGCACGGCGAGCAGGCGAGCTCCTTCTCGCTCGATCCGCAAGTCATGCGGGACCTGCTGCAACGCCTGTCTCAGAAGCTGGTGCAGCCGGAAACCCCAGTGGTCGTCATCGCTAGCGCCGGGGCGCGCTATTTCCTGCGGCAGATGGTGGAAGCCTCGTTACCCAATCTGTTCGTGCTGTCGCACAACGAAGTGCCCCCGGGTGTGCGGGTGGTTTCCCTCGGGGTGCTGCCGTGACGGGGAGCGGTGGCACGAGGCGGGGCCATGGCGGGGTTAGAACAAGGAGGATGCGCCGATGTTCGTAAAATCGTTTTTCGCAGCTACCGTGGAGGACGCGCTGGCCGAGGGCGGCCGGGAACTGGGCCCGGAAGCGCTGCTGGTGCAATCGAGAAAGGCGCCCATGGAGGCGCGGCATCTGGGAGAGTACGAAGTGGTACTGGCGCTCGCCGTACCCCCGGGCGCCTCGGCCCATGCCGCGCTCCCGCCAGCAGCCGTGGATCCGCTGGCGCGGGAACTGGCCGAACTCCGCCGCCAGATAGATGGCATGCGGCGCTCCATGGCGCACTCGGCTTGGGCTGCTCCGCGCTGGCTCGCGCCGTCGACTCAGACGGCCCGCATTTACACCATGCTGGTCGAGGCCGAGGTAGCTCCACCCCTCGCCGAACAGATCGCCGAAGCCGTGGCCGAACATCTGGGCCCTGCCGCGGATTTCCGTCAGGCGGTCGCCCGCGCGCGCGTCGAGATCGAAAGCCGGCTTACCGTGGATGCCACGCTCGGCCGCGAGGGCGCGGCGGAGCGCGTTGTGGCGCTCGCCGGCCCGCCGGGATCCGGCAAGACCAGCGTCTTGGCCAAGCTGGCAGTCACCTACGGCCTGGCGGCGCGCCGGCCCATGGCTTTGATTTCGGCGGATCACTATCGCATCGCCGCCGCCGACCAGTTGCGCACGTATGCCGCCATCCTGGGAGTGTCGTTCGAGTTCGCCGAAACGCCGCGCGCGCTCGCGCAGGCCCTGGCGCTGCATCGCGGCAAGGAGCTGATCCTGATCGATACTCCGGGGCTCGCGGCCGACGACATGGATCAGGGCGCGGATCTCGCGGCGTTCCTCCAGTCGCGCCCGGACATCGACACCCACCTGGTCCTATCGGCCTCCATGAAATCCGCCGATATTACTCGTGCGGTGGAACGATTTGAAATTTTCGGGCCCGCCAAGCTGCTGTTCACCAGACTGGACGAGACCGCGACGCTGGGTCCGGTGCTGAACGAAGCGTCGCGCACGCGAAAACCGGTTTCCTTTTTGACGGCGGGACAGCAGGTACCCGAGCACCTCGAGCCCGCCACCAAGGGCCGCATCGCGGATCTGTTGCTTTCTTCTGCGGATCTGTTGCTTTCTTCTGAGGCTGCGGAGTCGCGTGCCGCCGCATGACGCCGCCCATCTTCATATGACCGGCTATCCCACCACACCCGAAACCACCCCGGAGGAGCGCGAGAGGTTAATTCTCGAGCACCTGCCGCAGGTGCGGCTGATCGCCCGGCGTATCCATGAGCGCCTGCCGGACAACGTAGCCCTGGACGATCTGATCTCGGCCGGCGTGGTGGGGTTGATCGCGGCCATCGATCATTTCGATCCCCAGCACAACGTCAAGCTCAAGACTTACGCGGAATACAAAATCCGCGGCGCCATTCTTGACAGCCTGCGCGGCCTCGACTGGGCGCCGCGGCAGAAGCGCAAGATGGCCCGGCAGGTCGAGGCCGCCATTCAAGCCGCGGGCCAGCGCCTCCACCGCGAGCCTACCGAAGAGGAGATTGCCGGCGAGCTGGAGATGGATCTCGAGCAATACCACGCCTGGCTGGCGGATCTGCAAGGCCTGTCTATCGCCGCGCTGGAATCGGCGGGTGAAGCCGGCCGGGATCTGCTTGAGTACATCGCCGATGACGCCGAGCACCTGCCTTCGCGCCTGGTGGAGCGCGCCGAACTGGAACGGGTGCTGGCGGAAGGCATCGAACAGATGCCGGCCATGGACCGCACCGTGATCAGCCTGTACTACCAGGAGGAGCTGACCTTGCGGGAGATCGCCGAAGTGGTCCATCTGCACCAGTCGCGCATCTCGCAACTGAAATCGCAGGCCATTCTGCGGTTGCGCACCTATCTGGCCCGGCGCTGGCCGACTGAGCGGGGGATATGACCATGCCCAACGGCGACTCCATGGATGAACACGCTCGCTGGCTGATGGAGCAATGGACGGCCGCTCTGGCTGCGGCCATCGACTCCATGACCGAAGAGCGGCCCGAGGCGCAGTTTGCCCCGGATCCCGCACCCGCCGGGGAAAGCTCCGCCGTCCAGGGAGAGTTGTGCTGGGAACAGGGCTTCCAGGATATTCCGCAACCGGCCATGTGGGTGACAGCCCCGGAGAAAAGCTGGCTCGCACTAGGTGAGCGGACGCTGCGCGCCGCGGGCATCGACGCCGCCGAGCCGGCCGACGCGCGCAACACGTACCTGGAAATCCTCAGCCAGTCGCTGGCCGCGACGGCTCAGAGTATGGGCGCCGTGCTAGGCAAAGAGGTTGCCTGCGAGCGCGGCGCAGAACGCCCGGTCGCCGGCCTGGCGGCGCAACGGTTCGGGGTCACGCTACGCTTTCCCGACGGCGAGCTGAGCCTGGCAGTGGGCCTGAGTGCCGGTCTGCTCGCGGCCTTAGCCAGTCCGCCCGCGTCCTCCGGCACGCCGGCACCGGATCCCGTCGCCGGCGTGATCGCGTCCGCGCTGGCGCCGGCCACGCCCGCAGCCACCAAAACCATGGATGTGCTACTGGATGTGGAGCTGCCCGTTAGTGTTTCCTTCGGCCGAACCCAGCTTCCCATCAAGGAGGTCCTCAAACTCACCACCGGGTCCATTGTCGAGTTAAACCGTTCGCTCAACGAGCCCGTCGATGTAGTAGTGAACAACTGTGTGGTGGCGCGCGGGGAGGTCGTGGTGATCGAGGGCAACTACGGGGTGCGGATTCACCAGATTGTCAGCCGTCAGGACCGGCTGCGGAGCCTGCGGTAATGGCTGCACTGGAGCGCATGAAATGCCGGCGGCCGCTATGTTGAATCTCACAATCCCGGCCGTTGTGATGGTGGCGGGGCTGGGACTGGCGCTGCTTCTGGCACTCTATCTGTTCTGCACGTTAAAAGCCGAAATTCGCGCGGCCGAGCGACGGCTGGGGCTGCCCGCGCCCGCGCACGCGGGCGAGCGGACGCCGGAAAACATCGAAGCGCGCTCCCAAGAACCCGCGCCGATCGAAACCGCACCCCCCGGCGCGCCAGTCGAGGCCTCGGCCGTTCCCGTCCGGCCCGGCATGAACCTGAGCCGGCGGAGCCAGGCGCTGCGTCTGGCGCGCCGGGGGGAGTCGCCGGAGCAGATCGCCTCCCGGCTGGGCCTGGCCACCGGCGAGGTGCGCCTGCTGCTCAAGATCCACGGGAAGTTCATGCAGCAAGCCATCGCCGGGCCGCGCCGTTCCGGGCCACTAAACCCCGGTCCCGAATCTGCCGATATCTCCAGTAGCGCGCCCCAAGCTTCCGCGCGCGCGGTGCAACCAAAATGAAGGTGCTAGATACCAATCTCACGGGAACCCCAGCCGCGGCGGCTCCTCCGGCCGGGTCCGTTACGCGGCAAGCCGGTCTGACCGGCGCAGAGCCCGGAAAACCAGCCAGTGGCGACCGCGTCGAATTCTCGGGTTTTGCCGGCAAGCTGGGTGCGACGCTCACCGCGCAGTCCGCGGACCGCGCCACACGGGTGGCGGCGCTCTCGCGCGATTATCAGGCCGGCCGCTACCAGCCCAGCTCGCTCGCCACCAGCCGCGCGCTGGTCTCGGAAACACTGGCCGGGAGCGAAAAGGGGGCGTGATGGACGGCGCTCCGCAAGAGCTGGTGAATTTGGCGCGCGAGGACTTGCATTCTACCCGGGATCGCACGGCTCGTACCGGCCTCGGAGCACTCGAAGCCTGCCACGGATCGCTGGCGCGATCGCTGGCACACATCGAGGCCGCGGTCGCCCGCTGGTCCGCTGATCCCACGTCGCGCGGGCAGGAGGCCCATCGCGCCATCGAGCGTTTCCAGGCGGAATTGCGCATCCACGCCGCGCTTCATGTGAGCGCCGGAACGTTCTGTGCGGATTGGGGACGCGCTCTCGGAGGCCCGGGGGGCCAAGCATACTCGCCTACGGGCGGAGGGGTGCCGCCGTTGGTTTCCGGGGGCCGGCGTGTTTCGGTGGAAGCCTAGAGGTCACTATGTCGCTGCTTTCGTCTATTTACACTACCGCAAGCGCTCTGAGGGCTTTCAACCAGGCGCTCACCGTCACGTCGAACAACGTCAGCAACTCCCAGACTCCGGGCTACGCCAAGCAGGTTCAGAATCTGGATGCGCAACCCTTCGATCCGGCCAGCGGGCTGGATGGTGGCGTGACGCTGGGCAGTGTGCAAAGCACGCGTAACGAGTTCGCCGAACAGGCCGTGGAACGCGCGCAGACCTCGCTCGGCATGGCCAGCCAGCAATCCTCGAGCTTGACTGACGTCCAAAGCGCCCTGAATCTTTCGGCGGCCAACGGCATTCCTGCCGCCCTGGGAAATCTGTTTTCGAGCTTCTCCGCCTGGAGCCAGGATCCCGCGAGCGAGCCCTCCCGCCAGGCGGTCATGACCAGCGCCCAACAGGTGGTCGTGAGCTTCCAGACCACGGTGACCAGCCTGCAGCAGGTGCAACAGAACACCGAAAACCAGATCGGCCAAACTGTAAATCAGATCAACGCGGACGCCCAGCAATTGCAGAACTACAACAGCCAGATCTCCGGTGGTGATCACAACGACGCCTCGCTCGACGCCAAGATCCACAACACTCTCGAGAGCCTCTCGAGCCTGGTGAATTTCACTTATACGGTCGGCCAGGACGGCGAGGTGACGGTGCTCGCCGGGGGGCAGACGCCGCTGGTCGTCAATCAGCAGCAGTACAACATCTCCGATGTGATCGCCGCACCCGCCCAGGCGCTCGGCAGCCCCGGAGTTCCGCCCACCGCGACCATCTTCGATTCCGCGGGCCGGGACGTCACCCAGCAGATCACCGGCGGCCAGCTGGGCGCGCAGATCGACACGCACAACAACGTTCTGGCGTCATTGTTGGGGGATGCGAACCAACCCGGCAGCTTGAATCAACTCGCGCAGGGCTTCGCCGATCGGGTGAACCAGTTGCTGGCTGACGGCAACGTCTCGGATGGGCCCCCTCCGGTGGCTGGTTCGGCTTTGTTTTCTTACGACACCACCAACGCCACCAATGTGGCTGCCACGCTCGCCATTGACCCCTCGGCGACTCCGGATACGCTCGCGGCCATAGATCCCGGCCCGCCCTACGTGAGTAACGGCGCCGCGCTCAATCTGGCCGCGCTCGCCAATCCGCAGCAGCCCGCCGACGAGATCAACAACATGAGTTATGTGCAGTTCTTCGGCAATCTGGCGGCGGGCGTGGGCCAGCAACTCTCGGACGCCAACGACCAGCAGAGCATCCAGCAGCAAGTTGTGGCGCAGGCGCAAAGCACGCGCCAGCAGATCTCCGGTGTCGACCTGAATGAACAGGCGGCCTTGCTGGTCCAGTACCAGAACGCCTACCAGGCGAACGCCCAACTGTTCACCATTTTGAACAGCCTGACACAAACCGCCGTGAACCTGCTCCAGCCCATGGGCTGATCGGGCGCGGTAAAGACCATGGAATAGGGGAAACCATATGATCTCAGGTATTGATCCTTCCGGAGCCATGTTCCTGGCCGATCTGGCGCAGATTCAGAACAACATGCAGCAGGCCGAAAGCCAGCTCTCGAGCGGGCTCAAGTTTCAGAATGCTTCCGATGCGCCCGACCAGGTCAGCGATATCCTGAGCCTGCGCGCCGACATCAGCCGCAACAATCAGGTGCAATCCAATTTGAGCGATGTCACCACGCAAGTGAATACCGCCCAGCAGGCCGTTTCCACCGCGGAGCAACTGGTCGAGAATGCGCGCACCCTGGCCGCGCAGGGTGTAACCGGCACCCAGACCGCGCAAACCCGGACCGAGCTGGCGCAACAGGTGGGTGCCATCCAAAGCGAGCTGATCTCGATCGCTAATACACAGGTGGGCAATCGCTATGTGTTCGGCGGCGACGCCTACACGTCGGAGCCGTACCAGGCCGATACCGTAAACCCCGACACGGGCGGCGGCGTCGTACAGTTGACCGTCACACAGGCCACCCGGCAGGTCCAGGATCCTCTGGGCAACACGTTCAGCGTCGATCTGACCGCGCAACAGATCTTCGATGACCAGAATCCCGACGGTACGCCCGCTGTCGATAATGTTTTCACGGCCGTGAACCAGTTGCGCGTGGCGCTCCAGAACAACGATGTCACCGGCATTCAGACCCAGCTGACTGCGCTGGCCACCGCGGACGACTACCTCAACCAGCAGATCGGCTTTTACGGCGCGGCCCAGAATCGCATTCAGGCGGCGAGCGACCTCTCGCAACAGATGAATCTGAGCTACCAGACGGCCCTCAGCGGCAAACAGGACGCCGACATGGCCCAGGCCTCCACCCAGCTCACCGAGAGCCAGACACAAGAGCAGGCTGCGCTCCAGGCCCGCGGCATGGTGCCGAGAACCAGCCTCTTCAATTTTCTGGGCTGAGGATGCTGAGGCCTAAAGAATCTGCCTGGGGCGTGCGATGAATAACCAGGAGGTCTGCGCCGTCCCGTGAACCGTCAACTCTCGCAACAGGAAATCGACGCGGTCTTTGAAAACCTCGAAGATCGCAAGGCGGGCCCCACGCCGGCGAAGCAAGGAATCCGCTTCGATTTCCGGCGCCTCGACCGCATTGCCAAGTCCCAACTTCGCGCCATTCACCTGCTGCACGATAATTTCGTGCGCAATCTCGGGTCCAGCCTGTCAGCCTACCTGCGCTCTTACCTGACCGTCAACCTGGTGAGCGTCGAGCAGCTTTCGTACGGAGAATTTCTGGAAGGCCTGCCCTCACCCACGTGCATCACGTCGCTGAGTCTGAAGCCGTACGAAGGCAATGCCGTACTAGAATTAAATCCCTCCATTATTTTTCCCGTCCTCGAGATGCTGTTGGGGGGCAACGGTAAGAATCCAGCCGTGGTACAGCGCGAAATCACCGAGATCGAGCAGAGCCTGCTCGACGCTCTGTTCCGGATCATCCTGCACGATCTCACCGAGGCCTGGAAGGGCGTCACCAGCATCGACTTCAAGATCGAGAGCATGGAGAAGGAGCCCCAGCTTCTGCAGGTGCTCGCGCCCAATGAAGCCGTGGTCGCCGTGGGCATCGAGGTCCGCACCGGCGATTCCACCGGCATGATGAACATGGCCATGCCCGCTATCATCATCAAGATGATGCGCCAGAAATTCGAGCAGCAATGGTCCGTGCGCAAGGCTGAATCCAGTGAAGCCGAGCAGGAGCGCATGTTGCGGTTCCTGTGCGACGCCGTGGTGGAATTCGACAGCCGGCTCGAGGGCGCCCGCTTCAGCGTGGAAGACTTTCTGGGCCTCGAAGAGGGAGATCTCGTGATGTTTGACCACCCTCTGCACCGGTCGTTGGACGGAATCGTCAACGGCAAACTGAAATTCAAGGGTCAGCTGGTGCGCGTTGGGAACAACAAAGCGCTCCGCATCGAGTAGCCCGCCCTTTCGAAAACCCGCTACATTGAAGTCTTGCCCACTCTGCTTTCATCCGGAGCCATGGGGGTCGCGCTACTTGCGACCGCGGCCGCCCTATTGGGCGCGGTCCTCGGCGTCGCCCTCGAAGGCACCGGCCGCTCCACGCGCGTGATCGTGCCCTTCGCCGGGGGTGTGCTCATGGGCATCTCGCTTTTCGGCGTGCTGCCGGAAGTGGTGGCCGCTACGGGCTGGGCAGCGGGACCGCTGTTGTTCGCCGCCGGGTACGGGATGCTGCGCGTGACCAACCGCTACCTGTTTCCCGTGTGCCCGTCCTGCGCTGGCGATCATGACCACGCAAGCTGCGCCACTGCCCTGCACGGCTTCGCCACACCCATGGTGCTGGCCGCCGCCATTCACAGCACGCTCGACGGCTGGAGCATTGTGACCGCCCAGTGGGCCTCACTGCCGGGTGTGCGCCTGGCGCTGCCCGTCGCCTTCGTACTGCACAAAATTCCCGAGGGCATCGCACTGGGCACGCTTCTGCGCGCAGCTGTCCGGTCGCGGTGGTCGGCTCTCGCGTGGTGCCTGTTGTCGGAAGGAGTGACGCTCGTGGGCGGGGCCGCGGCTCTCGGACTTGCCCCCATTCTAGGGGAGGGCTGGACCGCTTACCCGCTCGCCATTGCCGGCGGCACCTTCTTCTATCTCGGATTTCACGCTGTGCATGGCGAATGGAAACGGCGTGGCGCGATTCCGGCGTTCGTTCCTGCCCTCACCGGCGCCGCCGGCGCGGCCGCTTTGCATCACCAGGCCGCGATCTTTCTTCGCTGACGCCGCCTGCCGGTCACAGCCTGGTGAAGAATTTTTAGCAACTGTTCCCCAATACTTGGGCAACTTCGGCCTGCTGGGACTTCCCGCCGCCTCACTAGCATGGGATCAGCAACGCCTTCCGGCCTCTCCCATGCCTGCCCCCTTCGAAATCCAGGACCTTGACATAGATCCTCAAAACTGGACGCCCATCGTGGCGCCGTTCGGCTGCAACAATGTCGCCGTGCGCAACACCCTCGCGGTGGATATCAATATCCGCACCGATCTTTCGCGTCCCGATCAAGACATCATCTCCACTTCCGTGCAGGAGGCCATTGTCGCCCCGCTCTCCGGCGCCCCATTTTGGCGCGACGCCACTCCCAACCCCTACCGTTTCATGCCGGGCAGCACAATCGCTTACCTGCAAAGCACCTCTGGAACGGGAACCGTGAAAGTGCGTTTCGTGAGGTAACATGCGTGTGCTGATTGCAGGCGACGGCCCGACCGCCAAGGCGCTGCGCGGCCAGCTCGCGCGGCATGATTTTCATCTCACCAGCCACCATCCTCATTTGACCATCCGGATCGAGGAACCGCCTGACGCGATCAGGCCGCTGCTCGATGGCGTCGGCGGCGAACTGGAGCGGGCCCTCTTGCGGCATCTGCGCCGGCAGACCAGCACACCCATCGAAATTCATACCGCCGGTGACGTTCAGAGCAGCGAGGAAGTACGCATCGTCGTGCCGCCTATGGAAGAGGAGCGGCGCGCAGTGGAAGTTGCGGCGTTCCGGGCGCTGCTGGAACTGTCCGGGCAGAGCCAGATGGTTCGGAAGCCGTGGTGGAAGTTTCTGCTTTCGAGGAAAACAAAATGAAGAAGCGTTCGACTTGGTTCTACATGCTGGCCTCGTTGTTTCTGTTGCTGGTGGCGGCGGGGATCTTCGGGCCCGTTTATGCTCAGTTGCAACAATCCGGCGGTCCGGGCAGCGCCGTGACGGCGACCCAATCTGGCACCTGGAATATCAACAACATCGCAGGAACCGTATCTCTCCCCACTGGGGCGGCGACCGCGGCCAAGCAGCCGGCTTTAGGAACGGCCGGGACGCCATCGGCGGACGTCATCACCGTGCAGGGAGCGGCGTCCATGACCCCGCTCACCATCTCCGGGTCGATTTCGAACGCTGGATTCAACGTCACCGGCTCGCTTCCCACTGGTGCGAATGTCATCGGGCAGGTGCAAACGGTGCCCAAGACGGCGTGCGGCACGACGGCGTTCACGCCGGCCTGGCAGTCGGTGCCGACGAGCACGGCTTCTTTGACTTCGACCACGTCCTGCGTCATCGCCGTGATCGTCACGAATACGAACGGCGCCGCGCAGACGGTTACGATCACGGACGGGCAGGGAACTCCGGTCACAGTGGTCAGCGCCTTCTCGATTCCCGCGAGTTCGCAAGTGACGTTTCCTTTGTACGGCTCGCAGATGACCAGCGGGATCAAGTGGTCGGCGGGCGGCACGGGCATGACCGGCACGGTCGTGGCGTACCAGTAAGCCGTGGGAAAAAGTCTCGCGCTTACGTGCGCGCTGGCGTGCGCGCCTGTGGCGCTGGCGCAACTCAACGTATCCGGGAACGCTCCGGTAGCGACTCCGGACGCGGCTCCAGCGTCGCAAAGTATTACAGCGCTCAACGGGACGGCGCAAGTGGCGCTGACCGGGCAGCGCGGGGCTGGTGTCACCCTTTCGGGAACCTGGACTGCGACGGTCGTGCCGGAACTGTCGTTCGACGGTGGCACGACGTGGGTGGCCACCTTTTTCGAAATTCCCAACACGGCGCAATATGTGACCAGCGTGGCGGCAAACGGCCCCTACGTGATGGTGTGCGCGGCGGGAGCGTCGCACGCGCGCGTACGCGCCAGCGCATTCACCAGCGGAACAATTGCGGCACTGCTGCGCGGAAGCCAGGTGAACAGTTTGCCCACGCTGTACGCCGGTCCGGCGGGCAGCGCTGCTCCGACGGTGAGCGCGCTGGTGGGCGGATCGGACGGGGCGAACCTGCGCGCGCTGTCCACCGATACTTCGGGCCGGCCCGTGCTTGCAGGCTCCTCCGGCAGCAACATTACCTCTGCGGCGACCACGACGGTGAAAGGAACGCCAGGTATTCTGCGGCGCATCGTGGTGGGCACCGGCGTGGTGAGCGCGACGGTGAAGCTGTATAACGTAGCGGCGGCCTCGTGCAGCGGAACGCCGGGGTCCGGCGCGGCGGGCGTGATCACGCTGCCTTCCACTTTGGCGAACCCCTTCAGCCTGGAATTCAATCAGACGTTCAGCGCCGGCATTTGTGTCGTGACCTCGGGTGCGACCAATATCACGGTGATCTTCGACTAGCCATGCAGCCGACTTTTCTGGGCAAAGTCACGGTGGCTTCCGCGGGCACGCCAGTGCCACTCTCGACAGACCTAACAGTGCGCGCCTGCGCCATCCTGGTGGCCACGATTCCGGGATTGACCGGCAACGTTTTCCTTGGCGGCGCGGGCCTGAATCAGACCACGCTGCACGGTGTGATGGTCCAATTCAACGCACCTGCGGCGCAGGGTCCGGCTGACCAATTCCTGCTGGCATCGGAAGACGCCACTAACTCGCTGCGCGTAGCGGACTATTTCCTCGACGCCTCGGTGAGCGGCGAAGGCGCGCTGGTCACGTACTTCCAGACCTAGTACCCACCCTCATTACAATTCCTATTGACAGCGGCGTGAGGCCGGCCTACACTGTCCCATAGATAAACTATGGGAACACGCGACAACCGTCGAACCGAAATTCCGCCGGGTACGCTGGACATGCTGATCCTCAAATCGCTGGCGCGAGGGCCGATGCACGGCTACGGGATCGCTGAACACATCCATCAGATGTCCGAGGACGTGCTGGAGGTGGAAGAAGGCTCGCTCTATCCGGCGCTGCAACGATTGTTAATTCAGGGATGGGTGTCGGCGGAGTGGGGGCAATCGGAAAACAACCGGCGGGCGCGCTTTTATCGCATGACAGCGTCGGGCCGCAAACAACTGGAGCGCGAGCTTTCCGAGTTCCAGCGTGTGATGCGCGCGATCACGCGGGTGATCCAGACGGCGTAGGAGAGCGATATGACGCGGCTGTGGCGCAAGCTGGTGTTTCTGATTCGCCGCGAAAGATTTAACCGCGATCTGGAAGACGAGATGCGTTTTCATCTGGAGATGAAAGCGCGCGCGGGCGGCGGAACCACCGATGCGGGTTACGCGGCACAGCGGCAGTTCGGTAACGCCACGTTGTTGCGCGAACAGAGCCGCGAGATGTGGGGATGGGGCCCACTCGACCGCTTGGCGCAAGATCTGCGCTACGGCGTGCGCATGCTCGTGAACAATCCGAGTTTCACGCTGATTGCGGTGCTGACGCTGGCAGTGGGAATCGGTGTGAACACGGCGATCTTCACGGCTTTCAACGCCGTGGCGTTGCGGCCGTTGGATGTGCCGGAGCCGGAGCGGGTGGTGCAAGTAGATGTCGGCCCAGGCAATTCGCGCTTCGCCTACCCCGACTATATTTACTTGCGCGACAACAGCCGCGTGTTCTCTGGCTTGACTGCCCTGAGCTCCTTCAATTTCTCCATGCGTGGCGTGCCTACCTTCAACTTGAAGAAGCGAGGTGGAATCGCCGGCGCCGTGGGCATGAGTCTTCCGGAACCCATTTTAGGCAAGAATGCCGAGCAGGTATTCGGTTGGCTGGTGACGGGGAACTATTTTCGCGTTCTAGGTGTTGCCCCGGTCATGGGCCGGGACTTCATTCTTGGTGAGGATGACAAGCCGGGCGCTCACCCGGTCCTGCTGCTCAGTGAAAACTTCTGGGAGCGGCGGTTCGATCGTGATCCCGACATGATCGGCAGAACGCTCATCATGAACGATGTGGCGTTCACCGTGATCGGGATTACGCCCCGCGATTTCGCGGGTACCGGGCCTATTGTTCCCTCTGTCTGGGCTCCGCTCACGGTGTTAGACCGGCTGGAGCCTGCCGCAGATGTGTTGCACGACCGGCGCGGCGAGTGCTGCGCGTTGGTTGGGAGGCTGGCAGGCGGCGTGACGCAACAGCAAGCGCAAGCCCAGACCGACGGGCTCTTCCAACGGCTGAAGAAGCTGTATCCCGATGCGGACGCGCGCAGAAAACAGAGCACGGATCATATCGACCTCATGGTGGCTTCCCCATTTGGCCGAACGGATGGGCTGGGAACGCCGACGGCGTTTGTTTTGGCAGCCGTGAGCCTGGTGCTGCTGATCGCCTGTGCCAACGTGGCGAGTCTGCTGCTGGCGCGGTCAGCGGCAAGGCAGAAAGAGATTGCCATTCGGCTGGCGATCGGCGCGAGCCGCGGGCGGCTCATCCGTCAACTCATGACCGAGAGCGCACTCATCAGCATTCTGGCAGGTGGTACAGGCCTGGTGCTCGCGTGGTGGGTGCTGCATCTGCTCATGCTGCAGATTTCAGAGGCATTCTCGACGGTGTGGGTGACGATCGCTTTGCGCCTGGCGCCCGACCATCGGGTCTTTGCATACATGCTGCTGGTCTCCATGGTCGCGGCCATCGGTTTCGGTCTTGCGCCGGCGTTGCAGGCGTCGAAGCCAAACCTCACGTCGGCGCTGAAAGAAGAAGGCGGGGCGTTTGGAGGTTTGCGCAAATCCGGGTTGCGCGACCTTTTGGTAGGGGTTCAGGTGGCGGTGAGCCTGGTTCTGCTGATTGGTGCAGGGCTGCTCGCCAGAGGGTCGCAGCGCGCGTTTGGCATCGACCTGGGGTTCGATTACAGAAAACTAATTGAGTTTCACTTCGTGAATTCCCACGGGGATCCGGCGAAGGCTCGGGCGCTCCAACAGCAGGTCATCAAACGTATAGAAGGAATTGCGGGAGTGACGACGGTGAGCGTGGCTTCCCGCGCGCCGCTGATAGGTGAGGTTCGGAACGTCTCAGTTGGCCTCGACGGACGGCCCATCGACCCGCAGCACGCGCTGGAGTCGCATTACAACTTGGTTGCGCCCAATTACTTCGACACAGTGGGCGTTCCGATTCTGCGGGGCCGCAAATTCAATGAGCAGGAGGCCAGGGGCGGCGACGATTTCAACGGAGCTCCCGTGATCGTGAGCGAGAATACGACGCGGAAATTCTGGCCCGGCCAGGATCCCATCGGCAAGCGGATCAGTTTCGAGATTCCCGCTGACAGCCTGGTCCCCAATGATCTGAATCCGCGGTCCACTTCCAGCGTGGTAATCGGGGTTGCGAAGGATATCAGGAGCGTGCAACCGGAGGAGATTGATGACACCTGCCTGTATGTTCCCGTTACGCGCGACTTTCCGGGGAGGATACTGGTGCGGACGGCCGGCGACCCGCGCCCCGTGGTGGCCGCGCTCCACAGGGAGCTGCCGGCGGTAGATCCGGACCTACAGGCGTTTGTCTTTGATTTCCGGTCGGGGCTCTCGATGCAACCGTCGTTCTTTCTTTCCCGTGTAGCCGCGATTCTTGCAACGATCGTCGGCATTCTCGGACTGGTACTGGCGTCGGTTGGGATTTACGGCATGGTCAGTTTCGCCGTGAGTCAGCGCACGCATGAGGTTGGTATACGCATCGCCCTGGGCGCGCGGCGGGAGGACGTGCTGAAGCTGGTGCTCGGCCAGAGCATGCGGCCGGTGCTGATCGGAATCGGAGTGGGGCTCGTGGCTGCAGCCGGCTCGGCGCGGGTGCTGGTGTCACTGCTGTTCGGCTTGAGTACGTTTGATCCTCTGACTTTCCTCGGCGTCTCGGCGATTCTGGCGGCGGTGGCGCTGGTGGCCGGCTACATTCCGGCGCGGCGCGCGATGAAGGTCGATCCGATGGTGGCTCTGCGTTATGAGTAAACTCTGGCGCAGACTCGCATTCCTGCTGTTTCGGCGGAGATTTAACCGCGATCTGGAAGACGAGATGCGCTTCCATCTCGAGATGAAAACGCGCGCGGGCGGGGAAACCACCGAAGCGGGTTACTCCGCACGGCGGCAATTCGGCAACGTAACTCTGTTCCGCGAGGAGAGCCGCGAGCAGTGGGGATGGGTGTGGCTGGAAACGCTGCTGCAAGATCTGCGCTACGGCGTGCGCATGCTTGTGAACAATCCAAGTTTCACCCTCATCGCGGTGCTGACGCTGGCAGTCGGCATCGGCGTGAACACGGCGATCTTCACGGCTTTCAATGCGGTGGCGCTACGCCCGCTTGACGTGCCGGAGCCGGAGCGCGTGGTGCAAGTGACTCGCAGCACGAGCCCTCACCAGCACTTCTCTTATCCCGATTACGTTTACTACAGGGACAACAACCAGGTCTTCTCCGATCTGGCCACCATCAACTTCGAAGGAGTCTCTCTGACCGGAGTATCCACGCCGCCTCCAGCCAGGGGCGGAGGCATCGCCGGTGCGGCGGGCTTTCGATTTGCGCAGGTTACTGGCGGGGGTGGAGAAGTCGCGCAAAGCGCGCTGGTTTCCGGCGACTATTTCAAGATGCTCGGAGTGGATGCGGCCGTCGGGCGCACATTCGGTCCTCAGGAAGACAACCTGAGCGCACCGGCGGTTGCACTCATGAGTTACAACTTCTGGGAGCGGCGGTTCGGGAAAGATCCGGGACTTCTGGGGCACAACCTGAACCTGAATGGCATTGCTTTCACGGTCGTTGGGATTACAAGGCGCGATTTTCTGGGCACAGCACCAACCGTGCCGGATTTCTGGCTGCCGATGACATCTTTGGTTCGCCTTGATCCGGACGCTAAAGATTTGAGTGATCGGGCCGGCGTGTGCTGTCGCGTCTATGGGCGCCTGCGGCCAGGCGTTGAAGCGGGGCAGGCCGAAGCCCAGATGAATACGCTGGCATCACAGCTACGCCGGGAATTCCCCGAGTCCGAAAATCAGACTGGCGCTCCCCCAAATCGCATTGAACTGGAGCGAGGCTCGCCGTTCGGCGCGCCAAATGCCGGGTTTATGGCGATCGCTGCACTGGTGCTTGCCGCAGTCAGTTCTGTGCTGCTGATCGCATGCTCCAATGTGGCCAGCCTGCTGCTGGCCCGTTCCGCCGCACGGCAAAAGGAGATTGCCGTCCGCCTGGCCATTGGCGCGACTCGCGGACGCTTGATCCGGCAACTGCTCACGGAGTGCGCTTTGATCAGTTTGTTGGCGGGTGGCATGGGCCTGCTGTTCGCCTGGTGGTCGCTGCGCTTCCTGGTGGTTCAAGTGGTGGCCTCAATGCCTACTTACTGGGGAACCATGGCGTTTCATTTGACGCCGGATCATCGGGTTTTCGCTTACCTGCTGCTGCTTTCGGTCGTCGCTATCGTCGCATTCGGCCTGGCCCCCGCGCTCGCGGCATCCAGGGCCGATGTGACGCCGGCGCTCAAAAAGGAAGGCACTGTTCTCGGTCACCGCATGCGCGGATCACGTTTGCGTGACGTTCTCGTCATCGGTCAAGTGGGCGTGTGCTTGGCTCTGCTGGTTACCGCGGGATTATTGGCCAGGGGATCGCAGCGGGCTTTCTCGGTCGATCTTGGATTCGACTATCACAACATCGTTTCAATTGACGTGGGCGCACCGGAGGGAATGAAACTTACCCCGGCGAGCCGGGTGGCCATTCACCGGCGGCTATTGGAGCGCCTGGAAGCAATGCCCGGTGTTGAATCAGTGACCGCCGGGCGGATGCCCCTGGCTGGCGGTGTCAGGACCATCTCAGTCAGCCCGGCTGGCCATCTGGTGACGGGAAGGGATGCCCAGGACGCAGTCTATAACCGGATCGCCTCTAATTATTTCAACACGATGAAGATTCCCATTGTGCGCGGCCACGGTTTCGCCGCGCAGGAAGCGCGCGATGATCTGAACTTCGATGCGAGTCCGGTGATCGTCAGCGAAGCCACAGCGAGGCGATTCTGGCCGGGCCAGGATCCTATCGGAAAGCGCATTAGCTTTGGTTTCGGCCCGGATTCCAGCCACTGGGCTGGAGAAGAATATCCGCATTCCAGTTCGAGCACGGTCATCGGTGTCGCCGGGGATGTGCGGAGTGTGTCGCTTGAAGAGTTCGACGAGACCTGCCTCTATCTTCCAATGAGCCGTACGTCGGGAGGCTTTGTGATTCGCACGCGCGGGAACGAAAATGCGGTCAGTACCGCGGTGATTCGCGAAGTGCGGGCGATCGACAACAGCCTGAGAGTTGTGATTCAAAATTCCCAGACGGCGTTCACGAATCAATCGGCATTCGTGGTGTCGCGCGTGGGCGCTATCGGGTCGGCGATCATCGGCATCCTGGGATTGCTCATGGCGTCGGTCGGGATTTATGGCATGGTCAGTTTCGCCGTGAGCCAGCGCACGCATGAGATCGGAGTGCGCATAGCGTTGGGCGCGGGCCGGGAAGATGTGTTGAAGCTGGTGCTTGGCGAGAGCATGCGGCCGGTGCTGATCGGGATCGTCATCGGGATCTTGGCGGCAGCCGGTGCGGCACGGGTGCTGGTGTCATTGCTATTTGGCTTGAGTTCGTTTGACCCTCCGACATTCCTCGGCGTCTCGGCGATTCTGGCGGCCGTGGCACTGCTGGCCGGCTACATTCCAGCGCGGCGTGCGATGAAAGTCGATCCGATGGTGGCGTTGAGATATGAGTAAGCTCTGGCGCAGAGTCGCATTTCTGCTGTTTCGGAGGAGATTTGATCGCGATCTGGAAGACGAGATGCGCTTTCACCTGGAGATGAAGGCGCGGGCGAGCGGGGAAACCACCGAAGCGGATTATGTGGCGCGGCGGCAGTTCGGCAACACCCTGGTGCTGCGCGAACAGAGCCGCGAGCAGTGGGGATGGGTATGGCTGGAGAGGCTTCTGCAAGATCTGCGCTACGCCGTGCGCATGCTCCGGCGCAGCCCGGGCTTCGCGATGGTTGCCGTACTGACGCTGGCTCTGGGGACTGGCGCGACTACGGCGGTCTTCAGCGTCGTGAACGCCGTCCTGCTTCGGCCTCTGCCCTACCCGCAATCGGAAAGCCTGGTGCAGCTCTGGTCCACCAATGCGAACGCGAACCGCTGGGGCATGTGGACAGCGTATCCGCGGTTTGTGGACTGGCGCCGCGAGAGTAACTCGTTCGAAGAGATGGCCACGGCGCGAACCTGGGTGATCAACCTCGGCGGAGGCGATCATCCGGAGTCGCTGTTTGGTGTAGTGGCTTCATCGCGACTGTTTCAGGTGTTGCGAGTCGAGCCGACGCTAGGCCGTGCATTTCTGCCAGAAGAAGATCAGCCCGGCCACGATCACGTGATTATTCTGAGCTACGGGCTGTGGCAACGGCGCTTTGGCTCTGACCGCACAGTGGTCGGGCGCGCGGTGGATATCGACCGGCAGAGTTACACCGTGATCGGCGTGATGCCTCCAAACTTTCGATTTCCGCCGGAGCTTCCTGCATCCTACAGCATTGATGCCTGGCTGCCGCCGGCTCCCGATCCAAGCCGGGACGAGCGCGTCAGCAACAACTATTACACCTTTGCGCGCTTAAAGCCTGGGGTCACGCTTGGGCAAGCTCAATCTGAAATGGAAGCCGTCAATCATGGATTAGCAGAGAGGCATTGGGAGGATCGCAGCCTGGGCGTGAAGGTCGCGCCATGGCGCCAGCAGGTGGGGAGCGAGATTCGCCCGGCGCTGTTGTTGCTTCTTGGTGCGATCAGCCTGGTGCTGTTGATTGCTTGTGCCAATGTGGCGAATCTGCTGCTCGCTCGTGCCGCCACGCGGCAACGGGAAACCGCTTTGCGGCAGGCGTTGGGAGCGGGACGCGCGCGCTTGATCCGGCAGTTGCTCACGGAGAGCGTGCTGCTGGCCGTCTGCGGTGGCGTTGCCGGGCTGGTGCTCGCGTATCAGGGCCTGGAACTTTTGATCCGGCTGGCTCCGGATATTCCGCGACTGAACGAAACGACCATTGATGCGCACGTACTGATGTTCAGCCTGGCGCTGACGATGGGAACCGGACTGATCTTCGGCATCGGACCGGCGCTCAGTGGCTCCAAGGCGGAGTTGCACGATGCGCTCAAGGAATCTGGCAGCCGGCTGACTGCCGGTTTCACGCGCACTCGCCTGCGCAGCGTTCTGGTGGTTACGGAGATGGCGCTGGCATTGATGCTGCTGACCGGCGCCGGTTTGCTGATTCGCAGCTTCATGCGCGTGCAAGAGATCGACCCCGGGTTCAACACGAAGAATCTTCTGACAGCATTCATCAGCTTGCCGCCTGAGAAGTATCCGGAACCTCGGCGGCAGGCGGCATTTTTCCGCGAGGCCATGGACCGCATCGCATCGATTCCAGGAGTGGAATGTGTGGGCGGAGCGGACTCAGCGCCGATGCTCAGCAACGACGCCGGCAACGTTTCTATTGAAGGCCACCCGGTCCAGCCTGGCGAGATGGACATTGAAGCGGAGAGGCCAAAAATCACGCCGGATTATTTCCGGGCGATGGGAATGCGATTGCTTCGCGGCCGGGCCTTCACTTGGTCGGACAACGAAACTTCGCTGCCGGTGGCCATGATCAACGAGGCGGCTGCGCGGCAATACTGGCCGAATGAAGACGCCATGGGCAAGCGGGTCAGGCTCGACGACGGCAGCGATCCCGTCTGGAGGCAGGTGATCGGCGTTGTCGCGGATGTGCGGCAGGACGGACTGGTGGAAGCGGGGCGCCCGGAAGTTTATGCACCTCTCGCGCAGTCGCCCGTCCCGTATCTGGTGCTGGCGGTACGGACTCGAGTCGACCCCGCGGCGCTGACGGCGGACCTGCGGCACGCGGTAATGGCAGTGGACAAAGACCAGCTGCTCTTCCAGATTCGAACCATGCAGCAGGTGGTGGACGATTCAGTGGCCAGGCGGCGATTTCAGACGTCGCTCGTGGTCCTTTTTTCCGCGATTGCGTTGGGGCTGGCGGCGATCGGCATCTATGGGCTGATGTCCTATTCCGTCAACCAGCGCACGCATGAGATCGGGATTCGAATGGCTTTGGGCGCAAAGCGCGCCGAAGTCCTCGGGTTGGTGGTGCGGCAAGGAATGGCGCTGGCGACGACTGGGGTAGTTTTGGGAACGGGCGGGGCATTACTGTTGACGCGGTTTCTTTCGAGCATGCTGTACGGAGTTGGCGTGAATGATCCCCTCACATTTCTTAGCGTGGCGGCTTTGTTGAGCGGTGTAGCCGCGCTGGCCAGTTTCATTCCGGCGTGGCGCGCTGCGAGGATCGACCCGATGGAGGCTCTGCGATATGAGTAAGCTCTGGCGCAAGCTGTTGTTTCTGATTCGCGGTGAGCGGTTCGACCGCGATCTCGATGATGAGATGCGCTTTCATCTGGAGATGAAGGCGCGGGCGGTCGGTGGAACGGCCCACGCGGGTTACGTGGCGCGGCGCCGATTCGGCAACCCGCTGCTGCTGCGCGAGGAGAGCCGCGAGCAGTGGGGATGGATGTGGCTGGAGACGCTTCTGCAAGATGTGCGCTATGGCGCGCGGGTGCTGCGGAAGAATCCGGGATTCACATTCGCGGCTGTGTGCACGCTGGCTTTGGGGATCGGCGCGAGCACGGCCATCTTCAGCGTGGTGAACGCGGTGCTATTGCGCCCGTTGCCTTATCGCGACGCAAACCAACTCGTGGCCCTTTGGGAATGGAGCACCCACGAACACCACATCAACACGGTGGCCGGCGCCAACTACGCCGATTGGAAAGCGCGCAATCACGCATTTGCAGACATCGGCTACTCGTGGGACGACGTTTACACGTTCACGGGGACGGCCAATCCGGAAGCCGTGTTTGGTTACGACTTCTCGTGCAATTTCTTTCCGCTACTGGGCACGAAGCCGCTCGTGGGGCGAACGTTTCTTCCCGAGGAATGCCAAGCCGGAAAAGATCACGTAGTCGTACTGAGCCAGGCGGTCTGGCAGCGACGGTTTGGAAGCGATCGAGGGATCATCGGACGGTCGATCCAGCTCAATCATCAAGCCTACACAGTGGTGGGAGTCATGCCGGCCGAGTTTGGGCATCCCTCCAGCGCGACGGCGCTGTGGGTTCCGCTGACGCTCGGGGATCTCATTACAGATCGCAAGACGCATGTGCTGCGGCTTGTGGCGCGTCTGAAAAACGGCGTCACGCTGGAGCGGGCGCAGGCGGAGATGGATGCGTTGGCCAGGCAATTGGCCGCCGAGCATCCCGATAGCAATGCCGGCATGGGCGTCCAGTTGTGGCCTATTCGCGATTTTTATATAGGCCAAGTAAAGAAGTCTTTGTGGGTTTTGCAAGGCGCGGTGCTGGTGATGCTGCTGATCGCGTGCGCCAACGTCGCGAATCTTCTCGTAGCGCGCGCCAGCGCCCGGGGGCGCGAAATGGCGGTGCGGCTGGCGCTGGGAGCCGGGAGAGTGCGCCTCGTTCGGCAGCTCCTCACCGAGGGCATGTTGCTGGCTCTGCTCGGAGGCGCGGCAGGTGTAGGGCTTGCCTTCTGGGGCGCGGGAGCTTTAGTTACGCTTCTGCCATCGAGCGTTGCGTCCGTGCTGGACCCGGCACACGCGGCCGCCTGGATCAACATGCCCGTACTGATGGTTGCGCTTCTGCTCTCGATGGTTTCGGGTGCAGTGTTTGGCGTGGTGCCGGCGCTTTCGGCGTCTGCTTCGCCCGACACGACGCTGCGATCGTCGGGAAGAAGTCTTACCGAGAGCCGGGGAAAGATGCGCGTCGGCAGTGGACTGGTGGTTTCCCAGATCGCGTTGTCGCTCGTGCTGCTGGCGGGCGCGGGGCTGCTGATCCGCAGCTTCCTACGCCTGGAGATGCGCGATTACGGATTCCGCACCGATCACGTGCTCACTCTGCAATTGATGGGATCGAGCGGCACTGAAGATTCCGCCGGAATGGCGGCGTTCGTCAAGCCGGTAATCGAGCGGATCGAGGCGCTGCCGGGTGTGGTCGCGGCGGGGGCCATCAATGCGCCGCCGCTCACGGGAATGTCGGCGCACCGAAGCTTCACGATCCCGGGGCAGCCGCCGTTGCCTTACGGCCAGCAACCCGTCGCCGGATTTCACGTGGTGACGCCACATTATTTCGCAGCCATGGGCATCCGCCTGTTGCAGGGCCGGTATTTCGATGACCACGATCGGAAGAATTCCGCGGGTGCGGCCATCATTAACGAGACCGTAGCCCGGCGATTCTTTGCGAACCAGAATCCGATCGGCCGGACAATCAGCGTTGCCGACCTCGGTACTCCGGCGGTGCGCGAAATCGTGGGCGTTGTGGGAGACACCAGGCACGAGGAACTCGCCGACGCGCCGTATCCCGAGATCTACCGCCCGTTCAGCCAGGCCGACTGGTCATTTGCCGGCATTGCGGTGCGGACTGTGCGAGATCCGCTGGCACTGGCGCCGGCCGTACGCGCGGCGATTTGGGCGCTCAACAAGGAGCAGCCCATCGACGGGATGATGACGCTCGAGCAGAGGGCCGAGACTACGCTCGCACCGCGCCGCGCCAACCTGATGCTTCTTTCATTGTTCGCCGCTATCGCGCTCGTGCTGGCGGCCATTGGAATCTACGGCGTCAGCGCGTATGCCGTGAGCCGGCGGACGCACGAGATCGGAATTCGCATGGCGCTTGGAGCCGAGAGCCGGCAGGTGACCGGCATGGTGATGGGTAAGGCGCTGCTGCTGGCGCTAGGTGGCGTGGGGATCGGTCTGGTCGCTGCCGCCGCGCTGACGCGTTACATGGAGAGTTTGCTGACAGACATCAGTGCACTGGATGCGGTCACGTTTGTCGTGACACCGGCGGTGTTGGGCGCAGTGGCTGGTTTGGCTGCGTACTTGCCCGCCCGGCATGCCAGCAAGGTCGATCCCATGGAGGCGCTGCGATATGAGTAAGATTTGGCGTCGATTGACGTTCTTGCTATTTCGGCGGAGGTTTGACAGCCAACTCGATGAAGAGATGCGCTTCCACCTGGAGATGAAGGCGCGCGCCGGCGGCGGAACGAAAGACGCTGGTTACGCAGCCCAGCGGCAGTTCGGCAACACAACGTTGCTGCGCGAAGAGAGTCGAGACATGTGGGGATGGGTCTGGCTGGAGACGCTGATGCAGGATCTGCGGTACGGCGCGCGCATGCTGCGCAAGAATCCGGGATTCACTGTCGTTACGACGGTGACCTTAGCACTCGGCATCGCGGTCAATGCGAGCATTTTTAGCATCATCAGCGGCTGGCTGCTGAAGAAACCTCCGGTGGCTGATCCTGATCGCGTGGTCGTCGTAGTCTCCACAAACCCGGCGAGAGCACTGGAGCGTGGCTGGGCCTCAGAGGTTGATTTTCTGGCGTGGCGGAACGCAAATCACGTGTTCGCGGATCTGGCGGCGGCGGACCCGTATCACGATTTCAGCCTTACGGGCACGGGTGAGCCGGAGCGGCTGTCGGGAATGCGGGTGACCGCGAACTACTTCGGTACGCTCGGGGTGGCACCATTTCTGGGGCGGACATTTCTAGCGAGCGAAGAACAGCCAGGCAACGATCGCGTGGTGGTACTGGCTCATGACCTCTGGCAGCGGCGCTGTGCATCGGATCCGAATATCGTTGGGAAAACCGTCGCACTTGATGGAGAGAAGTACGTTGTGTTGGGCGTAATGCCTGCCGCGTTTCGCCAGCCGGAGTTTCTTCCAAGGTTGTGGGTTCCCCTGGTGGTCTCCTCCGAGCAGCCGCAGCCACAGGCCCGCGACCGGCGCAACCTCATGCTCTTCGGCCGTTTGAAACACGGCGTCAAACTTGAGCAGGCGCGTGCGGAAATGGCCACACTGGCGCATCGCGCGGAGCAGATCTATCCGGCATCCGAAAAAGGCTGGGGCGCAAACGTCATGACGCTTCAGGAGTATGCCATCGAGGAAGAACACATTCGAGCGGGCCTTACGCTGCTCATGGCTGCAGTAGCGCTGGTTCTTCTGATTGCCTGCGCGAATATCGCCAATCTTCTGCTGGCACGAGCCGCCAAGCGACAGCAGGAGATCGCAATTCGAACCGCGTTGGGCGCTGGACGGATGCGAGTGATCCGGCAGTTACTGGTGGAGAGCGTCCTGATTGCGTTGATTGGCGGGTGCGCCGGCTTGCTGGGAGCGTATTGGGCCATTCCTGTTCTGCGCGGCACGCTCGACTTCAATGAATACGTCATTGCGACAGCGGGCGACATGGTGCTCGACCAACGCGTGCTGGCCTTTACATGCTTGATTTCGATGGGCGCGGCGCTGGTGTTCGGATTGGCGCCGGCCATCCGCGTTTCGGCCACTGACCCCCAGAGGACGCTGCGGTTGGGGGGCCGGGCAGGCGATCTCCGGCGCGGTTGGGGGCGCAACCTGCTGGTCGGCAGCGAAATCGCGCTGGCCATGGTGCTGGTGACGGGTGCGGGTTTGATCATCAAAGCCACAGCGGAGGAACTCAGCCGCGATTATGGCTTTGATCCGAAGCGTGTCCTGACGGCCGGCGTCGCGCTCACGAATGCCCGCTATCGGGAACCCGCGCGCGTCCTCGCATTCGCGCAAAGCGTGGTGGAGAAGCTTGGAGCGTCGCCCGGCGTCGAGGCCGCCGCAGTGGCGGACGCCACCCCATTCAATGCCGGCAAGGATACCTTCAGCATCCAGGGTCAAGCGGTTTTGCCCGCGGCGGAACGGCCGAAGGCGCGATATTTCGGCGTCAGTCCGGGCTACTTCCGAGTGCTCAGTATCCCGCTGGTTCAAGGCCGCATATTCCGTGAATCGGATACGGCGAGCGCCTCGCGAGTGGCTGTCATCAACCGCGTGTTCGCCGAACGCTTCTTTCCCGGGCAGAACCCGCTGGGGCGCTACATCCGCATCGACCACGATGCCCCGGCTAAGCCGGCATGGAGCGAGATAGTCGGAATTGTCGGCAACATTAGAACATCATACGGACCGAAAGAAGAAGACGAGCAGATCTATGAGCCATTCCTGCAGGCTCCCTCGGTGACCAACCCGCAAATCGTGGCGCTCGCGGCCAGTGATGGGAGCTCGCTAGCGACGGAGCTGAGGAGCGCGGTCTGGTCCGTCGATCCGGATCAGCCCATCGCGAGCGTGCGCACGATCGCCGGCATCATTGATGAAAACGACGGCGGAGATTATGTGTTTGACACCTTGCTGGCGATCTTTGGCGCCATGGCGCTGCTGCTGGCGGCGGTCGGAATCTACGGCGTCATTTCTTACGCCGTCGCCCAGCGGACCAACGAGATCGGCATCCGCATGGCTTTGGGGGCGCAACGCGGTGACGTTCTGCGATCGGTGATCGGCAAGGGCATGCTGCTTGCGCTGGTAAGCGCGGCGGTGGGCCTGGCGCTTGCGGCGCCTCTGCCCACACTTTTCGCAGCCACCCTCCAGGGCTACCGCGTGCACAGTATGCCGATTTTTGTTTGTGTACCGTTACTGTTGTTGCTGGTGGTGCTGGCCGCGATCTACATTCCGGCGCGTCGCGCGTCGCGCGTCGATCCCATGGTGGCCTTGCGATATGAGTAAACTTTTGCGCAGACTCGCGTTCGTGCTGTTCCGGCGAAAATTTGACCGCGATCTCGAAGACGAGATGCGCTTCCACCTGGAGATGAAGGCGCGCGCGAGCGGAGGAACGAAAGACGCTGGGTACCGGGCACAGCGGCAGTTTGGCAACACGCTGCTGCTGCGCGAGCAGAGCCACGAGATGTGGGGGTGGAGCTCTCTCGACCGCCTGGCGCAAGACCTGCGCTATGGCGTGCGCATGCTCATGCACAACCCGAGCTTCACGCTGGTCGCGGTGCTGACGCTGGCGGTAGGGATCGGCGTGAACACCGCCATCTTCACAACATTTAATGCGGTCGCGCTGCGGCCGCTGGAAGTGCCGGATGCGGAGCAGGTGTTGCAAGTTTCTCGCGCCGGACTAGGGGACCGCTTCTCATATCCCGACTACATATATTTGCGCGACAACGATCGTGCATTTTCCGGCTTGACCGCCTTAACTTCGTCCGTTTTGTCTATGACGGGTGTGCCGGCCTCCGCGGCCAGCAAACAGGGCGGAATCGCCGGTGCGGCGGGCTTCTATTTTCCGGAAGCTCTGATGGGCAGGAATGCCGAGCCTGTATTGGGAGAGCTTGTTGCTGGGAATTATCTTCGGGTCTTGGGGGTCGGCCCGGTCATGGGCCGGGATTTCATTCAAGGTGAGGATGACAAGCCGGGTGCGCACCCCGTGCTGCTGCTCAGCGAAAACTACTGGGAGAGACGATTCGCGCGAGACCCCGGCATCCTCGGACGAACGCTCATCCTGAACGACGTGGCGTTCACCGTGATCGGCATTACGCCGCGCGATTTCACGGGGACCCAGCCAATCGTTCCATCTGTCTGGGTGCCGCTCGCCATGCGCGATCGCGTGGAGCCTGGCGCGGATCTCCTGCATGATCGCAGCGCGGTGTGTTGCTCGTTATACGGGAGGTTGGCGCCCGGCCTGGCGTCGCGGCAAGTGGAAGCCGAGACGGAAGCACTCTTCCGGCGGCTGAGGAACTTGTATCCCGATGAAACACCGACCAACAGGCAAAGCAAGGATCATATTGTCCTCACGACGGCTTCCCCGTTTGGGCACTCGGAAGAAGAACTCCGGACGCCCGTCGCGTTTGTCCTGGGAGCCGTGAGCCTGGTGTTGTTGATTGCTTGCGCCAACGTCGCGAGTCTGATGCTGGCGCGGTCAGCCGCGAGACAGAAAGAGATTGCCATTCGACTGGCGATTGGCGCGAGCCGTGGACGCCTCGTCCGGCAACTCATGACCGAGAGCGCACTCATCAGCGTCCTGGCCGGCGGCGCAGGTTTAATGCTGGCGTGGTGGGTTCTGCATCTGCTCATGCTCCAGATTTCGGATTCGATCCCGATGTTCTGGGTGACGATCGCGCTCCACCTTGCGCCCGATCAGCGTGTCTTCGCCTACATGCTGCTCGTTTCCATGGTGGCGGCCATCGGGTTCGGTCTCGTGCCCGCGTTGCAGGCATCGAAGCCGAATCTCACCTCTGCCCTGAAAGAAGAGGGCGGGGTATTCGGCGGGCTGCGCAAATCCGGGTTGCGCGACCTTTTGGTAGGCGTGCAGGTGGCCGTCAGCTTGGTTTTACTGATTGGCGCGGGCCTGCTCGCTAGAGGCTCGCATCGCGCGTTCGGCATTGATTTGGGATTCGATTACAGAAGGCTGATTGGGATCGAGTTCCACACGCGCGCGTCGAACCAGGATCCGGCGCAGTCGCAGGCCGTCCGCCGGCAGATGATCAGACGGATCGAAGGGATTCCGGGAGTGAGATCAGTCAGCGTGGCTTCGCGCGCACCGCTAACTGGCGGCGTTCGTTTCGTCTCGGTCGCAGTCCAGGGGCGGACCATCGACGCGCAGCATGGCCTCGAGTCGCTCTATACATTGGTCACTCCCGATTACTTCGACACGGTGGGGATTCCGATTCTGCGAGGCCGTAACTTCAGCGAGGAGGATCTTCGGCAGGTCGACGATTTCAATGGCGCCCCCGTGATTATCAGCCAACGTACCGCCCTGAAATTCTGGCCCGGTCAGGACCCCATTGGCAAACGGATGAGTTTCGAGGTTCCCGACGGCGGCTCTCCGTTTTCCGGTGAGTTGCATCCGCACTCATCTTCCAGTGTCGTGATCGGCGTCACTAAGGACATCCGGAGTTGGCTTCTGGAGAAGTTCGACGACACCGCCATATATCTGCCGGTGAGGCGCGACTTCGTAGGCGAGATCCTGGTACGCACGAGCGGCGATCTGCGCGCTGTAACGGCGGCCCTGCACCAGGAACTGCCGGCGGTAGATCCACATCTCGAAGCCGTGGTTTTCGATTTTCGGGCTGGGTTCTCGAATCAACCAGCTTTCGTCATGTCGCGCATGGCTGCCATCGGCTCGGCGATCATCGGCATTCTGGGACTCGCTCTTGCGTCGGTCGGGATCTACGGAATGGTGGGCTACGCTGTCAGCCAGCGCACGCACGAGGTGGGTATACGGATGGCACTAGGCGCGCGCCGGGAAGATGTGCTGAAGCTGGTGCTGGGCGAGAGCATGCGGCCCGTGCTGATCGGTATCGCAGCCGGTCTTATACTGGCGGCCGGGGTGGCGCGGGTGCTTGTCTCGCTCTTATTCGGCCTGAGTACGTTTGACCCGATCACGTTCTTCGGAGTCTCGGCAATTCTGGCGGCAGTGGCGCTGCTCGCCGGCTACATTCCCGCCCGTCGCGCCACGAAGGTCGACCCCATGGTGGCGCTGAGGTATGAATAACGCGGCTTTTGTTGCGGGCCGGTCCGTGCGCTACAGCTCCAATTTCCCCGCCGCGATCAGCGCGGCCGCATCCGCCACGTCCTGTTCCAATGCACGGTCGCGCGAGAGGAAATCCGACACCTGGCGGATGGCCGTGTGCACGCGCTGGTTGCGCACGCCCAGTTTTTCCGGAGCTCCGCGCAGGTCGACGGCTTGCGCGGCGGCCAGCAACAGCATCGCCGTCTCGTTCCGTACGCATTCGAGTGCATCCATTGCGGTGACCGCTGCATGCATCCCGAGGCTCACCACATCCTGGTTGTACCCTTCAGTCGGCAGCGAGTGAATCGAGCTCGGTCCGGCGATCTGGCGTACCGCGCACGCCAGGCTCGTGACGCTCAACTGCATCCCTTTGAATCCGGAATTCACGCCCGGCTCCGGCACCAGGCTGGAGGGAAGCCCATTGCTGAATCGGTCGTCCACCAGCACGGCCATCAGCGCGTTGCCCCAATTCGCCATGACGGCGAAATCGATCTTCCACGTGTCGAGCAGGCGCGCGATGTGGCCGCCGTAAAAATTGCCGGCTCGATATAGCATGCCGGTTTCGGGATCGACCAGAGGATTATCGTTGGCGGAATTGATTTCGCGCTCGAGGAGCGGCCGCGCATCTTCCAGCGCTTCCCAAACTGGTCCCAGCCCCTGCGGCGGGCAGCGCAGCGAGTAGCAGCTTTGCCGGGCGGAGTCGCCCGCCCCCTTGCTGCCAGCCAGATGCGAGCGAATGTACTCGGCCACCGCGATCTGGCCCGGATGACCCTTGGCGTCCTGCACCCAGGCGGCGAATGGTTCCGTGCCGGCTTCGAGCGCCTCGATGGAGAGCGAGATCGCCGCCAGCAGCGCGCGCAGCACACGGCGAGCGTCCACCCAGACGAGCGTGGCCACAGCGGTCATCACGGTGGTGCCGTTGATCAGCGCCAGGCCTTCTTTGGGAGCGAAGCGGAACGTTTCGAGATCCGCCAGCTTCAGCGCCTCGAGCGCTGCCATGGGCCGGCCCAGATACTCAACTCCGCCCATTCCAACCAGAGCGCGAGCAATGTAGGCCGAGGGCATGAGATCGCCGCTTGCACCCACCGATCCATAGCGCGGCACTACCGGCGTGATCCCGCGATTCAGCAGTTCGAGAAGCGCTTCCACCAGCTCCACGCGAACTGCCGAGGCGCCGGTCGCGAACGTCACCACCCGTAGCAGCAAGGCCGCGCGGACCATGTCCCTGGGAAGCGGCTGCCCCGTAGCACAGGAAAGGTGGCGCATGAGATTGTGTTGGAGCCGCTCGGCCTGGTCCTCCGTGAGCGCGAACTTGATGTTGCCCCCGACGCCCGTATTGACGCCGTAAACGCTCGCGCCGCGAGCGAGTTGCTCTTCGAGCGCGATTCGTCCCTTGCGAATACGTGCGCGCGCCCCATCGTCCAACTCAACGGTTGCCGTGAACCGGGCGGCGTATTCCACATCTTCAATCACAAGCGGCCGGCGGCCGACGAGCAACGACTCAGACATACCGCAGTTGTAGCATTCGGCCACAGCCGCGGCAAACCTCATCTAGACCGTCTCAGCTTTATTTACGACGTGAAATCAGCAGTTTGCGCGATCAACGCGAAATAATGCGGGACCTGGCCACACTATTTGCCATCAAGGAGGCGATCCAAGTGGCCAATCGTGTATTTCTTCACCCAAAGGCAGCCGCGGAGCTTCGTGCCGCGAAACATCCACATTTCGATTATTCCGTGAAGTCCGTTGGTTCCACGGCGAACTTCAATGTGTACTCCGCCACCTCGCTGGGCGCGCAAGGGCACCAGGTGGGCAATGCCGTGCTGCAGAAGTGCGAGGCGGACGCGCAAACACTCTCGGGCTATTTCAATGTCCCGGTGCAGCACTGCAACATCATCGTGGCGCCGCTATCCCAAAATCAGGATGGCAGCGGCGGTGCCTACCATCACAACTGTATCGATGCCGATCTGTATTGTGACGTGGAGTTCCATCCGCAGGTCAATACCGATATCACCAACGCTCTGGTGATCGCCGAGGAAGTCGAGGTGTTCGAGGCGGTGCAGAACCGCGGCTGGAACTGCGGTGCGTCCAACGGTGAAGGCCTTTCGCGCGTGCTGGCGGAAGCTCTGTATCCGGGAGTGTTGGATGCGTATTCAACCGCGGCCGCCTGGCTGGACACCAACGACCGGCCGGATTGGGTCAGCAACAACAATGCCACCGATACCGATTCGGCATCGAACGGCTGCTCCGTGCTGTTTCTCAACTGGCTGAACGGACCACTGGCTAACGGATGGGACAAGATCTGCCAGGCCGCCGGCGCGACCCTCGCCGATACTTACCTGCAACTCACCGGAAAGAACACGGCTTACCAGGATTTCCGTGCGGCCATCGACCAGATGTTCCCGGTCGGCCAGCCTTCCGGCGTGACGGTGGACAATCCGTTCACGGCGGCGCACATAGCCCGCATGAAACCGCACGCCGGGAAAAAGACGGCTGGACGCTGAGACTCAACTCGATCGTGAAATCGGCCTTGGCTTCGCAGGTCTGGTTTCCGGTGTGATCGCGCGCGGCCGGGGGAAACGGAAGGGCGATTCAGATCACGACGGAGATTATCTGAGTCAGTATTCAAGGTCGCCTATGGGTGAACCATCGGGTGGATCGGCCGGCTTTGTCACGCGAATCTCCTTTGGGTTCCGGAGGAAATAGTCGATCTGGTGTGCGGCGAAGCGAAGATGAGCCAGCTGTAATGTATCCGGGACGCTTCGGGCGCTTGCCCACCGGCGGAGATCATCGACTTTCGCGAACGCGATTGCGCGCGCCTGCTCCGATGCGGCATCATTCGACGCCAAGCTGAGGAGCCGGTAAAGAACAATATTGTCAATAGACCGGCCGACCTCGGCAGTTTCGCCGTTGGTACGGACTGATTTCCAGGTGCCGGCGATCAGGCGGTCGATGACTTCGTCCAGGCCGGGATTTTTCGCGTCGCGCGCGTGGTACTCAACCAGGCGTGTGGCACGCTCCGGGAGCAGGATGAGGCTGACGGTTAAGTCGGCGGCCGACTCAACAGCCGACAGTGGATCGAAAGTTAGTCCCGTCCGGCCGTGGAAGTTTTCCCGGCCCCGGGCGTACCCGTGCGCGGGCGGCGGAATCAACCGCAGGATCCGTTCCGGGATTTGAAGAACTTGCGGATCCAGGGTTTGAAGAAGCGCGCTAAGAGCCCGCCGCTGCTCATCCGGCGAAACGATTTCCGTCACCTTCTGGCCGTCGCCCCGAAGCGCGTAGGTGTAGTCGAGTCCACCCAGCACCTTCGAGGCGGCCTCGGTCTGGTACCGATGGTAGAGATAGACCGGTACGAAGACATCTTCAAGACTGCTCATGGGCTCACCGGGCCTGATGCGCCGCTCATCGAAGCCCTTGATCGCAGCTGCGCGCACTTCCAGAATCCGTTTCAGTTCGTCGACGGCATTTGTCCCGGAGTCCCATAGATGCGTGGCAGGATGCGCGCTACCTTGCGGCCGCGCGTCTTCGTCACTGAGGAAGATCAGACCGCGGCGAGCCGCTCCCGTGATGATGGCATCGAGCTCGGCGCGTTCGTCCGCGCCCGACGAAAACTCGCGGTAGCCGAAATTGATGGCCACGTTATCCCACTCTCCGACCCCGTTCGCGTAGGCATCACGGAGATCCGGCTCGCCGTTCGCATCGAGCGTGACATAGGGCGGCGGGTAATCCATCACGGAAGCGCGGTTATGCGTGCTGGCAATATAGTTGTGGGCGAGGCCAAGCGTGTGGCCGATTTCATGCGCCGCCAGTTGGCGTAAACGCGCAAGCGCCAGTTGGACCATGCGCGGGTCCTCCGGCTTGCCATTTTCATAATCCGCGATGAGGCCCTGCGCGATCAGGTAGTCCTGCCGGTCGCGCAGCGAGCCGAGCGTTACATGACCTTTGATGATCTCTCCAGTTCGGGGATCGATTACGCTCGAGCCGTAAGACCAGCCGCGCGTCGAACGGTGCACCCACTGAACCACGTTGTAGCGAACGTCCATCGGGTCGGCATCGGCGGGAAGCATCGCCATCTTGAAGGCATTACGGAACCCGGCTGCCTCGAAGGCCTGATTCCACCAGCTTCCGCCTTCCAGAAGAGCGGAACGGATTGGCTCTGGCGTCGCAGGATCGAGGTAATAGACGATCGGCTCCACGGGTTCGCTGACGGCAGACGAAGCATCTTTCTTTTTTAGCCGGTGCCGGGCAATGAAGCGGCGGTGGATTGACTCGTTAATGGGAGTGGAGAAATCCATATACTCGATATCGAAATAGCCGCTCCGCGAGTCAAAGGTTCGCTGGCGGAACCCATCGTCGGGAAGTTCGATGAACGACTGGTGCTCGCGCACAGTAATTGAGTCTGAGTTGGGCACGACTTGCTGAACCCACGCGCCGGGAGGATCGGTGGTACCGAATGTGAGAGTGGCTTCTACCTCAGTGTTCTTGGGAAAATTGCGGGTGCGTGGAAGATAAAGGGCACTGCGGCCTGGGTCGAGCGTGTATTTGCCTTGCTTACTGGCGGCGAGCGTCGCCGCGACGTGGTGTGCGTCGCGCAGAAAGAATGCCGTGGCATCGACTAAGGCTCGGCCATCTTCTTCCGCCTCCACGGTAAAGCCGAAAATCACCGGCTGCGCGAAAGCCTGTTCCACCGAGGATCGCTCCACTGGATTCGAAGAGGACGCACGGAAATCATAGTTTGACTCAATCAGGAGAACCTTGGACCCCCGGCGATCAAAGTGAACAATCATGGTGTCGCCGAGCTGACCGCGGTCTAGGCCGATGTCATTCGAACCGACGCCTGCGGGCAGGGAAACCTGATAAAGAAACTCCCGGTTCCACTGATCTATCTCCAGGTAGAGTTTGTCCGCAGGCGAGTCATAGTAGAGAGGGAAGAAGCCAGACATAGTCTTCCACCCGGACGCGGATACTTTCTTTGTGATCGTAGGCAGCGGCCCAGGCGTGGCAGCATCAGGGCCTGACATGACGGTTATTGGGAGAGCAACGAGCGCGGCTAGTAGACGCATGCGAGCCAGTGTAGCTTACAACTGACACAGGTGGAATGAAGACTAAGTCGTCGCGGAGCTCTACTCGATCGTGAAATCGGCCTTGGCTTCGCAGGCCTGGTTTCCGGTGTGATCGCGCGCGGTGAGCACGATGGTGTACTGGCCCGGCCGAATGTTACTCTGCAAGCTCAAGTTCATGGAGCCGGGTACGTACGCCTTCGGATAAAACGAGGAGCTCTTCTCTTCCGCGGCCTTCTCCTGCGTGAAGAGCACTTTTCCGCTCGGCGCCAGGACAGAAATCCCATAATCCGCATCGATGCTGTTGTGCGGTCCGAACTTGTAGCCGACGATGTCGAATCGCGCCCACAGCGTGTCGCCGGGTTTGTACGCGGCGATGGATAGCGGATCGCGATCCTCCTCGCCGCGATAGAAATGAAAATTGCGAATGGACAGCGTATCGCTGGGCTCGACCGCGCGGCCGCGGACTTCGAACGGAATGTCCTGCGCGGTCGCGGCGCCGTTCGCCAGATCGTCCGTCACCTGCACCGTGATCTTGTAAGTGCCCGTGGGCGCAATCGGAGGGACTAGAAACTGCTGCCGTACTATCGGCTTCCAGTTCTTGTCTTCCGGCGCGAGCTGAGTATCCACTTTGTCCGCCATGGTCTCAATCAGGCGCACGCCTTTGGGATCGAACACGTCAGTCTTGTACGACAAGTGAATCTTCTGCTCTTCGGAAGCCTTGAAGCCACCAATATGAAAGCTCAAGTAAATGAACTGTCCGGGGACGAAAGTAAAGCTCGAGGCAACGGCCGGCCCGTCCTCCATGTCGCTGATCACCGGTTTGATGATGGTGAGCGGCGCGGTGGCGGCGTAAGCCGCGGTGGCAAGCATGAATAGCGGGAGGAAACCGGCTCGCATACACAACCTCCGCAAGCCTTATTCTATCTAGCCTTGGGGTTCGTTCAACAGGCGATCGAACTTGCGCTTCTGTTCGTCGTTGAGGATCTTGTAAATGCTGCGCTTGCCGGTTGCCAGAACGTCGCGATAGTAGTGGGCGAAATCGTCGAGCAACATCTTGAGTTGCTCGGTTTGCGCGGGCGTCAAGTCCAGCTCTTTTTGCAGCCTGTGGATCGAGATCTCCTTGCCGGGGTCGGTCCAGAAAGCCGCGCGATGCAATCCTCTGTGCGCGCCGTAGTTCATGACCAGGGCGCCCGCTGCCGCGCCGCACAGGAATACAGCGAGCATCGTCAGACAGAAAGCAGTCCTCGGATGCTGCATAGTCCGTACTGCGCTGTATGTCCCCATCGGATTACGGCTCGCCCTTCGGACTACGGTTCGTACGACGCGAGCGTCGCCAGCATCACATCCGGATCTTGCGCGGGTGCATGCTGCGCCATGATGATCTCGGGATCCGGCGGTCCCGCTGAATACTCGGTCTCACGAGTAATCAGGTAACTGCCCAGGACGGCCAGAGTCATCACTGACGCAAAGGCTACGCGCTTACCGAAAGCGGGATCCAGCCAAAACAAACTGGTAAACGAACGCGGACGCTCTTGTTCGACGCGCTGGGACACACGAGCGTAAAATCCGGCCGGCGGCGCAATCTCATCCGAGCCGCGCAGAGCCAGCAAAGCGCTCGACAGTTCCTGCAACTCGCTAACTTCGGTCCGGCATTCGTGGCAGGACTCCAGATGTGCCGTGAATTCTCGCGAACTCGGAGTACCGGCGAGGTGCTCTTCGAGCCGATCTAGAATCACTTGATGCATACGTTTCTTCCCTTATTCAGCAAAACATTATGACCCAACTTCCCTGAGCGGATCTCCGTCCGCTTCAGGAATCTTGTAGCCGCCCCTCAGCTTGCGACCGGGGCACGATCCAAACGCTGCGCCGCCTTCACTAGCTTCTGGCGCGCGCGAAACAATTTTACCTTAATTGTGTTCTCGTTCATCCCGGTCATGGTGGCCAATTCTTCCACTGAGCGACCCTCAACCTCTTTTAGCAGCAGGAGCGTGCGCTCCTCCTCGGAAACCCTCGTGAGCAGCTTGACCACGTAGTCCCGCCGCGCCAGATTCTGGTCTACCGGCACCTGCCGGTCCACCGCCGGCTCCGTATTTTCCACCCTCCGGACCTCGTCCTCGCTCAAATCGCTCTCGTAAACCAGCTTCCGGACCTTCTTCTTCCGCAGATAGTCAAAGCACTCGTTCACCGTAATTTTGTAGATCCAAGTGATCAGAGAGCTCCGGAAATCAAAGTTCCGAATGGAAAAGTAGACCTTCGAAAAAACCTGCTGGGCGAGGTCCTCGATGTCGTTGCGCTGGCGGATGATGCCGTGAATGATGGAAAAGACTTTAGATTGATAGCGTTCCACGATATCCCGGAACGCAGCTTCATCGCCCGCCTGCGCCCGGCGCACCAGCGCGCCTTCCTGGCTGTTCTCGTAGTCCACTCGTTTCCTGACCGCTGCGCGGCTACCGAACGCGGGAAGGGGGAGGGCGCCCGTCGCTATGCCCATACACCGATGCGTACGCACCCCGCCCGCGTCCGGTTACATCTATCGCGCTATGCTCCCATGATGGATAACCCGCTAGGCCAACAGCAAATTCCCTTGCAACCTCAGGTCCGCTATCCCATCCAAAAGGTAGCAAACACGCTACCGCAATAACGGTTGCCTGGTTGGTAACGCGTTGCTAGTGTGGTAGCTTATAATCGTAACGAATTAAAGGGGGTTCTGCACAGATGGTGCAATTGACCGAGAACGCCGTACACAAGGTAAGAGAGATCCTGGCCAGCCAGGAACCGAAACCGGCCGGGCTGCGGATCGCTGTAGTGGGCGGCGGCTGCTCCGGCTTCAGCTACTCGATGGCTTTCGAGAACCAGCCGAACATGCTCGACAAGACCTACAGTTATGACGGTTTGAAGGTTTTCGTCGACCAGGCTAGCCTTCTCTATCTCGACGGGGCCGAAGTGGACTACGTCGAGACCCTGGAAGGCGCCGGGTTCAAATTCTCGAATCCCAACGTGAAATCGACCTGCGGCTGCGGCAGCTCGTTTAGCGCGTAAACGGCTAGCTGAGCTTTCTTAGCGACAGGCCCAGAGCTGCAAAGCCGGCCACCGCCAAGCTGAGACTCCACGGGCACGCTGCTGATCGTGAAGATCATATTCCGGGCGTTATCGATCACTTCCGTGATCGGTCCAATGGACTCGTCTGTGGGCGCTGCGCCAAATATTCCCGCGAAGTTTTGGTGAGCAACTTCGGTCGAGGCACGCGGCTATACCCTGGACCAGGCCCGTTAGCAGCGGGTATCCTCCAAGAGTGCCGGTCCAAGTTCGCGAGTTGATCAAGACACTGGAGAAAGCAGGTTGGCGGCACGTGCGAACATCCGGCGATCATCGAGTATTTTGAAGTTCTGACGGCCGCATCACGGTGGTGTCGGGCCAGTTGGGAGATGATGTTCGGCCGGGTACCTATCGAGCCATTTTGCGGCAAACTGGTATTAAGGAGTCTGAGCAATGACCAGGAAGTACTCCCTCGTGATCGACGGCGATGAGGCAGGTTATAGCGCCTTCGTGCCGGAGCTGCCAACCATTCTGGTGACGGGCAAGTCTATCGACGAACTGACTGCACGAGCAAAAGAGGCTATTCGAATCTATTGGGACAGCGTGTCGGTTGAGCGGTCGCCGACATCGATGGTTCGCGAGGTCGAGGTGGAGTTGGCGGGGTGAGGGTATAAGCCGCGCCATCCAAGCGTGAGGTGAAGCCAGCACTGGCTGCTGACGTGGCGGATCGGCTTTGGGATGTGGTGAACATGGTGCCGCATTGGAAGCCAAAGAGCGAAGGGCCGAAAGAGCGGCATAAAGGCTAAGTAGATGTCGCTTAGTACAACAGTGAAGGTCCTCATGGTAGTTGGGGCTATTTACGGCTTAATCAGCACTTCCTGTTTTCTGCGCATGATTGTTCAATTGAACAGGGCACTGCCGGCAGAAAAAAGAATCCCCCTGTGGAAGTTGCGCGAGGATTTCTTCGAAATAGGCGTCTGCATGAGGACACGTTCCCGATTAGTCGCCTTCGGGCGGCGTGGTTTGTATTTATGGTGAGCCTTCAGGTAGTATGCGGAACGGCTATTGTCTTTGGGATTGCCGGAAAGTAGCCCACTACCAGCGTTCGGCCCCACTACCCAAATCTCCACAGGCTGTGGTATTCTGTCCAAAGCCCCAATTTTAGGCTCAGTGGGAGGTTCGTGCGTTTTGCGGACCGTTCGCACCAATGAGGAAATATGGCCAGGAAACCAGGGAAACATTATCAATCTGCAGCGAAACAGGTCGAGGCGCGCGAATACACGCTAGACCAGGCGGTTCCGCTCCTGCAGAAAATCAAGTACGCCAAGTTTGACGAAACCGTGGAAGTGCACTTGCGGCTTGGCGTCGACCCCAAGCACGCCGACCAGATGGTGCGTGGCACGGTTCTGATGCCGAACGGGCTCGGCAAATCCAAAAAGGTTCTCGTGATCGCCGGCGGCGATAAGCAGAAGGAAGCCGAAGAGGCGGGCGCCGATTTCGTGGGTGGCGAGGAGATGGTCACCAAGATCCAAACCGAAAACTGGACCGATTTCGATGCCGTGGTGGCCACGCCCGATATGATGCGGTCGGTCGGCAAACTCGGCAAGGTTCTCGGGCCGCGCGGATTGATGCCGAATCCCAAGACCGGCACCGTGACCGTGGATGTGGCCAAGGCTGTAAGAGAGGTCAAGGCCGGCAAAGTTGAGTTCCGCGTGGACAAGACCGGCATCATTCATGCGCCGGTGGGCAAGACCAGTTTCGCCAGCGATAAGCTCGTGGAAAATGCGGCCAGCCTGATCTCGGCGGTGGTCAAAGCCAAACCGGCGGCGGCCAAGGGCAAGTACGTCAAGAGCGCGACCCTATGCTCGACCATGAGCCCGGGCATCTCGATTGACGTGACCGAATTCACCGTCAAGGCGGCGAGCTAGGGCGCGAGGTTCCGTATGAAAAAACGAGAAGACAAAAAGAAGGACGCCGAAACGCTGCGCAAGGAGCTGGAAGCCTCGAAGAACCTCTTCGTGACCGGCTATGAGAAGCTGCGTGTCAGCCAGGACTACGAGCTGCGCAAGACGGTTCGCGCCGCTGGCGGCAAATATCGCGTGGTGAAGAACAACGTCGCGGCGAAGGCCTCGGAAGGCACGCCAGCCGAGCAGGTCTTGAAAGAACTGAAGGGCATGACCTCGCTGGCATACACGGCGGCCGACCCGGTGGCGCTGGCGAAGGCGCTCACGGCATACGCGAAGTTGAACCCGACATTCACGTTCAAGGCTGGTTTGGTCGAGGGCCGCGTGATCGATGTGAAGTCGATCCAGGATCTCGCTTCGCTGCCGTCGAAGGAAGAGATCTTTGCCAAGCTGCTGTACATGATCAACGCTCCGGCCGAGCGGCTGGCTACGGTGATCAACACGGTGGGTCGAAACCTCGCGGTGGTGATCGATCAGGGTTGCAAGGAAAACAAGTTCAAGTAAACGAGGAGTCAGTAAATGGCGGACATCAATGCAATAGCGGATCAGATTCAGGGCCTGACCCTGCTCGAAGCTTCTCAACTGGTCAAGATGCTGGAAGAGAAGCTGGGAGTTTCAGCGGCAGCAGCGGCGCCGGTGATGGTGGCCGGTGGAGGCGGGGGGGCGGCGGCTCCGGCGGCTGAAGAGAAGACCGAGTTTTCGGTCGTCCTGCAGGCGGCTGGTGCCAATAAGATAAATGTTATCAAGGTTGTACGCGAGGTCACGAGTCTCGGCCTCAAGGAAGCCAAGGACCTGGTGGATGGCGCTCCCAAACCGGTCAAAGAAGGCGTCAGCAAGGATGAAGCTGAGGCCATCAAGAAGAAATTTGTGGATGCGGGCGCAACCGTCGAAGTGAAGTAAGAAAACAGGTGCTAGGTTTTAGGTGCTAGGTGTTAGGAAGGCGGGGACGCCGGGGCTAGCACGGGAGACCGGGCACCTTGTTTGCCATTTGACGGAAGTATAAGGTTCTGATAAAGTTAAATCTTGGGATTCAGTGTCAACCGGATTAAACCCCGGATTGGTGACCGTGCATCTGGAATTCTGGCATTTTGATTGCAGTGCGAGCGAGACTGCACAGAGGATCTTTGCGTGCCTTTTCAGATCCGCAGCCAACGTGTGGGATAAGTCCGTCTCAAGTGGTTCCTTCTCTTCCGTTGCAAACTCCGGCCGCGCAGATGCCAGTCAGCGTGGCCGATTTTTTTCGGGTACAGTTTCATCCCTTCGCGTGCTTCACGAGTTCTGGCATCTTGCGGGAAACCGGCATCCCGCAGCTTGCTAGCGGTATTGGTTTTTAACTCGATTGATGAGTCAGGCTTCTTTTCGGCCCTCAGGAGCAATGAATGAATAGTCAGCGCAATGGCGCCGCCCCCGAGCGGGTAGACTTTTCCAAAATTAAGACTTCGATCCCGATTCCGAATCTGATCGAAGTTCAGAAGCAATCATATGAGCGCTTCCTGCAAATGGACCTGCTTCCCAACGAGCGGGAAGATACAGGCCTGCAGACGGTGTTCAACTCGGTTTTCCCTATCTCCGACTTTCGCGGCGTGAGCCAGCTCGAGTTTGTGGATTATTCCATCGGCAACTGGGAGTGCAAGTGCGGCAACCTGAAAGGGCTGCACCATCTGCGTTCCACCTGCCGCAACCCGCAGTGCGGCGCGACCATACGCACTGATCCTTTCCACGCGGGCGACGTGCTTTGCGACCACTGTGGCACGTTCAACAAAAACGTCGTCACGTTCTGCAATAAGTGCGGCGACCCTGTCGGCCTGCAGTTGAAGTACGACATGGTGGAGTGCCAGGAGCGCGGCATGACGTACGCCGCGCCGCTCAAGGTGACGATCCGGCTCACGGTTTACGCCAAAGATCCGGAAACCGGCGCTAAGAGCGTCCGCGATATCAAGGAGCAGGAAGTCTTCTTCGGCGAAATTCCGCTGATGACGGAAAACGGCACGTTCATCATCAACGGCACGGAGCGCGTGATCGTATCGCAGTTGCACCGCTCCCCGGGCGTGTTCTTCGAGCGCGTTCCGGCGCAGGGTTATTTCCTGGGCAAAATCATTCCCTACCGCGGAAGCTGGGTGGAGTTCGAGTACGACAACAAGAACCTGCTCTACGTGCGCATCGACCGCAAGCGCAAGTTTTACGGCTCGGTATTTCTGCGCGCGCTGGGCGTCAAGACCGATGAGCAGATTCTACGCACGTTTTACCGCATCGACAAGATCAACATCAAGGACAAGAAGCTGTACTGGGTGGTGGATGACGGCCTGATCGGGCTCAAGCTTTCGCACGCCATCAATACCAAGGGCGGGGAGACGGTCGTGGGCCAGGGCAAGAAGATCACGTCCTCGCTGATGAAGGAAATCCAGAAGGCCAAGATCCAGCAGGTCGAGGTCGCGCCTAACGATTTGGAAGGCGCCTACATCGCCGCCGATGTGGTCGACATGTCGACCGGCGAGGTGATCATCGACGCCAACCAGGAACTCACCACCACCGCTATCGCCAAGCTGATCGAAGCGGGCATCGAAAGCTTCGAATTCTTCTTCCCCGAACGCGACGATGTGGGCACGGTGATTTCGTCGACCATCAGGAAGGACGCCGTTAAAACGCAGAACGAGGCGCTGATCGAGATCTACCGCAAGTTGCGCCCCGGCGATCCGCCGACGCTCGACACCGCTACGCAGTTGTTCCAGGGGATGTTCTTCGACGCGCGCAAGTACGACTTCTCGCGCGTGGGCCGCATGAAGTTCAACATCAAGCTGTTCGATCGCGCGGACGCCACCAAGCTCGACGATCGCACGCTGACGGCGGAAGATTTCTACGCCACCATCCGGTATCTGTTGAAGTTGCGCAAAGGCATCGGCGTGGTGGACGACATCGATCACCTGGGCAACCGCCGCGTGCGCGCGGTGGGCGAGCTGCTCGAGAACCAGTTCCGCATCGGCCTGGTGCGCATGGAGCGCGCCATTAAAGAAAAGATGTCGGTGTACCAGGAAATGTCCACGGCCATGCCGCACGATCTGGTGAACGCCAAGCCGGTGATGGCGGCGATCCGCGAGTTTTTCGGATCGAGCCAGCTTTCACAGTTCATGGATCAGACCAATCCGCTGTCGGAGATCACGCACAAGCGGCGTCTCTCGGCACTGGGACCAGGCGGACTGTCGCGTGAGCGCGCCGGATTCGAAGTGCGCGACGTGCACCCCACGCACTACGGGCGCATCTGCCCCATTGAGACACCGGAAGGCCCGAACATCGGTTTGATTTCGTCGCTTTCCTGCTTCGCTCGGATCAATGAATTCGGCTTTATCGAGAGCCCGTACCGCAAGGTCATCAAGGCCGTGGTGATCGATGAAGTGAAGATCCTGAACCCGGGCGACACCGATTACAAGGTCGGCGACATCGTGAAACGCGCCGACATCGAGAAAGCCAACCGCGATCTGAGCGCCAAAAAGCAGGCCGCCGAGTACGAGGCGCACTGCGAATACCTCTCGGCGTGGGAGGAAGACAAATACACGATCGCGCAGGCCAACGTCGCGTTGGACGAGAAGGGCCGCATCGTGCCCGACTTGTGCAATGCGCGGCAGGCCGGCAACTTCGTTTTGAAGCCGAGGGATGAGATCGAATACATCGACGTCAGCCCGAAGCAGCTTGTATCCGTCGCGGCGAGTCTGATTCCGTTCCTCGAGAACGACGACGCCAACCGCGCGCTCATGGGTTCGAACATGCAACGCCAGGCAGTGCCGCTGCTCCGTGCGGATGCCCCCTACGTGGGAACCGGCATGGAGCACGTGACGGCGCGGGATTCGGGCGCGGTAGTGCTGTGCAAACGCGCCGGCGTGGTGGATTCGGTCGATTCCGAGCGCATCATCGTGCGCGTGGAGGGTGGCGCGCATGAAGGCCAGCTCTCACGCGAAGTGGGCGCCGACATCTATCAGCTCACCAAGTTCAAGCGCTCGAACCAGAACACCTGCATCAACCAGAAGCCCATCGCTTATATAGGACAGCGCGTGGCCAAGGGGCAGGTGCTGGCCGATGGGCCTTGCACCGATAAGGGCGAGCTGGCTCTTGGCCGGAACGTGCTGGTTGCGTTCATGCCGTGGCGCGGCTGCAACTTTGAGGACGCCATCCTGGTCAGCGAAAAGCTGGTCAAGGATGACTACTACACTTCGATCCACATCGAAGAATTCGAAATCGAATCGCGCGACACCAAGCTCGGACCGGAAGAGATCACGCGCGACATTCCCAACATCGCGGATTCGTTCCTGCGCAACCTGGACGAGAGCGGTGTCATCCGTATCGGCGCCACGGTAAAGCCGGGCGACATCCTGGTGGGCAAGGTTACGCCTAAAGGCGAGACACAGCTCACTCCCGAAGAGAAACTGCTCCGCGCGATTTTCGGCGAGAAGGCCGGCGACGTAAAAGACGCGTCGCTGTACTGCCCGCCGGGGATCGAAGGCACGGTGGTGGATTGCAAGATCTTCTCCCGCAAGGGGCAAGAGAAGGACGAGCGCGCCAAAGCCATCGAAGAAGAGCAGATCAAGCGGTTGCAGCGCAACCTGGAAGACGAAAAGCGCATTCTGCATGACGAGCGCGCCAAGCGTCTGGCGGCGCTGCTGGAAGGCAAAGAACTGCTGGCCGACCTGCACGACGAGAAAACCAACAAGCGGCTGCTAACCAAAGGCACGCCGATTACGCGGGACCTCATCGAAGGGGTCAAATCCCGCGATCTGAAGCGCATGCGCCTGAAGGACAAGGACGTGCGCCTGAACGAGCAGATCGACGACATCGAGGAGATGACCTCGCGGCAGATCGCGGTGCTCGAAAAAATCACCGACGAGAAAATCGGCAAGCTGCGCAAGGGCGACGAACTGCCGCCGGGCGTGATCAAGCTGGTGAAGGTCTACATCGCCATGAAGCGCAAGCTTTCAGTGGGCGATAAGATGGCCGGCCGGCACGGAAACAAGGGCGTGATCGCGCGCATTCTTCCCGATGAAGACATGCCCTACCTGCCGGATGGAACGCCGGTGGAAATCGTGCTCAACCCGCTGGGCGTGCCTTCGCGCATGAACGTGGGCCAGATTTTGGAAACCCACCTCGGCTGGGCGGCTCACGCTTTGGGCCTGCACTACGCCACGCCGGTGTTCGACGGCGCGGCCGAGCGCGAAATCAAGAAGCAACTCACCGAAGCCAAGCTGCCGACCTCGGGCAAAACGCAGTTGTTCGACGGCATGACCGGCATGGCCTTTGAGCAGCCGGTGACGGTTGGCTACATCTACATGCTGAAGCTGTCGCACCTGGTGGACGACAAGATTCACGCTCGATCCATCGGTCCGTATTCGCTGATCACGCAGCAGCCACTTGGCGGCAAGGCGCAGTTCGGCGGACAGCGTTTCGGAGAAATGGAAGTCTGGGCGCTCGAAGCTTATGGCGCCGCGTACATTCTGCAGGAATTACTTACCGCTAAATCCGACGACGTTTATGGCCGCGCCAAGATTTACGAGGCCATCGTCAAGGGTGAGGCGGCCATCGAGCCGGGCGTACCCGAATCATTCAACGTGCTCATTCGCGAGTTGCAGTCGTTGTGCCTGGACGTGGAATTGATGAAGAAGCCGCGGGAAACGCCGGTAGATACGGCGCTCGCGGCGGACTGACGCTTACAACGCCGAGACGCCGAGACGCCGAGAAAATCCTGGTGATGTTCTCTGCGGCCTCGGCGCTCTCTGCGTCTCGGCGTTAGAGATTTTGGGGCTTTTTAAAAGATCTGGAGGTTATTTTGCGATCCTCTCCGTACGACAGAACCAATATGATTGCGGACTTTGATTCGATTCGAATCAGTCTGGCGTCTCCGGAAAAAATCCGGAGCTGGTCTCATGGAGAAGTAACCAAGCCGGAAACGATCAATTACCGCACCTTCAAGCCGGAGCGGGATGGCCTGTTCTGCGCCCGCATCTTCGGCCCGGTGACGGACTGGGAGTGCTTGTGCGGCAAGTACAAGCGCATGAAGCACCGTGGCGTGATTTGCGACAAGTGCGGCGTCGAGGTGACGCTGGCGCGTGTGCGCCGCGAGCGGCTGGGGCACATCGAACTGGCCAGCCCCTGTTCGCACGTGTGGTTCTTTAAGGGACTGCCGTCGCGCATCGGGCATTTGCTGGACATCACGCTGCGTGAGCTGGAGCGCGTCCTCTACTTCGAAGCATTCGTGGTGGTCGAACCGGGTGAAGGGACGGGCCTGAGCCAAGGCGAAGTCATCAGCGACGAGCGCAAGCGCCAGCTCGACCAGGAGTTCCCGCAAAAATTCGTCGCCATGATGGGCGCCGAAGGCATCAAGGAGCTGCTGAAGAAGGTCGACGTCGAATTTCTGAGTGAAGACATTCGCGAAAAGATGAAGACCGAGGCGTCGCAGCAGAAGAAGCTGAAATTCGCCAAGCGGCTGCGCGTGGTGGAGAGCTTCCGCAAGTCGGGTAACAAGCCGGAGTGGATGATTCTCGACGTGATCCCAGTGATTCCGCCGGAACTGCGGCCCCTCGTGCCTCTGGATGGCGGCCGCTTCGCTACGTCCGACCTGAACGATCTCTATCGCCGCGTGATCAACCGCAACAACCGTTTGAAGAAGCTGATTGAGCTGCATGCGCCGGACGTGATCGTGCGCAATGAGAAGCGCATGCTGCAGGAGGCTGTCGACGCACTGTTCGATAACGGCCGCCGTGGACGCGTGCTGCGCGGCGCCAACAATCGGCCGCTCAAATCGCTCTCCGATACGCTCAAGGGCAAACAGGGCCGTTTCCGCCAGAACCTTCTCGGCAAGCGCGTGGATTACTCGGGCCGCTCGGTCATCGTGGTTGGTCCGGAGCTGAAGCTGCACCAGTGCGGTCTGCCGAAGAAGATGGCGCTCGAGTTGTTCAAGCCGTTCATCTATCACCGGCTCGAGCAGCGCGGCCATTGCACCACCATCAAGCAGGCCAAGGAGCTCGTGGAGCAGCAGGACCCCGTGGTTTGGGACATTCTCGAAGAGGTCATCAAAGACCATCCGATTCTGCTCAACCGCGCTCCCACGCTGCACCGCCTCGGTATTCAAGCGTTCGAGCCGGTGCTCGTCGAAGGCAAGGCGATCAAGATCCATCCGCTGGTTTGCACGGCGTTCAACGCGGATTTCGACGGCGACCAGATGGCCGTCCACATTCCGCTTTCGCCCGAAGCGCAGATCGAAGCATCCACGCTGATGCTGGCGTCGAACAATATTCTGTCTCCGGCGCATGGCGGACCAATCGCCGTTCCTACACAGGACATGGTGCTGGGCTGCTACTACCTGACCAAAGCCCGCCCGGGCACCAAAGGCGAAGGCCGCACATTCGCATCGGTCGAAGACGTTCTCATCGCGCTCGAAATGGGCGAGGTGGAAACGCTCACGCCGGTGAAATTGCGCTACACCGGCAAAGTCATCGAGCTGACCAAAGCGTTCGACAACCAGAACGTGCTGCACACCGAGCCGGCCGAATACGTGAAGCAATACATGAGCACCACGGTCGGCCGCGTGATCCTCAACGACCATCTGCCCGAGGACATGCCGTTCATCAACGGACTACTCAAGAAGAAAGGCCTCGGCCAGCTCGTGCAGTACTGCTACCTGAAGTTCGGTTTGCAGATCACTGTGCAGATGCTGGACGAGATCAAGAATCTCGGCTTCCTGTATGCAACACGCGCCGGTATTTCGATCGGCGTTGACGACATGGTCGTCCCCAGCGAGAAACAGGCGCTGGTGAAGGAAGCGGAGCGGGAAGTCTTCGAGGTCGAAAACCAGTATCAGGACGGCGCCATCACCCACGGTGAGCGCTACAACAAGATCATCGAGATCTGGTCGAAGGTCACCGAGCGTGTTTCCGACGAGATGTTCTCCGCCATGGAAGAGGACGACCGCACCGGCCGCTACCTCAACCCGATTTACATCATGGCCGACTCGGGCGCGCGCGGTTCGAAACAACAGATCCGCCAGCTTTCCGGTATGCGCGGCTTGATGGCCAAGCCCTCGGGCGAGATCATTGAGCAGCCCATTACCGCGAATTTCCGCGAAGGCCTCGACGTGTTGCAGTACTTCATCTCCACGCACGGTGCGCGGAAAGGTTTGGCCGATACCGCTTTGAAGACTGCGGATTCCGGTTACCTCACACGCCGCCTGGTGGACGTTTCCCAAGATGTCATCATCGCCGAGAACGATTGCGGTACAACCGAAGGCATCTTCGTCGAGTCGATCATTGAATCGGGCGAAATCATCGAGCCCTTGCGCGACCGCATTGTGGGCCGCGTGGTGCTCGAAGACCAGCGCGATTTCGAAGGCAACCTGATCATCGGTGTGAACCACGAGGTGACCGAGGATCTGGCCGGGCTGATTCAGGCGGCCGGTATCGAGCGGGTCAAGATCCGTTCGGTGCTGACCTGCGAATCGAAGCGCGGCGTGTGCGTGGCGTGCTATGGACGCAACCTGGCAACCGGGCGCCTGGTGGAGCGCGGCGAAGCGGTCGGCGTGATCGCGGCGCAATCCATTGGAGAGCCGGGAACGCAGCTCACCATGCGTACGTTCCACATCGGTGGAACGGCGACCCGTATTTCCGAGCAATCCACTCAGGATGCCAAATCCGATGGCTTTGCGCGGTTCGTGAACTACGGTGTTACCAGCGTGCGCAACAAGGCCGGCGAGCTGATCGCCATGAACCGCAACGGCAAGATCGTGGTGGTCGACGAGAAAGGCCGCGAGAAGGAGCGCTACGACGTGGTTTACGGCGCGCGCATTCTGGTGGAAGAGGGCGCTCCGGTGCGCACCAACCAGGTCCTGCTCGAGTGGGATCCGTACACGTTCTCCATCCTGACTGAAGTAAGCGGCACGGTGCATTTCAAGGATCTGCAAGAAGGCATCAGCATGCAGGAGCAGGTGGACGAGGTCACCGGTATGTCGCAGCTCGTCGTGGTGGATTCGCCCGATGAGAAACGGCAGCCGATGGTGGTGGTACGGCCGGACTCTGGCCAGGGCCGCGTCGAAGCCAAGAAGTATCTCATGCCCACGCACGCCCACTTGATGGTGCGTGACGGCGAAGAAGCGCACGCGGGCGATGTGCTGGCAAAGATCCCGCGTGAAACCACTAAGACCAAGGACATCACCGGCGGTCTGCCGCGCGTGGTCGAGTTGTTCGAAGCGCGCAAGCCGCGCGAAACCGCGGTCATCGCGGAAATCAACGGCGCCGTGAAATACGGCGAGGTGACCAAGGGGCAGCGCAAGATCTACGTGGTGGGCGACGATGGCGAGCAGCGCGAATACTCGCTGCCGCGCGGGGTGCACATCAACGTGCAGGAAGGCGAGCGGGTGAAAGCGGGTGAGCCTCTGATGGACGGCCCGCGTAATCCCCACGACATCCTGGACGTGCTCGGCGAGAAAGAACTGCAGAAGTACCTAGTGAACGAGATCCAGGAGGTCTACCGTCTGCAGGGCGTCAACATCAATGACAAACACCTGGAAGTCATCGTCCGGCAGATGATGCGCTGGGTGAAGGTGGAAGACATCGGCGATACCGAGTTCCTGCCCGAGGAAGTGGTCGATAAGTTCAAGTTCCGGGGCGAGAATCAACGGGTGGTGGATGCCGGCGGCCGTCCCGCGCAGGGCAAAGCCATTCTGCTCGGCATCACCAAGGCGTCGTTATCCACTGATTCGTTTATCTCCGCGGCGTCATTCCAGGAGACCACGCGCGTGCTCACCGAAGCCGCCATCAACGGCAAGGTGGACTACCTGCGCGGCCTCAAGGAGAATGTCATCATGGGCCGCCTGGTTCCCGCCGGCACCGGCATGGAGTATTACCGCCAAGTCAAGATCGCGGGCGAGGACGTGGTGGAAGAGCCCGTGGTGGAGCCTTCGCCGCTCGAAGCCATTCCAGGTTACGACGAGGAAACGCGCGTGCAGTATACCGGCGGTCTCTCGGAAGACCTGGGTGCGGAGGACACGCTGGCCGAGTAAGCGATTTCAAATCTCAGCAGCATTCAGGCGCCGGGGGCTCGAAAGGGTCTCCGGCGTTTTTCCTTTTCTTAACGCTAGTTGCTACCCTTACCTCGATATGGACTCTATGAGCATCTTCGGGAAAGGCCTTCTTCGGTTCGTCAGTTTTGAATACGTGGCCCTTGGCGTGGTTGGTCTCATAGGTTTATTCCTGCCGTCAAGCAAATTGCTAACTCTATGCGGTTGGGTCATGGTTTTTTTGTTGGTAGCTCCGCTCGCTGCATGTATGGAGTATGGAATGCAAGCAATTTGTTTAGGGCAACCACGCGGACCCTGGGGATGCAATTTGGACGCAGGCGCGATGCAGCATGCGCGGGCGATGTTGATGGCCTTGTGCATTGCATCTCTCGTTGGAGGCTTGTTAGGAATCTGGGGCGTCTCCACGCGAAACAACAGAGTGGGCCATGCTGTTTGGTTTATGTTGTCTGTACTCTCGGTTGCTGTTGCGTTGTGGAATTTGAAGGGGTTTTTCGTTGATTCATATACCAGCAATCCGCTAGTCGTTGCACCGTCAATACTCTGGGCAGCCGCTTATGCGACGGCATACTTCCGTTCGGCCCGTGTCCCTCGACCACCCGATCATCTCGACAGTGGCCTCTCGGAAGACCTGGGCGGCGAGGATTCGCTGGCCGAGTAAGAAGCTACAAAAGCAGCAGCATTCGGACGCCGGAGGCTCGAAAGGGTCTCCGGCGTTTTTGTTTGCCGAGGCCTCGCCCGGCCGGACTATAATGCAGGCCATGAGACGTGTCCTGTGTACGCTTCTGTTGCTCGGCTTCGGCGCCCCGGCCCATTTGGCGCCGCAAACTGCCTCATCCCACGCCTCGGGAGATCATCCTTTTCACTGGCCAAATGGCAAGCGAGTGGCGGTGACCCTTTCCTTCGATGACGCCCGCGACAGCCAGATGGATGTCGGCTTGGCGCTGTTCGACCGCTACCATGCAAAAGTGACCTTTTATGTAAACCCGCCGAACATGAAAAGGCGCCTGGACGCGTGGAAAGACGCGGCGGCGAAAGGCTATGAAATCGGTAATCACACCATGTCTCATCCCTGCACGGGCAACTACGCGTGGGTCGGGAAGAACGATCTTGAAGACTACACGATGGCCAAGATGGAGCAGGAAATCGACGAGGCCAACGCCGAAACCCAGCGTCTGCTGGGCGTAAAGCCGTCAACGTTTGCTTATCCGTGCGGCCAGAAATTCATCGGCAGGGGCACGGGGACTCAGAGTTACGTGCCGCTCGTCGCCAGGAAGTTTCGGGTCGGACGGGGGTTTCGGGATGAGGCTGCCAACGGTCCCATGTTCTGTGATTTCGCGCAGGTGCTCTCGCCGCAATGTGACGGAATGAGCTTTGATGACATGAAAAAATGGGTACTCGTCGCTGCAGAGAACGGTGGGTGGCTGGTTTTCACCGGCCACGAGATCGGCAAGCCTGGATACCAGATCACCGACGCCTCCGTTTTGGATCAGTTTCTGCAGTATGCAGGTGATCCGGCCAATGGCGTCTGGCTGGATACCGTGGACGCTATCGCCCGATACATTCAGCAGCAGCGGGACCATGCGCCATCTCCAGGCGGATTGTAACCGGCGGGTCTAGCGCCGGAGGCTCGAAATGGTCTCAACTCCTTTTGCGCTACCATGGAGTTGCGGCGATGGAGTTCGCCATAACCGCCCGCGGGCTGATGACTCCTACCCAAAATCTGTTGGTTGGAGTCAGCCTTGCAAACTATATTCTGGATCTCACTGGGCGCAATCGTAGGAGCAAACCTCCGGTATTTCGTCGCACAGTACGTCGCCAGGCTACTGTCGCCGGAATTTCCTTACGGCACCCTGGTGATCAACATCACCGGCAGTTTCGTACTGGGATTCTTCCTGGTTTGGACCACCGAACGCGTGTTGGCCGATCCGCATTGGCGGCTTCTGATCGCTGTTGGCTTCTGCGGCGGATATACTACCTATTCGAGCTACGCGTTCGAAACCTTCGCGCTGATGGAGCAGGGCCAATGGCTTGCTTCGATCCTGAACATCGCTGCGTCGAACCTGCTTGCCTTGATGGCCGTTGTTCTGGGAGCGGTCCTGGCGCGCAGCCTGTAGGAGTTTGACGGACATGAAGACCGCGGTACAGGTCACTATTTATTTGAACGAGTCCGACAAGTGGCACAAGAAGCCGCTACATTCCGAAATTCTTCAGATGCTCCGTGCCGAGTCTGTCGCCGGCGCGAGCGCCTTTCACGCGGTAGCCGGATTCAACGGCCGGAATCACGTCCATACGTCACACTTGGTGGACGCCGGCGGCAATCTGCCGGTGGTGATTATTTTCGTTGACTTCGAGGAACACGTGAATCGCGTGCTTCCCAAGCTCTGTGAGATGGCCCCGCACCGTCTGATTGTTCGTGAAAACGTCGTGATCGAGCAGGGGAGCCTGGATTAGCCCTGGGCTTACCGCATCACCCCGAGATGTACACCGCTGTCCACGGTGATGATCTCGCCGGTAACCTTATCCGCGCCTTCCAGCAGCCAGACCACCGCATCGGCGACGTCTTCCGGCACCACGGTAGCCTTCAGCGGCGTGATGGCCTCGTAGTTCTTCTTCTTGGCCTCGTACTCGGAGCCCAGTCCGGATTTCAGCCACCGTGTCTCCACGAAGCCAGGGCAGACCGCGTTGACGCGAATCGCCGGGCCCAGAGCGCGCGCGAGCGAAAGTGTCATCGTATTTAGTGCACCTTTTGACGCGGCGTACGCAACCGAAGATCCCATGCCCATGATGCCCGCGATGGATGAGACGTTGACGATCGCGCCTCCACCTTGCTTTTGCATCGCGGGAGCCACGGCGCGGACCATTTGGAAAGCGCCGATCACGTTGACGCCGAAGATGCGCTGAAAGTCGGCCGCCTGGAGCGCGTCGAGGTCGTCATGGCGCGCAAACTTGGTGGTGCCGGCGTTGTTTACCAGCGCGTCGATGCGGCCCCATTTTTCTTTCGCGGCCCCGGCGAGCCGCCGGCAGTCCTCATCGCAAGAGACATCGGCCTGCACAATAATGGTCTGTCCGCCTTTCAGCTCGCAAGCCGCCGCCACTTCGCGCGCTTCCCGCTCGCTCTTGGTGTAGTTGATCGCCACGTGCGCGCCCTTCGAAGCCAGCTGCTCCGCGCACGCCGCCCCAATGCCGGCCGCGGAACCGGTGACAATGCAGACAGCCTGAATGAGGATCATGTCAAGAGGTACTACTTGGGCCAGATCCGTGCGATCTCGATCTCCAGGCCTGGGAATGCGCGCGCGGATATGGTTCCGTCAGAGATGATTTCGGGATCGCGATACACGCCGTCCGCTAGCCGGTAGATTTCCACGGCGCGCTTGAAGGGGTCAACAATCCAATACTCGCCTATGCCGGCCAACGCGTAGTCGTCCAGCTTCTCGGTGCGCTCAACATTGCCGCGGGGAGTAGATAGGATTTCGATGACGAGGTCCGGCGGTTCGCCGGCTTCGAAATAGCGGCGCGGCCGATGGCGGGAAACAATGAGGTCCGGCGTGCGGGTCTGGATCTCGCCGAGCGGGCTCGGTTCACGCGGAATAAACACGCTCACCGCAGGAACGACAAAGCCGTAATCCAGCTTCTCGATTTTTTCATCCAGGAGCCGGTTGAGCTTGGCACTCACTATCTGATGCGGAATTTCCGGCGGTGGCACGAGTACCGCCCTCCCTTCGACCACCTCCCAACGCCCCTCATCGGGAAGGCGCTCGAAATCCGCTCGGGTCAGCACCAGCAGGTCCTGCATCGTGGCGATCACTTTCCTATTCTAGCTCCGGGTTCGCGGGCTTTCTGCCGGCTGAAGGACTGCTCCCAGAACATCCCTGGCTTCCGCTTCGCAGTCACGCGGCACTTGGATCTCGACCCACTAGTACAGAAGCGGATCGACGCCCGCCACCAGCGTGGCGATCTCGCCCAGGACGACAAACGGAATCTCCGACTCCTCCAGCAGCCCCTTCGCCATAGCGAGCTGGATCTGATCGTTAGTTACGAAAACGATGACCGGGTCAAGAGAAGGATCGAAACGGCTGGGTGGCTCTGGCGGCGGTGGCCCAGCCAGTAACGGAACGTGGCAGTCGGAGCATTCCGTGAAACCTTCGCGGAACTCGGCCCTGCATTGTGGGCAATACACGAGAGGCCTCCGGCCCAATTGTACCGCCGCCACCGTAACCAAATCGCAATCTGTGCCACGCTACAATGACCTGACCGTGACTCCAACCACTCCCGCCGCCATTGGAGCCCGCCCGCGCAGGAGCATGGCACGGTGGCAGGCCCTCACCATCACGCTGCTGATCGCGGGCTATGCGGGCTATTATTTGTGCCGCTCGAATCTATCCGTCACGCTTCCCATGATCATTGCGGATATGGCGCGCAAGGGCGGCTCACCAGACGCGCTCCGCATCCGCTTCGGAACCATTGCGTCATTCGGCGTGCTGGCTTACGCCATCGGAAAGTTTCCTAGCGGCAGCCTGGCGGATTTCCTCGGGGGCAGGCGAAATTTCCTCGCCGGTATGGGACTCGCGGTGGTCTGCACTCTGCTGTTTGCGTCCGGCAGTTCGATGTCGATTTTCGCGCTGGCGTGGTTCTGCAACCGGCTGGTGCAGTCACTGGGCTGGGCGGGGATGGTCAAGATCACATCCAAATGGTTTTCCTACCGTCGCTACGGCACCGTGATGGGACTGGTCAGCCTGAGCTACCTTTTCGGCGACGCTCTCTCGCGGCGTTTCCTCGCGGCTTTGATCGCCTGGCACCTTGGCTGGCGCGCCGTTTTCGTGGTCTCGGCGGCGGTGCTGGGCGGGATCTTCGTCATCTGCGCGTTGCTCCTGCGCGAATCGCCCGCGCAAATCGGAGCGGCGGAGCCGCAGACGAATCCGGCAAACCTTTTCGGTAAAGAAGGCGAACGCCCGGCCCCGGAAAGCCTGAAGAAACTGCTGCGCCCGCTCCTGCGCAGTCAGATTTTTTGGATTGTGTGCGTGCTGTCGCTCGGTACCACGCTCGTGCGCGAAACCTTCGGCCTGTGGACCCCGACCTATTTCACGCAAGCGGCGGGACTCAGCACCGCCGAGGCCGCCGAGAAAAGCGCTCTGTTTCCGCTGCTGGGCGGCGTCTCGGTGCTCTTGTGCGGCTGGCTGAGTGACCGGCTGGGCGCGCGCGGCCGGGCTTCAGTGACCTTTTTTGGTCTGGCGATGAGTGGCGCCGTGCTCTTGTGGCTGGGGCTGGGATCGTTCGCGGGATCGCGCACCTGGCCTGTGATCCTGGTGAGCCTGGTTGCTTTCCTGATCATTGGGCCCTACTCGTTTCTGGCGGGGGCCATCGCCCTCGACTTCGGCGGTAAGCAGGGGGCCTCCACCGCTTCCGGCGTCATTGACGGCGTTGGGTATCTCGGTGGGGTGCTGTCGGGCGATGCGGTGGCACGCGTTTCGGTTCGGTTTGGCTGGGGTGGAGTTTTCGTAGCGCTGGCGGTGGTGGCGTTTCTCACCGCCGGCGCCGCTGCCGTCTTTTGGATTCGTGAGGCGCGGCCCGAGTCCTAGCCTACTTCTGCAGCGACTCGATATATTTCGACAGGTTCGAGATACGCAGCTTCACGATGGAATCGTTGCCCGGCGAGAGCGAGTGGAAAACGGGTCCCCAAAGCGGCATTTCGGAACTGCCGTGTGCGTGAATTTCATCGGCGCCTTCAAGGACGTGTACAACTCGGCCCGTCGGAAACTTGCCACCGCTCTTCTGTGTCAGCGTGGTTAGATCAGCGGGCGGTGTCTTCAGCGCTTCCGCCGCCGGACCGGCGCCCTTGCCGTCCATCCCGTGGCAGGCGGCGCAGTAAGCTTTGAACATTTCCGCACCAGAATCCGCGCGGGTCGAGCTAACGGGGACTTTCTTGACTTCCTTTGTCGATTGCCCGACGGCGAAGAGTGCGCATCCCGTGGTCACCAGGAACAAAACAACTGGCGTCTTCATTCTGATCTCCTTTTGGCTGCGATTCGAGAAACCACGGTGCAAAGCGCGTACCGTAAAGATAAGCATTTTATATTCAACAACTTAGGATGGATAGCCAGGCTCGCACAGCGCGATGTGACGCACCGAGCCTGATGAGGATCTGGGTATATTCCCTCAGTAGCCTTACGTCGTGGAACATCTTTTGCTCAGAAAATTTGCGTAGAATCTTATCGGAGGACGTTGCGATGTTGCTCGTACCGCGCTCTTCTTCCATCGACAGGTGGTTACTCCAGAGAATTCTCAGCGCCACGGGAAACCCGCCCATACGACTCGCAATAAAAGGCGGGGCATCCATTTCACCAACTAACGCGCAGCCGGTAGGAACGCTTCTCTTCCAAGATCGGGTCGCGCTCCTAAGAACGATTCTTCAGCCTGAAATCGGATTCGGTGACGAATACGCCGATGGCAAGATGGCAGTGGAGGGCGATCTCGTCACACTGCTCGAAGCAGCGTACAATTCGTGGCCCGGCCCGGCAGCCTGGGGCTGGCTCACAAGGTTTAAGTCGAGCTGGGTCGAACGATTCAAGGCTAACAGCCCGCGGCGTTCCCGCACGAACGTGCACCATCACTACGATCTGACGACAGATTTCTACAAACGATGGCTGGACCGGCAGTTGCTGTACACATGCGCGTATTTTCCAACTCCGACGGCCACGCTTGAAGAAGCGCAAACGGCCAAGATGGATCATGTGTGCCGCAAATTGCAACTCCAGCCTGGCGAAACGGTGGCCGAAGCCGGTTGCGGGTGGGGCGCGCTGGCGCTGCACATGGCGAAGCACTACGGAGTGCGCGTGAAAGCCTTCAATCTGTCGCACGAGCAGATCGTCCACGCGCGCCAGCAAGCCCGGCAACAGGGACTGGACGACAAGGTGGAATTCATTGAGGATGACTATCGCAACATGTCCGGGCGGTTCGACGTTTTCGCGTCGATTGGCATGCTGGAACACGTGGGAATCCGGAAATACACGGAACTGGGCAGAGTCATCCACCGCACTCTGGGCAAGTCCGGGCGAGGCATTCTGCATTTCATCGGCCGCAATTTTTCCGCGCCGCTGAGTCCCTGGATCACGAAGCGAATCTTTCCGGGCGCGTACGCTCCCACTTTGCGGGAAGCCATGACGGTCCTCGAGCCGTGGGATTTCTCGGTTTGCGATGTCGAGAACCTGCGCCTGCACTATGCCAAGACGCTGGGGCACTGGCTGGAACGATTCGACCGGTCCGCACCCCAAATCTCGTCGATGTTCGATGGCAGCTTTGTGCGTGCCTGGCGGCTGTACCTCGCGGGGTCGCTGGTAGCCTTTCGAGTCGGCACACTGCAATTGTTCCAGATTGTTTTTGTGGGGCCGGAATCGACGCACATTCCCTGGACGCGCGCGCATCTATACGAAGTTCAGCAGCAACAAGGACCGACATGGATGCATGCGATGTCCTGATTGTGGGAGGTGGCCCGGCCGGCGCTTCCTGCGCCTGGAACCTCCAAGATTCCGGGTTGCGAGTCGCAATCCTGGATAAGGCGGCTTTCCCTCGCGATAAAGTCTGCGGCGGCTGGATCACGCTACCGGTGCTGGACGAACTTAAAATCCAGCCTGACGAGTATGCTCGAGGACGCGTTTTGCAACCCATCACAGGATTCCGCGTTGGTTCGATGGGCGGCCGCGAATTGGAAACACATTACCGTGCCCCGGTCAGTTACGGGATCCGCCGGTGCGAGTTTGACGACTACCTGCTCAGGCGCTCGGGCGCACGGCTACTGTTGGGGCGGACTTTCACGCGTTTGGAACGTTCGCGCGGAGAGTGGATTGTCAATGGTGAAATTCGGACACCGATGCTCGTGGGGGCGGGTGGCACGTTCTGCCCGGTAGCGCGGTTTTTGGGAGCCAAGGTCAATCGGGAAACCGTGGTGGCGGCGCGGGAGGTCGAGTTCGCCATGGATTCGCGCCAGGCCGCGGCGTGCGCTGTGCGCGCGGAGATTCCGGAGCTTTACTTCTGCCCCGATATGAAAGGGTACGGCTGGTGTTTTCGCAAAGAGAACGTGCTCAACATCGGGCTGGGCAGAATGGATGCGCACGGGCTGGCGGGGCATGTCGAGGGCTTCCTGAAGTATTTGCGGGAGCGCGAGAGACTTCGCATCGAGCCGATCCCGCCCATGCACGGCCATGCCTATCTGCTGTATGGCAGGACGCCGCGCAACCTGGTTGACGAAGGGGTGGTGCTGATCGGAGACGCCGCGGGGCTGGCATACGCGCAGAGCGGGGAAGGGATTCGCCCCGCGATTGAATCAGGCCTAATGGCGGCGCGAGCGATCGGCGCGGCGCAAGGGATCTTCAGCCCGGAACGGTTGGAACTTTACCGCGATCTGTTGTTGAAGCGATTCGGAAAGACAGAGTCACACTGGGCTACGCGCATCGGCAGTCACTTGCCCACAGCAGCGATCACATTTCTGGCGCGGCGATTGCTAACCGCGGAGTGGTTCACGCGCGGGGTGGTGCTTGACCGGTGGTTCTTGCATCGGGAGGAAGCGGCGCTGGGAGTGTGAGAGCGAGGAAGAATGGCCTTACTGACGCCACTCCTGCGGCCTCTCGCGCCTTGTTGATTTGATTCGCGAGGGCGTCCTCGTGTCCGAGCTCTTTCAGCGAGCTGAGTTGCGCCTCAACCCAGTCCCTCAGTTGGTGCTTGGCGACCGTCAGTTCGGGACGTGCCCCGGAGGTCTCGATGGTTGCCTCAGCGGCGTGCGCGTGCAGAGTTACCAACGTCGCATCTAGCGCATGCAATTGCGGGTCTTGAGCGAACGCGGCGCCTACCATCCACAGCGGCACAAGCAATGAGGTGAACCGCATGGACTCGATTTTACCGCGCGGGCGATTCCCATGAGACTTTCGAACTCAGAGTACAAGGTCCCAGGGGCTCGGAAAGCCGCGAAATATTCCATGGTGGTCAACGGCGTTGGCGAATTCAGAGAAGGCCATATTGCCGATTGATAGATTATTCTCGATGCTCTGAATCGCAGATGGGACGGCACGGAAACTGCGGCCCCGATCTGCACTCAAGTCGATGACGAGAAGCGGGAAATCCGGATGGGTCATTCCGGTACTGTCCGCGACAATAAGGAACGAGTGATTGTAGTCGCCGGGCACACGTGCCAGGAGATCTTCCTGACTACAATTCCGAAAAGCAGCGTCCTCAAGTCGCTCCACCAACGCGTGGAGCGTATCACCGGGCACAGGAACGGGCGTGCGTATCAGCCTCCAGATGGTCTTCCAGACTTGCTGATTCTCAAAATCAGTGCGGATCACGAGAGGATGCGCAGTTTTTGGAAGTAGCTCCACGTTCGCAGATGGCATCGCGGGAGACCTACCGCAGCGTCACAGTCTTTCCCGTTTGTGCCGATTCGCGGGCGGCGTCGAGGATCTCGGTCACGATCATGTTGTTTTCGAGCGAAGAGAGGCCGTAGGGCTTGAATTGGCCGCGGGTCACGCCAACCAAATACGAAATGGAATCGCGCTCCTCGGGCTTACGCTGAGCGGGCTTGCGCGTTTCCTCGGTGTCCTCTCCAGGCAGGCGGACGTGCAGGCCGTCACCGCCGGTGGCGATGGCGTATCCGTGTTCGCCATAAACTTCAAAATCCTTGCGGTTGAAGGGCCAGTTCCAGGACGCTTGAATGATGCCCTGCGCCTTTGGGTATTCCACCAGAACAGTGGCTTCGTCGTCGACGTGCGCGTAGATCGCAGGCTTGTCGGTCTGCACGATAGCGGTCACCTTGAGGGGACGCTGGTTGTCCATCATCCATGTCATCAGATTGGCGCCGTAGCATCCGAAATCGAAGAGCGCACCGGCACCGTTCTTGACCGGGTCGCTCAACCATGCGAAAAACTCGGGCTGGACGTGAATCTCCTTCGGCCCCTCGTGTCCATCCATGGCCACCATTTTGCGGATGTCGCCGGCGGCTTTGAGTTCGTGAATCAGATTCCAGATTTCGCCGTGGCTGGGGTACCAAGTCGTCTCGTAATTGACGATCACCGCAATCTGATACCGCTTGGCGGCCGCTTCGATGGCGTGCGCCTGCTTCATATCGACCGCCAGCGGCTTTTCCATCATGACGGGAATGTGGTGCGGGGCGATAGCTTCGACAATGGCGGCGTGCGAGTAGGTATCGCTGAAAATAGCAACCGCTTCGGGCTTGACCGCATCCAGCATCTTGGGCAAGTCAGTGAATAGTGCGCTATCCGGGAATTGGTTCGCCTTGCCGTATTTGGCGAGCAGCGCGGAGTCGGGATCGTAAACGCCGACGATCTGGATGTCGCTCGTGCGCTTGGCCGCGTTGCTCAGGAATCCGGAAACATGACCATGATTCAAGCCCGCGATAGCCAGGCGCACGGGAGCTTGGGCGTGCACCAAGACAGCCGTCGCAACGGCTCCTAGGAACAAAATTCGCATGATGGATCAAATGATAGCAGAGCAGGAGTGGCTGGCCCGGGCGTTGCGCTAGTTCTGGGTTGATCGATGGCGCGGAACGTCGATGGAGGGATGTAGCGCAGGGACACGCGCCGTTTGCGGGTACCTGCGGCTGTGAGGTAGGCACCTGAGAAAAGCCGCGGGTATCCCGCCAACAACGCGTTAGCCCCGCGCTACAGGAATGGGTGGTTCATTCGAAACAATTTCGCCAGTGAAAAGACCGCCGCCAAGATCAACGTACTTTTAGCGCACTACCGGCCCGGGCGTTGCGTATTGGTGGCGCGGTTCGGGTCGTCACGTTTAGAAAAAGCCGCGGGTATCCCGCCAACCCCGCGGTATCCCCGCGCTACAGCTTATACGGCGCGCGATATTCGTATTGCAGGAACTCGTTGGCCTGGGGGTTGTTGGTGAAGCGCTCGACTTCCCCGTCCCAGGTCAGGTAACTGCCGGTTTTGTGGGCGATGTTGCCGATGAGCGACGGCACAGTAGATAAGTGGCCGATCAGCACGTCAGCATTGCACTTTGCGCGGCTCTTGATGCAATCCAGAAAATTGCGGGCGTGGCCCGTGGTGTCGTAGGTGACGGGTACTTGGACGCTCTTCGGTTCGATGACGGTTTTCAGGGATTTGGACACGCGCTCGCCGCCGGCACGATTGGTTGGATTGCCGTAGCCTTTAGCCTGATCGTAACCCTCGTAGGCATCGCCGATTTTCTCGGGCACCACTTCCCAACTCTCGTAGCGGATGTACAAAGTTCCCTTGGTGCCACGCAGTTCGATCTCCGAGTTTTTCGCATTGGATGGCGCGGCGTTGGCGTTGTACTGCTCGAAGACAACTAGCGTCGGCCCGCCGAACTCCCACAGCACTTCGAGAGTGTCGGGGATCTCACGATTGTCGTGAATACCCGCGTATTTTCCGCCGATGGCCGTCACGCTGCGCGGTGAATCCTGCCCCAGGCACCAGCGAATCACGTCTACATAGTGGACGCCGAAATTCGTGAGCTGGCCGCCAGAGTAATTGTAGAACCAGCGGAAATTGTAGTAGGCGCGATTCGAGTTGTAGGGCACCTTGGGCGCGGGACCCAGCCAGTGATCCCACTCCCACTCGCTTGGCGCGGGGCCATCCGAAGCCGGACCGAGACCGTTCGGCCATTCGTTGTGAATATGGAAACAGCGGGCAACGGTGACGTGGCCGATGCCGCCGGAGCGAACGAATTCGGCGGCCTGTTGATAAGTTCTCCAGGAGCGGCGATTGGTCCCGACTTGCGTGACGCGCTTGGTGCGCTCCACCGTTTGCACCATTTTGCGGCCTTCCACCACCGTCAAGCTGAGCGGCTTCTCGACATACACGTCCTTACCGGCGTTGCAGGCATCGATGAACATCAGGGCGTGCCAGTGATCGGGCGTAGCGATGACCACGGCATCGACGTCTTTGTTTTCGAGGAGCTGCTTGTACTCTTTGTACCGCGTGGGTGTGGCGCGGGACTTTTTCACGGCGAGATCCAGATAGTCGTCGCGGAGATCGCAGACGGCTGCGGTGTGGCAGTCGCCGTGTTCGAGGAACGCATCGTGGACCTGATCGCCGCGGTTGCCCAGGCCAATGTAGCCCACACGCACGCGGTCGTTCGCGCCGAGAATTCGGGAATAGCTGAGCGCCGTGGCGAGGCTGGCGCCTCGGGCAAAATCGCGGCGGGTCAGATGGTTCATGGGGCCTCCTGTTCACTAGAAGACTATCAAACTGGGGTCGCAGGAGGATCAGGCACGTAATTCCGTCATCCTGCACATCGTCAGCGCCGAATCCGTTGAAGATGACGTGCAGCCTGCGCTGGCCGCTCGAACCAGGCTATCGCGCAGAGGCAAAACATTCGGCACAATCCGGCGAAGAGTGGGTATTCTAGAGTGATGCCTGTCGAGCAGCAGAAGACTCCCTCTAAGCAGGACGCGGTTCTCAGGCCGGCGACGCTCAGGCGGGAATTGCTGCTCCTGTTTCTAATGGTCCTTTCGGTTTTCGTGATGACCTCAGCAGGGTTCGATACCTCGGAAGCCAGATACCACTACATGGTTGCGCGGCAGATCGTGACACACGGCTCGCTTAGCTTCAGCGACCCGCCGAAGGGGATTTTTACGGTAGGTCCTAACGGTCGTACCTACGCTTCTCATGAAATCGGGAATACAATCTTTCTCATTCCGGTCGCGGTTTTCAACCTCGGGCTGGAAAAGGCACTCGCGCCTAGATTGGACAGCCGAAGGCTTGACTATGTTACTGGATTCTTTGTGGCCTTGGTACCGGCGGTTTACTGCGCAATAACAACGGTGCTGCTGTATGCGCTGCTTCGTGTAGTATTTGACAAATCGCTGACGACGGCTTTGGCCGCCTCTCTTGCCTTCACATTCTGTACTTTTGTTTGGACCTACTCACGAAACCTGTTCGACGGCGTCTTATGCATGGCTCTGCTGACAGGGGCGATGCTGGCCATGATGCAGTTTCGAAGGACGGCCAGTACCCGCCTCTTTCTGCTCGCCCTCACATTGCTTGGCTGTGGCGTGATCACCCGGCTATCCATGGTGCTAGCGCTAGTTGCCTTTTGGGTGTATGTCACGATTCTCTTCTGGCGGGATCGTACGCGGATGATCCGCCTTGTACTCCTGGGAGGGGCGGTGCTTCTCCCGTTCGCGGCTTGGCAGGCTTATTACAACCTTCTTCGGACCGGCAACTGGCTTCTATCGCCGGTACAGACGGCTCAGTATCCGGCTAATGCGTTGACGGGTAATCTCGCGCTGGGGCTGGCATATATGTTATTCAGCCCGGGTAAAAGTGTCTTCGTGTACTTTCCGCTTGCGGTGTTGTCGGTGCTTTGCTTCCGCCGATTCCGAACTGCCTACCGGCCGGAAGCGGTCTTCGTGGCCGTGCTCTCGGGATTGTGGCTGCTCCTCCACGCCAAGCTTGCCGCGTTCACGTTGGCTTGGGGGCCAAAATATCTCATAACAATTGCGCCAGTCCTTGCTTTGCCTGCGTGCGTCGTTTGGGAATCGATGACTGAAAATTTTATCCGCCGCAGTATTCTCTCATTTGCACTCGCCTGGGGCTTTGTACTTTCGGCATCGTCGATTATTGGAAACTGGTTCTTTCGCGTGCAACTTGCCTCTGTGCAGGGAAGAGATCGAGACATGGTGTGGTCGCTGAGCGGCGGGCAAGCGCTGGATATGATTACGGGCGCCGCATCGAACTTTCGGAACATTATCCTGCACCAACCGGGCCCCACCATTCCAGATCTTTCCCCGGCGAACCGATACGCTTCGAACACGGTCAACGTATGGTTCAATTCGGCCGCCTACAATGGGGCTCCGCGGGTGCTACTTGCTGGCATAGCACTAGTGCTGGTGATGGTTGCGGCATATTGTCTGGTTACTTTCCGTCAACTGATCGTCCGAAACCGTCGCACGGAACAGCACGAAGTTGCGTAGATTATAAGCGCAATCATCAGACCTGTATTACTACCGGACTTCCGTCTGTCGAAGCCGGGAAATGCTTCGTGGAGCAGGCCGCGACAAAGAATCTCCGGGGAATCTGCTATCAAACTCGGTCACAGCAGGATCAATCCGCGGCGCATCCCGGTGGCGACGGCTTCGGCGCGGCTGGAGACGTTGAGTTTGGTAAAGATCGAAGTGATATGAAATTTCACGGTGTGCTCGGAGATGCCGAGCTTCCACGCAATGTTTTTGTTTGCGAGTCCCTCGGCGAGCATGCGCAGGACCTCTATTTCGCGCGGAGTGAGGAAAGCGTCCGCGGTCGCCGGCGTTTGCGGCGCCGGCCCGGCGATGGACATTGAAGCCAGCAGATCGGGATGCAGGACGATGAGTCCTTCCACCACGGCGGCGATAGCGGCCAGGATTTCCGCAGCGGCTGCGTCGAGCGGTAGCACCGCGCGAGGTCCGGAGTGAGGGGACGCGAGGATCGTGGCGGCGTCCTCGCGGCCGGTCAGCAGGACGAAGATGGGTCCGGAGGCGAGGAGCGGCTCGATCGCGTCCTCCATTGCGCCGCGATTCTCCAATAACACGACGTCGGGTTGCAGTTCGCGGATGCGCTCCGCAAGAGCAGCCGGATCCGCGCTGCCGGCGAGCGAGAATGCCGGAGATTGCGCGATGACAGCCTCCAGACCAGCTCGTGCGACAGCCGTCTCGGCGGCGACCAGGATGCGCACTACCCCACGTCCGCTCCCGCCGGTTGCGGTTCGAAATCCACTTCGCACGTCGCGGGCCGGCCACCGCGCAAAACATCGAGAACCAAGCTTTCGTCCGCGGCATCGAGTGCCAACGCCAGATCGAACGGCGCTTCAAATGGCCGGCCGCCGGCTCCGGTCAGGACGTCGCCGATCCGTAATCCGGCGTGCTGTGCAGGGCCGTCCGCATCGATCTCTAGAATCAGTAGACCGAATTGCGGAACAGTGACCGGTTGCACAGTGACACCCAAGCGGCGAGCCGCTTTGCCACGCCGCGCCACAAAACGCGCGACGATGTTGCTCGGAATGGCGAGCGCCAGTCGGCTCACGACCATGGTGTTGATGCCGATCACACGGCCCTGCGCATCGGCCAGCGGACCGCCGGAGTTGCCGGGCGCAAGCCGCACGTCAGACTGAATCCATCGCCGCGTTTCGCCCGCGTGGACAATGCCCACGGTCACGGTTCCTGGCTGCCCGTAAGGGCTTCCCACCGCCAGCACCAGTTCGCCCACGCGCAGCGAATCGGAATCGGCGGTGGTTGCCGCGGGGAGATCTTTGGCGCCGGTATCGAGCAGGGCCAGGTCGAGTTGAGGATCGTGTGCCGCAATCGTGGCACTGAGCCGGTGCCCGCCGGCAAGTGTGATCTTGGCGCCGGATCGCCGCACGACGTGCGCATTCGTGACAATAACGCCATCCGCGCTCCAAATTACGCCGGAACCGCCGCCGCGTCCGACGCCTTCCACCTGCACCGTGAACTGCCGCACGCGCTCGGCAGTTTGCGATAAGCCTTCCGCAAGCAATGCCGGCATGTCACCTCTCTCCTTTCGGGCGCTCGCCCACGGTGATTTCGATTTCCTTGTTTTCGCCGCCACGAACAATGGATGCCTTCAATTTATTGTCGACGCTCGCCGGGCCCAGGTTGGCATGTACGTCGTCGGTGTCGGTCACCGGTGCGCCGTTCAATTGCAGCAGCACATCTCCGATGAGCAGGCCCGCGCGGCCTGCGGGACCGTCGGTCTGCACGTCGATCACTATAACGCCACTGCGCCCGTCGGGAAGCCGCACAGGATGCATGCCGAGGCCCAAATACCCACGCGCGACTCGCCCTTTTTCCAACAGATCCTGAACAACGCGATTCACGGTGGAAATGGGAATCGCCACCGGCATCACGCGGGAAAGGCCGGAGGTATTGATGCCGAGCACGCGGCCTTCGACGTCCACCAGCGGCCCGCCGGAAAAGCCGGGATAGAGGGCGACGTCGAGACGCACGAGCTGGTCCACATGGCCGGAGCGCCAGGTTCTCCAGGCGCCGCTCAGCCCGCTGATCACGCCGAGGCTGGCGTTCACGCCGCGCTCGCTCGAGCGCCCAAGGGCGATGACGACGTGGCCGGGTTTCAGACTGGCGCCGTCGCCTAGTTCAGCCGCGCCCGCATCGCCTGCTTCCAGCTTCAGAACAGCGAGATCGGTGCCGGCATCTTTTCCCGCGAGGGTTGCAGCCACGTTGCGGCCGTCGGGCAAGGTGACGGTGATTTCCTCTTCCCGCTTGAGCGCGTGTTCCGCGGTGACCACTACATTCGCCCGCCACAACACACCGCTCGAGGGCATGTGCTGGCGGCCATGGACGGCGACCACGGCGCGCCCGCCGCGCTCCACTGCCGCGGCAAGATCATTCGATAAAGCAGATAGCGTACTCATGCCTTTAGCGTGCCCCAAAACCGGCCTTGCAGGGAACTCCACAAACGGGCAGGAGCCGGCCTGGAAGATCGGCCAGGTGAGGGCTGCGCGCTTTCCGTCGGTGCTTGTATTCAACGTTAATGCTGGCTTACTATCGCTTATAGTGGATTAGATTACCCGCGGCGGTTCCACCCATCTGGCGATCTACCGCTGCCCGCAACCCCCCAGTGGCCCGGTGTCCCCAGCCGGAGCGCTGTGACGATTACAGTTTTGGAGCAAACCCGTGTCCTCTGAACTTCGAAGCCCAACCGGTCAGGATATTCGTGAATTCTACGATTCGCAGACCCGTCGAAAGTTGCGCGACTTCATTGACGGCAATGACCGCGTGGAGGCGGCGTGGCTGATGCTGACGGAATGGTTGCCCACTCCGTGCAATTCGGTTCTCGAAGTCGGATGCGGCATCGGTTTTGTCAGTTGGCGAATCGCGAGCATCATTCCTCACGCGAAGGTCCTCGGCCTTGACGTGAGTCCCAAGAGTGTTGAGATCGCCACGCGGCTGTTCAAACGGCCGAATCTAACCTTCAAGGAGCAGTTGCTGCTGCCTGGATCGCTTGGCGAACGCTTTGATTGCGTCTTGCTGATGGATGTGTACGAACACATCGAGCCCGCCGCTCGCGGCAATCTGCATGCCGCCGTCGGCGAGGTATTGTCCGACACGGGCCGCGTCGTTCTTAGTTTCCCCTCGCCATGGATGCTGGCCTGGCAACGTCTCCATCAACCTGAGGAAATTCAGCCGATCGATGAACAGATCACATGGAGGGAAATCGGCCGATTCGCCGCTGATATCGGGCGCGAGGTGCTGTGCTTGAAGAGTGTGAATGTCTGGCACGTGGGCGACTACTGCCACGCCGTACTGGGCAGGATTGAATTCCCAACCCCCTTGCCAAGAGCACGCTCCTCTTCGAGATCACTGAAAGCTCGCGTTTACAACCGCGTGCTGTCGAAGGTGACGCGAGATTCCGATCGTTCGCGGTCATCCCGCCGAGAACGACTTGCCATGGTGCGCCAAGCCTTCGGCGCGAAATATGACCCCAGTGATCCATCCCCTTTGGAATTGCCTGCGCGTCGAGACAGCTCCAATCCTGGCCAAAAATAGAGGTGTCCGGCAATAGCGTGCGAGCGCTGGCGCAGTTTCCGCTCCTGGTATAATGAACGGATTGCTGCCTACCAACGCCCCCGTGAGCACCGGTCTTACGACGGGGGCATTAGCTTGCGACTGAGCGTCCTTACCTCTGATATTCCAGAGAGCCGGCTCGACTAGATCAAATGGAAACCCCTAAGGCGGGCTTGACAGCCAAGATAGGTTCCGGAGCGTTCTGGTCAGCGCTATCCAGAGTCAGCGTCCAAGGTTTGTCCTTCATCAACACGGCTATTGTGGCTCGCAAGCTGGGCCCTGCCGCCTATGGCTTGATGAACCTAGCTCAGATCGCCATGGGCCTGATCACCCTTTTTCGGGAGATCGGCATCAGCAGCGCTGTTGTGCAGCGCCGGGATATTAACCATCAGTTCTTGAGCAGCCTGTTCTGGATGAATATGGGATTGGGTGGTGCGGCAAGTTTGGCTTGTTTTGGGTCTGCTCCTCTGTTTGCCATGTTCTTCAAGCAGCCGCAACTCATCGCCCTTCTTCAGGTTCTCTCGATTGGTTTTCTGTTGACCAACGTGACGGCGATACATGCGGGCCTGCTCACGCGAAGCATGTCTTTTCGCAAGCTGGCGATCATAGAGATCACATCGGCTGCATTGAGCCTCGGCGTGGCGATTGCGTTCGCCTACTCCGGCTTTGGAGTCTGGAGCCTGGTGGCCTCGTCGCTGGCCAACGCGGCAGTCAGTACCGTAGGTATATTCCTGATTGCGCAGTGGTGGCCGGGAATGTCCTTTGCCTGGAAGCACATTCGAAGCATCCTGTCGTTCGGCGCCGGACTTTCCGGATACAACTTAGTCAATTACTTTGCGCGAAATGCCGATAACATACTCATCGGTAAGTATCTGGGCACAACACCACTTGGCTTTTACCAGTTCGCCTACACCATCATGGTGTACCCGATTCAGAATGTCGCGCAACTTTTGGGGCGAGTACTGTTCCCAGCGTTGGCGGAGATGCAGAGTGATCACCCAAGGTTTTGCCAGGCCTATCTGCGGGCGTCCTGCGCGATTGCGTTTGTCAGCTTTCCGATGATGGCAGGAATTGCGGCCGTCGCGCAGCCGTTCGTAAGAGTCTGGCTCGGCCCGAAGTGGCTGCCCGTCGTTCTGCTCATTCAAATCCTCGCGCCGGTCGGCATGCTGCAGTCACTTGGCACTACGACCGGCCAAATTTTTATGGCTAAGGGGAGAACAGACATGATGTTCGCCTGGGGCTTGGCCGTCAGTCCTTTGATCGTGGGTGGCTTCTATATTGGGTTGCGCTGGGGGATCAACGGCGTTGCTATCTCGTACGTCCTCGTCATGGCACTGCTTGCCTATCCCTTGTTCCGCTTGCCGTTCGGATTGATCGGCCTGCCCGTGAGGACGTTCGCTAGGGCGCTGCTTCCCTATCTATTCACAACTGGAGTCATGTTTATTGTTGTTTACTTAGTGAGCCGAACCATGGAAAGCCATGCATTTCGGTCGCTCTCGATTCTCTCGGTGACGGTGCCAATCGGTATGGTGAGTTACTTGGGCGTAGCCGTCGCCCTCCGGTTATCGATTTTTGCGGAACTGGCCCCGATGCTTGGCCCACGCTTCAAAAGGTTTGCTAACATGGCTGATCGTCGCGCCTAATGGCCTGGCGTAGTGAGTTCGTTCGCATGAAGCAACCGCTCCCTTTGGTCACGGCTCAGTGTTTGACGCGCTTTGCTGAGCCGCGACCACAGGGAGCGGTACTAACGTTCTTGCCCCGACAGACCACTAGTGATCATGGCAACTCAGACGCTATCCTGTGCGGCGGACGCCGGAGCGCCAACTCTGGTTGTCAGGACTTAGTCGAAGCGTTTCTTAGTATCGTGTGCAGCCGGGAAATACTGTGCTCCATGGAGAAGTTATTTGCGATGTACGTTCTTCCGCATTCGCCGAGCTTTTGCGCGAGCGAAGGCTGACTGAACACCCGATGCAGGCAGTCAGCCATCGCTTCGACATCGAGCTCGCCGACCAGCAAGCCAGTTTCACCATCCAGCACGACGTCCTTGATACCCGCGTGCGCCGTTGCGACCACCGGTAATCCCGACGCGGATGCCTCGAGCACGGCGACAGGCGTTCCCTCGCTGTCCCCATCCAGAGCCCGTACGCTGTGTTGCACGAAAACGCGCGCAGTGCGCATGAGTGGCCCGATCTGTTCGTGCGATTGTCTCCCTACGAAACTGACGGCGTGCTGGGCGCCCATCGCCAAGGTCAGTTGTTTGCACATATTCAGCAGAGGACCCTCGCCCGCCATGACAAGCCGCGCATCAGGGATCTGACGTAGAACCTTTGCGAAGGCCAATATCGTCGCCCAGGGGGCCTTTTTCTCAATAAACCGGCCGACCGAGACGGCAATTGGCGGGTTCGCGCCCGGATCCGCCGCCGTGAAAACGGACGTGTCGACTCCGCACGGATTATAGTGAATCCGGTTGCTGGGCGCCCCCAGACGGGCCACCTGTTCGCGCATGTCTTCGGAAACCACCACGAACCCGGCGGCGAGACGGAACAACTGTTGATACGCGGCACGGTTCGCTTCCAAAATCTGATCGTGATACACGTCAAACCCATGGCAGTGGACGACGATCGGCACGCCTGCGGCGAGTGCACTCGATGCCACCATCACGCCCGTAGTCGCGTACTCCGCCAGTATGACGTCGACTTGGCACCGCTTCCACACGGCGGTTAGCCGTGCGTCAATCGTCCGATCAGCCCACCTGACCAATACTTCGGGTATTTGTGAAACACGGCGCGATGAGAGAAACGAAACCACCTTCGGGCCAATACGGCGGCCGTTGACCTCGATTCCGCCATGCACGCCGAAAACGGGTATGACGCGGCAAGGAAGACGGTTGATGTGGTCGCGAATGAACGTTTCGGAATACACTCCTTCCTGTGGAGCCACAACCGCGCATGTCAAGGTGGAACCTGAGAGATCAGACACGCGGACGGTTAGCCATCCGCCTGTATAGTCAAGTGATGGCGAAGCGTCGGCGGCCAGAAGCAGTGAGCGTACAACCGGAAAGCGCTCCGCAAAATGGGAATGCCGTGTAGCCGAAACAGAACCTTGCCCTCATGATATTGACGGCGTGAAATCAGCCCGAGTTCCAGGGCGCGCCCCCACCACCGGCTCGCGGTTGAGCGTTCCCCGTACTGAACCAATTGCTCGGCCGTCAGCAGAAACAATCGCGCCAATAGCTGTTCCCGTTTGTATGTTAACAAACCACTGTTCCGCAGCAGACCGCAAGCCTTGGCCGTCATATTCAGCCGGGCATGAACGGAGGCGGAGGACCTCAACGCCCAATTGCTCACACACTCCCGGTGGTTGCCTGTTATGCGGTGAAAGAAACGTGGTTGCGGAACGGCTGTGTGAGGCAGCTGTAGCACCAGCGCTCGCACGTGAAAATCCCAATCCTGTCCACAGGGCAGACTCTCGTCCCACGGGCCAACGGCTTTCAAGGCAGAACGGCGCCAGGTCGGTCCCGCCGTTTGCCAGGGAGGTGACCCCATCAGAAAGCGGTCGAGATGCTGGTCCTCACTAGGCACCACCCAAGGATCATCCATGTCGCCGGGTTGTACGTTGAAATGTTCGTGCGGAAAAACGATAAAAGCCAGGTCCGGCCTTTTTGCCATCTCAGCCGCCCTCGCTGCCAGGCAGCCAGGAGACAGCATGTCGTCGGAATCCAGAAAGACGATCAGGTCTGCTCGCGCATGGTCAACCCCTAGGTTCCTGCAGTGATTCGCTCCCGCAGGTGGGCTATCCCGCAGAATCAAACGCACCCGCTGATCATCGGCGATACCGGCTCGAATGCATTCCAACTCCGCGGGGGTGGAGCCGTCGTCAACGATGATTGCTTCCCAATCGGGAAGTGATTGACCCTGTAACGACTCGATCGCTGCCCGGCACAACTCCGCACGCCCCTTGTTGGGGATAACAACCGCTATAGGTGGCCGTGTCGGATCGGCTAATTTTGACGTGCTCACGACTCTTTCAGCCATGCTAACCCTAATTGTTTCAACACGACACTGGCGCGTTTGCCGTCAGCGCCGGAGGAATACAGTCCGACCCTGGAGTTCCTTCCGGTCTTAGCGAGTATACTACGCTTTTCCTTGTTCCTGCGCGACCGTGGCGGACGAAGATCTATGCAGCCTAGAACGACGCCTTTTCCATTCCACGACGTCCCAGTTTTTGGGGTTGCGCGGTAAAGTACTAGGCGTACTGGGTTTAGTGCTCAGCCGCCACGGCGGTCATGTCCATGCTAAACTTCCCATATCCTTGGAGGCGGACTAGTGGAGAGCGAGACATCGATAGACCTTGAGAATCGGATTGTCGACGTGGTACAGGCGCTGTTTCAGCTGCCACCTTCGCTTGCGACTTCGGAATTGCGATTGGGGGGCGTACGTGGCTGGGATTCGTTGGGGCACATGCTCCTGGTCAACAAACTAGAAACGGAATTTGGGATTACATTTCCGACGTACATGCTACCCGAGCTGATTGATATCAAAGGCATTGCCCTGGCTATCGACAGTGTAGGGGGGCCGCTAAAGTGATGGCGGAAAGCGCCCCGCTCCCCGTACAGATTCCGCCGGAGCTGCGCGAGGAGTTCCTGAAGAAACTCGCGTACGTTTCAGAGTCGGCGTCTTCGTACGAGCTGGATCACGAGCGGAACCAGGTTCGGTTCCGTCTCGCGACAGGACGGGAGAGTGAGGCGGCGCTGGTATCGGAGCGTATTGCCACGGTCGCCCAGAAACTATGCTCGCAGCCGACGGGAACCAGCAAGCTACTACTCAGCCGAAAAAGCGAGGTGGAGCCACGATTTACACAGGATCCACATCCACCCCTTTTGGAATCCGGAGAGCTGATTTCTTACGGGCAGGGCCGATGGGGTTTGGGTCCCCGCATGGTGACTCTGCTCGAATACTTCGACCGTAAGCTGACCGAGGCTTTGCGGCCTTTCGGGCCGGCACCGTACAGGTTTCCTTCCCTTGTTGGAGCGGGTGTAATGGATCGCTGCCGCTATATTCGCTCGTTCGCCGCGACCCTGACGCTGACCTCACACGTGCGGGAGGACCTGGATGCGATCCAGCGATTTAGCAGAGGTGCTCAGTGGGATGGAGAGCGTCTTTCCTACCCGGCGGACAGTGTGTCAGGCGTCGAATGCCTGCTTTCGTCCGCGGTATGTTTCCACTACTATGCGGCGCTGGCGGATGCCAAGTTGGCCGAGCCGCGCACCATCACAGCGGTCGGCAAGTGTTTCCGTTATGAGTCAAAAAACCTGACCGGGTTGGAGCGACTCTGGGACTTCACCATGCGAGAGGTGGTTTTTGTGGGGGCCGGGGAGTGGGTTCTGGCGCAACGTCAACACGCGGTCCCTCTGGTAACGGCGCTGCTGGACAATTGGAAACTCTCCTATGAAATCCGCACGGCAACCGACCCGTTCTTCATCGAAGATTATGCTTCGATGGCGGCTTTTCAACTTGGATTTGATCTGAAGTATGAGATTCTGGCAACCCTGCCGTATTCGGGGAAAGATCTCGCAATCGGCTCTTTTAATTACCACCAGGACTTCTTCGGCCGATCCTTCGAGATTTCCCACAACGGGGCCGCTGCACATACGGGATGCGTGGCCTTCGGACTGGAACGCGTGGTGCTGGCGTTTCTAGCGCAACACGGTCCGGATCCAAAAGCGTGGCCCGCGCTCGTCCGGGAAGAAACCGGGATCTGCTAAGGCAGAGGATCTGAGGGCACATCAAGCCGTCCGTTGACCGCGGCCTGTAGACCGGTTCGAGCGATTTCCTGAGTGTTCAGAACCACACGCCTGGAGTGAAAAACCGGCTTATGATTGCGCCAGGAGGGCGAGTTTGCTCGCCATGAAATCGGTCGAACAAACAAACACATACGTCAGTGTCGCGGAGACGATGCGAGATACTCGCTGAGGTATGCCCAGCCGCTCGCTGACTCCAGTAAGGTGTGGGTTGCTGCGCCACCAAAGATACACGGCGAAACCGAGACCATTGAGAAGTCCCCAACTGAGGTAGTGGAGATCTGATTTGTGCCAGAGGCCGATGAGCACAAAAACTACAACAACATTGAAATAGGGGTTCATTTTTTTCATGCCCCATCGATTGTAGAAGACCATGTCACGGACCAAAGCAGTAACGGTCATGTTGAAGTGCGCCCAGAACTCCGAGATATTGACTCGGCCGTATGCTTTGTTGTAACCCTCGGGCAGTTCGACTTGCCACAGGCGGCCAGTGGTCCGCAGTAAGTTGGCGGCGCCTGCGTTGAGACCGTAAAACAACCAAGGGCCTATCAGGAATGCCTTGTATAGGCTTTCCGTCAGCGACACGTGCGGTTTTGGCGCAAAGAAATCGGTTTCGTTCTGCAGCAACACAGCCCCACCGATCTGAAAACAAGCCAGCAGGCCCAAAGACCGCCACGCACTCGACAGCTTAGGGCGTTCTGCAGAAGACATAACTGGATACTGCTTCTGAAAGTCGCTGAAGCGCCACACAAGCGACTCCAGGGTACACGGGAAAAATACCCATTGGAAATAGGCCAGCCCAGGGACAGAGCTTACGCGTCCGATGCCGAACTCCCAGAGGAGGCTAGTCAGCCGGAGGAACAGGATCATCTGATGGCCATAGATGATCCAGGTAATGCCGAATAGCCGACCGCTCAGCCGCGAAGGAAAAAACAAATCCATTAGGAAGAACCAGGCCGAGATGGTGATCAATAAAGCGGACGAGTATTTCCATCGCAACGCCCGAGCCCGCGGAGCTTTGGCCGGAATTCGACCGATCAGTTGAATTGCCACCCAAATAATTACCGTCAAAAGCACCGCTGCGGGAAACTCTCTACGGAAGAAAGCCGCGGAGCTGATGAGCCCTAACGTGAGAGCTGGAAGGGGCTTCCGCAACATTGGGAAGACGGCAACTAGAGCGGAACTCACCAGTGCCGGAACTAGTCCTAGCAGAAACAGGTATGAATATGGCAACTATTGTCCTGAGTGGTGGATCGAGGTAAATCCCTCGAAGTATAACATGACTGCCGCGGCTCTAGCGAACAACGCAAGTACCAGTGCCAGGCCCGGTACGGAAAACGAGAATCGATTTAGCGGAACGTGGAAAGAATCTTTACTTATCGTAGAATGCGAGAGATGAAGCGCAGAGCTTGTTTGCAAAGCATGCTGGCTGGAGCGTTCGCTGGAGCCACTCACGCCGATGACAAAGGCCGTCCCATCCAATTGCACGTCGACTTGGCGGTGGACCCCGCGAAGGAACAGGAGATGCTGCACAACTTCCACACCATCTTCCGCCCGGCGGCGAGCAAGCAGCCAGGATTCCTCGATGTGAAGATGCTCAAGCTGCGGTCGGCCCTGGCGGGCGAAGCCCCCGCGGGCGCGAACTATCGTTTTGAGCTGACGTTCGCCAGCGAGGAACAGCGCCAAGCCTGGGTCGCGACGCCTACGCACCAGCGCGTCTGGCCCACGATCGAGAATACGCTGGTGTCCAAGACCTACACCATCCTGCTGTACGACGAAGCGTGAAGCGCGCTCCTGTTTTACTCCACTTCGAAGTCCGCGGAGCGAGTGCCGGTCTTGAGGCCAGCCGAGTCTGCCGCCTGCAACTCGACGCGGTAGGACCCCGCGGTTAGAGCGTTTACAGGCAGCTTCAGGCCGACCGGGATCATCGGGTTAGCGAGTTTCTCCGTGGGTACTTTCATCAGCCCGGTGTCCTGCTTTTTCTCACCCGTCTTGCGGTCCACCACGGTTAACTGAAGGCCGACATCCGGCGGAGTGGTCCCCAGAAGAGCCGGTTCGTAGACCTCAATGTAAAGCGCGCCGACATCAGTCGTCTTGAACCGGTACGAACCACTCGGAGTAATCTGCATGCCCTGCGCCACGAGCGGCGTGCGGCCTTCCAACAATTCGGCGTCGAGCCCGGTGTCCATTTGATTCACGCGGTGCAATTCTTTGCTGAGCGCCACCGCACTCAGAGTGAGCTGCTTGCCATCATAGGGATCGACAGTGACCGGCGCCTCCAACTTGCCGAAACTCGCCCCGCCGGAGCTGAATACGACTTTCAGTGTGTACTGGCCGGATGCAACCTCAAATTGGTCCTCATAATGCAGGAGCGGCTTCTCTTTGAACGCCTCGAGCTCCTTCTTGTTTTCCAGATCCACCTTCACGGCATCGCTAAACCTGGCACCCACAGTTCCGTCGGGCCGGTAGGCGATGCCCAAAACATTGACGGTGCCGTGGAATTTCCCCTTCACTTTGTCGAAATTGACTGCGCTTGTGGGAATCTCAATCGCGACATTCAACCGCGCCGTGTTGGGCGAGGTGTAGAAGTACGGGACCTGCATGGAGGCCGTGACATTCCCCGGCGCGGTGCCGTTCACGCGATTCTCCAGATCCTTCTCGCTGGGATTTCCCGCCAGCAGGTCGACTGGCTTGACATCGCAATAGCCGCTGCGCGACCGGATGACCGTATTCCCGCGCTCCACCTTCACGCGGATCGTGTGGCAACTTCCTTCGGGCGCGTCAGCGGGGGTGTATCCGAGAATGTAGTATTCGTTTTGCTCCTTGCCGATCTTCTCCAACCCGCCGAGCAAGTCGTTGGTATTGATGATGACGAAGCCGCCCGTGCCCGACGCCAGTGCGTACATGATTTCCTGATTGGTTGTGGCGCTCGGCGGAAATGTCATCGGGACAATCTGCCGCGATTGCGTGTATGGGTTGTTGATGTATGAGTTGGCAGTCGACGAGCCACCGCCAGAGCCGCCCTTTCCGCCGCCGGTACCGCCGCCAGTCCCCCCGCCTTTTCCTCCACCGCCGCCGCCGGTACCGCCGCCAGTTCCCCCGCCTTTTCCTCCACCGGTGCCACCACCCGTGCCGCCGCCAGTTCCGCCTCCGCCGTGACCCCCGCCGCCTCCAGCTCCACCTCCGCCGCCAGCCCCACCACCACCGCCAGCCCCACCTCCGCCGTGTTGCGGCATAAAGGACGCGCCAAAGGAGCTAAAACTGGCTGGCAGCAAGCGCAGCGAAGGGAAGTGTGCAGAGACCGTTTGATCTGGCGCCGCGGGTGTGGAGTAGGCAATTGGCGGCCCGCCTGTGACCAGCCCACGTACGTCAATCGGATAAATCGCCACGTTCCATCGGTTGCACGCGTCAATAGTCGCGGTCAGTTCCGATCTGACTTCCTCCGTCAGCGGAAAGCCGGCCGTCAGCAGTATCAGAATCTTGCGCCCCGGAACCGTGCCGAGATTCTTGGCCATGCTGCGCAAGGCGAGCATCACGCTGCGTGCGCCAAAATCAGCTTCTGCGTTGCCCAACGGCGGCATTCCGACCGAAGCCACCTGAACCGGTGCTGCATTGGGATTTACCGACGACATTTTCACTCCGCTCACTACCTGCTTCAGCCGCGCGGCGTCGGAAGTAAAGTTCTGCGCAATATGCACGCTGCCGCCGAAATTGACGATCGCAATCAGCTTGTTCGGCCCGGTGTTCGAGTCAATGAATTTCGCCGCCGCTTGCCGCGCTTGTATTTGGTCTCCGGGCGCCATCGTCGAGTTGTCGAAGAACAGCACGAGGTAATGTTTCTGGTTGCTGTTCGGGGAGCTGGGATCGGCTTCGAACGAGAAACTCTTGATCGGCTGTTCTTTGCCGTCCTCCCAAACCTTGAAGTCTTTTTGAGTGAGGTCGCGGACGTACTCGCCTTTCTTATCGGTGACTACCGTATCCACCAGAACCAGCCGGGTCTCCGTTCGGATCACGGCGCCGGAATCAGCCGGGGCCTGGGCGTTTGCCCGCGGAACATGTGTCGCGAGACCCGCCCAGCAAACTATTGCGGCAAACAACAGCAAGCGGCGAAATGTCATACATTCTCTCCCTCTACTGAATCTCGACAGCCCCATTTTGTGCGGACATCATCTGTCCTTCGGCATCCCGTACGACCAGCCGAACCAGATAAGTGCCAGGTTTTACGTCGAAGCTGGTCCTCAGCGTAAGGCCGGATCCGAGCTTCTTTTCGAGCGTTTCATCGCGAAGGCGCATTGCTAAGTGTTTTTCATTCCCCGTGACGTAGGTTCCGTTGCGATCGAACAGCGCGGAGACAACGGTTAGGTCATTCCGATTTCGCCCATCCACTTTTCGATAGTGAATGTGTCTCACGTCCACACGAATGATAACGGCCACGCGAGCGCTGTCCTCGCTGGATTTGAAAAACTGCGTGTGCAGCTCAACCGGAATGTCGTGCATTTCTTGCCGCGAGAACAGGGCTTCCTGGATTTCCTCTTTTGCCGTTTCCGCGGGGTCATCGAGGCGCTTGGGGGCGTAATAGCCGCGGCGCGCCTGCAAGGTGACCTTGTTGCCATCATTCAGCGTGACTTTCAGCTTGTGATAGGTTCCGTCCAATTTCAGGTTCTCGGGCGAGAAGCCGAGCACATAGGAGTATTCCGGGACCGCGGCCGCGCGTTTGAATCCGCCATCCAGATCATTGCTGTTGTGAAAGAAGGTACCGCCGGTGCCATCGGCCAATTCCGCCAGCACGTCCGCTTCCTGGGTCGCGCTGTCGAGGTCGTACTGCGCTTTGTATTGCACGGTTGCAGGATTCGCTACTCGTTGGCTGGCGTCGCCGCCGGGAATCACCGTGTAGAGGCCTCGAGCGTCCAAAGCGCTGATGATCACGCTGGCGCGTATGGCACGCTCCATGACGTCCGCCGTGTCTGGTATGAGATCGAACGAAGTGATGAATCCAGGCGACACCAGAACAATGGCCCGCTGCCCGGGCATGGCAGACATTCTGCGGATGACCTCCTTCAAGACCAATAGCGCAAGGCGGGTTTCGTGGTCGCCGTCCGTAACCGCGCGCTGCGCCGCTGAGCGAGCCGCCGACTGCGCTGCCGAGATCATCTGCGGAGGCAAACTCATGCAGACCATCGCGTCCTGTGTGGCGACCTGGAATGCCTGCGGATCGTTCTTATTAAAGATCAGGTCCGCCTGATAGTAACTGACATCCGGGCACTCTATGCCTCTGGGCGACCTGGACACGGGCCGCGGGCGGAGGCTGAGCAGCGTCTCATGCAGTTTCGCGCGATCATCGGTAAAATCGAGCGTGCTCTGGCCAGAGGTCGTGTAAATAGCGGCGCGGGCCATCGAGTCGAGTGCAGCCATGTGACGGTCCGCCGCATCCCGCACGCGTGCCAGGTCGCCAAATGCCAGATGGACGTCATCAAAGAGATAGGCCGTGTAACGCTCCGGCAAAACCGGCGGAGCCTGCTCTCCCGGAACGTTCTCCGCGGACTTGGTGCTTTCCGCGTCTTTGGCGGCCTGCCCGCCCGACTTCTCCATCGAGAATTTGGTAATTACCTGCGGCTTACCCTTATCGAAGAGCAGGAAATCCGCCTTCTGAAGATTTCCGATGGCGTGGCCCTGGCCATCGCGTACCACCACCGGCACCAGCACCAGATTGACTTTCGCCTTGAATGTTGCCGGTACATCGTGCGAGGTCATCTCAGACGCGTTCTTGTCGGCGGTCTCCGCCTGGGTCTGCCCATTTGCCAACGCTGGAAAACAAGCGCAAAAAACCGCCAGGTAAAACGGCGGAAAGGCGCGACTGCGGGGACACTTATGGGGCTCGCGCGTCTTGGGTGTGCGGATCACCAGGTTCTCCCGCTCAAAGAAGCTGTTCGCTCGCTCCGGAAATGATCCGATGAGCACGATGCTCGCTTACACTGTACCTGTGCCGTCTGATACGAAATCACGTCAATTCTACTCCTTTTTGCGGCCGTCGCGTGGCTATGTACAATTATTGGGATGTTAAAAAAGCGAGAGGCATGAAACTAGGCACTGAGCGGTGAACGTCCTGGATCAATTCAAGCTGGATGGCAAGATCGCCCTGGTGACGGGCTGCCGGCGCGGTATTGGCCAAGCCATGGCGGTGGCGCTGGCGGAGGCGGGAGCCGATATCGTCGGCGTCAGCCGCTCTCTGGAGCCACACGGCAGCGATGTTGAGAAGCAAGTACTCGCACTCGGCCGCAACTTCCTCGGGTACGCCGCAGACTTCGCGAACCGGCAGGCGGTCCACGCTTTCGCTCAACAAGTGACGGCCGACCTCCCGGCAATCGACATCCTGGTGAATAATGCGGGCACCATTCACCGGAAGCCCGCCGCGGAGCATCCGGACGATTACTGGGACGAGGTATTGGAAACGAACCTGTCCGCGCAATTCATCCTGAGCCGCGAAATCGGAAAGCGCATGGTGGAACGCGGCTCCGGCAAGATCATCTTCACTGCTTCGGTACTCACCTTCCAGGGCGGCGTCACGGTTCCAGGCTACGCCGCAAGCAAAGGAGCCATCGGCCAGCTTACCAAGGCGCTCGCTAACGAATGGGCGCCACGGGGAGTGCAGGTAAACGCGATCGCGCCCGGCTACGTCGCCACCGATAACACCACTGCGCTGCGCGCCGACCCGGTTCGCAATCCGGCTATCCTCTCACGGATTCCGGCCGGACGCTGGGGCGTGCCCGATGATTTCAAAGGCGCGGCGGTTTTCCTGGCCTCGTCAGCCTCCGATTACGTGAACGGCTCCATCCTCGTCGTTGACGGCGGCTGGCTGGCCCGATAGCCGGTCACTGGCTGGGAAACACATACACCGCGACTTCACCGGGGTTCAAGGTGACCTGATCGCTTGTCACGGAGCCCAGGTTCTGGGTGGCAAGTGACGAGGCGACTAAGCGGTAGCGGGTGACCGCGAAGCCGGTGACGTATGGCGTTAAGTCCGCAGCAATGGTCTGCGGATTATCCAGAGTGTTAATTGCGATTAGCAGATTCCCAGCCGCACCGCTATGGGCTCCGGTTTCAACGAATGGCCCTAAGTCGGGGGCATTTGTCATGGGAGACAACACATAGGGCTCTAGGCTCTTCACCAGATTGAAAGCAGCTGACATCGCTGCCCAACGAGGAATGCCCAGGTGCGGGCTGGTCCCAACCTGCACAAACTGAGTACCGGCAGGCCAAACTATGGCTGCGTCAGCCCAGTGTTCAAGTTGATATAGACGCACTCCGGCGGCGCCCTTGGCTATGTCCAGGAATATCTGATCCGAAACCTGCGTTGGAGTCCACGCCGGATGCAGAAGCGTATCGACAGCCGGGTCGAAGCCGGTACCGGTGACGTTTTTGTTCCATGAGGGACCGGAGAAGCCGACCAAAACCAATAGTGGCTTGTCCCGCTGAATCAACGGCAAGGACGCAACATACTTGTTTTCAAAAGAACTGGTCACTTCGTAGTTGGAATCTCCGTCCGGATACGGATCAGTCCCCCACAATCGATCCCAGTACAAGCTTGTGTAGTCGGCGAAGTTAGGATTGCCTTGCCAATTTTGCAGACAAACTGGTCCGCCAATACCGAGGGTGGGCCATGCTATGTTCGGCCTAGGCACGCCGTTCAGGATCGATTCCAAGCCGATGAACGGGCTGGTAACAAACGATGGGCTCCACTTATTCCAGTAGCCTGCTGCGGAGGCGAGCGGATCACAACCCCAATCTCCGTCTGCCTCGTCTATCATTTCGATCCCAAGTGCCTTGCCGGAATTCTTCCAATAATTCAGCAGGTATTGAATTTTTTGTGTGGAGTAAGGGTCAAAAATACTGTCGATCATTTCATTCGTTGAGCGCGCGATATCGTCGCCAGTCAACAAGATGCTCCAGTCATTTGCTGTAAGATCGCTCATGCTCTGCGCGTCCGTAGCATCCCACTGCTGTTTGAAGTTAGCGAACGTGTTCTGATTAGAATAGTTACTTGGATTCCATCCAGACTGGTCGGCTGGGTTAGAATAGATACCTACCGTCAGCACATTGATCGCGGCTGCGTTCGTCTCTGCGATCATATTCGGATCACCGGTTTTCTTGGGGTCAAGATCATAATTCGGAAGAGGTCCACCGAAGAGGGTTCTGACGAACAAAGAGTTATTCGGGTCATAGACAGTTAAAATGTCACCACTTTTTGAAAAGTGAGGCAATATGTTGGCATTGCTTACGATTACCTGGGTGGTCGTGGTTTTCCCATTGGCAGTGACGTTGACGTTTGCCACGCCGTCAGCTACGGCCGTAACAGTGCCGCTGGCAGTTACCGTCGCAACTGAAGAATTATCGATGTAAAAAGCCGGCAACACGGGCGTCCTATCGCCATTAGTGTAAACTAACTGCGCGGTGAGATTCTGGGCCTGGCCAGGGGTCATGTAAAGTATTCTGTAGTTGGCCTGTAGCTGCATCGGCGTTCTGCCATTGTCAACGTAAAAGAAGGTCGAAGACATGGCAACGGGGGTCTGATATCCATTCCCGTTGTTTACGTTGATTGATTGGGGCGGAGCGATGACACAGTGAAAGTCATGCGAGCCGTTGGGTAGCTGCGTGGTATCGTACATAAAAGGCGCGCCACCAGGGTTCGCTTGGACACCATCGACGAAACACTTAATCAGCGTGCCCGGAGGCGCATTCGTACTAACATTCCACGTGACAGCCCCCGTGATCGTCTGCCCTGGGGCGGGAGTCACCTGAGCGAGTGTGTAGGAGCCATTGGCTATCTGGATTGGCACTGGCGCGCTGGTGGACAGGACGTTGCCGGAGGAATCAAGAGCTTGAGCAGTGAGCTGCGACCAGCTATCCCAGACATTATTTGTAATCCACGAATAGCTATATGGGCTCGCGATGGGCCCCACCGGGTCCCCTGCATTGAAAATCTCTCTTTGGTTGAGGAAATACTTGACGCTGGCTACGCCGGAGAGGCCGGTAATATCGACGGTTAGGTTGATGGTCCCCGAGACGACGCTGTTGGCCGCGGGCGAAGTGATGATGACGTTAGTAGACGGTGGTAGGGGAGGCTGGTTGACTACTACAGTGGCAATCGCAGTAGTGGAAGCGCCGGCATTTGTGGCGGTCAAGGTGTAGGTCGTGGTGGCGGTTGGTGAAACAGAAACAGTGCCGCTCGTAACGGAACTCTGAGCACCTAGTCCATTGTCGATGGAGACGGCGGTCGCGCCGCTGACGGCCCATGTCAAGGTTGCTGGCTGGCCCGCATTGATTGGAGAAGGGCTGGCAGCGAAGGAGGCGATGTTCGGTGGAACGGTCTGTGTAGCCCCGACGTACGAGCCATTGGACCCCATAATCGTCTGAACCTCCGCACTAGACAACACGCGATTATACAGACGGACATCATCGATGAAGCCGCCTAAACCTACGATCAGCGGTGCGGTTGTCGCCGTAATGGTAGCCGGCACCGAAAAGGGCGTGTCGGCGACGCCATTGATGTAGATGGTCAATGTCGGCCCGGATTTGGTTACGGCGATGTGCGCCCACTGGCCGGCTGGAACGAGTTCATTGCCCAGGCAAATGGCGCTGTCCAAATACGCGATGACCTGGCTTCCGTTCCCATTGAGCCCGATTCCGTACCCTTGAAATCCTACGGTGTTGGCCTTCCAGATGAAGTTCTGCACGCCGGAAGATGCTTTGATCCAGAGCGCAACGCTAAAATCACCCGTAAAGTTGATTTGACTGTTATTCGGGATTGTAATTGGATTGGTGCCGGAATACTTATGAAAGGCGCCATTTATTTTGCCTCCAGTGGGATCCCAGGACCAGTCACCGGTGGCGTTGACCGTTGTTCCGTCGTATCCGTAACCGGAAGAGTCATGTACGACGGTCCCTGAGGATTCGTCCATTTTCCAGTAGCCCACCAAGCCGGCAGTGACTTCCTGGCCCGAGGTATTACAGGGTTGCCCCAGGGCTGCGTTGATGACACGCTGGACAGCGCCGATGTCGCAACTGCCGTCGATGTTGACAGCAGTGCAAGGGGAAAGCCCGAGGGCTTGATTTACAATCAACTGCACGTCGACAATATTGACGACCCCATCCTGATTCACATCGCAAGCCGAGTATGATGCTGCCCGCACACAGAGGCTCGGAATAACGAATATCAGCACGCCCAGTCTCCCCATGGCCGTTTTCCCTCCAGAGGTAGTTCGCGATGGTCTTGCCTTCAGCCCTTTGGCCGCACCGCGATGCTAAATTCATTTGTAAAGTTTAGGAGATAAACCTCTCTTTTTCCAGATTCTATATGGAGAACTGCCGCATACTGTTAACTAGTAGTTTGTAACTAGGTGGGGCTCGTCCTGAGAAGCCAAGGAAAGCCAGGCCGGTCCATAACAGTTCTGTGACACAACTGTAGTAGGCTGTTGGTTTGCTTCGATGACCACCCCGCTAACAGAGAAGCTGCGCGCGATGATCTCCCAGCAACATTGGGAGCAGGCTCTGGGGGTGTTGCGGCCGCTCGACCCCGCGGATGCCGCGCGCCTGCTGATGGACATCCCTTTTGAAGAGCAGCAAGAGCTGTTCCGCAGGCTCCCGTTTGATTTCGCGGCCAGGCTCGCGGCTGTCTTGCCCTATTACCACACCTACGTTCTCCTGCATTCGCGCCCTGGGCCGGAAATGAATGCGATCGTCGAACAGATGAATCCGGGCGAGCGCCTGCAGTTCTTCGACGAACTGCCCGAGGAGGCCTGGCAGCGCCTGATGGACGAGCTTTCCGGGCAGCAGCCGGCGGAGAGCGTGGCCGAGGTGATAGAGCACGCGGCTCCACCGGCTGAGCCGATCATCCAGGCACGGCAAGTGGAAAAGCGTTTCGAGCGACCCGATGGCGGCGAAGTGCAAGTCATCGCGCCGACCGATCTGTCGGTAGAACCCGGCGCCATCATCGCGTTGCTCGGCCCTTCCGGTTCGGGAAAGTCCACGCTCTTACGCATGCTAACCGGACTTGCTGCGCCCTCGAGCGGCGAGGTTCTGTGGCACGGCAAGCCACTGAGCGAATCCAGCCCCAACGTTGCCATTGTCTTCCAAAGTTTCGCTTTGTTTCCGTGGCTCACCGTCCTCAATAACGTGGAAGTCCCGCTGCTCGCGCGCGGCGTTGGCCGTGAGGAACGGCGCGAGCGCGCCATCCGGACGCTGGCAGCGGTGGGCCTTGAAGGTTTTGAAACCGCCTATCCCAAAGACCTTTCCGGCGGCATGAAGCAGCGCGTGGGATTCGCGCGCGCTCTGGCCGTCGAACCCGAGATTCTCTTCATGGATGAGCCCTTCTCGGCTCTCGATGTGTTGACCGCCGAGAACCTGCGCAGCGAGCTGATGGAGCTTTGGCTGGGCAAGAAAATCCCTACCAAGAGCATTTTTATCGTCACGCACAATATCGAGGAAGCCGTCCTGCTCGCCGATCGTGTGATCGTCCTGGGCCGCAATCCGGCGCGGATCCGCGCGGATTTTCACGTTCCGTTGAAACAATACCGGGACCGGCACTCCGCCGAATTCCTTCTGTACGTCGACTACATCTACAAACTCATGACGCAGCCGGATCTCGCGGCCGCACCGCTCGCTGTCGGCCCCGCCAAGCCGGCGTATCAGATGCTTCCACACGCGCGCCTGGGCGGCATTGCCGGATTCCTCGAGCTGCTTCACGATCACGGCGGCAGCGAGGACCTTTACCGCATCGCCGAAGAGCTGCGCATGGAAGTGGACGACCTGCTGCCGATCCTGGAAGCGACGACGCTGCTCGGTTTTGCCAAGTCGGATAAAGGCGAGGCCGAAATCACGCCGGAAGGCGAGGCCTTCGCCGAAGCCGATATGGCCACGCAGCGCCAGTTGTTCCGCGCAGCCGTGTTGGCCCATATCCCGCTGCTCCAGCAGATTCATCATGCACTGGTGAACAAGTCCGATCACAGCATGCCGCTCGAATTCTTCCGCGACATTCTGGACGAGCACTTCGCCGGCGAAGAGGTGGAGCGCCAGATGGAGACGGTCTTGAATTGGGGCCGCTCCAGCGACATCTTCACCTACGATTCCGGAACCGGCCGTCTGACGCTCGACCAGCCCGCAGCTCCTGTCGCAGCAGGAGAGGGCGGATCCGAAAGTTGATGGCGGCGCAGCCTGCAAGAGCGGCGTGGGGCGCGCTGCCCTGGGGCACCCTCCCAACCAGGTTCACGTCGTTCGTGCGCGATTTGCCCATTCTCGCCGCAATCCTGGGCCTCTTTTACGGCCTTCTGTCGCTGGCGCACTACTGGTCGGGTCCGGTGGGCACGCATGCTGATATTCAGCTCGACCCGGCCGTGTTGCCGAAATATGCTCTGTTCTCAGTTGCCCGCATCGCCATCGCCTACTGCTTCAGCTTGGCCTTCACATTGGTCTACGCATCCATTGCCGCGCACAATGCGAAAGCGGAGCGGGTGCTGATCCCTCTTCTCGATATCTTGCAGTCCATCCCCGTCTTAAGCTTCCTTCCGCCGGTGATGATGGCGATGGTGGCGCTGTTTCCCACGAAGCAGTTGGGAATCGAGCTCGGTTCCATTCTGTTGATCTTGACAGGACAGGTTTGGAACATGACCTTCAGCGTTTACTCGTCGCTCAAGAGCATCCCGCGCGAGATGCTGGAGGCCGCACGCATCTACCGCCTGAGCTGGTGGCAACGCTTCATTCAACTCGAGCTGCCGTATTCCGCCATCGGGTTGGTCTGGAATTCCATGATGTCAGTGGCGGGCGCATGGTACTTTCTGACGGCTTGCGAGATGTTCGTTCTGGGGAAACGCGACCTCCGCCTTCCCGGTCTCGGTTCCTATTTGCAGGCCGCTTCCGATTCCGATGACAAACGCGCGACTCTCTGCGGTCTTGCCGTCATGATCACAGTGATCGTGCTGATCGACCAACTCGTCTGGCGGCCGGTTATCGCCTGGAGTGAAAAGTTCAAATTCGAACAGGTGGAAGCCGCCCAGACGCCGCGCTCGCCGATTCTCGATCTACTCCGGCGGTCGCAAGTGGTGTCGCATGTGACTCGTGCCACCTGGATGCCTGTGCGCGAAGCTTTGACGCTGCATTTTGCCAGGGCGCGAGCTTCCGGCAGGCACACAAGCCAGACAAGCGAATTGAGAAGGGGACTCGCCTTTGCGGCTTCGGCTGCCGCTTTGTTGGGTATCCTCTTTGCCGTTACGCGAATGATCGTCACGCTGGTCGCTCTGTCTCATCAAGAAATACGCAACATTCTCTGGGGTACGGGAGCAACGTTCCTTCGCGTGGAGTTTACACTGCTGGTCGCCGGACTTTGGACCGTCCCCGCCGGCGTTTTCATCGGCCTGCGCCCAAGGCTCGCGGCCTTCGTGCAGCCGGTGGCCCAAATCGCTGCGTCGGTTCCCGCCATAGCGTTGTTCCCCATCTTAGTGCTGGTGTTAATTCGTGCTGGTGGAGGGCTAGGTGTCGCCTCTATCCTGCTCCTGCTGTTGGGCACGCAATGGTACATCCTGTTCAATGTCATAGCCGGTGCCAGCGCCATACCCACCGATCTCAAGGAAGTCTGTGACATCTACCACCTAGGCTTAGTCGAGCGGTGGCGCCGGTTGATTCTACCCGGAATCTTTCCCTACCTGATCACCGGTTTCGTCACCGCCTCGGGCGGAGCCTGGAATGCAAGTGTGGTGGCGGAGTATGTGCACTTTAAAAACCAGACGCTTTCGACCACAGGATTAGGCGCGCTGATCAGCCAGGCCACCGACAGCGGTAACATGGGCCTGTTGCTCGGAGCTACCGTGGTCATGTCGTTTGTGGTCGTCACGGTCAATCGACTGCTCTGGCGGCCGCTGTACGGGCTGGCGTCTACCAAGTACAAGCTGGAGAGCTAAGTCGCCGGATCGGTGTGTTCGCTCCGGCCCGCATAGTTACTTTCGTAGTAGTTCCGATACTCTTCTGATTTGACGCGCGCCACCCACGCCGAATTCCGCCGGTACCAATCGATGGTGTGTGCCAGCCCCTCCTCGAAGACCATTTGCGGCGACCAGCCTGTCTCCTTCGTGATTTTGGCACTGGAAAGCGCATAGCGGCGGTCGTGGCCAGGCCGGTCCTCAACATACTGGATCAACGATTCGGAAGCGCCCGTGGCTGCCAGAATTTTGCGCACGACCTCGATATTCGGCAAAGAGCGATTGCCGCCGATGTTATAGATTTCGCCTTCTCGTCCTTTCCGGAGAACGGCATGAACGCCGCGGCAATGGTCATCCACATAAAGCCAGTCGCGTACCTGCTGTCCATCGCCGTATACCGGCAAAGGTTTCCCTTCAAAAGCATTCGAGATCATCAAAGGCAGCAGCTTTTCTGGAAACTGATAAGGTCCATAATTATTGGATGCGCGCGTGATAATGACTGGCACCCTATAAGTGGTGAAATAAGATCGTGCCAGCAAATCTGACCCGGCCTTCGAAGCCGAGTAAGGGCTGCTCGGATTCAGCGGGAAGTTTTCATCAGCTTCAAGGGGTGAGTGCAGGCTGCCGTAAACCTCATCCGTCGACACATGTACGAATCGCGGTACCCGAAGCTGGCGTGCCGCTTCTAACAAAGTGAACGTTCCCCGCAGATTGGTGTCGAAAACCGGATCGGGCGCTAAGATACTGCGATCTACGTGTGACTCGGCGGCAAAGTGGACAATGGCATCGGGCCGCTCTTCCGCGATGAGAGAGTGCACCAGCGGCCCATCACAGATATCGCCGCGCACGAAGCGGTAGCGGCTGTGTCCCGCGACAGATCCGAGGTTTTCCAGGTTGCCGGCGTAGGTCAGCTTGTCGAGGTTCACGATCCGCGGCGCGTCCTCGCGGTCCAGCATCAGCCGGACAAATGCTGACCCGATAAATCCTGCTCCGCCGGTGACAAGAAGTTTCACGCGCGAACCAGGTTCAGCACGGATTTACTTGTGCTGCATCTCCCAATCGTAGTGAATATGGGAATCGTTGTAGGGAATGCGGCCTTCGTCTTTGGCATCGTAGAACCGGTCGGTGAGATATACCAACATCGCTTGGTCTGGTCCGATCACCTTATAGCCGTGAGCCACTCCGGGTGGGATGAGAATCCGCCACGGCCTGAGAACGCCAACGTAAAGGGTATTGCGCGCGCCATAAGTCGGTGAACCCATGCGGAGGTCCACTAGTGCTACTTGGAGCGAGCCCGTGATGGGTGCCCAACAGTCGGTCTGGTGCATGTGGTAATGAAACGCTTTGATGGTGCCGGGGTAACTGAGAGCCGCTGAAATCTGCGTGGACTCTGGCGGAAAGCGAGCCGCCAGTCCGCGTCCCATGCGCTGGACTTCCAGGAAGTACCCACGATCATCCGGCCACAAAGTGACCGGCTCTACCCGCACTGCGTCAATTAATTGAGGCGAATCGGCTTTCAAAATCACCGATCCGATCCCTTTTTCACACTCCGGCAGCACCAGGTCCAATCCGGCCGTTCGCGCGACCTTACGATCCTCCGGGATAGTTACGGTTTCGGTCGCCATATTACTCGCCCACCTTCGGCGTGATCGTCCAAACTGCCTAAAGAGTCACTTCGCATGCTGTGGCCCTAGTGCAGGAACCTTTCGAAAGCTGGATTCCACACTGCAAAACAGATTGTATCTGATAATGTACCAGAAGGCCGCAATCCCGTCCCACGGCCCGATCTTCTTACCTTCTTCATACGTTCTACCGTAGTAGCTGATCGGAGCCTCATAAATGGAACATTTCAATTTTGCGACTTTAGCCGTGACTTCGATCTCAAAACCGAACCGTTCCGACGTTATGATCATGTTTCTGATGATGTCGCCTCGCAATGCCTTATAGCCGGTCTCGACATCAGTCAAATTGATGTTGGTGAACAGGTTCGAAACAAAGGTCAGCGTCCGGTTCGCGAGGTAGTGATAGAAATACAACACACGCGACGTCTTCCGAACCAAAAATCGCGAACCGTAAACGACGTCCGCATGGCCGTCAATGATCGGTTGAATCAATGCAGGAATTTCCGTCGGATCGTATTCGAGGTCGGCGTCCTGCACGATCACAATTTCGCCGGTGGTGTGCTGGAATCCTGTTTTGAGGGCTTCGGTTTTCCCCGAGTTCACCGCATGCCGGACAACTTTGACTTGTTGATACTCGGCGGACAACTGGCGCGCGATTTCCGGCGTCTGGTCTTTCGAGCAGTCGTCTACGATGACCACTTCGAGGAGTTCCGGCAGCTGAATTAGCTTCCGGACTACGGTCGCCAGAGTGTTTTCCTCATTGTAGGCCGGAACAACGACGGAAAGATAAGGCGCTGGTTCGATGACACTCATAGGTCGCACCCCTAAAAGTTGGCTTGCACCGAATTCGAAGTCCCGGTCGAATTGGCGATCGTTGCGGTTACACCGGCGAGACTGCCAATCAGAGTCTGGCCCGTAGCCACGGTCCCGTTTAAGGTAAAGGGAACTGTCACTTGAAACTGTCCGCCAAAAGCGACCGACGCGGTGCTGACAAACCAGGCCGTGGCGACATGGCTGAGGTCGATGTTCACTGGCGTCGCCGATATCTTGAAGCCGGCCGCGGCCGTGAACTGCACTGCTATCGTGGTCAGCGAACGTGTCGTCGTGAAGCCCACCAACGTGAGCACAAAGCTGTTGCTGGTAGTGCTGCCCACCTGCACGGAAATGAGAGTCGGCGCCGCTCCAGCCACCGAGAATTGCAGCGTGGCCGGTGAGGCGGGCGTCAGGTTGATGCCGCCGGCTTGGGTCGCGAAAGTGGGCGTCAGCGTGATCGTACTCTCTACGGTCCCCGTTTGCAGTTGAATTTGTGGCCCTTGACCGGCGAAGATGGCCTCCGTCGTGTTGGCTGGTATGACAAATGTTATGGTGCGCCCGCCGGTGGAAAACTGCACGGCGGGATCGACCGTTAGATCACTCGAAATCGTAATCGTAAGCGTTCCCGAGACTGCGGCCGGGTACGGTTTGGAGAGCTTCAACCCGACGCTTGGTTGAGACATGGCTGCAACATCGCCCGTGGGACCGCTGAAGGTGTAAGCCGGCAGCGCCGGAGGCGCCGTGCCTGAGCCGATCAGCCCGATGGTCGTGTTCCCCACCTGGAGAGTGCCGGTCGTAAAGCCTACCGTCGTGGGGGCGAATGTGATCGTGAAGCTGGCCTGCGCGTTGGGCGCAATGTTCACCGGCAAAGGAGGCAGTCCGGACACTGAAAAAGGACTGCTCGCCTGAACAATTCCTATGTTGAATATGTTGGCGGCAACCGTGCCCGTGTTGCTGATGGTGAACTGAGCGCTCTCTGACTGCGTCACCATCGCCGGTGTAAAGACGACCGAATCGCCCGTCCCCAGTGTCGCCGTGGTCCCCGCCATCGTGTATGCGAACGCCAGGTTGGCCCCCAGGCCGCGCCCGGTCAAAGTAAATGAATCGCTGCCAATCGCCAGACTGGCCTGCACGACAGCGGCCTGCGTGGGTGTGAACGTGATCTTGAAAGTAAAGCTCGCGTTCGGCCCAAGAGTATCTGGAAGCACCGGGGTGCCGCTGAGCGCAAAATTTTGCCCGTTCAGGATGATCGAGCCAATCGTGGTGCTCGAATTTCCGGTATTCTCAACCGTCAAGTTTGCGCTGCTCGACTGGCCGACATTAGTGTCGGGGAGAGTGATGGCGCTGCCCGGAGTCACGGTAGCTGTCTGGCCATTTTCAGTGAGTTGATAGACCAGCTTTGCGGCGCTCAGTGTGCCCTGCAGACCGAATGTTATCTGCGCGCCCTGCTGGCCGAGACTGACTTGAATCTGGCCCGTGTCCGTGCTGGCTCCGCTGGGTTGATAGCGGATCAACACTTGAAGCGTTTGCTGCGTGTTGACCAGGAACGGAAAAGCCGGCAGGCCTTGCAGCGAGAAAGCGCTGCCACTACTGATCGAAACGTTCTGGACTTCCGCCGGGCCGCCGGTGTTTGTGATGTTCAGCGCGGCCTGCGACACCGAGTTCAGCGGCGTGGCCGGAAATGCGATGATCCCCCCCGGCTGCACAGGCACCGTGTTCTGGTTCACGGCCAGCACATAACTGAATGTGAAGTTACTCTGCTGTGCGAAAGACGGTACGGCCAGCGCCGCAAGCAAAACCGCGCCTCGACCGATCCGGCGGCGTATCCAACTCCATGACGGACGCATGTTCTACGGAGGGCCCCCCACGCTAGGAGAGCCTGGAGACACGGTGATGGTGGGCGTGCTGGTGCTTCCGCCGCCGCCCCGAGTGGCCAGGACAATGCCCGCGGCCAGCCCGGCCCCGCCGGCAATGAGCCCAATCTTGAACCACTTGGAAGACCACAGGGTCTTTCGCTTCCCGGTCCTGTTCAGCACCGCGTCAGGCACCCGCTCCGCGTTGGACATGGAAATGGTGGTCTCACCCATTTGATTGCCATAGGTTGCGGTCACGTGCACCTGGAAGCTTCCCACTTCGTTGTTGGCCGTCCACCCCGTCGCGGCGGCTTCGCCCTGCCCGTTCGTCCGCACCGTCTTCGCGCTCTTTTGGTCGGCAAATACCGCGCTCGGGCCTCGCAAGGGAAAACGAAACACCACCTCCGCACCTTCGATGGGCCTGTCTTGCAGATCGACAACCTCAACCACCAGCGGAGCCATCACTCTCCGCTCGAGATCGTTCATCTCTCCGTTTCCGGCGAGCGCAACCACCTTGAGGTTTTGCACCATCGGCAATGGTGTAACCGGCTTGGTCTCAGCGGGTGCCGGGACCGCGGGCTGCTGCGCCGTGATACTCGAAGGCGCAGCCAGCAGAACTGCGATCAGCGGCGACAAGCACTGCTTGACTCGCAGCCTCGTACTAGGGGCTCTCATGTTGAAGAGACAGTATAGCGTAACAGCCCGACCCAGTCTTCATTTTCCCTGTATTGCCAGATAGATGAACGGATTGAGCACGGAAAGCCCGATGGGTACCAATCCGGTCAGAATGGTCCTGGTATTTGACCGGGGAACGTACAGAAGGTCATTGGGTAACAATGGAAAGTCGTTCACCCTCCCCTCGTAGATACCATTCAAATTTATGGAGATCTCCGCGCGCCGGTTGGTGTCTAAGATGGGACGCAGAACGCGCACATCCGCTCGCTTGGCATCGCGGGTAAAGCCCCCGGACATCGTCAACGCCTGAGTCACGGTGAGATAGTCGCGCTCTCCCAGATCGAGGACTCCAGGGCGAAGCACCTCGCCGGCGACATATACCGGTTCTGCGCGGTCCACCGTGACGACATCGTAGGGTTGAAGGACGATGTCCTCTGCGGGATTTACGTTCTCCCGCAGGCTGGCGAAACTGATTTCGACCGTGCTGGTTTTCCTGTCGGGGTCTTCAACCGCGTTGGGGAGCGGAATAGGGCCGGATTCCAAATGCCGCCTGATCTTGATCCGCCGGCTGGCGTTTGGTTGCAGGCCGCCCACAACCGCCAGCATTTCCAACAAGGTACGGCGGCCCCGCAGAGTCAGGATGCCCGGACGCAAAAACATGCCTTGAAAGAATACCGGCGGCTGCTGAAATTGGGTGACGGAGATGAACACCTGGGGATTGACGAAAAACTCGTGAAGGCGATTCGTGATTTCCGTTTCGAGTCCATGCACGGTCAGCCCGGCTGCCCGGATGCGGCCGACTACCGGCAGGCTTAGGAACCCCTCCGCATCGATCCGGAACGGCCGCTCGTTGATCTCGTCGACCCCAGGCGCCCGGATGAGAATCTGGTCATTGGCCCCTAGTGTGTAAGTGGGGCTGATATCGGCGGGCAGTTCCCCCGCCGGCTGCGCTTGGCCTGCACTCACAGCCCCTCCAGTTTGCGGGGTAGTTTGACCCGCACCCGTGCCCGGCTGCTGTGCTGATACGGAAAAACTGAGGGCCACAAAAAGCAGAGAAACGCCAGATCGGCTGCGGTTCACCATAGCAAGCATGTTAGCTGTTCTCGCGCTCCCGTTCAAACTGGACACGGACGATCAATAAGCACCGGTTTCGATCGGGAAGGTTTTATGGGCCGCACCCAGGTGCGGTCGACCTCCGCCGATACCGACCTGTGCAACAGGGAGATCGACACGACCAGGCGAAACTTGCCTTTGACGTCTTGCAGTATCCCCTCTACTCCCGACAAGGGGCCTCGCTCAATCAGTACCCTCTGGCCGACCTCCAGGAACGGCCACGGCTTCATGAGTAGACCCGAACGGACCATCGTGCGAATGCTCTCGATCTCCTGATCGGGTATCGGTGTTGGTGACTTGCCGAAACCAACCAATCCAACAACCCCTGGAGCCGTGAGAACCAGCAACCGGTTATGGGGGTTTAGGCGCGTGAATACGTATCCGGGAAACAGGAATTGCTCAATCGTCTTGGTCCGGTCTGACCATTGCCGCTGAACTTGATAAGACGGGGAGAATTCCTCGTAGCCTCGCTCCCGCAGGTGGGCGGCAGCCACCCGCTCATGGTTGGACCGGACGCGAACCGCGTACCAAAGATGCGTCCTCTCGCCCTGATTGCGCTCTTCTTGTTGTTCCATCGTCTTGATAATCTGCGCGTTGCGCCGGAAACACGACCAGGCGAAACCGGTTCTTTCTAATTTCTTCGCCAATTGTACAAAACTTTGGCATTGAATGATACACCTATGACGGCTGGTACCAGTACTAACAAAGCCGGGCCTTTGAGGCAAGAAGTTGCCCTCTAAGTAAAATTATTTCAATGTGATGCGGTCAATGGGCTGTAAAAGAGGGCCTAACGCCCTTGGAGCGGTTGGCCGGTCACAGTCGCCGGCGCCCGGCTGAAAATCACCAGGTCCCCAAACGTGCGAGCTATGGGGAAACGCGGTAGATATTCCTCCGACTTTTCCTGGTGGCCGCGGCAACTCGGACAAATAACCAGGCAGGGTTGGAGAAAATCGGAACGATCAGCGTATTTGGAAGAAAGGTTATGTACATCCAGATATCGAAACTTGGATTCGAGCCCCGGACTCCTACCAAGTTCCATAAGAGGATATTCGTGCGAATAGGGCACTATTGAAGTGTCGATTCCGATATCGTCACATCTTTCGTTCCTTATCGCTTGCGCCGCCGGTATGTATATATCTTTCAGCTCTGCCTGCTGGGTGAAGTAGAGTTCGGCACGGCTTCGAAAAAAGATGCTGGTCCTGCTTTTCCAGTTGTGGAGTCCTCCAGAGTACAGAAGAGGACGCAAACCGTTGCAAAAGGCCGGTGGGAGTGCCAATACAAACGCCGCCACCGCGACTGGGAGCACAAGCTTGGGAAAGCGCGAGTGAATAACCAGGGCGACCACGGCGGATGCGGTCACAAAAAGAGGGAGATGCAAGCGTGCGCACCAGATCTCCCATTTAAAAAGGCTGCAATACAGGAGAAATGCACCGGCGATGCCCAAGGCAAGGACGGCCGGTGCGACCGGGGCGCGTCGCCATGAGATGAGCAAAGCGGCGAACGCGAAAACTACCAGCGCCAAATGTAAGGGATTACCTGCATAAAACTCATCGCGGTGGAAATATTGATGCGGGATCTGGAATTTAGTGTAGTTTGTGAATGCGCGGTCGTCGGGATCGACTCCCAGAATTGTGATCACCGCACGTACGGCCCTGGTCTCACGGTCGTTCAGGCCATCAATCGGTGTTTGCAGGTGCATGGCCAACTCGCGAAGTACATTGGAAACAATGCCAGGTAGGCTGAACCGATCCACAGTGTACTTTTCTTTGCCGGCGACATCAGGTGCAGACAGGCCGATGATCGACCCTCCCAGGCTATAGTTTCTCGCCCACTGCATTCCATTCATCAGAACGATCACAGCCACAACCAGAGGCGATTGCTTGAGAAGAATCCGCCACTTAGTACGCAAGACACCGACTGAGATGGCAGCTATAATCGGAGGCAAGAAGACATAAACTGTCCCTTTCGCGAGAAGAGCCGCCCCTACCGAGATGCCGACATTACAACTGCTCAGCCAATCCGGTTCACGATGCCAACGAAAAAGAAAGAAAACCACCGCGGTAAGCCAAAAGGACAAAACCCAGTCATTTTTGGCGCTGGATGCCGCTAGTATTCCTTGTGGCAGTGTTATGCAGAGGAAAGCTGCCAGGATCTGGCCCCGGACCTTGGCCCCGAGTTCCTTTGCGATCAAGCTGACCCCAATTCCGCTACCCACAAACGCGAGCCACTGGACCAAGTTGACGAAGCGATCGCTTCCGGCCAACACGTAGGAGTGCAACATCGTCCATTCCGCGAGCGGCGGAGCAAACAGCTGCACATAGTAGTGCGTCGGAAAAAAGGCAACGGAATGACGGCTGGCCCACTCGACGACACGTGGAAGATGATACTGAAGTTGATCGGAGCCGTTTGGCGGGGACACGATCGCTGTGATTCCCACTAAACCGCCGATCAGCAACATTGCGGCGATCATAAGGCGGTCCAAGCGCGTCGACGCGGACAACGATGGAACGACACCTTCCCGGCCTGTACCGGCAGGATTTTGCAGTGGCCTTCTTCTCGTGACAACGAGCAGGACCGTCAAAAGGAGCGTTGTGCATAACCACGCAACAGCCAACGGGACCTGCGCGAGCGCGCTAGCAAAGGAAAGTGTCTCCGTCAGCACAACCAGTTGCAATGTCCACCAGGCGGCGGCCGTTAGTGCCGCTTCCCTTCGGCTGACGTAGAGGCGTTCAAATATGAGAAGCCATGTCGCGTAGGCAGCTAGTGGAAGGACAAGCAACATTGAACTTCTGCTCCTATTGCCTGTATGCAGAGTTGGATTGCTCTTGCGATCGTGGCCCAGTTTTCTCTGTCAGGTTAAGGAATGGCATATTCCGATCCGTGGTCGGCGCCGATCGGCGGTGATTGCCGGCGTAAAACCGCCCCCGGGAAGTCACGGAGTGTTGCTTCCACGGAAACACTGCTGTCGTTGAGCAGTTCCCGGCGTAAAAACGCGAGCGTAATCCGATTGGTTATTTCGTGAGCCCTTCTAATGTCGATCTTGCCGGCCCCGGACCACGGTTTCCATTGAGAATATAGCGGATAGTCGGTGTAGTTCATATGTTCGAGGCCGGGGGCCTGGAAGAAATAGCCGCCGTATCGGCTCATGCTCCGATCGATGTCATCGAAGTCTCCGAGCAGTTCGCGCGCCTCTCTGCGAGCCCTGCTGTCTGGAGATTCCAACTCTGCCTTCGTTGGGCGCGCTGACGCGTCGAACATGAAGAAGAACGGCTTCGGCACACCGTTGATCTTGGATGTTCCAAACATCGATCCATCCATATTCACTCCAGCCCGCACTCGGGGGTCGATTCGGCAAACCTCCGCCGTAACGGCGCCCCCGAAACTGTGTCCCAACATGCCAATATGGTTCAGGTCGATGCGTCCGAAAAATCGGCTGGTCCGGTCAGATCCGTTCCATCGTTCCAGTTGATCTAACACGAAGCGGGTGTCGGCGACGCGCACCGCGAGGCGGCGTTCCACCTTCGGCCGCGAAATTGCCAGTGCCTCGTCGGACGCAAAATCGAGAAGACAAGCTTCCTTGCTCGCTGTGACTCGCCGTCCATCCGGAAAGACGACCAGATCCGAATCGTAGGGATGATCGATCGCTACGACGATGAAACCATGACTGGCCATTTCTTCCGTTTCAAAAGTGTTCTGGAAACGATTAGAGGGACCGGTGAAGAGGAGCAGGGGGTAAGTGGGCTTCGCGTTAGCAATCGGGGCGTCCACGAAGGAGCGAGTCTCAACAAGCGCCAGGGACGAATCTTGATAGTCGCTTCGTGTCCCATCCCGATACCGCTCCCGGCGGAACCCGCCGGTTGTCTCAGCCGGATACCACACCTGGATCATCACCTCCCGGTCAGCCATTTTGTCCGGTGAGTAGGGATCCCGACGACTGTGGTCTATGAAATGCGCGCTGGTTGATCCCACTGGATAGGGTCCCGTAAGAGGTACGAATTCAAAAACCGGCCACAGGACCCCGCCCGCCACAGTCGCCGATCCTAACAGAAGAAGTACGGCGGCCCATCCCATAACCATGAATGTGAGTCGTATCCGAAAGTTGTGAGAATGACACCATGGATAAGATATCAATACGAGGATAACGAGCAGATACACAGGACCCATTTGCCATCGAGCTCTCTCCACGAACAGATGGATAATGACAAGACCGGCTGCCACAAATGGCAGCCAACGGAACATGCTTGTAGGCAACCCATTTCCGAATGACAGCCACAACAAATACGGCAAGATGGCACAGATGACTAGCAGCTCGACAACACGCATGGCTGATGGGTCATTATGGCATTCAAAGAAAGTGCGGGCAACGGTTTGGCATCAAACGCCAAAACATCGCGGGATACAGGCTCGCCGTTTCTGCCGGACGATCAAGCCGATGCAGGGGCCGCGGGGGCCGAGCATGTGCCCGCCCGATCTGCCCCAACGGACCGCATGAAATCGATTTATTTACACCTTCCTGGTGTGCGGTTAACGCGCAGCTCCGGCGGGTGCGCCTGCTTCGGCGATGGCGGCTGCAAGATCCTTGCTTGTGACGAGACCGATGAGCAGCCGGCCACTCACTTCCACCACGGGTACGGAGCGGATTCCTTTGCTGGCCAGCAGGTCAGGGCGCAACGTTACATCGATTTTGTGCAGTTCGAAATCGAGGCCCTTTTGCAGATCATGGAGACGCTGCTCCATCAGGGGGCAGAACGGACAGCCGAGTGCGGTGTAGAGCGTTACTTTTGCGGGAGCACGTCCGGTCAGCAGGCTGGGCTCATCGGTGATGCGGCCGTAGCCCATAAAGGGTGAGAGCGCCGGGAATTTCACGATGTATAACCACAATGCGAGCGGCGCGGCCACCAGCCAGGCGAGGGCGAACCCCCACTGCGCGCGCCACGCCAGATTGGCCAGCCCGCCGGCGTAGATGCCCCAGGAGAGATAGATCATCAACATCAAGCAGCGTTTTTGCATGGCGTTCCTTTCATGGGTGGCTGAATTCGTTCGCGCGCGGCACCAGTTCCATGTAGACACGATCCGGCAGGTTGGTCTGCCAGTGTCCGGTCCACGAGGCCCATCCGTATAGTCCGAAGAACATCACTGCAATTCCACCGGCTATCGCCCACGCGGGGATGGCGCGGTTTGTTGGAGCGGCGAGTATGAGCGCTTGGTCGACCGGACACGAGGCCACGCATTCGAGACAGCCGGTGCATTCCGCCGACTTGATCGAGAGGAGTTTGTCGACCGGCAGGCGCGAGGGACATCGGCGCGCGCACTTACCGCAATCGATGCACAGGGCTGCATTGCGGCGGATGCGCAGTGGGCTGGCCATGGAGAACAGGCCGAGCAGCGCGCCGTAGGGGCACAGATAGCGGCACCAGAGATTCTGCACAAAGACCGAGAGCGCTACGAGCACCAGCAGCGTGATGGCTCCGCCGATGCCGAGATAGCGGAAGAAATTGAGCAGCTTCACCTCGGCGATCAAGCCGTAGGGGCCTTCGAGAAAGGCGCGGATCGCGGAAACCGGCATTCCGGCGATGGCGTAGACGAACAGGCCGAGCAAAACGTATTTGAGCGCGCGCAGAGGGATGTCCAGGACGCGCGGGATGCGCCAATTTTTCTTGAACGTGTCGCGCCCGATGCGCCAGAGGTACTCGGAAAGCGTGCCCACAGGACAGAGCCAGCTACAAAATGATTTGCGGAACAGCCAGGAGATCAAGAGGAAAGCGATGAGCAGGATCACTCCAGCCGGGTGCACGCGCGGAAGGCGGCCAGTCTCGACCAGTACCTTCAGATTCATGAGCGATGCGATGGGCAGCCAGCCTTCGACGCCAGCGGGCCTTGCTGCCCATGCCGTACTTCCTCCCGTTTCGTAATGATGGACGAAGCGCACGAACTGGACGCCGATCCAGACATTGAGCGCGAAAAACGAAAGCTGGAATGCACGGCGCAGGCGCTGTGAGTAGTCGCGAGGCGCGCGGAGGAAGCCTGTGTTTTTGGGCGGTGCGGCTCGGCGCTCAGCGAGTTGCACGGGCATGTGGCTTTTCCCCCGACGGAGACTGTCTGCATGCATCCCAAGGGCCAGCGCTGGGTAGAGGCAACGCAACGGGTTAGAGACCGCCCTATGGCGGGTGGGGGAAATGACCCAGGGCCAAAAGTTAACAGAATTGTAGATCTTTTTATACTGGTAAGGTGTACAATCATCCGCAAAGGGGGGCGCATATGATGCCAAGTGTCAGTGCAACCTGGAAACAAGATCACGTGAGCGCACGGCAGCTCCTGGAAACCGTACTGGCGTGGGCGGCAGTGTTGGCGGTAGCCGGCGTGGTGTTTGCGGGTCTCTACTTGGGGATTGCGTCGCTGGAATAAAGACGTAAGATGCGAGAGGGACGGAGGCGTCTGTCCCTCTTTGCCCACTGAAGTACGATTTAGCCGCTAACCTTCCGTCGCGGACTACGACGACGCCTTTCAGGTGTGATTTCCCAACAGAGAGCGAGAAATCCTCTGCTTGACGACGCTCTCGGTGGCGTGTTTCACTGCAAGTTTGGCCTTATATGGCTGAGCGCAAGGCGAGTCGCCCGGTGTTTCCTTGGCTGTTGGCGGGCCTTTGGATGATATTTGTTCCGGGATTGGCCTCCGTCCAACCTGCTGCTGCGCAGGCGCGGGGCACGCCGAGCCCTCAGGCGTCGGGAACCATCCGTGGCACGGTGAAAGATCCCTCGGGATTGGTAGTCGTGAGCGCGGTTGTCACGTTGGAACCTGCGGCATCCACAAGCCCGCGAACAACGATCACAGACGAAGCCGGATCTTTCCGCTTTTCCGGTGTGGCGCCGGAAAATTACACGATCACGATCGCCGCCCTTGGATTCTCGGAATGGAAGTCGGGGAACGTGGTGGTCGGTTCGGGCGAGAATCAACCGGTTTCTGCTGTCCTTCAGGTGGCCCCCGCATCCACCAAGATGGATGTTGGTCTTACGCAACATGAATTAGCGACCGAGCAACTGAAAGCCGAGGAGAAGCAGCGTCTGCTCGGCGTGTTTCCGAACTACTTCATCAGTTATGAACCGAATGCGGCTCCACTGACTGCCGCGCAGAAATTTCAGCTTGGCTGGAAGACCATGTTTGATCCGGTGACTATCGCATCCAGCGCGATCACCGCGGGAATCCAGCAAGCGCGGAACAGTTACCACGAGTTCGGGCAGGGGATGGAAGGCTACGGGAAGCGTTTTGGGGCCGACTACGTGGATGCGGTAAACGGCATCATCATTGGCGGCGTGCTCATGCAAGCGGTTTTTCATCAGGACCCACGGTACTTTTACAAGGGCACGGGCAGCGTCCGCAGGCGATTCCTCTATGCGATCGCGACCGCGTTCGTTTGCAAGGGTGATAACGGGCATTGGCAGCCGGACTATTCCGATGTTCTGGGTGGTCTGGCGGCCGGTGAGATCTCAACCCTGTACTATCCGGCCAGCTCGCGAACCGGACTGCGGCTATTTCATAACGTGCTACTCGGGTTTGGCGGCAGGGCGGCAGGCAATCTGGCGCAGGAGTTCGTCTTTCGCAAATTGACGACACACGTGCCGAAAACGGCGGCGAGGTTGATGCAACCGATGCTGCGTGAGGGAACGCCCGTATCGCTGATTTCGGTGGAAGACTTGAGTGCGAAGACGGCGGGGCCGATTGATTTTGTGCTGGCCCATGATATTGAGGTAAGCGGTGCGGTTGTGGCCACGGCCGGATCAAAAGCGTCGGGCGAGGTCAGCTACAATGGCGTGCAAATCGGCGATGGCGGGGCGATGCAGGTGGGACTCAAGGGTGTGCACCTCAAGGTTGGCAACACGGAGGTTCCGCTCAGAAGTAGTCAGAAACGAGGGAGCGACGGGGCGTTGGAGTACCATCGGCTGGAAGACTCGGGCAGGATCGCGATTGAGTTGTATGTGGGGGAAAACGTGGCGTTGAAGGCCGGGCAGTGAGTTCGGTAGGTTCTGTGCCCCGGAGAGAAGAATGTACCTGTACTTCGCCTTGTGAGAACTCAATCAATGCGGTTCTGTCGTTTTCTCTGTTCGTTCCGTTCACCGAGTAAAATGAAGATCCCGTTCGCCAGACACCCAAGGATTATGAAGAAGAACGAGAGGCGAACCGAGACGCCGGTGATGAAGTGGAGTGCGACAGCCAAGGCAGTCACGAGCACGAACGCGAATGTGTATAAACGGCGACGCACCCGCGTTTTTGAAGAGTCATTCACAGCAGCTTAGGTCCTGCATTCATTCTCCCTCAGCCGGCTGCTGCTGGCTCAAACAATGCAGCGTGCCGAAGCCTAAGACCAGATCGACGGCGTGGATGCCGACCACTTGGCGGTCCTTGAACAACTCGGCGAGGATGCCGAGGGCGATGCGGTCGTTGGGATCGTTGAAGGTGGGGACGAGGACTGCCGAGTTCGCGATGTAGAAATTCGCGTAGCTGGCGGGGAGACGGTAGCCGTCGAAGAAGAGGGGCTGCGGCATGGGAAGGGCGACGATCTCCGGTCTTGAGCCGTCTTCGAGGCGGAGGTCCCGGATTCTTTCCCAATTCTCTTTCAGTGGCCGGTAATTCGCATCCTTGGGATTGTCCTCTTTAATCAGCACCACTGTTTTCGCGTTGACGAAGCGGCACAGGTCATCGATGTGGCCATGGGTATCGTCGCCGGCGATGCCTTTGCCGAGCCAGAAGATGTTGGTCACGCCCAGATATTCGCGCAGGGCGGTTTCAAATTGGTTACGGCCGAGGCCAGGGTTACGAATCTGTTTCGTTCGCGACAGGTAGCATTCCTCGGTGGTGATGAGGGTACCGCGGCCGTTGACTTCGATGCCGCCGCCTTCGAGGATGAACGGGCGTCTGTTCACTTGCGCGTCGAATAACGGCTTGCGGAGCACGCGGGCTGCGGTTTCGGGCACGCGGCGATCCTTTTGCCAGTCGGGATACTTGGCCCAGGCGTTGAAGTGGAAGTGCACAATGGCGGTTTCGAGCTTGCTGCCGATCGAGCGGCGGACGAAGAGCGGGCCGCTATCGCGGGTCCATGAGCGGTTGGTGGGATGGACGATGAATTGGACGCGGCTGAGGTCGACACCGGGACGGCTCAGGTAGCGGCGGGCCTTCCTCTCCTCGAGCGCGGAATTGACCATCAGGCGCACGATTTCACCCGCTGTGATCTTGCGGATGATCTCGGTGTAGACCCAGCGAATGGTGTCGAGCTTGTCGGGCCAGTCGGTGGGGTGGTTGGGGCGCGCGAGCCAGGTGGCTTCGTGGGTTTCCCATTCGGCGGGCATGGAGTAACCGAGCGATGCGGGAGTCTCGACGGGTGCGGTGCGTGGAAGCGCCATACGTCGAGCATAATTGTGATCGCGAAATCTGTCTATTTCGGCCGGCGTGTTTTACAGTAGTAGAGAAACTTTTCGACAGAAATCATGGCCAAGACTACCAACCATCACCGCCGCTATCGCGAAGACATGTCCGAGATGCCGGACTGGATGAAGAAGAAAAAGTGCCCGAATCGCGACAAGTACCTCGCGGGCAAACGCATCCTACCCAAGAACCTGACGGGCAAGGAAAAGCTCGCCGACATCATCGACAACGCGTTTCTGGCCTACAATGGCGCGCGCCTGAGAGAGAGCTGCCAGCTCTTCACCGGGAAGATGCTGGAGCCGGATGTGACGATCGGGATGAGCCTTTCGGGCGCTTTGACGCCGGCGGGGCTGGGGTGCTCGTCGATTGTGCCGCTGATCAAGGCGGGCTTTGTCGACTGGATTGTCTCGACCGGCGCGATTCTCTACCACGACATGCATTTCGCGCTGAACTACCCGGTGCACTCCGGCAGTTTCAAGATGGACGACACAGCGCTGCGCGATAACGACATCGTGCGCGTCTACGACGTGTTGATGGGCTATAGCGATTGCCTCATGGCGACCGACGAGATCCTGCGCAACATGCTCGTCCAGCCGGAATTTCAGAAAGAGATGGGGACGGCGGAGCTGCATCATCTGCTGGGGAAATACGCGGCAGAATGGGAGCGCAAGGCGGGGCTGAAGGACGTTTCGGTGTTGGCCGCGGCTTATCGCGCGGGCGTGCCGTGCTACACGTCTTCGCCGGGCGATTCGACGATCGGGATGAACGTGGCGGGTGTGGAGCTGCGCGGGAACAAGTTGCGGCTCAATCCGGCGATCGATGTCAACGAGACCACGGCGTACGTGCTGGCGGCCAAGCGCTCGGGTGGCAGGAGCGGCGTGGTGCTGTGGGGCGGCGGGAGTCCGAAGAATTTCATGCTGCAAACCGAGCCGCAGATTCAGGAAGTGCTGCGGATCAAGGAATTCGGCCAGGACTTTTTCCTGCAAGTGACCGACGCGCGGCCGGACACAGGCGGGTTGAGCGGCGCGACGCCGAGCGAAGCGGTGAGCTGGGGCAAGGTGGATCCGGACCGTCTGCCCGACGCTGTGGTGTGCTATACCGACACCACGATTGCCATGCCGCTGCTGACGAGCTACGCGCTTGCCCGCCACAAACCGCGCACGCTGCGGCGGCTGTACGATCAGCGCGAGAAGATGATGCAGGCGCTGACCAAGGAGTATTTCGCGCACAACAAGGTCACGATGCTCGACGGGTCGCGGCCGGCCGTCTGACCGATGACCAAGAAGAAACTGCTGGCCGCGGCGAAGCGGCATGGCACGCCGATCGTCGTGATCGATCACGAGGTCATCCGCCGCAACTACGCGAGCTTCCGGCGCCACCTGCCAAAGGTGCAGGCGTACTATGCGGTGAAGGCCAATCCGGCGCCGGAGATTGTGCGCACGCTTTACAAGGCAGGCGCGAGTTTTGATGTGGCGTCGCTGCCGGAGTTTCTGCTGGTGCACGAGAACATCGAACGGCTGCGTGCAAAAGCGCGGCAGGACTTCATCTGGGACAAAATCATTTACGCGAACCCCATCAAGCCGAAAGAGACGCTGGAGGCACTCGATCAATACAAACCGCTGCTGACTTATGACAATCGCGAGGAGCTGGCGAAAATCAAACGTTACGCGCCGCACGCGGGGCTGGTGCTACGGCTGCGCGTTCCCAACACGGGCTCGATGGTCGAGCTGTCATCCAAATTCGGCTGCGACACGGGCGAAGCGGTGGATCTGATCCTGGAGGCGTTCCGCATCGGGCTGGTGGTGGAGGGATTGAGTTTTCACGTGGGCAGCCAGTGCACGAATTTCGAGAATTTCGTGCAGGCGCTCAACATGGCGGCGGCGGTGATGCAAGAGGCGCGGTCACGCGGGCACGAGATCAAGATCCTCGACATCGGCGGCGGCTTTCCGGTTCATTATGACGAGCACGTCAAGCCGTTTGCCAGGCTCGCCGGGAAGATCAACACGGAGATCGACCGGCTATTCAGCAAAGACGTTGAGATTTTGGCGGAGCCCGGCCGGTTTCTGGTCGCCACGGCGGCGACGGCGATTGCGCGAGTCATCGGCAAAGCCGTGCGCGACGGCAAGACTTGTTACTACATCAACGACAGCGTGTATCACACTTTCTCCGGCATCATCTTCGATCACTGCCAGTATCATGTCAAAGCATTTCGCAAAGGCGAGACCGAGATCGTCACGGTTTTTGGGCAGACATGTGATGGCATGGATACGATTTCGCAATCCGAGGAACTGCCGAGGCTGGAGATAGACGACCTGGTCTACTCAGAAGACATCGGCGCTTACAGCAATGCGTCGGCTACGTGGTTCAACGGCTTTGCGCCGGCGCAAGTGGTACATGTAAACCAAGACTAAGTAAGTTCTAAAATTTTACAACTCAAAGACCCTAACGGCCATCAGTAAAAATGGCCTTGGGTAGCATAGCGTGCACGCCCTTCACGTGATCCACAACCTGAGTGACGTGCAAGTCAACGGCGGCACTCGTGAGCATGTAGGCCTCGTCGCGGGACAGACCGCGTTCCGTCACGAGATAGTCGATCATCTCCTTGGTGGCCCGGTGCGCAGCCTCGTTGAGATCTTCATGCAGACCGATGGTGATGTAGTGTGTGGGAGTTTCGGCGCGCGGCCAGCGGAGCTTCATGTCTTTGCGCACGGTAAGGCGGAAGACGCCGGTGAGGTTGGTTTCAATTGCTGTGATGCAGACTTCGCCGTCGCCTTGCGCGGCGTGGCCATCTCCCGCGGCAAACAGGGCTCCCGGCACTTGAACCGGCAGGTAGATCTTCGTGCCGGCTACAAGCCACTTGTTATCCATGTTGCCGCCATTGTAGGCCGGTGGTCCGCTGCTCAAGCGGCCCTCGGGTGGCGCAACGCCGAGAACACCGAAGAAAGGCCGCACGGGGATGCGGATGCCGGGAGCGAACTCGGCAACCTTGTTCTGGTCGTCCAGCCGCACCAGTTTCGAGCGCAAGTAGGGAAACTCCTCGGGCAGGGAACCGGCATCCGGCTCGATCATCATCCAGCCATACGGTGAGCGTAGGCGGATTTCGACAATCTCGATCTCGAGCACATCGCCAGGCATGGCGCCTTCAACGGCAACGGGTCCTGTGAGAACGTGCGGTCCCGGGCCCTTGTCCTTGACCTTCGCTTCCACCTCTTTCAGTTCGCGCATGGGATCGTCGGGCGCGGCGCCGAGCTGCTCCAGTTCGTCGATGGCGCAGATCGTATCCATGGTCACCACGCCGCCGGACTTTACAGTGAGGACGGGCTTGGCGTCCGCGGCGAAGTAACCCCATTGCACATTTGCCGGCGTGACGTGCAGCGTCTCCTGCGCCAGGGAGGCGGGAATCAATTGCACTGCGATCGAAAGAAATAGAATGGTTCGCATAGTTTGGCAATGTTACAACGCTTTTGCACCTCCGTGTAATACACTGTTACGGACCCAGGAGGGATTGTGCGACTGAGCATTGTTACGTTTCTGTTTATGGCTGCGGCATTTGCAGCGGATGGTTATCATCGGATACAAAAAATCACTATTGGCGGTGAAGGCGGGTGGGACTATCTGATCGCTGATGGAGCCAGCGGCCGGGTATATGTTTCCCACGGCACCGAGGTGGATGTTGTGGATACGAAGTCGAGTCAGGTGGTGGGAAAGATCACCGATCTCAAGGGCGTGCACGGGATCGCGCTGGCTCCGGAATTTGGGCGAGGCTTCATCAGTAACGGCCAGGCCGGCACGGTCACGATCTTCGATTTGAAAACGTTCAACAAGATCGGCCAGGACGTGCCGGCGGGCAAGAATCCCGATGCCATCATCTATGATCCGGGCTCGAAGCGAGTGTTCGCATTTAATGGGCGCAGCTCCGACGCGACGGCGATCGACGCCGAAAAGGGAACCGTGGCGGGTACTGTGGCCCTCGAAGGTAAGCCGGAATTCGCCGCGGCGGATGGCGCGGGTCACGTTTACGTCAATATCGAAGATACGAACAAAGTTTTCGACATTGATTCGCGAAAGCTCACGGTGGCGCATCGCTGGCCGCTGGCGCCCTGTGAATCGCCATCGGGCATGGCGATGGATCGAGCGCACCGGCGCATCTTCGCGGGCTGCCACAACAAAATGATGGCGGTGATGGACGCGGATACAGGCAAAGTAGTGGCGACGCCGCCGATCGGAAATGGAATCGACGCCACCGCATTCGATCCGGGCGCGGAACTTGTATTCAACTCATGCGGAGACGGCACGTTGAGCGTCATCCACGAAGACTCGCCGGATAATTACACGGTAGTGGAAAACGCCACCACGCAAGCTGGAGCGAGGACCATGGCGCTCGATACCGAGACGCATCACGTGTATCTGGCGATCGCGGAATTCGAGCCTGCTCCTGAGCCGGCGCCAGGCGAGAGGCCACGGCGCAAGATGGTGGCGGGGACATTCGGACTTCTGGAGTTCGCAAAATAGCCGAGCCGGACGCTGCGTGTTTTGACGAAATCGCGCAAATTGGCGCAGTAGTACGGTTGGCGAAAGACCATTCATTTATTGAAGTGGTTTGACTTGTCAGTTCTTGCGCTGCTGGATAGCGGCGTGCCCTGTTTCAAGTTGGTGAAGGAGGTTGAAACATGGCACTGCTTGAAGGGAAAGCCGGCCGCGTTCCTCCGGCGACCGCACCTTTCCATCACGCCTACTACTTTGCGACAGAGCTGAGTGTGTGGGCCCCGCTTCTCACGTTGCTCGCGCTTACCGTGATTGCCGGCTGTATTTTGTGGTCGAAAGTTGGCGGCTACTGAGCCAGCTCACTGGGTCAAGGCTCCGAGCAGAATATCGCGGTCCCAAGGGCCGTCGTGCCGCACGCCATTAAGGAACAGTCCGGGAGTTTTGTAGACGCCATTTTGGACGCCGCGGCGAAAATCTTCGCGGACGCGATCCTCGTATACCCTTTTCTTTAATTCGCGGCTGAACCGGTCGGTATCCAACCCTAAGTTCCCCGCGTAGGCCAGCAGGTTCTTGCGCTTGAGCGCGTTTTGATTCTGGAACAAGAGATCGTGCATCTCCCAAAAGCGGCCTTGCGTGCCGGCGGCCTCGGCAGCTTCCGCGGCTTCCTGCGCCTCGGGGTGAATCCCGCCCAAAGGATAGTGCCGGTAGACGATGCGCAGCCGCTCCCCGAGCGTCGTCTGCAATTCGTGAATTATGGAGAACAACCGGCCGCAGTCCGGGCACTCGTAGTCGCCGTACTCGACCAGCGTGAAAGGCGCGGATTCCGTGCCGTAGACGTGATCTTCAGCGTGGATGGGCAACAGTAATCGTGTGGTATCCAACGGTTCCGCGGTCATTGCCTATGCCAGTCCCCTCCCAAAGCCTTTGATGCATGATTCATGATTCCGGGTTCGATTCGAGCGGCCTTCCTCCAAACTTTTTCGACGCTGCTGAAGGCAATATGATGGAGTTCCTGTTAGGTGAGTGCGGCTCGAACCGTGGACTTTCTGCTTATAACGCGACGCAACCGAGGGCAGGGATTATCCCACCCAAAATGAGCGTTTTAGCACGCCTAATGCTCGATGATAGCGGCGAAGCATGCCTGGAGCTATCTGGACAAAAGCCGTCTGTCCCTCTCCCAGAACCTTAAGTTGGTCTTGTACCGCGCTCTGTTCGTTATGGACCATTTGCTGATCCAGATTGGGTCCGCTTAGCGTACCCGCTTGAATCTGACCCGATTCTGTTTGGTTCAGTTTCTCCAGCTTCTGTCCCATACCTTCCAAGAAGGAAGCGGTCTGGCCCGACACAAGTAAACCGCTTAACGGAGTAGCGACATCCGCGAGCCCCTGCGAAACTGCATTTGCCGCAGCAAAAAACCGTGTTTGAGATTGAACGGCTGAAATCGCGTCGATTTTGCCGTATTCACTTGCTCGCGCGCAGAAACCACTATCAGAGTTCATGTACAACGCTGTGCAGGCTTGGCCGTCCGTATCCACATTGCTGAGTGGATTATTCCGCACGTACACATACATGTTCCACTGTTGCGGATCGACCAATCGTTCCTTGGCGATTGGATAGAGTCCGGGCTAGTGAACCTCCCTTGCGCACTGGACATATACCGAGCCCCGAAGAAATCGAGGCCCTGCATAGCCGAGCTGGCGGTTTCCGTATCGCGTTCTTTGCCGGTGAACCTCTCAGTCAGGGCGTCGGCCGCCGTGAAGCACGCTGCCGTTCGCCCTCCCATGCCGCCCGGGATCTCTTCGCCGAACGGTAAATAGTCATGACACGCTACCGCCTGGCCACTCGCTCCGTCTGTCTCCTCTCGCGTGCTCCCCAAGTGGTCTGCTGTCAGGGAACAGGGCTGGCACAGCGTATCCTGTGGATTTCCCGAATAGTATTCGGCCGCGAGCTGGCCCTGCGCATCGTACACGTACACCCGCGTTGCGCCCCCGCTCACCTTCGTCACTCGCCGGCCGTCCGCGTCGTAACTGTACGTGCCCGCCGTGCTGCTCCCAATCTTAACGCTGGTTTGCCGGTTCTCGCCGTCATACTTGAAACTATACGCGCCGACCACCTGCTGGTTCCCAGATCCGTCGTAAGTGCTCGACTGGATCATCAGCTGGTTCGCGGAGTTGAAATTGCTCTGCGCCGCCGGCGTGAAGCGTGGATTGAAACTTCGATACGGTGGGCTTGCATATCTCCCACACGTCGTCGCTGCCCGCGTGGGCAGCGTGGATTGAAACCGTCCAGTGGACACGAGTGCGCTGTCGACGGAGCGGCGCTGCTTCGCCATAACCTCGCACTAAATTGTTCGGAACTGTTCGGAAGTTCCATATCAGTGGACCTATAAAGTACAGATTTCGTGGTGGGCGGTCGCGGGCTCGAACCGCGGACCTTCTGCTTGTAAGGCAGACGCTCTAACCAACTGAGCTAACCGCCCGGAGGAGCCGGTCTATTGATTATAGCCGCTTCCCAAAACCTTCAGGCTCAAATCTGCCTGACGGCGGCATCTCCCGAGCGGTGGACGCGGCCCTTACCCTCTTGAGGGACTGCATCCTGCTGATTCGTCCGTGCATCGAAGTTGTATTCCGTTTGTGGGCTTCCCAAGAATGGACTACTGTAGCAGGGGAGATGCCAGTGAGACACATTCATCTACGCCCGCGGACCCGGCGCCTTTACGCGTCGCTTGGCCTCGGACTTCTGTTCGCCGCTGCAATGAGCGGCCAGCAGAGCAGCCAATTTCAGGGCAGCGTCCCTGCGGGCAGTGCGTCGGCGACCCCTCTGGCATTGAAGCTTGATGACGCCATCCGGCGGGGCTTGCAGACGAACCTGGGGCTGCTGACACGCGACACCAGCAGCCAGACTGCGCGGGCGGAGCGGACACGCGCGCTTGCGGCCTTGCTGCCGCAGGTCGCGGGTTCGCTGGGCGAGACGGAACAGCAATTGAATTTGAAGACAATTGGGTTCAACGTCACATTTCCGCCTATCCCTGGTTTTCACGGGATACCAACGATCGTGGGGCCGTTCCACTACACAGCCGCGCAGGCCAATGTGTCCGCCAAGGTGTTCGATTGGAATGCTCGGAAGAATCTCAGCTCGGCGCGTGCGAGTGAGGAAGCAGCCAGGCTTTCGGTCGAGGACGCGCGCGATCTGGTGGTGCAGGCGGTAGCGAGCGCCTATTTGCAAATCATCGCCGACGCTTCCCGTGTGGCATCCGTCCAGGCGCAGGTGAACACGGCCGAAGCCATCTATAACCGCGCTGTGGATCAAAAGAAGGCGGGGACCTCGCCGGGAATTGACGTGTTGCGGGCGCAGGTGGAGCTGAAGACGCAGCAGCAGCGCCTGCTGGCCCAGCAGAATCAATTTGAGAAGGACAAACTTGCGCTGGGGCGGGTGATCGGACTGGCGGCCGGTCAAACGTTCGACATCGCCGACACCGTGCCATTCGCGCCTCTCGGGGGTCTGACGCAGGATGAGGCGCTGCGGACGGCACTCGCACAACGGCCCGATTACCAAGGCGCGATGAAGCTCGTGCAGGGCGCGCAAGAGTCGTTGAAAGCGGCGCGAGCTGAGTGGTACCCCACAGTCAATCTGGACGGCTACTACGGGGACGCGGGTCCGTCGCTCAACAACTCACATGGCGTTTTCCTCCTGACCGGCGCCCTCAATTTCAACATCTTCAATGGCGGGCGAATTCGCGGAGACATGGAGCAAGCCAAGGCAGCGTTGAAACAACGATCCGACGAGCTCGCCGATCTCGGCGGCCAGATCGACTATCAGGTGCGAGCTGCTTTCCTGGACATCCGGACGGCGGCGGACCAGGTCGCGGTGGCGCAAAGCAACCTGGAACTGGCCAGCCAGACGCTCGAGCAGTCCCGGGACCGCTTCGCCGCCGGAGTGGCCGATACCGTTGAGGTCGTGCAGGCGCAAGAGTCCGTGGCAGCGGCCAACGACAGCACGATTGCGGCCCGCTTTGCCCACAACCTGGCCAAGGTGGAGCTGGCGCGGGCGCTTGGCCTCGCCGAACAGGGGATCAAGAAATTCATCGAGGTGAAGTGAGATGGCTGAGACGACGGTCCAGGAGGAGAAAACTGATTTCCCTTCACGACGTTTGACGAGACGACCCAGGCGCAGTCCGGCGCGCATCATTGTGCCCATTGTGCTGGTGGTGTTCGCTGTGGGCGGCTATTTCCTGTGGCGCTACTTCGGCTCCTACGAATCCACCGATGACGCGCAGATCGATGGCCACCTCAATGCCATCAGCGCGCGCATTAGTGGCCAAGTGAACGAGGTGCTGGTGGAAGACGAGCAGCTCGTGAAGAAGGGCGATGTCCTGGCAAAGGTTGACCCTCGCGACTATGAGGTGGCGGTGGCAAAGGCCGAAGCCGACCTCGCCGACGCGGAAGCGGCTCTGGAAGGGTCCCGGACTGACATCCCGGTGACTTCGACCAACACCGAAAGCACCCTCAAATCGGCGCGTTCTCTTCATGCGGACGCGGGCGCCGGGCTGACAGGAGCCGAACGCCAGCTCAATGCCGCGCGGGCACGTCTGGAGACTGCCCGTGCTCAGGTGAATGAGGCGGAAGCGAATTACAAGAAAGCTGCGGATGACGTGGAACGTTACAAGCTGCTCGTCGCCAAGGATGAGATTTCGGCGCAACAGTACGACCAGGCAGTTCAAACGGCTGCCGCGGCGAAGGCGACGCTGGCTGCCCGGACGGCCTCCGTGGCCGAAGCGCAGCAGAATATCACGGTGGCGGAAGCGGCCATTCAGCAGGCCCAGGCGAAGATCGGCCAGGCGGACGCCACCATTCAAGCGGCCCTGACGGCGCCACAACAGATTGCCATCAGCCAGTCCAAGGCGAGATCCGCGGCGGCAAAACTCGCGCAGCAGAAGGCGCTGCTCGACCAGGCAAGGCTCAACCTCAGCTATTGCACGATCGTCGCGCCCGTTAGCGGGATCGCGGGCAAGAAGAGCGTGGAGGTTGGCCAGAACGTTTCGCCGGGACAGCAGCTTCTTGTGGTGGTTCCACTCGACGACATCTGGGTGACCGCGAACTTCAAGGAGACGCAGCTAAGAAAGATGAAGGCGGGCCAGAAGGTCAAGTTCAGTGTGGATGCGTACGATCACGAATACACGGGCCACGTGACTGGCATTGCGGGCGCCGCCGGCTCGCGTCTTAGCCTGCTTCCTCCGGAGAATGCCACCGGCAACTACGTGAAGGTGGTACAGCGCATTCCAGTCCGCATCGACATCGATGCAGGCCAAAACAGCGATCATCGACTGCGGCCCGGCATGTCGGTCGATCCCAAAGTTTACCTCGAGTAACGGAACATGGCCGAGCTGACCGAGACGACAATCGCTGCGCCGGCGAGCCCGGTTCCCTGGAAGCCGAAGTTCAATCCGTGGCTCATCGCGGTCGTCGTCGCCATGGCCGCTTTCATGGAGGTGCTGGACACCAGCATCGCCAACGTCGCCTTGCCGCACATGGCGGGCAACTTGGGAGCCAGTAACGATGAAAGTACGTGGGTGCTCACGTCGTATCTGGTCTCGAACGCGATCGTTCTTCCCATCAGCGGATGGCTGGCGGGTCTGTTCGGGCGAAAGCGTTTTTTCATTCTCTGCATTTTCCTGTTTACCGTGAGTTCCATGTTGTGCGGTGCGGCGCCGACCCTCGGGATGCTGATTCTGTTCCGCATCCTGCAGGGAGTGGGCGGCGGCGGACTTCAGCCTATGGCACAGGCCATTCTGGCCGATACCTTCCCGCCGCATCAGCGCGGCCTGGCCTTTGCGGTTTATGGAATCACGGCTGTCATGGCGCCGACCATCGGCCCCACGCTCGGCGGCTGGATCACGGACAACTATACCTGGCGCTGGATCTTCTACATCAATCTTCCCGTCGGGCTCCTGGCCATGTTTCTGGCATACCGAATGGTGGAGGATCCGCCCTACCTGAAGCGTGTGCAGGGCGCCGCCGTGCGAGTGGACTACATCGGTATCTCGCTTCTTTCGCTGGGCATTGGTGCTCTGCAGATCCTGCTCGACAAAGGCCAGGAGGATGACTGGTTCGGCTCGCACTTTATCGTCACTCTCGCGTTGGTCGCAGTGGTGTGCCTGGTCTCGCTGGTGGTCTGGGAGTGGCGGCAGAAAGACCCGGTCATCGATGTCCGCCTGTTTAAGTACTTCAGTTTTGCCAGCGCCAATCTCATGATGTTCATTCTGGGCGTCATACTTTTTAGCAGTCTTGTGATGATGCCTCAGTTTTTGCAGACGCTGTTGGGTTACACAGCGCAGTCTGCCGGCCTGGTTCTTTCCGCCAGCGGGGTGCTGCTGTTGTTCGAAATGCCCGTGGTCGGGCAACTCACTACCAAAATCGCTGCGAAGTACATCGTGGCCTTCGGCTGGTTGTTGCTAGCCATCGCTATGTACTACTCCACCGTGCGCATGGACCTGTTGATTAGCTTCCGGTCGGCCATGTGGCTGCGAGTCGCGCAATCATCCGGCCTGGGTTTCTTGTTCGTGCCCATCTCGCTCATCGCCTACTCCGACATACCGCCGGAGAAAGGCAACAGCGTTTCGGGCATGGTGAATTTTATGCGCAATATTGGTAGCAGTGTTGGAACTTCGATGGTCACCACAGTGCTGGCGCGCCGCGCCCAGTTCCATCAGTCCATGCTGTCGTCCCATACAACAGGATTCGATCCGGCGTTTCAGAACCAGGTGGCCGGTCTCAGCCGGCAGCTCGTTCACTCCGGAATCAGCTCAGCCGATGCGCAGACGCACGCGTACGGACTGATTTACCAGGGAATGCAGGCGCAGGCACAGACTCTGGCCTACATCGATACATACTTGTTGCTGGCCATTGGCGCGAGCATCATGTTTCTGCTCTCGTTCATCGTGCGCAAGAACGATCCCCGGGGCGGACCGGTCGTGATGGAGTAAAACCGATGAGGAATGCATGATCCGAGTAATTACAATTGACCGCGAATATGGCAGCGGTGGCCCCGATATCGCCAAGAAACTGGCCGATCGGCTGGGCTGGAAGTTGTGGGACCAATTACTGACTGAAGAAATTGCCCGCCTGATGGACTGCGAGACTCGAGTGGTGGAGGAGCGCGAGGAGCGGAAAGATCCCCTGCGCTACCGCCTGTTCAAGTCATTCATGCGCGGCAGCCTGGAAGGCAGCTTGAACGCTCCGCGGCTCAAGATGGTGGATGCCGAGTGCATCCGGGAATACACACAGCGAACGGTCACGAACGCTGCCAAAACCGGCAATTCCGTCATCGTGGGACGCGGCTCGGCGTACTACCTCCACGAGCGTCCCGAGGTCTTTCACGTTTTTATCTACGCTCCCATCGAGGAAAAAATACAGCGACTACAGAAAACAGGCAAGAGCGAGGCGGAAGCCATCGAGTTGGTCGAGACCGTGGACCGTGACCGCGCCGCTTACATCAAGCAATACTTCGACCTCGAGTGGCCGGCCCGGCACCTCTTCCACCTCATGATCAACTCCACGCTCGGCGACGACCGGGTGGTGCAGACGATTGTCGATTCGGTCGCATTGTTGGAAAAACGGTCCGCGTGACGGCGGTTAAAGAGACTTGAGCCAGCGGTGCGTGGCTTCTTTGTCGTCTGCTTGGAAAATCAAAGACCCCGGAACGATTGCGTCGGCTCCGGCCTCCCTCAGCCGGGGAACCGAATCACCGCGAATTCCGCCGTCGGCATACAGCTTTATCTCGGGTCCTGCCTCGAAAAGACCGCGAATCGCTCGCATGCGATCGCAGGCTTCCGGCGCAATATCTGCTCCCTTAACTCCGAGGTGTGTGCCCATGGAGATTACGTGATCCACCTTGCCAACGTGTTCTCGCAGCGCCTCAACAGGCGTGTCGAGCCGTATTGCCAAGCCTGAACGCCGCCCCGCCGAACTGATCTCGCCGATCGCTCCAGCTACGCCATCGCTCTCAACGTGAATACTGATCAGGTCAGCGCCAGCGTCGATGAAACGGCCAACCATGCTGACGGGATGGCTCACCATGAGGTGTAAATGCAATGGCTTCAGCGTGGACTTACGGATCGCCGATACCAGGTCCGGAAAGAACAACAGGTTGGGTGCAAAGTGGCCGTCGGCTACGTCGATGTGGAAAGAGTCGGCGTAACTAGAAATACGTTGTATCTCCGAAGCAAGGTTGACCAGGTCTGCCGACCATAGCGACAGGTCGAGAATCAGCGGAGGCATTTTTCGCTTCACCCGATTCCGGCCTCATCAGCGGCCATATCCCCACTATCGATGGCTTGCGCAGGGAGCACATTGGGCGCCCCTGAGCCGGCCGGGCATAAACCTCGAAAGTATGGGCAGCGTGTGCAGTGGTCGCCCTCGCGGAGCGGAAAACTGACATTGGACTGCGCCTCGCGAAAATCGCGAACCAACGCCTCGGGATCGTCGATCAGGGAACGCTCCAGCGAAACTGGCACGGCAACGCCGGGCCGCAGGAAATACACATAGGCTCGTGCCGGTGTTCGCCCCACCATGCGCTCCAGAGCCAGCGCGTACAGGCGCAATTGCGGCGCGTAGATCTGTGCGCGGGCTGTCGTTTCACGCGCTTTGACCTCGTCCGTCTTGTAATCCACCAGCACAAATTCGCCGGCCTCTGCAAACCAAAGATCGATCTGCCCGCGCAGTACGACATCCTCGACCGCCATCAGAAAATCGAATTCCCGCTCGCTGCGGGTGGCCCGTGCGGCACGGCGGCCGAGTTCGCTTGAATGGAAGGTCTCGACGAGCTTTCGCGCTTCTGGCGTTGCCTCTGCGACCGTCTGGCCGGCGAGCAGCGCATGGACGTCCAGACCGAACTGGCTCGCGCTGATCTCCTGGTCCGCATCGTCTTCGTCGATGTTCGGCAGAGCGCGCGGAGCATTCCCCGGCCAGCCAACGTAGCGCTCGAGGTAATAGCGGCGCGGGCATTCGGCGAACCGGGCAATCGAGGTCACGCTAGCGGCAAAATCGTGTTGGCCAATCACTGCGGGGCGGTCTAAGAGCGGAACGGGTACCTTTGTGGATTCGGCTTCCCGGCGCGCGAGGGCCTGCGGCGGCTGATCGGTTGTGAAGATCCGCAGCGCGAAGCGCTCGCCATCGGGTGCTTCAATCTGCGCGACTCTCTGCTGCGGTGTTCGCAGATCCAGGCCCAACGCATTCTCAAGCGCTGCGGCCCATTTTTGCGGCTTGCCGAAACTCGAATACGTGAACACCAGGTGTTCCTCGGCACGCGTCATCGCGACGTAGAGCAGGCGGTCACTCTCATCGGCCTCGCGCTGGTCCACCTCGTCGGCAATAGCTTTCAGGAAACTATCGCGCTTGGTTTCGCTTGTGCCCGGGTACATCCAATTTGCTCCCAGGCCCAGGTTCGGCGAGAAAGCCAGTGCACCGCATCCCGCTGCAACTCCCTTGTGAAGTGCCGCCAGAAACAAAATGGGAAACTCGAGACCCTTCGCGGCGTGAACGGTCATGATGCGCACCGCGTTGACGGCGTCCTCGGGCGGTGCGTCAGGCTCGCGCGCGTCGGCTTCGCGCATCAGCTCGAGTTCGTCAACGAACTCCCGAAACGTGAGCCGCGATGAGGCCTCACGTGCCAGAGCCAAAAACTTCTCGATATTCGCCGCGGCCCGCGTGCCCGGAGCGACGGTGTAACCCGTTTCGTCCATGGCCCGCATCAAGAGCCGGTCGAAACCCGCGACGTCACGTGTCTCCCGCCAATGCAGCATTTGCTCACGGAAGTGGCGCAGCTTGACGAGATCCTCCGCGTCAAACGCAGCACCCGTGTGCTCGAGCCGCCGTAGCGCGCTGCCCAGGTTGCCCCCTGTTTTCAGCCGCAGCAGAGCTTCGTCAGAGACGCCCGCGAATGGCGAGCGCAGCACCACGGCCAGGCTGATTTCGTCGCGCGGATTGTCGATCGCGCGCAGCAGTCTTGTCAGATCGACTACCTCGCGCGTCTCGAAAAATCCCTTGCCCTGATTCAGCAGGTACGGGATGCCGGCTTGATCGAACGCGCGCGTGAAAGCTGGAACCACTTCAGAATTCCGCAACAGCACAGCGAAATCCCCGAATTGCGCGGGGCCTCGCGTGAGCTGTAGCGATCTTTCGAGATCGCGAATGCGGTGCGCGATCCACAGGGCTTCCAGTTCCAGCGCAGCATCTTGCGTACCGGCAATCGCGGCCAGGACTTCGACTGAGGGTTCGAACTTGAGCGGAAACTGTCTCTTCGCGATGAGGGGCAGGGGATCGATGCCTTGCGCTCCATGTGAGATTTTTTCCGCGGCGCTCAAAATCTCTGGTCGGCTGCGCCAGTTCTCATCGAGTTCGACCACTCGCTCGCCGCGTGCCCGCACCTCCTCGCGATACGTGCGAAAGACTTCAGGCTCCGCATGACGAAAACCGTAGATGGACTGGTTGATATCGCCCACGGCGTAGAACCGGCCCGCACTGCGAACCAGGCTCACGAGTTTGGCCTCCAGCCGGTTCGTGTCCTGAAATTCATCCATCAGCACGTACTCGAATTGGTCTCGCAGGCGCTCGCGGATCACGGCATCCTGTTCCAGCAACCGCACGGCGAACGCCTGAAGATCCGCGAAATCCAGCACTCCGATTTGTCGCTTGCGCGCGCTGTAGAGCCGGTCAAAACATTCGATCACTTCGATCAGCGTGTCGCGCTCACCGGAGTAGTACTCCGTAACCAGCGTGCGGCGAGCCTCGTCGAGTAAGGTGTCTTTTATGAACATCAGCCGCGTGTGGCTCTCGCTGCCTTGTTTGATGCCTTTGAGGTTGGTGGGGAAATCGCCGATAACGCGGAAATGCTCGTCCGTGACCGGTGAATCCGGCAGCTCGGCCACACACCGCGCCGCTTCCAGCGTTTCACGCAACCTGGTCACCTGAGCCGGCTTCCAGCCGAATGTCTTTTCTTTATCAATTTCGGCAACAGCGCGCCTCACCTCCGCGAGTGGAGCCCCGTTCCTCCGAAAGCCGCGCAGCCGCGACGGCTCGACATCGGCTGCGCGCATCGCGTCGTAAATATCGGGAATTTCTTTTGCGAGATCCGGCGAGGCGAGGCCGCGGATCAGCCGCCGCATCGCGTCCGCTTTCTCGGCGAACATCCGGTCCAGGGCATCCCTTGCCGCTTGCCGTTGCAGGATGGTTGCTCGGCGCGCATCCAGAACCTGGAACTCGGGGTCGAGGCTCGCGGCGATAGAATTCTCACGCAGCAAGCGCGTGCAGAAACCGTGGATCGTGGAAACGTGAGCCTGCTCCAGCTGCCGGCGAAGCTCTGGCGTTTCGCGGAATGATTCGGCCAGCTTGTCCTTCATGTGGCGCGCGGCTTTTTCCGTGAAGGTGATGGCCAGGATGCGCTGCGGCGGCACGCCTTTTTCAACCACCAGGCGCCTGTAATACTCCACCAGGACGGTGGTCTTTCCGGAGCCCGGCACCGCGACAACGCACGTGTCGCCACGATCCTCGACGTTCACCGCATCGAGTTGCCGCGGGGTGAAATTCACTCGGCGCACTCCGCGATCGCGGCCTCTGCTCCCGCGTACCGGCAGGCGTCCCGAAAATCGCAGTACCTGCATTTCCCCAGATCGCTTGGCTCCGGTGCGACGCGGCCTTGTGCGATGGCGCGCGCCGCCAACATGCTGCGCTCAACCGCCGTGGCCAGCCAGTCCGGCGTGAATGGCTCAACCTTCGCCTTGAGCCAATCTGGCTTTTCGCCCCAGCCCGCGTAACGGATGCCATCGCGCAGGCTGCAGTAGTAAACGCCGGCCACGCTGAGTTGAAAGCCGCGCTCCGCCGCCAGCCAATAAAGCGGCCCTTGTAGGCGGTCTTCGTTCGCGGCGTACTCGCGCAAATTGGAGCTGTACTTGTAGTCAATGACGAATGCGCGGCCCTCGGAATCCTGCAGCAGCCGGTCCACGCGGCAGCGAATCATCAGACCGTCTTCGAGCTCGAACCGGCAGGACGCCTCCGCCTGGCTATGACAGTCCGCGGGCCATCGCTCGGCTGTCGCGAAGCAGCGCAAATCATCCAACATTTGCGCCCGCACGAACTCGGTCTCGTAGCCCGAGACGACAAATTCCTTTTGCGCAAATTCTACAAAAACGCGTTCAAAAATTGGTTCGATCGGCCCGCGCGCCTCCAGCCACTCTTTGATCACCTGGTGCACGATGGTGCCCCGGAGCCGGAAATCCAAACGCTTCTCGGGACGCACTGGTGCGCCATCGAGCTTCAGCGTGTGCCGTCCGAAAAACTGGAACGGGCATTGAAAATAGGTTTCGAGAGCGGTGGGCCGCATCTCGTTGTGCTTCTGTTGCAGGATCTGCAAAAGGTCAGGCGAGCGAATGGGCGCTGCCGTAGTCGCCGCCGAAGGCTGCGCGATCCGCACGCGCACGGTGCGGCTTTCGGTTGGCACTTGCGCCGCATCGAGAAACAGAGAGGGCAGGTTCAGTTCGGCGCGCGCGTCGTTTTTCGGATAGCTCATCACGACCGATGCCGTCGCGCGATGGAGCGCGGAGTCGAACAGGAACCGCTCTTCGTTTTCGATGTCTTCCGTCGTCCGAATACGCAGTCCGCGCTCTTTGAGCCGGCGACGCATGTGCTGTGGTAGAAAAGGATCAGGCGCCTGATAACGCGGAAACTGGCCCTCCACCAGGCCGCACACGAACACCACCGGCAACTCCCACTGCCGTGCTTCATATGCGCTGAGCACGTGCACCACGTTGCGTCGTTGGTCTATTAGACGCAGCGGCGTCAGACGGAGCAATGCCTTGACGGCGGGCCAAAACTCATCCAGCGAGAGCGGAATCGATGCATCGAATGCCTGGCCCGCATCGATCACTGCCTTCTCCAATACGTCAAGTGCCTGAGCTTGCGATCGCCACTCAAGCACTGTTTCGTGACCCACTCCGTCGCGTAGGCGTGACGGCCGGTAGAGCGCGCGTAAGCCCGCGAGCTGCGCGCCCCATTCCGCGGGCTTCCACCGCAGTGTCCGCCATTTGTCCACCTCACTGAAACTGTCCAGCAGGCGTCCGAGGCGCCGATCCGCACTTTCGATGGCCGCCGCCAGTTCGCGCAGAGCCCCGAGGCCGGCGCCGGGCATCCGCTTGCGTACGTCGAAATCGAAACGATCCATCGGGAGGGAGAAGCCCGCTCCGGGCGCCAGCTTCATCACCGTCAACGTCTCGTCCAATTGCCAGCCGCCCAGCATGGCATCGATCACTCCCGTCAGGTAGCGAACGGCGGGCTGCTCCGTCAGCACCAGGTCGAAGTAGAATTTAGCCGGGATGCCGAAGCGCTCAAGAGTAGCGCGCAACAAGCGAGCGTAAATGTCCGGTGCGCGCACAATGATGCTCATCTCACGAAACAGCCGGCCGCTCTCCACCTGTTCCAGGATTCTCCGCGCGATTTCGTCCACTTCGCGCTCTGTTCCAGGCGCGACCACCAGTTCCCGCGCCGGCGGCACGCGCTGGCGCGTGAGCCTCCGCTCCTTGAAACCGATGGACAGCAGCCGCGCACGTGTAGCTGCGGAAATACCGTCCGTGGGCAGCGTTACAGTGACATCCGCGTGTTTTGCCATCGCTTGAACGAGGGCGATTTCGGGGTCTGTCAGCGAAAAGAAACCATCGAGCCAGATCGTTTTCGCCGCTCCCAGACCAGTCTCTTCCACGCGCGCAGCTGCCAGGCTCAGGCGCGTAGACCGCAATGCCAGACGCCGCTCTTTCAGCGCACCGCTGATTTCGTCGAAGACGCGCGCTACCGCGCGGCCTAGCCCGTCAGTCAAGTGCTCCCGGAGCAATCGAGCATCGCACGCAGCCGACGCGCATTCGTCGATCACCGCCGCCAGTCGTGCGTGCAATCCCGCACAGTGCGCGACCTTCTGAAATTCCGGAAGATTTAGGCGGTGAACGGTTCTCTCCACCAGAACCGTAAACAGTGCACTTGAGACTTCAGGAACATCCGCCACCCAGCTCTCTATGAACCGCGAGATCGTCTGAATACTTCGGGGTGAAAAGACCAGGCCCTCGCGCGCCAGTTCATCGCGCAAGTGCTGGGCCATCGTGGCTGTGGGGACGAGCAGACGCACGCTCGTTTCCCCGCGATGCAGTGCCTCCCGGAGCGTCTCCAGTGCGCTGAAGGTTTTGCCCGACCCGGCGGGGCCGGTCAGAAGTTGCATGTAAGATCCAGCTTAGCGCCGCTTGCCGCACTCGGCGCTTCGAAGCCGTCTCTTCATCCGCGCAGCGATTCCAGAAGCTTCACGGCCATGGCAATGTCGCTCAACCGTTGCGCCGCGTCTGGCACCTCGCGCTCGATATTGAGTGGTCCTTTGAACCCGACGGCCTTCAGTTTTTGAATGAATCGCGGCATCCCGACCGCGCCCTGGCCCAGCGGCTTCTCTTCGCCCAACGCGCCCGGCACGCCCTTGGGCGGCCAGTCGCCGTCTTTGCAGTGAACTGACAGCACATGCTGGGCGAGCGTGCCTAGCGCTTCCACTGGATCGCCGGTGCCGTAGAGGATCATGTTGGCGGGGTCGAAATTGATGCCCAGGTTCGGCCGATTCACGTCGATCAAAAATCGCAGAAGCGTGTCCGCCGATTCCTGCCCGGTTTCCAAAGCGAAGGTCTGATGGTTTTTCGCGGCATGATCGCAAACCCGCCGCACCATCCCCCGCACCGCCATGTAATCGGGATCGGTGTCGTCCTCGGGCACAAATCCGATATGCGTCGCGATGCTGGGAATGCCCACTTCGCGAGCGAAGTCGCTGACTTCGTAAGTGCGCTGTTCACGCTCGGCGCGCGTCTCGCGCGGAATGAAGCCCACCGTTCGCTGCACTGTGGGAATGTCGGCGTAGCTTTCGCCGTTGTATGCGCAGAATGCCGTGACCACGGGGAAATCTTCCGCTGCGAGCGCCGCCTTCCATTTCGCCGCGGTGCCCGCTAGTGGTGCGTCTCCGGCCACCCCGATCTGGCCGCAGCGCGCGCCCAGAGCCTTCAACTCGCGCACGGTCTCGCCAGGCTCGCGTCCTGCCCAGAACATCACGCCAATTTCTCTGTCTCTCAAAACTTGCATGCCATTCTCTCTCCGTTGTTGTTTCTCGATTCCACCATGAGCCGCGTGAGCTTCACCGCTAGCGCCGATTCCTCCGGCGGGCACAGATCGGGCTTCTTGCCATGTATCACGCAATCCGTGAAGTAACGCAACTCCTCGGTAAACAAATCCGCTTCGCCGGCATCCACAGCCTGCTTTTCGCCGTCCGCGCCGTAAAACGCCAACGGCCGTCCTTCCGAGCTGTAATCGAGCGTGCCATCTTCGCCCACGATCGTAAATTCCATGGAGAATGGATAGGACTTCGGATGATGCCAGCCACCCGTGATGACTACGCTGCCGATCGACGGATAGTGGAATTCGGCCGCGATGACATCGATGCCGCGTGCCAGTTTCTCGTATCCTGTCGCGGACACCGCCGCCGGCTTGCCGAGCAGGTGGACGCAATAGTCTACATCGTGAATTAGCAAGTCGAAAACGCCGCCGCCGCTTTTTGTGGGATCTCCCAACCACTTGCTCCACGCCGGGGCCGCGCATCGCCTGCGGAATAGCGCCGATCGCACCGACCCCAGCGCACCCGACTTCACTCGCTCAGCCGTCTTCCTGTATGCGCCGATGAAGCGCAGCACTTGCCCGGTCATCAGCACGCGCCCGCTCTTGAGCGCCTCCGCCAGCAGTTCGTCGGCGGTCGCTCCGTCCAGCGCCATGGGCTTCTCGACGAGCACATGCTTACCCGCTCGTAAGGCGGCGAGAGCCACCGGTGCGTGCTGGTCCGTGGGCAGGCAGATATCCACCGCGTCGATTTCCGTGTCTGCCAGCGCCTCATCGGCCCGGTGATACTTCTTCACGCGCGAGAAATCCATTTTCTCGCCCGGCCCCCCAATGTTCCCCTGGATGCCGCTTAAGTCTCCAGCCAGCTTCTTCTCATCTTGTGAGACCACGGCACAGAGTTGCGCTTCCGGAATGTTTTTCCAGGCCTTCAAATGGGTGCTACCCATGAAGCCCAGGCCGATCACGGCGATCCGCATCAGAGGGCAATATACCATCCCAGGCCCGCCTCTCATGAATTTCGTACAATAGACAGCGGTGTCGATCAAGTCAGATGCCGAACTGGAGAAGATGCGCGTCATTGGCGGCATCGTCGCGCGAGCGCTTCGTGTCATGGCGGAGAGCTTGCGCGCGGGCATGACCACCCGGGAATTGAACGCAATCGGAGCGCGCGTGTTGCAACAGAATGGCGCGCGTTCCGCCCCGCCGCTGGTTTACAACTACCCTGCGGAGGTTTGCATCAGCGTCAACGATGAGGCCATGCACGGCATTCCCGGCGATCGCGTCCTCCACCCCGGCGATCTGGTTAAGCTCGATTTGGTGGCGGAAAAGGACGGTTTCTTCGCTGACGCCGCCGTTTCTATTCAGGTTCAGCCCGTCTCCGCTCCCGCCCGCGAATTGACGAACTGCGCCGAGCGCGTGTTCCGCCGTGCACTCACGGTGGCTCGCGCCGGCAATCGCGTTCGCGAAATCGGCCGCGTGGTGGAGCGTGAGGTGCGCAGGTCTGGATTCTCCGTGATCCGCGAGCTGTGTGGCCACGGTGTCGGTCGCACTATTCATGAAGCCCCCGCAGTCCCGAATTTTGCCGATCGTAACGCTCGCACCAGATTGACCGAAGGCCGGGTGATCACCATAGAGCCGGTCATTACTGCCGGCAACGGTCGCACGCGATTAGATAAGGATGGTTGGACGTTTCGTACCGAAGACGGCAGCCTGGCCGCGCACTACGAACATACAGTTGTGATTACGCGCGGCCAGCCCGTGCTTCTGACAGCAGCTTGAAAAAGAGAACGATTTCATCCATGGGAAAAATGACGGTCCGGCGTCCGCGGCCGTTTGCCGATGCGGTGCGCGTGGCCTCCCCCAAAAACCAGGGCCGGAAGCGAGACCCGCTGGCAGCCGGTGACGCTGAGTGGAGGCGCATCCAGAAGTCCCTGCACGAAAGCAACGAGCGCTTTGAGTCTCTGTTCAAAGCCGTGCGCGTTGGATTGTTGCTCTGCGGACCCTCAGCGGAGATCCGGATGTGTAACCAGGCGGCTCTCGACCTCCTCGGGGTCGGCGAGTTGGTGGGCCGGTCGGCATTCGATCCGGAGTGGCAGACCGTCCATGAAGACGGGTCGCCTTGTGAAGGAAAGGATCGACCCGTTTCGCGCGCCATTGCCACACGCCAATTGGTGCACAATGCGGTAGTGGGCGTCTTTCGCTCGCGAACTCAGGACCACGTGTGGCTGCTCGCGGATGCGCAACCGCGCTTGGCTGCGGATGGCAGCGTCACCGAGGTGATTTGCTCGTTCTCCGACATTACGCAACAGAAGCGTGCCCTCGGCAGCGTGATGGCTTGGAAGAACCGCTACGATGCCGCCGTACGCGCCAGTGGCCAGATCCTCTACGATTGGGACGCCGCCACAAACGACGTTGTCTATGGAGGCGATTACCAGAGAATCCTCGGGTACTCCGAGGAAGATCTGAGCGGCGGATTGGCACGGTTTATGGAGCTCGTCCATCCTGACGACCAGAAAGATGTTTGGGCGGAGATTCGCCGTGTTCTCGACACCAAGGAGCCCTATCGTCAGGAGTACCGCATACGGACCAAGGACGGCCGCTACCTGCTGGTCAAAGACCAGGGATACTTTTACACCGACGATGCCGGCAGTCTCATCCGCATGGTCGGTTTCATTTCCGACATTTCGGATCAGAGACACGCCGAAGGAGAACTGCGTGCGAGTGAACAGCGCTTCCGCAATTCTTTTGCGCACTCCGCTACGGGTCTGCTCCTCGTTGACCTCAAAGGACGCTTTGTCGAAGCCAATCGTGCTTACTGCGAAATTACCGGCTACCCGCAAGAGGAGTTGGAGTCCCTCACCTTCCTCGATATCACTCACCCCGAAGACGTTGACCGGTGTGCCCAGCCATTCCGGCAAATGTTGAATGGTGAAATCGCGAGCTATGTGATCGAAAAACGGTACGTGCGCAAGGATGGTGGTCTGGTTTGGGCGCGTATCAGCTCCACGCTTCTTCGCGACAGCGGCAACAATCCGTACCACGCTGTGGTGGTCGTCGAAGATATCACCGAGCGAAAACGCGCCGAGGAACAGCTCGACACACTTTCCTGCCGCCTGCTGCATGTACAAGATGAAGAGCGGAGGAGGCTGGCGCGCGAGCTGCACGACAGCACGGCGCAGAGCATCGCCGCCATGTGCATGAATCTGGGTGTGCTGAGCGAATCCGCAAATCTCCTCGATCAGCCGGCGCGCAAAGCGCTCACTGAATGTCTCGAGATCGGCGAACAGTGCATTCGCGAGCTGCGCACTTTCTCCTATCTCCTCCATCCGCCCGTGCTCGACGATATGGGCCTGTCTTCCGCTCTCAAGTGGTACGTCGAAGGATTTGTGCACCGGAGCAGGATCGAAGTCGGGCTGGACATTGCGCCGGATCTTGGCCGGCTTTCACGCGAATTGGAGTTGACTCTTTTTCGGGTCGTACAGGAAAGTCTCACCAACATCCATCGCCACTCCGGCAGCCGCTCCGCCATGATTCGCATTGTGCGGCATCCCAACGAAGTGCTCCTGCGAGTTCGGGATTATGGCTGTGGAATCCCCGGCGCTTCCGGCAATGGAAACGGAACCACGCCGAACGCCGGTGTTGGCATTGCCGGAATGCGCGAGAGAGCCCGCCAGGTTGGAGGACGCTTGCAGATCCATTCAGGGCCCGGCGGCACTGACGTCGAAGTGCGGGCGCCCATCAGCCCGCAAACAGCGTGAGGCTCTTCCTCAAGCCGCCTCGCTGATTCCCTTGCCTTCCACGCACTCGTACCGTTTTCCCGCGCGAATGTTCTTGTATTCCTCCGTGCGGCCGCTGGGCCACTGAATCACCACGCGTTCCGCCTTGTCGCGCGTGCCCATACCAAACGTAAGCGGAATTTCCGATTGAGACAGATAGCTCGATCCGCTTTTCACCATCCGCCAACTGGATTGGCTGCCTCGGTACATCCGCACGGTCGCACCGATGCCGTCGCGGTTCGATTTGGTTCCCACCAGCCGGATGCGAATGCTGCGGTTCCCGGCAAGCTGGTCGTTACGGTAAAGATGCGCCGGGCCTTGATTCGTCGTTATCAGCACATCCAGATCGCCGTCGTTGTCAATATCGCCGAACGCCGCTCCGCGCCCTACCTTGGGACGCGCGAACTCCGCTCCCGCCTCCGTCGCCACATCGATAAACCCTTCGCTTCCGCGATTCAGGAACAAGTGCGGCGGCTGCTCGTAGTTGGTATCGGCCCGGACGTTCCGAACGGTGTCGTCGATGTGCCCGTTCACCACCAGCAGGTCCAGCAGCCCGTCCAGGTCCGCGTCGAAGAAGAAGCACCCAAAACCCAGGCTGCGCTGCGAGAGCTTTCCGATATTCGAGCGCGGCGCCACGTCAATGTACGAGCCGCCCTTGGTTCCGCGGTAGAAACCCAGCATCTCGTTATCGAAATTGGTGACGACCAGGCCGGGAATGCCCGAATTGTCATAGTCGGCCACGTCCACTCCCATGCCCGCCCGCGCCTTGCCGTCCTCGCTGAACGCCACGCCGGCTTTGAGCGCCACATCCTCGAATGTCCCGTCGCGCTTGTTCTGGTAGAGCTTGTTGGGCTGCGTATCGTTGGCCACAAACAGGTCGATCCAGCCATCTTGGTCGTGATCCAGCATGGCCGCCCCCAGCGACTTCGAGCTGCTGTCGAAGATGCCGCTGGTTGCCGTGACATCTTCAAATGTTCCGTTGCCTCGGTTGTGAAACAGCCAGGAAGTCGCGCCCCGATACGCCTCCGGCGTGCAGTACGATTTGTGTTTGGCGTCGAGGCTACAGAAAACATCCTGTGCCGGTGACCACTTCACGTAATTGCATACGAACAGATCCAGATGCCCGTCGCGATCGTAGTCGAACCACAAGGCCGACGTGCTGAAGCCCTGCCGGTTCCCGATGCCACTGCGCTCGGTCACGTCCACGAACGTCCCTTTGCCCGTGTTCTGGAACAGCCGGCTCTGTCCCACCGAGGATATGAAGAGGTCCGGGAAGCCGTCATTGTTGAAGTCGCCCACCGCCACACCCAACCCGTACATCTCCATATCCAGGCCCGCGCGCTTGGTGACGTCGGTGAATGTGCCGTTCCGGTTGTTGTGATAGAGCCGCATGGTCGTGCGCCGCTGTTTGTGGCCCGGCCAATCCATGCCGTTGATGAGCAGGATGTCCTGCCAGCCGTCGCTGTCGTAGTCGAGAAATGCGCAGCCCGGGCCCAGCGTCTCCGGCAGGTACTTGCCGCCGAACGCGCCGCTGTTGTGCACGAAATCGATGCCCGCGGGTTGCGTGACTTCGATCAGGCGAAACGCCAGCCCAGGGCGATCCGCCGCCCGCATCCGGCCCGTACCAAATAAAAATGGACTTCCGAGGATGAGATCCCGCCGCGTCACGGAATCCGGACCAACCCCTTGCGCACCGCGTAGAGCACCAGCTCCGCCGTTCGATGAATGCCCAGGGCTTCCATCAGATTGGCCCGATGCACCGAAACCGTGTTGACGCTTAGCTCTAATAGCGCTGCGATTTCTTTATTCGACTTCCCCTCGGCGATCAACTGCAGGATCTGCTTCTCGCGATTCGTCAGTTTGTCCAGGTCGGCGTCGTGCTCGGGCGTAGAGGAAAGCAGTCCCGGAGCCAGTACCTTCTCGCCCGCGGCCACTTGCTTGATCGACGCCGCCAGATCGATGTCCATGGCGTCCTTGAGAATGTAGCCCTTCGCCCCCGCCTCCAGCGCATTGCGCACGTAGTTCTCTTCCGAGTACATGCTGAGCATCAGGATCGCTGTCTCCGGGAGAATCTTCAGGATTTCGATGCTGGCTTGCATGCCGTTCAGGCCGGGCATGGCCATGTCCATTACGATGACGCGCGGCTTGAGTTCCCCCGCCAGCTTCACCGCCTCGCTCCCGTCCGCGGCCTCGCCCACTACGCGAATCTCCGCGTCGTCTTCCAGCATCCGCCGGAAACCCTTTCGCACCAGGCTGTGATCGTCAACCAGCAGAACCGTAATTTCACTCATGCGGATATTCCGGCCGGAAGCTCCAGCCACTGCCTTTCCAACTCGTCATTCGCCTGAACCCGCTGGCGCCAGCGGCACATCCAGCCGCACTAGCGTACCACCTTCGGACGGCCTCAGAAACTCGATGTTACCGCGAAGCAGCTCCGCCCGCTCACGCATCGCCACCATTCCGATGCCTCGCCGGATGCCTCCGCGTTTATCCTCCGGCAGGCCCACCCCGTGATCCTCTACCTCCAGGTGCAACTGATGCTGGGACAAATCCAGCCGCACCCACGCCTGCTGCGATCTCGCATGCTTCGCCATGTTGTTCAGCGCCTCTTGCACCACGCGATACACGTGGATCGCCACGCCATCGGCCACCATCGTGCTCGCGCCGGTCTTCGTGTAATGCACCACGATCCCCGTCTGCTTCTGGAAAACCGGAATGTACCAGGTCAGCGCCTGCTCCAGTCCGCCGTCATCCAGAATCGCCGGGTGCAGCGACTGATATAGGCTACGCGTCTTCAGCAGCGTGGCTTGCGTGATCTCTCGTACTTCCTGCAAACTTTCGCGGAAAGCCGGCGGCGCCTCCTGTTTGGCTGCCCGCGCCAGCATCGCTCCAATAGCCGTCAGAATCTGCCCGAATTCGTCGTGCAGCTCCCGCGAGATGGACCGCAGCACCTCCTCCTGCATGCTGATGAGCTTGCGCGCCAGGTCGCTCCGTTGCGCCGAGAGCCGCGCCAGCCGCTCAAACAAGTGCCGGTTCGACCGGATCAGATACAAGCTCGTCAGCGCGATGACGATCAGCGCCGCCGCAAGAAAGTAATACACGTTGCGCTCGACGCCCGCATAGATCTGCTGAACCCGAACCGCGGCGCGCTCTTCCGCCTCGTTGTTCTGCACCAGCAGGCGTGCCACGTTATTGGCGATGGCTCCCTGCTGCGGCTCGAGCGACGTGTGCACCAGGTCGCGCGCCTTCTTATTCTCGCCTTTTGCCGCCATGGCGAACATCTGGTCTACTGAGTTCCAGAACAGCACCAGAGACCTCGCGAAGTACGCCTGACGGTCTGGACTGCGCTCGCCCGGAGCTACTTCCCTTTCCTTCCGCAATGCGTCCTCCAGGTCCGCACGCAGGCGATTGAATGGGACTCGATAAGCCAGCGGTCCATACGGCTCATCGCCGTTGACCAATTCCTGCATCGCCAGAGCTAAAGAATGCAAATCGTCTTCGATGCGCAGCAGTTGTAGCGAATCCCGGCGATTGCGCTCAACCAGCTGCGTCTGCAAATCCCTCAGTCCCGCGATCCGATGCAGCGCATACCAGGAAAACGCCCCCACTCCCGCCAGCGTGATCACCAGCCCGGCCAGCAGCCGCGCTGTCGGATTGGAGAATCGCTGCTGCATTAAACCCGCGTGCCCAAACTGTTTTCTCTGCGCTCTCGGTGCGCAAGCGTGGATTGGATTTCTTTTTGTTTCTCTCGGCGTCTCTGCGTCTCGGCGGTGAAGTCTTTTTGCCGGTTAGGTTTTTCTTCTCGCCACCAGCAGGGTCAGATCGTCCGGCAATGGCGTCCCCGCCGACCAGTCCGCGATAGCCTGGTTTACGCCTTCCAGGATTGCCGCCGATGACTCCGCTCGATGCTTCCTCACCGCTTCCGCCAGCCGTTCCTCGGCGAATTCTTCACCCTGCGGATTCAGAGCGTCCGTTACGCCGTCGCTGAACACCACCAGCACATCGTCCGCTCCCAGGCAGTTTCGCGACTCGTCATATTTCATCATCGGCATCACGCCCAGCACGCATCCACTGGCCTCGAGCCACTCCGCCTCGCCGCCAGCCCGCATCACCAGCGGCGGGTTATGCCCCGCGTTCGCAAACACCAGCTCTCCCGTCGCGCCGTCCAGCAGGCACATGAAAAACGTGATGAAACGGTTGCTCGGGCAATTGATCGCTGTCAGCCGATTGAGCCGCGTCAGCACCGCCCCCAGGTTCTCTGGCTCCTCGATCAGCACCTGTACACGTGCCTGTAAGCTCATCATCAGCAGCGATGCCGGCATCCCCTTGCCTGAAACGTCGCCCAGCACCATCGCCACGCGGCCGTTTTCATACGGAAAGAAATCGTAGTAGTCGCCTCCCACCGTACGGCAAGGCGCGTTGTGTCCCGCCAGATCCAATCCCGCCACGGCCGGCGCTTTTGCGGGAAGAAACCGCTGCTGAATCTCCGCGGCCTGTTCCAGTTCGTGCGCCATCATCCGCTCTTGATGCTCAATCTCCGCCAGGCGCTCATGTTCAATGCGGATCGCCGCCGTGTTGGCCATGAAGGTCAGCAGGTTGAGGTCGTCTTCTTTGAAGACGCGCGTCAGCGATGGGGAATCCACGTAAATGAGGCCGATGGTGCGGTCCTTGGTTTGCAGCGGCGCCGCCATCAGCGTCCGCACACTCTGCCCAATGATGCTCTGCCGCTCGCGAAATGCTTCGTCGAGCATCGTGTCCCGCACCAGCACCGAGAGCCGTGTCTTCACCACGCGGTCGCGCACCGTCGTGCTGATCCGAAATGTGCTGCCCTTTGCCGCTCGCACCACCAGCTCGTCGTTATTCTCCAGCGTCATCAGAATGCCACGCTCCGCGCCCACCGCCTCGATGGAGAGATCCAAAATGAGCTGAAACAGCTCGGTTAGCGACTTTTTTTCCTTCTGCAGGCTCAGCTCCTCGCCGGCCTTGATCAGCGCTCGCATTTGCACCGCGGTGGTGTCTACTGTCTTGCCGCCCAGCAGCTTCTTCAGGTCCACCACCACCGTGGAAGAGGTTGGGCTTTCACCTTCCGCTCCGGGGACAAAGGTGACCGGGGCAGACACTGCCTTGTTGTCCGGATCGTCGTAAACCATCACCAGGTGTCCGGCCGCCACCCGATCGCCTGGGCGCAATCGCATCGCGCCGTTGAGCCGCACACTGTTCAGTAGCGTGCCGTTTTTGCTCGCCAGGTCGTGGATGTTCCACTCGTCGCCTTCGCGCTCAAACGCCAGATGCTGCCGCGACAACCCGGCATCGTCCGCGAAGCACAGCTCCGTCGTGCTGGATCGCCCGACAGTAATGCGATCCCCCTGTAGTTGAATGGTTTTGGTCAGTCCGTCAGGGGTGTGAATCCGCAGTTCCCGAGCGTACGCAGGAGCCATTACGCGCTAGTTTACAACAGGACACGCTGTCCGTAGGACGGACATTCCCGCCCGCCCACAGTGCCCTATCGGCCCCGGCCCGCGCCCCTCGTCTATCGCTTGATGGGATATTTATCGTCCAGCGCCAGGTTGAGTTTCAGTACATTCACGCGCGGTTCGCCCAGGAAACCGAGTTGGCGCGATTGCGTGGAGCGCTCCACCAGCTCCTGAACCTGCGCGGCCCCAACGCCGCGAGCCTTCGCCACGCGCGCCACCTGGGCCGCCGCGGATGCGGGACTTAGATCGGGATCCAGGCCGCTCGCCGATGCCGTCAGCAGGTCCGCCGGAATCGGTCCCGTGAAATCCGGATTCTCCTTGCGAAACTTCTCCGTGTCCGCCTTGATGCGATCCACGAGCTTCTGGTTTGTCGGTCCCAGGTTCGATGCGCCGGAATTTGCCGCATCATACCCATCTCCTGCGGCGGATGGTCGGCCCTGGAAATACTCCGGCTTGGTGAATTTCTGCCCGATCAGCTCGGAACCAATCACCTTTCCGTTCACTTCGACGAGACTGCCATTGGCCTGATGTGGAAAAATCACCTTGGCGATTCCCGTGACCAGCCCCGGATAGAGCAGTCCGGTCAGTACCGTGAGCACCAGAGTCATTCGCACCGCGGGTAACAATTGTTTCAACATTTTTTCTTCCTTAAGCCAGATGCAGCCATCCCAGAATCACGTCGATGATCCAAATCCCCGGGAATGGCGCGATGATGCCGCCCACTCCATACACCAGAATGTTCCGGCGCAGCAGAGCCGCCGCGCTCATGGGCTTGTACGAAACGCCGCGCAGCGCCAGCGGAATCAGCGCGATGATGATGAGCGCGTTGAAAATCACGGCCGCCAGCACGGCGCTTTCGGTGCTGTGCAACCGCATCACATTCAGCGCACCAATGGCCGGATACGTGACCGAAAACATCGCCGGCAAAATCGCGAAATACTTGGCGACGTCGTTGGCGATGGAAAACGTGGTGAGCGCGCCGCGTGTCATCAGCAACTGCTTGCCGATCGCCACTACCTCGATGAGCTTGGTCGGATTGCTGTCCAGGTCAACCATGTTGCCGGCTTCTTTGGCGGCCATGGTGCCTGTATTCATGGCCAGGCCGACATCGGCCTGAGCCAGCGCCGGGGCATCGTTGGTGCCGTCACCGGTCATGGCCACCAGCCGTCCGCCCGCCTGCTCCTTCTTGATGAGATCCATCTTCTGCTTAGGGGTGGCCTGCGCCAGGAAATCATCCACTCCAGCTTCGGCGGCGATGGCGGCGGCGGTCAGCGGATTGTCGCCGGTGATCATGACGGTTCGAATGCCGATGGCGCGAAGCTGATCGAAACGCTCGCGCATGCCGCCCTTGACCACGTCTTTCAGGTGAATCACGCCGAGGACTCTCGGCCCGTCGGCGACAACAAGCGGCGTTCCGCCCGACCGTGCGATATGGTCCGTCACTTCGGTAAGCCGCGCCGGGATGGTTCCGCCATGCTCCTTCACGAACTCGATCACGGCGTCCGTGGCGCCCTTGCGGATGCTGCGGTGGTCCAGATCGACGCCGCTCATCCGCGTCTGTGCTGAAAATTCGATGAACTTGGCTTCGTGCTCCGAGACCTCGCGGCCACGAAGCTGATACTTCTCTTTCGCCAGCACGACGATAGAACGGCCCTCCGGCGTCTCGTCGGCGAGACTCGAAAGCTGCGCCGCATCCGCCAGATCAGCGGGCGCAACGCCATCCACCGGAATGAACTCCACGGCCTGCCGGTTGCCCAGCGTGATGGTGCCGGTCTTGTCGAGCAGCAGGGTATTGACGTCGCCTGCCGCTTCCACCGCCTTGCCGCTCATGGCCAGCACGTTGTGCTGCATCACACGATCCATGCCGGCGATGCCGATAGCGGAAAGCAGCCCGCCGATGGTCGTCGGGATCAGGCACACGAGCAGTGAAATCAGCACGGCGATGCTGGGCACCTTGCCCGAGTGTGTTGCCGATACGCTGTATTGCGCAAAGGGCGGAAGTGTCACCACCGCCAGCAGGAAAACCAGCGTCAGCCCCGCGATTACGATATTGAGCGCGATCTCGTTCGGCGTCTTCTGCCGCTGCGCGCCCTCCACCAGGGCGATCATGCGATCCAGAAACGTTTCGCCCGGATTCGAAGTGATCTTGATCTTGATTCCATCCGAGAGCACCTTGGTGCCGCCAGTGACGGCGCTGCGATCGCCGCCGGATTCGCGAATTACGGGCGCACTCTCGCCAGTGATCGCTGATTCGTCTACACTGGCGATGCCTTCAATCACTTCACCATCGCCCGGAATGATATCGCCGGGGTTACATAGCACGATGTCGCCTTGCCGGAGTTGGCTCGCGGCGACGTCTTCGGATTTACCGCCATTCCTCAGGCAGTGCCCCACGGTCTCGGTCTTGGTCTTGCGCAGAGTATCGGCTTGCGCCTTGCCGCGGCCTTCCGCCATGGCTTCCGCGAAATTGGCGAATAGCACAGTGAACCAGAGCCACAGCGTGATCTGAAAGGTGAAACCGAGATCGGAAGCCCCCGCCCGCCAGTCGCGCAAGACCAGCGCCGTGGTCAACGCCGCGCCCACCTCCACCACGAACATCACCGGGTTCTTCATCATGGTCCTCGGGTTCAGCTTGACCACCGAGTCCCACAAAGCCCGCTTGACAATGGGCGGATCAAACAACGGCCGCGCTCGCCGGCGCTTCGTCGGCAGAATGTTGACCGTTGGGTTTTGACTCTCCACGAGCATACTTTAACTCCAGACCGGCAAGATCAGCGAGGAAAACAGCTGGTGCCGCATCATTAGAAAATGTTCCACTATCGGGCCGAGCGTGAGCGCGGGAAAGAAGGTCAGCGCGCCGACAATCACAACCACACCAACCAGCAGTCCGACAAACAGCGGCCCACTCGTTGGTAACGTGCCCGCCGATGCAGGCACAAGCTTCTTGCCGGCCAAGCTTCCGGCGATTGCCAGCAGCGGAATAATCATCAGGAACCGGCCGATCAGCATGGCCATCCCGATTGTGATGTTGAACCAGGGCGTGTTGGCGCTGAGGCCCATGAAGGCGCTGCCGTTGTTCCCGGTGCCACTGGTGTATGCGTAGAGGATCTCTGTAAGTCCGTGAGGACCGTTGTTACTCAGGTTAGCCGTGGCCGGTCCCAGCGGATTGATCCAGCTATCCTTGGCGAATTGAATAACCGCTCCCGTGCCGGAGAACAAGAGAATACTGCCGGCCAACACCAGCACAGCCAGCATCACCATCTTCACTTCCTTCTGCTCGATCTTCTTGCCCAGATACTCCGGCGTTCGCCCCACCATCAATCCGGCGATGAACACCGAGAGGATGGCAAACATGAGCATGCCGTAGATGCCCGCGCCAACCCCTCCGAACACCACTTCACCCAGTTCGATATTCACTAGCGGCACCAGGCCGCCGAGCGGCGTGAAACTATCGTGCATGCTGTTCACGGCGCCGCAGCTCGCGTCGGTTGTGACCGTTGCGAACAGCGCCGAGTTGGCGATGCCGAAGCGCACTTCCTTCCCTTCCATGTTTCCGCCGGGCTGCGTGGCAGTCGCTCGGTTCTCAATCCCGAGCGAAGCGAGAATCGGATTCCCCGCTTGTTCGGAAGGGTAGGCCACGAACACGCCCGCCAGGAACAGGATGCTCATGGCCGAGAAAATCGCCCAGCCTTGCCTGGTATCCTTCACCATTTTTCCGAACGTGTACGTCAGGCCCGCCGGAATGACGAAAATAGAAAGTAACTGGATCAGATTGGAAAGCGGAGTCGGATTTTCAAACGGATGCGCCGAGTTGGCATTGAAGAACCCCCCCCCGTTGGTGCCCAGCATCTTGATGGCTTCCTGCGAGGCTACCGGTCCCTGGGCGATGGTTTGCGCGGCGCCCTCCACCGTGGACACTTTGGTGTAAGGGCTAAAATTCTGGATCACGCCTTGCGATACAAACAGCAGCGCAATCACCACCGACAGCGGCAGCAGAACGTAAACTGTCGCGCGCGTCATATCCACCCAGAAGTTGCCGATTCTTTCGCTTGAATGCCGGGCGAAGCCGCGGACCAGGGCAATCGCAATCGCCATTCCGGCTGCGGCCGAAAAGAAATTGTGGGTGGCCAGGCCGGCCATGTTGGTGAAATAGCTCATGGTGGTCTCCGGCGTGTAGGCCTGCCAGTTGGTGTTGGTGGTGAAGCTGGCGGCGGTGTTGAATGCCAAGTCGGGCGTCATCGCCGTCGCGCCCTGCGCGGCGTGCGCGGTGCCGAATCCTTGCGGATTGAACGGCAGCCACCCTTGTATGCGCTGAATCAAATAAGTGAGCAGCAGGCTCACCAGGCTGAACATTAGCAGAGAAGCGGCGTATCCGGTCCAGCGTTGTTCCTCATCTTCCTTGATGCCGCAGAGCTTATAGATAGAGCCTTCGAGCGGCCGCAGCCCCGGATACAGCCAGGTGCGCTCCCCGGCGAAGACCCGCGCCATGAACGCACCCATCGGCTTGGTCAGCGCGAGGATCGCTAAGAAGAACACGAGGATTTGCAATAGTCCGTTAGCAGTCACAACGATCTCCCGTCAAAACTTCTCTGGGCGCAACAGCGCGTACACCAGGTACACCGCCAGCGCCAACGAAATCACACCAGCAATCAGATAATCCATGAGGCGCCTCCTATAGACGGTCACATCCGCGAACGTACGCCCAGCTTACGACGAAGAACAGAACGGCAATGGCGATGAACAACAAATCCAGCAACATGATTTGATTCCTTAGACTCCAAGTAATGCCACACTATGGCCAGCTCGCGCCAGTGCCCGCGCCAGCTTCACTTCCGCCGTTGGCCACCAGCGCTTCTTCGTGGCTAGTACGACGAGCGAGTGGGGCGGCAGAATCTGCTCGCGGCCGGCGTCCGGGTCCCGGGTGTACACGATGCGAATATCGGCCTGCGTGCCGGCATCCCCAGCCACCGCGGCCAGTTTTTGCTCCAGAAAAGCCGCCGGGACATCCGGCTTATCCAGCGCCAAGGGATAGGGCACGACGTGCACAGCGAACAGCGTGATATGCGCAGTGAGGTTCCGCGTGAGTGCGGCAGCCTGAGCCAGCGCAGCCATGGTCAGCTCCGGGCACGTATACGGCACAAACACCTGAAGGTCGCCGTCAGCCCGATGCCCCTTGGCCAGCCCGCGTAGACTGCGCTCGTCCAGACGCAAAACAAGCTGTTCCGGCCAGGCTTGGTTATAGGGCATAGCGGTTCCAACTATCAGCCTAGGCCGGAGGGCATTAAGAAGTCGTTAACAAAACGTTGAAAATTCCTAGTACGAGCAGTTTGCGGAGATCGCGCGGCGTTGCACGCTAACAGTGTTACTGCCCGTACTAGAGCTATAGTGCTCAAAGCAAGCCTTGCCACGACAATCGCTGGACGGGGGCGGCGCAGAGTCAGTGCCGTTTCGCGCGCGCGAAGGCGGCGGACCCAAACGAGGTGCTCTTGCCTCAACGTGAAAGCAATCGCATTGTCCTTCGAGCTACCGCTCTATTGCATTGACATGGTCGAGATCTTCTCGGGAAGGCTACGGTCACATTTCGCACAGCGCCGCCACTAGCGTGCCTTTCGCGGCTGAATGCAGCGGATCTTGCGCCGTGCGGATTTCCGATAGGGCAACGGGGAATTCACTTGCGTGCAGAGCCTTCTCGAAGCGTTCCTGGAAACCTGCCGGCATGGCGGTCCCGCCGCTCAACACCAGCGGCACGGGATTCTTGAGTTTGGGGAGGTGTGCCGCATTCGAGAAGGCGTCCCGCATCGCCTTCACCAGCGTCTGGATCAGGTCGTCGTAGTAGACGCTCAATGCGTGGTAGACCTTGTTCTCGAAGAACCCGTTGAACCGGAAGCCGCGTTCCTTTTCGACGCGCACGCTGGTGCCGAGATCGCGGATGGCCGCCGCGGCACTGGCATCGATGTAGTCGCCCCCTTTGGGGACGCTGAAGCTGATCACCGGCACCGAGAGATACGCCAGGCAGACGTTGCACATCCCGCCGCCGCAACTGACACCGATGCCGGAAAAATTGGAATCGCTCAGTTCGCCATACACCACCGCCAGGCCTTCCGTGATGCTCTTGGGCTCATAGCCCAGCTCGCGCAGCGATTCCCGGAGCGTGGTCTCGTGAAATGTGAAGTTATCGTCGGTCACTCCGAACGCCGGGGCCGGCACGCTAAAATACAGCGTCTGGCCCGGCTTGCGGGCACGGCCCAGCAAACGCGTCGTGATCTGCCGGATCACCAGCATGCCGTCGGCTTCGCCCGCGTTGAGCAGGCCGCGCATCATGGGTCGCCGCGCTTCCACATGGAACAGTTCCGCAAACTGCTCGGCGTCATTGCCGAAAATCAGGATCTCCTCGCCCTGTACGGCGTGCGGAATGCGCTCTTTGTTCAGTAGCCCCTGCGCCATCTTCGTGTAGGGAATGGTCACAAAGGCGTTGAGTTGCCGTTCGTACTGAAAATTCTGGTCGAAGCTTTTCCCCGCCACGATGTGGCTAGTGCCAATGTCCAGACCTAGCACGGGCGATTGTTCAGTTGCACTCATGTTTGCTCTTTTCGGTCGGCCCACGTCGGCTACCGCCTATCGGCTGAGGTAGTCGAACGGGAACGTCTCTTCACACCGCGCTTTGTGCGCGTATACCGCCAGGCCGAGCTTATCGATCCGGCCGATGCGCCGCGACGCGTTGCGGTTACTGATGTACACCATGAACACGGCGGCTACTCCAATTGCAAGTACCATAACGTTTTATCCGCGGTTGACGAACGCGGGATCGACGGCATTGGCCAACTCACGAAACGCGGACATGGAATCCGCCGCTACCTTGGGGCCCGCCTGCGTCACGCAAAGCGCCACCGCTTCGGAAATGCGCTGCGCTTCGTTCTGCTTCTTCAACTGCCACTTCCGGAAGTTATCTTTTTCCCGGGTGGTTTCTTCCAGGCTGTTGCTGATGCGTGCCGCATACTCGGCCGCCACCCGATCCATTTCCGCCTGAATCGCGCAGTTTTCCTGGGTTTTGCGCGCTTCGTATTCCTCCAGGTGTTTTCGCTGGATGGCTTCATAGGAATTGATGGCGCGCTGGCGCAGCGTCGCATCCTGCAACACCTCATCCACCTGCACGCCGGCGGCATCCAGCGCCATCAGTAGTGAGGCGCGTTTGGTTTCCGTGGTGAGGTTGCGGATGTGCTCGTTTTGCAGCATCTCGATCACTTTTCCGATGCTGTAACCCAACCGTGGGCCCTTAATGCCGGCGGCACGGTAGATTTCGTCAAATGCCTGCAATTCGCTCGTGGAACCGGCGAAGCCATTGCTTCCCACTCCCGCCGCTGCTCTGGTTTCGCGGACTTCCTCTTCCGGTCGGCTAGTGAGTGGCTCGGGTGTGCCGTTGACAGGGCCGTTGGGACCCTCGTCGCCGCGCCAGGATGAAAACCATTTATTCTGCATGTGACCCTCTGCTCGCATTCTCAAGAATTCTGCTTCGGGCGGCTACGAAACCCGGAGAAACGGCTTCCTCGACGCAGTCACCGTACAGCCTGTTTGCCCGAATACACCCAATAAGTAAGAGGGCTATATCTTTTCTCTCACCAATTTTGGTAAGCAGCCGCGCCGACTGGCCGGGCGGGCGGGTGTTACATTAGCTTCCATGCGCCTGGTCACTAGCTGCTTTCTCCTCCTGGGGTTGGCCTCCGCCGGCTGCGCCGCGGGCCCGGTGGTTCTGAAGGCCAACCGCATGTTCGACGGCAAATCCGACCGCCTGACCACCCCAGGAGTAGTTGTGGTGGTAGCCGGTCAGATTCAGGCCGTGGGAGCCGGTGCGGCTATTCCCGACGGGGCGCAGATCATCGACCTCGGCGATGCCACACTTCTGCCAGGTTTCATGGACGCCCATACGCACCTGTCACAGCAGGCTTCTGACGACTGGAAGCAGGATCAGATCAACTCCCTGCGAAAGACGGTCCCCGAGCTGGCCTTGGATTCGACCGAGTACGCGCGCAATACCCTGATGGCCGGTTTCACCACGGTCCGGGACGTGGGGTCCTCCGACTACATCGATGTCGGCCTGCGCAACGCCATCCGCGACGGGAAGATTCCAGGCCCTCGGATGCTGGTTTCGATCCATGCCATTGGCGCGACCGGTGGCCACTGCGATGACAGCGCCGGTTTTCGGCACGGGCTGTTCGGCAAAGAGACAGGGCCGGAGGACGGTGTCGCCAACGGTCCGGACGCAGCCCGCACAGCGGTTCGGCTGAATGTGAAATACGGCGCGGACGTCATCAAAACTTGCGCGACCGGCGGCGTGCTTTCCCTGACCGATGACGTCGACACGCCGCAGTTGACGCAGGCGGAGCTTGATGCCCTGGTAGACGAAGCGCACGCTCTGCGCCGCAAGACTGCCGCTCATGCCCACGGAGCCACCGGCGCCAAGCGCGCCATCCGCGCCGGCATCGACTCCATCGAGCACGGCACCTTCATGGACGAGGAAGCTCTGGACATGATGAAGGCGCGTGGCACCGTTTGGAACCCTACTCTCGCCGCCACTTGGTGGCTCAGCCAGGAGCTGGAGCGCGGCCATTACATGCCGCCCGAGATCGCCGCCAAGGCGCGAACCGCCATCGACGCGATCCGCGCGACTTTCCGGAAGGGCCTGGAGAAGGGCGTCAAGATCGGTTTCGGAACCGACGCCGGTGTCTTTCCACACGGCTTGAACGCCGTCGAGTTCGGGCTGATGGTGAACCTCGGGATGAAGCCCATCGATGCGCTAAGAACGGCGACTTCGGTGGATGCGGACCTGCTTGGGCTCGCCAACAAGCTAGGCACGCTCGAGGCGGGCAAGATCGCCGATGTGATCGCGGTTCCCGGCGACCCGACAGTAGATATTCATCAAACCGAGAAGGTTCTCTTCGTGATGAAAGAGGGCGTGATTTACCGCAACGATCGCGCCCCCGGCGGGCCTGTACGAGGCGGGCCTCCCTCGGACTGATGGCGCTATTTCTGGGAGTGGACGGGGGCAAGTCGTCGACCAAGGCGCTCATCGGCGACGAGAGCGGGCGAGTCTTGGGAGCCGGCGTTGGGGGCCCCTGCAATCACGTGGGCGAAGCCGAAGGACGCGCCAGGCTGGCTCGCGCCGTGATGGAAAGCGTGGCGCTGGCGTGTGGGCAAGCAGGAATCGATGCCTCGCGTGTGCAATTCGAAGCCGCCTGCTTCGGCATGAGCGGAGGCCCTGCCGACAAGCATCCGATCCTGGCGGAGATTCTGCGCGCGCAAAAGCTAATCGTCACACACGATATGCTCATCGCGCTTTCGGGCGCCACCGGCGGCGATCCGGGCGTCGCTGTCAACGCGGGAACGGGCTCGTTCGCTTTCGGGCGAAACGCTTCCGGGGAGACGGCGCGGGCCGGCGGCTGGGGTTTTGTGTTTGGCGATGAAGGCAGCGGATTCGACATCGCCCGCCAGGCGCTACGAGCAATTTTGCGCTATGAGGAGGGGTGGGGACCGCAGACCGCGCTGCGTGCTGCGCTGCTCGAAGCCACAGGCGCCGCTGACGCCAACGAGCTGCTGCACAGCCTCTACACCCCGGACTGGCCTCGGCCGCGAGTGGCCGCGCTGGCGAAGCTGGTGGACAGGATAGCTGTCGCGGGAGATCCGGTAGCGCGCGACATCCTCGTCAATGCCGCGCAGCAGCTCGCGACGCTCGCAACCTCGGTGGGCCGCAGGCTGTTCCGGGCGGGCGGGGGGATGCTTGTGTGCCACATCGGCGGCGTCTTCCGCAGCCGAGTGCTGCTGGAGCGCTACCGGCAGATCGTCGAGCTGGAGGATGGCGCCCGCTGCGAGCCGCCCCGCTATAGCCCCGCCGCCGGTGCGCTGCTCGAAGCCTATCGCGCAACAGGCATCCATCCCGTGTTAAGCGGAGTTCCGGAGTAAAAATATGAAATTGCGATATGTGACGAAATCTGGCCGGCCACGTCCGGCCCCTACACGAGCCTATCGAGGGAACCGTAGCGGCGGGGCACGCCCGGCCCTTGTGCTGGCAACATTATTTCTGATCGCCGCCGTCCTGCCCGCGGCCGAACCGGATTGGGACCAGGTGGGCCAGACTGCCCTCGATCTACTGCAACAATACGTGCGCATCCAGTCCATCGACCCCCCGGCGAATACCGCCGAAGCTGCCGAATTTGTGAAGCACGTCCTCACCGCAGGCGGCATTTCCGCGCAACTTTACGCGAGCGGTCCCGGCGGCCAAACGAATCTTGTGGCGCGCGTCGCCGGGCGCGACCGCTCCAAAAAGCCGTTGCTCCTTCTGAACCATCTCGATGTCGTGCCGGTAGACCGAAAGGCCTGGAAGTTCGACCCATTTGCCGCGGTTATCCAGAACGGTGAGATCTGGGGACGCGGCACCATGGACATGAAGGGCATCGGCATCGAACAGATGATGGCACTGGTTGCACTGAAGAAGTCCGGCATCCTGCCGCCACGCGATGTTGTCATGCTGTCAACCGCCGACGAGGAAAACAACGGAACCTACGGCATCCGGTGGATGATCGCGAATCATTTCTCGGATATTGATGCGGAATACGTGCTGGATGAAGGCGGTTTCGGAACACGCTCCATTCTGGCGCCGGGAAAGTTGGTGTTCGGCATCGAGGTGGGGGAAAAACAAACACTCTGGCTGCGTGTGCGGGCGCATGGCACCGCGGCACACGGCTCGCAGCCCATTCCGGACAACGCCAACGTGACACTGCTCGCGGCGCTCCAGAAAGCTATGGCCCTGCCGCCCGCGAAGCCGCATCCCGTGGTCGCTGAGATGATCCGCACCATCGGCGAGCCCCTTGCCGCCAACCGATACACCGCCGCCATTCAGGCGAACACGGTTTCGCTGACCACGCTGACCTCGGGGGTGGGTTCGCCCGTCAAGGTGAACGTGATCCCGTCCTCCGCTGAAGCCACGTTGGATTGCCGCCTGCTGCCGGGAGTGAACGCGCCTGAATTCATCTCGGACATGAAGGCGCGCATCAACGATCCGCGCGTGACGGTTGAAGTGATCAACGAACCCGAAGATCCCGGCGCTTCCAACAGCCGCACGCCGCTATTTGAGGCCATTGGGCGCGCCATCCGGAAAGTCCACCCGGACGCTATCGTCACCCCCATGCTCGTTCCGCACGGAACAGATTCGAACAAACTGCGCGTGAAAGGGGTAGTTGCCTATGGCCTCACCCCCATGGTGCTGGATCTTTCCACAGCCGGCTCCATGCACAGCGACCAGGAGCATATTCCCATCTCCGAGTTTCAAAAAGGAATCCGAATCTTCTATGAGGTACTCAAAGAAGAATGGTAGCCCTACTAGAGGAGGAAACGATGAAAGCGTGGATTGTTTCAATTGCGTTACTATTGGCCGCTGCGCCGGCGTTCACGCAAAGTCTCACCAAAGAAGAGCGCGAGCGCGCGATCACCGATCTGCAAGCGACGCGCAAGCTGTTTCTCGAATCGGTGGCGGGCTTGTCTGAAGCCCAGTGGAATTTCAAGCCGGCGCCGGAAGTGTGGTCGGTTGCTGAAACGGCAGAACACATTGCCGTTTCCGAGGACACGCTTTTGGGCTTGGTGACGGAACGGCTCATGAAGTCTCCCGCGCAGCCCGAGAAGCGGGCGGAAGTGAAAGGTAAGGATGAGGTTATCTGGGAAAGAGTAGTGGATCGCAGTCACAAGGCCCAAGCTCCGGAGATCCTGCGTCCCACGCACCGCTGGGCCACGGAGCAGGCGTTATTGGATCACTTTAAGGAGAGCCGCGACCGCACCATCGGCTACGTCGAGCACACCGACGACGCGCTACGGGATCACTTCTTCGAGCACCCGGCGTTTGGACTGCTGGACGGCTATCAGTGGATCGTACTGATCACGACACATACGCACCGTCACACGCTGCAAATCCTGGAAGTGAAGGCGAACGCGAATTTCCCGAAGCAATAGCCGATGGGCCTGGCGATTGATTCGCGTGCATTCGTGGCCTGAACTAGTACATCGTCCCGAAAGTTCCTCAGAGTAAGGCTATGCCTGCTGATGTGGCGCACGTTTTAACGTGCCGCGCCGGGCTTTAGCCTGGCGTGATTGGCTTGAGCTAACTTGAGCGGAAGGCCGAGATGAATCTCGACTCGGCACGCTAAAGCGCGCGCCACAAGGGCAGACATAGTTGAAGGTACTTTCGGGACGACGTACTAGTTCCCGCTCCGCACTACCGTAACGGCGCGCCAGGCGGAATTGCCGGCGGCGTCGAACGCACGGATGGTGACCGTATTGCTTCCCACCAGTAGCGGGATGTTGGGAGCCGTCCACGTCAGGGTGCCTATGGCTGTTCCCGAGGCGCCCGCGTTCGTGGACCAAGTGACCGATGTGACCCCCACGTTGTCCGAAGCCAGGCCTTGGAATGTAATGCTGCTGGCGGTGGCGGAAACGATCGTCGATGCCGGATTGGTGATGCGCAGCGACGGCGGCGTCGTGTTGCCAGGCGTGCCGGGCCCGGATGGCGAGTTCGGCGCCTGCTGCGCTTGCCGGGTCACGGAAATCGTTTGCGTCGCGGTGTGACTCGCCGCGTCGAATGCGGTGATGGTGATATTGTTCGCGCCCATGGTGAGCGGTATGGAAGTGATGCTCCAGTTGGTGGAACCCAGGGCGTTGCCGATCTGGCCGCTGGCACTGCTCCAGGCGACCTCGACCGGTGCTACACCGCCGCCCGTAACTCCCGAGACCGAAATCGTGGCTGCGGTAGTTGTGGAGCTAGCGGCCGGACTCTGCACCGTCAGGGTGAGCGGCGCTGGCGTGGGCTGCGTCGGCTGTGAAGGTGTAGAACCGGTGGCGGCGCCGTAGTAGGACTGAACCACGGATACGTCGCCCGTCCCCAGCGTTGTGTGCATGCGGTAGTAGGGATACATCACCTGGTTGGGATCGTCCACGTGTACCAGCCCCAACGCGTGGCCCGCTTCGTGTAAAGCGACACTATACAGATCCGTGTCAGCTCCAACCTGCCAGCGCTCGTCATCATTCAGGTGCATGTCGCCGGCGATCGGCTCCGGATTCACCGACGCGGGATAGAACGTGTGAGCCAGCACGGTCGGGCTGTCAAACGGATACGAATCGCCATGAGCGCCCGTGGCGAAAAGAATGTTCACGGTTTGCGGCGCCTGGGCATTTGGAGCGCTGGTGAAACTGACGTTCGCACTTTTCGCCCATTCATTAAACGCCCGCAGGATTTCCGATTGCGATGAATTAGCCGGAAGCTTCTCGGTCAACTGCGAAAAGAAGTACCCGAGCGTCAGGCCGTTGGTCCCGGTGACATTCCACGGATAGCCCGTACCCGAGTACTGCGCCACTGCCGTACCTTCGGCCGCCGCGGCTCCTCCGCACGCGTACACATGTCTGCCAGTTAGCAATTCGGGCGACGGCGGAAAGATGTATGCGACCTCGTCCCAGGCGGCCAGGCGGGAGAGCGCGCTGAAGTCGCCGGTTACCAGCAGGTGATGCGAGGCGAGATATCGATTTTCGATCAGATGCAAATTGTGTTCCCGCACCATGGAGCGGGCTTCCTGCATGTTCACGTCGGCGTGGAATTCCACGACATAAGCACCGGGCGCGTGTCCCGATGCCAACTGCTCATTGATGCGCGGGCTGATCTTGTCCTGATGTTCCAGGCGGCCAATCCAGCGGACCGGAAAGCCCGCAAGCGAGAAATCGTCCGGCGCGGCCACCATCAAGGTCGATTTGCCCACATAACCGGTTACGACAATTCCGCGCGTATGCAATCGCTGGATCGTTTGCGCGCTCACCGGCGCTTGAAACTGAACCAGGTAATGAGAAATCCCGGTCGTACGGCGCTGGACAGGCCGGGAGAGATACTCACTTCGATCCGCAGGCGGCTCGAAATCCCTCGTTTTCAGATGGATGGTTTCGGCGGCAAGACTGGCCAGACCGAACACTGTAAGGATGAGGAAACGGAAGACGATCACATATAGCTCATCGGACTAACCGAGATTTTCTTTAGGGTGGGTTCACTTCAGTAGTAAGACATGAGGCTGATTGCCTTCGGGCTGATTCTTGCCGCCCAGTTGTGTGCGGGCACAACGGGTTCGGTTCCCTCTTACACCATCGATACGGTTGCGGGCAGCAGTGCGGTGGGGGATGGAGATCCTGCGATCGCGGCGTCATTGAGTGACGCCGAGGGCATAGCGGTCGATTCCACCGGCAACGTCTTCATCGCCGACGCGAACGATCACCGCGTCCGCAAGATTGCCACCGATGGGACGATCTCCACAGTAGCGGGCGACGGATTCCCGGGGTTCTACGGCGATGGCGGGCCGGCCTCTGCCGCGCGGATCAACACACCCTACGGAATCGCGGTGGACAGGGCGGGTAACCTGTACATCGCCGACTTGGGCAACAATCGCGTGCGCAAGATCGGGCCCGACGGTACCATAACTACGGTTAACGGTACGGAGAAATTTCTCGCCCCGCGCAACGTAGCGCTGGATGCCGCAGGCAATTTATACGTTTCCGAATTCGGCGGGCATCGCGTGCGCCGCGTTGCGTCGGATGGGACGATCAGCACCATCGCGGGCACCGGCACCGCAGGTTTCTCGGGCGATGGTGGCTCAGCCACGGCCGCGCAGCTTAACTATCCCGCTGGTCTGGCTTTCGATAGCGCCGGCAACCTCTACATCGCCGACAGCAGCAACAATCGTGTGCGGGAAGTTCTTGCGTCCGGCATGATCACGACCGTGCTGGGCACCACCGCTCCCGGCGCGACGCTTCCCAATCAGCTCAATGTTCCCACCGGCCTCGCCATCGACAGCACTGGAAATCTGGACGTAGCCGACAGCGGGAATCAGCGTATTCAGCAACTCGCGCCCTCGGGTGGGATCCAAACATTGCCCGGCGCCGGCCGCGATGTTGCGGCGGACGGCAAGGGCGATCTGTTCATCGCCGCCGGATCACAGGTGTTAGAACTGACGCCGTCGCTCAAGCTCTCCACCATCGCGGGCGGCGGCTTGTACCTGTATGGCGGGGATGGCGGGCCGGCGACAGCAGCGCGCCTGAACGGACCCGTGGCCCTCGCGCTCGACGCGGCGGGCGCACTGTACGTCGCCGACCAAAGAAACGCGCGAATTCGCAAGGTCGATACCAGCGGGATCATCACCACGATTGCGGGGGACGGAACTTTCGGCTCGGGCCCTGGTGAACTGAGCGCGCCAGGCGGCGTGGCGGTGAACAGCTCCGGTATGGTTTACATCGCGGATCAGAACAATGACCGTATCCAGGCGATCGTTTCGTCGGGCAATATCGTGACGGTGGCCGGAATCGCGGTCCCGGGGTTCAACGGCGATGGGCTGCCAGCGACTTCGACGCAGATTTTTTCACCGGGCGCCATGGCCATCGGTGTTGACGGCGCCATTTACTTCGTTGACAAGGGCAATCAGCGGCTGCGCGAGATCCGGAGCGACCAAACAATTTCTACGCTGGCGCAGATGGCGGCCAACGGCGTGGCTGTCGATACTTCAGGCGTCCTTTACATAACGGATGCCGATCTGCACGAGGTTTTCAGAATCGACAGGGCGGGGCACCAGGATGTGATCGCCGGTACAGGCGCGGCCGGCTTCGGCGGCGATGGCGGCGCGGCGCTCGCCGCGCAGCTCAATTCGCCCGGCGGAGTCGCAGTGGACCGGCAGGGAAGTATCTACATCGCCGATACGGGCAACCACCGCATTCGCGTCGTCACCCCCGATGGCACGATCCGCAGCATCGCCGGTAACGGGGCGGCCGGCTTCGGCGGCGATGCGGGACCTGCGCTCTCCGCGGTGCTGAATGCACCGACCGCGCTGGCGGTAGACGCTACCGGCAACATTTGGATTGCGGATACGGGGAACAATCGCGTGCGGAGGCTGGCTCCAGCGGGGACTACGACGGAAGTGGGACAACAGAGCACGCCACCCGCCGTGGTGAGCGCCGCCAGCATGCTCGCGGGCCCTGTGGCGCCAGGCGAAATTGTCTCCATCTTTGGACTGGGCATCGGCCCTGTAACTCCCGCTAACGGCGCATTGGGTTCATCGGGCGCCCTCCCCACCGAGCTGGTGCAAACACAGGTACTATTTGGCGGCCAGGCGGCGGCGCTGTTCTATGCGCAGGATAGCGAGATCAACGCGCAGGCGCCTTACGAGATTGCGGGAGCAAGTACGGTGGATGTCGAAGTGATCTACCAGGGGCAATCGCGCGGCAAGGTGACGGTGCCTGTGGCTGCGTCGGCGCCCGCCATTTTCACGGTGAGCGCAGGCACCGGACTGGCTGAAGCGGTGAACCAGGATGGGACGTTGAACTCGACGGTCGATTCCGCCCCGCGTAGTTCGGTGATTAGTCTTTATGCCACTGGCGAAGGTCTCACGCAGCCGGCGGGCGTTGACGGCCAGCCTGCTGTGGCGTCGTCTTTGCAGCCGGTGCTGCCGGTTACCGTGACCATCGGCGGCGTGCTCGCCAATGTTCTGTACACCGGTGAGGCTCCGGGGTTCGTGGGACTCTTTCTCGTGAACGCGCGCGTCCCGGCAAGCCTGAAGACGACCGGACTTGTGCCCGTGGTGCTGCGCGTCGGCACAGCCGCCAGCCAGGATGGGGTGACGATCGCGGTACGATAATCGTAGCCCTAATCCATGCCTGCCGTCGCTCTCACCATCGCCGGTTCCGATCCTTCAGGCGGCGCCGGCATTCAGGCCGACCTCAAAACTTTCCATCAACTGGGCGCGTACGGCGAAGCAGTGATCACGCTCATCACCGTGCAGAACACGGTGTCGCTGGAATGGGTGGAGTGCCTGCCTGCGGTTCTGGTGCTGCATCAGCTTCGCGCCGTGCTCGACGATATCCCGCCGGCCGCGGCCAAAACGGGAGCCCTGGGAAATCGTGCCATCGTGCAAGCCGTCGCGCGAGCCGCAGCTGACTTCCGCTTCCCACTGGTGGTCGATCCGGTCCTGGTGAGCCAGCATGGGCGTGCTCTGGCAGACGACGATGCCCTCCCGGCAATGCGCGACGAACTGGTTCCGAGAGCATCGCTCGTGACCCCGAACCTCGCCGAAGCCGAGGCGCTGACCGGTCTAGAAGTCCGCGATCTGGCCGGAATGCACAAGGCGGCACGGCGGCTTCATGACATGGGTGCGAAGGCAGTGTTGTTAAAAGGCGGGCATCTGGAGGGTGACGCCGTGGACGTCCTCTTCACTACGGGGTTGACGCGCGAGTTCCGTGCCACCCGCATCGCGACGCGTCACACGCACGGTACCGGCTGCACCTACTCGGCGGCTATCACTGCGGAACTGGCCATGGGAGCCTTGCTTGAACCGGCAATCTTACGGGCCAAAGCTTTCGTAACGGAGGCCATTCGGACGGCACCGGGGCTCGGCAGGGGTTCGGGGCCGTTGAACCACTACGCCACCATTCAACTAGCTCGCGGAAGCACCGGTGCATGAAGTTTCCTGAACTATTACTTGAAGCCATTGGCCGCTCCGAGATCCCTTTGCGCTTTGAGCCAGGCGCCGAGGAAGCCGTAGCCGCGCCGGTCACTGAGCTGCTTCGCGCATGGATTCAATCTCATGCCGCAGCCGATGGTAGCCGCAAAGCGCTCATTCAAGAATTACTTGACGAATTAGACGGTACGCGCGAGGTTCCACGCTAGTCACATGACCAAAGTGCAGATCCGATTCCGCTTGGAGCGACCCCTGGACGAAGAGTGGATGCCGCGCATTGCGTCAGCGCATTCGATCTACGGGATCATGCGCGTGCGGGTCGAGCCGGCTACCGAGGAAATCGTGGTTGACTACGACGCTTCGCGATTACGAACTGAGGATGTCGGGGCTGCCTTGAAGCGCGGCGGCATTCCAGTAGAGCTGGAAAAATAAAAAACCGGCGGTGCGCACTTTGTGCTTCTCAGCATCCTGTGCGAGGCCCGCCGGTTCGCGCCACTTCAACTGGTCTGGCTAGTGCAAGGCAACTACCAATAGCTAACTCTCTGAAAATTCAAAGGTATGCGAGTTAACTACGTAATTTTTGGCCAGGCATACACCTTACAAAATTACATGGCACGGAAATAATACGCGATCTCAACCGGCGGCCTGCGGCTCCCGCCGCTCCCAGCCAGGTTTGAACAAAGGCAGATAGTTTTCTTGCCGATACGGATGTTTGTGGATTTCCTCCACATTGAGATCAACGCCCAGCCCGGGGCGCTCCGGAACCTCTATGTAGCCGTTCACGACTTCCACCTGATGGGTGACGATTTCCTTCTCCCAGGGCTCGTTGAACTCGTCGAAGATCTCGTGAATGAAGAAGTTAGGGATAGAGGCATTGAGCTGAACGCAGGCCGAGGAACACACCGGGCCTTGCGCGCTATGCGGCGCGATCACCGCGAAGTGAGCGTCGGCCATTCCGGCCACGATGCGAGCCGTGAACAAACCGCCTAGATTCAACGGCTCCGGCTGGAGGATACTGACGACATCGTGTTTCAGCAACTCGGCGAACTGCTGCTTGTTGGAGAGACTCTCGCCGGTGGCGATCGGCACAGGGCTGCGCCGCGCCACCTCGACCATGGCGTTGATGTTGGTGTGCGGCACTGGCTCCTCGAACCAGGCGGGCCGGAACTGGTGGATGGCCTCGGCGAATTCTACGGCAGTGGGTACGTTGAACCGGCAATGGCCTTCGATCAACAGGTCGACCGTGGGACCGACGGCGTCGCGCACGGCGCGGATGATGTCCACGGAAAGATCGAAGTCGTAGCGCGAAAGCGTGCGCCAGGCTGAGCCAAAGGGATCGAACTTCAGCGCAGTGTAGCCACGACTGGCAACTTTCTTGGCTTTTTCGGCGAAGCTCGCGGGAGTACGTGGACCCCGATACCATCCGTTAGCATATGCGCGCAGCTTTTCGTGACACCGGCCGCCCCACAAGTTGTAGATGGGCTGGTTGGTGGCCTTGCCGATGATGTCCCACAGCGCGATTTCGATCGCCGCCACAGCGCACATGTGGATCTGCGCGCCTTCGGAATAAACGTCGCGAATGAGGCGCTGGGAAATGATCTCCACCTGGAACGGGTCCATGCCGATAACCAGCGGCCTCAATTCATGGATGGCGGTTTCGATGGTCTTGGCGAAGTAGTTGAGCGTGCCTTCGCCGACGCCGTGAATGCCCTCGTCGGTGGAGACTTTCGCAAAGAGCCAGTTCTTCCAGGGATTGCCGGCGATGTAAGTGTCGATCGCGGTGATGCGCATAAGAGGGAATTGTAGCGCGAGCGAGGAAGCGGTGGATCAGCGGGCGGTGGGGTGAAACACTTTGAGATCCAGTCCTGCAATGCTTCGGAAATGCCGTACATTGGCGGTCGCGAGTGGCGATCCAGTCTCGCGCGCGGTGGCCGCGATCAACGCGTCGGCGACCTGCAAGCCACCGCTTAGAGCGTGCTCCTCCATCAGGGTTGCGGCCACGTGGCTGATTGGCTCATTCAGTGGAATCACGTGGAAGCCGTGTTCCTGAAGAAAGCGGCGGATGATCCGGAGTTCCGCGCGATCGCGTGCCCCCTGGAACAATTCCATCAGGGACACAATCGACATTTCCGGGCTGTTCTGGGTAGCGATCAAGTCCGCGGCCCGCCGGTTGCCCCGAAAGAACCAGATGAGGACGTCAGTATCAAAGATCACGCGGCTGTCTCAGCTTGCGCACGTAGGCGCTGACATCCCCGAGATCCTTGCGGCCTTTCCACAGGCCAAACGCCTCGGACTTCCGCAGTTTCGCCGCACTAGATTTGGCGGCTGGAGCCACGATGCGCGCCTTCTCCTTGCCGCGCTGCAACACAGTGACGGATTCGCCGCGCTCGACGGCGCGGAGGATGTCTTTGGTTCGATATCGGAGATCAACCGTCGAAACGTTCATCGAGCCCCTTTTTCCATCTGTCTCGTTATTAGTATACATTACGATACCTGAGTGGACTTGTTATACTGAAATTTCCCATGCTCAGAGTGCGGTTTGCGCCGTCTCCCACGGGATTTTTGCATATCGGGAGCGCGCGCACATTTATCTTTAACTGGCTATACGCGCGCCGTCACGGCGGCACCATGATTTTGCGCATCGACGATACCGATATCGAGCGCAATACGCAGGCGTCGCTCGACTCGATTTTCGAAGGGCTGCAGTGGCTGGACTTGGGGTGGGATGAACAGTACCGGCAGTCGGAGCGGCTGAGGCTGCATAGAGACATGACCGAGGCGATCTTCCAAAAAGGTATGGCGTATCGTGATTTCACTCCGGCCGAAAGCGAGGAAGGGGAGAAGTCGCGCGCGGGCGCGGCCTGGCTGTGCAACGCCGGGATGCGCGAACTCACAAGCGAAGAAAGCGACCGGCGGGCGGCGGCGGGCGAGCCGTTTGTGCTGCGCTACAGAGTGCCACGCGATCCGGCGCGCGAGATTCAGTTCCGCGACGGCGTTTATGGCGAACAGGCGAAATCAACGGCCGATATCGAGGATTTCGCGTTGCTGCGGAGCGATGGGACGCCGACCTATCATCTGGCTTCCTGCGCGGATGACGCGGATCTGCGCATCAGCCATATCATTCGCGGGCAGGACCATCTGACGAACACTTTCAAGCACGTTTTGATTTTTGAAGCGCTCGGGGTTGAGCCGCCCACGTTTGCGCACCTGCCGCTGCTGATTGCGCCGGATGGAACCAAGCTTTCGAAACGGCGTCACGGGCCGGTGGTGAGCGTCACGACTTATCGCGATGCCGGATTTCTGCCCGAGGCGTTCATCAACTTCTTGTGCCTGCTGGGGTGGTCACCGAAGGACGACAGGGAGAAGATGTCGCGCGAGGATCTGATCGCGGCGTTTTCGTTCGAGGGGATCAACAAGTCGAATGCAGTAGTGAATTTTACGGAAGAGGATCCGTTCGATCCGAAGGCGGTTTGGCTGAACTCGCAGTACATTTACGCCATGCCCGTGGACGAGCTGGCAGCCAAGTTGCAGACATTTGTGCCCGCGGAGCCTCAAAAGGTGCGCGCCGCGACGCCGCTGATTCAGGAACGCATCAAGCTGCTGTGCGATGTGGCAACCGTCGCCGACTTCTTCTTCGTGGACGAGCTGCCGCCCTACGACCCAGCCGAACTGATCCCGCAAAAGGGCGACGCGGCCATGGCGTTGCGAGTGTTGGAGCAGGCGCGGGAGATTTTGCCAACGGTCGAGTTCACTCACGATGCGCTGGAAGCTGCGTTGCGCGCGGCCGCGGGCGGGCTTGGCGTAAAGGCTGGCCAAATGTTTCAGCCTATTCGCGTAGCCGTTTGCGGGCGCAAGAATGCTCCGCCATTGTTTGAGACCATGGCAGTGCTGGGCAAGGAAACCTGCCTCAAACGGATCGAGCAGGCGATCCAGAAGCTTCAAAATACCGTGGCCGCGAATTAACGCGAATCCACGCGAATAGAATTTAACTATGAGCATCGATCACAAGACCGAGCCGGAGGCCGTTGCCGCAACCGGGCCCTCGAATTTCATCCGCGAGATCATTCTCGACGATTTGAAGACCAACAAATGGGGCGGCCGGGTGCACACGCGGTTTCCGCCGGAGCCGAATGGCTATCTGCACATCGGGCACGCCAAGTCGATCAACATCAACTTCGGCCTGGCCGCGGAGTTCGGCGGCAAGTGCAACCTGCGGTTCGACGATACCAATCCGAGCAAGGAAGAGACCGAGTACGTCGATTCCATCATCGAAGATGTGCGCTGGCTGGGCGGCGATTTTGAAGATCGCCTCTTCTACGCCTCCGACTATTTCCAGCAGCTCTACGAATGGGCCGTGCAGTTGATCAAGGCCGGCAAAGCTTACGTCTGCGATCTCACCGCCGACCAGGTGCGTGAGTATCGCGGCACGCTCACCGAGCCGGGGCGCGAAAGCCCGTGGCGTAAACGGTCGATTCCAGAGAACCTCGAACTGTTCGAACGCATGAAAGCAGGCGAATTTCCCGATGGCGCGCGCACGCTGCGGGCAAAGATCGACATGGCGGCTCACAACTTGAACATGCGCGATCCTGTGATGTACCGCATACTGCACGCGGAACATCATCGCACGGGGGACACATGGTGCATCTACCCGATGTACGACTTCACGCACGGTGAATCGGACTCGATCGAGCGCATCACGCATTCGATCTGCACCCTGGAGTTTGAAGATCATAGGCCGCTGTACGATTGGTATCTCGAACAGTTGGGTATCTATCATCCGCAGCAGATCGAGTTCGACCGGCTCAACCTTACTTACACGCTGCTGAGCAAGCGGAAACTGCTGACGCTGGTGCAGGAAAAATACGTGAACGGGTGGGACGATCCGCGGATGCCGACCATCACGGGCATTCGCCGGCGCGGCTATACGCCGGAAGCTATTCGCAATTTCTGCCGTGCCATTGGGGTTTCGAAGACGAACGGGACTATCGAGCTCGGCCTGCTCGAACACCATGTTCGCGAAGACCTGAACAAGCGCGCGCTCCGAGTGATGGGCGTGCTGCGGCCGCTGCGTGTGGTGATCGACAACTATCCTGAGGGTCAGACGGAGGAGATGGAGGCGACCAACAATCCGGAAGACGCGAGCGCGGGCACGCGGAAGGTGCCGTTTTCGCGCGTGCTGTACATCGAGCAGGATGATTTTCGCGAAGATCCGCCGAAGCAGTATTTCCGGCTGTCCCCGGGCAAGGAAGTGCGGCTGCGCTATGGCTACTTTATTACGGCCAAAAGCGTAGTGAAGGACGCCACGGGACAGGTGGTGGAGATACATTGCACCTACGATCCTGCAACGCATGGCGGCAATGCGCCGGACGGCCGCAAAGTGAAATCGACCATTCACTGGGTCTCGGCGGCGCACGCCATCGAAGCCGAAGTCCGGCTGTACGATAACCTGTTTGCGGTGGAGAATCCGAATGCCGTGCCGGAAGGCCAGGAGTTCACCGTGAATCTGAATCCAAAATCCTTGGAGCTGGTGCCAGACGCGAAATTGGAGCCTGGGCTCCGCGGCGCCGCCGTGGGCACGCGCTATCAATTCGAGCGCCTGGGCTACTTCTGCGTCGATAAGGACTCAACCCCTGACAAGCTCGTCTTCAACCGCACGGTAGGGCTGCGCGACACCTGGGCCAAGATCGAGAAAGCGCAGCAGGGGAAGAAATGATCCTGCTGGGAATCGGTGGAATTCTGAGCGACGCCGCCAGCGCTATTCTGCGGGACGGCCACCTGGTAGCGGCTGTGGAGGAGTCGAAACTGGCGCGGCGGGTGCGTGCACCGCGCGGCGAGCTGCCCGAGGAATCCATCGAAATGTGCCTCGCGCTCGCCAAAGTGCGCGCCGAGGATGTGGATTGCGTGGCCGTAGCGCGTCCCATTCCGGCGGCGACGGAAAGCGGACTGCACCTGAAGCTGCGCTCGCGTTTCCCCAAAAGCCGGATGGCGCTGATCGACCATCACCGCGCGCACGCAGCCTCGGCGTTTTATGCGTCTCCCTTCGAGGACGCAACCGTTCTGGTGCTCGACCGGCATGGCGATTTTCGCTGCGGCTCGCGCTGGCATGCCGAGGGCGGCCAGTTGCTGCGCTTGGATAAGGAGCTGTACGCGCCCGACTCCCTGGGAGAACTCTATGGCCGCGTGACGGAGCTGCTCGGCTTCAACGCGAATGCGGATGAGCACAAGGTGCAGTGGCTCTCGGCGACGGGCGAAAACGGCCACCGCGAGCTGTTTTTGGAAATCCTCCAGTGTTCCGCCAGCATTTGGCCCAGTCTCGACCGCTCGTATTTCGATGCCGAGCGGATGACCCACGGCGGCTTCAGCGCCAAGTTCTTCGAGCGCATCGGGCTTCAGGATCGTGCGACGATTCCGGAACCCGAGCGCCCCCGGCTGGCCGCGGGCTTGCAGCACGCCATCGAAAGCGCGGTGCTGAGTATGGCCGGCGATGGCGGCAATCTGTGTCTGGCGGGCGGCCTCGCCATGAACGCGCTCCTGGTGCGCGCGCTCGAAGCCTCTGGAAAGTTCGATGGTGTGTTTGCGCAGCCGGCGGGAGGAAACTCCGGCACGGCGCTGGGCGCGGTGTTCGAGGCCTGGCACGGCCTGTATCACGAGCGTGGCCGCGTTTCGCTGGGGAATCTGTGCTGGGGGCCCAGCTATTCCGCCGAGCAGATCAAACAGGTGATCGAGAACTGCAAACTGCGCTTCCGCTACCTGCTGACGGCCGAAGAGCTGATCGATACAGCCGTCGCGCAGCTCAGCGAGAACAAGATCGTGGCGTGGATGCACGGGCGCATGGAGTTCGGCCCGCGCGCGCTCGGCAACCGCAGCATTCTGGCCTCGCCGCACGATCCGTACTCAGCGGAGAATCTGAACGCCTACATCAAGCACCGGGAAAGCTTCCGCAAATTCGCGGCATCGGTGCCCGCCGAGCTGGCGAGCGAATATTTCGACGTGGGAACGAACGCGCGCTATCTGGCCACGGCCGGCCGCGTGCGCGAACACTATCGCGAATGCTTCAAGAGCGCGCTGCTGGGCCGCGACCTGATCCGCGTCCACGCAGTCGACGAGGCAGACAATCCCCTGTATTGGAAACTGCTCCACACGGCGGGCAAGAAGACCGGCCTGCCGGTGCTCTACAACACGTCATTCAATCTCTTCGGCGAGCCGCTAGTCTGCACCCCCCGCGACGCCGTGCGGAGCTTTTACTCATCGGGAATCGACGCGCTGTTTGTAGGCAATTTCTTCTTGCAGAAGTGAGAGGGAGCGGCCGTCCACGCTAGCGGCGACCGCGAGGTCTTTAGGGTACTCTAGGAAAGTAGAACCACGAATCGGATTCTACCCGGAGGCTACATATGAAATGGTCGATCCTATTGCCGTCGCTCCTTGCGCTAGCGGGTTCCGCATCTCCGCAACAGATACCCAGACATAGCCCTTCTAACGCAATGCACAATCCAGCGAAGCCTGAACCGAGGATCGCTTCACAGGTGGGCACCGGGGAAAACATCGTTACCCATTTGGCTGATGGCGACGGGTGGAAGTCCACGATCACGATCATCAACCTGTCGCAGAGCAAGGACGCGGTGTATTCCCTGAATTTCTACGGCGACGACGGAAACCCGCAGTCGTTTTCGTTTGAAGGACTGGGGGACAACACCAGCGTCCAAGGCGCACTGAATCCAGGGGGCTCAATTGTGCTGGAGACGACAGGAACAGGTTCCCTTATCGAGGGGTGGGCCCAATTTGACTCAAGCACCTCCGCGTACATTAGCGGTTTTGCGGTGTTTTCGAACGGCAACGGGAACGAGGCGGCGGTGCCGTTTGAGTCCGAGATCGCGGGCGATCAGATCTTGTCGTTCGATAACACGGGCGGATACGGCATGGGTGTAGCTTTGGCAAACTCTGACTCCGAAACCGTCAAGATATCCGCTACGTTTAGGGAGAAAGACGGAAGCATATTGGGTACCGACACATTCATGATGGGCTCAATGACTCACACGGCATTCATCTTTGCCAACCGGTGGCCGTTTACAGCAGGAAGGAAAGGCATTGTCTATTTCGCGCCCACAGACAGTTTTGGTACAGCCTCCGGACTGGCGATTCTGGGTCTGAGATATACTCCAGAGCTTGCGTTCACATCTGTGACATCGCTGCAGGCCACTACACTGGATTAGCGATCCTACGGCAACGATAGCGTGCCGTTCGGATGGGCGGTTATCGTCGAACTTGTCGTGGAATGCCCATAACGCTTTCCTATGCGCAGGTGCCAGGATGCCACTTAAAAATGAAGCTGGCGACGTCTGTATCAACGACCAGTCTGGCCGTTGCAATCGGAGGAGAGGTCAGCGTGACGCTGCTCATAGATGCGGCGAACGAACTCTTCGGATTCCTCCTCCGGCCCTGGGTCGGTGTGGCTCAATAGACGATCGAGCGAACGCACCGTTCCGGATCAGGTTGGGCGGGTCTTTGACGGGCTGTGTTGGCACACGATCCATCTCGACGATCATTCTAGCGCGGTTGGCGGCTGAAAGCAGCAGCCCGTGGAAGCCCGTGGAAGCTGCCGTGGAATGCCTATTGCGCAAGGTGGTAGGTCCCAGCGCCGTGGGCACAAGGTTCACGGCCCCCCTACGGCAACTTCTTCAAGTCCGGTTCCGCGGCCTCGCCATGAACGCGCTCCTGGTGCGCGCGCTCGAAGCCTCTGGAAAGTTCGATGGTGTGTTTGCGCAGCCGGCGGGAGGAAACTCCGGCACGGCGCTGGGCGCGGTGTTCGAGGCCTGGCACGGCCTGTATCACGAGCGTGGCCGCGTTTCGCTGGGGAATCTGTGCTGGGGGCCCAGCTATTCCGCCGAGCAGATCAAACAGGTGATCGAGAACTGCAAACTGCGCTTCCGCTACCTGCTGACGGCCGAAGAGCTGATCGATACAGCCGTCGCGCAGCTCAGCGAGAACAAGATCGTGGCGTGGATGCACGGGCGCATGGAGTTCGGCCCGCGCGCGCTCGGCAACCGCAGCATTCTGGCCTCGCCGCACGATCCGTACTCAGCGGAGAATCTGAACGCCTACATCAAGCACCGGGAAAGCTTCCGCAAATTCGCGGCATCGGTGCCCGCCGAGCTGGCGAGCGAATATTTCGACGTGGGAACGAACGCGCGCTATCTGGCCACGGCCGGCCGCGTGCGCGAACACTATCGCGAATGCTTCAAGAGCGCGCTGCTGGGCCGCGACCTGATCCGCGTCCACGCAGTCGACGAGGCAGACAATCCCCTGTATTGGAAACTGCTCCACACGGCGGGCAAGAAGACCGGCCTGCCGGTGCTCTACAACACGTCATTCAATCTCTTCGGCGAGCCGCTAGTCTGCACCCCCCGCGACGCCGTGCGGAGCTTTTACTCATCGGGAATCGACGCGCTGTTTGTAGGCAATTTCTTCTTGCAGAAGTGATTCACTCTCTCACTGCTTCTCGTAAACCAGCTTCAGCGTCATCGCCGCGCCATTGGCGTCTGTGCCTTTGGCCGTTATGGTCATGGTCTTGCCGTTCTTCGAAATCACCGAACGTCCACTGGCGTGATACTTTCCATTCGTCTGTTTGGCTTCGTAAGTGAAGCTATTGGCGTTCACCTGCTTGATCGAGATGCTGTCATACGGTGATCCCGAGCCCGTGACCGCAGCCGCGGAGCCATCGTATTTTGCCGTATAGCTAGCGTTGATCGCGCTGCCATCCGCCTTTTCTCCCGTATTCGTGACCTTCACGCCGTCCGGAGCCGCTTCCCGCACCGAAGTCAGGCTCTTCACCGGGATTGGCGCGGGTGTGTACTTGGATTTCGCGATGTTGACCTTCCAGGTGCCAATGGAATTGTCGGCGCCCAAAACGGCCACGGTGGTGATTGCCAAAACGGCCAGAGCACGGCTGAACATACTTCGCATGTGTGAGTCTCCTCTTGAGATCAGGTTGACGTTTCAGAAGTGCTGTTCGTAGCCAGCGGTGCCGATCGTCCCCGTTACGGCGTCCGCCTGGTGGAAAATACAACACGCCGATCGCCCAAACAGCATCCCCTTCGATCAGCGATGGGCATTAATCTTACCACAGAATCAGGGCCCTGAACGGCAATGCAGCCTGGCTTACGGCACTCCGATCGCTACAACGTTTCCCACGCCTACTTTCCATATTGCTTAGCAGCCTTGCCAATCGATGGACCGGCCTTGGCGAGATCTTGTGGGTTCATGATCGGCCGCAACGAGACTTTTGCGTTGAACGCGAGAAACCACGGCTCCGCCACCGCCGGAATCTCGGATGTGTCCTTCATGTCGAAAACGATGGAGGCCGACCGGTTTCCCCTCTCGTCCGCGAAGAAATACGCCGCTTCCGGCTTGAGGTCAGCTAAAATCTGTTCGACAGTGGAACCCAGGGTTCCGGCCTTGGCAGCGGCATTTCCGGCATCAACAGGAATCGATACTCTCAGCAACATTCGCATAGTGGTTTCCTCCTTCAAGGAAAAGGCCGCGAACGATTATACAGGACTAGTGTTTGTGGAAGGAGCTTTCCGGGCGGTTGTCAGGCTAATTGGACGCAGAGGTAGTGAGACAATAGAATCTTTCCCGTGATATCAGGCCGTCTAGAGTCCTCCCTACAAAGGCTGGACCCCCCAGCCAGTCAATGGATCAAGGACCACGATCGGCAGCAATTCCAGGCTGAGGGCTACATGGTGGTACGAAACGTGGTTCCTGCAAACATCACGGGCAATGCAGTTCATGAGATTGCCGCGTTCGTGGGCGCCGACCTTGCTGACCGCGCGACATGGTATGGCGGCGCACCGCAGCTTGACGGCATTGTCCCGATGCACCATGCCCAATCGCTGTGGGACATCCGGCAGTCCCTGAATCTCTACCAGGTCTTCACGGAGTTCTATGGAAACCAGCGGCTCGGAGTGGACATGAACCGCTGTATTTTTCGCCCCCCAGTCCATCCCGGCTTTCCGACGATCAGTCACGGAACCATTCACTGGGACGCTGACCCGAGGGTGCCGGGGCCGGGTTTGTTGCAGGGCGTTGTATTATTGACCGACGTTGGCCGCGATGCGGGTGGTTTCCAGTGCCTGCCTGAGGTTTATCAGAACCTGGACGCGTGGCTTGAACGGTACGCGCACTGGGACGATTTTGATTTCTTCAATCCAGGGTTGGATCACCAGAAGACGACACAAATCGAGGGTAAGGCGGGCGACGTCATTTTGTGGTCCACCAAGCTGCCGCACGGCACTGCAACCAATTTGTCGAACCGCCCAAGGGTCGCGGCGTTCGTTTCCATGGCGCTGGCTACCGATGACGCACAACTTCGCGAGTCGATGAAGACGTGGTGGCTGACAAGACGAGCCCCCGATTACTGGCGAGGTCTGCCCGGACAAGTTGATCCTGAGCCGGGAGCCCCCGCGGTGCTTTCGGAGCTAGGCCTGAAGCTTATTGGTGTATTGCCCTGGTAGCATGACTGCGATCACTTCAGTGGTATGGTAATTTGGCATGGCGACCCAAAAGATCACCGTCACCCTTGACGACGATCAGGTTAAGGAAATTCGCGCTCTGGTAGCAGCGGGACAGGCGCCAAATGTTTCTGCTTTCGTGCAGCACGCCGTGGGTGTTGCTCTGCACGACGCGGCGGGATGGAAAGAGATGCTGAACGACGCACTGCGGCAAACCGGTGGACCCTTAACCAAAAAAGAACGCGAATGGGCTGACTCGTTTCTCTCTCCGCGGGAGCGCAAGAGGGTCCCAAGAAAAGGGAAGGCTGCGTGAGTGGCGTCACCTTCGACGCTGGTGGTCTGATTGCACTGGACCGACGATCGGCGGGTGCTGGCATTGGTCGCGCGCGCGGCAGAACGTGGGATGCGGATCACGATCCCAGCGACGGCGCTGGCACAAGCCATTCGCAACCCTGCCCGGCAGGCTCGGCTCTCGCGGCTCATTCGACAAGCCGGTACGGACCTCATCGCGCTCAACGGACCGGATGCCACGGCTGTCGGTCTCCTATTGGCGCGAACCGCGACGGCCGACGTCGTCGATGCCCACGTCGTTGTTTGTGCGCGCAGGGCTGGGCAGGTCCTCGTCACCAGCGACGCAGCCGATCTTAGGCGAATCGCTCCCGACCTACAATTGCTGCCTGTATAGTCACGGCCCTTTACGGCAGCGCCTTCAGATCCGGTTCCACCCACGCCCGGCGCGCTTCCACGGACTTCACCACGTCTATCCCGTAATACTCTTTGAACAAATCCCGGCGCGGGCCCAGTTCTTCCACGACTGTGCGCACAGCTTCTAATCGCGGAGTCTTGAGCGGAAGCTGAGCGAGGCGCTGTTTGACAATCGCCATCCAAAACACAGTTAGCGTCTCGTGATAACCGCTGTGATCCGTATTGCGCGTACCAACGCAGTGGTTGTAGTGCCGGATGCCCAAGCGCATGCGGTCGGTCGCAACTTCGAGCGGATAGTCGAACAAATAGCAGCCCGCGACGGTGAGGTGCGCATCGTGATTCCAGTCCGCCTTAGGCCAAGTTCCGTGCTCGAACGCCTTCAGGAAGCCGGCGAAATGCTCCTCGTTGGCGAAAATGCCGCATGTGGATTCAAAAGGATCCATGCGGTATAGTTTACTATATTAAGAATTTTATGCAAGATACATTGGAATCGAAAGTAATTGGCAAGCTGATGCGGGACGGGCGTGTCTGCTGGTCGGAACTGGCGGAGATCGTGGGGCTCTCGGCGCCCGCGGTGGCCGACCGTGTCCGCCGCCTCGAACGGCACGGTGTGATCAAAGGATATGCGGCGATCGTGGACGCGGCGGCTGTTGGATATCCGCTAATGGCCTTCGTCTCCGTAGTCCTCGACCGGCCGAAGGGTCGCGCCGCGTTTCTGGAGCGCGTCCGTCGAACGCCGGAGATTGCCGAATGCCATCACGTGACCGGCGACGACGATTACCTGCTCAAAGTGCGCTGCCGAGGCCCGCAGCACCTCGATGAGCTGTTGTCCGTCTCGATCAAAGGATCACCGGAAGTTGTACGGACGAAAACGACCATCGTGCTCTCAACAGCGAAAGAGTCGGTCGTGTTGCCCCTCACTTCATCAAATGCCGCTTCAGAAAATCCTCGGAAGCGTGGTAAGCCGCGAGCCAATGCGCGTGCATCAGAAAATCGTGGACCTCGTCGGGGAAGATGAGCTCCTCGAACTGCACGTTCTGCTTACGCAACGCCTCCACCAGCATGACCGTCTCAGTGAAAGGAACGTTGCGGTCGTCATCGCCGTGAATCAGCAGCACGGGCGAGCGCCATTGCTTCACCGCGGCCATGGGGGATGACTCGAACGCGATGCGCGCGTCGTCCTGCTGCTTCTGCGGATCGTACGAGGGCGTGAAATTCCCGATCACCTCGTTCCAATCGTGCACCCCGTGGAAGTCCACGCCGGCCGCGAACAGATCCGACGCGCGTGCGAGACCGAGGGCGGTCAGGTAGCCGCCATATGAGCCGCCCCACAGGCCGATGCGCGCGGGATTGACATCCGGGCGGCCGCGGAGATAGAGACCGGCGCCCACCACGTCATTGAACTCGCTCGCTCCGCGCGCGCCATAGTTGAGCGCCTCGCGGAAATCCAGCCCGTACCCGATGCCACTGCGATAGTTCACCGAGAGCACAATGAATCCGCGGCTCGCCAGATACTGATTCATTGCGTAGGCATTGTTGTAGTAATACATGTAGTGCCAGCCGAGCAGCATCTGCCGCCGCGATCCGCCATGGAAGAAAACCACGGCCGGCCGGCGTTCGCCCGCGCGCATGGTGACCGGCACGAACAGTTGCCCGTGGATCTGCATGCCGTCGGCGGCGGAGATCATGACGGCCTGCGGCATGACAAGCTTATCGGCCGGAAAGTCGGCGGGAATCGCGTCGGGTGCGAGATCCTTGGGTGCGGCGGACTCGACGGTGATCGCCGGACGCGCCGGTTGCTGCGCGCCGGAACGGAGGAAGGCGATGGCCTTGCCGTCACTGGTCACCACGGGCGACCACTCGATGCCTTCTCCGCTGGTGATGGGAGTTGCTCCGAGATGATCCGCCGCGATTTTCCAGAGATGGCGACGATCGATGTCCGCCTGGTTGGAGGAGTACACCAGCTCGCGGCCGGTAGGGGTCAGCGTCACGTGCTCGACTTCGAATTCGCCTGGTGTGAGGTCGAGCGGTGTGCCGAGAGTGGATGCACCCGTCACCTCCAGCGAATAAAGGTGTACCCACCCGGAGCGTTCCCACGGAAACACCAGACGCTTGCCCGCCCACATCAACTGATCGCGCGCCACAATGCCATGAAACACGCTGCCGCGTCCCTGTTCCGCTTTCCATACGAGTTGGCCGCGACCGGTTTTCACATCGGCTATGCGGATCGACCACGGTTCTCCCGTCCGCTGCCGTCCGAAGGTTACGTACGACGCTGGCGCCCGAATGAAAGCGACTTTCTGGGAATCGGCCGACCATACAGGCTCGAGATCGCGGTCCACGCCGGGGTCAAGATAGCGCAAGGCGTTCGATGAAGGTTCGAACACGCCGATGAAACTGTGATCACCACGGCTGCTGACAAATGCGAGCTTCGTCCCGTCCGGCGACCAGCGCAGCGACTCCGCCTTACCGCGGGCGTGCACCGCTTGTGTTGGTTTCTCGCCGCCTTCGAGCGCCGCCATCCAGATCTGATCCTTTTGGATGAAGGCAACGCGATCGCCCTTAGGAGAGACGGCCGGGGAGTGGCCTTCCACCAATCGGCGCGCTGCGCCACCTTCCGACGAAACCATCCAGATCACCTGCTCCGCTCCGGCGATGTAGCTGCGCGGGTTGGGAATGTCGCGGCCCATGTCGAAATCGCCGCCACGGACATAGATGAGTGATTGTCCATCGGGCGTCCACTGCACTTGGTCGATCGCCTGCCCGTCATCTTCGGTGTAGCTGGTGACTTGCCGGCCTCGATAATCCGGCGGCGCGGCCACCCACAGATTGCGCGCACCCCGCGCGTTGAGCTGCCACCCGACCTTGCCGCCCGTGGGTGACGCCACAAGATTGTCAGGAAAAGGCGCTCCAGTAACCTGCTCCAGCGTGAATGATTGCTGCGCCGCCAGTGACCCGGCAATGAGCGGAACAAGGACGGTCACCGATCGAATGGACATGTACAGATTGTAGACCTGTAGCACGGGGGTACCGCCGGTTCTACGGGACACCCGCGGCCTTTCACTACAATGATTCTGAGGAACTCATGTCCAAGCTATCCATCCGTGATCTCGATCTAAAAGGCAAGCGTCTTTTCATTCGTGTGGATTTCAACGTGCCGCTCGCGTCCGGGGGCCAGGAAATCACCAGCGACAAGCGCATCAAGGCGTCGCTCCCCACCATTCAGTACGCGCTCGAACACGGCGCGGGGCTGATTCTCGCTTCGCATCTCGGCCGCCCGAAAGGCAAGCCCAATCCCGAGATGAGCCTGAAGCCGGTGGCGCAGCGTTTGCAGGAGCTGCTGGGACGCCCAGTCAAAATGGCGCCCGATTGCATTGGCCCGGAAGTCGAGGCCATGAAGCCCGCGCCCGGAGCTGTGCTGCTGCTGGAGAATCTCCGATTCCATCCCGAAGAGGAAAAGAACGATCCCGGCTTTTCGAAGAAACTCGCCGCGCTTTGCGATCTGTACGTCAACGATGCCTTCGGCTCCGCGCACCGCGCCCACGCGTCAACAGTTGGCATGATTGCCTTCGTGCCCAAGGCGGCGGCCGGCCTGCTGATGGAGCAGGAGCTGAAATATCTCGGCATGGTGACCACGAACCCCGCGCGCCCTTCCATCGCGATTCTCGGCGGTGCGAAAGTTTCCGACAAGATCGAAGTGATTTCGAACCTGGCGAAGATCGTCGACAAGCTGCTCATCGGCGGCGCCATGGCGTATACGTTTCTGAAGTCGCAAGGCCAGCCTGTAGGCAAATCGCTGGTGGAAGATGACAAGCTCGATCTCGCCCGCGATCTGCTTGCGAAATTAGGCGCTAAGCTGGTGCTGCCGGTCGACCATGTAGTGGTTTCCGAGCTGAAAGAAGGCGCGCCGAACGAGGTCGTTGACACAGTGCCGGACGGCAAGATGGGCGTCGACATTGGCCCGAAGACGATCGACGCATTTTCGAAAGTGATCGCCGGCGCCAAGACCATCATCTGGAATGGCCCCATGGGCGTATTCGAAAAACCGCCCTTCGACAAGGGAACCGTCGCCGTCGCGAAAGCCGTAGCGCAATCCGGCGCCGTATCCGTGGTGGGCGGCGGCGATTCGGAAAAAGCCGTGAAATCCGCCGGAGTCACCAGCAAGATCTCCCACGTCTCCACCGGCGGCGGCGCATCCCTCGAATTCCTCGCCGGCATCGAACTCCCCGGTGTGGCCGCGCTAACGGACAAGTAGTCCGCGCCTGTGATAAATTGCGCGCATGAAACTTTTGCCCTTTGCTTTTTGCCTCTTGCCTTTTGCCTTCCCGGCGCCGTCCGCCGCGCAAGTCTTCACGTTCACAAAAGAGCAGCTGATCGAATATACGCAGAAGAATCCGTTCGACCGCTTCGAGGACGGCCGGCCCAAGGTGCCTGACGCGCTACTCGAAAAGTGCAAGGATCTCTCCGCGGAGGAAGTCTGGGCCGTGCTGCCTGGCGCGAAGTTTCGCAATCAGTACGAAGGCAACTGGCAGATCCTGCATCCCGAGAAGAAGCTGGTGGGACGCGCGGTCACGGCGCAGTTCATGCCCTACCGGCCGGATGTCGCCGATGTCTCCGAGGCGCACGCGCAGGCTCGCGCGCGCGGCAATGGCAGGGAACGCGACAACGCCAACCAGCGCGTCATCGATTCTCTGCAACCCGGCGACGTGCTGGTTGTCGACCTTTTCGGCAAAATCGAAGACGGCACGATCGTCGGCGACAATCTCGCGACGGCCATTTACGCCGAGACCAAAACCGGCTTGGTGGTCGACGGAGCTGTTCGCGATCTCGAAGGCATCTTTCCCATCGGCATGCCGCTCTACGCTCGTGGCGCGCATCCCACGCCGATCGGCAATGTGATGCTCACCGGCGTTAATGTCCCCATTCGCATCGGAAGCGCCACCGTGATGCCCGGCGATGTCGTTTTCGGAGACCGCGAAGGCGTATACTTCATTCCGCCGCAACTGGTGCAAAAGGTCCTGGACAAAGCGGACATAACCCACATTCACGACGAGTGGACCAAAATGAAGCTGCTCACCGGCAAGTACAAGTCGAGCGAAATTTATCCCAGCCCGACCGACCCGGCGCTGAAGAAAGAGTACCAGGAGTATTTGGAGAAGAAGTTAGGCCACAAGGCGAGTGCGGAGTAGGCGGCTGCCGGCCTGTCGTAACATGACCCACCTCCTTGCCAAGCCGCGACCGCAGGAAGCGGTGCCCTAACATTTTCTGGCCGCGACAGACCACTAGCGAGCTTTCGAAATCCTGAGCGGATAAGCGGCCAGCAGAATGCCGTAACGCTCAGGACCTCTCCGGCCCGAGCGCCTTTGGCGTGAACATGCCGTTCGCGCTATAACAAAGCTTGTCCCGCAAAATTGCTCTGTCCGTTTTGGTTATGTTGGCGGCCGTCTCCGGCGCCAATCGTCATGACGCATGGGAGGTCATTGGCCCCGGCGGAGGTGGCGCGCAATTCTTCCCCGCCATCAATCCTCAAAACCCAAACGATGTGTTTGTGGCCTGCGACATGACCGGCGCTTACGTCTCGCACGATGGCGGCAGTTCCTGGCGCATGTTCAACCTCGGGCAGGTCGCCAAGGGCTTCACCTTCGATCCGAGCGATGCCCGAACCGTTTACACACGCACCGCGGGAGAGCGCGCCGATGGCCGCGGCGGAGCGCTTTGGCGCAGCACGGACGCAGGTGATACCTGGAGGCTCGTTTATCCCGATCCGTCTACCGTCACCGGCGTTTTCCAAAACAGTGACCACGGCACAAACTACATCGCGAGTTCCGCCGACACGCCTGGAGAAGTCGAGGCTCTGGCCGTCGATCCCGCCGATTCGCACGTTCTGTACGCAGCTATGCTGCGGAATCGTGCGACGCGATTGTTTGTCTCCGAAGACTGGGGCAAAACCTGGAAGCCGTCGGCCGATCTTGACGGCGGTGGCCGGGCCATCGTCATCGATCCCAATTCACCCACCGGCGATCGCACGGTGTACGTGATTGGCTACGCATCCGTGGCCGTCCGCAAGGCAGGAACCTGGCAGAATGGCCCCGCGCCGCTTGCCGCGACCTCACTTCTCGATGCTGGTCTCGGTTTTGCCGGCGGCAAGCCGGTCATCTATGCCGTCGCCGAGACTGGTGTGTTTGTGTCGGACGATGGTGGCGCATCGTGGCGCGAGTCTAAGCTGCCCGGCGAGTCACCCGACCTGCGCGCCATTGCCACCAGCGCCAGTCAAGGCAACGTTGCTTATCTCTCCTACAACAGGCTCACAGTCGGCGGCGAGCGTTATTTCGGCGTGGCCAAAACAACCGACGCTGGACGCACCTGGACGCTCGTGTGGCAGGAAACGTCCAGCCAACCGGCGAAGAATGTTCATGACGGCTGGATCACCGGACGCTTCGGTCCGTCATGGGGCGAGAACCCGCTGCATGTCGCCGTGGCGGCCGTCGATCCGAATCTCTGCGTTGCTACCGATATGGGGCGGACGATGCGCACTCGCGACGGCGGCAAGACCTGGGAAGGCGTCTATGCGCACCGTCTCGATGACCAATCCAATACCACGACGGGACTTGACGTCACCACCAACTACGGCGTGCATTTCGATCCGTTCGATCGCCAGCGAGTATTCATCACGTACACCGACATCGGCTTGTTTCGCAGCGAAAATGGCGGGCGTGGATGGATCAGCTCGACGGAAACCGTTCCGCGCCGGTGGACAAACACAACCTACTGGATGACGTTCGACCCCAAAGTTCGCGGCCGCGTATGGGCCGCCGTGAGCGGCGTCCACGATCTGCCGCGCCCCAAGATGTGGCGTCACAGGTCAACCGCCACGTACGACGGAGGTGTCGTGGTCAGCGACGATGGCGGGCGCACCTGGCGCGTCTCCAACAAGGGCATGCCGCAGACCGCCGCGACTCACATCCTGCTGGATGCCTCCAGCCCCGAGGACGCGCGCGTATTGTACGTCACCGGTTTCGGGCGCGGCGTTTTCAAATCCACCGACAGCGGAAAATCCTGGGCGCTCAGGAACGACGGCCTGCCCCAGAACGAACCATTCGCCTGGCGCTTGGCCGAAGGCCCTGATCGTGCGCTCTATGTCGTCCTGGCGCGCCGCAGCGAGGATAGCAGTTTCGGCACCAGCAACGACGGCGCTCTTTACCGCTCGTCCGACGCCGCCGCACACTGGACCAGGATCGCGTTGCCCACCGGTGTGAACGGCCCTAACGGAATCGCCATTGACCCAAAGGATCCCGCGCGACTATATCTCGCAGCCTGGGGCCGTCCATCCAAACAGCAGGCAATTTCCGGCGGCATCTGGATCTCCTCCGACGGCGGCGCGACCTGGCGCAATACGCTGTCGCGCGATCAGTACGTCTACGATCTAACGATCGATCCGCGCAACCCGGACATTCTGTATGCTTGCGGCTTCTCTTCTTCCGCCTGGCGCTCTACCGATCGCGGCGAAACTTGGCAGCGTATCCGCGGTTTCAACTTCAAATGGGGCCACCGCGTGATTCCAGATCCACTCGACGCTTCCAAGATCTACATCACCACTTATGGCGGCAGCGTCTGGCACGGCCCGGCAGCCGGTGATCCGCAGGCGAAGGAAGACATCGTTACGCCGGAGGTAGCGTACGGGCGATGATTTCAGCCCCAACGGCTCAGGAACTCGATGCGGTTCATCATATCCTCGTGTGATGTGGCGGCGACCAAGCGAAGCAGCCGTCGTAATTGATCACTTCCCGAATAACGCTGTTGTCGCGCGAGAATCATTCCAGCGTGAGGCTTATTCGCGGCAATCCAAGCCGTGTGGAGTTGGTAAAAATCTGCCACGTTGAAACTGTAGAGGACGCGCGCGCGCTCGGCCGCATACTCCAGTTGGAGCTCGTCCGGACTCTGGATCAAGCCAGCGTCAACTGCCGTGATCGTGTCGACGCCGTTCGCCCGCAGAGCGCCAACCAGAGCGAGATGCATAGCGTCTTCATCGATATAAAGTTGGATCCGGCTCACGAGCTAGCGTGAGATTTCGCCGGCGTGATGGCTCTCGATGTCGGCGGCCGTTGATTCCTCAATCTCCAGATCCGCATCGATTTCGGATCGATTGGCGTGGTAGTAGGCGAGAGCGGCATGAACCTGGGCTAGCGAGATGTGCCCGAAGGCTGCTGAAATTTCCTCGGGCGTCAACCCAAGCTTGTGCCACTGGGCAATTCGCCGCACGGTCACGCCGGTTCCAGCCACGCAAGGCCGGCCGCCGTGCACATTGGCTTTCCGTTCAATCAGCGATCCTATGTCGATAGTGGCAGGCACAAGCGACCCTGCTATCTATTATAGATGACGGCCTGCGAACCTCACCGTACTTGCCCCTCGACTTCCCGCAACCACTCCGGCCGCTTCAGTACTTCGCGCGGCTTCGAGCCGTCGGGCGGCCCGATGATGCCATCCCTGTGCATCATGTCGAGTATGCGCGCCGCGCGGCCGTAGCCTAGGCGCAGGCGGCGTTGCAGCGTTGAGGTCGATGCTTTGCCCATTTCGAGCACCACGCGCAGCGCTTCTTCGTACATCGGGTCCTGCTCGCCCAAGCCGTCGCCTTCCTCATCGGAGATCTCGCCCTCTTCCGCCGGTGGCGCCAGCAGTAGCGACTGGTCGTACTCGGGAGCGGCCTGCTCCTTCCAGAAATCCACCACGCGGTTGATCTCGTTTTCGGTGACGAAGGCCCCGTGCACGCGCGTCAGCCGCGAAGATCCCGGCGGCAGGAACAGCATGTCGCCTTTGCCCAGCAAGTGCTCGGCGCCCATCACGTCCAGAATGGTTCGCGAGTCCACGCGCGTGGCCACGCGGAAGCTGATGCGGGCAGGGAAGTTGGCTTTGATCAGGCCAGTAATAACATCAACGCTCGGCCGCTGCGTGGCCAGCACCAGATGCATGCCCACCGCGCGCGCCATCTGCGCGAGGCGCGTTACGGATTCCTCCACGTTGCGGCCCTCAATCATCATCAGGTCGGCGAGTTCGTCGATGAGGATCAATATGTACGGCAGCGGCTGCGGCTCGTCCGCCGCCTCTTCGAACAAATCGCGCGGCACTTCCTGCTGGAGCTTGCGGATCTTCTTGTTGTACTGGTCGATGTTCCGCACACCCTGCTCCGCCAGCACGCGCAACCGGCGTTCCATCTCCAGCACCGCGTTGCGCAGCGCGTTGGTGGCTTTGCGCGGATCCGTGATCACCGGCGTCAACAGATGCGGAATGCCCTCGTAGAGCCCCATCTCCAGCCGCTTTGGGTCCACCAGAATCATGCGCACATCATCCGGCGTCGACTTGTAGAGCACCGACATGATGAGCGAGTTGATCATGACGCTCTTGCCCGATCCGGTCGATCCGGCAATCAGCAGGTGCGGCATGGAATCGAGCGCCGATACCTTGATGCGCCCGTTGATGTCCTTGCCCAGCGAAATCGTGAGGTGGGAATGCGAACCCGCGAACTCCTCCGATTCGAATACCTCGCGCAAGCTGATCAATTCGCGACGCGTGTTGGGAACCTCGATGCCCACCGTCGGCTTCCCCGGAATACGCTCGATCAGGATGGATTCGGCTTGCAACGCCATGCACAGGTCTTCGTTCAGCGTGGTAATGCGCGTGTACTTGATGCCGGCTTCCGGCTTGAATTCGAAGGTTGTCACCACGGGACCGGGATTGATCTGCACCACCGATCCCAGCACGTTGAACTCTTCGAATTTCGATTTCACTCGCGCCGCGATGTCCTTCAGCTCCTGCTCATCGTAGGCTGTGCGGCCGGGCGACTCATTCAGAAGGGCGGTCGTGGGCAGGCGGAAATTGGTCGATACGTGCCGCGGCTCTGGGACCGCGCGGGGCCCCGATCGCTTCGTGACCGCCGAAGCGGCTGGCTCTTCGAGTGGGCATATCGGTATGTCTTCCGGCGCAAAATCGAGAGCGGGCTGCGCCGGCATCTGCTCGCCCGGCTCGATCACCATGGGCAGCGGCTCGGGGTCCGACACCATCGCCTCCACCGGTTGCCGCCGCGCGGCTCGCGCCGCCGCCCGCTCTTCGGCTCTCAAACGCGCTCTCTCACGCCGTCGCTCGATCCTGCGCTTACGGCGCTCCTCCAGCCACTCTCGGATGCCGGCCAGTGGAACCTGTAGCCAGGCCATGGGAGCGGCCAGCCACCCTTGCAGCATGGAAAGCGTGAAGGTTGAAACCAGGTAAACAGAAACCACCATCACCGTCAGCGTCACCAGTACCGCGCCCGCTCGATTCAGCGCGGCCACCAGCGCGTGCGCCAGCAGCATGCCCACGAGGCCGCTTGCCGGCAGACCGAAAACGTGAAACTCCGGCCCTTCTCCCAGCACCGCGCACAAGCTCGATCCCAGCATCAGAAAACCGGCCAGCTTCACGCCGGGGTCTACAATCGTGTCGGAGCGAATCCACTTCCAACCCAGTACAAACACCCCCGCCGGAATCAGCAGCGCGGCCAGTCCGAATGTTTGCAGAAGCAGATCCGAGAGGTACGAACCCACATATCCGGCCAGGTTTTGCGGCGCGTGGGCGCTACTGGTCGCGGTATTCCACGAAGGGTCGTAGGTCCGGTAAGAGATCAGGCTGAACAGCACCAGCAGGCCGAACGCGAGGAACACGAATCCCAGCACCTCGTTGAGGCGTTTAGATTCGGTTGGAGAAAGAAATTTCATCCCGCTGGCGGGCGGGCGATAGCCAGAGCAATCACTATTATGCCAAAAACCACCCGATAGTAAACGAAGAAGTTCAAGCTGCGATGCTGCAAATATCGAAGGAAGAAGGCAATCACCGCCAACCCCGTGAGCCCGCTCACCAAGATTCCCACCGAGAATGGCATATGCATATCCGCCGGAATGCCCCCGTGCTTCAGCACATCGTAAAATTTCTTTGCGGCCGCGCCCGCGATAATTGGAGTGGCAAGTAGGAATGAAAACCGCGCCGCGGCTACCCGATCTAAGTTGCGAAACAAGCCCGCGGTGATCGTAGCACCGCTGCGTGAGACTCCCGGAATAATGGCAAGCGCTTGCGCGCAACCTATGACTAGCGAATCCGCAAACGACACCGCTCCGAGACCTCGCTTGCGTGCCCCCCACCGGTCCGCCGCCCACATGACGAGGCCCAACGCGATCATCATCGCTCCGATCAGAATGGGGCTGCGCAGAGTGCTATCCGCTTGTTTCTCGAATAGAAATCCAATGACACCGCCAGGAATCGTGCCCAGCACCAGCAGCCAAAGCAGCCGCGGATTCTGGCGCAGCATCTCATCGTCTCCCCACTCAATGCCGAATCCGTGCAAGATGATTTGCACCCATGTGCGGAAAAAATAGACGACCACTGCCACGAGCGTCCCCACGTGCAACGCGACATCAAACGTTAGGCCGGGATCGCTCCAGCCCAACAGCCACGGCGCGACGATCAGGTGAGCCGTGCTGCTGATGGGCAGAAACTCCGCGATGCCTTGGATCAACGCCAGGATGACAACTTGAACAATCGGCATAATGTCAGAATGGACCATGGTAACCCGCGAGTTGTCGAACACCAAAATTGTCGCCACGCTGGGCCCGGCCACCGACTCGCCCACCATCCTTTGCGAAATGATGGCGTCGGGCGTTTCCATCTTTCGCCTCAATGCTTCACATGGATCGCTGGACGAACACGCCACGCGCATCTCCGCCGTTCGCACCCTCGCTGCACAACAGAACCGGCAGGCTGCGTTGCTTTTCGACCTGCAGGGTCCCAAGATTCGTCTGGGCCAATGCGCCAGCGAAAGCTGCGAGCTGCGAACCGGAACGGATTTCACCATCACCACGGAGCCGGTCATCGGCCACGCTGCCTGCTGCTCCACCACGTACGCTCGCTTCGCCGAGGACGTCAAGCCGGGTAACCGCGTTCTGCTGGCCGATGGCGCCGTCGAGCTGCGTGCCATCGAAAGTGATGGAGTACGCGTGCGCTTTCTGGTGGTGTCGGGCGGGATCGTGGGCAGCCATAAGGGGATCAATCTGCCGGGCGTTCAGCTCAGCACGCCTTCCCTCACTGAAAAGGACCTCTCCGATCTCGAGTTCGCTCTCGGCGCCGGAGTTGATCTGATCGCGCTCTCCTTCGTGCGCAAAGCCTCGGACGTGGCGCTTCTGAAGCAGCATATTGGCAGCCGGCCGGCGCGCGTCGTGGCCAAGATCGAGAAGCCGGCCGCCTGGGACAACATCGACGACATCCTCGCCGAAGCCGACGGCGTGATGGTGGCGCGCGGCGATCTGGGCGTCGAAGTGGCGCTCGAGCGCGTGCCCCCGATTCAGAAATCCATCATCCGCCGCGCGCGCCGCTCGGGGAAATTCGTCATCACCGCAACTCAGATGCTCGAATCCATGATCGAGCACCGCTCACCCACACGCGCCGAAGTCAGCGACGTCGCCAACGCCATCTACGATGGCACGGACGCGGTGATGCTGTCCGCCGAGACGTCCGTCGGAAAATATCCCGCCGAAGCGGCCGCCTACATGGCCCGCATCGCGGCCGAGGCCGAGGCATCCATCAACAAGCACGGATTTCATGAGTTGCCGCGCCACGACGACCCGCCGCACGCCGAAATCCTCGCGGACGCCGCCTATCGGGCCGCGCGCGACGCGCACGCCAGCGCCGTGGTGGTGTTCACCACCAGCGGCTCCAGCGCGCGCCTGGTTTCGCGCTACCGCCCGCCGGTCCGCATCTATGCCATTACGCCCAGCGAAATCGCAGCGCGACAGTTGCTGATTCACTACGGTGTGCAGCCCGTCCTCGCGCCGGAAGTCGGCTCGACGGACGAAATGATGGCCCAAATGGATCGGCTGCTGATCGATCGCGGCTACCTGAATACAGGCGACGTGGTGGTGTTCGTCGCCGGCCAACCGATCGGAAGACCGGGCACGACCAATCTCATGAAGCTGCATCGGATTGGGGAGCTGCGATAATGACGATCAGCCGGTCACGCACGCGCCCAGGCAGATCACCTTGGCTCGCTCCACTCTTTCAGCCAACTCATCGTTAGAATTTCATCAACATCCCCGTGGTAGGCCCTACGCTTCTTCAGGCGCGCGAGCTTTGGTAGGTGTGCTCCCGGGACAATTCTGAGTACTCGGCCTTTCCGCAATACCTCCACTGGCGTTCCAGTTTCAAGCACTTGATCGAGGATGCCGTAGAGGTTCTCTCGGAGCTTGGATACCGTCAACATGACATCAGAACCCAATCTTCTCCAACGTGTGCAGGCTGTACGCCAGGCTGTCCACGGGATCTTCTGCCATCTCGTCCTGCTCGACGAAGTAGCGCTCGACGCCCGATTCCCGTGCCGCTTCCAGAATCTCCGGAAAATCCAGCACCCCGAGTCCGACTTCGCGAAATGCGTTAGGCGACAGATTCTCGGCATGGTGGGTCTTGAGGCCGGGGGCTTTGTCCTTCAGATGAACCAACGCGACCCGCCCCTTCCACTGCCGCAGCAGTTCGGCCGGGTCCTGACCCGCTACACTCGCCCAGAAAACATCGCTTTCGAACTTCACCAGTTTGGGATCGAAGCGCTCCAGAAACACGTCGATGGGCCGCGATCCGTCCTTGGGTCCAAACTCGAAGGCGTGGTGGTGATAGCAGAACTGCATGCCCGCTTTGTGCGCGGCTTCGCCGGCCTTGTTGAATTTGTCGGCGTAGCTGCGAAACGTATCCAGCGAGCCGCGCTCGGCCGGCAGCAAATAAGCAACCACCATGTACTTGAATCCCGCCGCGGCCGCGTCGTTCACAGCCTTCTCCCACGTATATCCAGCCGGCAGGTCGCTATCCTTCCAGGCGTCGTAGTTGCCCGTGACTAGCGGCGTGTCGAAGTGGCAGCTCACCGGTTGGAGGCCGAACTCCTTACATAGCGGCAACACGAGCGCGTTGTCACCGCGAATCGATTCGATGGTCTTGTATCCAATCTTCGACAGCCGCTCCAGCGCTTCGGCCGCATGATCCTTGAGGATTTTGCGAATCGTGTAGAGTTGAAAACCGAGCGGCTGCTTGGTGGCAGCGGGTAACGCGGCTCCAGCGGCAAGAGCTGTGAGTATCGATTTGCCGGCATCGCGGCGGGTCAGTGGGTTGAGCACGTGGTGATTATACAGCCGGGTCGAGTCGCTTGCCTTGCAAACCGGATCTCGCGATGCTAAATGCGTGAACTCCTACAAGCGCATCGCCATACTGGTAATGTTGATCGTTTCCGAGCTTGCGTTCTGTCAAGACGGAACTTTCATCAGAAACGAACTAGGGGTAGTGAGCGCGCCACCAGGGCGGTGACAAGCATCGGAATTGCTACCGGCCGTCGGAGTCCCTCGAGGCCCCGTCCTTTCTCGATAGCTTCCGCTCGAGATCCGGCCAAAACTCCTTAAGGATGTTGGATGCGGTGTCCACGCCGAGTTGCGTACCGAGTCCCGTTATTGCGTTGGCGGCGGTCCGATTATCCGGATAGTACGCCATGGAAATGGCCACCGCGGTGGAATTGCCGACAACTTCGGAGAAATTGAACTGGGTGCCCCCGGAATCTTTGTGTGTCCAGAAAATCTGACCCACTGCATAGCCGAATCTCGACCATCCACTTCCAACGCCTCTACGGAAATAGCGTGGGTCTTGATGCAGGAGCGTGGGGTAGATAGCCTCGGTCATGTAGTCGCCGATCACGAAGTCGGCGTAAGACGTTCCAAAATACCGGGCATAGCCCGCCACGCCCTGGCCGAATGCGCGTGTGGAATTGTTCAGCTGTCCCTCCCCGGCAAATGCCGCGGCTAGGGCAACCGTACCACGATCGAAGGAGTCCAACGAGGCGATCCTGAACTTTTCCTTGGGAGTGAGCGGCTTGTACTCCTCCAGAGTGGGGGAGGTGCGGAAGTTCGGAATGACCCAAAGAATTCGCTTGGGAGGATGGTCCTCCTCGTGGCTCGAGGACGAGCTATCGCTCTTTGTGCCGGGCTGCACTGGGTCGCTGGAAGGTGCGTTCTGGCACAGTAACGCCAGAGGTAAAGCGATGGATGTAATCAGCGTGCGTGCAACCGTAAACACGAATGCAGCTTTGCTCCCTGCGACTGAGATGCCACTTAAGAGCCGAAAGTTTCCGAAAAATTGTCCGGGTAAACATGGGTCCGATAGCTAACCACTGCGAGCATTGCAATTTCGCTCGATTGGGGGCAGGCTTTACGATGACACCCACAGGCATACGAGTATGGTCACGGGCCGGCGCTTTATCATTCACGCTTTGATTTTCTCGGCATGGGCGTCGTATCTTAGGGCCGCACCGGCCTTTGTTAGCGCGTGCGATCTCAACGCTGATGGGTTAGTCAACGTTATTGATATCCAACTTGCGATTGACCAGGCTCTGGGAATTTTCCCTTGCACTAACGGAGATCTGAACGGCGACGGCCAGTGCAACGTTGTGGATGTTCAGCGCATCATCAACGCTACCTTGGGCGCGGGCTGTAAAGCCGGGAACGGTGCGTCATGGTACGTTTCCCCCAGCGGCAACGACAACAACTCCTGCGCACAGACGAGCCCCTGCCGGCAGATCAGCCAGGCGCTGACCATCGTGCAACCGGGCGACACGATCTTCGTAGCCGACGGCAGCTACAACGCGTTCACCGTCGATAGCCTGAATGGAACAGCGGCGAATCCCATTACCATCCAGGCCCTGGGACAAAATGCCCAAATCCTGCCGGTGAGCGGCGTGCGGGATACGATCTTCGTTACATTTTCGTCGTACATCGTGCTCGACGGGTTGCGCTCGTTTAACGCCAACCGAGCCGCCATACGCATCGACAATAGCCCCAACGTGACCGTGCAGAACGGCGTGTACGGCAACAATGCCGAGTGGGGCATCTTCACGGATTTCTCCAACAATTCTCTGATCCGGAACAATGAATGCTACGGCAGCGTAGCGCAGCACGGCATCTATATTTCCAACAGCAGTCAGTCGCCTATCGTGCGCGCCAACTGGCTGCACGACAATGCTGGGGCCGGCGTGCAGCTAAATGCGGACGTCAGCCAGGGCGGCGTCGGAATCATCACTGGCGCGCTCCTTGAGGACAATGTCATCTACAACAATGGGTCTGCGGGCGGAGGAGCGATTAACCTGGACGGGGTGCAGTTCTCCACGATTCAGAACAACTTGCTCTACAACAATCATGCATCCGGGATCACGATGTTCAAACAGGATGGTGCGGCTGGTCCCGTAGGAGACCTGGTTTACAACAACACCATCGACATGGCTTCCGACGGCCGCTGGGACTTGGTGGTGAGTTCCAGCGTGGGCGGCAATACCGTGCGGGACAATATCCTCTACAACGAAAACTCGGGCCACGGCGGCATCCAGTACACAGGTGCGACCGACGTCGCCAACACCGACAGCGACTACAACATCTTTGGCGGCGGAACCTATGCCATCACGCCGGATGACGGGACCACGTTCTACACGCTGGCCGAGTGGCAGGCGCAAGGCCACGAAGCGCACTCGTTCGTAGCCACCCTGGCGAGCCTTTTCGTGAATCCATCAGCGGGCAATTATCACCTCCTGGCCGGCTCGCCCGCGATCGATGCCGGCCAAACGCTGGCCGCCGTGACGACGGATATGGACGGAGAGAAGCGGCCGCAAGGGACCGCGTCCGATATCGGGTGCTACGAATTCCCCGACTGATAGTCAGAACGGGAAACGAATAGTAAAGATCACCGCGTGATTGTACTGGTGGAACTGCGTAGCGGCGATCTGAAAGCCTCCGCCTAGAGCCATCACCAGCCGGCCGTGGAGCTTGAAGCGGCCGAAAATGATTCCCGGAGTTACGAACGTCTGTTTCTTGCCATTATTGTCGCCCTCTTTCCAGAACGTGGAGTTGACTTCCAGTTCGGGCCACAGCTTCTGCATGACGTGATATTGGAAGGCAGTGTTCCACGCCAGAGCATGTCCAAGCCCGCTTATGCGGCTGAGCGGCAAGCCGGCCCCGAATGTGCTTTGCACATCGAACTTGCCCCACCCCTTTCCACCGGCGATGGTCGGCGTCAGCACGGCCGCCTTCGCTCCGTTCGTGTAAGTCCCGGTGGGAACGGTGGCGCCGAAGAACACGGTGAGAATGTAATTGCCGGATTCCTCGTTGGCGGAGAGCAGGCGATACTTGCCAGTGAAGGAAAAATCGCCCCAGCCGTCGTGGATCTTGTCGTTGTTGTGTTCGAGGTAAGGCGGAAGGTTGATGAGCAGCTCCACGCGCTCGTTGGGAATCAACTCGAGCCCCTTGCCGCCATCGTAGTTGGCAAGATCGTGCCCGGTTGCCATCTGCTCCACCAGGAAGTCGGCGCGAAACTCTTGTTCGAGCCGAGGCGTGACCGTGGCGAGCGGCGTCATCCACCGGGGCTGGTCGGCTTTCGCCTGATCGGAGCGGTCGAGCCATTCGCTGAAAAAGCCGTCCTGCGCGTGCATCGCGGACGCGGCCCAAAAAAGGAGTACAAGGGGTTTTGTCATATAAAAAAGCTATTGTCTTGTAAACAAGACATAGTAGCAGAGCCAAAAGGGCGTGTAAACTGGAATGGACACTGTCTTTTATGAAAGTAAAGAATCGCTTAGCGGAGATCCGGCAAGCGCGAGGCTTCGGAGCTGCGGAACTGGCCAAAGCAGGCGGCGTTACCCGCCAGACGATTTACGCCATCGAAGCCGGAGCATATGTTCCAAATACAGCAGTTGCGCTGCGCCTCGCGCAGACGCTCGAGGTTCGAGTGGAAGAGCTGTTTTCTCTTGATGATGGCTCGCCGGCGCCGGTGATCACCGAGGACGTGGAAATGCTGCCCGGCGGCCAGGCGGTGGAGCCGGGATTGCCGGTCCAGCTCTGCCAGGTGGACAAGCGCATCATGGGAGTTTATCCGTCGCCGGTGGCGTGGCATTTGCCCGTCGCGGATGCAGTGGTGGTGCACGCTGGCGGGAAGGGGGCCGATGCGCGCAAGGCGCGGGTGCAGGTATTTGGCGCGGAAGGCGAAGCCGGCCATCGGCTTTTGATGGCCGGCTGCGACCCGGCGATGACGGTGCTGGCGAGGCATGTGCGGAAAGGGAATGTCGAGCTGGTGCTGGCGCATCGCAACAGCTCGCAGTCGCTGGTCCTGCTGCGAGAAGGCCTGGTGCACGTGGCTGGTTCGCATCTGCGCGATGAAGCCACCGGCGAATCCAACCTGCCGCACGTGCGCAAACTGTTTCCCCGGGGAACGGTTTCAGTGATTACATTTGCCATGTGGGAAGAGGGAATTGTCGTGGCGAAGGGCAATCCGAAGTCGATCCGGGAGATCGGCGACTTTGCACGCAAAGGTGTCACGCTAGTGAATCGGGAAGCGGGATCCGGCAGCCGGATTTTATTGGACTCCAGCCTGAAGCGGTTGGGAATTCCTATCGCGAAAGTGACGGGTTACGGCCAGATCGCGTACGGCCACCTTCCAGCGGCCTGGCAAGTTCGCGTGGGACAAGCGGATGGTTGCGTGGCCACGCGGGCCGCGGCGCGGATATTCGGGCTAGACTTTGTGCCGCTCATTGGTGAACGCTACGACCTGGTGATTCGCAAGCCGCACCTGGCATTGCCCGCCGTGCAGCTGCTGCTAGATACGTTGAGCCGGACGGCGTTTCGGCGGGAACTCGAGGGACTGGGAGGATACACTACGAGCGATGCGGGAAAGCAGGTGGCTTAGTTCGGTATGAGGCGTTTTAGAGCGGCGCGAGCAGCTTTCGGAGGAGATCGGTGGCCGGCGCGGTGCGCACTTGCTCCCAATCGCCCTGCTGAATCACTTGGCCTCGCTCAATGACGGCTACGTGAGACGACAGCCGCTCCAGGACGTAAGCCTGGTGATCCACCACGATCATGGTGAACCCGAGGTTGTTTTTCCAAGCCAGAAGGCCTTCGATCAGCTCGCGTGCGAGTTGCCGATCAAGGCCGGCAAACGGCTCATCGAGCAGAACCAGCGGCGGGCGCCGCGCCAACATGCGCGCGAGCGCCACTCTTCGCGCCTGACCGCCGGAGATACGTGCCGCCGGTGCGTTCCAGAAGTCGTCCAGGCTAAGGCTTGCGCGCAAGTCCGCGAGCCAGCCATTCTCATTTTCCGTGGGCCCGCGACCCAGCCCGAAGGCGATATTCCGCGCCACGGTCAGATGAGGAAAAAGATATGGCTCTTGAGTCAGGTATCCAACGGGCCGCAGATGCAGGGGCAACGGCGGCGGAAACAACTGGATGCCACCAAAGCGGATACTGCCGTGATCCGGTTGCTCAATGCCGGCGATGCACGAAAGTACTGTGCTCTTCCCGGCGCCGGATGCTCCAAACAGCCCCAGAGAGCCGCCCTTTTCGATCTTCAGGTGAACGTCGACCGTCAGATCGCGCCGCCGTTTGAGAATGTAGGCGTCAAGCATGTGGGCGGCGTTGCGCCAGGAGATGGGCGATCCAGGGCAGAGGCAGCGCGGTCACTAGAAAAACCAGGAGCAGCGGCATGACAGCGGGCAGACCGAAGCTCTGCAGATTGACCCAGAGCTGCACTGGCATTCCAGATGGATAATACGCGGTCACGACGACAGCGCCAAATTCCCCCAGGGCACGGACCCAGGCGAGACTGAAAGCGACAGCGAGTCCCAGCCGCGCCAATGGAAAGGTGACGCGCCAAAACACACGCGATGGCGTCTGGCCGAGCAAAGCGGCCTGTTTTTCGAGCATCGGGGGAATGGAGCCGAACGCCGCGATGGCTCCCAGAATGTAGTAGCCGATGCTGACGTAGACTTGCGTGACCACGAACGCGAGCGCGTTGTTGCTCAAGCGAATTCCGGCATGCTCTAGCCATTGGCCGATCCAACCCGTTGGACCGAACGCCATAGAGAGCAAGATCCCCAACGCCAGCGGAGGCAGCAGAATGGAGAGAATCAGGATGCTCTGCCACCACAGGCGTTCCTTCGGAGCGGCGCGCGCGACGTAGATCGCAACCGGCGTGCCCACCAGCAACACGATCAACATGGCGGCGCCAGTCCAGAGCAAAGACACACGAATAGATGAGAGAGTGGGATTGGCGACCGCATCATCCCAGCGCCAAGGGCCCACGCGAGAAAGCAATCCAGTGAGGGGATAGAGCAGCGCGAGGGCGAAGAGCACCACGCCGCAGCGTGAGATAGAGCGCCGGGTCACGTGGCGCCCAACACTTTGGCATCGCCGGGTGGATCATAATCGGAACGGCTGAAGATTTCTTGCGCCGATTTTCCGCATAGCCATTCGACGAACCGCGCAGCCGCTTGAGGATCTGGCGCCTGCTTGAGTGCCGCGGCGTAATAAACCAACGGCTCGGGATGATAGGTTTTGCTGTTCAGCGTGAGGCTCGCTTGCGAGTAAGCTCCAGACGAGCCGCCGCCGAGATTGATTTCCCGCGGCAAGGTGACATACGGCAGGTGGAACGGCGCGGGCTGGATCTTATAGGCGGACGCCGCATCCAACTGGCCGCTCTGCAAGCGCGCTTGGACGGTGGGCTCGGTAAAGATCTGTTCGGGGTTGACGTCCGGTCCGAGAATGAGCCGAACGAGATCGGGCTGCTTGTAGAGGCGCGCCGCAAGCTGCATGACAAATATGATATTGCGGCCTTGCGGGTCGGTGACAGGATCGGTTCGGCCGAAGCGCAGGCCCGGCTCCTGGAGGATTTGCCACCAGGATTGAGCGTTAGACTTGTCCGCCGCCTCGAAACGGGGCGCGAAGCGGCTGCTGGGGCAGTAGGCGATCACCATTTCGGTGTGTGCGATGGGGACCGCGTTGGTAGCCATTCCCGCCTTCAGAACCGTTTCCATGGGGCTGGGAGTCACCGAGATGAAAACATCCGCATGAATGGCGTTGCCTACGATGAGCTGTGCGAGTCCGCTGGCGCCCTGCGCGCGGCCCTGCAACGACAGGCCCAGTTGCGCGAGCGCCGCCTGCTTGATCTCGCCTTCCATCACGGAGGCCATCGATCCGGCGTAGGCGACATTCAAGACGCTCTCACCGCGAGCTTTCAACCCCGCGAGCGCGGCGATTTGGTAAATGATCTGACGGCGGGTCAACGTAATGTATTTCAGTATACTGTCTCTTTAACACGACGAAGCGCGAAAAACTACTTTTCAACGCCGGAACGCAGAGACGCCGAGATTCGCACCGCCCGACGGCTCTGATAGACTCTTTGAGAAAGCCTAAAATTCTGGGACAGATACGCAGTGGACAGCGAAATTGTGACTAAAACAGACCGCGCCATTAAGCAGGGGGCGCTTACACACGCCGAGATCAGCCAGCAGCCGGAGCTGTGGCCGGATACGTTCGATCGTGTCGTTGGAGGTTTACGGCGATATGGCTGGGTTTCGCCGGATGCTGACTTTGTGTTTGCGGGCGCAGGGAGCTCCGCGTATGCGGGTCTGGCTATTCAGGGTGCGTTTCCCGCAACCCGCGCGGTTGCTACTACGGATCTTCTGGCGGATCCCCAGCCTCACTTTGGCCCAGGGGGAGTTCTTGTTTCCCTGGCGCGATCGGGCGACAGTCCTGAGAGCGTGGCAGTGGTCCGCAGAATTCAACGGCTTTGTCCTCAGGTTCGGCATGTTGCGATCACGTGTAATGCGCAAGGCCAGTTGGCGCAATGCCCGGGCGTCACGCCTATCGTGCTTGATCCGAGGACGAACGATCGGAGCCTGGCCATGACAAGCTCATTCTCCAATCTGGTGCTTGCCGGGATGTGTCTTGGCCGCCATGGGGAGATCGGCCAGGTTCTCACCCATGTATGCGCGCGAGTAAAACAAAGATTGGCCGAACTGGAGGAACGAGCGCGGGCGTTGTCAGCCGATGAAGTCAACCGGGTTGTCATTTTGGCATCCGCTCCCATGATGGGCTGGGCGCAGGAAGCTGCTCTAAAGATTCTCGAAATGAGCGCGGGCCGGATTCCCGTGATGCCGGAGACGCATCTCGGGCTGCGGCACGGACCGATGAGCTTCCTCCGCCCGGATACGTTCGTTCTGAGCATCCTCTCGACAGACCCGTTGCGGCGACGTTACGAAGAGGACCTGCTGAATGAACTAAGAGCCAAACAGCTCGGCCGGATGGTCGTGATCAGCCCGGAGGATGGGCCGGCGTTCGCGGAAATCGTGCCCGCCATGGCCGGAGATTTGCCCGATTCTCTGCGAACCCCATTCGAGATTGTTTTTCCGCAGCTTTTCGCCTATCACCTCAGTCTTCAGTCAGGGTTGAATCCAGACAATCCCAGTCCGGGTGCTGTGATCACTCGTGTTGTGCAAGGAGTTCGCATTCATGAAGGCTGATCGCCCGCTGGACTGCCTGGTGGCGGGCGAGGCCAATGCCGATTTGCTGGTCGACGGGATCGCGCGCCTGGAGTTTGAGAAAGAGAAGCTGGCCTCAGACATGAATCTGGTCTTGGGCGGATCGAGCTCGATTTTTGCCTTCAATCTATCGCGATTGGGTGCGAAGGTGGGTTTTGCGGGAATCGTGGGAGACGATTTCTTCGGCCATTTCGTGGAACAGCGGCTGCGCTGGGCCGGCGTGGACACGCGGACTCTTCATCGGCGTCAAAAGGTGAAGACAGGACTGACGATCTGGTGCAAGCAGGGAGCGAAGCGCGCGGGAATCACATACGCAGGAAGCATGGCGTTATTGCGAGCGCGCGACGTGCCGGATACCATTTTGCGGAGCACCCGCCACCTCCACGTGGGCGCGTACTTTCTTTTGGAAAATCTTCATCCAGGAGCCGCCGGTCTGTTCCGGAAGGCGCGAAAACTCGGACTGACTACGTCGCTCGACTGCAATTATGATCCATCGGAGAAATGGGATTCGGGAATCCGCGGAGTGTTGAAGTATACAGACATTTTCTTTCCCAATGAGATCGAGGCGCTCCGGCTGACGAACTGCCGCGATGTCGAACGAGCGGCACGCGAACTGTCGAAGCTAGTGCGGATTGCGGCGGTCAAGCTCGGAGCCAGCGGCGCGATCGTGTACGCGGAGGGAACGCGGTTCCGCGTGCCGGCAGTGAAGGCTCGCGTGGTTGACACGACCGGCGCGGGCGACAGTTTCGATGCCGGTTTTCTGGCGTGCTTTCTCAAAGGCGGTTCGATCGAGGAGTCGGCGCACGCGGGCGTCGCTGCCGGGGCTCGTGCCGTGAGCGCTGTGGGGGGCACGGGCGGTTTCGAATAAGAGCGCCCCGAGTTTCAATGGAGCCTACTGTTCAAAGTCCCTGCGCCTGGCTGCGGAGGGTAGTGGAGCGCAACCGCGCGAGTGAGCCAGTGGGGATGTACTCAGTGTGTTCCGCTAACTCGTGGGTGCTCGAAGCATCGATGCAGCAGGCACTGGAAGACGGGTCTGTACTCTGCATTGAGTCTACGTCAAATCAAGTCAATCAGTTCGGCGGGTATACGGCGCTGACACCAACTGAGTTTGTTGCTTTTGTACACTCAATAGGCAAGCGCGCAGGCTTTCCGGTCAACCGCATTCTGCTGGGCAGCGACCATCTGGGTCCTTATCCGTGGCGGAACGAGCCGGCCGAGTCAGCAGTTGGAAAGGCATGTGAGCTGGTGCGGGCCAGTGTTATCGCGGGTTACAGCAAGATCCATCTGGATGCGAGCATGGCATGCGCGGATGATGCCCCAAATCAGGCGCTCGCGGATGAAGTGATCGCGCAAAGGGCGGCCGCCATATGCCAGGTTGCCGAGAAAACGCATCAGGAGTTGCGAGACGGGTCGCCGGCTCCTATTTATGTCATCGGCACGGAGGTGCCTGTTCCGGGCGGCGAGCAGGGGCCAGGAATGGCTCCGGTAGTGACTCGCGTCCCGGATGCGCAGCGCACGCTCGAAAGCTTTCGTGCGGCGTTCTTGAAACACGGATTGAGTGCGGCCTGGGAAAGAGTGGTTGGGTTGGTGGTGCAACCTGGGGTGGAGTTCGGCGATGCCTCCGTGTTTGAGTACGACAAGCGGAAGGCTCAGCCTCTGAGTAAGTGCCTTCCCGCGTCTCCGTCGCTGGTGTATGAGGCACACTCCACTGACTACCAGCCGCCAACGGCGCTGCGCGAGATGGTGGAGGATCACTTCGCCATACTGAAGGTGGGGCCGTGGCTGACGTTCGCTTTCCGGGAAGCCATTTTTGCGTTGAGTTGGATTGAAAGGGAGTGGCTCGGCAAGGCGCGGGGGATTACTCCTTCCCAAGTGCCTGAAGCCATGGAGCGGGCCATGCTGCACAATCCGGTACATTGGAGACCTTATTATCGTGGCGATGAACAGGAACTGAGCCTGGCGCGACGCTACAGCTATAGTGACCGCTGCCGGTACTATTGGCCGGATGAGGCAGTGCAACGGGAACTCAAGCTGCTGGTTGCAAATCTGTCGGCCTCCCCGGCTCCCCTGACGTTGCTGAGTCAATACCTGCCGGAGGAGTACGATGCGGTGCGGGCACGTCGAATTCGCAACACACCGGTAGAGTTGATTCACGAACGGATTCGGAAGGTAGCGAGAATTTATGCGGCCGCTTGCGGTAGGTAATTGTGGGGCGGCAACCGCTCCCTATGGTCGCGGCTCAGCAAGACGGCTTTCGGGAACTTAGTTATGGGAACTTATACTGAGTTATCGCAGGATGTCAAAGCGCACTTGGAAGATCCCAAGGCACTCAAGAGTGTGGAGCGAATCATTGCACGGGGACTGCAGAGTCTGCCTGTACTGAGGGAATTCCTGCATCGGGATCTGCCTATCGATCAGACGGAACGGTTGGAGGAGTTACTCAAGGCAATTTTGCTCACAGCGATGAGCCAGCCCATGCCCGGGCCGGATGCCCGGCGAATTGCTCAATTTCAGAAAGAGCTTGGTTTTATTCTCAAATACAAGTCGTATGCAGTGAAGGCTGCGACGCCGGTAGGGTATTCGATCTTCCTCCAAAACGAGCGCGAGGGTTTTAGCTTCCAACGCCATGTGGTGCACAAGCTCGAGGTGTTTCACATTGTGAGCGTCAAACCGGGGGGATACATTTTCCTCTGTGACTTTGACGACTGGAAGAGGATTTACGAGAAAAACTCGTTCGAGCGGTGGTTCAATGGAGAGCCCAACCCTGCGTATGAGCGCTACAGATTCGTGCCGGAGCCAGGAGACGTTTTTATCATTTCGGAGCTCGGAGTGGTGCACACAGTTATCGGCTGCGTACTCGAGGAGTATGCGACGGTATCCACGGACATGGTAGACCGGCTGCATGACCAGAATTTAGGTAAGAAGATTCCCGCCGATTTTGATCGTGCCCATGCCGAGCCCGTGCTGCGGGCAATTGAGGCTCCTGGAAGCAACCGTTTGGTAACGGGTCTGGGAGAGAAGAACTTCGAGCGGATTCACGCGGTTGGTGTACAGGGCGGGGAACGGATGTTGCTATGCGATTCATTTGTGACGGCGGCGCGTTACGTGATCGAACCCGGAAAAGAAACCGCGCTGACGCACGATGACACACGGGCCGTCCTGCTGCGCATGAATGGCGGCGGTGGCGCCATCGTGATCGCCGACTCGTCGGAGTGTAAGAACGCACTGCCGTGCCTTCCCTTTGAACGGGGCGATGTGTTTCTGGTTCCGCCGGGCATTCGATATGCCGTACGAAACGAGGGCAGCGGGTATGTGGCGTATTCGGAGCACTGCATCGCGCCTGACGTGGCTTTTATCTAGTTAGCCCGGCATCGTCCGACAGCGGCGCTACAAGGGCCGAACGGCCGCAGGTACCCACAAACGGCGCGTGTCCCTGCGCTACATCCGATATCATAGTTCCCGAGGAGTTTGTCTTATGTCTAGGCTCTGTACGCGGTGCAGTACGATTTTATTGGTGTTTGCGATGTTGGCGACGCCCGCCTTAGCCGCCGGTGAGCGGCGCGCATCCTTCAACGAAGGCTGGCGCTTTCTGAAGGCCGACGCTTCGGGGGCGGAGCAGGCCGATTTCGACGATGCGGCCTGGCGCGCGTTGAATCTGCCGCATGATTGGGCCATCGAGGGCCCGTTCGATTCAAAATACAATCCTGAAACCGGTGGTCTTCCGATCTTCGGCACGGCCTGGTACCGGAAGCATTTCACAATTCCCACGGACGGGCGCGGCAAATTCTACAGCATCGAAATCGACGGCGCCATGTCGAACTCCACGGTTTGGCTGAACGGCCACAAGCTGGGCGGACGGCCTTACGGTTATAGCAGCTTCGAACTGGAACTCACTCCGCACCTGAATTTCGGCGGAGAGAACGTGATCGCTGTGCGGCTGGCACCGGAGGATGAATCGTCGCGCTGGTATCCGGGCGCGGGAATTTATCGCAACGTGTGGCTGGTCAGCACCGGGCCGGTTCACGTGGCGCATTGGGGCACTTATATCACGACGCCTGAGGTCTCAAACGCGAGCGCTACGGTCGCGATTCGAAATGAGATTCGCAACCAAAGCGCACAAGCGGCAAGCGTGAGCGTGGAAACGGCCATCCTCGACGCGTCGAACAAACAGGTGAGCCGGCAATCAGCCGATGCCACGATTCCCGCGGGCCAGACAAGCGCTGTGCCACTGAAGTTGACGGTCGCGAGCCCGCAGCGGTGGGACGTAAGCCGGCCGTATCTTTATCAGGCAGTGACCACAGTCAGACAGGGAACCGAAGTGCTCGACCGGTACGTGACTCCATTTGGCATCCGGACGATCGAGTTCACGCGCGAACAGGGATTTCTCCTCAATGGCCGCCATCTCAAGATTCAGGGAGTCTGCAATCACCATGACCTGGGGGCGCTGGGGGCGGCGGTGAGCCGGCGAGCGATCGAGCGCCAGTTGGAAATCATGAAGAGCATGGGCGTAAATGGCATTCGTACGAGTCATAATCCGCCCGCGCCGGAGCTGTTGGAAGCTTGCGACCGCATGGGCCTAGTGGTGATGGATGAGGCGTTTGACATGTGGCGGATTCCCAAAAAACGCAATGGCTATTCGAAATATTTCGCCGACTGGGCGGAAACCGACATGCGCGACATGATCCGGCGCGATCGCAATCACCCCAGCATCATTCTTTGGAGCATCGGCAATGAGATTCCCGAGCAGAACAAAGCGAACGGGTGGGAGACGGCGAAAATGCTGAGCGGCATTGCGCACGAGGAAGACTCCACGCGGCCCACAACATCCGCGATGAACGAGTGGGAGGACGCTATCAAGAACCATTTTGCGGACCAAGTGGATGTGAAGGGCTTCAATTATCAGCCGATGCACTATGCGAAGATCCAGGATGAGCACCTCAAGTGGGTGATCTACGGTTCGGAGACGGCCTCGTGTGTGAGTTCGCGCGGCGTGTATCATTTGCCGCTGGCGAGCTTCGAGAAGGACCCTTCCCTGCAAGTGTCGAGTTACGACACGGTTGCTCCGCCCTGGGCGATGTGCCCGGACGTCGAGTTCGCAGCGCAAGAGCGCTTGCCGAACGTGCTGGGCGAGTTCGTGTGGACGGGCTTCGATTACCTGGGCGAGCCCACGCCTTACGGCAGCCGCAAGGAGTGGCCATCGAGAAGCTCGTACTTCGGAATCGTGGATCTGGCGGGTTTCCCCAAGGATCGATACTACCTGTACAAGAGCGAGTGGACCTCGGATCCGTTGGTTCACGTGCTGCCGCACTGGAATTGGCCGGGACGGGAAGGCCAAATGATTCCGGTAATGGCGTATACCAACGCCGAGGAAGTCGAACTGTTTCTTAACGGGAAGTCGCTGGGAAGGAAGAAGCGGGGAACCGATACTGTCGTCATTCCGGTGGGCCAGAATGTCACGCCGGCGCGGAAGTTCACGTCTAAGTTTCGCCTGGAGTGGGAGGTGCCCTACCAGCCAGGAACGCTGCGCGCCGTCGCATACACAGGCGGCGCAGAGGTGGCCAGCGACGAAGTTCATACGGCGGGAAGACCGGCGAGTATCCGGCTCACACCGGATCGAGCGCAGATCCGCGCCGACGGAGAGGATCTCTCGTTCATCACGGTGCGTATCGAAGATAAGGACGGCAATCTGTGCCCGTTGGCCGATGATCTGGTGCATTTCCGCCTTGAGGGTCCAGGAACGATTGCCGCAGTGGATAACGGCAACGCGGCGTCGGTTGAGTCGTTCCAGGCGGATCATCGAAAAGCGTTCAGTGGGATGGCTCTGTTAATTGTCAGGTCTCAAGCGCGGCAAGCGGGGCCGATCCAAGTGCGAGCCACGTCGGACGGCTTGCAGGCGGCGAGCGTCGATTTGACCGCGGCGCAATGAATAAAACGGTTTAGTACATTAGCCGAAAGCTGCGGCCGTCATACCAGATCCACACAGCCCGGCCCGTGGTCAGCTGCCCGGCCGCAAGCTGGCTGCTTCCGTCCTTTTGCAGGATGGAGACAAGGCCGACGCCATCCACGCTTAGGGTACTCGATCCAGTGTTGCTGGCTCCGGGGTTCAACAAGAGAAACATGCCCTCGGTATAAGCGGTCAGCACGGCCGCGGCGTTCAGGCTGCAAGTGTACATGTTGGTTCCACTGGAAGGCAGCGATTTGCAGTACCAGGGTTTTGCGGCGGATGCGTTGGCGTCGGTCAGCACGACAGCTGTGTTGAGTGACAAGGTGTTGCCCGCGACCATCAGGGCGTTTCCGAGCGTGGCCCAGACGGTTCGCTGCGGAGTCTGACCATTGGTCATCAGCACGCCGCCGATGGGACCGGTCTTGGTGGGGAGCACGATGGGCGCGGGGTTGCCCGCGTTCGGCGCAACCGCAATCTGTACGGGAGTACCATTCGCATCGTACAGAGTAATGGCGCCGCCGACGACAGGGGACCTTCCCGAACTGCTGCGCACAATCAGTGCGGCGATAACCTTCTGCGAGACGCCGCTACTCTTCAGGGTGGCAATATCGGAATCGGCCACCGCGTACTTGCCTGGCTGCTGGCTCACCATGCTGACGATGATGTCTTCTCCGATCCCGGCCTGGGTCAGCTTCACGAGCGTGTCGTTGGTCAGCGGCTGTTGGGCGCTGAGAACGGACAGAAAAAAACAGGAACAGACGATTGCGGTCTTCATTGATCGAAGAGTGCTCCTTGTCGGTTCAGTTGTACACCGTGGCCACCTGAAATCGCAACGCTAGCCGCCCCTGTTATCCTGAGACCGTTCATGGTTGTCGAAAATTTCAAGCTGCTTCTTCGATTATTTTGGCGGCCGGCGTTGGCGATGAGCGGGATTCTGGACCGTGGCAGCCTGCTATTTGCCACATTCGCGGTGCTGGCTGCTTCCCTGGTGCTGCAGTTCAGCGTGAGGCTTCCCGCTAGGCAAGCGCCGGCCGTTGTGACACAGCCTGCTCAGGCTGAGCCGGACGAGGCGCCCGTTCCACGAGCGCACGCCCGGCCCGCGCTGTCATTCAGCTTCTACTCGCCGCTACTGGTGCTGGCAGCCATTTACGTTCCAGGAACACTGCTGGTAACGAACTTGATCGGCCGCATGGGCGCGTTCGGCGCCGTTTTCCAGCGCGACTACTCCTCACTGCTCACGTGCACCTCGATGGCATGGACCGCGGCGCAAATACCGGTGGTGCTGGCTGCCTGGGTGGCTCCGCTTCCGGTTGTTGGTGCGGTCGCGGTGGCAGCATACCTTTACTTTGCGGTGCTGATGTTCTTCGCAATCCGAACCGTATTCGGAACGGAGAGCGGTATAGCGGCCGGCGCCGTCTGCCTGTCGTGGATTCCTTTGGTAGCCGCGGCGTTCTTGTGGGGGCCACTGCGATTCATTCTCGGATGGCTGGCCTCGCCATTCTTTCTTTTTTACGCGTTCTACTATCTTCGCGGCGAGTTCACTAATGTTGGCGCCGGATTGCGCAGCCGCCAAAACTTCCGCCGGATGCTGGAAGCCGCGGCTATCAATCCGCACGATGCCGAGGCGCAATATCAGCTAGGGCTCATTTATCAGCAGCGCCGGCAGTATTCGGAAGCCATGCAACGGTTTCAAAACGCCGTGGCGATCGACCCAAAGGAAGCCGATGCGCATTTTCAGTTGGGCCGCATCGCGCGCGAACAGGGCCGCCTGAAAGATGCGCTCCCGCATTTTCAAGCGGTGATTGATCTCGACGAAAAACACAGCCAAAGCGAGATCCTGCGCGAGCTGGGCGCCGTATACTTGACCGCGCGCCAATACCAAGACGCGCGCAATGAACTTGCAATTTATATCGAACGGCGGCCGTATGACACCGAAGGGCTTTTCTACTATGGCCAGGCATTGGAGGGATTGGGCGACATGGCACAAGCTCGTGAGATGTACGCACGAGCCATCGAATCCGACCGGACGGCGCCACAGTATCGCAGGCGGTACACCGCCCGCTGGAGCCGGTTGGCCCAGAAGCAACTAGGAAAGCTGCGCGGCTGAGCTCGCCAATACGAGCCAGCCCGCGATGGTGCACAGTTTCTCATCCTGCCGCCAGGGCGGGCCGATGGTCTTGCCCAGCTTGGAGATGCGCTGGTGTAGTTCTGCCGGCGAGATTTGGATAGCTGCGGAAGCCCGGCTCATGAGCTCTTTTTCCTTTACACCTATGACTGGCAAGCCGCAAGACTCACACGCCTTCTGAAGAGCGTTCCTGAAGAAGTGCCCTTCGGCGGTATGGATCATCACGTGCGACCGAAGCGTCGCGGCCAGATCGTCAGCGGGCCGACCCGCGCCAAGCAGGATGCATGAGCCGGCTATTTTGTATCCGTTACCTGCCAGATCTGAAACAGCCTTTCGCAGCGACGCCGTTGCGACAGCCTTGGCGGCTCCGGCGCATTGATCCAGGAATGCCTTGGCATCTGGCAGCTTCATGTCTTTGGCGGTGTGATATGGCTGCTGAAAACCGCGAATCTTGTGATCTATCAGCTCCAACCTCCGGCGTTCGATTGTGAGAGGTCCGTCGTTCGGTCTCGCCACAACCACCATAGCCGCCCAGCCCGAGTGAACGCGAAACCCCAGGGCGGCTCGGGACGGATTACTCAGCACGGGTAATCCTGTTGTGGCGCCTTCGGATCAAAGCGCGGGATAAAACGGCCGTCGATGTCCGTGAATCCGTATTCCTTCGCAAGATCGCATGCCCACAGGAGCTGGCCGTTTTTCCGAAATACTTTGCGGTCCGCCGCCAAAGCTGCCACGGCCCGGCCGATGTACTCCGGTGATTCGCTCAGATCGAAGCGAAACTGCTTCTTTTGAGCTTCGGTCCGCATGTGCATCAGCACGCGTTCGGTTCGCATGAAGCCGGGATTGAGCCCGACTATCGCAATTTTGGCGCTCTTTGTATCGCGGCTCATGCCCAGGATCAGCCGGTTCAGGCACTCGTGACCGAGATCCCAGAGAATGTTGCCCCGCCAGGCGGAGGGGTCGGGATGCAGGTTGTCTGTCACGTGAATGATGAGCCCGTGCCGTTGTTCCAGCATTAGCCCCACCGCATACACGCTGGTCAGCCAGCAGGCGCTCACGGTGCCGAGCGTCTCACGCCAGTGGTCGCCGTTGAGCGACCAGAACTTCTTCATCCAGACTTGCATGCAGAGCGGACCCCAGGCGGAGTTGGCCAGCACGTCGAGACGGCCGTGGTCTTTCTTCACGCGGCGGAACAAGTCCGCAACCTGTTTTTCATCGCTCAGATCGGCGCGAATCGCAATGCCCCTGCCGCCACGCGCCGTCACTTCCTGAGCGGTATCCTCCACAGTGCCAGGAGCTTTGTCCGCTGGTTTGGGCCCTTTTCGCGATGTTCGGGCCGCGACGTAGACGGTAGCGCCGGCATCTCCGAGCGCCAGCGCGATGCCACGTCCGGCGCCACGGCTGGCACCCGCGACCACGGTGATCTTTCCTTCCAATGGTTTCATGCGGGACAAGTGTAAGGGACAATTCATGACACCAGTTGTCATGTTTCCCTGATAAAGTTTGTCGTATGCGTGCCGACCGCCTGCTTTCCATCCTGCTGTTGCTACAAGTGCACCACCGCGTGACCGCGCGCGAGCTGGCAAAACGCCTGGAGGTCTCGGAGCGCACGATTCTGCGGGACATGGAAGCGCTGAGCGGATCAGGGGTGCCGGTAGTGGCTGAACGTGGCGCGGGTGGTGGCTGGAGCCTGCTCGAAGAGTATCAGACAAAGCTTACCGGTCTGAGCGCGGCGGAGATCCAGTCGCTGTTTCTGGCGAGACCGGCGCGGTTGATGGCGGACCTCGGATTGAAGCAGGAAGCGGAGGCGGCCTTCATCAAGCTGCAAGCATCTCTACCGGCGGGCTCGCGGCCACAAGCCGAATTCGCGCGGCAGAGGGTCCTGATCGATACCAGTGGTTGGCGCGACCCAGCGGAATCGATCGCTTGTCTGCCCGTGCTGCTGGATGCTCTCTGGCAGGAGCGGCAGGTGAAGTTTTCTTACCGGCGGGTGTTATGTGACGCCAGCGAGCGCGTGGGCGATCCTCTGGGATTGGTCGCCAAGGGGAGCGGCTGGTACCTGGTGGCTTGCGTCGATGGCGAACCGCGCACCTACCGGGTGTCACGCATTTCGGACGCCACGATTCTGGATCAGCCTAGCGCACGGCCGGCGGAGTTCGGTCTCGCTAGTTACTGGGACCGCTCCGCAGTCGAGTTTCGCGAGAAACTGCCACGATTCCATGCAACCTTCCTGGTCAACCCAGCTGCCATGCGGCAGGTGAGGTATCGCGGGTGGCGGCTGGAAGAGGAAACACCAGAAGGCGACCGCGTTCGCGTGCGATTGCGCTTCGACATCGAGGAGGAAGCCGTACAATTTGCGCTCGGCCTGGGCGGCGATGTCGAGATCGTGGAGCCGCGCGAGCTGCGGTCCAAGGTCGTGGAGAGAGCGCTCGCCGTCATCCAGCAATACCAGGATTAGCGCTTCTTAGGCTGCGCTCATCGAGGGTTGATAACGCCGGCTGCCCTGGAACGGTTGAAACCGGTAGCCGATGCCGAAGATGGTTTCGAGATATTCCCGGCTGTATGAGCCGAGCTTGGTGCGCAACCGCCGAATGTGGACATCCAGGGTGCGGGTGCGAATCTGATTGCTGTAGCCCCAGATGCGGCTGAGCAGCACTTCGCGGGGCACGATTTCGCCCGCGTTTTCCACCAGCAGCGAGAGCAGTTCGTATTCTTTGCGCGTTAGCACGATGCGTTGGTCGTCCAGCGCGGCCAGGCCGCGGCTGAAGTCGACCTCCAGATGCGCATCCTGGTAACGGGGCGTCTTGTTTGCCGTGATCTGTATCGAATCCATGTTGTTAACCAACCTTTCCATTCGATATTACGGGGCGCAACGTTTTGAATTGTTGTAAAGTCGTAAAAGTTTGGTAAGAACTGCGGGAACTGCGTGATGGCCGTCCTGATACTGTTGCTTTTAGCACAGGCCGGGGGGCCTCACGCGCTGGAACGTGAGGATGTGGTGGCGCTATTGCTGGAGAAAGGCGCCGATCCGAACATCGGCAATAACCACGGCGCGAGCGCGCTCCACACAGCAATCACAGGCGGGTATCAGAGCATCGCCGACAAGATTCGCGCACCCGATGGACGCGACGTGGCGCCGGCCGCGTCCCGCTAGATCCTGCTCTTTTTCCAACTGCCTCTGAGAAACATGGTCAGCCCCATTCCCGTGATGAACAGCTCAGCAATGGGAATGGCGGTGAAAACACCGCGCACCCGCATGCCGGCCGGGTATGCCAGCGCCCAGGCGAGAGGAATCTCAAAGAGCCAGAAACCAAGCATGTTGATGATGGTGGGCGTAACTGTGTCGCCCGCTCCATTGAACGCCTGGACCATCACCATGCCCCACGCATAGGACAGATTGCCAAAAGCGATGATGCGCAGGCAGCTCACGGCGAACGGCATCACCGCCGGGTCTTCGGTAAACAGCCGCACGATTTGCTCGGGCAAGGTGATGAACACTGCCGCGACAAAGCCGAGAAAAATCATGTTGTAGAAGGCGGTCAGATAGACCGCGCGCTCCGCCCGCTCCGGTTTGCCGGCACCCAGGTTCTGCCCCATCATGGTAGCCGCGGCGCCACTCAAACCCCACGAGGGGAGTATGGCGAAGATGAAGATGCGGATGCCGATCGTGTAACCGGCTACAGCGGCGCTTCCGAACGAACTGATGATTCGTACCAGCGCGATCCAACTGGTGTGGGCCACGGCGAATTGGAGCACACCAGTGCTGGATACGCGGATGAGTGAGCCAATCACTCGCGGCACAATGCGAAAATCGGCCCGGCGAATCACGATGCGGCTATGCCCGCGTGTCAATATCCACAACTGAAGCAGCACGCCGAATGACCGGCCGGTCAAGGTTGACACGGCGGCCCCAGTCACGCCGAGCCTGGGAAACGGGCCCAAGCCGAAAATCAGGCACGGATCCAGAGCCAGGTTGATCAGGTTCGATACCCAAAGAACGCGCATGGCAATGGAAGCATCGCCGGCGCCGCGAAAAATGGCGTTGTTGAGGAACAGCAGCATCACGCTCACGCTGCCGCCCAACACGATCGAGGTATATCGATGTCCGATCGCCACCAGGTCGGCCGGCGCGCCCATCCACCCCAGCAGTCGCGGGGCGAGCCAGTAGCCGGGTATCCCCATCAGGATCGCCAACGAGACACCCAGCAGGATGGCTTGCACGGCGGCCGTGGCCGCACCCTGCGAATCCTTCTCGCCGATGCGCCGCGCCACCATCGCGGTGGTAGACATGCTCACGCCCATCGCCACCGAGAAAACCAGCGTTAGCATCGACTCCGTCAAGCCAACTGTGGCGACGGCATTGGCGCCCAGACGCGTGACCCAGAACACATCCACGATCGCGAATAGCGACTCCATCAACATCTCGAGCACCATGGGCGTGGCGAGCAGGAACACGGCCCGGCTGATGGAGCCTTCGGTAAAGTCCTGCTGTGTGCCGCGAATCGCTTCCATCACTGATCGCCATATCGTGGGGCCGCGTTCGGTGACGATCCTAGTAGCCATAAAATTAGCCCTCCTGGGCAACTTATGCTCGCGCGAGCAGTTAAATAAAAACTGGAAGTTTAGGCTGCGGCTCGGCGAGAAGCTAGCGCCGGAACAGGTCCGGCACGCCGAAATCGAAGCCTGGGAACGCAATAGCAGCGCGTACAGCGACCCGGTTTTGGATCATCGACGTGCTGTTGGCGTTCATTTGCATGGTAGGAAACGGGGCCCGTGCCCCGATCTGATAACTATATCGGGGACGGGCACCGGCGCGCAAGTGGAATTTGTGGTTTTTTGGCCGGAGAAGACGTTAGATCGAGGCTGCCGGCTGCGCAAGCCTCAACTGGAAAAGCTACGAACCAGTACGGCAAATAGCGCGCCCAGTGCGGCGGCCCAGGCGATGCCGAGCGCTAGCGCCTTCATGGGGTGGGACAGCAGAAACCTGTGAGGGCGCTTGTCACCCCGCATTGACCCGCCCCTCGCATAAGGCTTCACCTAGCTCGCAGTATCGCTCCCGAGCACGTTCGATGCTGCTCATCTGGCGTTGCCTCGTTTGCATACGCCGTTCGATCCCGATCCTCCTTCGTTCCAAAATCACCTTTTCAATTCGCTCAGCCAGCTCATTTCGCTGCTGCTCGGTGAGCACGATGCCTTCGATATTGTCTGTGGGCGCGCTCAGCTCGAGCGCCATAACGTCAGATGCCGATTCCATTCCTTTCACCTCTATTTTTTCTTCAAGTTTCGTTTTCCAGGGAGGCGCGGCCTCAGCAGCTGTGCGCCTTGCGATGCTCGATATATGACCGCCGTGCCTGTTTCCACTCCGCGTCTGCTGTGTGCAGAACGACCTCTAAGTCGGACACTTGTGGGTCTTCGGTCATCCGTGCTGTGTAGTGGGAAAGGTGCGCCTTGACGAGTGACTTAATTGCTCGTGCGAGTTGAGCTCGAAGGTGCACTTGTTCGTCGCATTGCACGTCTAACGCGGTTTGAGTCATAGCAGCCATATCGCCTCCAATATGTCCGGCGCACCAACTTGCGCGCTCCGGAAGTTATTTCCAACATCCGGATGCAATGCTAGGGGCATGCAACTTACCAAAGGCCGGCGCGAGTGGCCGTCTTGGCAAAGGGGAGGAAATAGAGAGGTTAGTGGCACGGTGGGGCAACGCGGCTAACTTCCGTTACTACGCAGGGGTTGCCTAAAGGAAATAGCATTCTGACCAGCATGAGTAAAATCCCCCAGAATATCTCGCAGCGCCTTGACGAATGTGCGCGGCCACGCCGGCGTAGAATCATGGAAATGAGCGAGGCACGCGACGCGCGCGTCATCGAGGAAAGCCGCCGCCAGGCCGCACGCCTGTCCCGCCTTGGCTGGTATCACACGATCGAGCTGCCCGATGGCGGTGTGATCGAAGGGCTTCAGACGCTCGACCAGCAGCGGCAACGCCTGCGTCAGTTTCCTATCCCCGAGGACCTCAGGGGCAAACGCGTGCTTGATGTCGGCGCCTGGGACGGCTGGTTCAGCTTCGAAATGGAGCGGCGTGGGGCCGAGGTCCTGGCGGTCGATTCCGCGAAGAATACGCGGCTGCTCGAAGCGCGGCAACTTCTCGGCTCGCGCATCGGCTACCAGATGGCCGATATCTGCCGGCTCACCGCGAAAGAAGTGGGCACGTTTGACATCGTGCTGTTGTTCGGCGTTCTCTATCACCTGAAGCACCCGCTTCTCGCGCTCGAGAATGTCTGCGGCATGTGCCGCGAGATGGCCTGCATCGAATCGTTCGTCACCGATGCCGATCCGAGCGCCATTCCGGTGATGGAGTTTTACGAGACCAACGAACTTCGCGGGCAGGCGGATAACTGGGTGGGACCCAACCTATCCTGCCTGCTCGCTTTTTGCCGCACGGCCGGCTTCGCGCGCGTGAACTTCGAAGGCGTACTGGGCGAGCGGGCACACGTCACGGGATATCGCCATTGGCTCGCACCCACTGGCAGCGACCCTGCTCCTGAAGTTCTGTGCGTCGCAAACTCCGCCCGGCAGGACCACACCTTCGATTTAGGCGATGACTACCTGACGTTCTACTTCACGAGCCCGCTCGGCGGCCTCAACTGCGACAACGTCCACCCGCAGGTGGGTGCGTACGGATCCCGCCCCATCGATGTGGCGAGATGCGGAGGCGGCTGGCAGGCGGCTTGCAAACTTCCGCCCGGCCTGGCGCCGGGACCGCACGACGCCAAAATCCGCACGGCCAATAGCCCCTATTCGGTTCCGGTCCGGATTGTAATAGGCTCTGTGCGTGCCGTCCGCGATACGGCGGCGTCTTCCGCCTTGCGCCTGATACGCATCGCTGACGGCGCAACTCTTGAAGCCGGTCGCGTGCGGGTGGGTGAAAATAGCGGCATGTCCGCCTGGGCCACCGGCCTGCCGGCTGATGCTGGGCGGACCGGAATCCGACTGCGCTTGAACGGCACCGATCTTCCAGCCAACTGGCTGGCTCCGCCGATAGGAGAGGAACCACGCCAGATCAACGCCGCATTACCCTCGGGTCTCGAGCCCGGAACCTCCACGGTCACTCTGGTATTCAACGGTGAAGAGAGTGCTCACGTAACAATCGAACTCATCAGGTAGATCACTTCTGCGCCCAAGTAGATCGCAAGCTCCAGAGGTCAACGGTAATCTGCCCGGGCTGCTCGCCGCGCGAATAGAACTCCATCGCCTGCGCTCCGGACGGCGGATACGCGAGATTGGTCATAGCCACGCGGCCGCCCTGCGCAAAGACTTCGACGGTGGAACGATCCACCAGGATCGTCATGCTCAGGGGAGCGTCGCCGGTTGTGAGAGGCGCTAACGTGCGCACCGGAAAGTCGCGACTGAAGCCGGTTACGCCCGAGTGCGTCCGGTCCACGAACAGTTCGCTGCGTGCGCTATCGTAGCCGACCTCTGTGAAGGCACCGTGCCCGACCAGGAGTTTCCAGCCAATGGTTGCCGCGCGGGGGTGTGACACCGTAGTTTGGAGCTCGAAACTATCGTAGTGTGCCGTTTTTAGCGCGCGGTTGAGTTCCGCGAGACTGGTCCCATGCCATTCAACGTGCTTGTCCCGCAAGCGCGCAACGGCTGCCACCGGCTTCTGTACCAGCCGGATGCCTTCCGGGAAAGCCGCTAATGCCAGCGAGCGCGGTACAGTCATCTGGCCGCGCCACGGCTTGGTCGGCACCTTATCGGCGTACTGCCAATTATTCATCCAGCCAATCATGACGGGATCATCGCGGGGTGCGATTCCATTGAATGTCAGGGCGCAGTAGCAGTCTTTCCCGCAGTCGGTCCAAAGCGTAGTTGACGCCGGATTGTCGTTGACGAATCGCGTACCGTCGAATGTCCCAACGAAATACTGCTCGCCGGAGCCTCCCTGCAATCCACCCGGATTCAAACCCACTTTCAGGACCCATCGCGTGTGCTGTGTACCATCCACGGGCAGCTCGACCATCGTGGGGCATTCCCATTGCCCGCCGGTCGCTCCGGCCGGGCCGAACTCGCTGAGCTTCTCCCAGCTCTTCAGATCGGGTGATCCATAGAACAGGACCTTGTGATCGTTGGGCAGCGCTACTGCCATCACCCATCGGTGCGACTGGTCCGCCCAGAACACGTCGGGATCGCGGAAATCCGAAGCATTCAGATTCAGTACAGGGTTGGCCCGATACTTCGTCCAGGTCCTTCCGCGGTCATTGCTGTACGCGAGGTTCTGGGTTTGGCGCGCAGGCCGCCCGGCAGCCTCCGGCGTATGTCCGGTATACACGGCCACCAGGCACGGCTTGGCGTCCAAGCAAAACCCGCTGGTGTTGTGCTCGTCCACGACGGTGCCGCCGGTGAAGATCATGATGCCGTCTTCTTCGCCCAGCGCAACCGGCAATTCCTGCCAGTGGAGGAGATCACGGCTCACAGCATGACCCCAGCTCATGTGCCCCCAAACATCACCGAACGGATTGTATTGATAGAAGAGGTGGTATTCGCCCTCGAAGTACACGAGACCGTTTGGGTCGTTGGTCCAATGCTCGCGTGGTGAGAAATGAAATTGCGGCCGATAGGGTTGCTGGTAGCCGGTCGGCGTGTCCTGGGCGAAGCAGCGCATGCCGAGAATCAGAATCAATCCGCACCACCGCGACTGCACCGTTGGTCCCTCGCTCCAGCCAGTCTGTCACATCCCGCCCAATGCGCGCCGCAGCTTGATACTCTTACAGATCCGGGCTTCTGCCCCGGGGCCATCATTTCACTTACGAAAGGACCAAACATGAAAAGCAACCGACGGAATTTCTTGGGGAAGGGTCTGGCGGCAACCACGGCCGCCGCGGCCATCGCCGCCAAACCGGCAGCCGCTCAAAACTCACAGGAGAACTCACCAGAGAAGTGGAAGAAGAGGGTCATCTATCGGAATGGCAAGCCACCGGAGGGAAAGCCGAGATACAGCAGTACGATCGCGTTCGGCAACCTGCTGTTCATCTCTGGCGTTGGTTATCACAAGGAAGGCGACATCACGGTTCACACCAAGAACGTTCTCGATGAGATTCAGAAGCAGCTCGAAGCGGCCGGCTCTTCGATGGAGAAATGCCTGAAGTGCAATGTGTATCTCGCCGATCTGAAAGACTACGATGCCATGAACGCGGCGTATGAGGGACGGTTCGGCCCGGAACCGCCGGTGCGCACGACCATCGCTGCCGCGGGCGTCCCAGGCAAGTCGCTGGTGGAAATCGACGTGATCGCGTACATCTAGGTATTGCGGCATGAGGGCCGGGCGTTCTTGGATTTGGCCCGGCCCCTGCCAGGGAGAACGATTTGATCGAATATCTGCGCGCCAGGATCCGATGGGTTCTCATCTTTTGGATGTTCGTGGTGAGCGCCATCGCTTACCTGGATCGCGTCAACATATCCATCGCCGGCACGACCATCGCTCAGGAATTTCACCTCAATAAAGTGCAACTGGGCTGGATCTTTAGCGCCTTCGTGGCTGGATATGCGTTGTTTCAGACACCGGGAGGCCGGATAGCAGACCGCATCGGCGCGCGCGCGACGCTCATGCTCGGCGTGATCTGGTGGGGTGTTTTCACATCCCTTATCACGTTTCTACCACCCGGAGTTGGCGGCATGTTGGCGGTAATGATCGGCGTCCGCTTCTGTCTCGGGATGGGCGAAGCCGTGGTCTATCCGGCTTCCAATTGCGTGGTGGCGCAATGGATTCCGTCCTCCGAGCGAGGGGTGGCTAATGGATTCATTTTTTGCGGAGTCGGATTCGGCGCGGGAGTTACGCCGCCGCTTATCGCGTACCTCATGTCGCACTACGGCTGGCGCTCATCCTTCTGGGCCTCGGCGTTATTAGGGCTGTTAGCCGGCGCGATCTGGTACATCGTGGCGCGCGATACGCCCAGGCAGCACCCATGGATTACCAGCGAAGAGGCTGTGTACATCGCATCCGGGTTGCCGCAATCCAGTGCCAAGGGCGGGTCCTGGCGCGCGATCCTGAGCAACCCGCACGTGCTGGCGGTCACCTTCAGTTATTTCTGCTACGGCTACGCCGCATACATTTTCTTCAGTTGGTTTTTCATTTATCTGAAGGACGTACGCAATTTGGACTTGAAGGCCAGCGCTTACTACACCATGATGCCATTCCTGGCGATGGCCGTATGCTCACCGCTCGGCGGTTGGATCAGCGACCGCCTCACCAAGAGCCGGGGAAAGCGTGTTGGCCGCTGCATCCTGGCCGCCGTCGCGATCGGCTTTTGTGCAATCTTCATCGCGTTGGGAACGTTGGCTGAAAGCGCGCAAATGGCCAGCGTGCTTCTGGCGGGCGGCGCTGGAGCGCTCTACATCTCACAGAGTTCCTTCTGGTCGGTGAGTGCCGATATCGGCGGTAAGTCTGCGGGCTCCGTTTCCGGCGTCATGAACATGGGTGGGCAACTGGGCGGCACGCTGACCGCGAGCCTCACTCCACTCATCGCCGAGCATTACGGGTGGACGGCTTCATTCCTCGTCGCCGCCGGACTCTGCGCCGCGGGTGCGCTGGCTTGGCTTTGGGTTCACCCGGAAGGCAAATTGTCTGACGAAGCCGCGCTAGCGCCCGTTACATCGAGCCGAGACCAACGTCTATAGCGCCTTTTGATATACTCCCCGCCGATGAATCGTCGTGAGTTCTTGCAGTACACATCCGCCGCCGCAGCCGGTCCGTTGTTTGCGCAGACCGCTCCTCAGCCGTGGTTCGACAAGCCCATGCGATGGGCTCAACTCACTCTGGCCGAAAATGATCCTGGCTCCTACGACTCTGGGTTCTGGCTGGATTATTTTCGTCGCACGCACTCGGATGCCGCGTGTCTCAGCGCAGGCGGCTGCGTCGCGTATTACCCGACCAATATTCCGCTGCATCATCGCAGCCGGTGGCTGGGCAATTCCGATCCATTTGGTGAACTCCTAGCGGGTTGTCGCAAGCAGGGGATGAACGTGATCGCGCGAACGGATCCGCACGCCACTTATCAGGATGTTTACGAGGCGCATCCGGATTGGATCGCCGTGGATGCCGCCGGAAATAAGCGCCGGCACTGGGCGTCGCCGGAGCTTTGGGTCACGTGCGTCTTAGGGCCGTACAATTTCGAGTTCATGACGGCGGTCACGCGCGAAATCGTCGAGCGATACCAGGTTGACGGGATTTTCAGCAATCGCTGGGAGGGCTCCGGCATGTGTTATTGCGAGCACTGCCAGGCGAACTTCAAGCAGGCCACGGGATTCGATTTGCCACGCACATCGAACCCGCAAGACCCCGCTCGGCGGGCGTTCATTATTTGGGAGCAAGCGCGCCTGTTCGAGCTGTGGCGCCTTTGGGATGCGACTATTCGGAAGGCTAATCCCAACGCTGCGTTCCTTGCCAATGCCGGCGGCGGCGCCCTGAGTTCGCTCGATATGAAGACGATTGGTGAGCTGGCGCCTACTTTGTTCGCCGACCGGCAAGCCCGCAACGGTCTGGCGCCACCTTGGACGAATGGCAAGAACGGCAAAGAATATCGCGCCACGCTCGGGCGCAAAGCTATCGCGGGGATTTTCAGTGTCGGAGTGGAGGACCATAACCGCTGGAAGGATTCCGTGCAAAGCGCGGATGAGATTCGTCTTTGGGTGGTGAACGGGATCGCGAACGGGATGCGGCCCTGGTTTACCAAGTTTTCCGGCACCTTATACGACGGCCGCTGGCTCAAACCCGTCGAAGAACTCTATGGCTGGCACTATCGCAATGAACCCTATCTGCGAAACGAGCGGCAACTGGCGCGTGTGGCCATGGTCTACTCGCAGCAGACGGCCACGTTCTACGGTGGCGAGCAGGCGAGGGCAAAAGTCGAAGATCACACGCTCGGCTTTTACCAGGCTCTGGTCGAAGCCCGCATTCCTTTCGAGATGGTGCATGACCGTTTGCTCGATGCCGGTCACACGGATCAGTTCCGCACGCTGATTCTTCCAAACATTGCGGCGCTTTCCGATGAGCAATGCGAGCAACTGCGGCAATTCGTCAAGCGCGGTGGCAGTCTGGTGGCCACCTACGAAACTTCGTTGTATGACGAGTGGGGCGTGCGGCGTCGCGACTTTGGCCTTAGCGATCTGTTTGGGCTGTACGCCACCGGCCCGGTGGAAGGCCCAATCAAGAACTCGTATCTGAATATCGAAAAAGACCCGCGCACTGGCGAATATCATCCGCTGCTGGCGGGCCTGGAAGATGCGGGCCGCATCATCAACGGCGTCCACCGCATACCGGCAGTGCCGCATGAGAAGGGCCTCTACGCACCGCTTACATTGATCCCGGCGTATCCTGATCTGCCCATGGAGAAGGTATTCCCGCGCGTGCTCAAGACGGATATCCCGGGAGTGACTGCCAGGCAGGTTGGTCAGGGTCGCGTGGTTTTCTTTCCGTGGGACATCGACCGGACTTATTGGGAAGTACTCAGCCCCGATCACGGGAAGCTGTTGCGCAATGCCGTGCTGTGGGCAACCAACGAAGAGCCGGTGGTGAGAGTGCAAGGGCCCGGTCTCATCGAGGTCACGGTGTGGATGCAGAAGCAATCCCTGACCGTTCACCTGGTGAATCTGTCGAATCCCATGATGATGAAAGGACCGGTTCGCGAGATTATCCCGATTGGTGCGCAGAAGGTGCGGCTGAGGCTTCCGTCGGGGAGGAAACTTGCCGGAGTGAAGCTGCTGGTTGGCGGAATCCAAGCTGATTTTTCGGAAGCAGCGGGAGTCGTAGAGGTGCAGGTGCCCTCGATCGCTCTGCACGAAGTCGTGGCGTTGGATCTGATCTAGGCTAGTTGCCGGCGGCGTTACCTTCGACGGTATTGTTTTCCTGGCGCACGGAGCCGGCGCCCTTGGCCTTGTAGACCGCATAGCGCTGGGTGGCTCTCGCGCCGCGCGTGTCGGAGATCTGGTTGCCGGCGATCACGGTGTCGTTCACGTTGGCGGCGATGTAGAATCCGTAGCCTGCCTTGGCGCCGCCGTTATCGAGCACTTTGTTGTTGCGGAACGTGTTGCGGTGGCCGCTATTGAGCGGAGTCTCCTCGCGAAAATAGATGCCGCTGACTCCGTTACGCGCGATGGTGTTATTGGCGAACTCGTTGTCGGTATCCTTGTGGCCGATGGAAATGCCGTAGTGGCCGTTATCTTCGATGACGTTGTCATGAAACCGGCCGTGGCGCACGCGCCAGCAGAGGAACAGACCGATGTCGCCATTGTTGTGCAGGCGGCAGTGATCGACCTCCGAGTTCGCACTGCCGGTGCCTGGATGGACTCCGTAACCGGTCTGCCCGAAGGACTCGCCATTGACGACGTGGACGTTGTCCGAGATTTGAAATGAGATGCCGTCGCCGTTGTAGTTGCGCGCCACGCAGTTCTTGACGGTTACGTTGCGCACGTTATACATGTAGATGGCGCCGCCGCGGCACCCGTCGAGATAAGCGTTTTCGGTTTTGTTGCCGTCCACTGTCAGATCTTCGAAGGTCACGTTCTCCGCGTTCTCCGTGCACAGAATCGGGTAGGTGTTCCGGATGCGCGCGTGCTTTTGCACGAGATCGTAATCGCGGACAGTCGTGGGACTGATTTGCAGCATGTGGCCCTGGACACCGACGATCTTGGAAATCGTGACATCCCAGCCTTCGTGGAGAGTGTCATCGAGAATTTCAACACCCATGCCGGGATGGAACTTCTCGGGCTCGGCGACGGATAGATAGCTTTCGCCATAATCGCCGTCTTCGGCGAGCGCGCTCTCGACACCGCCAGACTTCAGCAGGATTGTTTTGCCGGCGGAGCCACGGACCGTGACATTGGACGGAATGAGCAGGCTGGCGTCCATCTGGTACGTGCCCGGGCCGATAACGAGAGTGTCACCGGAGCGTAGCATGTCCGCCGCCCTTTGCAGTGCAGCGCTGTCGGCACCGACCACGTCTGCATTTCCGGATTGGGCGACCGTGATGGTGCGGTTGGGGAGAGTCGACCCGGCGATCGAGCGGGAGGTGCAGGCGACATCGGAGGCGAGAGACGCGGCAACGGCGAAGGCTAGCAGATAACGATTCATGAGGATGGGCTCCTGGTGGATATTATCTAACTCTATGCGTATTTGTGCCGCCGTGCCGTCCACTTGGCCTCACCATATTCGCCGAGCGCAACGCGGCCTTCGATGGTGTCCCTGTCCACCTTGCCGGTGAACGCGTAGGAAAGGCGGGTGCCTTCGTAGCGGTGCGAAGTTCGAAATTGCACTTCGCTGCCGGCCACGGTGCCACGGAGGTCGCCGGAGAGAATCTCGCCGTGATGCGTGCCCACGAGGTCTGTACCCTTCTGCTCTAGGACAACGGAGTGCTGCGCTGAACCACGCAGAAATTCGAGATGCACTTCCCACTGGCCGGCTACGTTCGCCGGTTCACCGGTGGGGGGCGAGGGCGCCTCGATCTTGGGCGGTTTAGACAGCACCTCATGCAACCGCTCCGCGACTACCTTCTCGTCGCCGGGCGTCATCATGTAAGCGATGATCGAGATCTGGCTGGCCATCCTTTGGGGCCGCGATCCTCGCGCGGCGTCCACGATGATGCGCGGCTCAGTATCGAGTAGCAGTTTGTGCAATTCCTGGCCGGTGATGCCCAGGCGCGCGCCATCCCACTGGATCAACAAGCTCGGCGAACGATTGGACAACCCTTCATCCGGTTCTTTGACTTCAGCAGTCACACCGTCAATCTGCGTCACTCGTTGGGAGATGTGGTCGAGCCAGCCGGTCCACTGCGCCCACTCCGCTTTGTGGTCGCGCCGGGTCCACATATCGACGGCTGCCAGCATGCCCATGATCTCTTCTTTGCCGACCTTGAGCGAACGCCCGAAAGCATGATGCGGCGCACTGTTGGCCCATGCGGCCTGGAGCAGACTCTTCTCTCCCAGCAGCAGCCCCGCGCATTGCGGCCCGCGCAGGCACTTACCGCCGCTATAACCGACGACGCTGGCGCCGCGTTGCAGATGCACATTCGGGATGGTGAGCACTTCGGCCGCCGCATCCACGAAAACCGGGACACCTTTCTGGCGCGCAATCGCGGACAACACTTCGGTACCCATCGGTCCGGTGTCACCGGGTCCGGCCAGGATGTAGACCATCGCGGTGCGTTCGTTGAATGCCGCCTCGAACTCCGCCTTGTCTTTCGCCGTGATGATCTTTACACCCAGCATCCGAACGGCATGGTCGTAGACATTGCGGGAGTACTGCGGGATGATGACCTCGCTCTTCAAGCCCTGCAAATAGGGCAGCCGCTGCATTCGCTCGGGATCGGCGCCCGCGATCGAGGCAGCGGTCACATGGGTGATGGCCGCACAGCATCCGGCGGTCACAATGCCCCACTCCGCGCCAGTCAACTCTGCGAGGCGTTTGCCTACGCCATCCATCAGCTCATCCAGTTGAACATAGTGGCGCGACGCTTCCTCCATAGCGCGCTTGACTTCGGGCAGCGTTTGCGAGCCGCTGATGATGGTGTACGTGCCCATGCAGTTGATGATGGGCCGGACGCCAATGGACTGGTAGATATTGGGGCCGAGATCAAGCGTGGCAGGAGCGGCCGGAGCCAGGCCACGAGCCGAGCCTGCCACGGCCGCCAGCGCTCCGCCGCGCCGCAGCAGGTCTCGACGGTTGATGCCGCCAGGTGTTCGAGAGAAGGAAAGCCGCATAGTTCCTCTACGATGCCATAGAAACAGACGTCGTCGCTCACCCGATGGCTGCGGCCAGGTGGCGCGCGAGATCTCCGCGCCGCTCGACGGCAACCGACTCGAGATCGAGCCAATTCGCTATGGACTTCAGTTCGCTTGCCAGCGCATCCGCTACTACCGGCGGCTTCGCTTTGGGCTCGATATAGGCAGCGAGCACCCGCAGCGTGCGCTGGTCGCGATCGGCCTTCAAATCGACGCGGGCGACGAGACTTTCGCCGAGGAGAAATGGCAGAACGTAGTATCCCCACTTGCGCTTCTCGCGCGGCACCCAAATCTCGATGCGGTAGTCGAATTCGAACAGGCGCTGTGCTCGCGGCCGGAACCAGACTACTGGATCGAATGGCGAGAGCAGCGCCGCGGCTCTGATGTTTGCCGGTGTCCGGGCATCGCGATGGAGCCAGGCTGGCTCGCGCCAACCCTTCACGCGGACCTCATGCAGTTCGCCCGCCTCCACCAACTCGGCGATGCGCGGCCGAGTGTCACGCATGGACATGCGGTAGTAGTCGGCGAGGTCGCGCGTGGTGGCGACGCCATGCGCGCGAGCGGCCAGCAGCACCAGTTGGCGCTGGGCATCCTCGCGGCTCAAACGCCGCTGGTGATGTTCCGCCGGAATGGCCCGCTCGGCGAGCTCGTAGACGCGTGAGAAATCGGACCGCCGGGCCGTGACCGCCATCACGCCACGGCCGAAGTGGGCTTCGAGCACGGCTCGCTGCACGCTGTTGTGCCACGCGCCTGGGATGAGCTCGGACATGCGCCCGGCGACGCCCTCGGGAACCGGGAAATCGCCGGCTGTGAGAGCGCCGCGCTCGCGCACCTGCTCTACCACCCAGGCAGCGAAGTCCGCATGCTTCTCCAGAAACTTCTCGAAACCCCACGGCCGCGGGCGATGTGTCTCCATGCGGTGACGCAGCAATGGCCAGGTCTCCATGGGAACGATGGATGCTTCGTGCGCCCACTGCTCGGTGAACTCGCGGCCGCGGTAGACGACATCGTCGAACAGGGATCTCTTGTACGGACCCAGCCGCGAGAATGGCACCTGGTATTGCGCCGGAACGAGCACGTTGACGTAGTCGATTTGCACCAGACCGAGCTGGCGGATCGTGCGGACGAGATCGCGGGCCGTTACGCGGCGTGGGCGCGACCGGTCAAATCCTTGCGCCGCGAGCGCAATGCGGCGCGCCTCACTGAGCGAAAGTGTGTCCATCCTCACAAGTGACCCAGCACAGGATGCGGACGATAAGGTTCGCTGAGCGCTTTCAGTTCCGCTTCGTCGAGCTTGAGCCGCAGCGCCGCCACGGCGTCGTCCAGGTGGTGCATTTTGCTCGCTCCAATGATCGGCGCGGTAACACCCGGCTGCGCGAGCACCCAAGCCAGCGCCACCTGCGCGTTTGGCACACCGCGCTTGCGAGCGATCTCAGTAAGGCGGTCCACCACCGTGAAATCCGACGGCTGGTAATACATTTTCTGCGCGTAGTCGTCGGTCTTGGCGCGAATGGTGTCGCCAAAACCTTCCTGTTTCCGATTGCCGGCCAGAAAACCGCGTGCCAGCGGACTCCACGGAATGACGGCAATTCCCTCGGCGCGGCACAGCGGAATCATTTCCCGCTCCTCTTCGCGATAAATCAAGTTATAGTGATTCTGCATGCTGACGAACCGCGTCAGATGCAGCTCATTCGCCTTGTGCAGCATGTTCGCAAACTGCCACGCGAACATGGATGACCCGCCGACGTACAGCGCCTTACCTGCTTTCACCACGTCGTGCAGGGCTTCGATGGTTTCCTCGATGGGCGTTTGATAATCGAAGCGATGGATCTGGTAGAGGTCCACGTAATCGGTTCCCAAACGCCGCAGGCTATCGTCAATGGCGTGCCGGATGTGCTTGCGCGAGAGGCCGCGCTGGTTGGGATCGTCGCCCATCGGGTTGAATACTTTGGTCGCGATCACCACCCGATCGCGTGACGGCCCGAAATCCTTCAACGCTCGGCCCAGGATCTCTTCACTCACGCCGAGCGAGTACATGTCGGCGGTATCGAAAAAATTGATACCAAGCTCGAGCGCGCGCCGGATGAACGGACGGCTCTCTTCCTCTTCGAGCACCCACTCCCGCCATCGCTTCGAGCCGTAGGTCATGGCGCCGAGGCAAATTCGCGAAACTTGCAAGCCGGCAGAGCCGAGATTGACGTAGTCCATATCCTTCTTCGATACCATTGTGGGCCGGATCTCCGCTAGAGCGAAAGGCCGGCCGTTTCCGGGCCCTACGAAGCCAGAATCCGCATGTGGCTCCAAACTGAAAAACTACTTTTCACCGCAGAGGCGCAGAGACGCCGAGAACACCCAAGAAACTAACCTGGTTGATTCGCACCACGCCGGTGCTGGCCGGTTCCGGACGCACAGGCCACCTGCTCGGTGTTTACTGTGTGCCGCCTTGCGACAAAGAGAGCGCAGAGGGAGCGCGGAGGCTTCGTGAGCGGGCTTACAGACGGATCCTGGACGCAGCTAACTGTGTAGGGGCGAGCCATGCCTCGCCCGCGGCACTTACGATAAGATTTTCAGCCAGGAGTAGAACATGAAACTCTCTCTGTCGATCGCCGCCGCTGTTGTCCTGCCGCTTGGTTGCATGGCGCAGCAGCCCGATCCGCTGCCTGGCACGAAGCTAAGTCTCGATCAGCTCAAAGAGCAGTTCTTCCGCGTGAGCGCGGGCAGGCGGATGAAGCCCGCATTGTGGCCGAACGGCGCGCGCGTGGCGGTCGCGCTCAGCTTCGACGTCGACAACGCCACGCATTCGCTGGCGCGCGGCCTGCTGGGCGCAAACGAGCTTTCGGTCGGGGAGTATGGCGCCATCGACGGTCTGCCGCGGATTCTCCGGCTGCTGGATAAGTACGGAGTGCCCGCGTCGTTCTTCATTCCCGCGGTCAGCGACCTGTTGCATCCGCAGATGGTGCGCGACATTTTGGCGAACGGCCGCCACGAAGTTGGAGTGCATGGGTGGATTCACGAGGACCTTCCAGCGCTTAACAACGAAGCGGAGGAGCGGCGGCTCCTGAATGACGCCATCGCGAGCCTCACGAAGTCGATGGGGAAACGGCCAGTCGGTTATCGTGCGCCTTCGTGGGCATTCAGCTCCTACACCATGCAACAGGTCAAGGAGGCGGGGTTCCTCTATGACAGCAGCCTGATGGCGAGCGACGATGCTTACGAAATCCTGCTGGCAGGCAAACCGAGTGGCGTGGTTGAGTTGCCCATCGGATGGATATTGGACGATTACGCCTATTTCGGCGGGACCAACGGCGCGCTGCCGTCGCCGGAGCTCGTGCTCCAGGTTTTCCAATCTGAATTCGATTCGGCCTATGAAGAGGGCGGGCTGTATGTGTTGACCATGCATCCGCACATCACCGGGCATCGTTCGCGCGCGGCGGCGCTCGACCAGTTGATCGCCCACATGCGATCGCGTCCAGGCGTTTGGTTCGCCACGCACGAGCAAGTGGCGCGATACTTGCGCGCGCAAGCCGGTATGTAGCGGCGCTCTGCGGCGGGCCAGTATGTAACAGATATAAAATAGTGTGTGCAGCTATGAAAAATGACGATCCCTCCGTAGTGAAGGAACGTGACGCAACCAGCCCTGCCGATGCGCAGGCGAGGCGCATTTTGTTTGTGGATGCCGATCAGAAGGTCCTGGACAGCCTGAAAAAGAGGCTGGACAGCCTGCATACCGAGTGGCTGATGGCGTTCAGCACTAGCGGGAAAGAGGCGTTCGAGAAGCTCACCGCCACCCCGTTTGACGTGCTGGTTACGCGCGCGGATGTCGGCGGCGTGGGCGGGTCCGATCTATTGACCGAGGTTCTCCAGCGGTTTCCGGGTGTCGTGCGGATTGTGCTCACCGACACTGTCGAGCAAGACGTAGTTCGCTCGGCCACGGCCCATCAGTATCTTCTGCAGTCCTGTAATGCCGCGTCCCTGAAATCAACGCTCGACCGCGCTCTGCAAATTCGCGGAATGCTGGCCTCGCCCGGGCTGCGGGAACTGGTCTCTCGCATTATTTCTTTACCCAGCCTGCCGGCCGTTCACACGCAGCTCATTGCATCGTTGGATAACCCGGAGCTATCCAGCCGGGAACTGGGAGACATCATCGCGCAGGATGTCGCCATGACGGCGAAGATTCTGCAGATCTCCAATTCCGCGTTCTTCGGCTTGTATCGCTACGTGGCCAGTCCCGCTGAAGCTGCCGTCTATCTCGGCGTCGATACCATCCGCGCGCTGGCGCTATCCACAGGGGCATTTACCGCGCTTCAGACTACCGGCCTCGCGCAATCGTTGATCAGCCAGTTACAGCACCACAGCACAACAACCGGCATGGTGGCCAACGCCATCGGCAAGGCGGAGAACCTTCCCAAGAAAGTGTGCGACAGTGCCATGGTGGGCGGCTTATTGCACGACGTCGGCAAATTGGTTCTGGCGGCAAACTGCCCGCAGGAGTACGAAGTTGTTCTAAACACCGTCAAGAAAGACGGTGTCGCTTGCTATGACGTAGAGCGGCAGATGTTCGGCGCGACGCACGCCGATATCGGGGCTTACTTACTCTATCTTTGGGCTCTGCCCGATTTGGTGTGTAAGGCGGTCGCGTTTCACCACAGCCCCGCGGACTACTCGACCACAACGTTCACCGCGGCTGCGGCCATTCACGCCGCGGATGCACTGGAGCATGAGTTGTCCGGAGTGTCGGATTTCTCCGGACGCGTGGTGATCGACATGAACTATTGCACGCTGCTCGGATTGGCCGGCCGCGTCCCGGAATGGCGGCGATTGTGCAAGAAGCAGCTTGATAAGGCGGAAGAGTCGTGAAAGGCGGCAGCTATGATGACGTTATGCATCGCCGGGTATCCGGGTTCGTCCGCACGCTGATTCTGGCGGCGGGTATCTGTTTAGCCTGGATTCCGCCGGCGCTGGCGGGTCCCGCGCGCCAGATTGAGATCAAGCTTCCAGCCGACGTCGCTTCCGAGACCGTTTTCATTCGATATCGGCTGGATGGCGAGGAGTTAGGGGGTTGGGTCCAACCGCGCCACGGCGTTTCTTCTTACTTCATCAGCACAACGCGTGAGGGCCGTTCGGCCAACCGAATTAAAGCGCTCCTTTACGCTCCCGGATGCGCGCTCCAGACTCTTGATGTGGTGCTCGCAGGATCCAATAGTCAACAATACATCTTCACCTGCCAGCCCCTCGCGAGTGTCTGGATCGCTGGCAAACTCATCCGATCGGACCGGCTCTATGGGCGCGAAGTCAAATTGCGCGCGAGCTATGTTGCGCGGTGGGCGCAGGCGTTCCTGGGACTCCGCGATGATATTGTCATCGACGTCCCCGTAGGAGACGCGGTGGATCTTCAGGCCGACGGTCGTTTCCGCATGTTGGTCCCGGATCTTTCGCAGGATGCGTTGGCGGGAGCGCCAGATCACCCTGGCGCGCTCCAGATCTGGGCTAGAGACCGAACCAGCGAGGACCGCGTCGCCCTGCTGATCCCCGCCGGGCTACCGGTGACGAAGAGACCGATCGGTGGCCTGAGAATACAGCCCGAGTACCCTCCGGAGATCGTTTTTGCGCCGTGTAGCGCAAATCCTCCTCAGGTCCACGATGCCACGGGATTCGCGCTCAGGCCGGATCCCAGCGGTGCATGCGATCCTTAGCGACGGCGAGCTGCGCCTGCGTCTCCTACTTCTGTTGAAATGCCATGCGAGGTGTGATTACCGCCAGATCACGGATGCGTTCCTGCGAAACCGGACCGCGAATCTGCGTTGAGCCCCGGCTGAGCAACCAAAGCTCCGGAATGATTTCCGCCACCATGGCGCCGTGACAGAACATCCGGACCACTGAACTCTCCGAAACCACGAGTCCGATCGCCTTCGTTAACGTGCTGATGCCCGCGGCGGCCAAATGCCGGCTGCCTAACCCCAGCGGCACTTCGACACCTGATGCACCTGTGCTATTGAGGTACCGGCAGGCTGCCACGAAAACTCCGCTACTGCTGACCACGAAAGCTCCGTCGAGTTGCGCCAGTTCCTTGATGGTGCCCCGCAGATTTGGATCCGCCATGTGACGGACCTGTTCGGGATGGCCCGCGAGCGGATCGAGAATCAGAGGACGGGACACCGCCAACACCGCGGCTTCATCGCCGAACGTAAAAAGAGTCCCGATCCGTCTCCCTTCACGCCCCTCGCGTGCGATCTCGATGGCGAGTTCGATCAGCGGTAGTATGGCATCCGGATCATAATCGGGAATCTGGCAGAGAATGTTTTCAAACAAGCGTGATTTGCCTCAGTTCGTTGGATGAATTAGGCGCCCGCCGGGACTCAGCGCGGCACTAGCTAGATTGCTGCACGCCGTCAACAGGTGCTTCCTGGCGGGCCATGACACTCGCAATAACCGCATACAGATCCTGAGATCGAATGGGCTTCGCCAGATAGCCATCCATGCCGGCTGCCAGGCAGCGTTCCTGGTCGCCTTTCAGGGCGTGAGCGGTGACCGCGATGATGGGCGTGTGCGTGCCGCGTCTCTGATCGCATACCCGGATGGCCGCGGTGCATTCAAACCCATCCATCAGAGGCATCTGAATATCCATGAGGACCAGCTCGAAGTTGCCGTCCTGCCAGGACGCCAGCGCTTCGCGCCCGTTGCTGGCGACCGTGACGGAGTGGCCGACTTTGCGCAGCGTCCGCGTCATGATGGTCTGATTGATGGCGTTGTCCTCGGCCAGGAGAATGCGGAGCGGTCCAGAGTGAGCGACGGGCTCGTTGTGGTGGACCGCGGCCCGGGCGGCAGCCTCATGCCCGTCGGGGACTTCCGCTGCTTCCTGCATCACCGCGGTGAAATGAAAAATGCTGCCCATGCCCGGCTCGCTCTCCACCCAGACACGCCCGCCCATCAAATTCACCAGGCGTGCGCAAATGGTCAGACCAAGTCCGGTGCCGCCGTATGTGCGAGTGACTGATCCATCCGCCTGGCGGAAAGCTTCAAAGATGGCTTCGATCTTGTCTGGCGGAATACCCACACCGGTGTCACTGACCGAGAAGTGCAGCGTTAGAGTGTCTTCCCGGCGCTCGTACAAGCCTGCACGCATTTCAATGGATCCGGTATGGGTGAATTTGACGGCGTTGTTGAGCAGATTCAGCAACACCTGTCGAAGGCGCAACGGGTCGCCGACCACGGCATCGGGCGTTTCGGGCGCGACATCGACCATCATCCTGAGTCCCTTCTGTTCGGCGTTGACGGTCAGGGCGCTGGCGGCGTTTTTCAAGCAATCCCGCAGGGAAAAGGCTATGGGGAACAAGTCCATGCGGCCTGCCTCGATTTTGGAGAAATCCAGGATGTCGTTCAGCAGCGCCAGGAGTGACTCGGCGGACTTGCGGGCATCGTTCAGGAACTCGCGTTGCTCATCGGAAAGATCGGTCTCGAGCACCAGGCCGGTCATGCCGAGAATACCGTTCATGGGCGTGCGAATCTCGTGACTCATGTTGGCGAGAAACTCGCTTTTAAGCTGGTTGGCTTCCTGAGCCATTTTCTTGGAGTGTTCCGCCGCGTCCAGCGCCACCGAAAGTTGGCGGTTGCTTTTGCGCAGCTCCAAGGTCTGCGCCTGCACGCGCCGGCGCAGCAGGATGACCCAAGCCAGCGCCGCCACCACACCCAGAGCCAGAAATCCGAGAAACCAGCGAGTTCGCGAGAGGGTCCACCATCCCGGGCGGTGCAACACAACGATATCGGCGGGAGAGCGCAGGATCAGCCGAAACGACTGCAGCGCATTAGGTTCGCCACCCGGCTCAACCTGGCATATCCCCGTCAACCTTAGGTCGCTACCCTCTTCGAGTGATTCCCGGACGTGGTGGTCGGACTGCTCGAAGCGAGCATTGAAGATACGGCTCCCGGACTTCATCGCCAGCGAAATGCCGCGCACATCTTCGGTCCGGCTCATCAGGCGGGCGTCGATTTCCACCAGGTTGGCATCTTGATCGCCTTCCTTCATGATGTCGTCGGCCGTAGCGCGAATCGGCTTCGGCGGCGGGCCGGAACCCAGACGAGTGAAGATCGCATCCTGTAGGACGGGCGCAAATTCGCCTAACGCCGGAAAGCCCAACGCTTCCACCTGATCGCCCGGCTGCACGCGAACCATTTGGTGCGTGAGAACCATCATGCCCTGATCACCATCCTGCAAGAACAGTGCATGTCCCAATTGCTGCATGGTGACTGCTCCGCGGACTCTTACGCGGCGTCCCACGCCCTCAACCGGAGAAAACCGCAAGAGCTGGTCGGCGCGGCGCAGCGGATAAATCGACGCATTGGTTTCCGTGTGCGAGTCCACTAGCTGATCGACCGCTATATCGTCAAAGCTCTGGATAAACACCAGCAGGCCGGTCAACTGCCGCTTGTTGTTGAAGGTGGCGCCGGCCGCACCGTGAAAACGCACACGCGCCTCGATGAGCCGCTGGAGATCGAGTTGCGGATATTTGAGGACGACCAATCGCATCTGGCCGCCGCCTGATGCGACATACAGATCGAGGCGCCTCTTGCCGAAGACGGCTGACTTGATGACACCCTCGCCCGCGAGCCACTGCGAGTCGCCGCGGCCAGTGAGTAGCTCATCGAACGAGAGTTGGAGCGGCTTGGGCAATTTGCCCAGGCCCACAACACGAATCTGCGGGTGAATCACAACAGGAGCGAAATCACCTGGCCCGGTTACTCCCGTGACTTCGACTTCCTGGCCGCGTTCGATGGAAAGCGGAGCGTCACAATCCACATAGATACCCGCGGTCGTATCTTGAACGAAAAGGTCGGGAGCCGCGCCATCATAGTAAGTGACCACGCCCGTGAGATGGACGGAAAGCCCCTTGGCTGCTTCGGTGGGCGAAAGATCCCGAATTTGCGAAGCGTGCTCCAACACCGCCTGCTTACCTTGTGTAGGGGGCCAAGCGCACACGAGTGCTGTTCCCAAAATACTGGTAAGCAATCCGTGAAGCGGCAGAGCTTTGTGCGGCCTCATTTTGCTGAAAGTGCCTCGTAAACTCCGGCGAATTGAAGGAGGGAGAGGTGCCGCAAGCCGGTACCGGGTGACTTCACCTCAAACACTACCGACAATGCCCCAATTCGCAGCATGACATCGGTTTGCCGAGCCCGGCAAGTTGACGGAAGTTACTATTGCCGGCCTGGGTTCGTTCGGTTACCTGTCGAGACTCTCGACATGTTACCGCGGGCATTAACTAGAGTAAATTGTAATAAATTACTAAGGAAAACTCAGGCTTTTTTACCGTTAAATAAAATGCATTTTTACTTGTTACTGTTGAGGGTATCTCCCTACACTGAAGTGGCGCTAAGTGTGAGGAATGTGCGCATCGCGATCCTCGTTCCCGTGCGGTTACCGGAACAGAATGAGTTCATATCGCGTGTCATCGGATAGCGATTAGTACATTTTCTTGGCCGGAAGGCGCCCGAGTCAGTTAGTCCGCCGGAGATTTAATGCCGAACGATTCCATCCTGGTGGTTGAGGACACACCCGTCAACATGAAAGTCGTGCGGGTGCTGCTGACCCGGCACGGATTTGATGTGCACACGGCCGGCACGGCGGAAGAGGCTCTGGAACTCCTGCAACATTTTCGTCCCGAGCTGATTTTGACGGACGTGCAGCTGCCGGGGATGAGCGGCCTGGATCTGACGCGAAAGTTGAAATCCGACCCTTCGACGCGCGACATTATCATCCTTGCGCTGACTGCGTTCGCCATGAAGAAGGACGAACAAAACGCCTACGATGCCGGATGTGACGGCTACATCACCAAACCAATCGACACACGAACGCTTCCGGCCGTGGTTCGACAGTTTATCGAGGGTGGCCGTGGCGCACAGAACGGCGCGGGCTCAAGTGCTCTGGCGGAGGACCCGGACAGCTCTGCCCTGCACGAGATCCGGAAAGAATTCGTAGCTGACGGCGCGCGGCAGGCAGAGCGGCTGATGAGTACGATTGGCGACGGATTCGATGCAGCGGAAATGCGGGGCACCGCCCATCGTTGGGCGGGCGCGGCAGGGTCGGTCGGATATCCGGAGATTACCAGGGCCGCACGGGAGCTGGAGTCGGTCCTGGAGCAGAATGGCTCCGGTTCGCCTCAGCGAGTGCAGGAACTGCTCAAGCGCCTGGCAGGGATGTTCGCGGCGGCGCAGGCCGGTGATCGACCGCAACCCACCGAGTCCGCTCCCCAACCCGAATCCGCCGACAGGGCGTTGGGCTTGCTGGCTGCCCGCCAGGAGGCGCCATCTCCGGCGGTGCTTTCCGCACTGTCTGGGAAACGGTTCGCCTTGGCCGGATTTCCGCAAAACGACGCGTCCCGCCTGGCCAAAGCTCTCGACGTGTGCCAGGCATTCTCAAGAGATCTGGGCTCCGTGCTGCCGGATACCGAAACGGTTCGTCCCTTCGACGTGGTGATATTGAACGTCTCCTCCGACACCACAACCATTCCGTCATGGAACAAGCCGGTTCTCATTATCGGCCCACGCGAAGTACTCGTGCGCTTGCAGCCCGTCCACAACGGAGCCGAAGATTTCCTGTTCTCGCCGTGGACTACCGAAGAGGTCATCCTGCGTTCGTACTTCGCGGTTTCCCGTGCCGGGCAAGGGCGCACACCGCAGGCGGCGCCGGCAGCCGGAGGGAAGCGGCGTATCGCCGTGGCGGATGACGATTCCACCATCCGCGCGCTGGTCGAAGCAGCGGTGGCGAATGCGGGCTTCGAGTGCCGCGTGGCTACCGACGGCGCCGCTGCGCTTGAAATGATCCGAAGCTGGCAACCAGATATGGCCGTCCTGGATGTGAACATGCCGAACCGCAGCGGTTTCGAGGTGCTGTCGGCTCTGCGCAACGATCCGTTGACCCGTGAAATCCGCGTGATTCTCCTGACCGCGCGCCAGCAGGAGACCGACGTCATCCGCGGATTCGGCTTGGGCGCCGACGACTACGTGATCAAGCCGTTCAGCCCCATGGAGCTGATCGCCCGTATGAAAAGGCTACTGGGGAAAAATGCATGATTCGGCGGCTCATTCGGATCATCCTCGGGGGTGCGCTCCTGGCCGCGCCAATCCTCGCACAGGACGAAGAGAAGGCCGCTCGCGACCTGGTTAAGCAGCAGAAATTCGCGCAAGCGCGCGAACTGTATGATCGCCTGCTCAAACTAGACCCCGACAACCTGGATTATCAGAACCAGATCGGCCGGCTCTCCGCCTGGATGAAAGACTACCCCCGCGCTACCGAAGTCTTCGACCGGATTCTCAAGCGCGATCCCAAGAATGCCGAAGCCATGGTCGGCAAAGCCTACGTCGAGATGTGGCAGCATCACTACTCTGCGGCCGAGGAACTGCTGGCGCAGGCGAAGAAGCTGTCGCCCGAGGATGTGGATGTCGAAATGGCGCTCGCCCGCCTGTGCCACTACCAGAATCGCGAGCGTGCCGCCAAGGATCATGTACAGCGGGCGATCAAGCTCGATCCCACCAACTCCGAGGCCAAGGACCTGCGCGGCGAGATCGACCCGCCGCGTCCCGTCGAAGTGCGCCTCGGTTTCGAGCAGGACCGCTTCTCGTTCACCAATCCCGGCAACATGGGCTTTGTGAGCACCGGCTACAACGGCGAGGAAAATCACATCACCCTCCAATACGAGGAATGGAGCCTGTTCGACGAGCGCACGCGCCGCGCGGGTCTGACCGTCGAGAGGAAGCTCGGCGGCTGGTGGGTGCGCGCGAACGCTATCGCGGGGCCGGGCGCCTTGGTCATTCCGCGCCAGGAGTACTCGGGCGGGGTGTCGCACGCGCTGCCCAAACACTTCACCATCGATCTCGACTACCAAATGATGCGCTTCCATGCCGCGGACGTGCACGTTGCCAGCCCGGAGCTCACCTACTATTTCACCAAGCCGGTGTGGGTGACCGTGACATACGACAACGCGTGGACCAATTGGCGCACAATGACCGCGCCCGGCTCCGTAAATCATTCCTGGCTCGGCCAGTATTACCAGCAGGTTTCCCGGCGGCTTATCCTGCATGGTGGATATGCCCGCGGCAGTGAGGCCTTCGAAACCTTGACTATTGACCGGCTGGGTGCTTTCCTGGCCGATACCTATCTGGCGGGCGCGGACGTCAAGATTGCTCATGGCTATTCCGCCGAACTGTTTGGCGCGTATCAGATGCGCGCCGATCACCAGCACGAGATCAGTTTCGGCGTTAACTTCACGGTAAAGCAGTGACGCTGGAGCGCGCTGACCGGATCGCCGTGTTGTCGAAGACACTGGTCTTCGGCATGGCCTACGTGCTGGCCATCGTCAGCGTCCACCGCTTCTATCTCGCGCCTCGTCTGACTTCGCGCGAACTCTCTCTCGCCATGTCCATCGCCACCGTGCAGTGCGCCACCATCACGGCCCTGCTGATGTTTTCTTTCTCCAAGAAACTGGCGCGGCAGTTCTGCGAATCCCGCGCAGTCCGCGTCTCGCCGGCCATCCGGGAGTTCCTTGGGCGGCACGCTTCCGGAGCCGATCATCTCAAGGACATCCGCGAAATTCGCGTGGCTTACCCGCGCGAGGTGGAACAATGCCTAGTGGAATTCCTGCGCATGGTCCGCGGCGAAGGCCGCGAAAGACTCGCCCAACTGGCAATTGAACTTCTTTTCGTCCAGCAGTGGCAGCGCCAGTTCCGGTCCAGGAATCTGGCTCGCCGGAAGAAAGCAGTCGCCAATCTGGCTTTGCTTCCGCGCGAGTTCGCCGGTGAAGTGCTGCAACAGGCCATGTCCGATCCCGATGAATCCGTGCGCCTCCACACCGCGCGCCACATGGTCAGCAATCTCCAGCCGGGAGAACTGCCCCAGGTGTTCAACCTGGTGGTGAACGGATCGCTCGTGGCGCGCATGGTTCTGGCCGAAGACTTGCGTCCGTATGCGCTCGAACTGGCGCAGGAAGCCATTCCGGCCGTGCTCCAGGGCGGGGAACCGCGCTCCACCCGTGCCGCGCTCGACGTCCTGCGCGCGTGGGGCAAGTTTCTTCCGCTGCCTCAGGTGTATCCATTGCTGCGCCATCCGAACGCGGGTGTTCGCGCGGCGGCCTTGCTCGTTTTGCCGCTCGTGCCACGATTGCCGGAACTCGAAATCGAAGTGCTCCACGCGCTGAACGATCCGGTGGAGGCAGTACGTGCCATGGCGGTGCGCATCGCTGCCAAGTTCGGCATCTCCAATGCCTTGCCGCAGCTTGTCCGCTGCCTGCGCGGTCAGGATGCCCAGACTGCGGCCGCCGCCGCTCACGCGCTCGCCCAGCTTGGCGCCGATGGCCGCCACATTCTGGAGCAAGAAATGGTCACCGGGTCTGTGCTGGCAGCATCGGCGGCACTCGAGGCGCTGCAACGGCGCCAAACCGCTCGGGCCCAAACGGTGGCCGTGTGACCGCTTCCTCCGTTTTCGTCCGCGGGCTGTACGAGGCCTTCGAGTGGTCCATGATCTTCTACGTAAGCGCCAGCAACGCAGTCTACTTCTTCCTGATGGTTCTGGGCTTCTTCGCGCTACGCAGCCACCGTGCAAGGCAGAACCAGGAGGCGCGCGCGGTCCTGCTCAACTCTCCGCTTCTGCCCGAAGTCAGCATCATCATGCCCGCCCACAACGAAGCCCTCACCATCGCGCAGAGCGTGCGCTCCATGCTCGACCTCAACTATCCCCACTACGACGTCATCGTGGTGAACGACGGCTCGAAAGACGACACCATGCGCATTCTGATCGACGAGTTCCATCTCTGCAAGTCCACCCGCCGCATTGGAAACGCCGTCACGAAGCCCGTTCGCGGAGTGTATCGGTCGCGAGATCCCATCCGCCTCACTGTGGTCGACAAAGAAAACGGCGGCAAGGCGGACGCGCTCAACGCGGGATTGAACGTGGCGCGTTCGCCGCTTGTGGCCGCCGTCGATTCCGATTCGCTGCTCGAAGACGACGCGCTGCTGTACGTGGTCGAGCCGTTCATCGAGAATCCCGGAAAAGTGCTGGCCACGGGTGGTATTATCCGCGTGGTGAATGGCTGCACGGTCGAGCGCGGCAAAGTCACACGCATCGCCACTCCCAGCCGCGTTCTGCCGCTATTTCAAACCATCGAATATCTGCGGGCGTTTCTGGGCGGCCGCGTGGCGTTCAGTTTTCTGAACTCGTTGCTGCTCATCTCGGGCGCCTTCGGGGTCTTTGACCGCGAGGCCGTCTTAGAAGCGGGCGGATTCGCAACTTCAACCGTCGGCGAAGACATGGAGCTGATTGTGCGCATGCATCGGGTCTCCCGCACGAAAAAGCTGCCATACCTGATCGTCTTCGTGCCCGAGCCGGTTTGCTGGACCGAAGTTCCCGAAAGCTGGAAGGTACTGCATCGCCAGCGCAATCGCTGGCAGCGAGGCACCGTCGAAAGCCTGATGACGCACGAGAAGATGTTGTTCCATCCGAAATTCGGCGGCCCAGGCTGGTTCGCATTGCCCTATTTCGTGGTCTTCGAGATGCTGGGGCCGGCCATCGAATTGGCGGGTTATCTGTTTACCGTGGCCGGCATCATTCTCGGCGTAGTGTCGATGAAAATCGCCGTGTTGTTCTTCGTGGTCTCGGTGCTGTTCGGCGTCCTGTTGTCGATGAGTGCCGTCGTGCTCGAAGAGTTCACCATGCGCCGCTATCCGTCCGTTGTCGATCTGCTGCGCCTGCTAGCCGCGGCCGTGCTCGAAAACTTCGGCTATCGCCAGCTCTTGACGTTCTGGCGTCTCGAGGGAGTATTCGACGGTTTGCGCGGCAAGAGGGGTTGGGGCGCCATGGAGCGCCGCGGCTTTGAAAGAAATGCCCAGGCTGCCTAAAATCCCACTTGCCGTCCTGGCCGTCTGCTGCGCCGCATGTTCCGCGCAGTCGCTCGAGGACTGGGACACAGCCAGCCAGCGATGGTTAGCCGGTCAAGTCGCTCCTAACAGCGTTGTGCCCGCGCCCGACGCGACGCGCCGGCGCCTGCTGGTCAGCTACGGCTCCACTACGGCAGACAAACCCGATCCCGGTGCCGACCACTCCTACACCTACGACGACGCCTTGGGCGCAATCAGTTTCGTCATCTCCGGCGACGCGGATGCCGCGGCATATACGCTGGAAGCTCTGGCGCGCCTGGTCCGCACCGACGGCAGTCTCTGGTTCAACTACAGCACCAAGGACAACTGGCCCGACGAATCCGATCACGATAGTGCCATGGTTCGCACTGGCGCTATAGGATGGGTCGGTTACGCGTTTGCCTTCTACCTGGCACACACGCCGCCATGCCCGTCAGAAAATGCCGGCTGCGTGCGCCAACGAGCCTTCCTGCAAACCGCTGCCCCGCGGCTTGCCACGTATTTGACGTCACTCGAAGCCACGGAGCCCGAGAATCCCGCCCATGGCCTGCTGCGACAGGGTTACGGGAACATACGTCTGGTCTATCATCCCGAGAAGAACGACGTCCTCGAGGACTACGAGGATGTTCCTGCTCGCGGCTTCAGCACCGAGAACAACATCAGCTCATGGTTCTTCCTGCGCACCCTGGGCCAGGTCACGGGCGATGCGCGTTGGACGGCTGCCGCGGATCGCATCCGCGCCGCGCTTCTGCGTGTCGCTTGGGATAAAGATCTCGGCCAGTTCGACCAGGGCTTCACGCCCGGCGGTCAGCGCGATTCCGTCCGCGCGCTCGACTGCGCATCCTGGGGTGCGCTCTTTTTGGTCGCCGTAGGCGAAACCGAAAAAGCGCACGAGGCACTGCGCAACGTGGAGCAATACTACGCCTCCCGCGATGGCGATGCCGTCGGCTACCGTCCCTACTTCGACGACCATATATTCCCTGGCTTCGATGTCGGCCGCTACTACTTCCCCGACAATCCCCGCAAACAATGGCGCGATCTACCGCTGGTGTGGTCCGAAGGATCTCTGGGCGTTGCGCTAGCCTACCTGCGCACAGGCCAGCCCGATCGCGCCCGCCAGATCATCGACGGTCTTCGCCCCATGCAACTGGCGTCGAGCGGCCTGCGGTATGCGACGCGTGGTGTGCCGCACCAGATGACCGATGCCCCCAGTATCGCCGGGTCGGCATGGCTCGTTTTTTTGGCGGAAGCACTCAAGGGCAATCCACTCGCGGAGCAATTCTGGAAATGAAACGCTCGATCGCGGTATTCGCCACCTATTTCGCGTTTGCTCTCGGCTCCACGCCTCCGGTGAAGCTGGCATCGACCGTCACCGTACTGGCCGTTTCGGAAAAGTTTTCTAGCGAAGTCACAGCCGTCGAGAGCGATCTCGAAATGCTGGGCGTGCCCTACGAGACCACGCGAAATTTCGCCGATATCGCTCAGGCGCCCATGGTCATTCTCGCGGGTACTCTCACCAACGTCGCGCTCGCGCCCGCCGATCGCGAAATGCTGTACCGCTATGTCGAATTGGGCGGCCTGCTGGTCGCCACGCACGTGCAGGGTGACCAGTACTTCCCTCTGTTCGGCCTGGCCGGTTTTGCCGTCAGCCAGAAAAATGCCGGATTGCACTTCGAGGATCCTTCGGCCGACGCCGCACTGCGCTACATCAACCGTCCCGAAGAACGCGACATCGTACTCGGCGATCCAAAACGCTATAAGGAATTCAACTGGACCACGGAGTATGAACCTGCCCGCGCCACCGTGCTGGGCAAGTTTGCCAACGGCAAGGCCGCTTTTGTGCGCAGCTATTATGGCCGGGGCACGGCTTATTCGCTCGGCCTCTCCTTCAGCGATTCCACGCTGCGCCTCGCCATCGGCCAAAGCTTTGAAGCCGAGCCCGAGTGGGCCAATGTTTTCGCGCCGTCGGGTGACGTTCTCCGCCTGGTGCTCCGAGCCATCTACGAATCGAACGTGCATCCATTCCTGCTGGTCCACACTGTTCCCGATGGCCTCGATAGCGCGCTCCTGCTCAGCCACGATATTGACGCGCGCGAATCATATCCCAACGCCGTTGTGTTTGCCGCGCTCGAACAGCACTATGGTGTCACCAGCACCTTTTTCGCCACCACGAAATATTTCACCGATGAGACCGACATCGGCTACTACACGCCCGTGAACGCCGCTTACCTGCGCGAAGTCCGAGCCCGCGGCTTCGATGTCGGTTCGCACACGGTTTCGCATCTCAAGACGTTCAACAAATTCCCGGTCGGTGATCCCGCCGTGCGCTTTGCGACCTACCGCCCCACGGCAGCGCCAACAGTGTTCGGCGAAATCCAGGTCAGCAAAGAGCTGCTGGATCGCGATGTCCCCGGCCAGCACACCATCACATTTCGCGCCGGTGAATTGGCCCATCCGCCCCGGCTCATCGAAGCGCTGGAAACCGCCGGCTATCTGGTCGATTCCACCCGGGCCGCCGGTAACACACTCACCAACTGCGCCTACCGCCCCCTGCGCGAAGCGCATCTGGGGTCACCGGTCAGCAGCATGATCGAGATTCCCGTCACGCTCGACGATTCCATGGGCTACCTGACGCCCACAACGGTCGATAAAGCCGTGGCGCAGTGGACCAACATCGTCGCCGCCAACGCCGAGAACAACAACATCACCTGCCTGCTGGTCCATCCCACCGATATCACGTACAAGCTCACCGCCGAAGAGCGCCTGCTCCAGGCCTACCGCCATAAGCCGATCTGGATCGGCAGCGTTACGAAGTACGGTCTTTTTGCGCGCGCCCGCGCCGCCGTCCGCGCCACGCCATTCGCGTACGACGACCACATCGAGATCCGTCTCAACCAGCCGAGCGCCAAACTGCCCCAGGGTCTGACGCTCGCGATGGAGTCCGGCCCGCGCTGGAACGCCGTGTCGGTCCGCGACAGCGACGGCCTGGAGATTCCATTCACTGCGTTATCGCACGCCGATCGAAGAATGCTGATCTTGAAACCTTGAGAGCCGGTCACGGCAACGCAGCATAGGCAGGAAGGGACGACGGCGGTCTAGTAACTGATATCCAGAATTCCGCTCAGATCAGCCGTCTGGCGATGCTTGTTTCCGTCTCCATCTATCAGGATGACCTCTACAGGAGATTGGAGATCGTTCGGAGACACGTCGAAGGCGAATTCAAGCGTGATCTTGCGCATCGTCGTACCCCATAAGACCGAACCGGCAACTTCATTCGACTGCTTTATCATGCTCTTGTCGACCGGTTGGATAATCTGTTCGCCCGCCTTCAAGACAAGGTGTGCCCTTTTACCTTGGTAACCTCGATCGATCCTGCTGACGCCGACGATACCGCCACCGCGGACCTCCACGAGGACATGAAGAAGCCCGTTCGATTGAACCTCATCCACCTTGAGTTCACGCATCTGTTGGCGGGCGGCGGCAGCCTCAGCGGCCACGGCCTGCCAGTCATTGAAGAATGTGGCGTACTTGCTGATGCCGTCCTTTGCCATGGCGCCTGCGAGTTTGACGCGCTTGCCCTTGAGGCCCTTTTCGAGGAACTGATCTATGGTTTTGTACTTGATACCTTCCTGAATTGCAGCCTGGACCTGTTGAGGTGTAAGCACGGGGCCAGCGCACCATGCGGACGTTCCGAGCAGGGAAGCCACCACGAAAACAACTTGCACTACCGCGCCAGATTCAGTTATAAAGATTCAACCCCTTCCCAACTCTCACCATATTTCCGATCTGGCACAACAACCAAATTCACCCTACGTCCAGTGAAGTTACATGCACAGCACTTGACAGGCACATAACCTAGATCAGGACTGACGGTCGCAGGTTCAACCAAGTTGCGCCCGCACGAAGGACACGGCAGATCCGTTTCTTTACGCATGTTGAATCGTCTCTCTGGTCCGCAACTTGGCGACGAACTGCTCAAGTAAACGCGAGCAGGCCATGAGAAGGTTCAGCGGGTATTTCGACAAGTTGCCGCCTGGCTCGAACGGATAACGAGATTCCTCGAACACGCCCTCGCACTGCTTGAGTGCATCCCGAAATGAGAGATCCCGGAAAGCAGGATACCCGGCCCGGAACGCGTCGAGCTTACGCTCCACATCGCCCCCAACTTCGTCCAGCAGCGTGGTCAGCACGTGGCAGTGGATAGCGGGCTTAGCTGATATTTTGGACCAACCCTCTCCGGAGTCGGTATACACCTTCTCAGCCGAGAGGCATTTCAAATACAGCTCGATTGCGATCGCTGCGGTGTTCATCAGTGGCAAAAGCAGGCCAGAATCTGGCTGGGCATCCAGAAGTTTGCGTGCTGATTCGAACTGATCAGCGGCATCCCGAACCTGAGGGTCCGGAATTTCCTGCCGCTTGCGCCATATTTGCTCCAATCTGCTCATTGCGCCTTCACTTCTTTATCACTATAACCGTCTTGGACAAGAAGTCGAGTTGCCAGGCATGATCTCAACCACGCCGCAGTATCGTCGCCGAACCGGGCCCTGTCCGACCACTCCCCCGACGCTTTCGCAGAATGCTGATCTTGAAGCCGTGAGCGTGGCCCTTTTTGTTTGGTTCACTCCACGTTGAGAAGAGTTGTCCGCAAGCCGAGTCTTTCCCTCACTGAGCTATAATCGTCACCGTCATGTTGCGGCCTTTTACGGTATTGACTGTGATTCTCGCCCTCCAGCATCTGGCCGGTGCCCCCATGACCAAGGACGATCGCCAGCATGTCATCGCGCACCTGGAGATGACGGAAAGCTGGCTGGCCGACGAAGTATCCGGACTTTCGCCGGCGCAGCTCAACTTCCGCTATGCGCCGGGTAAATGGACGATCCTCGATGTCGTCGAACATCTGACAGTCGCTGAGCCGCAGTACTGGACGGACCTGCAGAAGGAAGTGAAGCAGCCGCCTTCCAAACCCAAACAGCAGGTCAGCGACTTGGACATGCTCTGGTATGGCATCGATCGCACCGAGCGTCAGAAAACCAGCCCCTCGGAAGAGCCGAAGGGGAGATTCACTGACGTACAGCAGGGGATGGCCAGCTTCCGGAAATTGCGGGCGGCCATCCTCGCCTACGCCCGCACCACGGACGACGATCTGCGCGCCCACGCTTATCCGGAGTGGGGCGTCGACGCATATCAGGCCTTGCTGGGCATCTCAACGCACGCCCAAAGGCACATCCTGCAGATTCGCGAAATCAAGGCCCAGCCCGGCTTCCCCAAAAAGTAACTCAAGGCCGATCCCTCGAAATTCCCGCCGGTCCGGTGCTATACTTGCCACCCATAATGTACCGAGTTCTCGCACTGTTGATGCTCATTGTCTCCGCTCCCGCCGAAGACTGGACCCGCTTTCGCGGTCCGAATGGTTCCGGCGTATCGCAGGACAAAGGCTTCCCAACGGAGTTCGGCAAGCAGAAGAACGTTATCTGGCGAACGCCGGTTCGTGCGGGCAAATCCTCGCCGGTGCTCACCGAGCGCCACATCTTTCTGACCAGATTCGAAAAAGAAAACCTGTTCACACAGTGCTTCAATCGCGAGACGGGCAAGTTGCTGTGGGAGCGCACGGAAAACCGGACCTATAAGGAGATTGGCAATCTCCTGAACAACCCGGCGGCCATTACGCCGGTAACCGACGGCGAAAACGTCTACGTGTTCTTCAAAGACTTCGGCCTGATTTCCTATGACTCGGACGGCAAGCTGCGGTGGAAAGCCCCCCTCGGTCCCTTCATCACCACGGTGGGCCTGGGAGCTTCTCCGATTCTGGCGGGGGATTCGATCGTACTGGTGGCAGACCAGCTCCGCGGTTCCTACATCGCCGCCTTCGACCGGCGCAATGGCGAGACACGCTGGAAGATCGCACGTGAGGAATCCGAGGGCTGGGCCACACCATTGCTATACGACGCGCCGTGCTCGCCTCCGCTGATTTTAACCGCGGGCCAGGGGCAGTACGGTGCCCATCGGGTTGCGGACGGAAAGAGAATGTTCACCCAACTCGGCTTAAGCCCTGCCATGGTTGCCAGCCCGGTGCTCGGTGAAGATACCATCTTCGCGTTCGGGTACGGCGGGGATACCGAGAGTCCTTTCGCGCAATACCTGGCACAGTTGGACAAGAATCATGACGGACAGATTTCGCCGGATGAGTATAGAAACGTACCCGACGATCCGACCCATATCACTACCGACGTAATGACCGCGGCCGGGAACTACATGGGAAATGGCGACGGCATTGTCACTAAGGAAAAATTTGACGCATGGTGGCAGCACGCCACCGGGCCCACACGCATGCTTGCCGTCCGTCTGGAGTGTGATTCCGGCGCGTCGCCGGAGAAACCGGTTCGGCCAGCCGAGCGTTGGCAATACCCAAAGAGTTTCGCCGGCGTGGTTCCGTCACCGCTCCTCTATGAGGGCGTCCTCTATTTCATCAAGAATGGCGGCATCCTGACCGCACTGGACCCAGCTACGGGCCGTGTCCTGAAGACGGGTCGCGTGACTGGGGCGCTGGGGGGCTATTCTGCCTCGCCCGTGGCCGCCGACGGTAAGATTTTCCTCGCCAACGAGGAAGGAAAAGTGGCCGTTCTGAGAGCCGGACGCGATTGGGACGTGTTAGCAGTGAATGATCTCGGTGAAGGCGCTTTCGCCACTCCCGCACTCTCCCAAGGCCGTATTTATTTGCGAACCGATGAAGCGCTGTACTGCTTTGGTGTGCGACGCGAGGATCACTGACAAGCCTTGAGGCTTGAATCCTGCGCGCGACCGGCCCATAATACCAGCAGAGAAATTTGCGCGTACCAAATCTTCCGTGGGAGGGAATGCCATGGTGGAAGTCAGTCAGGCAGCAGTGACCTGGGATGCGGAAAAGAAACGCTGGGTGATTCGTTTCCAGATCGGCGCCGAGGTTTTCAAACGTCCTGGCCTCAAGACCGCTCGTGATGCCGATGACGAAAGTCTGCGTTCAATGGCGGTCCAGGTTGCCCAGGACGACGGCTATCAATTGAGCCCTGCGGCCGTGACCGTTTCGCGATAAGCGGCGCCAAGCTCAGCCGCAATTCGGGCAACGCGTAATTTAGCGGACAATGGAGGACAGGGACGCACTCCGGTCTCCGTCCCTGGTTTTCTGCTCCGCTGATTTCTCCTCTAATACGTTGTTTCGGCGATTTTGTAAGTGTTAGCGATGATCAACCTGATGTCGGCAAATTGTGAATCGAGCGGCGGGCCAGCGATTTGACATGCTGAAGTCTGGTGACAGCGCCGCTTTCACGCTGCAAGAGTGTACTTCAGATTGTCCGAAAAATGGCGAGTAGATGTACAACTGATGGGAACCTTGGCTGGATATGGGGGTTCCGTTTAAGATTTAGAGGCGTGGGTGATCGCTCATTCCGCCACGATTACGGAGGATCAAAACGAATGAAGTTTTCATTAGCAATTGTCCTGCTGGCGGCCGCAGGCGTACGGGCCGCGGAGCCCGTTCCCCTGGACGTTAAGCCGGGCCAATGGGAAGCCACAGTCACCTCGCAGATCACGGGCCTGTCTCAAGCTGCCGCGCCGCAGATTCCGGCCGACCAGCTCGCTAAGATGCCCCCGGAGCAGCGGGCCAAAATTGAAGCAATGCTCAAACAGATGGGTGGACCCCATACTTCCACCAGCAAGAGCTGCGTCAAGAAAGAAGACCTCACCAAGCTGCAGCTCAATAACGATCAGTCCTGCAAGACCACCCTGGTGAGTTCCTCGGGCAGCAAGCAGGAAATTCACATGGACTGCGATCGAAAGGGCGGCAAGCAGACCGGCACGATCACCATCGAGGCCCTGAACTCGGAATCCATCAAATTCAACATTCAAGCTGGCGGCGACAGCAACGGCAAAAACATCACTATGACCGTCAACGGCACGTCCAAGTGGCTGGGACCGGTGTGCGAGGATACTAAGTAGTTAGGCGAGATAGCTAGCGGAGTGACCGCTTGCTTCGCCCCGCTACATCAAGCTGCACCGGAGCGTGTTCCGGCGGTTTCCAAACTCGCGGTCAGCGTGATGTTGGTGTTGAAGAGCTTCGATACCGGGCAGCCGGCCTTCGCAGCCTGCACAGCTTGATCGAACGCCTGTTGTGTTGCGCCGGGGATTGTGGCCTTCAACTCGAGATGGCTTTCCGTAATCGCGAAACTGCCGTCCTTCTGTTCCAGCGTGATGGTGCACGTGGTGTCCAAGCTGTCGGCTTTCAGACCGGCATTGGCCAGTTGCGCCGAAACCGCCATCGTGAAGCAGCCGGCGTGCGCCGCGGCGAGAAGCTCTTCGGGGTTTGTGCCTTTACCCTGTTCGAAGCGGCTGTGAAATGAATACGGAGTCTTGGATAGTGTACCGGTCGCGGTAGAGACAGAGCCGGCGCCGCCCTTGAGATCGCCCGACCAATGGGCCTGTGCGGAACGTTTCATTCTTTGAGATACCTCCTTCAGGATTATGATGCGGCGTGCGAACCCGGTGATTCGGTCAGGCCGATAACGAGTCCAAAATCCCATTTGCTTTGGCCTCGTGCGCTGGCCGTGTTATCTTGTAAGACCTTTGGACAGTTAAGATTCCTGAACAACGTGAGCATCTATACTAACTGGCTTGCCGGGTTGAGCATTTGCGCCGTGGCGGCATTCGCGGATCAGCCTATCCCGTTTCCCCACAATCGGCACATGGCGCTCGGCTTGGCGTGTATCGACTGCCACTCGACCGCGGATCAGCGGGCTGAGGCCGGCATCCCTTCGGTGCGCAAGTGCATGCTGTGCCATGAGAAGCTTGCAGCGGACAAACCGGAGGTCAAGAAGGTCCGAGCCTACGCCGCAAAGGGCGTCGAGATTCCATGGGAGCGCGTCTACGAGTTCAGCCCATCGGCGCTCGTCCGGTTCCGGCACGCACCGCATTACCGAGCCAAAATCGATTGCGCGGCCTGCCACGGCGATGTGGGGAGCGGAACCGTTGCCGTGCTTGCCGTCAAGCACACGATGGGAACCTGCTTGACTTGTCACCGTGAGCATGGGGCTACGCAGGACTGCGCCGCCTGCCACTACTGAGGACGAATGGACCGGCGCAATTTTTTCAAGATTCTCTCGACTGCCTCGACGGGCGTCGTGACCGGCGCCTGCGGCCGCAAGGTGGAAAATTATCTCCCGCTACTGGTGCCGGAGCAGGAGATCGTACCCGGCGAAGATGCCTGGCATCCGGGAGTGTGCGTGGAGTGTGAAGCCGGGTGCGGCATCATTGCGCGAGTGATGTCGGGCGAGCGCGTGGTCGAGCGCGTCGTCGATGGCAACAGGGAGCATTTTCGCGAGAGGATCGCGGTTATCAAGAAAGTGGAAGGCAACCCGCTTGATTCGGTGAGTGGCGGCCGCTTGTGCGCACGCGGGCAGGCCGCGGTGCAGTCGCTCTACCATCCGGACAGGCTGCGTGGGCCGATGCGCAGGGAAGGGCCGCGGGGGCGTGGCGGTTTCGTCGCGCAATCGTGGGAGCGGGCGATGGCCGTGGCCGGCGAGAAGCTCGATCACGTTCGCCGCAGCGACCCTTCACGCATTCTGTTTCTCGCGCGCCCACAGGCAGGGTCGCGGGCTCTCAGCGTTGCCGGGTTTCTCGAAGCGATCGGAGCGCCGCCCGCCGTGAGCTTCGAGCTGACGGATTTTCCTCTTGAGCGGAAAGCTGCGCAGCACGTGTATGGATGGTCCGGCTTGCCGGTCTATGATCTGGCGAATGCGGTGTACGCCGTCGGCATTGGTGCGGACTTCCTGGGGACCTGGGCTTCGCCGGTGTATTATGCGCGGCAGTTTGGACACTTTCGGCAAGGCCGGCCGAGCCTGCGCGGGCGGCTGGTGCAGGCGGAGTCACGATTTTCGATCACGGCGCAGAGTGCGGATCAGTGGCTGCCCATTCGGCCCGGAACGGAACTTGAATTTGCCTTGGCACTTGGTAACGTGCTGCTTCGTGACAAGCCAGCGCGGTCGAAATTGATTCCACAGCAGGTGCTGAATGTGTTTGAGTCGGTGGATGTAGCGGGCGCGGCGCGCATGTGTGGGATTCCGGAAAAGCGGGTCCGGCAAGTGGCGGGGGAACTGGGGGAATCGGAAAGACCCCTGGTTGTTGCAGGCGCCTCCGCGCCGCAGACCAACTCTCTCGCGGCGCTAATGGCGGCGGGCTACTTGAATGTGCTGCTGGGCAATGTGGGGCAGAAAGGCGGTCTCCTGGCGCCTTCCCTCAACCCGGCAGGCCGCCGGCCAGCTTATGCGAATGCGTTGGCGCAACTGGAACACGCGCAATTCGTTTTTCTGGATGGCGTCGATCCGCTCTACACGCTGCCGGCGGCAACAGGCATGGCGGAAAAGCTTGCACGCGTCGAGACGGTAATCAGCTTCTCCGCATTCTTAAACGACAGTGCGGCGTATGCGGATCTGCTGCTCCCCGATCATCACAGTTTGGAGGGAGCGTCCGTCGTTTTTCCGGCAGTCGCGCCGGGGCTCGCGGCAAATGTGGCGACGCCGTTTGTCCAGCCGCTGTATGACACGCGCGCTACCGAGCAGGTGTTTGCCGAACTGGCGAAGAAGTTGAACGTCGCGTTTAGCGCATCGACGCCGCGATCAGCCGTCGAGAAGCTTCTTCCGGAAGGCGAAGTGTGGGACAACGTCGTGCGACGTGGAGGATTTTGGGCCGGACAAGCCGCAACGAGCGTCCCCAAAGCTGCGCCGTTCGCGCTCGATCCCAAACCGGCGAAATTCTTCGGCAACGAATCGGAGTTCCCCCTGCAATTTCTTCCATATTGCTCCGTGCAATTTCACGATGGCAGAAGCGCTCATCTTCCGTGGATGCAGGAGCTGCCCGATCCGGTTTCGAGCGCGATGTGGAGCTTGCCTATTGAAATTGATCCGCAGACCGCGGCGCGGCTGGGCATCAAAACCGGCGATCGCGTGCGCGTCGAATCGCCACATGGAAAGCTCGAGGCGCCAGCTTACGCCGATCCCGCGGCGATTCCCGGAGTCGTGAGCATGGCGATCGGGCAAGGCCATCGCAACTTTGGGCGATATGCTTCGAACCGCGGCGTCAATCCACTTTCCATCTTGGCGCCGGAATGGGAAGAGTCGACTGGCGCGCTGGTTACGGGAGCGACTCGTGTGCGGCTCACAAGGCTCGGGCCAGATGGGGGCTTGGTGCAATTTGCCGTGGTGGATCGCGAGCAAGGTCCATGGGGGCACAGGTAGAGACGACGCGATATGGAACATCGTTGGGGAATGGCCATTGATCTGGACCGGTGCACGGGCTGCGAGGCCTGCGTGGTTGCTTGTCACGCGGAGAACAATCTGCCGCTGTCGGACCCGGACCAGGCGGAAAAGGGACGGGCGTTTCACTGGATTCGCGTCGATCGTTATTACGAAGGCGAGTTCCCCGATATCCGCGTGAAGTATATGCCGGTGCTCTGCCAGCAGTGCGATGAAGCGCCCTGCGAGCCGGTCTGCCCGGTGTATGCGACTTATCACAACGCCGAAGGCTTGAACGTGCAGGTCTACAACCGCTGCGTGGGAACGCGATACTGTGCCAACAATTGCCCATATTCCGTGCGTTTCTTTAACTGGTTTGAACCTGAGTGGCCGGAGCCGCTTGGGTTGCAGCACAATCCGGACGTGGCGGTGCGCCCATCGGGCGTGATGGAGAAGTGCACGTTCTGCATCCAGCGGATTCAACGGGCAAAGCGAGATGCTCAGGCGGAGAACCGCAGCGTTGCGGATGGCGGAGTGCAACCGGCGTGCGTGCAATCCTGCCCGGCGGAAGCCATGACGTTCGGCGACCTGAACGACCCAGAGAGCAACGTCTCACGCCTGGCTGCGAGCGGGCGGGCTACGCGACTTCTCGAAGATCTGGGCACGAAGCCAAAGGTATTTTATTTGCAGCGCGGGAAATAGAAAGATCAAATGGGTACTTCGGTCGAGATTCGTGGTGACGGTTTGAGAGGTACGTTGTGGCGGCCGCTTAACGGATTCTCACGCCGCTACCTGCTAGCACTGGCCGTAACCTTTATTGTGGGCGCATGGGGCCTGGGCTGCTGGGGCTACCAGATAGTTCGCGGCATCGGCGTGGCGGGCATTCGCCGGCCCACCATGTGGGGCTTTTACCTCGTCAACTTTGTCTTCTGGATCGGCATTTCGCACGCTGGCACATTAATCTCGGCGATCCTCCGGCTCACCGATGCCGGTTGGCGCAAGCCGGTGACGCGCGCGGCCGAAGCCATCACCGTGTTTGCTCTGATGATCGGGGCGATGTTTCCGATTATCCATCTGGGCCGCCCGTGGATTTTTTTCTGGCTGTTTCCCTACCCGAATTCGCGGCTGCTGTGGCCGAACTTCCGGTCACCTCTGTTGTGGGATGTAACGGCGATCTCAACCTATTTAAGTGGCAGCGTGATCTACCTGTACCTGCCGCTGATTCCGGATCTGGCGGAACTGTCGCAGTACTCCAGCGGTTGGCGACGCCGTTTATACAGGCTGCTTTCTCTGGGCTGGACGGGCGGCGATCGCCAATGGCACGCACTGGAGCGTGCCATGAAGCTGATGGCGGGTACGATCCTGGCCGTTGCTGTTTCCGTGCACACGGTGGTGGCCTGGGACTTTGCCATGGCAGTCGCGCCGATGTGGCACAGCACGATTTATGGACCGTATTTTGTAGCAGGCGCCATTTTCAGCGGCATCGCGGCGCTGGTGGTGGCAATGTCCGTGATCCGCCGGATGCTGCACCTCGAGGAGTACCTCCTGCCGGTGCACTTTGAAAACCTGGGCAAGCTGCTGCTGTTGATGAGTCTGCTCTGGGTCTATTTCACGGTGGCCGAAAACCTCACCACCTGGTATGGGAACAGCCCCGCCGAGATGAGTGTTTTCGGAGAGCGCATCCGTGGCCGGTATGCTCCGTATTTCTGGTTCATGGTGTTCTGCAACTTTGTGCTGCCTTTCGTGCTGCTGAGTGTGCGGCGGCTGCGGTCGGTCACGACGGTGACGATCTCAGGAGTCACGGTGCTCGTGGGGATGTGGGTGGAGCGCTTCATGATCGTGTTGCCGAGCTTGTCCCGCCCGCATTTGCCCGCGGCGACGGGTTTCTATACACCAACCTGGGTGGAAATTTCCATCACAGCTTCGACGTTTGCGGCCATGGTCATGTTCTACCTGATTTTCTGCAAGCTTTTTCCGATCATCGCGGTTTGGGAATACAAGCATGTTTCTCACGGCTGAGTTCGCTGACGCACAATCGGTGGCACAGGCAATCGCTTCGCTTCGAGCGCAGGGATTCGATGGGGATCAGATGGATGTGTTCTCGACCGAGCCGGTTGAAATTACAGGTGGGCTGCTCGATCGCCCCACCCACATGTCGCTTACCGCCGTGGCCAGCGCCGCCAGCTTCTGCCTGCTGGCATTCCTCTTTGTCCGCTACGCACAGTACGACTATCCGGTCGTAACCGGGGGCATGCCGATCTTTTCGTGGTGGGCCAACGGCGTGATCTTCTACGAGTTCACCATGTTCGGGTCGATTACAGCCACGTTCGTGATGTTTCTGGTAGAAAGCGGCCTGCTGACGCGCCGCGCGCCTGCGCCGGTCCTGGTGGCGGGGCGCATTCTGCTGCGGATTTCTTGCGAAGCGCGCCGGGCCGCCGTTGCGACTGAGTGTCTCCGGCAGGCAGGCGCGACAGGTGTTGCGGAGTTGAGAGGATGACGAAGTGGTGGCGGCTTTTGTTGTGCGCCGGCGCGGTCATCGGCGCTGACACAAGCGTGCCGCCATGGGAGCGATCGTCGACGCCTCCCGGTCAGAGCCTGTTCCGGGAGAACTGCACCGTGTGCCACGACATCGACAAAGACCAGAAGAGTACGCGGAAGCTCGGACCCAGCCTGAATCGTCTATTCAAGAATCCGAGACTGCCATTGTCGAAAAGCAAACCGACACGCGCCTACGTCACGGTCCGCATTCAATATGGAGGCGCGGTGATGCCGGCTTTCATGAAGCGGATGAACGAGGCCCAGATCGCGGCACTGCTTACATATCTCGAAAGCAAGTAGGCGCGATTATGGCTGCAAGGACAGATGCAGCTTCGCCCCCGGCTTGACATTGACCGTGCGCTCGCGCGCGGTGGCACCGAAATCCGCCGTAACACGGTAGAGGCCCGGAATGAGCGCCAGTTCGACCGGAGCCGGATTGGCGATCGTCGTGTCGTTCACCTTGAGGGTCGCGGGGCCGGAGGTTTCCACCAGCACACTCCCGCGAATCGGCTTCAGTACCACCGGCAGTTCCGCTTTTGCTGCGGTGATGTGCACCACCTTGATCTCGTCTTCGTATCCCGGAAGACTCACGCGCAACGTATGGCTGCCGAGACCCGCCTGAATGTCACAGGGTGTCTGGCAAATGGAGTCTGAGGAGGTGCTGGCGAAAACCCGGGCGCCGGGCGGCTCGCTCATCACCTGAAGCAGGCGATGCGTGCGGGCGCCGGCGGAAATGTCCGCCGTCTGCATAGGATGGTCCTGCGGTTTCGTAGGGTCTGCAGGCGCCATCGCGCCCCGCAGTTGAGAAAGCTCTCGCCAAGGATTCTCACCGGCGACGCGCGGGGCGGCGAGTACAGGCAACGCACTCGCCTGTGCGGCATCGGCCGGATTCGCCGATAGCGCCGCCAGCAGCAGCACGGGTTCCGGATCTTGTACCAGCGCCGGCAGCGGCCGAGCCAGAATCTCCATCGCACCCGCATTGACGGGAGGAACCAGGTCGGAGATTCGTACCGGCTGCGCAGGTCCGGCATCGCGGAAGAACTGCCCGGCATCGCTTGACCTTGCCTTGGCGCCAGGTTCAATAGGCTCGAGTTCCTTCAGCATGGCCACTGCCGGCACGACGAACTCTTCGTTGCCGCTGTCGCGCAGGCGCACCAGAACGCCCGCGGCCCGGGACGTGTCGTCATGCAATAGCCACGCCGCGGCGGCCTGCATGCCGTTCGAGGATCTGGCCGGGATGGCCGTCCAGGCTGCCTCGTATAGTTCAGCGGCCTTGTCGTACTCACCTTTGTCCGCAGTAGCGTCGGCGCTGATCCGCGCAGCCGCATAGCGCAGTTCGCGTTCTGCCGCGTGCAGACCTTTCTGCAGGCGCGCCTTGATCGCTGGATCAGTGGCATTGGCCACGGCGATCTCCAAAAACTTGGCTGCCACGTCGTATCCGTGGCCGTTGCCGTTTATCGCAGCCAGCAGGGCCGGCGCTTCCCAACGCTTGGGATCGATTCGCCCGATCTCGGTCAGCGTGGCAATGGCGTCCGCGGGCGCCAGCTTCGGCAGCTTCGCGAGCACGGGATACAAAGCTTCATCGTACTGGCGCTTTCGTTTGCCATCCGCCGTAGTCTCCAACGAACAAATCAATCGGAGGCGTTCGATCTGCGGTGCAGCCGCTTTTCCGAGGACGTTGGGATCCAAACGCGCCGATTCTTCGAGTGCCGCCAGTGCGTCCTGCCACTTCTCCGCGATGGCGGCAACCACGCCCAAGTTGAATGCGGCTATGGCGTACGTCCGGTCCAGCAGCAGTGCTTCCGTGAAGCCCTGCATGGCGGCGCGCGTGTTGCGAGCGGCTCGCAGCTCAGTCAGGCTGGCTTGCAGGCGGTGGCGCGCGGCGTCGCGCGGGGAGGCATAGGGCGATTCGAGATCGGGAGCGGCGAGAGGCGCGATATCCAGAGTAACCACCGGAGCCGGCGCAGGCTGCGCGGCCGGTTGGGGAGCGGGAGCAGGACTCTCTTGTGCTCCAAGGACTCCGCATATCGAAACCACGAGAATGATAGAGCGCATGGTAGCTTCTCCTTACCTTTTGGCCGCGGCGCAGGCGCTGGAAAGCTGCTCCAGCTCGGATTTCACACGCGCCATGTCCGCTTCGATCGCTTTTCGGTTCTGCTCCGCCTCGGGAGACTTCGGGTCGAAACGCCGTTCCGGCGCCACGGGCGCTTGCGTGCCGGTGAGCACGGAGTCCAGCAAACTGGCCTCACGCGTGCGGCTGGAGTCGTCGGGACGCGCCGTCGGTTTGGGATCGGCGGGATGCTTGAACCAGTCGCTGGCAACCGCCATAGGATCGGCCGCATTAGCTGCATTCACCTTCTCCGGCGTGTGTGCGTCCGTCGGAGGCGCAGCCGGCGCTTCCGTCCCGTTCAATTCAAACTCGTCGCTGCGCAGCTTGGCTTTCAGGTCGGCAATCCGTGAAGCCAGTTCGGGCGCGCAGCCATCCTTTTGTACCAGGGAAAGGTTGGCATCGCGAACGGCGTTCAGATCCTGCAGAGATTTGCTCAACGCATCGAGAGCGCCGGAATCAGCCGCGCGGGGATCCGTTGCAGGCAGGTTTGCCCCCTTTGCTCCCGTGCCCCGCTGTGTCAGCATGCGCTCGTATTGCTCCGGCGTGGGACCACCTGCGCTCACGATGGCCTTTTGTTGCGCCGGCGTCATTTTCTGCCACGCCTGCCGGTACTGTTCCAAGGCCGCAGCCGGATTGGTTGGAGTGCCGGAAGACGCGGGCTTCGCGTCAGAAGAGACCGTGCTATCGGGCCGGTTGGTGATGGTGCGTTGCGGCGGGTTGCTCTGTTGTGCAAGCGCAGGCCAACACCCAGCCGCGGCGATCATTAACCATGTCCCGAACTTCATCAGCGTCTCCCCTTGTCCGCGGTCTCGTCCAGGAACTCGACCTTCCTGGAGCGGCTGTCGAGCGAATTGTCGGTTTCGCATTCGGCCTCCAGTAACGCGCCCTGCTTGCTGTACTTGTACTGGATCTTCGACGCCTTGCCGCCTTGATTAATGGCTTCACTCACCAGCCGGTCCCCGGAGTAGCTCAGACTTCGTGAATAAACGATCTCTTCAGCATGACCGTGCCCGACGACGCTCATGAGTTTCTTGCCTTCCCACGTGAAATCCAGCCGCGGCGCGTTTGGCTCGTCCAGCTCCCAGGCGTGGCTGACGCGTCCCTGATCGTCGTAGTCCAACTCGAAGAAGTGAATCGCATCCCAGATGAACGGATGGAAATAGCGGTTGCCGGAAAAACCGACCGCGACGCGCTTTCCCGTCGCCAGGTACGCCAAACGCGTGTCGAGCCGCGGGCTATTCCACAGCGTGAGGTAGCCGCTGGTCGATCCGCCCTCCGGGTCCGCATGGACCGAGTAGTTCCGCCCCGGAAGGAACTGTCCCATTGAGCTGAGGCCGCCCATACCACCCATGCCGCCCATACTTCCCAGACCGCCCATTCCCCCGAGGCCTGGAAGTTTGAATCCGCCGGCGGCGCTGAGTCCCGGCATTCCGCTCAGCCCACTCAGCCCCGGCATTCCGCGGCCGAGTCCACCGAGTCCGGCAAGCCCTTTCAGACCGCCTCCCATCAAGCCGAGCCGCCCTAGGTTTGCAAGGGAACCGATAGCGCCGATGCCGCCGAACGGTCCGAAACCGGGGAAGGCAGGAAGCATGACCGGAATCTTCTGGCTTTTCACGATAACGTTGTCACGGCTGACTTTGAAAATTTGCGGGGCATCATCGTAATAACTGAAATAGAAATCGTTCGTCTCGCGCCCCGTCGTCCGCAGGTTTACCGGTATGGAGAGGCCCTGCGACGCCGCCGCGCCAGCGATGGCCAGCTTCGCGATGTTCGAGCCGGTCTTCTTTTCTTCGTACTTTGTGTGCACGGAGCGCAGTTGGCCGGCATTCCATTCATAATTCACGCTCAAGTGATTGGATGCGCTGACGCGAACCACCTTGGGCTGAAAGGCCAGGCTGACGGGATCGTAGAAGACTCCGCGATCGAGCGAAGCGCCGGAGAACCAACTCACGACACTTCGATTGTCCGCGGGCTTCGTGACGGCGGTAGAAGTATTTGACGACAGCTCACGCAGCAGCCGCAACGTGGTGAGTCGCTGTTCGCGATTGGATTGAGTCGAGTCGGAAAGGTCCAGGTAACGGTGGAGCAAGGGAACTGCATCGTCACCGTGGCGGAGCAAGCTGGCGTTGACGCCCGCCTGAAACAGGAATGCGGGCTCTTCGTTGTCCAGTTTCAATCCGTTCGCAGAAGCCTGCAACGCGGTGGCGAAATGCTGATCGCTGTAAAGACTTTTTAGCTGCCCCTGGACGTCGGTTCGCGTATTGTCAATCTTGTACTGAACGCTGGCCCGTAGTTTCTCCCCTTCGGCGAAATCTTGCGGCGTGATGGCCATGCCTGCATAGAGATCCAGCAGTGCGAGCGCCATACCCAGATCACCGCGCGCCAGCGCCAACCGAGCCTGGCCCAGCGTGATCTTGGGCTCGTCTTTATCGATGGCTTCCGCGTCATGAAGCGCCTGTTCGGCTTCCTGCTGCTTGCCATCATTCATGTATTGCTCTGCCAGCAGAAGCTTCCGCTGTAATTGCACCTGCGCCGGCGAACGCGGATCGATTCCACGGCGCGCCTCCGCGAACTTTTGAGAGGAGAGACGCGCAATCTCCAGCCGGACCTCCTCCAGGAGTTGGCCGGCTTCCACCAGTTCCGGATTGCGCACCTGGGCCAACCGCAAGTGCCGGATCGCGTTGGCGTAATCGCCCTGCTGCCGCAATTGGCGGGCCGCATCCAAGTGCGCGAGAGCGCTCTCCTGCAGATGGGCCCGGCGCTCGCCGGCTAGGTCGGCAAAAGATTTGTCGTAAGGCTCGAATTCACGATATGCCGTCAGAAACGCATCCGCCTGCTTGCCTGCATGCAGCGCGCGCAGGATGGCTACCTTTCGATCGAGCCACTTCTTGGACTCTGCCGCCTGCCTTCGAAGATCCGCTTGCGGCGCGTCGCTTGGATATGCGGCTCCGGACACCTTGGCCAGCGCCAGACATTCGTCGAGCACTGTCACCGGGGCGTCACCCTCACCCCATTTCTCAAGGCGGGTAGCCATAGCGCTGCGCACGTATTCGCGCATCTTGTCCGCCGCGGGGCCTGAAGAATAGCTCTTCACCGCTGGCGGAATCAGTTCCAGCATCTGGCGAAACGCCTGGGACTCGTCCATTCCCGGAAGCTTGTGAAGCGAGACATCCGTTGCCAGACGGGCCGCCGATAAGGAAGGATCCTGCCCGGGGATGATGGCATAAAGATCAGCAAGGGCGAGGGTTGTAGCAGCTTTGTCCTTGCGCTCTTTTTTCACCGTCACCACCGCACTCCGCCAGAGTTCGGCTGGGGATTGAGCAGCCTTGTTTTTCGACCCATCAGGCAGCAGGAGCTGCCAGCCGCCGGATTCGCCCCCAGCCAACAAAGTGCCATCTGCAGCGCGCATGATCGCGGAATAGCTGGCCAGAGGGGCATCTGCGAGATGGCTGATGGCTTTCGGGTCCCATGTATCGGGGTGGGTCGTGGAAAGGGCCACGCTACGTACTTTGTCTTTTCCATTGACCTGGATAACGTCAGCCTCTTCGAGGGTCCAGACGCCACCGGTTTGCGTCGCCAGCAAAAACTGTCCCGCTTGTACCGCTGCTGGCGCAAGAAGCGCCAGCAGCAGCCAGTGCGAAAGTATCCTTCCCATGTTGCGTCCTCCGAGGGTGTCTTCCGCGAAGTGGTCGTTCCCATTCACCATTGAGGAACGTAGCTTCATAGCGGCAGATGATGCAGAATGCGTCCACATATTGCCGGCTGATAGATCAATCATTTTAGATCTTGTGATACAAAGTTTACAGGCGTTTCAGGCCATGACAGAACAGGCGGGAACCGCGCAGCCCGAGGCGCTCCTCGACCAGTGGTTGCGCGAGCCCGACAAGGACCGCGCGGCCGCGCTATTGGATTCTCTGGTAAGGAGTTATGCGGGGCCGCTCATTCGCCGTATCGTGAGCTTCAAACTGGCATCACTCGGAAGTCGCGGAGGCGTCGGAATCCAGATTGCCGATGTTGAGGACGTTTGGAGCAACGCTCTCTATCAGCTTCTGGCCCGGCTTGATCGCCTCAAAACTGGGGAGCGCCAGCCAGCCGTTCGAAATTTCAGCGGATACGTGGCCGTCACTGCTTATAACGCCTGTAATGAATATTTTCGGTCCAAAAAGCCGGCATGGCTTAGTCTGGCGATGAAGCTACGCTACGTGATGACGCACTCGCCGCGACTTGCCCTTTGGGACACCGCCGATGGGCAGGAGGTTTGCGGATTCGCGCGCAATCGCGGCCGCCCACCGGCTTCGAATACGGCGTCTCTTGGCGACGCTCGAACCAAATTTCGCCAGTCGGTAGATCCCAGCCGGCTGAGCACTAGCGAGTTGGCTGAGGTCATTTTGCAAGCGGCCGGTGCTCCCATGTCCTTTGATTCGTTCGTGGAAATCGCCGTCGATTGGTCCGGCTTGCGAGAACCACAAGTGCAGTCGCAGGAAGAGGATAGGGATGAGGAAGCGAAGCCTTGGGAGCAACTGCAAGACACGCAAGCGACTCCGGAAACCAGACTGATAGGCCGGCACTACATGGAGCGGCTCTGGGCGGAGATTTGTGAATTGCCGATCCCGCACCGTAAAGCCTTGCTGCTCAACCTGAACGACGGCGCGGGTGGCGACATCCAGTTATTCGTTCACTTGGGAGTCGCGAGCATCGAGCAGATCGCTAAGTGCCTTGAAATGAAGCCGATCGAGTTCGCCCGGCTGTGGAACGAGCTTCCGCTGGACGACGCACGCATCGCGCGTGAGCTTGGCATCAGCCGCCAGGACGTGGTGAACCGCCGCAGCGCGGCACGCAAACGGCTCGTGCGCCGCATGAAGGAGATTGGCTAAGAAATTGAAAGGTGAAGCCAATACCGGTCCGGATTCTGCGTCCATGAGATTAAAGCAAGTGGCGCGGGCCTAGGCCCGCTGGAGCAAAGGAAGACGAATGACCCCACATTTAAGTGAGGAGCAGGTCGCGTTGTATCGCAACCGCTCGCTCGCGGCCGCTGAGCTGCTTCGGGCCTCCCAACACCTCGCGGAATGCGAGACGTGCCGGGCGCGAATTGCTTCGCCAAGCGAGCTATACGCGGGAGTGGAAACCTTGCGCGCGATTTTGGATGCGGAAGATGCCAGGCCCGCTCACCTTACATATCACGAGATCGCTGCATACGTGGACAAACAACTGACGGGTGAGGACGCGGCGCAAGTCGAAAAACACGCGCAGGAATGCAGGTTATGCGCAGCCGAACTCGCCCAGATTGAGGCGGTCAAGCGGGAGATCGAAGCTGCTGAGAAATCGCCGGGTTGGTTCGAGCGCATCTCCAGCCTGTGGCGCGAAACATTCGCCTGGAAAGGAGCTTTCGTTCTGGCAGGAGCCGCGGCCTGCACGCTAGTGGTGTTGCTGGTGGTTCGAAAGCCGATCCAAGAGACGCCCACCCAACAGGCGAACGCGCGGCCGGCGCAGTCCCGCCCGCCTGCCGGCGTACGGGATGGCGATACATTGATCGCGAGTGCGCAGAGCTTGCCGGTAGCGTTGCGTGCTTCTCTTTCCCGGGCGATCACCACACAGCAGATCGAACGGCCCACCGTGTTGGCTGAACTGTCTGGAAAGAGCAGCGTGCTGCTAGGCTCGTCCTCGGCGCCTTCCGTCGTGGACCTCGTTGGGCCAGTGGGCATCGTCGTTGAGACGCAGCGGCCAACTTTTCGCTGGAAGCCGATCGCCGGCGCGGAGTACCGGGTCAGCTTGTACAGCGACAGTTACGAAGAAGTCGCAACGAGCGGGTGGGTTCACAGCGCAGAGTGGCAGGTTGCGAAGGCACTCAATCGCGGCGCGCGCTACTCGTGGCAGCTGAGCGTTCGCCACAATGGCTCCGAATTCACCGTCCCAGCGCCTCCGGCGCCCGAAGTCCGATTCAAAGTTCTTGGCGCGGCGGGGGAGGCTGAGATTGCGCAATTGAAAACCGGCAGCACAGATTTCCATGTGCTGCTTGGGATTCGCTACGCCCAACTGGGCGCGCTGGATGAATCCGAACGAGAGTTGCGCCAGGCCCACGAACAGAGTCCAGACTCCTCTACCGTTGTTGCGCTGCTATCCAGCGTAGAACGCCTGCGAACCACCAAACCTTGAGGCCTTAAGTTTCCGGCGGTGGAAATGGCGCCGGATTGCGTGTATCCTTAATCTCGCTTACGACCCGCTGGGCGGGGCATCCGCATGTCGTCGCAAGGACGTTCATCCGTGCAGGCAATGCTTATCTGCTTCGGCCTATGCGCAATAGCCGCGGCCCAGGAAGCGGACAGCGCTGCATTGGGCCAGCTCGCACAAAGCCTCCAGGATGCTTATGCAAAGAAAGATATTAAGCTCGTTTTGGCTTTGTGGAGCGACAGTTCGCCGCAGCTCGCCAAGCTGCCTGAACAGCTACCAAAGCTGTTTGCCTCAGTCTCGGAGATCCGGGAGGAGATAGCGAGCCGCCCCGTCATCGCTGGAGATCGTGCGCGGTTTCGTGCCAACCGCGAGATGGGGCAGAAGGGTGCGGCCACGGCACCCGTCAAAAAGATTCTCGTCATCGAGTGTGTCAAAGAGCCAGGCGGCTGGAAGATCTGGAAGGAAGCGCTGGCTGCCCAGGACCTGGCGGAACAATTGATCGCATCAGCAAGCGAGGCTGAGCGGCAGAGCCTGCTGTCCCAAAATAGCGATCTGCCGGGCTCCGACGTGGCATTTGCAGTGTTGGATATCGGTCACGAAGCCCTTGTGCACGGGAATATGCCGCAAGCCATGGCGGCGTTCCAGCTGGCGCTTACCATTGCGGGCAGCACTGGCGCGGGTTCGGCGCAAGCCCGGGCACTGAGCGACATCGGTCAGGTGCATTACTACCAGGGGGACCTTCAGGAGGCCATGGAGTGGTATCAAAAAAGCCTGGCTTTCAGCGAATCCATTCACGATGACCGCGCCGCCGCCCGAGCGCTGAACAACGCTGGGAATGTCTACAAGGACGAAGGAGAATTCTCGCTGGCGAACGACTGTTACCAGAAGGACCTGGTTCTTGGCGGCAAGCTTCACGACGATATGGTGATCTTCAACGCCGTGGGCAATCTGGGGATCCTTTCTACCGAGCGCGGCGATTATGCTCAGGCGCTCTCATACATGAAAAGAGCGGCTGATTTCGCGGAGCACTTCGGCAATAAGCGGGGCATCGCGCTGACTTTGATCAATATGGGCGTGATCTTCGAAAGGCAGGGCGACTATGGACAGGCAGAGGCTTATGCACGGCGTGCTCTGGACGCGGCTACGGGGGCAGACGATCGCCAGAAGATGGGCGTCGCCTTGATGAACCTGGGAACTGAGGAACAATTCAACGGTGACCTGACCAATGCGCTCGCGAAATTCGAGAAGAGTCTCGCCATCTTCGAAGCGCTGGGCGACAAGCTGCATGCGTCCGGCAATATGACCCTAATGGGCAGTGTGCATCGGGAGCGCATGGAATACGCTGAAGCGATCGAACTTTACCAAAAAGGCTTGCATATCCAGGAGGAGATCGGCGCACGAGATGAAGCCGCCGTCACGCTCATCGATCTGGCACAGGCATACAATCTGAAAGGCGATTTCGAGGAAGCTCTGCGCATATCGGCGCGCGCCCAGGAACTGGCGGACTCGGGCATCCAGATCCAGCCCGTGTGGCGCGCGCACCTCCAGACCGGCTATGCATATCGTGGTCTTGGGAAACTGGATCGCGCCCAGGCAGAGTTCGCCAAGTCCATTTCGGTGATCGAGGGAATTCGCCTTCACATGGCGGGCGGCGAGTCCGAACAAGCTGGATTCTTCGCGAATCGGATGGAGTCCTATCACCGCATGATTGAGCTGCTTGTCACGGCGGGACACCAGAGTGAAGCATTCGAATACGCAGAGAAAGCCAAAGCACGAGTGCTGGTGGACATCTTGAGGGCAGGGCGGCCCCAATTGGACTCAGTCCTTACGGCTGAGGAACGGCGGAAAGATCAGGAACTCCGGATGAAACTCGCCTCCCTGAATGTTCGGCTTATGCGCCAGACGCCCTCCGGTGTGGGCAAGCCCGGTCATCAAGCGTCGCTGCAATCCGAGATTCAGGACGCCCGCCTCGAGTACGCGGCTTTCCAAACCAATTTGTACGGAGCGCATCCGGAGATCAAGACGCAACGTGGCGAAATGGATCCCATCCGTGTGGATCAGGCCCGGCAACTTGTCGATGCAACCACTGCATTCGTCGAGTTCGTCGTGACCAGCGACAAATTGTTCCTTTTCGTAGCTTCCGGGGCGGGGACCGAGCGCGAGTCCGACAAGCTGCAGGTTTTCGTCCAGCCCATAGAGAAGCAGAAGCTAGGCGAATTGGTGGAGCAGTTTCGGCGGCAACTCGCAGATCGAGATCTTCGGTTTAGGGCAACGGCCAGCCGGCTGTATGAGCTTGTTCTCGGCCCCGCCTCCGGCTACCTGCGCGGTAAGGAAAAACTAATCGTGGTTCCGGATGATGTGCTGTGGGACCTGCCATTCCAGGCGCTTTTGAGTCCCGCGGGCCGTTATTTGTTGGAAGACCACTCGATCTCTTATGCCCCTTCGCTCACCGCTCTAGAGGCGATGGCGCGTGTGAAGCAGCAGCGCAGGCGTGACCATGGTGAGACCAAACTTTTAGCGATGGGCAACCCCGCTGGAACCGGTGCATCGGAAAACCGCGGAAAACCGATAGACGGCAGCAGCGAATCCGGAAGGCTGCCCCTAACGGAAAATGAGGTACGCCAGATTGGCCAAATATATGGAAGGAACGCGAGCCGCATTTATACGGGTCCAGAAGCCACGGAGAGCCGCTTTAAGGCGGAAGCCGGCGGAGCCGATGTCCTGCACCTGGCCACGCACGGCGTCTTGAACAATGCCAGCCCACTTTACTCTTACGTTTTGCTGGCAGCCGGCGACAAAGGCAGCTCGGAGGATGGGCTGTTGGAAGCCGCCGACCTGCTGCAAATGCAATTGCGCGCGGAGCTGGTGGTCCTATCAGCGTGCGAAACTGCCCGTGGCAGGGTTGGCGCCGGAGAAGGCACTATCGGACTAAGTTGGGCACTGTTCGTCTCGGGCGTGCCGTCGACGGTTCTGAGCCAGTGGAGAGTGGATTCCGAAAGCACTACTCGATTGATGATTGCGTTTCACCGAAACCGCCGGAACGGTATGCACGACGCACAAGCGCTAAGATCTGCCGCGCTCACAGTTCGGAAAGACCCTGCTTACCAACACCCGTTCTATTGGGCACCGTTCATTATGATCGGTGCTGGCGAGTAGGGAGCATGGCTCGGAATCCTTGCCCGTAGCACCACGCCGAAGAACTACTTTTCACCGCCGAGCCATGGCGCCGAGAACGCCCAAGAAGATAGGCTGGCTCGCACGGCGCCGGTGATCGCCCGGTCTAGTTGTTGGCGCCGATTAGAATGAATGGCGTCCAGTAGAACGGGTGCTGATAGGCGGGCTCCTTCCGGATGAGAAGTGCGGCCCGACGAAGGGCTTCCGCATCATTCATTCCGTTCTTGCGATTCTGATGAAAAGCCACCATGAGCCGGCTGGTGCTTTCGGAATCCACTTTCCACTGGCTGAGAACCGTGGCTGGCACGCCGGCGACGAACAGAGCCCAGCTCAATCCGATGACGCCTTCGCCAGCTCCCACGCGGCCTCGGGCGGTCTCACACGCGGATAGGACCACCAACTCCGCGCGCAACTGCATGTGCAACAGCTCTTGCGCTTCCAGGAGGCCATCGTCCGGGCTGCCATCGCCTTCGCCGGCAAGCAGAAGGTAGGAGTACATGGGACTGGCGTTGTTCAAGATGCCGTGGGTGGCCAGATGGAGCACATGCGCCTCGCCGGCTTCGGCTTTAAACCGGCTCTCGCGGGCCTCCGTGCCGATGTAGATGTGGCTTTCCTTTTCGCCATAGATGGTGGCGAGCCGGCGCACCTCGGTCTCGGCCAAGGGGATGCTACCCAGCTCCTGGTCGCGATACATCGACTTTACGCGCTGCTCCATTTGCCCTCCCCAAGCCGGATTGCCCATAGCCAGCAGTTGCACTCCGGCGGGGGCCTGCTTGCGTCCCCGCTTGACCTCAATCATGGCTTTCAGCGCGGTGAGCGACGGCGCGTACGAAACTGAGGAAGTATCCAGCACATATTGGCCGGCCGGGTTTATCAGAGCCTGGAAAGGCAACTCCCAAAGCACACCATCCGGGATGATGATGAGGTGATGCTTGTTTTGCAACTCACGGGTGGGCGGCGCCAATAGTAACCCATAAAGCGCTGCCGCACTCGCGCGGAACCCGAGATTACGTTCCGCAATCTGGCGCCGGAAGCGCTCCACCTGATCGGCCAGCTTTTTCCGTGATACCGGTGCAGTGAAGACGCGCACGCCGCCGCCGGCAGATACGAAGCTGTACAGTGTGTCATCGGTGACAACGAACTCGAGAAATGCGGTGTCCGCTCCTGGCGTGAGTTGGAGGGCCTGTTCGAGAGTCACCGGTTCCATCGCGCCACTTTGCAGCTTCCACTGCGGGTGCTGTGCGTAGAGCGCGGTCTCGTAGCCGGAATATGCGAGCCGTGCCTGATCGAGCTCCGCGCTGAGACGCAAGACAAGCGCCGTATCGGGGGCCGGCGCCTGGTGTGCGCGCATGAGCTGCGCGTTCAGTGAGGCCAGGTTAATTCGCAAATCGCGATCGCGGTCACGCTCTTCGGCAGTCATGAGTCCCGCCAGTTGCGTCCGCCCGTTCTTCAGCACGTCGACCAACACGCGAGCCTTGGCCCGCTCCGCAAATTGGAAGGCTTCCCGATCGCGCTTTGCCGCCACGAACACCCCGAGCATGCGGTGGTAGGGCTCCAGCTTGTCTTCGAAGAAGTTTTCTTGCTCAGATTCCGCGCCGGCAACATTCAGACGCATTTCTTCAATAGTGGCGATGGATTGCGCAAACTCCTTTTCAGCCCGCGCGATTTCACGCAGTCCCTGGTATGCTTTCCCCGCCTCCAGGTGGGCCCGCCACATTGCTTCCCGGAGTCCGGCGGTTTCTGAGAGGCTCAGAGCCTCCGCCGCCATGTGGGCCGCTTCTTGAAAGTCACCCTTCCGGTTGTAGGCTTCCGCCATTTTCGCTAAAGTGAACGCCTGCTCCTGTCCGCCGCTGTTGACCTGATGAATTTCCAGGCTCTTCCGGAAATAATCAAGCGCTTTCGCCTGGTCACCCAGCTGCGACGAGATGCTGCCGATGAACGACAGAGCGTTGGAGGCACAGACCTTGTCGCCCACCTCGTTACAAATCGCCAGGCTTCTTTCATATTTCGCCACCGCGCCCTGCAGGTCGCCCCGGAACTCGGCCACGCGTCCCAGGTCTTCGAGAGCATATCCCATGAGCGGTTTCAGGCCGCCTGATTCCGCAGTCGCCAAGGCCCGCTGGAAATAATCCTCGGACTGGGCATAGTTGCCCTGCCAGAGGAACAGGTTGCCAAGGTCGATAAGATCGATGGAAATGGCCCGTCTGTCTCCGGAGGGCTCATCCCTGTCGTAGGTTTTCTTGAATAGAGCCAGCGCTTGCAGATAATCACCCCGCCGGCCATAAACGATCGCCGTGTTGCCCGTGGCGTTTGAGATCAGGCGCGCATTGTGTGTCTTCTCACCCAGCGCCAGACTCTTTTGAAAGTTATCCCAGGCACCAGAGAGGTCGCCGCAATCCATCAACACGGCGCCGATATTGTTCAGCGAACGGGCGGTGCCGGCATCGTCGTGCAGGCTCTCGCTGAGCGCCAGACTGCGTTGATACCAGTTCAATGCCTCGGCAAAATCGCCCTGGTCATAGTAAATGAGCCCGGTGTTGTTCAGCGCCAGGGCGCGAGCTTGCTGGGCCCCGGCACGCTCTGCAATGCTACTGGCCAATGCTTGAATCCTGAGCGCCTGCTTCAGGTCACCGTGGTTGCGAGCGTCCCGGCCTCGATCAATCAGCGCCAAGGCCAGTTCAGAGCCGATCAGGTCCTCGTTGTCGGCAAGGAGATCCGCCTGGTCTTTGTCAGTGGTAGTTTTCGCGAGGCGGCCGGCCAGATCTTCGGTGGCGGGAGTCTCCTTCCAGATCTTCCACTCGCCCTGTTCTCTGACGCACTCTAGAACCAGACTCTTCTTGCCGTTGCCAGGTGTCTTCGTAACCGGCGCTAGGGCGGTGATCTCGCGCTCGATCCGCAAGCGCGCGTGATCGCCATCAAACTCGGGCGCCCGCACGGTGCTCTCACGGATCTCCACACCCGAACCGGCGCTCAGCAGCTTTTGCGTGGCGTCGCGAGCTGCCGCACGCTGCGGCGAGCTGTCGCTCCAAAGTGACAGGATGGCGTCGAGATCCTTGGCCCCGTATGCACTCCGCAGCTTTTGCGCCAGCAGGTGGATCCCGGCCTCATCCGGCTGCTGTGCCGCGACACGAATCGGCGAGACGCAGAGGACCACGGCGATGGCGAGTCCTTTGTAGGGCATGCACTCACCCGCGAATGGATGATCAGAATCAGCATACATTGTAGAGGCTGGCGTCTCAATGACTAGAACCCGCCACGGGACCTGATTTTCGTTGTGGAGAGACTTGCTGCGCCGCCCTGCAAGAAAGCCAATTTCCCGCCACATTTGCAACTGATGGGTCAATGTTGGTTTGATAAGTTCAATCGCGGCCGGAAAATTTAATGCGCCTCAGCTGGAACGAAATCAGAGCACGGGCGGCCCGTTTTGCCGAGGAATGGAAGAACGCCCATTACGAGCGAGGCGAGAGATCGCGACCGGGTGGAACATCTGTTCGGCCTTTACGAGAAGCTCGTTGCTCCGCTGGTTGTGGCAGCCTCTCAGCCGATTGGCCGCCGAGGAAGAAGGACCGTCTGATGGCTGAATACTGCATTGAAATCCATCTGGATTTTCTTCAGCGCCAACCGAAGGCAGGCGGCCGGGTGTACACTGATCCACAAGCCGGAGCCAAGACATTGTTGCGCACTATCGTTCTATCCACCCTGGGAATTGCTTTCCTGATGGCGACCGCGGCTCATGCGGCGCCGGAGGGCGGATCCCGAATGCTCCTCTACGTTGACAACAGCCTGGGGGATGATATTTCGGTCATCGATCTGGGTACCCTTAATGTGGTGGACACTATCCGGGTGGGCGATCAACCCCACGGTCTCTGCGCGCCCGCGGACGGCCGCAGGCTCTTCACCACTATTGAGGCAGAGAAGAATCTCAAAACGATCGACACCGCCTCCGGAAAAATCGTCGATACCATCCCTCTGAGCGGCAAGCCGAACGAGTGCGCCGCTACACCGGATGGGCGCTATGTGGGTGTGCCCATCCGCGACGGAAACGCCGTGGATATCGTGGATACCATGGCAAGAAAAGTTGTGAAGGTACTTCCCGTCAAGACACCGCACAACTGCTTCAACGCCGGAAACAACAACGACATGTACGTGTCCTCAATGGGGAGTAACGAGATCGACGTGATCGACCTAAAAGCCCTGGACTACTCGGCGAGAATACCGGTAGCCGGCATTCCGCGTCCCTATTCCGTCTCGACGGACGAAAAGTTCCTGTATACCGCGCTGACTAATCTGCACGGATTTGTCATCTCAGATATTCCCGGCCGCAAAGTTATCGAACGAGTGGAACTGCCGCCGGCGCCACCGCTCGACTGTCCGTTGGAGGTAAACACTCCCACGCATGGGTTGGCACTGTCTCCCGATGGCAAACAGCTTTGGATCACCAGTCTCGCCGATGGCGGAGTTTACGTCTACGACTTGGGCGCCAAGAAGACCTCACCCATGATTCACGTCGGAAAATGCCCGAACTGGATCGCTTTTTCGCCGGATGGAAAGTACTGCGCGGTGAGCAACAGCGATGACAATGATTGCTCCATTATCGACACTCACACGCAACGCGAAGTGGCGCGGGTGAAAGTCGGCAAAGGGCCCAAGCGGGTGCTGGTGGTGAATGTACCAACTCACTAAAGATGCCGCTGAGGATCGCCGGCTGGCACCTGTCTAAAACACAAACTTCCCCGTTCGCCTCGAAGGCTTCCTGAGTCGGTTGAAGTAATAGACTCGGCGATCGAATAGCAACCGCTAGTGCCCTGCAACGCTCATGGCGCCATCGACTACCAGATATGCGCCCGAGACGAACGACGCAGCATCCGATGCCAGGAAAAGGGCGGCTTCAGCGACATCGCGCGGCGTGCCGATGCGGCCCAGCGGGTGGCAACTGAGCACCTGACGCATGGTGTCGTCACGATCGGGAACAGAAGCCAGCCATTTCTCCATTAGCGGCGTGTCGATGTAACCCGGGCAAATGGCATTCACGCGGATCTTTTCGCGTCCATGATCGAGTGCCATGGCTCTCGTAAGGCCGATCAAGGCGGCCTTGGTAGCGTCGTACGCCGCGCAGCCTTGCCATGAAATAAACGCGTGAACGGACGAGATGTGGATGATGGCGCCGCCGCGCCCGCGCATCCGCTCAATGGCGTATTTGGACATCAGGTAAGCGCCGCGGAGATTCACAGCAATCTGCCGGTCCCAGGCAGTGGGGGTGAGGTCGCTTACCGATCCGCTGACCTCGATTCCGGCGTTGTTCACCAGAACATCGAGCCCGCCGAACGCGTCGACGGTTCTCGCGACGGCGTCCCGCGCGTTGGCCTCGACGGCCACATCACCCTGGATCGCGATCGCCGGTGCATGTGCGCGCAGGTGCCCGGCGATGCTACCGGCGCCATCTCCATCGATGTCGAATGCCGCGACGGCATAACCGGCCTCCGAAAATCGTTCGGCAATTCCAGCGCCGATGCCCGCGGCGGCTCCCGTCACGAGAACAGTCTTCCCAATCCCGTTCATTTCGTATTCGATTTCCACCCGCGCACCCATTCCGTCGCGGTTCGATTTGGTCCCGGCGAGGCGAATTCCGCTCCAGTGATTCCGCGGTGGCGCGGAAAGCCGCCATACGCTGAATTACAATGGTCGGGCCGCGCGGCGCCGGGTGTCAACCGCTATCGCTGCACGACTGTTGCTACACTTCGGCCGGATGATCTTCCTGCTGATGGTGGGGCCGCCCACAGCCAGCGCGCCGGTTCGCCGGGGGCCCACGCGCGCATCCACCAGCTTCTGTCGCGCGCTTACCAAAAGCTGCGGCGGGCCTCTCTACTGGACCGCTTCGTCCACCGGAAGAATCTGGTCGGCATGAACGTCTTTCAGAGTCTGGCGAATGCCGCTCGGCCAGCGGATTTCGATGGTCGTCGCTCGGATCTCGCTGCCCAAGCCGAAATGTACGCGCTTGTCGCTGGAAGAGAGGTAGCTGCTGGCGGTGGTTACGGTTGCGTACTGCGCTCCTTTCGCTGTTACGAGCTTCACTACCGCCCCGATCGCATCGCGATTGCTCTTGTGTCCCACCAGCCGGAGCGTGAGCCAGTGGTTTGCCGTCTTCGTTTCGTTGCGAATCACGTGAGCCGGTCCATCATTGGTCGAAACAACCGCATCCACGCGCCCGTCGTTATCGATGTCGCCCGTGGCCAGCCCCCTGCCCACCCACGCTTCGTGAAAGACGCTGCCGGAAGCCGCGGAAACATCCACAAAACCATGGCCCGTGTTTCGCGCGAGGAGCATCGGCTCGCGATAACGAATTTGCGGATTGGTCAGTTCCACCGTGTCCAGATCGTGCCCCTGCGCGATCAGCAAATCCTTCCATCCGTCGTTGTCGTAGTCGATGAGCCGCATTCCCCAGCCGGAGTGCAGCATGGAAATGCGGTTCATGCCTGACGTTTTGGTGATGTAGTTGAAAGTGCCGTCACCCGCGTTTTCGTACACCGCGTACATTTGGTTGGCGAGATTATCCACTACCAGGTCCGGCCGGCCATCGTTGTTGAAATCGTCGAAGTCCACACCCATGCCGGCGAACGTGCGGCCGTCTTCATCCACCGCGACCTGTGAGAGCAGCCCTTTTTCTTCGAATGTTCCGTCACCTTTGTTGTGATACAAGAACTCGGGCATGGAGTCATTCGCCACAAAAAGATCGATGTGTCCATCACCGTCATAGTCCGCAATGGCGATTCCCAGGCCCTTGCCCGGAATGGCTAGGCCGATCTTCTGTCCAACCTCCGTAAAATGGCCGTTTCCATCGTTGTGATACACGAGTGGCGTGATCGCCTTGAAGGAGTCCGGATGGCAGTACGCGCGATAACCTTCCTTGTGCTCGCCACACCAGACATCGTCGAAATCCCACTGCACATAGCGCAGAACAACCAGGTCGAGTCGTCCGTCGTTGTCGAGGTCCACCCATGCGGCGCTGGTGGACCAGCCGCTTGCGCCGACGCCGGCCTGCGAAGTGACGTCGGTAAACGTGCCGTCGCCATTGTTGTGATAAAGCCTGTTGCCGCCATACGCGGTGACGTAGAGATCTTCGTAGCCGTCGTTATCGTAATCACCCACCGCTACGCCCATCCCGTAACCGAACCCTTGCAAGCCGGCTTTCTCCGTCACATCTTCAAACGTGCCATCGGCTTTCTGGTGAAACAGGCGATTCCAATCCTTCGGACCGGTTTTCTGCGGAATCGTGCCTTTCGGCGTGGGATCGCTCAGGGGCGCGCCGTTCACTAGAAAAATGTCCAAGCGACCGTCGTTGTCATAGTCCAACAGGGCCACGCCCGCCCCCATGGTTTCCAGCAGGTATTTTTTGGACGTGTGCGACGCCACGTGCTGGAAACGGACTCCGCTGGCCGCCGTGATATCGACAAAGTTTCCAGGAGTCTCGCGTGTGGCCTGCCAAGCCTTCACACTGGCGAAGCCGGTCACGCACGCAAGGCAGAGAGCGGAGAGCCTTTGGCGTGCTGTCATCGGAGGATCATCGCGGCTCGTCGATCGTCATTTACTTGAGTGTAGAACAACGGGGGCAGGGGATTGCCCGGTGCTTGGTGCGCTCGGGTCAAATCGATATCTTATTGCCGCGGCTCCGATGGCAGCTGTAGCGCAGGGACACGCGACTTTTGCGGGTACCTGCGGCCTTTCGGTCCGTTGGGATCGAAAACCCGCGGGTATCCCGCCAACGACGCGGCGTGCGCTATTCGCGGATTGGCTGACTGACATGGCGAAGAGACACTACTCTGCACTGGGCAAGCGGCTGATCCCGTCGGCTAAGGAAATGGTTGCGCACGCTAAAGGCGAACTGGAGTTTGAGGGGTACGAAGTCAGACTCCCTCTGCACGTCGACGTCCTCGCGATCCGCCAGCGGCTGAGACGGTCTCAGGCCGAATTCGCGAGACGCTTCGGCTTCAGCCCGCGCGCCGTGCAGGATTGGGAGCCAGGCCGGCGCAAACCCGAAACCGCCGCCCGCGGCTACTTACTCGTGATCGCACGCGAGCCGTGAGAGATCACGCCGGCTTTCGCCCGAAGGCGATATCGCAGCGCTTTATGATGGCTGTAACAGAAGGCCCATGCAGTTCGGAGGTGACCAATTTCTGAATCTCATCATCTGGCGACGCCAAGTCAGCCCTGACGATGTCACACAGATCGCGACGAATATCTATGAACGCTTGCTCCAGGTGCACCACAGCTTCATCGAGCCTTCCTAAACCAGCAAGGGCACACGCACAGTTGTAGTGCATCTTGTCATTGCGCGGTGGATCATTGCCCGTTTCCCAGCTCGAGCGGTTAAGGGCTTCTCGTGCAATCTGTTCGGCCGCGCTATAGTCTCGGCGCTTAACAAAAATGTACGACAGTTCAAGACGCGCTCGCTGTTGATTATCAAGCAAGTCGAGACTCCTTCGCAGAATCTCCTCGGCACGAGGCCACAATTCCGGCCGTCTACCATCAATCATAAAAAAAGCCATGTCATTGTAGATCGCTGCAGATTCGGTTCCGACTCTGTTGGCACGCTCAAAATAAAAGACAGCCCTTTCAAGGTCCGACTCGCTCACTCTGTTCGCATCACTATAGGCTCGGCTTCCGAAGAACAGTCCAAGACCACGATAAATCCGCGACATCTCATCTGAGTACGCCCGCATGTCCATCATTGCCAGTGCCGCCACAGACTTTTCGTAAAAAAACACCCGCTGTCGTTTCTCTGGCGAGAGCTGGTTGAATAAATCGACTCTACCGGTCGAGCTGCTCGACAAAAAATCTTGGTCCAAAAGTGCACTGAACTCAGCTAGTATCCGGGAGATCACATGGTTCATATACCCGAACATAGGAAACTCCCGGCGAATCTCTGCGATCTCGTCGTCCGCTTTCGCTCGCACCTCACTCAACATGTGGTCAAGACGCTCCAAAGCGGAATCGGCTCTGGAACGTGCGTCCGAAAAGTGCTTCTCCGCGCTCTCGGCCAAAGTGCCCGCCCTTTCAACAGCCTGATTCACATTGAGGTATGTGGAGATGCCAGCAACGGCTGCAAATAGGGTTGAGAAGAGTAAGAGTATCGATGCGAGGCGCTGCAAGTCGTCAGCACGCCTTTCGAGATAGTCGAATTGTGCCTTGAGAATCGCTGCCTCAACGGAAGTGGGCCCGTTCATGCGGCCGAGGGTAGACCTACAACCTGAAATGACGAGAAGATGTATCCAAGGGCGATACCGATTGTGAACACGGCAACGAAGGCCAATCCAAACAATGTCACTTTTCGAAATTGCAAACTAGACATTGCTACTCCCGCAAACATTACTGCTTAAGGAGCTAAGATACTGACAGCGAAGGTCCAAATCCAGTGTTGCTCCCCCCTACGCTGCCGGAGCCGCCGCCACACTCGCCGCTACGCCGTCGAACTTCACACTCACCAATCTCGAAACTCCCGGCTCCTGCATGGTCACGCCGTACATGGCCTGCGCGGATTCCATGGTCTTCTTTGAGTGAGTGATGATGATGAACTGCGTGGTGGTCGACATCTCGCGCAGCAGGCGCATCAGGCGGCCGATGTTGGCTTCATCGAGCGGCGCGTCCACTTCGTCTAGCACGCAGAACGGACTCGGCTGGTAGCGGAAAATCGCCATCAGCAGCGCCAGCGCCGCCAGCGCCTTCTCGCCGCCCGAGAGCAGTAGAACGTTTTGCAGCTTCTTGCCCGGAGGCGACGCGATGATTTCGATGCCGCATTCCGTGATGTTGGCTTCATCCGTCATGCGCATCTCGCCCGAGCCGCCGCCGAACAGCGTCAGAAACGACTCGCGGAAGTTCGCGTTGATTGCCTCAAACGCGTCGGCGAATTTTTGGCGCGATACCTCGTCGATCTCCTGGATGGCGCGCTCCGTGTCGCGGATGGAATCGAGCAGATCCTGCCGCTGCGCGCTCAGAAAATCGTGACGCTGCTGGCACTCTTCGAATTCTTCGAGCGCCTGCGGATTGATGGGACCCAGCGCTTCGATGCGCGCGCGGATCTCTTCGTATTGCTTTTCAGCCTCGGCCAGCGCCTCGCCATCGGGTAGCGTCTCCTCGGCCGGCATCAGCTCTTCCACGCCGCAGCCCAGCTCCTTGCGGCTGGTCTCGTCGAGATACTTCAATTCCGCCTGCTTCTTCACCAGATCGATTTCGATCTCGGATCGCTTCTGATGCGCCGCCTCTACCTCCGCCCGCAGCCCCTTCAGCTTTTCATCCACACCGGCCAACATCTCGCGGAATTGCGTCTCCTCGAATGCCAGCCGGCTGACGTCAGTTTCCGCCGCCGCGATCTGCGCCGCCAATTCCGCCGACTTGCGATCCAGCTCGATGTTATCTGCCAGCAGGCGTGCGCGCTCGATACCCAGACGCTCGATCTCGCGCGTCAACTCATCGCGGCGGCCGGTGACTTCAGCGAGCTGCGCTTCCACGCGCTCGAGTGAGGCCCGCTCCGCGCGGTGGCGTTCTTCAAGACCCGCCAGTTCGACGCGTAGCGCCGCATGCTCTTCGCCCGCGCGCGCGGCTTCGGCTTCGAGCTTCTCCAACTCCTCGCGTTGGGATGCCAGGGCCTGTTCACACTCCGCGCGCTTCGCTTCCTTTTCGGCAACCGCTTCACGATTGCGCTCGCGCTGTTCGAGCGATCGCTCGTTCTCGCGTCCGAGGCGTTCCAGTTCCAGCCGCGCCACCGAAATCCGCGTGTTGGCCCGCGAGGTTTCCTCGGTGAGCTTGCGCATCTCGTGATCGAGCGCCAGCGTATCTTTCTCGCCAGCTTGTTGCAGCGTGCGCAACCGCTCGAGTTCGCTTTCGAGTACACCGATTTCACGATCCAGACCATCGGCGCGCGTGACGCATTCGTTCAGTTCGCTCTCGCGAATCGCGAGTGTTCGGCTCACTTCCCGCAGCTCGCGCTTCATGGCCAGTGGGCCGCTCGCGGTTTTCTTGCCGCCACTCAACGTGCGGCCGTGATAGCACAGACCGTCGGGCAGCAGGAAGTAGAAATCGGGATGTTCTTCCGAAAGCCGCTGGGCCTCGGCGTGACCCTGCGCGATGCGGCAGTTGGCCAGGCGCGGCAGCAGGTCGAGCGTCTGCCCGGCAAATCCGTTGGTCAGCCGCAGATAATCGGTCAGTTTGGGAAGTGGGGGCGCAGGCTCGGCGCCGCTAGGCTCACGGCCGTTTCCGCTATGCACCAGAAAGGTGGCGCGGCCGTCAGTCGACGTGCGCAGCAATCCCATGCCGCGCTCCGCCTGGTCCCAATCTTCAACTACCACGTATTCCAGTTCGTCATGCAGAAACTCTTCGGCCGCACGTTCGTATGCCGGATCCACGTCCATGAAATCGGCCAGAAGGCCCAGGGGCCGGAAACTGGCGTCGGTTTCGAGCGCACCGAACAGGCGCTTCACCGAATCCGTCGAATAAGCGCGATGGGAAAGAATGTCTTCGAGCGAGGTCTTGCGCGCCTGCTGATGTGAGAACTCCGTGCGCAGCGTATCGATCTGGCCGCGCAGCTCCGCCGCTGCGGTCTTCCGCGCCCCGAGTTCCTCTTCCGTGCGATGGCGCTCGCCGCTCACGGCTTCGATTTCCAACTGGCGCTGCGCCATGGATTGGGAAATCTCCTTGCGCGCCTTTGCCAGCCGCTCCACTTCCACGGACGCTGATTCTTCCTCTTTGTTCGAGCGCGCCCTTTCGCGCTCGATGCCCGCCAGGTACTCATCGACCTGCGCAAGCTGATTCTGCAGTGTGGACGTCTCGCCAATCAGCCGCAGCACGGCGATACGCCCGTCTTCGATCGATTTTTCCTGCTGTGCGACGCTCGCCTGGAGGGCGTCACGCGTCTGGTTCTTCTCCAGCATGCGCCCGCGCGCGCCGCTGATCTGCCCATCCAGTTCCCCTACCGCTACCGCATGGTTGTTGCGCTCGTTCGCGAGAGCGCTCGACCGCGTTTCCAACTCCTGCACTTCACGCTCGCCCTGCGCGATGCGCTCTTCAATAGCGCCGGTCTCACGAACCTGCGCTTCCAACCGTCCACGTGTGCGCTCGGCTTCCACTTGAAACGCCGCCAGCTCCGCCCGCAGCGCCGTCAGACGCGCTTCGGTCGCATAGCAGGAGTTTTGCAGCCGCTCGCGCTCCTGCTCATTGGCCGTGACGTCCTCTGAAATCGTGCGCAGCTCGCTCGATGCCAAATTCAAGTCGAGCGCAGCTTTGGCTGCCTCGCGCTCCAGTTGCCGGAACTTCGCCGCCAGCACCAGGCGCAGCTTGGCGTCCATCTCGGTCTTCATCTCGCCGTAGCGCCGTGTCTTCGAAGCCTGGCGCTTGAGCGAATTCAACTGGCGTCCGACTTCCTCCAGAATGTCGAACACCCGCGCCAGGTTCTGCTTCGCGCTTTCAAGTTTCGCTTCCGCCAGTCGCTTGCGTGTTTTGAACTTGCTGATGCCCGCGGCTTCTTCGATGATCGACCGCCGGTCTTGCGGCCGCGAGCTGAGAATTTGCCCGATGCGCCCCTGCTCGATGATGGCGTAACTTTCCGGGCCGAGGCCCGTGCCCATAAAGATGTCCTGAATGTCGCGCAGCCGGGAGACATGGCCGTCGATCAGGTAATCGCTTTCGCCCGACCTGTACAAGCGCCGCGTGATCGTGACCTCGCCAGGTTGATCCGGCGCGTGCTGCGGGTCGTGCATGGTCATCGTGACCGTGGCCATGCCGGTGGACTTGCGATCGCGCGTTCCCGCGAAGATGACATCTTCCATCCGCGCCCCGCGCAGGCTCTTCGCCGACTGCTCGCCCAGCACCCAACTGATGGCGTCGCTCAGATTCGATTTGCCGCAACCGTTCGGACCAACGATTGCCGCGATGCCACCGCCGTTGAACCGGAGTTCGGTGCGATCGCAAAACGATTTGAAACCCTGCAGCTCCAGCCGCTTTAGCCTAAGCAAACCCTACCTCCCACAACCTATTGAGACGCAACTGCGGTGCATTGTGACCATACTAAGCGCGCAACAGGCAAAAGTAAAGGACATTCCACGCGATTACCGGGCGTTTTCACCCGTATGCCCCAACATGTAGTATGCAGTCTACTCATTGGCTTTGATTTGCATTTTCAATAGTGCTGCCCCGAGCGTCTTGCCCTGGGGGTCGATGCGCAAGGAAACCGTCCCTCCGCCACCAAGTGCTTCATGCAAAAGGAAATTCAATGCACCCAGGTTCGGCAACTCGAATCTCTCCACCTTTCCTTTAACCATATCGCCCAAAAATGCCTTGACGCGGTCGGCAGTTAACTCCTTTACCAGCATTGGGTAATCCTTCTGATTGTAAACAATGACGCCAATGTTGCTGGTATCGCCCTTATCGCCCGATCGGGTGTGCGCGATTTCCGAAAGCGGGACCTTCATCCCAACACCTCAATAGACGATTTGATTTCTTCTCGCGGCACGAGTGCCGGCCAATAAGAGACGATTTCGCGCACCAGCGGGCGGCCGTCTCCGTAGCCGGTAGCTCCGGGCGGGCCGCTCAACACGAGCGGAATCAGCTCGCGCGTGAAGCGGTCTACAGCTTTGCGATTTGCGCTGCGAACTCCAATGCGCAGTTGTACTTCTGGGGGATCGGACGGCACGGCAATCCGGCCGTGGCACGCGTTCGCACCAAAGAACTCCGTATGAATTTCATCGAACTGCAAACCCAACGTTTTCAGGCGAGTGCGGACGATGCGGTCGGCGGCTTCCGCTTTTTCGAGCGCTTCCGGCCAGCTGTAAACCAGGGTTCCGATCGACTTCCATCCGTTGGTATAGCTAATGGAAAGCTTGAGGTTTCCCGGACGCTCGCTGCCCTGGATGCCGGAGACGCGGACACGATCTGGGCCGATGTCGTCGAGATGAATCGTGGTGAAATCGGCGGTGCAATCGGGAGCGATGAAGTTTTTCGGATCGCCGAGTTCGTAGAGCAATTGCTCCTTGACGATGTCCGAATGGACACGGCCGCCTGTGCCCGGGTGTTTCGTAACCACGAAGGTTCCGTCGGGCTCGGCTTCGACGATCGGATAGCCGATGTTGGCCAGATCCGGGATGTTTTGCCAATCGACCTGGCAATTGCCGCCGGTTGCCTGCGTACCGCATTCGATAATGTGGCCAGCGACGGTGCCGGCCGCGAGTTTGTTCCAATCGGTTTCGCGCCAGCCGAATTCGTGGATCATGGGAGCGAGCGCGAGGGCGGGATCGGCGGCACGGCCGGCCAAGATGACATGCGCGCCCGTGGCCAGCGCCTCGGCCAGCGGAAAGGCGCCAGTGTAGGCGTTCGCGCTCAGGATGCGATCGCGGATGGTCGCGAGCGGTGCGCAGGTATCGAGATTGCGCATCTCGTATCCCTTGGCGAGGAATTCGTCGATACGATCGAGAACGTCGTCGCCGAGTACGATCGCCACCTTGATTCCGGGCGCGGCCTTGCGAACGGCTTCCGCGCAGGCGATGGGATTCACGCCGCCGGCGTTGGCGATGACGCGCACGTTGCGATCGAGCATCTGTTTGGCGATGCGGCCGATCAGGGGAGGGAAGTCACGCGCATAACCGAGCGACGGATCTGCCTGGCGCTGCTTTTGCAAAATGGACATGGTGACTTCGGCGAGATAGTCGAGAGTCAGGTAGTCGATGGGGCCTTGCTCGATCAGGCGGACGGGGGCTTCGAGCCAGTCACCCCAGAAACCCTGGCCATTGGCAATCCTGATCATGGAAAGACCAATTCACCGCGGAGGCGCAGAGACGCTGAGTTCATAAGGTCTCCAAGGCTAGCGGTGTGCCGCGGGGCCTGTTCATACACACTTCCAAGGCGAGAGACAGCACATCGCGGGATTCGAAAGGATCAATTAACGCGTCTACGTGGCCTCTTGCGGCCGCGTATCTCGCATCCAACCAGCGTTCGTAGTCGGCGCGGGTTTTTTCGATGGCTTGTTGCAGATCATCGGGCAGAGACGCACCAGCGGACTTCAGTTTTTCCAGTTCGACGGAGAAGAGCGCTTGCACGGCGGAATCGCCTTCCATGACGCCGATGCGCGCGGTGGGCCAACTGAAAGTGAAGTTGGGATCGAAGCCCTGGCCGGCCATGGCGTAGTAGCCTGCGCCGCTGGCGTGGTTAATTGTCAGGATGATTTTCGGAACGGTGGTTGTGGCCATGGTCTCGACCATGTCGGCTCCAGCGCGGATAATGCCTTCTTTTTCCACGTCGGCGCCAACCATGAAGCCGGACACGTCTTGCAAATAGATGATGGGCAGGCCCAGACGCTCGGCCGTTTCCACGAAGTACGCAACTTTACGCGCCGACGCGGTATAAACGATGCCGCCGATGCGCGGACCGGCTTCAGATTTCAAGAAACCACGCCGGTTGGCAATCAAGGCGACGGGTCGCCCGTTGAGCTTGGCGTTGGCGCAGAGCATTTCCGGGGCGTGCGCGGGCTGGAATTCGAGATAGTCGTCGGCATCGAAAATGCGGAAGATGACTTCTTCGATTTCGTAGGGAAGGCGGTGGTCGGCGGGCAGTGCGCCGTAAAGTTCGTCGGTGGGGCGTGCGGGCGGCTTGCCTTTCACGGGTGAGAGCGGCTCTGGCAGGCGCCGGAAATGCTCCCGCAAAATATTGAGACAGGTAGCGTCATCCTTGGCCATGAAGTGTGCGACGCCGCTCGCTTCGGTGTGGAGTTTCGCGCCGCCGAGCGATTCTGAGTCAATGACCTGGCCGGTTGCGCCTTTGACGAGGTTCGGGCCGCCCAAGCCCATGAAGCTCGTCTTTTCGACCATGATCAGAATGTCGCTGAGCGCGGGAAGATAGGCGCCGCCGGCGATGCAAGGTCCCATGACGGCGGCAAACTGCGGCACACGGAGCTTGCGCCGCATAAGTGAATTATACAGAAAAATGCGGCCCGCGCCGTACTGGCCGGGGAAAATGCCGTCCTGATAGGGGAGGTTGACCCCGGCGGAATCCACCAGATATACGATGGGCGTGCGGTTGCGCATGGCGATTTCCTGCGCGCGCAGAATTTTGGTGATGGTTTCGGGCCACCACGAGCCGGCTTTGACGGTGGCGTCGTTGGCGACGATGACGGCGGGACGGCCCTCGATTTTTCCGGTGCCGGTGACGACCCCCGCGGCGGGCGCCTGCCCGTCGTACTGGTCATAGGCGATGAGGAGTCCGATTTCGAGGAAGCGCGCGCCGGGATCGAGCAGTTGCGCGATTCGCTCGCGCGCGGTGAGTTTGCCGGCCTTGTGCTGGCGCTCGATTTTCGACTTGCCACCGCCCGCGCGCAGGCGGTCCTCGAGTTTGTGGAGCTGGTCGACCAGATGGCGCATGTGGGCGGCACGGGCGAGAGGGGTGGGAGCGGCCGAAGGGTCTTGGGCGGGCATAAGAATATTGTTTCATGGGAGGATAGCGGGTCTGAAGCGCTAGGCTGCGAACGGGTGTTGTTTGGGCAGACTCGTCAGACATGAGCGTTAACGACTTGCACATCGGCCGCATAGCCATGGTTGCTCAGAAGGTTAGGGATTGAAGGAATTTCCATATCAGGGCTGCTGCGAGTTCCCCTGATCACTCGGCTGACCATGTCACGAGCAAGGGCAACGCGAATTCGCGATTTTCCTCCCGAGTAGAACTTCAGAATGTCTGAAGGGTCAGTGACCGAAAGTCGGAATTCTTGCTCGCAGCACCACTTTGGGTCCTTGAAACGACTTGCGCAGGAGATTAGCGCTACCGGCACCTCTTCCATCCAAAATCGCTCATGATCCTTGGGAGTTAGGTTCATGGTAAGTTCCATTGCAAAAGCGTGTTCCAACGTCGCCTCGACCATGCGCTCTTGGGCCTCTCGGTCATAGAGAACCCGAAAAAGCATATCTCTTTCCGCCCATAGCCCCAGCTATCAATTTGTCGTAACTAAAGCCTATCGCACAGCCAGTGTTAGCGCACGCGTAATTCTGCCACATGTAAGCCTGCTCCCCGGCTGAGCAGAAGCACGCGACATGCAGAGCCCAGGACTCGTTTAGGCCAAACAGGCTCTTGTACCGGATAATCTCGCCAGCGAAATTCTGACCCACGCGATCCTTGCTTCTGGCCACCACGCACTGGATAATCTCAAGACCGTAGTCGCCTTCACGAGGGTCGTTCAAGTCTCTAATATCTGTACACCAGATTTCGCCGGACTCAATGATGCTGCGGAATCCATTCGGGCAGGTGTAGTGAAGCAGTAATTCAGGTTGATCGGTCGAGTCAAAATCATCCCATATCACATTTTGCTTTCTCAGCAATTGCGTCCTGATGAAGCTGTGACCCATCGCCTTAGGCGTACCATGTTATTGTCTGACCCTTCAAGCGCCTTCCAGCCTGAACTTTCTGTAATGCCGTTGACGACATAATGCCTTTCATGACATATTAGAAGGAGTGGCATGGGAGGTCGAGTTCTCTGATGAATTCGGCGAGTGGTGGGACAGTTTGAACGCCGCGGAACAGAAGAGTGTCGACTTCACGGTCAGTCTTCTGCAACACGCTGGTCCAACGTTGAGGATGCCGCACTCATCGGGCGTCGAGAGCTCGCGCCATGCGCATATGCGCGAGTTACGCATTCAGCATGAAGGGCCGCCGTACCGGGTACTCTATGCTTTCGATCCGCGGCGGACGGCGATTCTGCTGATCGGCGGCGACAAAACCGGCAACGACCGCTGGTATGACGAGTATGTTCCGCGGGCAGATGCCATATACGACCGACATCTGCGGGAGTTAGGCGATGAATGAGCCGCCAGCCGCGGAGGCCGCAATCGAGGAGAGTAATGACATGGCCCGAAACTTCAAAGAACTGCAAGCGAAGATGGATCCCGCGAGCCGCGCGGACAACAAGCGGCGCGTGCGGGAGGAGCTGCAACGCATGGCCCTCGAAGAATTGCGCGGCGCCAGGCAACTCACGCAAGCCGACATGGCGGAGATGCTGGACGTGCCGCAAAGCTCGATCTCTCGCATCGAGCGGCGCGCGGACATGTATCTCAGCACATTGCGAAACTACATCCACGCGGTAGGGGGCGAACTACGGATTCAAGCGGTATTTCCCGACGGGGGAACCGTCGTTATTGACCGCTTTGGAGAATATGATTGGCGGGCATATGAGGTCGAGATAGTTGCGGATGGCGGCGCATTTCGGCTGCATGCCTTTGCGCCGCCTAAGTCAGTGCGCTTCTCGACAAAACCCCTGAAGCTCTCCGGACTGACAAAGACCCTGAGAGCGTTGCACGTTCAGGAGGCCCAGATCGCGAACATCAAGGTGAACCTGGAGAAGAACGGAGGAAGTGTCCCTATCGCGGGAAATGGTTCCGGGATCCAGCGCATGTTTAAGTGTTCGGATCTGATCACAGCGGGCTTTGAAGAAACGAGCGCTGAATAGACCGGCTCGGTGCCGGGCGATCACCTCGAATGGACACGAGCGGTGACAGCTCTGGCGTTTCAGGCGTGGAGGCCCGCAGCCTGAAATGCTAGGATCACTTCTATGGAGCTCGCGATTCGGATACAGATTGAGGAGTTGCCGGAGGGTTTGTATCTTGCGACTTCCGACGAACTCCAGGGCCTTGTTACGCAAGGACGAACCGTTGCCGAGGCGCTCGATATCGCGAGCGATGTTGCTCGCAAACTGATTGAGGCGCGGCGCGAACGGGAGGGCGTTCCGAACCTGCCCACCACCAATGAGCGGCACGATTACACTATCGTGGTCGCGGCGTGAATGTGCCGGCTCGCCGGATTCCGGTATGCGACTACCTTCCGCTCCCGCCCAAACGCTCGCACGCGAAACGAATACCCGACTCCGATGAAATGATCGACGGCGGCTGCGGACAGGCCCACTCCTACGTGGAGATCGAGCTGCTGCTGGGGCGTGGGTTTGTAGGCCGTGCCGAAGTGCAGTAGGTGCCTGGGGCCTAGCTGCTCGGGGAAGTCGCCGGCATATTCGACGAACGCATCCCAGCGAGTGGTCAATTGCCGGTCAAAGAACGTGGTCTCTCCTGTCACGTTCCGGCGCCCGGCCTGCGTTGGTCGGAAAGGGGTCGGTCGGAAAGGGGACACTGACGCAATTACGGCTTAGACGGCATCGTCAGCAAATAGGGATGCGTGCAAACTAGCCTAGTCCGGCGAACTCGGCCGCTCGCGCGGCGCCCGCGGGCCCAAACGCGCAATCTTCTTCCCGCCTTCCGTTCGAGCTGCCTGAGATGCGTCTGCCCCTTTCTGTATCTCTTTTTCTCTCTGATGCTGTCCAAACCGTTCAGAGGTGACGAACTCAATCGGACGGTGCGTGCGTTACTGACCCCGGCGGCGCGCTGATGCGGCTTTGTCTGGCGCGCAGCGCCCATTTTCGCTGTAACGCCAGGGCGGCAAGACAAGTAGCCAAAAGCAGAAGTCCGCTGGGTTCCGGAATGAGGGATGGACTGTAATCGCTGACAGAGCTATTGGCAGGGCTACTTAAGGCGACGCCGGGGGTCCCGCTTTGTCCGCCTAACTCTGAGGCCTGAGAAGAGGACCACCCAGGAATCGCGGTGCAGGCGGTTGAAATGACATTAGTGTCCATGGTCACTGCCGCGTTTTCGGCCAGGGCGCGACCGCACGGGATGATAGCGCCGGTATCGAGAGTAATGCTCTGGGCGGCCAGAATGTTCCCTTCGAACGACGTACCGGTGCCGAGAGTGGCAGAACTGCCCACCTGCCAAAACAAGCCGTCATCCGGTCCGCCGTTAATTACTTGGACGACTGAGCTACTCGCAGTGGTTAGCGTCTTCCCGATCTCGAAAACCCACAGTGCATTGTCGTTGCCCTGGGCGTTGAGCGTAAGTGTCCCGGTCAGTTGAGCCGAGCTGGCAAAAAAATAGACGCCAGGCAAAAGCGTCAGTCCGCCCAAATCCTGACCGGTCAAGTTTTCATTGAATGGCAGTGCAGCCAGCATATTGTACGCGGTGGTGAGATCGTTCTGGGCTGTGCCTGCGGCGGCATCGGCCTCGTGTAGGGTTCCCGACACGATTCCGGGAGGGAAGCCAGTGACTGCGGTACCGGGCGACACACCCAAGTCCCCGGCGATGGTGGTGGGGCCAGTATTGGTCACGGTCGAGCCGGCTAGGACGGCAAAGCTAGCCGCAGTTCCGAGGAGGTCGGCGCGAGCACTGGGAAGTGTCAGCGGTAAAAGCAATGCATATAGCACGTAGCGTCTCATCTGTTATTGCTCCCTTGGGTCGGTTGATGAACGTATACGCCACCGCATCGCGGAGCTCGTTGATCACGAAACTCGTTGGACTTGCTTTGCCCGGATACATAACGGCTGACTGCGAAGTGGCGATTAAGCGAATGGTAGCAGACAGATATCGAGCGATCTGTGCACAATTGCTCACTCTTGCACCAAAAATGTATTTGTTGGGTTGCATTGTTAGGCTTCTGGCGCCGGGTCGAGCGATTGGCGTCACTCTCACTAAATTCGCCAAGAAAGAGCTTCGTGGAAAGGGAGCAGGCTCGCGCTACCATCAAAACTGACAAGACTGATCGAGCGAGCGAAACGACAGAGTGCCCGAGCAGCAGGAGGCCCATGAGCGAGCGTATGGATTTCGAAATTGTTTGTCCGAACGATCACGACCAGACAGTTACATTCAGTCAGGATGAATTCGAAAAAGCATTGAAATCCGATGACCTGGTGTTCCACTGCAATACATGCGATGCGAACTGGCCTCCATCCAGTGCAGACATTGCTAAATTCCGGAAGCAGTTCGCGAAGAGAAACCGGGCGACCTGACAGGCATTTTTCAATGGGTGGAATGGTCCTCGCACAGGGCGCCGGCCGTAATCAACTCTGACGGGTATCGATGGCACGCCGGTCATTGTGGTGCAGCCGACTGCACCAGGCCTCGATACCAACCTGCTCGTTACGACCGACCGCCGCGCCTACTATCTCCGATTGATCTCGAAGCCTGAGGATTACGTTTCACGCGTGGCCTTCGAATATCCCGCCGAAGACAACAACCGCCGCTGGCAGGAACACATGCTCACCGAGAGGTCCCGGCAGCCGGAAAAGGCCGAGTTGCTCCCGGCGCTCGTTACAGCGGAGCGCTTGAACTTCAGCCACGACATCCATGGCGGCAACGAGCACATCAGACCGTTGCGGGTGTTCGACAACGGGGAGAAGACCTACCTGCAGATGCCTGCCGAGATGAAGAACCGGGAAGCGCCGGTTCTTCTGATCGTGGGAAATGATGGCAAAGGGGAGGTCACGAACTACCGTGTGCAGCACCAGACGTACATCGTAGATCGCTTGTTCGACCGCGCCAACCTGGTGCTCGGGGCCGGTAAGAAGAGCAAGGGACTCTCGGTCGAAATCAGCCGTTCGCCCAAGGGCTAGCCATCATGACACCGACCACGAATCAACTGCCAAGCCGATCGAAGCCCCCACTGGTTGCGATATGCATCCGAAGTGGGCAGGAATCGTCCGGCTTAGCAAACGTGCCGCCTTGATCGTCGGCGTGGTGGTGCTCGTCGTGATCGTGGGCTGTGCGTATGGACTGATCCAGCGTTCCGTGGCGAAGATGCAGATCGCATCGCAGGGAGAGGCGAAACGGATTACGCCCGCCACGCAAGCCGGGCAGGAGATGGCGTCTTTCAAGGATTCCCGGCCAGCTGCGGCGATGGGAAAGCTCGTGCCACCGAATTCAACGATGGCGGCGCAGTTTCCGTCCGTTCCTGGCTGCGACGTTGACCCGCAGACCGGCCAGCTCACGAGGTTCAGTAAGCTGACCGGCGCTCCGTGCGGCAGCGCTGCCACGCAACTCCCGCAGGAGCGGGTCGTGGTTAGGCAGGCTCCGCCACGTCTCATGCAAACCTTTCCTGCATCGTTGACGCAATCTGGATCTCAGTCGTCACTGACACCGGAAGAGCAGCAGCTGGCCATGAGCTGGCAGCAGGAGCAGGCTGCCATCCTGGCACCAACCAGTATTGGGAGGAGTTCTGGTGTGACTCCGTTGGTAGCACCCGGAGGGGCAGTACCTCAGCCCGGCACCGATCCGCTGTCCACCCTGATCGCTGCTCAGGCCTTGAATGGTGTGCCACGGAGCATCGCGACAGGAGCTGATTTAACCTCGACTGGCTCCAACGACTCTTACGAAGTGCAGAATGGGCAGTCGCGCAAGGAAGCGTTTCTCGCGAGCGCGCACAAAACGCAGATCGGCGACTATCTGCAATCGACTCGTGAGGTGCCGCTCAGCCGGTTCGAGATCAAAGCCGGCTGGGAAATTCCGGCGGTCCTCGAGCAGGGCCTGAATTCCGATCTGCCCGGTGAGGTCAAAGCGCTAGTTACCCAGAACGTGTACGACACCGCGACCGGCATGTATCTTCTGATCCACCAAGGTTCGCGCCTCGTTGGCAGGTACGACTCGCACATCTCTTACGGTCAAGACGGCGTGCAGGTAGCCTGGTCGCGGATCATTTACCCGGACGCTTCGTCGGTCGATCTCGACGGTATGGCGGGTCTGGATGCTCACGGCAATCCCGGACTGCGCTCTGACGTGGATCATCACTACCGGTCGTTGATCGGCGGCATGGCTTTGACCAGTATGTTCAATGCCGCGTTCGCCATCACTCAGGCGCGAAACCAGAATGTCCTGGTGATCAACCCGGCTTCCGCCGCGGAGGCAGCTGTAGGCGCGGAAGTGAGCGAGACTCGCTCGCAGCTCGCGCGCCGGAACCTGAACCGCCAGCCGACGATCAAGGTGCCGGCCGGATACAAGTTCACGGTGCGGGTGAACCGGGACATTCTTTTCGATGCGCCCTACATGCCGATCGAGGCCGATCCGCAGGCTCTGCCACGAACCACCAGAACCACGGCCCATGCGAGGAATTAGATGAGCACGCAACCAGAGCTTTACCGCAAACCGTCTAAGCCAGGTTACCTCGGCTCGTACAACTGGCCTGCAATGGCCCTTGGATGCACTCTGTTCCTGCTCACCAACTGGGCGTCAACCGAGTATATTGCGATGCGTTTCGAGTACCAGCCCGCGCTTGGCGATCCTCTGTTCCAAGTAGGTCACACCTTTGTCTATCCGCCCTTCGCGTGGTTCATGTGGGGATTGCATAACATCACGTCCCACGACCCGGCCGTCCGGCGGCCCCTGGGTGAAGGCATCGCGATCCTATTCGGCGGTTGTGCGGTGTCGATCTTTCTCTACTTCGGGGCCAACAGCCTGCGATCCCGACGGCTGTCGGCCAATGCCGAGCACCTGCACGGTTCGGCACGGTGGGCCACCGAGAAGGACATTCGAGAGACGGGCCTGCTCGATGCGAGCGAGGGAGTTTACGTCGGGGGCTGGAAACCGAATGGTTGGTCTCGGTTGCATTACTTGCGGCACGATGGTCCCGAGCATGTCCTGGTGTTTGCTCCGACGCGTTCCGGCAAGGGCGTCAGCCTGGTGATTCCCACGCTATTGGCATGGAACGAGAGCGCGGTCATCTACGACATCAAAGGCGAGAACTGGGCGAAGACCGCGGGCTTCCGCTCCATGCAGGGGCACATCTGCTTCCGGTTCTGCCCGGTGGAGCAGTCTTACGGATCAAGGTTCAATCCGCTCGTTGAGGTTCGGCTCTTCACGGATCGGGATGTCTCGGATGCCCAGAATATCGCCGAGATTCTGGGCCGGACCCATGGCGCCCATACGCCGTCCGATCCGCACTGGCAGGACACCGGCGTATCCATCATTTGCGGAATGATCCTCCACGTCTGCTACGAAGCGAAGACCAAGGACCGGACCGCATCGCTCGCGGACCTGACGAACGCGTTCTGCAGGTCAACGGACTTCCGCGACACGTTGACCGACATGGCGGAGTTCTGCCACGACCCGAAGGGCGAAGCCGGGTGGTCGGCGGGAACTCATCCGGTCGTACGCCAGAAGGCCATCGAGTGCCTGACCAAGGAAGAACGGGAGTTGGCGGGCGTGCTGTCCACGATTACTACAGCTCTGCAGGTGTACTGCGATCCCCTGATCGTCCGAAATACTTCGGCGAGCGACTTTTCAATTCAGGACCTGGTCAATCACGAACGGCCCGTCTCGCTGTATCTGGTGGTGCCGAACAGCGACCGCGACCGGCTCACGCCGCTCATGCGGCTGATCTTCACGATCATCATTCACCGGCTGACCGAGACGATGGAGTTCAACAAGGGTGCGCAGAAAGCGAACCTTCACAAGCTCCTGTTCCTGATTGATGAGTTTCCCTCGCTGAACCACATGGGCGTGTTCGCCCACGCTCTTTCCTATATGGCCGGATATGGCCTCAAGGCCTATCTGATCACCCAGGACATCCGGCAGATCGTCGATGCCTATGGGCCGAACGAGAGCATCGTGTCCAACTGCCACGTGCGCGTGGCGTTCACGCCGAACCAATACGAAACCGCCGACCTGCTTTCAAAAATGACGGGTACGCAAACCATCCAGAAGGCGACCTACAACTTCAGTGGCAAGCGAAATGCGCCGGTCATGAATCATATCAACGCAAGCGTCGAAAACGTCGAGCGCCCGCTGATGACGCCGGACGAGGTGTCACGGCTCAAGCCTGCCAAGAAAAGCGGCAAGGATACCTCCGAGCGTATCGTCGCCCCCGGACAGATGCTGATTTTCATTGCAGGCCAGCATCCCATCCTGGGCACCCAGATGCTGTACTTTCTCGATCCAACGCTCAAGGCGTGGTCCGAGATTCCACCGCCTGCCAAGTTAGTTTCGATCCAAGGAGGGAATATTGTGCCGCTACTAGAGACTTTGAAAGTAAATCGGTCAATGAAAGGACCCGGACGGCAGCCCGAGAACGCCGAGCTGCTGGACGAATTGGAGAGAGTGTTCATTGAAGATTGTCGCAAAGAAATGGAGGTCTACGACTATGCTGGTTGATCAGGCAGAATTCAACGCACTGCGAGAGATCGTGCGGGAAAACACGGGTGACGAAATGATGCTGCTGAACCGCTTCACGGTTCGTGGCATGCGACATGCGCTCGGGATGGAACAGGAGGCCGGGATAGAGACGCTGGTCCGGAACGGCGTGATTGTGGAGAAAGCGGGCCACTACGAATTCGCGCCGGAGATCCAGCGGGCGCTGGTGCGCGAGGAACTGGGAGACTCGCTGCGGGTGGCGGAAGCCATAACCAGGTTGCGCCTTGGGAAGCAAACCACCGGTATCGAGACACCGGACATGCAGAAGGGCGCTTACCGGGGCGAGATTCTTGGCAGTTCGAAATGGCACGTTGTGCAGCGGGTGGGGAACTCGCAAACGGTGGTGGCACATCTGAAGAACCGTTTGGAACCGCAAGCGGTCCTCGGTACGGTCGAGATCACCTATTCGCAGGGAAAGGGCGCGGTTACGCAGATCGAGGAACGGCAGCGAAGGCACGCCCACGGCAAAGAGCTGGCGCTCAGGAGGCAGTCAACCATGCAAATGAACAGGGTTGTGATCGCAGGCTATGTCTCGAAGACGGCGCAAGTGCGGCGTCTCCCTTCGGGCACTGCCTTGAATCGAGCGACCCTCACCGAGTCCTACCGGTTCGGCGTCTGGCGCGTTACCTCGAAGAGAAGGCGAGGCTAGCCGAGGAACGGCCGAAGCTCGATGCGGAACGGGCGGAATTGGAGAAAGTTCGTACAAAAGTTCGTACAGAGCCGGGCGAAGCCCCGAATCAGGTCGAGCAGAAAAAGCTTTTGGTTCAATGAATTAGATTGGCTCCTCAGGTAGGACTCGAACCTACAACCCTTCGGTTAACAGCCGAATGCTCTACCATTGAGCTACTGAGGAGCAAGCCTCTGGAGGTCTTTTTATTATAGTCGGAGCGCTGAGCGGCGTGTCAAACCGCAGTGGCGATTTTGCTCTTGTCGCGCGTAATCGAGGAAAAGTTCCAGGCCGCGATAGTCGGCCGGGCCCAATTCAGAAACGATGTGGCGCGTTAGGTATTCCCTTGCGAGCGCCGGAGGGATGCCGCGATGTGTGGCCTCCACGCGAATAATATCGACCAGATGGGCACGTCCAAACTCGTAAGACGAGCGGAAGACAGCTTCCACCTCCGGTGTGATGGCGGCTTTTCGCCCGGCCCAAATAGCGAAAACCATGGGGAGGCTGGTCATTTCCGTCCACGCCGCGCCCAAATCGAGCACGTGGCAATCGAGTGTTTCGGGATCGAGGTGAAGCGCCGGGTCTCCAATGATCAGCGCTGCATCCGCGGCAGCCAGCATGTCATCCAGATTGGGAGCCAGCGAGGTGACACGCGGGGCCGCGCCGTAGCGCCGGCCCAGAATGATCTGCGCAAGCGCCACCGATGTCCGCGAGCTGATGTCAGCGGCAAGCGTTTGAATCTCGTCGAAAGGCTTGGACGAGACCAGCAGGATGCTGCGCACCGCTCCTCGCGAAGCGATGCCGAGGCCGCGCACTCTGCCGTAATCGTGCAGGTTGAGCTCGACCGATGGAATGATGCCGATATCCGCCGCGCCGGTCGCCACTTCGCGCGCGCACTCAGATGGGATGCGGAATTCCAGGTCGAAAGCACCACGCTGATCGCCATGCAACATCCCCCAGACCAGCGGAGAGGTGTTGAGATAGCTGACAGCGCAGACTTTGACCGGAGGATCGAAAGGCTTCACGTTTTAGTCTACTCCTGGCGCGCCACGGACCGGCGCTTCTTGAAGGTATACATGTCGCGATCGGCAGCGTCGAGCACCTCCCGCAGGGGCCCGCCGAAGGCTTCCGAGACACCCCAACTGAACGAGATGGGCAGAGGGCCGTAGCCGCGAACCCGGAAATCGTTCAACCGGCGCCGCACTTCCAACATGCGGGACGTGACGACCGGAAGGTTCTGATTGCGGAACAAGATCACGAACTCATCGCCACCCCAGCGGTACGCTTCGTCCTCCTGACGGATGGAGGAGCGCATCAGGTGTCCGATGTTGCGCAGGATCTCGTCGCCCACAAGATGCCCATACTGGTCGTTGATGCTTTTAAAATTGTCCATATCGCAAACCGCCACTACTCCGGAGAACGGTTCCGTGCCCTCCATGCGCCGCTCTAAAGCGGCCTGGTTCAGCAGGCCGGTGAGACGATCGAGATCAAGGCTCTTCAAACTGTCGCGCCGCACGGCATCCATCTCGTTGGATAGTGCCTCGATGCGGTCGCGTTGATTTTCGATCCACATGGCCATGGCCGCGAACGCCAGCAGCGTCAACAGGGCGAAATCGTAGAAGCTGTTGTATTGCAGATAGCGCGGCCATTGCGGGTGTCCGCCGCGATTGTAGAGATAAAAGAAGACCACTGCATTCAGCAGAAAGGCGATAGCGTAACACAACAGGGAAAACCGGAACAGACGGCCGCCTACGCCACCGCCGCTGCGGATTACGAAGAAGCTGTACAGATAGATGCTCCCCAGCACCAGTCCGTGCATCGCCTGAAAACCTTCGAAGCTGCTCTGTAAGCCCAGAATATAGACAATGGCGAGAAACAGCGGAAACCCCAAGAGCATCCGCGCGATTGATTTCCAGGTATCCGCGCCGGGCGAGGTGCCCGCTCGTGCCGCCACCAGAAGAGCCAGGGCAAAAGCGAACTCAAAAAGCGCATAAGGCCCCAACCAGAAAACCACCGTGGTCAGAAGGTACATGCGCAAGCAAATCAGCGCGATCACCTGCAGGGCCCAAGCCAGGCTCCAGTAACCGAAGTAGACGATGCCGGATTGCCGCCAGAGAAACAGAAAAACCAGGCAGAACAGAAGAGTGCCCAGCATCTGGACGTTCAACGCCACTACATCCAGCGCCGGCGGTGTCATTTAATCGCCCTTCACCGTGTGGCGGCGGATTTGGATTGCCCGCCCAGTGTCGTCATTGACTTCGACAATGACGGAATGGAGCTCGGGCGATCCCTTGGCCGGCTCCATGCGGCACGGCATGGCGTCGAGAAAGCGCTGGATGATCACGTCCTTACGTACGCCGATAACCGAATCGTATGGTCCAGTCATGCCTACGTCAGTCTGATAGGCAGTGCCCCCCGGCAGGATTCGTGTGTCCGCGGTGGGAATGTGCGTGTGTGTCCCGACTATGGCGGAAACGCGGCCATCCAAATACCAGCCCATGGCCATCTTCTCGCTGGTGAGCTCCGCGTGAAAATCCACGAATCGCACCTTTGTATCCTGCAACGAATTCAGGATTTCGTCCGCTTTGCGAAAGGGACACTCAGTGATGGGCATGTAGGTTCTGCCTTGCAGGTTCATCACAGCGCACCGGTTACCGTTGCGAGCGTTGGCGACGTAAACACCGGCGCCTGGGGCCGTCGCGGCATAGTTGGCGGGCCGCAGCAAGGCGGGCCGCCGCGCGAAATACTCGTAGATCTCCTTCTTGTCCCAGATATGATTTCCGCTGGTGAGCACGTCCAAACCCAACGCGAACAATTCCTCAGCGATGGATGGAGTCACCCCGAAACCTCCGGCGGAGTTCTCCGCGTTCGCGATGGCAAGGTCAATGCGCTGCGTTTGCTTGATATCCGCCAGATGATCGGCGACCAAGTGCCGCCCGACGGACGAGAAAAGATCCCCGATAAAAAGAATGTTCATAGTCGGCGCACCGGCTGGCAACCCCAAGAATCTCCCCGTTGAAATGGCTTCCGTGACCGCGTATTGTTGCGCTCAGAACTTTGAGGTCACAGCGCCTTCCGATGCCGACGATACCAGCGCGCAGTACTTGGCGAACACCCCCGTCGCATAATGCGGAGCCGGCGCATGCCAATGCGACAGCCTTTCACGAATCTTTTCGGGTGTGATCTCGAGATTCATCTGGCGCGCATCCACATCGATCGAGATGGTGTCGCCTTCCTCGACCGCAGCAATCGGACCTCCGTTGGCCGCCTCCGGTGCGACGTGCGCCACCATGAAACCGTGGGTGGCCCCGCTAAAACGGCCATCCGTCACCAGCGCGACAGACTCGGATAGACCAGCTCCGACAATAGCTCCGGTAACACCCAACATCTCCCGCATGCCCGGCCCGCCGCGCGGCCCTTCATAGCGGATGACCACCACATCGTTCGGCCGGATCTCTCCGCGCGTGACGGCGCTCATGGCGTCTTCCTCGCGGCCGAACACGCGAGCCGGCCCGCGATGCATTTTCTTGTCATGGCCCGCTAGCTTGATCACACAACCCTCAGGCGCGAGTGATCCCCGGAGAATAGCGAGGCCGCCCGTCGGCTTGAGCGGCTTATCCAGCGGCCGGATCACCTCTTGGCCCGGCGTCTCGACGGCCTTCGCGGCCTCTTCCGCAAACGCTCGGCCCGTGCAGGTGATCGCCGAGCCGTCGACGTATCCGCCTTTCACCAGGCGCTGCGCAATCACGGGAATTCCGCCGGCCTTGTCGACGTCCACGGCAACGAAGCGGCCACCTGGTTTCAGGTCTACCAGAATTGGCGTGCGGCTACTGACGCGATCGAAATCCTCCATGGCCAGCGGCACACCCGCCTCGCGTGCGATAGCCAGCAGGTGTAGCACCGCGTTGGTCGAGCCGCCGGTAGCGGCCACGCCGGCAATGGCATTCTCCAGAGCCTTCCGCGTCACGATGTCGCGCGGGCGCAGGTTGTTCCTAACGGCATCCATCACGATCTCACCGCAGCGGATACATACATCAATTTTCCGCGGATCGACTTGCGGAACCGCCGCCGTCCCCATGGGGGAGAGCCCGATCAGCTCCATTACAGTCGCCATGGTGTTGGCGGTGAACTGGCCGCCGCAAGCGCCGGCGCCCGGGCAAGCTTCGTTCTCGATGTCGAGCAGTTCCTGGTCGCTCATGCGTCCCGCCGCATTCGCGCCCACAGCTTCGAAAACGTCCTGAATCGTGATGTCGTGGCCCTTATGCCGGCCGGGGAGAATCGATCCACCGTACAGCACGATGCCCGGAATATTGAGCCGCAGCATGGCCATCGCACCTGCCGGAATGGTTTTGTCGCAGGCCACCAGCGCAACCAGTCCGTCAAACATGTGTCCCCGGGCCACCAGTTCCATCGAATCCGCGATCACCTCGCGGCTCACCAGAGAAGCCTTCATGCCCTCCGTACCCATGGTGATGCCGTCGCTGATCGCGATGGTATTGAATTCCATGGGCGTGCCGCCGGCTTTGCGGACACCTTCCTTCACCTTTACGGCCAGCGCGCGCAGATTGTAGTTGCACGGCATGGTTTCGGTCCAGGTGTTAGCGATGCCGATAATAGGCTTCTTCAGGTCATCGTCGGTGAAGCCGATCGCCTTCAAAAAGGAGCGGGCTGGGGCGCGGTCACGACCCTGCGTGATCGTATAACTGTTGAGTTTCATCGGAACTAACTATCTTACTGCAAGCTGAAGCGCCGCTCGCAGCGGGAAAATCGTAGAAAGGGGATGGCGCGGTCACCGCCGCGAGTAGTACGATAGCCAGGTAACCTATACATTTGATAGAGACTGAGGAGTTGCATCCGAAAGACCATGTACACGCTAACACAGCACCAAAACTCGACCATTCGAACGCGGAAGTTCCAGCGTATCCTGCTCTCCGCGGCGATGGGAATTTTCGCCATCCACTGCGCGAACGCCCAGGAGACCGGTTACGTCAAGGCTCACGGGAAACCGGGCGATGCCGGGGTTTTCATCAACGGCCAGTACGTAGGACCGGCAACCAGATTTACGGTACCGGAAAAGTATCCCGCGCCGGCCGGCGACGTCGAGGTGACGTTCAAAGATCCTCGCTATGAGGACTTCACCACCAAAGTCACGGTGCGGCCCAAGAAAACCACCAAGATCAAGTACGCGCTGAAGAAGCTCCCGGAGCCACAACCTCCATTCGGACGTTTCCGGCTGGGCGGCGGTGAACCCGAATCCTTTATCTCCATTGCAACCGGTGATACCGGCGCCGTCTACATCAACGATAAATTCTTCGGATATGTTGATGAGCTGAACAACCCCGGAGGCGGTCTGCTGCTCCCGCCGGGCACCTATGACTTGCACGTCGTGTCACCGCTTTTCGGCGACATCCGCCAAAAAATAACCATCGAGGCCAACAAGGTCACGGTGGTGCCTCTGCCCAAAAAAGGATCTGGAGGAGGCGGCGCATAACACTTACTCGGACGCCGGCACTCGTCGTCGCGCTCGCGGCCTGCGCCTGTGCTGGCGACTGGCTCCGGTTCCGCGGTCCGAACGGATCGGGAGTCGCGGACAGTACTGCGTTACCCGAGACGTTTGGCCCCAGGCGCAACGTTGTTTGGAAGACGGCGCTGCCGCTCGGTCATTCGTCTCCGATCCTCGCCGGTGACCGCATCTTTCTCACCGCGGTCGATCATGACAAGCTCTACACGTTTTGTCTGAGCCGTGGGACCGGCCAAATCCTGTGGCGGCGCGAGTGCCCTCGCAACCGTACTGAACCGCTCGATAAGCTGAACACCGCCGCGTCGCCTACTCCAGCCAGCGACGGCAAGAATGTTTATGTCTTCTTTGGCGATTTCGGACTGGTGTCCTACGGATTCGACGGCACCGAACGCTGGCGCGTGCCCCTCGGCCCATTCCGCAATGTCTATGGCATGGGTGGTTCGCCGATTGTGGCCGGAGATCAAGTGATCCTGGTCTGCGATCAGTCCGTCGACTCGTTCGTCATCGCCGTAGGAACGGATGATGGACGAGAACGGTGGAAACGCCCGCGGCCCCAAGCCCTCAGCGGTCACTCCACGCCAATCCTTTACCAGCCGGAAGGTTCACCCATTCAGATCATCGCTCCCGGCTCGTTTCGCGCCGATGCGTACTTATTGGACACGGGAGAAACGCTCTGGTCGACTGGCGGCCTTCCATCGGAAATGAAATCGGGCGCTGTGATAGGCGATGGCGTGATCTACTTTAGCGGCTACAACGCCCCGGAGAACGAGCCGGGCCGCCAGGTTCACCTTCCGCCGTTTGAAGAAGTGCTCGCCGCCCACGACAAGGACAAAGACGGCCGCATCTCACTCGCGGAAGCCTCTGACGAGCGCACCAAGATGTACTTCCGTTTCATTGATCTCAATCAGGATGGGTTTCTTTCCGCCGACGAATGGAAAAGTTACAGTGCTGTCATGACGGCGGAAAACGGCCTGCTGGCCATTCGGCCCGGCCGGGGAGATGTGACCACAACTGGCCTGCGCTGGAAATATCAGCGCGGCATACCACAGTTACCCACCGTCCTGCTGTACCAGAAAGTCTTGTACATGATTAACGATGCCGGGGTGCTGACGACGCTCGATCCCTCGACCGGTGCCGTGCTTAAGCAAGGCCGGCTGCGCGGCGTTGCGGACCGCTACTTTGCATCGCCAGTCGCTGCGGACAACAAGATTTTCATCGTGAGTCAGGCAGGTGTGGTCACGGTTCTCAAGCCGGGCGGGGGACAAGAGATCCTGGCCGTCAACGAACTCGATGATGAATGCTACGCTACGCCCGCGATCGCCGACGGCCGCATCTACATACGCACGCGCAGCGCGCTGTATTGCTTCGGGACGCGATAATCCTCACGCGTATTCCCACTTGCGCGCGAAGCGCCGCGCGATCAGAAACAGCGCAATGCCCGATCCGATCAGCACAGCGACTTGCGGCGCCAGGTGCGAAACGGGTTCATCGCGCCAAAAAACCTTGGTGTAGCCGTCGATGGCCCACGCGTTGAACGTAAACAATCCGGCCTTTTGCATCATTTCCGGCATGAGGAAGCGCGGGAACATGCTGCCGCCAACCGCCGACATGGTCAGGATGATGAGCGTGGAGATCGCTCCCAGTTGAGCGCGTGTGCGCGCAACGCTGGCCAACAGCATGCCGAATGACGCCACGGCAAAGGAAGTTGCGATGGTCATCACAAAGAAGCCGGGCAGATGGGTGAACAGGTCGAGATGAAAGACGGCGGCGCCCCATAGAAACATGAGCGTAAGTTGTAAGCAGGCGAGCAGCGTGCAGTAAGTCATTTTCCCGGCGAGCAGCGTGGTCATGCTGACGCGAGCGCTCAGAATGCGGTCGAGCGCACCATTTTCAGCCTCATCCAACAGGCTCCCTCCAGCTCCGCTGGCGGTGAACAAGAGGAACATTACCCCGACCCCTGCCGCGTAGAACGAGATCATCGGGCTGTGTTTCTTCTCGCCGACTACATCGCGGACTTCCACGGCAACCAATCCGCCGAGGCTGTTATCGTTATCGGCGGCCGATGGGTTTTGGTCCCGGTCCCGCTTCTCACTTTGTGCGCGCAACTGCGATAGCCCGGCTTCGATGTTCTTCCGCTGCTGTGGGGTCAGCCCGCCGCTCGACTGCTCGAAGTATTTCATGCCGGTATCTGCCATGGTGTCGGGCAAAGAGGTCATTACCACCTTTTGCAACATCCCGGCCAGCACCTGCGCCGCGACCGGGTCGGAGCTGTCATGCAAAATCCGAATCGCCTTCCGCGTGCCGCCGGGCCCGAATGCAACCGGATTAGCGCCAAATCCTTGAGGGACGATCAGCGCGGCCGGCGCGACGCCGTTCTTCACCGCGGTTTCGGCGGTGGCGGCGTTGTACTCGGCGGGGACGGGTTCTCCCTTCTTGGTTTCGGGATGTGTAGTTGCAACAAGCGAAGCTTCACGCTGCAAACCGCGCACCAGGCGTTCCGAGGCTTTGCTGTGATCCTCGTCCACTACCAGCACACTCACGCGCGGCGTACCCGTGTTTCGCATGCCGCCAAAAACCATCCCGAAGATGCTAAAGAACGCGATGGGCAGAATGAACGAGAGAATCAGCGCTCCACGATCGCGGCGAAGCGCGCGAAATCCGTTACGCACGATGGCGGCTATCATTGACGCAACTCCCTTCCAGTAAGCTGCAGAAACACGGACTCCAGATTGGGACGTCGTAGGGTCACGTCAATCACCTCCAGACCGTCAATCGCCGCGGCATCCAGGAGCGACGCAATGGCGGTCGGCTGCTCTATGGAGAAATGTGCGACTCCGTCTTTCACGTCCCCGCCGCGCGCATCGGCCCAGGATGCGACGTTGGAAGCGGAGGCCGCGAAATGCATCACAACATCACTGCGTCCGCCGAAAGATTTTGCCACCAGCTCTTCCTTCGTGCCCTGGGCAATGATCCGCCCGTGATCGATGATGGCGATGGAGTCACAAAGGCGCTCGGCTTCTTCCATGTAGTGAGTGGTGTAAATCACGGTCGTGCCCTGGTTGCGGAGATCCTCCACCATTTCAAAGATGCGATTGCGGGATTGGGGATCGACGCCCACGGTGGGCTCGTCCAATAGGACGAGTCGTGGCCGGTGAATGATGCCGGCGGCCATGTTGAGGCGGCGCCGCATGCCGCCGGAGAGTGTCTTCGCCGGGACATCGGCGCGATCCGCGAGCGCTCCCCAGGTGAGGCACCACTCGACCGCATCACGCAGTGCTTTGCCCCGAAGCCCTTGGTAGCGACCGAAAGCTTCCAGATTTTCACGGCATGTGAGCAACGCATACAGCGCAATTTCCTGTGGTACCCAGCCGAGCTCGGCACGCGCGGCTGCGGAGTTGGCCGGCTGGCCGAACACGTGCACGCTGCCGGAGTCGAGCCGGACGCGTCCGGCGATAGCGCGAATGAGTGTGGATTTGCCCGCTCCATTTGGGCCGAGCAGTCCCAGGCACGTGCGGTCAGCCACCTCCAGAGAGACGCCGTCGACCGCGGTCAATGCGCCAAAGCGTTTCACGACGCAATCGATTTGTAACGGAATCGTGCGCTCGTCTGCGCGCTGTGGTGTCGCCATCGAAGTCCATACTACACCGGGAACCAGCGGTACTGCGATAAAATGGGCCGCCGGAGATATCCTCGTGGAACCACAACCCGCCAGACGGCAGTTCGTAAAAGCGGCAGCCGCCGCCATTGCAACCGCGCAATTCCCGATTCTCGGCGCTAATGACCGGATCAACCTCGGGATCGTTGGCCTCGGTGGCCGCGGCACGGACCACATAAATTCCTACTCGTCGCTGGACGCCGATGCGCGCATCGCCGGACTATGCGACGTCAACCAGACGGCACGCGAGCGCGCTGTAGCGCTGGTGCGCAAGTTAAAGGGTTATGACGCGAAGGAGTATACGGACATGCGGGCGATGTTCGAGTCCAAGGACATCGACGCCGTTTCGCTACCGCTCCCCAATCACTGGCATGCATTGGCCACCATCTGGGCGTGCCAGGCCGGCAAAGATGTTTATGTGGAGAAGCCGGCTTGCCACAACATTTTCGAAGGCCATCAGATGATCGCCGCGGCGCGCAAGTTTAAACGGATGGTGCAGGTGGGCTCCCAGAGCCGGTCGATGCCGTACATGATGCGCGCCATCCAGATGTTGCAGGAAGGCGCCATCGGACAGGTCTATCACGCGCGCGGGCTTTGCTTCCGGCGGCGGTTCTCCATCGGCCATACACCGGACGAGCCGGTTCCGCCGGGGCTCGATTGGGATCTGTTTCTCGGTCCGGCGCAGTGGAAGCCTTACAGCAAAAACAAATTTGCTTACAACTGGCACTGGTTTTGGGACACCGGCAACGGTGATATCGGGAATCAGGGCGTGCACCAGATGGACATTTGCGCATGGGGATTGGGCCGCACGGGCTGGCCGGAGTCCGTAACTTCCTCCGGCGGCAAGTTCGTCTGGAAGGATGACCAGGAGACGCCCAACACCCAGCAGGCCACGCTGGATTTCGGCGACGCGCAAATCACGTTCGAAGTCCGTAACCTGCCCACGCCGCCGGAAGGATTGAACGGCATGCACGGGCCGAATTATGTCGGCAACATCTTCTATGGGGATCGCGGTTTTCTGACGCTGGACCGGGGCTTTCAGATTTTCAAGAGCACGTCCAGCAACGTGAGCGGCGAAGCCGCTCGAGGTTCGGACGCAGGGGATGCCGAAAGGTACGAAAAAGTTGCCGACGAGAAGCCGCAAGAACGGGGTGATTCGACAGCCGTACATATGAAGAATTTTCTCGATGCCGTACGCGCTCGCGACTACAAGCTTCTGCATGCGGACGTCGAGATCGGTGTCCGGTCTGCCGCGTTTTGTCACCTGGCAAATATCAGCTATCGCGTGGGGCACGCCTTGCGCATGGCGCAATCGAGTGGCCGTTTCCTGGCGGACGATGAGGCGAATGCATTGTTGACCCGGAATTACCGGGAGCCGTATATCGTTTCCCGTCAATCGTGACGCGGCCGCCAAACCGGGCCCGTGCCGCTTTCCGCTATCCCAATTTCCGGTATCACATGATCGCGCGTTTCCTGACGACGACGTCGTCGGAAATGCAGGCCGTCGGCGTGGGGTGGCAGGTGTATGCGCTCACGCATCGCCCGCTGGATCTCGGTCTGGTCGGCCTGGCGCAGTTTTTGCCGGGGATTTTTTTGTTCCTCGCGGCTGGACACACAGCGGATCGAGTGCCGCGGAAACGGATTCTGCAGTGCTGCTACGCTGCGTTCTCCCTGTGCTCACTCCTGCTCCTCGGTCTCACGCTGCACAGCCTCACATCCATCATTCCCGTCTACGTGGCGCTGTTGTTCAACGGAATCGTGCGCGCATTCAATGGACCGGCAAGCCAGGCATTTCTACCCTTGATTGTTCCAGAGGAGGACTTCCCCAACGCGGTGGCCTGGAGTTCGTCGACCTTCCAGGCGGCTACAATCCTCGGTCCGATAGCCGGAGGGTTGATCTACGCCTCGACGGGCAGCGCTATCCCTGTGTATGGCTGCTCGGCGCTCGCGTACCTGATGGCTCTGCTCGCAATGTCGGCGATCCACATCCCGAAAATCGAGAAGCCCCGCACCGCCGCTTCGGCCGGCGCTCTGCTGAGCGGCCTTCATTACATTTGGAACAACAAGCTCATCCTGGCCGCCATCTCGCTGGATCTCTTTGCGGTTTTGCTCGGCGGGGCCGTAGCACTGCTGCCCGTCTATGCGCGCGAAATCCTGAAGGTAGGAGCTTCCGGCCTCGGGCTTCTGCGTACTGCCCCGGGTATTGGCGCGGTCTTCACAGCCGTCTTGGTGGCGCACTGGCCGTTGCGCCGGCGCGCGGGCGCCGCGATGCTCTGGTGCGTTTTCGGCTTCGGTTTGTCAACTGTAGTCTTCGGCCTTTCGCGCAATGTGTGGCTTTCGCTTGCGGCTCTGGTCCTCGCCGGCTCATGTGACATGGTGAGCGTCATCGTGCGGCATACCATGATCCAACTCGGAACACCTGACGAAATGCGAGGCAGGGTGAGCGCGGTGAACATGGTTTTCATCGGGGCGTCAAACGAGGTGGGCCAGTTCGAATCGGGCATCACCGCGCAATGGTTCGGCACAGTACCCGCCGTGGTATTGGGCGGAGCGGGCACGATTGCCATCGTCGCATTGTGGGCCTGGCTGTTTCCGGAATTGCGACGGGTGAACAGATTGAGTGCGCCGGAGCCCATCGTCAGAACACCGCGCCGAAACGGCGGCGCAGAGCGAATGCCGTGATTGCCGAAACGCCGAGAAACCAGATGAGCCAGTGCAGGTGCAGGATGGTTGCGGGCGGGTAGCGGATCTTGATCCATTCGATTTCATTGCCGGATAGCGGCGGCTCGGTGGGATAGAGCAGCAGACTCAGGACCGATCCGCGGCGCTCGGAAAGGAAATGAATGCCGGTGCCGGCCGAAATTCGCTTGGTGACGGCTTGCCCGGCACAGAGGATCTGCAACTCAGCCGTTGCGGCGCGTTGCGGGCGGATGCGCCAGCTGACTTGACGCTCGGCCATCACGTGCACGGGAGGTGTTTCCACAACTAACTCAGCGGGAGCCTGGAGTGACAACGGCGCATCGGCGTTCGTGACCTGCGCAGTGATGATGGCGGCATCCCCCACGCGAAGCGGCGCATGGCCGTAGAAGGCCTCGAGAACGGCCAGCAGCAGACCCATGGGAATCAACATCCACAGGAATGGGCGCAACATCAGCTTCATAAAACGCAGGTTGGCGACGATGAGATCGCGCTGCGCACGCAGCACCAGCACAGGATCGTCCATGAAGAGACGGAACTCCAGCAGGTGCGCTTGCGCGACGCCCTTGGCGCGACGGACCGCGGCCGCATCAGACGTGTAGCGGAAGACGAGCAGGATACCGATGCCGGCGAGAATGCTGATTGGGATGAGGGTCGCGAGCGCCGCCAGGCCGAGGTCGGTCGCGGTCACTCCAGATAACCCAACCCTTTGAGTTTCTTGACTACTTCCTCTTTTGAATCGGAATCCTCGAAGTGGGAGAGCTCTTTTTCGATGACGTGCTCGATGAACTCCTCGACAGAGCTGTAGCCGGCGTGCTCGGCGATACGGGTTGCGCGCTGGACGAGGGACTTATTGAGCTTCACATTGGTTTTCATAGTGGCTCCCCTACATAACGTTGCGGCCGGTCATGCCGGGCGGCGACCTGACACCGAACAGATGCAGGATCGAGACCGTCACGTCCTTCAGCCGAGGATCTTCCGCGGTCAATTTTCGCGTGCTGAATAGGACGCCAGGAACATCGGCCGCGTTGATGCAATGATCGCCGATCCAGGCATCTTTATTATCTTCCACCAGAGATTCGGGCGCGGCGCCGAGCGCAGTCTGCCAGGAGCCGCGGTAGCCACGCGCATAACCGATGATGAGATCCGGCGCGACATCGGAACGCGGCGGCGCATAGACGGATTCGACGACGGTTTTGCCGTTGTCGCGGAATGCGAGTAAATCGGCGATGATTTTCTTCAGCAGGGTCTGACTTTCCGCGTTCGGCGGCACGATACCCTGCTTTTCGCGACCGGCCAGATTCAGATACAGGCCGTTCAAGCCGAGCGCGTAGGCCTGGGTCCGGGACCAGTCGACTCGGGCAAATGGAATCTCATCGTCACTAGAACCGCCTTCAAGCGTCATGTAACCGTTCTTTGCGAGCCAGGTGTTCAGGTTCACGGCGCGGTCGAACGTCGTAAAGCCGTGGTCGGAGAGGACCACAATGTCGGCGCCTGCAGCGTTATCAAGTACTTCGCCAATGGCGGCATCGACGGCGCGATAAGTTTCGAGTACCTCGGGCATATGTTTTCCCCAGAGCATATGTGAATTCTGATCGATGCTGGAGAAGTATACGAACAGAAGGCCGTCGTGAAACTGGCTGAGCGAGTAGCGCAGGAGCTTGTGCTCGTCTTCAAAGACCAGGCGGCTTTGCGAGAGGAACTCAGGCAGGCTGAAGACGCCTTGGCGAAGCGCTGATGTGTCTTCGGCGATGCCCTGCGTGTAGAAGGGGCTGGTGGCGCGCGCGATCTCGCGGCTATAGCCGGCGGGAGCCGAGATAGGGAGTTCGGGTTCGTCGGGATCGATGTTCACGGGAGAGACGTAAAGCTCGAAACGCGGATGGAGTTGCTTTGCGTAGACGCGGAACATGCCGGTGGCATTTACCAGATGCGGAATCAGCGAGAATTCAGCGCGGAGCCATTGCGACCATTCGCCCTCGCGGACGATGGCCATCGAGTCACCGACGGAGAGGCGCGCGGCGGGAGACTGTGGGTCGATGTCAACGGTCAGATCGACGGATGACGTGCGGTGATCTTTGCGGAGCGAGTTCGCGGGCCCATCGACGCGAAGCACGGCGCGGTTTTGGAACATCGGCACCTTAACGATGCGGCCGCCGGAAACGCTGCGCGAAATCTCTTCGGGATCGTCGGTGTAGAAGGTGAAGGTGCCGAAGGTGCCGAGCAGGTCGGTCGTTCCCATACCAGAGATCGCTTTGCCAACAGGAATGGGCGGGTAGTTGGTGGGCATTTTGATCACGGTCACAGGAATATTGCGTTCAGCGAGGATTTGCCAGAACGCTGTACCGCGGCGCAACGAGACCACTTGACCTTTGGAAAGTGGAAACAGGTACGGGCCGAGCGAGAGCGTGTGCTTCGGGTCCTCGGCCTTGGCCATGGAGGAGAACGGCAGGTACGTTGCGGGATCGCGATGCACAAAATCGTAGAGGCCGTGGCCGTCCGGATCCGTGCCAGTAATGAATGTGGACCAGGCGACTGGACTTTGCGGCGGCGTGGTGGTCGCGAGTGGCCGGAAATCACCCTGGTGGCGGAGACGGTCGAGGTTAGGCAGATCGCTCCAATGCGCCTGGACGAACTGCGGATCCATGCCATCAACGCCGAGGACGATGACGCGGCGCGCGTTGGATTGGGAACGGGAGATACCGCAGCCGGCGCAGAATGCGATCAGCGCGAGGCAAGCGAGCGGCGGCCTATTGCGCAAATCGGAAAACAGATTTCCCTTCCATCCATGCGGGCGGCTGGATGCCGAATAAATCGAGCGCGGTTGCCGCCATGTCTTCGATACCCGGGTCCTGGGCCTGGACCTTGCGATTGGAGAAGAGCACCCCAGGAACCAGCACCGGGTCTACGCAATGGTCGCCGCTCCAGGCTTTCTTGTTATCGCTGAAAACATGCGCCGTCACTTTTCCGACGGCTGCTTCCCACGACGTGCGATAGCCCGCCGCGTAGCCGACAATGAGGTCCGGCGCAGCGCTCAGATATGGACCTTGATACAACTTCCCCGAGGCGTAGACGTTACGCACGCCGATCTGGCCGGTTTCGTCGTCGTGCAGACGGGTGAGCTTGGCGATCAGTTCCTCGCCAAGCGCATCGGCGTCATGCGGATTAACGATGCCGCTCGCCTCGCGGCCTTTCAGGTTCAAGTACAGGCCGCCCAGGCCGAAAGTGTAGGCGCGGGTGCGGCTCCAGTCCACGCCTTCCAGGTATTCTCCGCTCTCGCGAGCGCCGTTGTGCAACGCGAGATAACCATTCTGGTACAGCCACGCGTTCAGGTTGACGCCGCGCTTGAAAGAGCAGAAACCGTGGTCGGAGAGGACGAACAACGCCGTATTCTCGTCCACGTGCTTCCAGGTCTCGCCCACCAGGCGATCCATATCGCGGTAGAGCGCTTCGATGACCCGGCTGTCGCCGGCGTCAAGATGCCGGTAAAACATGTGCTGCACGCGGTCCGTAGTATCGAAAACACATGCCACTACGCCGCGCCGCGTATGCTGGAGCGCGCTGAGAAACATGGATTCGCGCTCGCGCTTGATGAGCTCCGCCTGTTGGAGAAAAGCGTCGTCATCGATGGCGCCTTCGTTGAGTGCCCAGGTGTCCTCGGCCATGCCGAGAGTCGAATAAGCGCCCAGAAGCTTCGACAGATAGATTGCATAGTAAGCCGGGTGGCTGATGGGCAGCGCGGGATTTTCGGGATCGATCTGGATTGGCGTGCAATAGAGTGAGACTTCGGGCGTGGTCTGTGTCAGGAGAAACCGCGCGATGCCGTGCACCGAGATGCCGATGCCGCCGTGAAAGCGCAAGCGCACCCAAGGCGTGTATTCGCCGGATCGCAATGGGTACGACGCGCCTTCGAGTTCGAGTGTCGCGCGATCGGGATTTTCGGCGTGCACAATGCGGAAAGGAATACGCATGGGGCCCGCGCCTTCGATGAATGCGTTCTCCGGGCCTTCGAGATCGCCCTCCAGGTGGTCTCCGGCACGGCGCAAGGGATAACGGCTGCCACCCTCGACGTGGCCGCTTTCGACGTGCGTGGAAAAGTGCGAGAAGCTGCCCTGCGTGCCGCGCAGGTCCGGCGTGCTCATGGCAGAGAGCTGCCGGCCATCGAAGTGATCCGGCGGAAACGTGATGGGCAAGCGCAGGATCGTGCAACCGATGGCGTGACGGCCGAGAATCGTCCAGAACGGCTCGCTTTTGCGCCGCATCTCAACCGAGGGACGGGCCAGCGGAATGCGCCACTTGCCAATCTTCCATACGCGATGCGGTGGCCGCACCTTGGAGGATGCAAGTTCGGGCACATAGGTTTTCAGATCGCGATTGAGAAAATCGAAAATGTTGTGCTTGGCGGGATTCACGCCGGTGGCGAAGGTGGACCACGCAACCGGTGACAGCGCGGGAAACGTGGTGCGCAGCTTGCTATACGATCCCTGTTCTTTGAGATGGCTGAGGTTGGGCAGCTTGCCTTCGGCCATGAAGCGCTCAGCCAGGCCTGGATCGAAGCCGTCCAGTCCGAGAAAGATGAGTTTCTTGACTCGCGCCTTGCGCAATCCCTGCCGGCTTCTTGCCAGCAGCCAGAGCATGCGAAACGGCCACAACAGGAGCGACACCACGCTTAGCACGAGCGACGTGAGCAGCGTGAGGAACGACCCCAGAAACGCGAAGCCTGCGCCGGGGCCGATGTAGGCAAGCTGCAAATCGCCTTGCGCATGATGCGCCGCATGAATCAGCAGGGCCAGCGCGCACACTGACAAGAAGAAATCACGGCGCTTCATCGGAGCTTGCCCTCTAGAAACGGTACTTCGAGAACTTTTTCGTGATGGATAGGCCCGTGCCCGAAGTAGCCCTCTTCACCGAATAGCTCGCCGTGATCCGATGTGATGGTGATGTAAGTGTTCTCTGGAACCATGTCGAACAACTCCTCGACCACCCCATCCAGGTACTTCACGGCATCGATCTGGCGTTGGCGCAGCTTTTCGAGCTTGCGCTTGTCGAACATCTTCACGCGGCTGCCGCGCAGCTTGCCGCCCACGATGGCTTCATCCAGGTGCTTGAAAACACCGTGCACGCCGCTGATGCGCGGCCATTCGTCTTCCGGCTCATCCGGAAGCGCGTAGGGATAATGCGTCTCGCCCACATTGAGCAGGTGGAAAGACGGCTGATCTTCGGGGAACCGCATCTGCCGCACCATGGCGCGCATGTCGTTGTGCTTTTCCATCAGGCGGTAGCTATCGAAACCGGTGTTTATCGCCGTCGCCGGATTCAAGACCGGCAGCGAAACCATGGCGTTAGTTACGTAGCCCAAATTGCGCAGCAACACTGGCAGCGACAGCCGCGGCACAAAACTCCGGAATTCGATACCGCCCGCGCCCAGCCGTTCGTTGAACTTGAAAAAATCCTTCTTGTAGTACTCCGACGCATAGACGTTCTTCGGACTGGTGTGCGGCATCAAGCCCATCAGCAGGTTGAAATGCGAAGGCGCCGTCCACGATGCATAGGACCAGCGGCGTTCCACCTTGCCGAGTTTCCGCATCGTCCGCGGCCGCGCGGTCATGAAGGAATCGTAGCGGCAGCTATCGAAGACGATCAGGATGTAATGATTGCGCGCGCCTCGCTGCGGGGCTCTTACGGACATTTCTGTTTGGCCCAGTGTAGCAGGGTGGGCTACATTGGTAGTGGAGCGCATTCCGGTGATCGACACGATTTGGAACCTCCTATTTCGATGCCAGCACCGGAGAACGACCTTTCCGCTCACTCCCGCCCGTCCCAAGGGCGCGGACCCGAGCGAAAAGCACTCCGATACTTACGTGGTTTGCCTGGACTGCGGCAAGCAGTTCGTCTACGACTGGGAGAAGATGCGGCTCGCCGGCGCAGTGGATATTTCAGGCGCCGTGCCCAAAGTTGCACCTCCTGTGAATAAAGTTCCGTTTCGCACCAAGTCAAAAATGCGATATTTGTTGTGGGGCTCGGCGCTTTCCGCGGCCGTGGTACTGGGCAAGGCGGCCCAGTCGCGCAAGCGGTCCAAGAGCGCCGCCAAACCGGATGGCGAAGGCGACAACGACAAAGACGCGCAAACGCCGCGTTCCTCGTAAGCGCAAACCGCTGACCGCGGGACTGTCACCGGCAGACACACAAACCGACATCGGCGCGAGTGTGGGGCCGGTTGCGGATCGAGTAAAACATGAGGGCGGCGTGGTGCTGGCGGCCTATCGAGATCCGTTGGGCGGGCATGCGCTGGTGTTGGCCGTGCTGCCCATCGACCGGATCCAGCCGACGCCGTTCCAGCGCGACCTTTCGGAAGCGCACCACAAACGTCTTGCCGGAGTGATTGAGAAGACCGGCCGTTTCCTCGATCCCGTGATCGCCGTTCCGGCTCCGAATGATGGCTTTTGGACGCCCAACGGGTTGCACCGTTTGGAAGCGATGCGTCGGCTGGGCGCGCGATCCATCACCGCGCTCATCGTTCCCGAGCGCGAGGTGGCGCGGCAAATTCTGGCGCTCAACACCGAGAAGGCACACAACCTGAAGGAGCGCGCGCTCGAGGTGATTCGCATTGCGAAGGGGCTTGTGGAGGAATCGCCGAATGAGCCGGAATCGAGCTTCGCATTCTATCTTGAGGATGCTTCGCTCGAGACCTTGGGAATCGCGTACGAGCAGAAGCCGAAGTTCGGCGGAGGCGCGTACCATCCGGTACTGCGGCGGGTCGAAACTTTTTCCGACGAGGCCGTGCGCGCGGCGATGAAGGCCCACGAACGGCGCGCAGACCTGTTGCTGCAACTCGAAGAACAAGTGGCCGCGGTGGTGGCCAAGCTGAAAGAGCGTGGGCTGCAGAGTCCTTATCTCCGTTCGTTCGTGGTGGCGCGCATCAATCCTCTGCGATGGATACAGGGTGAGTTTCCGCCGGCGGAAAAAGTGCTGCAAACCATGCGCGATCGGGCCGCTCGCTTCAATACGGAGAAAGTGAAGCCGCAGGATCTCGCGGGAGGCTTTGCGCCCGTGGCCGACGAAGAATGAGCCGGGGCTGCGATATACTCCACTGTACGCAATGACAGCTCTTTCGCGTCGCACTTTTCTGAAGACCTCTGCCTGCGGAGCCGCGGCTCTGTTCGCCGCCGAACCACAACTGACGTTCCCGACCGACCCGCGCGAGCGCCTGGCCGTCACTTCCTGGCCCTTTCGCGCCTACATGGCTACATCTGGCAACCACGACGGCACGAAAAAACTGATTGACGCGAAGGATTTCGCCGCCATGGTTGCCGAGCGCTTCAGCATTCACAATATCAATCCGCTGACGTCGCACTTTAGCTCGACGGTACCGGCGTATCTCGAAGAACTGCGGTCGTCAACGGCCAAAGCCGGCTCGCATATCGTTGATCTAGGTCACGGCGGACGCAGTTTCTACCATCCGGACGCCGCCAAGCGGCAGGATGCCATCGCATTTGGCAAGAAGGGAGTGGATATTGCGCTGGCGATTGGCTCTCCGAGCATGCGCCAGCACATTACCGGCGCGCCCGGTGGTAAAGCGGATGTGAACCTGGCGGCCGAGACTCTGGGTGAAGTCGCGGCGTACGGTGAGAAACACAACATCGTCATCAATCTGGAAAACGACGTGCCCGTCGCCGAGGACCCATATTTCCTGGTGGCGGTGATTGAGAAGGTTCACAGTCCCTACTTGCGCGGCCTGCCCGATTTCGCCAATTCCATGAATCCGCGCGGGGATGCCGAGTGGAACTACAACGCGGTGGCCGCCATGTTCCAGCATGTGTTCAATATGGCCCACGTCAAGAGTGCCTACGCGAACGACAACGGCAAGGTATATCAAGTCGATCTCGCTCGGCTGTTCGCCATCGCAAAGCAGGCGGGGTATCGCGGGTACTTCTCGATGGAGGCGGACATGCCCGGCGATCCGTTCGAGAACACGAGGAAACTCGCGGAAGAGACTATCCGTTACCTGTCGTAGCCCGATTCAGCGCGCCACGCTGTGATAGCCTAGCAATTTCCAGGAGGTAAAGTATGGCCGGAGCAAACGATCGCGTTCGCGTGGCGGTGTGCGGCATTCGTGGTCAGGGGTTCGCGCACGTGGAAGAGTACTCGCACCTGGACAACGTGGAAGTCGCGGCGGTCTGCGACGTTGACGAGAACATCGTTCGCAAGCGGCTGGCGGACATGGACCTCCTCGGGATGCCCAAGCCAAAGGTGTACAAGGACCCGCGCCAGGTGATGGACGACAAATCCATCGATGCCGTCTCCGTTGCCACACCCAATCACTGGCATGCGCTGGTCACCATTTGGGCCTGCCAGGCCGGCAAGGACGTTTATGTCGAGAAGCCGTGCTCACACTTCTTCTGGGAGGGACGCCAGATGGTGCGCGCCGCGGAGAAATACGACCGCATCGTGCAGCATGGAACCAACAGCCGCTCCAATCCGGCCGTGCGGGAAGGTATACAAAAGATACGCGAAGGACTGATCGGTGACGTTTATCTGTCGCGCGGGTTGTGCTTGAATCATCGGGATACCATCGGGCGCGCGCCTGCCGAGCCTGTGCCCGCGGGCCTGGACTACGACCTGTGGACGGGCCCCGCGCCCAAGCACGAGTTCACGCGCAATCGATTCCATTACAACTGGCACTGGTTCTGGGATTACGGCAACGGCGATATCGGCAACCAGGGTTCGCACCAGATTGACGTGGCGCGCTGGGGATTGGGCGTCGGGTTTCCGATTAAAGCGTCAGCCATGGGCGGACATTTCATGTTCGATGACGATCAGGAAACGCCCAATGTGCTGCACTGCGAATTCGAGTTCGACGGCATGGGAAAACGCAAGATGCTGGAATTCGAGGTGCGCAACTGGTACAGCAATCATGAAGCCGGCATCGGCACTCCGGGATTCGGCGGCGAGGTGATACCGAGCTTCCTCGGACCTCCCGGTCACGAAGAGCCGCTCGAGATGGTCGGCAATACGGTGGGCGACATTTTCTACGGCTCGAAGGGTTACATGGCCGTGACCAACGAGGAAGACTACCAGTGTTATCGCACCTGGCTGGGCAAGGAGCGGCAGCCCGGTCCATCCAGTTCCAAGCGCGGGAACAACTGGGAGAATTTCATCAATTGCGTACGCAGCCGGCGCAAGCAGGACTTGAACGCGCCGATTCAGGAAGCGCATATGTCCTGCACGCTGGTCCATCTCGCGAATGCATCCTACCGGCTCGGACGTACGCTGCAATTCGATCCCGCTGCCGAGCAGGTGGTGGGCGACGAAGAGGCAAACCGCCTTCTGCGTGGCCACCATCGCGAGCCCTTCTTGATTCCGGAGAACGTCTAACCTGCCCATGACCCATACAACGAGCAAACTCTCTCTGGCCGTTTTCGCGTGCGCGCTGACTTGCGGCGCCCAGCAAACCGCCGATGTCCAACGCAACGGAAATCAGATCGACGTGAGCATCGCCGGCAAGCCCTTCACCACTTACTATTTCGATCCAAAGGTCGCCAAGCCCTATTTGATGCCCCTACGGAGCGCGCACGGAACCATCGTGACGCGTGGATATCCCGTCGGAAACGAAGTTCCGCCAGGCAGCCAGCGCGACCCCAGCTTTGAGCCGCACCAGCGCCCGCTCTATTTCGCGCATGGGAACATCGATGGGCTGGACTTCTGGGGCGAAGAGGCATTTGACAAGATGTTCCACGATCACGGCAAGCAGAGCTATGGACACATGGTGATGCAGAAGATCGACGACGCGCGCGGCGGCGACCCGGCCATGATTCGCGCCGAGTTTACCCTCGAGGATCCAAGCGGCCGCGTGATCGGCGAGGAGACGCAGGCTTTCGCCTTCCGTGGCGATGATCATACTCGCGTCATCGACTGCGAATTTACCGTCCACGCCACGCACGGCCCGCTGACTTTCGGCGATTCCAAAGAAGGAACGTTTGGCATCCGCGTGATCAAGGACCTCGATTCGCCGCCCGCGCACATGGTGAATTCGGTGGGCGCGGAAGGCGAGAAAGCCATCTGGGGCAAACGGGCGGACTGGGTCAACTACGACGGCAAGGTGGAGGGTGAGGAGGTTGGCATTGCGGTTCTGGATCACCCGAAGAGCTTCCGGCATCCCACGACCTGGCACGCACGCGGCTACGGCTTATTCGCTGCGAATCCGTTCGGCCTCCGCGATTTCACGCGCGATCCCAAACAGGATGGAAGCTGGACGATCCTGGAAACCAAATCGCTCACATTCCGGTATCGCGTGATCATCCATGACGGCGATTACAAAACGGCCAAGATCGCCGAGGCTTACGAAAAATACGCCGCGGAGCCGTAACCTTAGCGTTGCTGTTGCCCTTGGCGCGCTGGCGCTTTCCGCGCAGCCATCCGCCGGCCCTGAACCAGGGGGCTGGTTCGCCGGCGATCCCCATGTGCACTGCGATTGCGGCGTAGCGGGTGGGCTGACCGTCACGCCGGAACAGGTGTTCGCCGCTATGAGCACCAATCGTCTTGCCGTGGTCTCGCTGCTGGCCGACATGGGTAACGGCGAAGTGCGCGACGCTCCGCGCGATCTGCCGAAGATCAACGGTAAGGACCTGCCGCTATCGACGCCGCGACAGATTCTCCACTGGGATGCGGAATGGCACTTTGATCCCGAGGGAGTGACCTTCGACCAGAAAGCCATCGGCGGGCACCTGATTCTGCTGGGTCTCCAGCATGGAGAAAGAACATTCTCCGAGTACACGTATCCAGTGATCGAGCGCGCGAAACAGCAGAAAGCGGTGGTGGGTTACGCCCACATGCAGTACCTGAAAAACGACATTCCACACGAACTGGATTGCTGCGCGCCGCTCGATTACCCGGTGGAATCCGCACTGGGCACAATCGATTTTCTGGCGGAAGACGTCCACGGAGGCGATAGCGCTGTTCAGGCGTACTATCGTCTGTTGAATTGCGGCTTCCGCCCAGGACTCGCAGCCTCCACGGATTTCCCTTGCAACTTTCACGAGCCCGTCGGAACGCAACTGACGTACGTTCGAACGGCCGACGGCAAGCTCAGCTATCGCGGCTGGATCGACGGCATCGCCGCCGGACGGACTGTCATCTCACGCAACGCCCATCGCGAGTTTCTGGATCTGAAAGTGAACGGCAAAGCGGTTCCAGGAGACGAGATCGCCCTTGCTGGCAAAGGCCGCGTGGAAGTTGACGCGCTCTGGTCGGCAGCTTCGCCGCTATCAGGGCGCATTGAGATTGTTCTCGACAGCGTCGTTGTGGCGAGCCGCGATGTATCCGCCGTGCCAGAACATCCCGCAGCATTGCACGCAACTCTCGACGTCACCGAAAGCGGCTGGATCTGCGCCCGCCGCATGGACGCCAAGGGCCATCAGGTGCACACAGGCGCGGTTTACGTGACGGTGAGTGGCGCTCCGCTTCGCGCAAGTTCCGCCGACGCCGATTTCTTTATCCAGTTCATCGATAACCTGATCCGCCAAACATCACCGGGCGGCGATTGGAACCACTTCTTCGCCCGCGACCTCAGCGCCGCGCAGGCTCGTTATCGCCGGGCGCGGGAGATCTATGTGCGCATTGCCGCCGAAGCCCGCTCGCGAGGTCACTGATCACGGCTTGCCTGGCTGATCGCGCCACATGCCCAGCAGTTTGTAGAGATTGATCAGGTGATGCTGCATGATGGTTTCGCCTGCTCCCACTTCGATGCGCGTGGTGACGTCGGCTCCATAACCGCCGTATGCCGCCGACCGGATGTCTGGAATGTAGCCCGGCCAAACGCCGGCCGCACTGTAGGTGTACCCATAAAACAGTGGATAAGGCACGTCGGCATGCTGCTTCCAATAAGTCTGGAACTTGTGCATGGGCTCACCTGGCAAGGCGGCGATGGCAATTTCGCGATTGATCAGGACCGTCGTAATCCCAACTTCAATGGATTTGTCTTTCTCCCACCGGTCGCCGAACTTCAGGGTCTCGCTTTCGTATTGGATCGGGTAACGCACGGGCGAGGTGCCCTTGATACTACTCGAACGGCGAACCACCTCGTCTCCCAGTAGCTCGCCCATTTTCTGCATGACCGCCAAGTCTTCCTCTTCTTTTCCCGTGCGCCCTTGAAACAGTGGATTGATGTCGCCCGCGCCGCCCTGCACGAACATGCACTGCACGCCCGGAAGGGCAGCCTCAACCTTGGCCCGCATCACGCCCGGATAATCGGCGGAGTAGAGACAACTGGTCGGCCCCAGCACCACCGCGTGGCACGCATAGTGCACCAGCAATGCACGAGTCGCGCCGTTCATGTCCTCCACTCGCATCAGCACGAATTCCGGGTCCACCGGCCCATACGGGATGCGCTCCAGATTATCGAACAGCGCCCGGACTCGCCCATCATCGCGAAGCAACAAGCGGTTGTAGCCCAGTTGCAGCGAACCGCGGCCGATTCCCAACCGTGCCGGAAACATCGACGAAGCGGCCTTCTGCACCGCATCGAACACTTTCTTCTCCATCTCTAGCTGGTATGGCGAAGGCTCGAACGACATCGGCGTGACACCACGCACGCTTCCCTCCGACGGCAAATAGTTCGGAGTCGAGTGACTGTGCGATGCCGCCAGCAGCAGTACGGGAATCCCCAACTTGTCCGCCACGTCGCGCCGCAGATTCTCGGAAACGATGCTGCCCAGATCGAGAGTCACAATCGCCAGCCGCGAATCGCCCGCTGCCAGCACAAGCGCTTTCGCGAGCAACGGATCATGCGTGCCGTTCGCCGGCCCACACTTGCGATTCGCATAGCCGTACATCGGCCCGAAGGAAGACGGTGTGATGTCGGCCGTGGCCATACCCGCTTCGAGCTGCAAGTCCGCTGCATACAGACTCCAGCTCATCAGAGCGACCAGAACAGCAAGAAGCCTCTGTTTCATGGCTTCTATTCTAGTAGCGTCCAGAACGGTGTATCGCTCCAGCCTCGCCGAACAGCTATCTTTCTACTCTCACCTGGCGAATCGCGCCACCGCGTGCCATCGCCGCTCCCAGCCACGCTGAAACTTGAGCGGTGTCGATGGGCCATCCATTGGCCGAGCTGGCATTGGGAGCTATACGTAAGACCTTCGTAAACTCTCTTGCAGCGGTTTGGTTGTCTTTTTCTTGCAGCGCGATCCAGCCTATCGTTGTGCGCGCCAGCGCTTCGGCATGCGTGCGGGCTTCGGCCCAAGTCACGTCGGACGTGTTAGACGGCTTCTGGTTCGTAGCGAAGAACATGTCGAGATTGTCCAGCATTCCGCTGGCGGCCCTCTGACCAGCCGCTAACTGGTCAGCAGTAGGCTTGGGAAGCTTTTGCACATTCATCGCCATCAGGTACATGGCGGTGAAGTCCTGCGGGTCGGCGTGGATCGCCTCGTTCCCGACCGCGAGTACCATCTCCGGCTTTCCAACGGCGGAGTAGGTCTGTATGAACAGGTCGTTGCGCGCCTGGATGAAATCGCTTGCAGGGTATCTCTCTTTCCAGTTAGTCAGCAGGGAGAGCCGCCTGGCGGAACCGTGCTCATTCAGGATCGATTGATAGAGGTCGTATTCCGCGCGATCTCTCCACTGTTGAGTTTTAGAACCGGAGAATTTGCCTGCATCCGCGTCTTTGGGCTTCGGCTCCGGCCGCGGCGGATCGCCATGCGGCACCGGCAGGTGCGGCCGCCTTGCCGGACCAGCACCCGATCCGGATGTACCAGCCGCCCGATCCGGGGGATTCACCACCACAATGCCTGTATAAACCGCCGCCGGATAATATGCTTCCGGTGGCTCCGCGACCGGAGCGATAGGACCCGCCGACGCATCCGCGGCCGCGAAAGGCTGCGGTGGAATCGGTGGTGCGTCCGGAGCCGGCGGCTCTGGGGGCGCCTCCATGCCTTCATATGTCACACCCGGCAGAAGCGGAACCACCCGTGTACTTCCCGCTCGCAGCACCGGCCGAACCGCGTCGAACCGTGCGCTATCCCAGGCCGGCGAAGGCGGAGCGATCACGAACACCGCCGCTGTGGTCGACAGCTTCTCGGCCGGATCGACCGGCGCGATCACACGTGCATCCTGCGTGAAATGTGCCAGCGTCGTATTGGCCCGTGAATATAGTCGTGGAAGGCTGGCCGCGCTCCAGGTCTCGCCGGATGCGAGCGGCCCCCATCCAACCACGTTCGCCTCGCGCAGCCAGTAAACTTCGCCCGGTTTGAAGACCACTCCCTTGCCCGGCAGCCACACCCAGCCCAGGTTGCTGGTTTGCATCCACCGGCCGTAGTGGAACGGCAGCCAGCCCCACGGCTCGTTACCGACCCACGAGTAACCCAGCTCGTCATACCACATCCACTTCCCGTCACGATACGGCGTCCAGTTGGAATTCATTTTTGGCTTCCAAACCGCACCCAAATCCTCGGTTTGCATCCACGCCCCGTTCGCATCGAGATCCACCAGGCCAAAAAACAAATCGGGCAAATGGCCGGACGATGCGCTGGTGGCGAGCGCCCGATCGCGTTGCTCACTCCAGCGATCGCTGTCGAAGGGCGCGATTTCGCGTCGCAAGAAGAATCGCGGGTGGTTGCCATTCTCGATGCGCGCCGTCTGGCCTTCGTTCACATCCAGCTCGGCCACGGGCGAAGAAAATCGCACTCTGCCTTCGATCACGGCGATCTGGCTGACAGATTCGCTAGCTTCCAGGCGCACGCGCGTGCCCCCGCGCACCGTCGCTTGCGCGCCGGGAACGGCCAGTATGAAGGAGTCGCGGCGATCCGGCTCCCCGGTGAAATACGCCACACCGTGATCCAGCGAAAGAAGTGTTACGCGTTGCCCGGTCGAGAGTCGCGTGTAATCGGAGAGCTCACAAATCGCGTCACCGGTGAGCCGCACCGCGCTGCCTTCATCCAGTTCCATCTCGACGCGCGCCCCGGGCCCACTGCGCACCCATGCCCTCTCCACCAGCGGTAGGTTGCGCACCGCCGGCCGCCAGGCATCGAACGGGTGAAGTTGTACTTCGACTTGTCCATCCAGTTCGCCAATGCGTGCCACCCGCACCGGGGCAGCCACAAGCGCAACCGGAAGCGCCGCCAGAAATAACGTGCAATCCGCCGCCTTCATGACGTTATGTCTTCCTTCATCTGACGAACAGCGTACCCCAAGCGTTGCAGCGAAATCTCACCGGGCGAGTACTATGAGTTATGACCGAGGCGGCCCTGCTTGACCACATTTCCCGTTTGCCGCATGCCAAGGCCAACTTCAAGCAGCTTGTGCGCGAGCTCGGCCCCCGCATTTCCAGCCGCGCGGAGTTGGAAACCCTGCTGGCCCGCTTGGCCGCCCGTGGTGAGTTGATCGAGACCCGCTCCGGCCGTTTCGCCGCCACGCGGGGCAATCGCGAATTCGCCGTGGGCCGCCTGTCCATGCACCGCGATGGCTATGGCTTCCTGATCTCCGACCGGCCATTGGAAGGCATTTCCGGCGATATTTATATTCCCGCCGACGCCGCGCAAAACGCCATGCACGGAGATCGCGTCGTGGTGCGGATCGCGCGCATCGAGGCCGGCGGGCGCGCCGATGGCGAGGTCGTCAAAATCCTCAAGCGCGCGCATCCCACCGTGGTAGGCGAGTTCCGCGTGGGCCGCCGCGGCTTCTACCTGGTGCCGCACGACGAGCGCCTGCGCGATTGGATCGAGATCCCCGACGAGCTGGCCATCCCCACCCCCACCGCGCAGATCGATCGCGTAGGGCCGAAGCCCGTCGAAATTACAGACCCCGAAAAGCTCGACGGCATGATCGTCAACGTCGAGCTGCTGGAATATCCGAAGCACGGCGAGCACGGTGTGGGACGCGTGATCGAAATTCTCGGCTCGCCCGGCGATTTCGGCATCGACGTCGAGATTGTGATCCGCAAGTTTCATCTGCCACACCGTTTTCCACCGGAGGTAGTGGAGCAAGCCGAATCGATTGCCGGCGTGATCGCGGCCTGGGAACTGGTCGGGCGCGAGGATTTTCGCTCAATGGACATAGTTACGATCGATGGCGAAACGGCGCGCGATTTCGATGACGCCGTCTGGGTCGATCGTCTCGCCAACGGCAATTATGCCCTGCACGTGCATATCGCCGACGTCAGCCATTATGTCCAGCCGGGCTCGCCCATCGATGCCGAAGCCCGACTGCGCGGAACGAGTGTTTATTTCCCTGACCGCGCCGTTCCCATGCTGCCCTTCGAGCTTTCCACCAACATCTGCTCGCTCAATCCGCATCTGGATCGACTGGTGCTCTCCGCCCTGATGGAGTTCGACCACCACGGCGATCTGGTGGCGCAGAAGTTCGTCCGCGGCGTGATTCGCAGTGCCGAGCGCATGACCTATACGGACGTGCATCTACTGCTCGAAGGCGACGACAAGCTCCGTGATCGTTACGGCCCCCTGGTCGCGCGCTTCGAGTTGATGCGCGAGTTCGCCGAAATTCTGAACCGCAAGCGGGTGCGCCGCGGATCAATCGACTTCGATCTGCCCGAGCCGCTAATAGAATTCGACGAATGGGGAGCCATGACCGGAGTGGTGCGGGCGCCGCGCAACATCGCCCACCGCATCATTGAGGAATTCATGCTGGCCGCCAACGAAGCCGTCGCCGCGCATTTGCAGGCCACCGGGTTGCCCTCCATCTATCGCATTCACGAGCCACCCGACCCCAAGCGCGTCATGGAATTTGAAGAAGTAGCGGCCCACTTCGGCTACTCGCTTGGTGTCGGCGCGATTCCGGTCAAGAAGTTTGCCTACGCGGACAACCGGCGCGACGGGCACAAACAGCGCCGTGAAATCGTCTTGCCGGCCGAAGTCAAGATTTCCCCGCGCCAGTATCAGAAACTGGTGTCCAAAATCGAAGGAAAGCCCGAGGAGCGCATCCTGAGCTATCTCATGCTGCGTTCGCTGAAGCAGGCACGATACTCGGAGGACAATGTCGGACACTTCGCGCTCGCGGCCGAAACCTACACACACTTCACATCGCCCATTCGGCGCTATCCCGACTTAATCGTGCACAGGCTGCTCGCCGCCGCGTTGGATGGCCGGACGTATTCCTCCGCACCTGAGCTGAGCGCCGTCGCCGACGAGTCTTCTCAATCCGAGCGCCGGGCAGCCGAAGCTGAGCGTGAGCTGGTGGAGTGGAAGAAGGTCAAGTTCATGGAAGACCGCGTAGGCGACGAGTTCGACGCCCTGATCATCAGCACCACTAAGTTTGGCCTGTTTGTGGAACTCGCGGACCTGTTCATTGAAGGCCTTGTGCCAATCGATTCGCTCCCCGGCGATCGCTATACCTACCACGAAAATGTCCGCAAGATCATCGGCCAGCGCTCGCGCCGCGAGTTCTCCATCGGCGATCGCGCCCGCGTGCTCCTGGAACGCGTGGATACCGTCGAGCGCAAGCTGCAATTTTCCATCGTCGAACCCGAGCGCTCCGTCAAGGGACATCCGAAACACAAAGCCGGCCGCTAGCTGCCCGTGGGCTTGACAGGCACGTCGCCAAAACGTTATTCTCCTGTTGACGATCTAAAGGAGGTTCGGCGTGTCCTCGCTTCGCATCCTCTTCTCACGAATTCTCGCCACGTTCCGCAAAAGCGCTCGTGAGCGCGAGCTCGACCAGGAACTCCGTGCGCACATCGATCTCCTCGTCGACGAAAACCTCCGCAAAGGCATGTCGCCAACGGATGCCCGCCACGCCGCCCTGCGCGCTTTCGGCGGCATTGAACAAACAAAGGAAGTCTATCGCGAGCGCCGTGGCCTCGTCTTCTTCGAGACCCTTCTCCAAGACATTCGCTGCGCCTTCCGCATGATGCGCCAGAACCGTGTGTTCACCGCCGTCGCCGTGCTCTCGTTGGCCCTCGGCATCGGAGCCAATACCGCCATCTTCAGCCTGGTGGATGGCGTGTTGCTGAAATCTCTTCCCGTCGATCACCCCGAGCAATTACTCCAAGTCACTTTCGGTGGCGAAGAATCATTCACCAATCCACTCTGGGAGCAACTTCGCGAGCAGCAAGACGTCTTCTCTGGTGTTTTCGCTACCTCGGATGCAGGCTTCAACCTGTCCGCCGGCGGGCAAGAGCATTACGCCACGGGATTTCTCGCCAGCGGAGACTATTTCCGAACCCTGGGCATCCGGCCCGTTCTGGGCCGCCTTCTTACACCCGTGGACGATCACCGCGGCTGCCCGGCTGTCGCCGTCCTGAGCTATGGCTTCTGGCAAAGCCACTACGCCGGTGACGGAGGTGTCGTTGGCCGGAAGATCGTGCTCGACGGCCACCCCTTCGACATCATCGGAGTCGCTGAGCCCGGCTTTAATGGCGTGATGGTCGGCCGGAGGTTTGAAATTGCTGCGCCGATTTGCGTTGAAGCCATCGAGCGTGGTGCCGATTCCATGCTCGATCACCGCAGTTCGTGGTGGCTTGGTATCATCGGTCGCCCCAAACCCGGCATGGGCCCCAAGCAAGTCGCCGCCCGTCTGAAAACCCTCGCCCCCCGTATTACGCAGGCCACTACCCCGCAGGACTGGCAGGGTGAACTGCGCCGGCGCTATCTCAGCAAGACCCTCGATGCCATACCCGCCGCCCGTGGCCTGAGTTTTCTCCGCGATCCCTATGGTGATGCACTAATCATCTTGATGGTCGTAGTCGGTGTGGTGCTGTTCATTGCGTGCGCTAACATCGCGAATTTGTTGCTGGCCCGTGCTGCGCTGCGTCGGAAAGAGATTGCTGTGCGCTTAGCCATTGGCGCTGCTAGAGGCCGCCTGGTTCGCCAGCTTCTCACCGAGAGCCTTCTGCTCTCTTTACTCGGTGCGGCGCTCGGCATTCTATTCGCTAACTGGGGAAGCGCGGTGCTCGTCCGATACCTGTCGGCGCGTAACAATCCCGTATTTCTGGACGTGTCGTTGAACCTCCGCATCTTGGGCTTCACGGCTGCAGTCGCGGTCGCCACCGGCATCCTCTTCGGTATGGCCCCGGCCTGGCGCGCCACGCGCGTGCCTCTCAATGCCGCCATCAAGGAGAACGCCCGCGGCCTCACCGGCGGACGCGCGCGCCTGGGGTTCGGGAAGATGCTCGTCGCATTCCAGGTGGCTCTATCGCTCGTTCTATTGGTCGGCGCCGGGCTGCTCTCCGCGACGTTTTGGAAACTCATCACCCAGGATCCCGGCTTCGATCGCAACAACGTCCTTCTAGTGCAGGTGGATTTTCAGAACGCTCGGTACCCAAAGGACCGGCTGCCCGACGCCTGCGACCAGATTCTCGCCGCTCTTCGCGCGCTTCCCGGCGTCCGATCCGCCAGTTATTCCTCAATAACACCCATCGCCGGCAGCTTCTGGAACGAGATCATTCACGTCGACGGCTATACTCCGAAAAATCCCGATGACGCGCTCCTCTTCATGAACGGTGTCAGCCCCGAATATTTTCAGACCACCGGAACTCCCATTCTTGTCGGCCGTGACTTCAGCACCGGCGATTCAAAGAACGCGCCGCCGGTCACGATCGTGAATGAGACCGCGTCCCGCCGATTTTTCCACGGGGTGAATCCGATCGGCAAAGGCTACCGCATGGAGTCCTCAGATGGAAAGCCCGGGCAGCTCATCGAGATCGTCGGTGTAGTCAAGGACGCCAAGTACGGTGAAATGCGCGAGCCCATCAAACCAACCGGCTACGTGCCATCGGTCCAGACGGAATACTTCAACGCCAATACATTCGCACTACGTACCAACGGTCCCGCGTCCTCACTAATCGCTCCGGTGAAGAAAACCTTCGAGTCCATCAATAAAAACATCTATCTCGAATTCACCACCCTCGCCACCCAGGTCAATGAATCTCTCAACCGCGAACGCCTGCTCGCCACCCTCTCCGGCTTCTTCGGCGCGCTCGCCCTGTTGCTCGCCGCCATCGGTCTCTACGGCGTGATGTCCTACACCGTCGCCCGCCGCCGCAACGAAATCGGCATCCGCATGGCGCTTGGCGCCGAACAGAAAACGATTCAATGGATGGTCCTGCGCGAAGTGCTCTTCCTTGTCGGCGCAGGCCTGCTCATCGGTTTCGCCGCAGCCACCGCCGCCACACGCCTGCTCACCAGCATGCTCTACGGCCTCACGCCCACCGACCCCACCACACTCGCCTTCGCCGGCATCACGCTACTAACGGTAGCCGCGCTAGCCGGCTATCTCCCCGCCCGCCGCGCCGCAAAACTGGATCCTATGACAACCCTCCGCGAGGAGTAGGTTTTTCTAGGACCTAATACCTGGCAAGTCTTCACATCCCCATGAGTTCGTTCAACTCCGGTGTTGTCACGCACCTGTCGAGGAAGCCGAAACGGCCGGTGTCTCTCACCTCGTGTGCAGCCTCGAGGAAACCGGTCATTGCCGCACGGTAGAGTGACGTTGCCAAACTGATGCGCTTGACCCCAGCCGCGGTGAGTGCCGCCACGGAGAATGATTTTCCTTTGATTCCCACCATGAAATTGACCGGTTTCGAGACAGCCGCACAAACTGTCTCCACTGCGGCAAGGTCCGGCAGGCCAGGGGCGAAAAGCACCGCGGCCCCAGCCTTTTCGAAGGCTTGTAGACGCTTGATGGTCTCGTCCAGACTCGCGCCGGCGTAGAGCAGATTGTGGGCTCGCGCCGTCAGCAAAAATGGAAACGGTAGTGTGCGTGCCGCCTCCGCACCCGCGGCAATCCGCTCGACCGCCAACTCAATCTCATACAGAGGACTCTCAGGGTTTCCGGTGGAATCCTCGATCGTGCATCCAACCAGTCCCACCTCGGCCGCAAGCCGGATAGTTTCCGCCACTACTTCCGGCGCGTCGCCGAACCCCTTTTCCAGATCCGCGGAGACGGGTAAATCCGTTGCTTCAACAATCATGCGCGCGTGCGCCAGCGCCTCATCCCTCGTCAGTCCGCCATCTCTCCGCCCCATGGAAGAGGCGGCGGCAGCGCTCGACGTAGCCAATGCCGGGAAGCACAGACCGGCGAGAATGCGCGCCGAGCCGACATCCCATGGATTCGGAATGACGAACGCGCCTGGTGCCTCGTGGAGCGCGCGAAACCGAGCTGCCTTTTCGTTCTGGGTGACACTCATTGGAGTTGCCTCGGGATCGGATCTGCTTCTAGTATCTCGGTACTTTCGGATCAATCTCCAAACTCCACCGATCGATCCCGCCCGCCATGCTCAAGCAATTCTCGACGCCGTGCTCCCTGAGCCATCCCACCACCTGCAAACTACGCATCCCATGATGGCAAAACACGATGATGGGCTTCTCTTCGTCCTCCAGCGCCGCCACCGCATTTGGCACCTCGCGCATCGGAATCACATCCGCCCCCGCAATGCTCGCCTGCCGCACCTCGAACAACTCCCGCACATCGATCAGCCGCAGCCGTCCCCCTGCATCCATCCGCTGCTTTACATCCTGTGGAGTGATCTCAAAATAAGAACTTGTCTGCACTAAAACCTACCATACCGCAATCCAGTTCGCCGCATACAGTTGAGGCCGCCGGTACCCTTCTCACGCACAGGCCACTGCGAGAATAGGTAGTATTCACTTACGGATGTGAGCAGCTACCGCAATAACCCAGCACCCACGGAACCAGAGTTGAATGACAACAATGGACAAGCGGTATAGACCTACACGTAGTATAATTTTCCGTAACGAGGCCATGTATCTGTGCTGAGACATTTATGTGTAACTGCTTTACTGATTTGCTGTCTAGGTCTATCGGCGAATGGACAAGATATGGTGAGCCGCGCCGCTGCGAATCAAGCAAATTCAGCCGATCTGGTGAATCACTTGCTGCAATTCGTGAAAAACAGACTGCTTGAAAGCGTCACGATGACAGTTCTCGTGCGGGGGACTTCTAACTCAAGTTCGTCGGTGCTGAAAGTAGTGACTGAGTGGCTTGGCAAGCTTCCAAAAACGGCAGTCGACGACATTTTAGCGTTTTTCGGAAAATGCCTGTTGGGTTTGCTTGCGATTGCTCTGTTTCTTCTGTTCCGGCTCGTGGTACATGTTTTTCCGCGTCCGGGACCAATCGTTTCGTTTTCAGACCTGAACGCTAAGTCAGATGACGCACGCTCCAGCAGCCGGTCTCTCACCGCAGACATTCTCAATCTGCTGGAGCATCCAGAAGCAGTTAATGTCGAGGGCTTACAAATGAATACGATTCCGGGGACGGACCAGCCGGCATTTGGGGTTGTACGGCCGGTACCGGAAATGCATCCGATGACTGATTTTGCCCCTTCCGAACATCCAATAAAGATGGGGGGCATCGAACTAACTCTGCAAGATCTTACACAACTCATCACGCGCCTGTTTTCTCGGCCCTACCGGGAGGAACTAGTAGGTTGGGTGCGTTGCGGCGAACGGGCAGCAGTGGCTGAGGCCGAGTGGTGGACGCGCCGGCGTCAGTGGCCCTTCCGTGCGCGCCGCCAAGCCTGGCGTGCAGAAGCAACCGGCGATCGTGCGCGAGAAAATGCGATAGGGGATCTTGCGGCCAAAATACTTGTCGGTATGGGGCGAAGCAGCTTTACCGATAACTGGCAAAGTCTCAAGTTTTACCAGGATGGAATCCGGGTTGCGCGGAAAAAGGGCGGGAGTTTCTCGCGCGATTGTTCTGAGGAGGCCTGCCGATGTTTCGAGCGTGCTGTGGCCGTCGATCCAGCAAACTGGATTGCGCGTTTTTACTTTGCTCTCGCGCTCTGTCAAGAGGGGAAGCCAGCCACTGCTCTTCGCCATTTCCGGGTACTCGACGAGGTGTTGAGAAGCGCAGTTAGTGACAATGCATTCAAGAAGGTACTAGCTGCAAAGCACAACGTATTAAGTCGACTGGTTGCCCGGCTCATCAAGACTTACCCGCACGTACAACGGGCACGCCCCAGAAGCGAGCGCGTCAGGTCGCTCTTGCACCATATCGCGGAGTTTCCCGAGTGCCCTTTCATTGTCCAGTACAACATTGCAATTGCCGTTGCAGACTTGTGCCGGAGTAGCGGCAATCGGGAGAGTTTTGTTGTAAACGAGGAGGCCTGTTGGAGTGATCCAATCCAATCGTTAAGAACAATTGCAGCCGTTGATCACGACTACTCACCTGGTGGGTCGAGTCAAAACGGCCAAGGCGATCCACTAGCTGCATACCGCGACTGCGAACGCCATCTGTCACCCAAGACAAGATTCCAATTATCACTGTACGCGAGAAGCGCTTGTGCGCATTTAATTTCGCTTAGCGATGCGGCCGGTGCTTTGAAAGAGATCACGTCCATTTTGCAGTCGATAGAAGAGACTTGCAAAAACGCCAGGTGCTTGGATAGGAGAATCGATAACTGGATCGATAACTGGAGATCGTTGCAAACGACCAGGGCGGTGGTGTTGGCTGCACTGGCACGCGTACTTTGCCGCGATGCTCAACTGAAACCGAATCAGGAAGCAAGGGACAGGTTTTACGAAGCGATCGCGTCGGAACCGAATCTGGTCGACGCCTACGTCCAACTTGCGAAATTGTACATGCGATGGCGCAGACAGTTCGCTGACAACTGGATAGCGCGCGCCGACTCGCTTCTCAAGCGTGCGGATGAGCTAAACCCCGCGTGCGATGAAATTATGATGGCGCGCGCGGACCTGTTCGTAATGCCGGTGGTTGGCCGGATCGCAGACGCTCTCAAAATTCTCCGAAGTATGGCAGGTTCCGATCCCGGGGCACTTCAGCCTGAACGCGTGGACTCCTTAGTTCGGCTTCTCAAGCAGGTGTTAACCGACAAGAGAGTCCCGAATGAGGAGAGGCCGTGGATCGAATGTGCGTTGAACAAATATGAGAATTCGGCAACAGAATTTGCCAGAGGTGCTCACGCATGACTCGACTTCGGACCTAGTGTCTTAGCCATTGGTGTTCCGGCGCCGAAAAACTCCGCTTGGCGACGCTCGCGAGAACCTAACACCTAGAACCTAACACCTAGAACCTAACACCTAGAACCTAACACCTGGCACCTGTCTTCACCTATCTCTTTTCCCGCTTGATCTCGATGTTCAACCGTTTGATCTTCTGATTGAGCGTTGAGAGCGGAACGTGCAGGCTGTCGGCGGCTTCGGTCTGGCTCCAGTTGGCTTTCTCCAGCGCCTCGATGATAATGCGCCGTTCAAAATCGGCCACAATTTCGAACAGTGAGGCATCCGCCGGAAGCGGTCCGCCATCGGCGCGGCGCCGAATGCCATTCGCTTGCAACAGATTTTCCGGGAAAACATCCAGCGGAACTGATGCCTCGGAGGCCAGCACCACCGCGCGCTCCACCACATTCTCCAGTTCGCGCACGTTGCCCGGCCAGTTGTGGTCCATCAGGATCTGCAAGGCCTCGGGCTGGAAGTGCAGCACCGACCGGTTGGAGGCGTCCAGGTACTTCTGGTTCTCGCGGCAGTATTTGGTGAAGAAGAAATCCACCAGTGCCGGAATGTCTTCCTTGCGCTCGCGCAGCGGCGGCAACTGAATGTTGATGACGTTCAGGCGGTAGTAAAGATCCTGGCGGAACCTTCCGTCGTCCACCAGCTTGCGCAAGTCGTCATTGGTCGCTGCCAGAATCCGCACGTCCACTTTGATCGTGTCGTTCGAGCCCAGCGGCTGAAATTCCTTTTCCTGGATCACGCGCAGCAGCTTGGCCTGGGTCTCCGGGCCGATGGTTCCGATCTCGTCGAAGAATATCGTGCCGTGGTTGGCGACTTCGAAGTAACCCTTGCGCGTCTGAATCGCGCTTGTAAAGGCGCCCTTCACGTGGCCGAACAGCGTCGATTCCAAAAGGTCGGGCGGCAGCGATCCGCTGTTCACCGGCACGAACATGAAATCCGCGCGCGGCGAATGTGCATGGATGGCCTTGGCAATCAGTTCTTTGCCCGTCCCGGTTTCGCCGGTCACCAGGATCGTCGAACGGCTTGGGGCCACCTGGCCCACCAGATCCAGGACGCGCAGCATGCGCTCGCTTTTGCCGATGATGTTGGGAAAACTATAACGCTGTTTGAGCGCGCGCTTGAGATGCGTGTTCTCGTACACCAGGCGCCGCTGCGTGATCGTGCGGTCGATCTCGATCAGCAGCTTGTCGTTTTCCCAGGGCTTGGTGAAGTAGTCGTTCGCCCCCGTCTTGAGCGCCCGCACCGCGGTTTCGGTCGATCCGAATGCCGTGATCATGAAGATCGGAGTTTCGTGATCGCGGTCCCGCACTTCCTTCAGCACGTCCATCCCGGACCGGTCCGGCATCATCAAATCCAGCAGCACCAGGTCGTACGCGTGCGACTCGAGCCGTTTGGTCCCCTCGGTGGCGTTGGCCGCCAGGTCCACCTCGTAGCCTTCCAGGCTCAGCAGCGCATCCAGGCTCTCCCGAATGTCGCCTTCATCATCGACAACAAGTATTCTGCCTTTTGCCGCGGTAACGGCTGATTGTGGCTCCAGGACGGTTTCAGGCATTCACCGGCTTCCTCTGCGTCTCGCGCAGACGGGCCGCGGCCTTCGACCAGGGAAGCTCGATGCGAAAACGCGTCCCCCCTCCCGGCCGGCTGAAAACTTCAATACTGCCCGCGTGCTCTTGAATGATGCCGTAGGTCACCGAAAGTCCCAGCCCCGTCCCCTTGCGCGCGCTCTTGGTTGTGAAAAACGGGTCGTAGATACGGTTCAGGTATTCGGGCGCGATTCCGTGCCCGGTGTCGATCACGTCCACCAGTGCTCCGCCGTCTCCCGGCGATGTCTGAATCTCGAGCACCCCACCCCCTTCCATAGCGTCGCGTGCGTTCAGGAAGAGGTTCAGGAACACTTGTTGGAGCTTTCCGGCATTGCCCTGAATGGGCGCGAGCGTGGCTTCGAGAGAGCTGCGCACTTCCACGCCGGCCTTTTTCATTTGATGCTCCACCAGCGAGACGGTTTCCTGAATTACGCGATTTAAATTCACTTCCCCGAATTCCGTGCTCGAGGTGCGCGAAAAATTCAACAGGCCGTTCACGATCTCGCTCGCCCGGAAAGTCGATTTCGCGATCTTTTCCAGCATGCGCGATTTCTGATCGTCCTCCGCCACTTGCTTGGCTAGCATCTGCGCGTAATTGGAAATCACCGCCAGCGGCGTATTCACCTCGTGGGCAACGCCCGCCGCCAGCAATCCAATGCTGCTCAATTTGTCCGCTTGCACCAGGCGTTTTTCCAGCTCCGCACGATCGGTCACATCATCGAAAATAATGAGGCGCCCGATGTGCTCCTGGTTTTTCGAAACCAGAGGCGCAATGGCGATGTTCAGTGTCGCTTCACGCAAAGCTCCGCTTCTGTTGCCATTCACGTATCCGTTCGCCGCCATGGTGCCGGCGGCCGGGCGCAGCACATACTTGTAAATGTGATGAATACCCGTATCGGCGCGCACCATTTCGAACTGCTCCGCTAAGTCCTCTGGGAATAGCGATCCGAGCGGTTGGCCGACCGCCTTCTCGCGGGCAATGCCGGTCAGACGCTCGATCTGCGTGTTCCAGCTCTCCACGCGATCGTCCAGCCCTGCCGCCAGAATGCCCACGTTGATGGATTCGACGATGTTCTCGCTGAACTCCTTCAGCCGTTCGTACTCATCCGCTTTGCGTGCCAGCGAACTGTAGAGCCGCGCGTTTTCGATAGCGATTCCCACGTAGCCTGAAAGCGTGACCAGCAACTCCAAATCCACGCTCGAAAGAAAATCGCCGTCCGCGGTCCGGCTGACTCCCAGGTAAGCCACCGTCTCACCGTGCGCTACGCATGGAATGTAGTAAGTGAGATCCAGATCCTCGATGGCGCGGCGTACCGAAGCCGGCCACGAGCCGGACATGGCGTCCAGACGATGCCGCGTGCGCTCGAAAAACAGATACGGCTGATCGCGCTGCCAGTTCAGAAAACTCAGGTCCAGGGCGTCTCGCGGTGTGATGGGCCGCGCGTTCCGGTCACGCAGACCGACACCCATCCGCAGGTGGAAATGCGGCTGCCCATTTTCCTCCCCGTTCTCGCTCAGGAAAAATGCCGAATGGCTGATCGAAAGAGTCTTGGTGAGCCGGTCGGCTACTGAGTGCAGCATGGCGTCAAGATCGGTCTCGGTGCTTAGCTCGCGAGCAAAATGCACCAGTGTGAGCCGATAGTCGTATTTGTCGCGATAGAAATACCGGTCGAGGCGCTCTTGAATCCAGTTGCGGAGCGGCTGGAATAGGAATGCCGCCGCTAGCATCACTACCACCAGTCCGGTATTCCCAAGATCCTGGAAATTCTTCTGCACCAGCGTGCCCAGCGAAATGATGATGCCGTAAAACGCGGCCAACACGCATACCGTTGCCAGCGTGTAGGCATATCCGCGGCGGAACAGAATATCAACATCCATCAACCGGTAGCGCACAATGGCGTACGCCAGACTCAGCGGAATCAGTTGCAGCGAGAGTACCGACGCTTTCATGAGCGGCGTGGGAATAAATCCAAGCAGATATGGCAGCGCGTAGAAGAGCGCGAACGGCAGGATGCCGGCAAACGTTCCGTTACGCAGCCATTGCAATTGGCGGCGCACCACGGGGTCTTCGGCTTTCCGGAACTCTAAGGTAAGTGCCAGACCACCAAGTAGATAGACGGATGTGAGCAGCGCCAGCCACATCCGGTCCAGCATCCATCGCAACTCAATAAGCGGACTCGAAGTGCGCAGCATGCCGGAGCTGGCCAGCAGGTACAGCGCGATCATCGAAGCCGCCAGAACGTACATCCCCGCAACTGCCATGCGTCGCCGGAACCATTTCCGCGGCTCCGGGAACACCAGGCAGAAGTGAGCGAAAATCACCGGTGCCAGCAATCCCGCCGTCACGTTGCCCCAGTACATCAACTTGTCGAAATTGTTCAACTTACCGGTGTAGTGGAAGGTGCAGAAGATGAACGAAACCAGGCAAAAGATATAGAAATGCTGCGCTTTGTAAGCCGTGCTGCGGCGGAAGTATACGAATAAACCGATGACAAGATACGTAATCCCAACAAAATACAGGTAGTAAACAGCGGGATCGCGGGGCGTCTCTCCCACCACCAGCTTCTTGATCTCGATTTCCACGCCACCACGCCGAACCACGTAGGTGGTCTGGTAATTTGACCCGATGCGGACTAGAACCTTCTCCACATCAATGGCTTGGCGGACCGGTGTTTCGTTGATGCTGACGAGGATGTCGTCATTGTGCACTCCGACGCGCGCCGCCGGACCGGTGACCCGCGCCGCCGAGACTCCGGCAGCGGTATCCACCCAGATCACGCCGTCATCGGGCAGCCGGAAACGGCTCTGCTGCTGGAAATTGATGATCGCCGACACACCCGAAGCGAGTGTGAGCAGCGTCAAGAGCGCTGTGGAAAGCTGGAACTTCAGTTCCTGGAACATGTAGACAGCCCGATTGTACTCGGGGACACCAACACCTTTAGCTTAGCTGGCTTTGCACGTCGGCTGCCAGCCCCATGAAGCCTTATTCATTTCAGAATTCTATACTTTTATTGCACTTAGGCTTGATGAGTTTCGCAACGAATTCGGAATTCGGGAGATCCACACTACATAGAAGTGTAGCCCGCCCGGCTCAGATCTTGGCCTTGGGATAGCGCTTCCTTATCCAGGCTACGAAGGATTCCGGTGCCGCCATAGTAGATAACCGACCCTGGCGAACCAGCGCCCAGTCACCAAACAGACCTGACTCCTTGATTTCATGCAGAGTGGTAGGCGGTTCCAGGCGGGTCAGGAACTCGAATTCGATGACTGTGAGTTTGGGGGATTTCGGGTCTGGGCGCGGCTCGGAAACCACTTGAGCTAAGCCGACCACGGCGGAATCGCCACCGCTGTGGTAGATGAAAACGCGATCTTTGGGGCGCATCTGGGCGATGGCGCGTAAAGCCTGTGGATTCTTCACGCCATCCCAGACGGTCTTGTGTTCACGCTCGAGTTGATCCACGGAGTAAGTTTCGGGGTCGGTCTTGGCGAGGAAGTAGTTCACAGTGAGTGATATGCTACCGCGAATCCTGGGGCAGACGCCAGAACAGTGCGGCGGCGGCTGCGGCGAGAATCGATGCGGCGGCCAGCATGGGCGGGTAGCCATAGCGGGCGACGACGGCGCCGGCGACGGTGGCGGCAAGCGCCTGGGCGGCGAACATCACCAGGAAATTCAGCGCGGAGGCGCCGCCACGCTGTTCCGGCAGAACGCGGCTCATGAGGGAAGTATAAATGCCGGGTTCGCTCATGTACTGGAAACTCGCGAAGGCGGCATAGAGCGCAGCGGCAACGAACGCCACATGAGCGGGAGCAAGTAGAGCCAGAGCGCCGGCGGTGGCAAGCTGCATCAGGGCGACGCCACGTGTAAGACCGAGGTGACGCAGCACAATGGGAGCGGCCATCATGGCGGCGACTTCAACGGCCTGCGCGATGGAGAAGGTAGTTCCAATCTTTTCGACCGACATACGGAACTGGCGCGCGAAGTAGGCGTTGAAGAACGGATTGAACAGGCCGATGGCAAAGCCCCAGACGCCGATTGCCACCAAAAAGCGGCGGATGAACGGGCCACCAGGATACGAGCGCGTTTCATGGGGCGCCGGCGATTCCAGACGCAACCGCAGCGCAGGCCAAAGCGCCAACAGGACGGAAGCGCAGGCAGCGAACAGAACGAGCTGTTTCGCTCGCGCGGGAGAGGACGCCCAACCGGCGCGCGCGATCCAGCCAGGCATCCTGCCGCCAATCAAGCCGGCTATCACGCCCAGGCCAATACCCGTTCCGAAGGTGATGCTGAAGCCGAAAGGGCGGGCGCTCTCGGTGGTGACAGCGGCGACGACCGGGGACATGCAGACGGCCCAGATGGCGAACATCAATCCCCCGGCGAAGGCCGCTGCGACCAGCGCGGGCTCGCCACTTATCACGGTGCGCAGCATGTATACGATCGCTGTTCCGATGACACATGCGAGCAGTGTTTTCTTGAGACCCCACCGATGCGCCAACGCCCCGGCGGGCAGCACGCCCACGAGATTTCCGGCGGTGAATGCGCTGGCGATGAGGCCGAGTACATTCTCGCGATAGCCGAGATCCAGGAGATACAGATTGTAGAGCAACAGGAACTGGTACGCGCCCAGGTTCAATAAAATGGAGCACGCCAGGTATCGCCAAAAGGGCGCCTGCAACCGCCAGGTGCGCGCCTTCCAAATGAGACCATGAGCCACTACGGGCGGCAAGGAACGCGCATGGTGGCGAAAGCGCCGGGCCAGGTATGTGGTGTACCGGACACCACGCCGGATGCGCAGGCCCCAGGTAATCTGATCGTCGGGAATATATTGTGGCTCTACGGCGCGAGGTATTGAGGGAAACACACGGCGCAGGAACACCTCGCGGCGGTCGCTGGGCGAATCGACGAAAGCGAGGTGCAGCCATAACTCGTGCTTGTTGGGGCGGAACCAGGATTCAAGGGGCGCGGCCGCGTAGCGCTCGAACCAGAGCAAGACGTCCTCGTCGAGCCGCTCAATCTCTTCGGCGGGAGCGGACGCGATGCGGCATCCGAACCACGACTCAGCCAGACGGAATGCCACCGCCTGAAGACGGCGTAGGGTTGGGGAATGCAGGTTGTGCCAGCGATCCCAAAAGGCATCATCCCCACGCTTTGTTTCCAGGAAGTAGGCGATTTCGTAGACGTGCAACGGGCGCAAGGGGGGACGGAACAGATGCCGCAGCATATGCAGGCTGGCGTAGGCGAGGCGGTCGGCGGCATCAAGCACCGGGATGCCATCCTGCGCGATGCGACGCTCCCAAAACTGCTCGATGCCAGGAGCATCGAAGTGCTCAGTCGCCGGATCCCAGAATCGATAGTGGAGATCAATGCATGCGGGGATTTCGGGGTCGAAGAAATCGCCGCGAAATTCCCAGCCGGTTTTGCGGATCAGGGGCGGGTAGTGATCGGCGAGGGCGTCTTCGGCGCCCTCGAACGGCACATAGTCCATTCCGCGAAGGGCTTCATGGGCGCGCTCCAGCGAGCCTGGTGGCGCGAACAGATCCATGTCGTAGCCGACCCGGAGATAGGGATCAGGCGCGTAATCGTTCTCGTGCGAGAAACCTTTCAGGAGGAGGTATTGGATACCACGTTCTTCAAATGCGGCGTCGATCTCAACGAGGGCGGCGCGAACCCGGCCGATGCGTTCGGCGTTGTTCGCGATATTGCGGTCAATCCGCTCAGCAAGCCAGGCCGGCAGATAGTCGCGGTAGAGCGCACCGAGAAAAAGCGTCAGGCTGGAACGATCACAGAACGCTAACGAGGCTTTCCACTCGGCATCGGAGACGCGGCGGAGCAATTCCGGCGCCGGAGCCGCGAAACGCAGAGCGGCGAGAACGGCGCCAGCAGCGCGCGGCAGACGCGGGTTTTTCTCCCACGCAAGCGGCGTGGTGGAAGTTGATAGAACGCTTCGCGTGCCGGTCACAGGCATGAACGCCTATTCCCTAGAAATCGTACCGCAGCGCCAGTTGAATTCGCCGTGGATCACCGGTGGCCAAAATTCTGCCGAAGAACGGGCCGAAATCTGGGTAGGGTCCGGGGATGCCGAAATTCGGGTGATTGAACGCGTTGAAAAACTCCGCGCGAAACTGAATCGCGTGGGACTCGCGCGGATGGAAACTTCGGGCCAGGGCCAGGTCGTAAATAATGTCGCCCGGTGTTGGAAGGATATCGCGCCCGGCATCGCCAAAGGTGTAGGGCGCAGGTTGGCTGAACGCGGCGGCGTTGAACCATTCGGCCGGCGTGCGCTTGCCAGGAGGCAGGATGATGCTTTGGCCGGGAACGATATTGGGCCGGTTGGGCGTGCCGGAGTTTGCGAAATCCGCTGAGAAGTAGAAAGGATTCTCGGGCGTGCCATCCTGCATGGTGATGATGCCGCTGGTTTGCCAGTTGCGGGCGAGAGGCCGCAGGAAACCACCCGCGACGGGCAAGTTGTAAACGAATCCACTCGACAGACGGCGGCCCACGTTGAATAATGAGAGCCCGCGCTCGAGCCGGAGATTGCGTTCATCCTGAGCGCCGGCGGCATCGAACAGGCCGGCGATGGGCAGGTCGGCGTCATCGATGGATTTGGACCAAACGAAGCTGGTCAAGAACGAGAGACCCTTGCCCATGCGCTTGGTGCCCTTGAGTTGCAGTGAATTGTAGGACGAATTCGCAATGTGCTGGACCTGAATGATGGGACCGAGATCGGGAAAAGTCCGCAGCGATTGCAGATCACCGGGACGCGGCGGGAGATCCTGCCCGATTTCGACATGGGCGGGGGTATTGAAGCGGCGGTAGAGGCCGAGGTCGGTTCCTTTGGAACCGATGTATGCGGCTTCGAAAAGAATGCCGCCGCCCAGTTCCTGTTGGATGCCGGCGTTCCATTGCTGCATGTAAGGCGTGGGTGCGTGCTGATCGAGGCCGTAGAGAGTCGGAAAACCGGTGCTCGAAGTTTGTGGGAAACCGTTCTCGAGGGTCAGCAGGGGGCTCGCGCCGCTGGTTGCGTTATTTTCCGTGCGGATGTTATTGAGCACGAGATTATAGGCTTCACTGGAAATCTCAGGAGCGTAGTAGAGCCCGTATGCGGCGCGGAATACCATCTTCCGGCCCGGCCAGAGGCTGGATGGAAGTGTCCAAGCGAGCCCGATGCGCGGCGCGATGTTGTGGTAGTTGGGATCACTGGCGCTGGGAACGGTTTGGAGCTGGGGCTCATTGGGTAGCGAGGAGTAGTTGAGATTCAGTAGATGGTTGCGAGCGTCGGTGAAAGGCGCGTAGTACTCGTAGCGCACACCGACGTTCAGCGTGAGTCCCGGGGTGAGGCGCCAGTCATCCTGAAAGTAGGCGGCGTAGGTGTTGTCCCGCAGGTAGCCCTCGGCAAAGCCGACGGTGCGGCTGGTATCCTGCGGCAGACCCAACAGGAAATCAGCAAGGGAATTGCCCGAAGCGCTGGTATTGGTCGGACGGGACGCGGTGAATACGCCGCTAAAGATGTACTCGCCGCGCGGCAGATTGCTTTGCAGGTAATTCACGCCGGCGTGCATCCACTGAAAGCCGGTCTTGAAGGTATGCCGGCCCCGTGTGACGGAAAAGCCGTCGGATAGCTGCCACAGATTGTCGCGCTGGAGTTGCGGCAGATTGGGAGCGTCGGTGATTGTGGAATAGCCTTCGATCTGGAAGTAGGGCAGCCCGAAGTTGGCGGGGTTGCCGGAGAGTCCCTGAAGGCCGAGTTGGCCCGCGAGGTCCTGGTGAAACGCAGCCTGGGGGGTATCGAAGACCTTCAAGCGCGTGAAATCGAGCCGGGCTTCGTTGAGCCAAGCGGCGCCGCTCCAGGTGTGGCCGAGGGCCGCCTGTTGCGCACGAAGATTCTCACTATCGGGCAGCTCCGGAAACAGGCCGGCGAGAACGTTGCGCTCGTCGTTGATGGTGTAGCGCGCAAATAGCCGGCTCTGATTGCGGAATTCGTGATCGACGCGCGCCGATACGTTGTCGTTGTGATTCTGGCTGGGCGTGGAATCCTGATAGTTGTTGTTCGGGTTGTTGATATTGGGCAGCGGCTCGTAGGTGCTGAGAAACTTGCTGGCGATGGGATCGATGAGACTCGGCGGGATGACGTTGCCGGCGAAGGGCAGCCGGTTGCCGGATGCGTCGAGACTGAATGGATTGAAGAGGGGCGCGCCCCCGGCGAAGTCGCCCGTGCGGATGGTGGCATTGGGAACCAGGGCGAGCAGAGGCTTGGCGGACTTGGCGCGCAGGCCCTCGTAGGTGGCGAAGAAAAATGTGTTTTTGATTTTGGGAACGCGGCCGCCGAGGGAGCCGCCGAATTGGCTCTGGCGGAAGATGGGGCGGGGAAGCGTAGGATCGTCGAAATAGTTGTGAGCGTCGAGGGCTTCGTTACGGAAATATTCGAACGCGCTGCCATGCCAGGCGATTGTGCCGGATTTGGTGACGACATCCATGATGCCGCCAGCGGCTTGTGAGAACTCAGCGGCCGCGGCAGAAGTATCGATGTGGAACTCTTGTACCGAGTCCATGGGCGGCTCGACGGCGATGGCGAAGGTATTGCGGTCGGTATCGTTGGCGCCGTCCAGCAGAAAGGCGTTCATATAAGATCGCGCGCCGTTGACGGGCGGATTGAGGGCGTTGGCGCCGCGGTTGGCTTGGACGGCGTTGACCTGATCGGAAGTGAATCCTCCAAGCTGGCGGGGAATCGCCCCAGGACCGAGAGTGATCAGATTGACTACATTGCGCTGGACGAGGGGGAGCGAATCGATATTGGAGGACTCAAGGCGGTAACCGACGGTGGCGTCGTCACTTTGCACGGGCGAAACCTGCGCCTCGATGGTGACGCTCCCGCTCGCGCTCGCAAGCTGGAGCTGCATGTCGAGCCTCGCCTTCTGATTGACTTCCAGCACGACGTTCTTCGATTCGAGAGTTTGGAAGCCGGCCTTCTCGGCGGTGACGGTGTACTGGCCAGGGATCAGCTCATCAACGCGATAGGCGCCCTGGAGATTTGTGACAGCGGTGCGGACGAAGCCGGTAGCGTTCTGATGCGCCAAGATGGTGACAGCGGGAGCTAGCGCGCCGGATTCATCGTGGACTTCGCCCAGAAGCGTGGCTGATGCGACCTGCGCGTATGTGATGGGCCTTGTGGCGAACAGGCATAAAGCGATCAAAAGCCGTTTCGTCATGAAAGTAGAGACTCCAGTACTTGGATTGCGTCGTCGAAATCGCTGTACTGCAAGGTGCGGACGCCACGGGCAAGCATGGCCTGCAGGTTCTCGCGGTGCCAATCCGAGACTGGCGGATCCCAACGCGGGCGGTCCCATTCGAGGAAGGCGAGGGCTTCGCCCGGGTCTTTGGGCAAGAGCTCGGCCGGGCCCGAATCGCGGCGTTCCAGGAACACGATCTTTTCGGCGCGGGAGCACGACGCTGTTTGCACATTGGGAATCGCGCCGCTGCGGAGATCAAACATGTGCTTACCGAACGGAGTGATGCTGCTGGTGTAGCCCTTGAGTTCCGGGAACAACTCGAACGCGGGCGGGCGGAAGCGCAGGTGTCGTGGCCTGCCGATGACGGTGTCGGACTGGGGATCGCGGAGCAGGGCGGCGAAATCGTCGGACAATAACGTCCAGCCGCGCTTGACGCAGGCATAGGCCATGCAGCTCTTACCGGCGCCGGCATCTCCAAACAACAGCACGCCACGGCCGTTGAGGGCCACGCATCCGGCGTGGAGGATCGTGATATAGCGGTAATCGAGGGTGAAATAGGCCATGGTATCGAGCAGATGGTGGCGGAAATAGGGATCGCTCGCCACGGCGGGCGTGACACAGGAGAAGCAGTAGCCGGTTTGCAGATCACAAATGCCGAAGTTGGCGGCATCCGCGGTGATGCTAAATAGACTCCGCTGGGCGCGGTAGATTGGCTCGTGATCGGGCACTGGACCGTCCAAGTGCACGATCACGCGGATTTCGAGAGGCGGGCGATCGAACGCGCGGGTCCAACCGCCCCAACTCTCGGCGGTTGCTTCGAGCACGGCGGGAGAGTTGGTGGTGATCTGCACGGGGAATCCGAGAAGGTAGAATTCGGCGCGGTGCGGGAGCGGCGCACGCAACATCAATCGATCGTCGGGGTGCACAGGCAAGCATCTTCATGATCGCATCCTGGGCGGTGCATTAGACGTTGGAAACACAAGATTTACAACTGTTCAGGAGTGCGAAGAGTCTATCCGCAACGGGCTGCGTAAGATGCGGAGTTGGCAGTTCCGACTGAGAGTCAATTTTTACAAGTTTGCAGAGGGAGCAATCAGCAAATTGAGCTGGTGGATGGCTCCGGCGAAATCCCCGTACCGGAGGACGTAGGCCCCGCGGGAGAGGATAGCGAGGCGGGCCTCACGCTGCTCGTCGGCAACTGGAGAGTTCCAGCGGGGCTGGTCGGACTCAATGCGTGCCAACGCCTCTTCGATCGGAATTGACGACACGTTCGCGGCGTCTGTTCCGTTCCGCTCCAGGAAGGCGGTCGACTCGGCAAAACACTTCACGGAAGTCTGCACCCCAGGAATATCGGAGGCCCTCAATTCCAGAGTCGGCTTTCTGTTTGGCGCCGGTATTATGGGAAGTTGTGCGAGTTCCGGAAACAGCGAAGCCGCCTCGGGGCGAAAACGAATGCGCTCGGCCTTCCCGATGACCATGCGATCATTGCGTCCGCGAATAGGCGCGCAGAAATCGTCGGCGACGAGTGTCCAGCCACTCTTCACACAAGCATAAGTAAGGCAGCTCTTGCCGGCGCCGGACCGGCCACAGAGGAGCAGGCCGCGGCCATTGCGTGCGACGCATGCAGCATGAATGATCGCAACGTACAGGTGGTCGATTGTGAAATAAACCATCCATTCGAGCAACTGAAGGCAATAGAAGGGATCAGTGACGGCAGCAGGAGTCATCCAGGCAAAGATGCGGCCGCGCTCGAGGTCACAGACACCGAAGTTCTGGTTATCGACGGCAACCACGAACAAATTTTGTTGTGCCCGATATACCGGATCGTTCAGGGGAGAAGCGGACTGTTCGCCCGCAACGACCACCCGCATCTCAAGCGAGGCATGCGGAAACAGGCGCTTGGATTTCCCCCAAATTTCCTCCGCGGCGCGCAGGACGAGTGGCGAATTTGTCGCCACGTGAAGCGAGAAGCCGAGGGGATGGTATTCACCCTCGTGCATCAGCGCGGTGTGCAGCAGCAGCGGATCCTGAGTGACCACGACCTATGATATCCCCGCCAATGGGGGACGTGTGGACTCATCTCGCTGCCCCGTCTGATGGAATTGTGGCGTTCCTAGCCGGTTCAACGGACCAATCATGATTTTTCGAGGCAAGATTTTATGGCCTTCCTGATATTGAGCAACGTTTCCTTGTGGACCCTGTGGCAACGCAGCCGGGCAACTTCGGGACATGGGCGATGTATCCGGATGAAATTTTTGCAAAAGTTACAGCGTAGGGCAGATGTAACAGTGATCCCTTGAGTTTTGGATTGATGATATCGGGCTGGCTTAACATCATGCACAAAATAAGCCAGCACTTAGGCGACAGGTTTTCAGGAAAGGCCCGTTCTTGTTTTATGGCCTTGCCGTGTTCGAACAGGGCGCGAATCAACTGGAACATCACCTCTCCCACAGTGTGAGCACTAACGTGTCGCCGGCCATGCGGGCGTCGAGCATTTTCTGATTGGGTAGCGGGCTTAATGGCGAGGCGTGTGACTTGAAATACTCGCGAATTACCGCGTCGGCCGGAGTGCAATCGAGTGTGTACGGGCCCCAAACGAAAATTGCATGGCCAGCGGCGGTTGCCAGGGCGGATGCGCTGCTCAGCTCGTGATTGGCGGAGAACGAAACAGGTTTTTCCGGAGTAAAAGTCACGCGGTAGAAATGTTGCAGGCCAAGCTCGGGAACTCGGGAGCTATGGTAGTTATCCTGAACGAATGCGCCGTAAAAGACGGTCCCGTTGTAAGTTAATCGGGCGCTGCCTTCGAAAATGGTCGGTTAGCCATTGCGTGCGTGTTTCTGCCGGAGCCATTTGCGAACGAGCGCAGCCGGCGATGAGCGCGATGTGCATGAGCGAAATGTAAAATCTGCAGGCCATCGGACAGGGATGCTGAATCCGTAGACTCCGGTGAAAACAGATTTATTCTGCTGTGGCGAAACCCAGGCGAGTGCCGCTAGGCTGGTACTTGACTTCGATGCGCGTGGCGATCATTCACTACTGGCTGCTGAACATGCGCGGGGGCGAGAGGGTCCTGGAGGCGCTCCTTCGGCTGCTGCCGGGCGCCGATATTTTTACACTTTTCTACGATCCGGAGAAGGTGAGCGAGACGATTCGTGCGCGGCGGGTAACGGCGTCGTTTCTCAATCCGCTGCGGCGGCACTACCGCACGCTCTTGCCGTTGATGCCCATGGCGCTCGAGAGTTTCGATCTACGCGAGTACGATCTGATCCTTTCGCATGAATCGGGGCCGGCGAAAGGAGTGCTTCCGCCATCGGCGGCGCGGCACATTTGTTACTGCCATACACCCATGCGGTATCTGTGGGACCTGTATCCGGCGTACCGGAACGAATGGACGGCGAGCGCGTGGAAGCGCGCGCTGATGACGCCGCTAACTAATTATCTGCGCGTTTGGGACTACAGCACGGCGGCGCGCGTGGATGAGTTTGTGGCGAGCAGCTCGAATGCGGCGCGTCGCATCCTGAAAACGTACCGGCGGGACGCGCGTGTGATTCATCCGCCGGTGGCGGTGGAGTCGTTCTACTGGAAACAGCCGGAGGATTACTACCTGATTGTTTCGGAGCTGGTGCCGTACAAGCGCGTGGATCTCGCGGTGCGCGCGTTTTCGAAAAATGGGCGGCGGCTACGCGTGGCGGGGGACGGGCCGGAGTATGCGGAGCTGAAGAGGATGGCGAAAGGGAACGTCGAGTTCTGCGGGCGGGTGTCGGAGGAGGAACTGCGCGAGTTGTATGCGCGGGCGCGGGCGTTCGTCATGCCGGGCGAGGAAGATTTCGGCTTGACGCCGGTGGAGGCGCTGGCGAGTGGGAAACCGGTGATCGCGTTGCGGCGCGGCGGGGTGATGGATAGCGTGCCGGCTGTGGATCCGACGGGTGGTGTGTTCTATGATGCGGCCGAAGAAGAGCAGTTGGCCGCGGCGATCGCGAGGTTCGAGCGGATGGAGGCGCTGTTTGAGCCGCGCGAGTTGCAAGCGTACGCGTCACGATTCTCCGAGGAGCGATTTGCGCGTGAGATGCGCGCGGTTATCGAACCAGGGCGAGAGGGCGGATAGGGGATCCGGTGCCGCCACGGATCTTGAGCGGCGCGGCGGCGAAAACGAATTCGTAGACGCGATCGGCGGCGAGCTGCTCCAGGTTTAGGCATTCGATGATGTGGATGCCATTCTCAACGAGCAGGTGCACGTGGACGGGCATGGTGGGAGCGGGAACGAATTCGAAGGCGACGGTGTCGGAGCCGGCGGCGAAGGCACCTCTCGAGCTGATCCAACGGGCGGCGGGCTCGCCGGGGCCAGGGCCGCGGACCTGCGCGATGAAGCGCGCGGCGTCCTCCCAGTAACGCGCCCAGCCGGTGCGCAGTAGGACAATATCGCCGGCGCGGACTTCCACATTCTCGGCGCGCGCCGCGGCGTCGAGGTGCTCGGGTGTGATCATGAAGTCGATGGGGAGAACGTCGGTGTGCTCGAGCGAGGCGATGTCGAGTAAGACTCCGCGGCGGAAGATGGGGGCGAGGGTGTCGACGGAAAGGCGCTCGAGCCCGCCGGTGTAGGACTGCGCGACATCGCCGCCATCGTGCAGCTTGCCGTGGCGCGAGAAGTGACAGAGGGCGTCGATGTGCGTGCCGACGTGGCCGCCGAGCGCCAGCGCTTCGGAGGCGGAGCTACCGCCCGCAGTGGTGACGTACTCACCGTGCTTCTTGACCAGACCGAACAGGTAGGGCGGATGGACGGGGTGATGCGGCATGCCCACGAAATAGGGCTGGGCGAGGTCGTAGATTTTCGCGGATTCGAGGAGAGCGAGAAGATCAGGGGTCACGATTATTGAGCATAGCTAGAAAAAGCAATTCACCGCAGAGACGCAGAGGCGCAGAGAAAAACAAGAAATCTATCTCTCCTTTGCGGCTGCGGCACTGTGCTTGGCGTTGGCGGAGTGGCGTATAGCGGCAATGAGTACGCTGAGAGCACAAATGTCGTGAGCAAGAGTGCTTCTATACCGCTAAAATCGAAGAAGCTTGAAGATCACGATCTCGAAGGAAAACTACCTCAAGACCATCGCGGAGGCGGAATCGGAGGGGGAAACGGTCATCGCGGCCACATTGGCGCGGTGGCTCAAGGTTTCGGCCCCGGCGGTGACGATGGCGATCCGGCGGCTGAAGCGTGACGATCTGATTCGCGTGGCGCGCGAGGGGCAGATCACGTTGACGCGCGCCGGGCGCACGATCGCCAACCGGCTGCTGACCCGCCATCATTTGATCGAGCGCATGCTCACTGAGATTTTCGGGATGGAGTGGTACAAGGTCCACGACGAAGCGGAGCAATTGGAGCACGCGGTGTCGGCTGACTTCGAGAACAAGCTGCGCGAAAGGCTGGGGGACGGTGGGGCTTGTCCGCACGGCAATCGTGTGGGTGTGGATACGCCGGACGACCGGCGGCGGCGCGGCTTGAAACCGCTCGATGAGGGCGAACTCGAAGAACGGTTGGCGGTGGTCAGCGTGTTCGAGCGGGACCGGCGTTTTCTGGAGCACATGGACAAACTCAACGTGCGGCCTGGGACGGCGATGTGCATTACGGCGGCGACCCGCAAAGCTCTGACTGTCGACGTCGACGGGCGATCGGTTCAGATCGAAAGACCGGCTGCGGAGCGCGTCTGGGTGAGGCCGATGACCTCAAGCACCTCGCGCTGATAGCGCTCGACGGTGAATTGTTCTTTCCAGGCAGAGTACGCGTTGGCGGCAACTTTGGGCAGTTGCTCAGGCGCTTGGATGAGGTGCTGGAGCTTTGCCGCGAGCGCTTCAGGGGTGGGTGGCTCGACGAGGAAGCCGGTTTCGCCATCGTGGAGAATCTCGGGGATGCCGCCGGAAACAAAAGCCACGACGGGGACGCGGGCCGCATAGGCTTCGAGGACGACGCGGGGCGCTCCAGGCTCGCGCAAAGATGGGACCACCAGCAGGTCCAGGGCCGCGAGTACTGCGTGGATGTTTTCCTGCCAGCCGGGAAACTCGACCGGCAGGCCTTCGGCCGCGTGGCGTACCTGATCGAAATAGCGTGATGCTTCGGGATTTTCGAAAAGGGGCGCGCCGCAGACGAGGAATTGGGAATCTGGATGCGTCTGCGCGACCAGACGGGCGGCTTGCACGAACTCGAGCTGGCCCTTTTCCGGCGAGACGCGGCCGATGACGCCGATGCGCGGGCCGGCGGAGGCGGGAACCGGCGTGGCTTCCGCCGGGCCTACACCGTTATAAATTACGCGCACGCGGCCAGGCACGATATAGGGCCGAAGAGGCCGTGCAGTGTGCTGGCAGCAGGCGATCACTCTAGCGTTCGCAAATTGCAGCGAGCGTCCGGCCAACGTGGCCGCGGAACGCTGCGCCAAGTAATTGTGAGAGTGGAACAGAAGAGGAAGTCGCGCATGGCGTGCGGCCCAGGCAGCCGCGGGCAGCACGCGAGGACCATTCACGTAGATGAGATCAGCGCGCGTGTCGCGGGCCACGCGGGAAATGCGGCGTGCGAGCAGCGGCGTGGCGACAGCGAAGCGGGTAAAATCGAGCGGCGGCTTGAGGCCGGCGGCTAGCGAAATCTCGGGAAGCGAGCAAAAGGCGGCGCCGTGATCGCGTAGCTTTTCGACGAGGCGCCCGCGACCCGGAGCCGCGCAGGTCACGGTCCATCCGGCTGTCTGCACGGCCGGAATCAAATCGAGCAAACACTGTTGCGCGCCGCCAAGGTCGCCGTACTGATCGACAAAGAGGATGTTCACTGCGCGGGAGCCGGGCTGCTCGCTCGCACTGCCCACGCCAGGACAAGAAAGTACACGGGCAGCACGCGCCAGTAGGTCAGCAAATCCGCCGAGAACATTTGAAAAATCTGACCCGCCCAAAAGCAAAACATCCAGGTTCCGAGGAAGGAAGCAGTCGGGCTGAAGTGGTGCGCGGCGCGCCAGGCGGTGCGCAGAATCACAACATGGAGCCAGATGAGCGCGGCCAGGCCGACGACGCCGGTTTCGATCAGCATGCTGAGATACATGTTGTCGCCTATCACCGTCTGGCCGATGTAGTCCGAATAGGGCAGGGTTTTGTAACCGATGCCGAAGATCGCGTGCCAGGGGTGGTCGGTCAGAAACTGCACCAGCAGGCGCCAGCTTTCGAAACGGCCGGAGAAGATGGCTTCGCCGTAATCAAAGAAGTAGAGGACGGAGCCGGAGAGCCGCATCCAGGCGGTTTCCACCAGTTGCGGTAGAAAGTAAAAGCTGGCGGCCGCTCCGGCGGCAATGGAAACTGCCAGCAGGGGAACGGCTCTTCGCCACGGGATACGCCCGCGATCGATCCAAGCGAGAGCCGCCAAGGCGACCATCAAATTGATGATCGACGAGCGTGAATACGAGAAAAGCAAAGCCGCGGAGAAAAGCACGCCGCCGGCGAACAGAGCCGGACGTGGCACGAAGGTGTCCTTGCGCGGGCGAGTAAAGGCGATAGCGATCATCACCAGAAAGAACGCGCAGAAATTGCCGAGCGTGCTGGCCTCGTAGAAGATTCCCTGGGCTCGGCGGTAGTACATGCCAGTATCGAGCCAGACGAACTGCGGACTGAAACCGGCGGGGGCGGGGAGCTGGTAGTAGAAATCCACGCAAGCGATCGCCGCGGAGATTGCAGCGGCATAGAAGAGCGGCTTTACCAGCGGCGGCGCGCCATCCGATGGCATGTAGGCCGTGAAGAAGAACAGGTAAACGCCGATTCCGAACAACAGAACGCGCGCCACGGTCTGGAAGGCAAGGTCCGCTCCGGAATAGAGGGCGGCAAGACCGGCGCTGGCTAGGAGGATCAAGAACAGACAAATGAAAGCACGCTCCAGCGGCCCGGCGGTAATGCGCCAATCGCGGAGGTAGAGTACGCCGGCGAACACGCCAAGCGCCGCGAACAGCAGCGCCGGGTGCGGACCGGAATCGCCGAGTGGAATGGGAAGCGGCGGCAACAGAATGGCCGCCGCGATGAAGGCGCCGGTCCAGCGATGTGGTTTGGCGAGCGTCCACCATGCCACGGCCGCAAGCGCGAGTGGCGCGGCGAGCACCGCACTTGACGCAGGGGAGGGGGCGGCGGCCACGAGCGCGGCATATGCGCCGATGGCCAACGAAACCAAGATCCAGCGCGGTGGGGAAAGGGTACGCGCGTCAATCATTGACGGACTTAACGCGGGCGAGCGACGCGACCGGCCGTGGCGCCGCGGCGCGTTCCAGGCTGTAGTTGAATTCGAAGGTCACGTAAAGCAGCGACGCCGACAATGCCACCAGGATGGCGGCCAGGAGCATGAGCGGAACATTCGGGCGCGAAGGGCGCTGGGGCACGACTCCGGGGTCGATGACGTTCAGCCGTTCGCCACGGTAGCCGGTGGTTGCCTGCTCCATCTGCAATCGCTTCTCGGCAGCGGTCAAGGATTCCCGTGCCGCTTCCCGCTCGGCTTGCGCGGCATCCACTTTGGCCATGTGATCGGGCGCGGCGCTGGCAGGCTCCTCGGCGATCTGCGCCCAGCTACGCTCGGCGCGCTCCAGTTTCGCGCGTGTTTCGTCCCACTGTCTTTTCGCATCGGCCAGCAGATCGCGTTCGGTACTCATCGTCACCTCACGCGCAAGCTTCACGGTTTGCTCGGCGATGTAGAGCGCGAGCGCCTGAGCCTCGCTCGGGTTGCGCAGGGTAGCCGAAATTTCGAGAACTCTCGTGTTACGCGGGATCGAGACCTTCAGGACCGAGCGTTTCAGTTTATCGATCGGCCCGGAATGCGGCAGTTTGAAGTGGTCGAGGGAATCGAGAAAAAGGCGATCGCCGGAGGCCAGCAGTTCATACGACTTCAGCGACTCCAAATAGACCGGGCTAACGGCCACAGCGACGCGCGGATCTGTGCCGGCCGGTGGCTCAATCATGATGCGGGCGGTGGCGGTGTATTCAGATGGCGTGAGAAGGGCGGCGAGAAATGCAAGGCCCGCGGCGGCGGCGCAAGCTACCGAGATCAGGCGCCAGCGCGTGCGCAAATGATCGAAGTAGCGAAACGGCTCGAACGATTCCGGCATGGCACCCGCTTGTGGGATAGTGTAGCCGATATGGCGTTATGTCTATGGGCCATCGTAACGTTACTCCCGTTAATTCTGGCGCCGTACGTGCTTCTCTACTACGATGTTACACCCAAGATTGCCGTGATACTGGCGGGAGCGGCAGTGGCGGCGCTGCTGGCGTCGCGTGAGGCGCCGGTGCGATCGCCCATGCTGCGGGTATTCGGATTTGTTTTAGTGGCGCAAAGCGTGTGGCTGGCAATTGCAACAGCGGTTTCGAAGGACCGGGGGATCTCGTTAGGTGGGAGCGCGTGGCGGCGATACGGACTCATCACGCAGTCCGCCGTGCTGCTCCTGGCTTGGATTGTTGCGAGACACACCGCCGGCCGGCCCGAGCGCGTGCTGCATCTATTGCGCGCGATTGCAGTGGCGGGCTTTCCGATAGCGATTTACGGCATTCTGCAATATCTCGGCTGGGACCCCGTGATTGACCCGAGCGCTTACCATGCCGGCGAAGGTCCGCTCGCTATCGTGCGGCCACCCAGCACGCTCGGGCATGCCAGCTATCTGGCGACCTACCTTCTTTCCGTGATTTTTGCGGGGGTGGCCCTGGTTCTGGTGGAGGAATCGCCGGTGTGGAGGATTCTCGGCGCGGCAGCGGGCGCCGTGGGGACGGCGGCGCTCATTCTAACGGGCACGCGCGCGGCGATCCTGGCATTGCTATGCGGGGCGATACTGCTAAGCGCCTGGTTGCGGCCTAAAATTGGGGCGCGCGAAATCGTCGCAGTTCTAGCCGCGGTCGCGTTGCTGGCCGGCTTCTATTTTTCTCCAGCTGGCCAGTTACTGCGCAGCCGCACGCGGTGGTCGATAGAGGATCCGGCAGGCGGAGGACGTCCGCTGCTATGGCGCGATTCGGTCCGCATGGCGGCGACACGCTGGCTAGTGGGATTCGGGCCGGAGACCTTTTCCATCTGGTTCCCGCGATTCCAATCAGCGGAACTGGCGCGTGCGTATCCGACGTTCTATCAGGAATCGCCACACAATATCTTCCTCGATGCGCTAGTGGACGAGGGTTTACCGGGCGCCGGAATATTTATCGCCGTCACGGCGGTGGGTTTTTACGCTGCATGGAAAGCGCGTGATAACAAGGTGACGAAGGTTCTGGGGGCCACGCTCGCAGCTTTGGTAGTGAGCCAGCAATTCACCGTATTCACGGCGACGACGGCGGTGTTTTTCTACATCACGGTCGCGTTGTTGGTGGCACAAACTTCAAAGGCGGAATATCTTCCGCTTGAGCGGCATCGAGCCGGGAGGATGATTGGCGCCGGCCTGGTGGCGCTCGTGTATCTTACGTTCTCGGGGGCGCTGGTTTACGTGGATGCGGGACTGTCACGCGTGAACACTCTGGCTTATTTCGGCAGAATACGCGATGCCGTCGCCCGTTACCAGCAAGTAGAGCGCTGGCGCCCCCCCGGCATGCGGACGGACTTATGGTATTCCCGTGCCATCGCGCGCGCCGCGCGCAAGTCGCCAAATCCAGCGGATGCGAGTCTGGCGCGGCAGCAAGGCCTGGAAGCCGCGAAGCGCGCTGCCGAGAACGCGGAGGAGCGCGAGAACGCCTGGCTCAACCTGGCGGTGTTTTACGGACGTCAAAACGATTACCCGCACACCGAACAAAGCCTGCGCGCGGCCATTGAGTGCGCTCCCAACAGCTACAAACCGCACTGGCTATTGGCGGAGGTGCTCTGGACGGGCAGGCGGTTGAGTGAAGCCAGCGTTGAGGCGGAGAAAGCGGCTGATTTGAACGGCGGCAAGGATCCGGAAGTCACCCGCACTTTGACACAGATTCGCGCAGCGCTTAAGAATTCCCAGTTGTGAGGTTGTGGCCCTTCTTGGCCGGCATCGCCATTTGCGCCGGGCAACGGCACAAGCAATACTGTAGTCAGCGCGTTACTTCACACATGCCGTACAGGTGGGCTATCTGCGTTTTGCTCGGTTGCCTGGTGTTGCGGGCCGGCGCGGAGATCATTCGTTTCGATACCACTAAGCCGGGCTCGGTGCCCGCGGGCTGGACTGTGGTGACCCCACATAATGGCGGCGCACCAAAATGGGAGGTCCGGCAGGACGCCAGCGCTCCCAGCAAACCCAACGTACTGGCTCAGGTCTCCGCCGACGGAACGGGCGGCCGCTTCCCGATGGCGATTTTCAACAAGGCGGACTACCGCGACGGCGAGCTGAGTGTGAAGTTCAAAACAGTAGCGGGGCGGGCGGATCAGGTGGCGGGCATCGTGTGGCGCTACCGCGACCCGGACAATTACTACCTGGTACGTGCTAACGCTCTTGAGAACAATATCGTGATGTACCGGGTGCAGGACGGGCATTGGGTTCAATTGTCGCCACGGGGAAAGCCGCGCGAGACCTACGGCGTGCGCCACCGGATTCCGGCCCACACCTGGAGCATCTTGAAGGTCAGTTTCCGGAAATCACGCTTCGAAGTTTATTTCGATCATCGTAAAGTCTTCGAGGCGGAGGATTCCGCTTTCGCGCAGCCGGGCAAAGTGGGGCTTTGGACCAAGGCCGACAGCGTCACGTATTTTGACGATTTCCAGTTTTCGGGAAAGTAAGCCTGGCAGGTTCTCAGTAGACGCTCTTCGTTCCCCCGACGGTTGACAAATCAGGCGTGTCGTTTTGAAATCACTGGATCGGCTGATGGCTCGGGCGCATCCAAATGGGATAGGCGCTTCACCGGCAAGGGGGGAAGAGAATGCAAAACGATCAGAAACGAGATTTGGGCATCGCCGTTCTGCGCGTAGCGGCCGGCATTGTGTTTCTGGCGCACGGGGGCCAGAAAATTTTCGTGTTCGGCCTGAGCGGCGTGGGCGGGGCATTTGCGCACATGGGATTTCCGATGCCGGCCATTCTCGGGCCATTTGTGGCTATTCTGGAGTTCGCCGGCGGGCTCGCGCTGGTTGCGGGCCTGCTTACGCGGTGGGTATCGATTCTGTTTGCCATCGAGATGGCGGTGGCCGTGCTGAAGGTGCATCTCGCGGCCGGGTTCTTCCTGCCGAGTGGTTTCGAGTTCGCGTTCACAATGTTTGCGGCGAGCGTCGCGCTGGCACTGGCCGGCCCTGGAGCGGCAGCGCTCGATCATCTAATCTTCAAAGGCGGCGCTTAGCGGATGGCTCAGGTTCTCGAATTCCTGCTGCGGCACGGCTATTGGGTGGTGTTCGCATTCGTGCTGGCCGAGCAGATCGGACTGCCGCTGCCGTCCACGCCTGTTTTGCTGGCAATGGGTGCGCTGGCGGGACTGGGGAAGATCTCGTTCTGGCAAGCGTTCGCGATAGGAATAGCGGCTTCGCTGATCGGCGACTGCTTGTGGTACTGGATGGGCCGGAAGCGCGGCTACTCGGTACTTAATCTGTTGTGCCGCGTGGCGCTCGAACCGGATTCCTGTGTACGGCGCACGGAGAACGTGTTCTCGCGTTTCGGGGCGGGCGCGCTGGTGTTCGCCAAGTTCGTCCCGGGCTTGAGCACTGCGGCGCCGCCGCTCGCGGGCCTGTTCCGCATGCCGCTTTGGCGATTTCTGCTGAGCGATGGCGCCGGGGCGGCCCTCTGGGTAGGGGCATTCAGCCTGCTCGGATACCTGCTTCGCGAACAGCTCGAGGTGGCAGCGGAGTACGCCCTGGGCTTTGGCCGGTGGCTGGGGATCGGTGTTGTCGGCTTGTTTGCCGCTTACATTGTTTGGCACATCTGGCAGCGCCAGCGGTTTCTGCGTAAGTTGCGCATCGCGCGCATCTCGCCGGAGGAGTTGCTGCGAAAGCTCAACGCCGGTGAAAAGGTCATGATTGTGGATCTGCGCAATCCGCTGGACGTGCAAACTTCGGGCTCGAAACTGCCCGGCGCACTGCTCATGGCTCCCGGTGAATTGGAGGACCGGCATGCGGAGATCCCGCGCGATCGCGACATCATCCTTTACTGCACTTGACCAAACGAAGCCTCGAGCGCCCGTGCGGCGCTCCGATTAAACCGCCGTGGGATAAGGCGCGTGCGCCCACTCGCGGGCGGATTCACGGAGTGGCTCGAGCACGGGCATCCGGTTGAGAAAGTGGGGGAAGTGGTGGTTGCGGGCGGGTAGTGGGCGAAACGCAACCCCCGGCCGGTGATAGAGTGTAGCGATGATTAACCGGCGCCAGGCAATGCAGGCGTTTGCCGCAGCCGTTCCTGTGGGCCTAGCGGTTCCAGGATCTGCACAAGAACAACTGAAGCGGGTTCAGCTTACATCGCAAGATCTGCCCAAAATGGATGGCGACAATCTGCTTGTGACCATCCAGCAATTGGAATATGCGCCAGGCGGAGCGAGTGACGCGCACCGCCATAACGGATGCACATTCGTCTACGTTCTCGAGGGCGCACTCGTGGCGCGGATCGACGACGGGCCAGAGAAGACCTACCGGGCGGGCGAGATGTTTTATGAGCCTCCGTTACATCTGCATGCTGTTTCCAAGAACGCCAGCCAGACGGAATCTGCGAAATTCCTCGTTTTTCGCGTGATTGAGAAGGGCAAGCCCGGTACGGTCCCGGCGCAGTGACTGCGCCCGGGGCCTCCGTTCGTCCCACGCGCACGCGGCACGTTGTGCTTGCGCTCACCGTCGCGGCCTACATGATCACCTACATGGACCGCGTGAATATCGCGTCCACGGTGCCGCTCATTCAGAAAGAGCTGGGACTTTCCATGGTCACGATGGGCTGGATTCTCAGCTCGTTTCGTTGGGGGTATGCCCTGTTTCAGATTCCTGGCGGGTGGCTGGGTGACCGCATCGGGCCGCGGCGCGCGCTGGCCTTGATTGTGACCTGGTGGTCGCTGTTTACCTCGGCGACGGCGCTGGCGTGGAGCGCGGCTTCCATGGCGGCATTCCGATTCCTGTTCGGCATGGGGGAAGCGGGAGCGTTTCCGATCGCGACGCGCTCGCTATCGCGATGGATGCTGCCGGCGGAAAGAGGATTCGCTCAAGGAGTGACGCACGCGGGATCCCGGTTGGGCGCGGCGCTGACCCCTATCCTGGTGGTGAGGCTCATGCTCCACTACGGCTGGCGGGTGCCTTTCTACGTGTTCGGCGCTGCCGGACTGGTGTGGGCCGCGATCTGGTTTTGGTACTACCGCGACACACCGGCGGAGCACGCTTCGGTGAACACGGCGGAGCGGAGCCTGATCGAAACCTCGCTGGGTGGCGCGCGATCGGCCCGGACGCATTCGGTGCCGTGGCCGCAAATTCTAGGGAGCTCGACGCTGTGGACTCTCTCGGCGATGTACTTCTGCTATGCCTACTGCATCTCGGTCTATCTCGACTGGTTTCCAAAATATCTCAACCAGCATCGCGGCTTCGATCTCCAGCAGATGGGTTTCTACGCGAGCCTGCCGCTGCTCGCGGGCACCGGGGGCGACCTGCTCGGCGGCTGGCTGTCAGACCGCTGGGCGAAGGGCTCGGGAGGCCTGAAGAAGGCGCGCCGTGGCGTGGCAGTCGCCGGATTCCTAATAGCCGCGGGCGCCATTCTGCCGGCCACGTTTACGGGCAATCCGGTGGCCTCTGTCTGGTACACATGCGTTGCCGTTTTCGGGCTGGAGATCACGGTGGGCTGTTCCTGGGCGCTTCCGCTCGATATCGGCGGCGACTACGCCGGGTCGGTCTCGTCCGTCATGAACACCTGCGGTAACATAGGAGGCGCGATCTCGCCGGCGCTGCTGGCCTATCTGGTGCGGTCGTACGGTTGGAATGTGCCGTTCGTGGTGGCATCGGGGCTTTGCGTCGCGGCGGCGCTGCTATTTAGCGGTATCGATGCCACGCGTAAGATCTTTGCGGATTGAATCATGAGAATCGACCCCAATAAGTGCGTTGCCTGCGGAAACTGCACCTACGTTTGTCCGATGGGTGCGATCTATATTGACCCGGAGATCAAGCGCGCGACAGTGGACCGCAACGAGTGTGTGGAGTGCTATGCCTGCTTCAACGGATTGAGCCAGGAGCATCTGAACCCCACTCTGGTGCGCACGCTGCGCAAGCTGTTTCAGCTTGTGCGGCTACGCTTCGATCCCGAGCCGGATGTCTGCCCCACCGCCGCTTTCGCGCCCGAGGACTTGCAATGGCCCCGCGTGGTACGGCGCGCATTTTCCGATCCGCGCGTGCCGCATGAATCGACGGGAGTGCAGGGCCGCGGTACCGAAGAGGTCAAAACCAACGACGTGACCGGCCGCGTCAAAGAAGGGGAAGTGGGATTCACGATCGAATTCGGCCGGCCCGGCGTGGGCGTGTGGTTCCACGAGATCCAGAAAATGACTTGGGCGCTCGCGAGGGCGGGCGTGGCATTCGAGAAGAAGAATCCGATTACGTCGCTGATGACGGATGTCGCTTCCGGCACGCTGCGCGAGGATATTCTGGGCGAGAAGATTCTTTCGGCGATTGTCGAGATCAAAGTGCCTGTGGAGCGTACCGAGGAGATCATCCGGCTGGTGCGCGAGGTGGAAAAGCAAATTGACACGGTAGTCGCGCTAGGGATTGGTGCGCGCTGTGACGGCAACGGCGAAGAGAACGTTGTGGCGCCGATCCTGGAACGGTTGGGATATACATTGGAGCGGGCTAAGACCAACGCCGGGCTGGGCAGAATTACCAACGCAATTGAGGCGTCTAAACCGGAGCCGGCGGGGGCATTGCGATGACCAACACTCTCCATCGTTACGGCGACGCGGCCAGCTTCTACGACGATTACATCGTTTTTGCAATTCCCAGCCGTGGCAACAACGACCAGGGCAGCGTTCCGAAGCTGAAGAAGTTTCTCGAGATGGCACTGCCGTTCAAACCGGTCAATCTGGGTGATGCCATCCACGGCGGTGCGCTGCGGCCTTCGCGCCACATGCAGCCTACGGCGCATTGGAAGCGCGACATGACGCCGGATTTCCAGGCGGTGATCGACGGCGTTGACACGCCAACGACTGTCGCGGCCGTTTTCGATGATCGCGTCTCCGCCGAGGATTTTGTCAAAACCGTGCGCGCGGCCGACCTTGGGCTGTGCATCAACATCTCGACGTCGATCGACGGTGCCGAGCAGTGCTGCCACGCCGCCGGAATTCCGCGGCACAGCGTCGGCTACTCCCTCGGTTTCGAAGGCAAGACCGAGAAACTGCCTAACAGCCAGGTGCTCACGCTGACCACGATGTGCGGCCACGGCATGATCTCGACCAGCCTGGCGAAGAAAATGATCGATTGGGTGAAGGAAGGGCGGCGCACTCCCGAGCAGGCCGTCACCTACATGGCGCGCTTCTGTTCCTGCGGCGTTTACAATCCTTCGCGAGCCAAGCGCATTCTCGAAGACGCCCGAACCAAGATCAAGTAGGACAGGCATTCCTGCCTGTCCGTTGTCACTACCTGAGTCGCCGTTTCACCGTTTCAAATCGAAACTCGTGCACCCGCATGTTAATGCGCCGGCCGCGAAACGTAACGCCTTCATTTTCGAGGCGCAGCCGCTGTTCCATTCCCGGATGTCCCCGGAGCTTGATTTCGCCGCCGGCGCCGACTACGCGATGCCACGGGATCGAGCCGTGCGCGGCCCGGAGAGCCCACGCGACCTGCCGGGCATTCTTGGGGAACCCAGCGGCCCTAGCTACCTGGCCGTAGGTCGCGACCTTGCCTCGTGGAATTTTCCAGACTGGCGCGAGCAGATCGCGGAGTGTAAGGGGCTGGCGAGTCACACCGCCGGCGCCGCTTCCCGAACTTCGTGCTCGACCGTCGCGAACTTCTCGAAATTGCGGTTAAAACGGGCGCTCAGGTCGGTGGCCGCACGATCGTAGGCGGCCTTGTCGTCCCACAGGCCGCGCGCATCGAGCATTTCGCCTGGGACGTTGGGGCAGCTCTGTGGCACGAGCACACGAAACACCGGATGTGGAGTGACGGGCACGTCATCCAGCTCGTCTGACAGGGCGGCATTCACCATGGCCCGCGTGTAGGCGAGTTTCATGCGCTTCCCCACACCGTAAGGTCCGCCCACCCAGCCGGTATTCACCAGCCAGCAGGAAGCCGCATGCTGGCGCATTTTGTCGCCCAGCATGTTGGCGTAGATGGAAGGAGCCCTCGGCAGAAAGGGTGCGCCGAAACACGCGCTGAACGTGGCTTCCGGTTCTTTGCCCAGCCCGCGCTCGGTGCCCGCAACCTTGGCCGTATAGCCGCTGAGGAAGTGATACATGGCCTGTTCGGGCGTGAGCCGCGAAATGGGCGGCAGCACGCCGAAAGCATCGGCCGTCAGGAAAAAAATGTGGTCGGGATGTCCGCCTACGCTGGGCAGCACCGCATTCTCGATGAACTCCAGCGGGTAAGCGGCGCGCGTGTTTTCGGTGATTTCATCGGAGTTGAAATCCAGATCGCGCGTTTGCGACTCCATATTGACGTTTTCGAGAACCGTGCCGAAACGGATGGCGTTCCAGATCTGTGGTTCCTGCTCGCGCGAGAGACGGATGCATTTCGCGTAACAACCGCCCTCGAAGTTGAACACGCCGCGATGGCTCCAGCCGTGCTCGTCATCGCCGATGAGGAGACGGTTGGGATCCGCGGACAGCGTTGTCTTGCCCGTACCGGAAAGCCCGAAGAACAGAGCGACGTTTCCATCACGGCTCATATTTGCCGAACAGTGCATGGGCAGCACGCCTTCTTCCGGCAGCAGGTGATTGAGAATCGTGAATACGGATTTTTTCAGCTCACCGGCATAGCTGGTGCCGGCGATCAGCACGATGCGGCGCGTGAAATTCAGAATGATGCAGGTCTCGGAGTGGGTACCGTCGGACTCCGGGTCGGCCTGGAAGCCGGGTACGAAAAGTATCGTGAAATCGGCGGCGGCGCGGCCGGCCTCCGATCGCGGCGGGCGAATCAGCAGCTGCCTGGCGAACAGCGCGTGCCAAGCCAACTGAGTGATCACACGGACGGTGAGTGCGTAGCCGGCGTCGGCGCCCGCCAGGCAGTTCTGAACGAAGAGCTCATTCCCTTGGAGGAATGCGACTACTTTGGAGTAGATATGGTCGAAATGGTGGGGCGAAATAGGCTGGTTCACCGGTCCCCAGTTCACCGTATGCTCGGTGAACTCATCGCGAACGATGAATTTGTCCTTCGGAGAGCGCCCGGTGAACTGGCCGGTGTGTACCACCAGGGCTCCATCGTTTGCCAGCAAGCCTTCGCGGCGCTGGATAGCGTGTTCGATGAGAGGCTCGGACCCGAGGTCGCGAAACGAGCGGCTGACATTGTGGATGCCCAGCTGCGCGAATTCCCCGTTGACGGCCCGGCCCCGAACGTGTTCGGTATCATTAGCCGGCATTTGCTTCTATCGTAATATGGAAGCATGGTGGCAAGAGCGCGCTTGAGCGCGCTGGGGGCAATGTTTTGCCTGCTGGCATTCAGTCAAGTCATCGAGTTCGACAACCGCGGGCTGCATTATCAAACGCTCACGCGGCGCGGTGTGACCGTAATGTTTGCCCACATGCCCACCCATTTGCGTGAGTTCAGCATCCTGCAGGTCGCTGTTTCGAACGGGTCGCAGGCGCCGTACACCATCCGGCCGGAGGATTTTCGATTTGTGCGGCCGGACGGTACCACGATTCACGCGGCGTCAGCCGATCAGGTGGTGAACATGCTGCTCGAAAAAGGATCGCGCAACGACGTGGTCCGGCTGGTGACAGCTTATGAGTCGGGACTGTACGGTATCCAACGTATGGTCTCAACGAATGGATATGAATTACGCCGGCAGGCGGCTTTGGCCGAGGTGCAATCCACCAAGCTGAAGGCGGCCGCGGCTGCATCGGCGATCGCGCTGGTGCAAACCAGGCTGCCCGGAGGGGAATCTACCGATGGGGCCGTATTCTTCTCGCATGAGGGCAAGCCGCTGACCGGTGGGCATGTGATTGTCCAGACTAATACCGACACATTCGAGTTCAAAGACGAGTAGCTGACTCGTCGAGTGAGTCAACTCGACGCATATCTTGATCGACTGGTAGTACCCGGACATTCAAACTCAAGGCATTTAACATTGACGTCCGCGACAACTTCCGAGTTACCGTTTCAGGTCACCGTAGGCGGCTGGCCAGCGCAGGATTCCTTTGTCGTCCTGGTTAAGTAGTAGATTTACAGCGAGAACCGCGCGCGGTCAGCGCTGACCGCCGCACCGACGATGGCGATCTCATCGCTTGTGGGGACGATTTCGAACAGGCTGCCTTGTAGCGGGCTCATGCGCACCATGTCTTGGAGGTCGATGTTCAGGCGCTCGACATCGACGAAGCGCGCATTGGGCCCGGTGAGATAGAACTTGCCTGGCCCATCGAGATGAATGCTGGTGGCGGTGCCGGCCGCCAGCGCGCGATGCCAGAGCCGCACGAACGCCGCGCAGCGCGCATCTCCGGATTTGGCTTCGGCGAATACTTCATCGGGCTCCATATCCAGGAAGCGTCGGCGCATGGCGGCATGGCCCATGATCCCTTCCAGGTGGCCGACACCTCCGCAACCGCAAAACTTGTCCTTGGGGTCGAGTGTAACGACCATGTGGCCGCCTTCCCAGACGCCTTCCGCCTGCGGATAGCGGCCGTAGCCGATGCCATCGCCCAGGGTCCATACGCGAACCAGGCTTTCCAGCTTTCCGCGCGTAGCCGCGATGCCCGCGGCCATGGCGTCGGCATCGTTCAACACCAGTACGCGCTGGAACGACGTGCCGAGAGCGCCTTGCAGATAATAACCCTTGGTCTGTTGCAGGTTGGGCGATTCTTCGATGCGCCCGTCGCGGATGATCCCGGCGAAGCCGATACCCACGGCCTCAACCGGGGCGCCGCCGGTGACGAGTTCGATTTGACGCCGGACCAGTTCGCCGATTTCGTCGGCAGGGACGCCGTATAGTCCTTCGGAATCGGAACCTGGCTCGGGATAAATACGCACCGGTCCCACGACGTGGCTGCCTTCCACGAGGCCCGCCACAATCCGTTCCGACGCCATTACGCCGACGATTTTCGCCATCGCAGCTCTCCTCGGCTAAAGACGCGCCAGCTTGTTCAGGCCGTTGAACGCCGCGGCTTTGTACGCTTCGGCCAGCGTGGGGTAATTGAATACGGTGTCCACGAAATACTCTACCGTTCCCTTGAGAATCAGCACAGCCTGCCCGATGTGCAGCAATTCGGAGGCGCCTTCGCCGATGACGTGTACCCCCAGCAATTCCTTGGTCTCGCGGTGAAAGATGATCTTGAGACGGCCGGTGGTGTCGCCGCGAATCTGGCCGCGCGCGATCTCGCGATAGTACGCCACGCCCACTTCATATGGGACGTCCTCGTCGGTCAACTGCTCCTCGGTTTTTCCAATGAAAGAAATCTCGGGGATGGTGTAAATGCCGTAGGGGTAGTAGGCCGGATTGGAGTGCATCACGTGCCCGAAAGCATGGGCGGCGGCTAGGCGTCCCTGTTCCATCGATACCGATGCCAGGCTGGGGAAGCCGATCACGTCTCCCGCGGCGTAGATGTGCGGCTGGCTGGTGCGGTACTCGGCGTCAACCGTAATGCGCCCGCGCGCGTCGGCGCTAATTCCAGCCGCTTGCAGGTTCAGCTCATCCACATTTCCCTGGCGCCCTACTGCATACAACAACGCATCGCCCGAGATCTTTTTCTTGCTGTGCAGATTGGCAACAACGCCGCCATTGGGGGCTTCCTCGACGCTCTCTACCTCTTCGCCCAGGCGCATGGTGACCCGATGATCGCGCAGATGATACGAGAGCGCCTCGACAATTTCGGAGTCCGCGAATTCGAGCAGCCGCGGGCGCTTCTCCACCAGAATCACGCGCACGCCGAGAATGGCGAACATGCAGGTGTACTCGACGCCGATGACGCCGCCGCCGACCACGATCAGGGTTTTCGGCACATCCGACATCTGCAGGATCTGGTCGCTGTTGACGATGGTCTTGCCGTTCAGCGGCACGTTAGGGGATACGGCCGGCTTGGTGCCCGTGGCAATGATGATGTTGTTGGCCTCGAGTTCCGTCAGCCCAAGTGAGTTGGTCACGCGCAAATGCTTGGAATCCACGAAGCTCGCGACGCCGGTGAGCACCTCCACACCGTTGCGGGAAAGCTGCGCCTGCGTCACATCGACCTCGGTCTTGATGACGTGCTGCACGCGGAACAGGAGATCCGACATGCAGATCTTCTCTTTCACGCGGTAATTGATGCCGTAGATGTTCTGGTAGTAGAAGCCGGAGAGGTGCAGCACGGCTTCGCGCATGGTCTTGCTGGGGATGGTGCCGGTGTTGATGCAGGCGCCGCCCAGCACTTCGCGGCTTTCCACCAGGGCCACGCGCTTACCGGATTTGGCTCCCTGAATGGCGGCGCGCTGCCCGGCCGGCCCGGAACCGATGACAATCAGATCGAAGATCAACATCTAGGTCTTGGGTGGCTCACCTCAAGAGTTCATTAAACCATGCTCGCGTATGATTTAGGTTGCGATACGATTACGTGGGGAAGAAGCGCCGGGCACGCTTGGATTTGGGATTTAGGATTTGGGATTTGGCTGGACGGACGCCCGTTGGGCAGCCCATTCGAAGCCTCATTCCTGTAGCGCGGGCTAACGCGGGGTTGGCGGGAGACCCGCGCCTTTTCGACACGTGGCGAAACCAACTGCCGCAGGTACCCGCAAACTGCGCGTGTCCCTGCGCTACATGGTCGATCGGCGTTCGCGCTGTCGATTAAGGCGGAATCACGTGCCTGACGGAACCAGTACCGCGCCAGGTCCGCTTATGCGGAGCACAGTTCCGAGTGCCTGAACTTTCGATTTGACGGCGAGAAAGATATGCTCAAAAAGAGAGAGATCTGCTTACGGCTTGCCCCGCTCTGAATCGAGGGCCCGTAGAGCATTCGCAGCCCCGAGAGGAGATCAACAGGGATGGCACGCATTCAAGGAGTGGAGCCTCAACAGGCCAACTGGTTCGTTCGTTTTGTTTATTGGATGGTGCGGCGAAAGCTCGGGCATGTTGTCCTTCCGATCAAAATCACGGCGCATCATGCCCGGCTGCTTCGGTCATTGGCTGAGATGGAAACAGGGCAGGCGGCAGCCAGGACCGTCGATGCCGGTCTGAAATCGCTGGCATCAGTGAAGACGGCGATGCTCATCGGGTGCCCGTTCTGAATCGATATCGGTTCTGCCGTGAGCAGAAAACAAGGCGTCACGGAGGAAAAGCTGATGGCGCTGGCCGATTTTGAAAAGAGCACCGCGCTCAGCGAAGAGGAGAAGCTGGTGCTACGTTACGCGGCCGCGATGTCTGCGACTCCGGTCAACGTCTCTGACGAACTGTTTGCGCAACTTAGACAACGCTTCACGGAAAAGCAGCTTGTCGAGCTGACCTCGTCCATCGCGTGGGAGAACTATCGCGCCCGTTTTGACCACGCGTTCGGCATTGAAGCCGAGGGCTTCTCTCAAGGCGCGTTCTGCCCGTTACCGGACCGCAAGCAGTCCTAGCCGCATCGCTAGTCGGCTCGCCACGCCTGGATGGTGTGGACCACACTACTCAGGGCATGCAGGATTTCGCCACATTGATCGGCGACATACCCACCTCCTGATGTGCCTCTTGGATACGTAATCTCAGGTCAGTCCGGCTTGATCCACTACACGGAAGGCAGAGTTTTCCTGAACGACCAGTTGATCGAGCCCAAGTTTGGCGAATTCCCCCAACTCAAAAATGCTGACACCGTCGGCCTTCTCATGGAAGCCGCGACTGGGCTCCCCACAAGGCGATTTGGCCCGACCGGGAATTGAACTACTCGTGGGGCGGCCAGTAATCCCGCACCGAGATCAATTTGCATCTCGCCATCAAATAAGGGGGCATGCTCTGCCGGCTGTCGGCGCCGATCAGAAGCAGCCCCCGAAATGATTGAAGCTGGTCAAATAGGTTGGCGTACCTGTCGTGTGAATCCTTCACATCAGTTCTCGAACCGAATAGAGCATCCGCTTCATCGAAAAACAGGATGCCGTGGGGATCGCTCCCGGGATTCAAGGCATCCAGATTCCACTCAGCGCTAAGGTTCGCTCCGTAGCCGAGCTGTCTGGCGATCGCCTGCGCCAGTTGGAGCCTGTGTACGCGCTCGCCTTCCAGTACGACCACGCTTCCGGGCGGCTGGCGGCGCAGTTCGCCAGCGAGTTCTGCTACGCCGCCTTTGTCAAGGCTTCTGGATTGGGCGGAAAAGCGATCGAGGTTCATTTATGAGTGATTATGCCAGTTCCCACAACTCGATCGGATTGCCTTCGGGGTCGTACAAACGAGCGAATCTGCCGTTCGGGTAGATCTGCGGGTCAACCTCAACGGAGATGCCGGCGGCGCGCAGTTGCGCCACCATCACATCCAGGTTGCGGACGCGAAAATTGACCATCCAGACTTTGGCGGAATCACCAAAATACGTAGTGTCCTCGGGAAACGGCGCGAACACAGTCGGCCCGGCCTCCTGGCGCCACGGCTCATCTCCATAGTTGGACGGGACAACGGTAACGCCCAGATGCTCCTGATACCAGCGGGCGAGAGCAGCGGCATCGTGGGCGCGAAAAAAGAGACCTCCGATGCCGGTTATTTTTTCCATCAGCCCACCGGTTTCTGCGAAGGGTTGGCGGGCTGCTGGGCATCCGGGCGCAGTTCCCGGCACAGCCAGGCGCGAACCAGAGTCAAATCCCGATCCACGGTGACTTTGGAGAGCGACAGGACTTCGGCGGTTTCCTCCGCCGTGCAACCCAAGTAAACGCGCATTTCGAGCACTTTTGCTTTCCTGGCGTCGAGTGCCTCCAGTTTGGACAACGCACGGTCCAGGTCGATAATGTCATCGTCCCGGGTGCCTAGCCATGGGATGTCCTCGGTCAGAGGAAGCTGGAGATCGAGCTTCCGCTTGTCGCGCAGCCGGCTCTTGGCGTAATCGGTCAGAATCCAGCGCATCGCGCGGGCGCAGAACGCATAGAAGTGCTCGCGATTGTTCCAGGCCGCCTGGTTACCCTTGGCTAGCCGCACACACAATTCGCCAACCAGCGCCGTCGGTTGCAGAGTGTGGTCAGGCCGCTCGCGGCGCATGCACATGCCGGCCAGCGCGCGCAGCCGGCTGTAGGCCAGGGGTAACAGCTCCCGAAAGGCCTCATCGCGCCCGTCACCCCACTGGTGCAGCAACTGGGTAATTTCGCCCTCAGAGCCGGTCGGTTGTTGCTCCATGCCTCGGCCACTGCCAGCTTATCACCTGCCCCAGGCGGCCGCTCACGATTTGAATGAGTCATTATCCTCGGCGCCGTCGCTATCCATACTAGAGGAGGATTTTATGATTCAAAAATTCGCGCCGGCTGTGCTGCTTGGCCTTTTATCCCTGACGCCGCTCTGCGCGCAGGACAATGGTTATGACTTCCATGGTTCCGTCCGGGTGACTGTTGCGCCGGTCTATCCTGATATTAACTTCTACGGCGCCATGCACATGCGCGATCTGCAATATCCCGTGGCGAACCCGCAGTACAAAGCCTGGTGGCAAATCACCCTGGTGCCGGAGGATCCTGCCGCTACGGTGCAGCTGGCCAAACTGTCCGCCCAGATCACGACCGGGCATGTGACGGCTATGGGAACGCCCGCCGGCCACATGATTCTGCAATTCGGCAGCTCACTAGGGGATTGGAAAGTGGACATTACGCCGATGGATGTCACACTCCGCCAGCACATCGCAGCGGTTGCGAGCGATACCAGCCTAAACGGGGATGCCGGGGTTCAGACCGTGACCTACATGGTTGGCAGCGATTCTATCACCGTCACCGCCGTGCAGATGGCCAACGCCGACGGCCAACAGTTCTTCTGGCAGCAGCGGCCGCAGTAGGCCGCGGTGGCCGCCTGAAACGCGGCGCTCATGCGACAATGCATCGACGGACGGCTAAGGACGCGTCCGCCGGGATTGAGTTACAAACGCATGACGATGAATCCGCGCAGCTTGACTTGGCTGTTCGCGTTCGGCCTGGCTGCCGCTGAGATCTCGCGCCCGGAGGTTCCGGAAAACCTGAAGGCGCCTGACACAGAGGTCGTCCTGCTCAAAGCGTTGGGAAAAGGAAAGCAGATTTACGCTTGCAAGCCGAAAGCGGACAACCAAACCCAGTTCGAGTGGGCGTTAGCGAGACCCCAGGCCGATCTACTGAATGGACAAGGCGCAAAAATCGGCAAGCATTACGAGGGTCCGGCGTGGGAAGCAACGGACGGCAGCAAGGTAACCGGGCAGGTGCAGCAGCGTGCCAACGCCGCGCAGCCCGACGCCGTTCCGTGGCTGCTGCTGAAGGCCAAGACTAACGAGGGCACAGGCACGTTCGGACGTGTGACATATATCCAGCGGGTGAACACGGCGGGCGGCGCGGCTCCGGCAGGGGGCTGCGACCAGCGGCATGCCGGTGCCGAAGCTTCGGTTGACTATCAGGCTGACTACTACTTCTATGGGCCGCGGCCCTGAACCGAACCGTGAGGTTCGATCACTCCAGGCTTCCACGTAGCTATTCCGTTGCCACCGGCCCCTCACTGCGCGAAAGCTCCATCAACAGCTTTTCGCGGCGCTGATTTGCGGCGCCTACGGCGGATTCCATCGAGATCCAATAGACCACCACGCCGAGAATCGCGGCGAAGCCCAGGATCAGCGCGAAAATGAGCTGGCTGTCGAAGACTACGCGCGCCCAGAATGCAAGGGTCACGGGCAGAAGAGCGATCGGGTAGAAGAGAAAAATCAGCGCTTGCATGCGGCTGGCGGCGCCGCCTTGCGAAACGCGCTCGGGGTTCATGGCGCGGGGAAAGTGGATGGAGCTGAGATTGCCGATGGCGAACAGATAAACGCCGACGATGGCTGTTACCGTGAAGGCTTCGGCGATGGCGTCTGGCGTGACGCGGAGGCGCAGCACCAGCGAAGCCACGGTGACCGCCAACATCTCAAAAAAGATGTACAGCGCCGCCGCAATGTTCTTGCCCATGAGTGACTGGCTGATGGACACGGGCACGGAAAAGTAGACCTGCGCGGCCGAGCGATCGAATCCAAACGTATTCAGATAGGAAACCTGGCCTAGCAGGGTGAGGGCGTAGACGCTGACAATGGTTAAATAATGATCGGCCACCACGGAGCCGCGACTGCCTCTGCCGAGCGTGATGGGAAGCCAGACCAGCAGGCCGAATGAAAATCCCATGATGAAAACCATGCGGAAACGCGGCGTACGGCTGAGCGCGCGCAGTTCTTTTTCCACCACCGCGGCGAGGGGATCGGGCAGAAATAGCGACGGGAGGCGGTAGAAGCTTTCGAGTCGCGAGAGCGTGCGCGTGTTCGCGGCGGCTGAGCTGAGCGTGTCCTGCGCATCATAGTGCAAGCTGCGCTCGAATTGCCAGCGGCCGAAGACCAGCGCGGCCAGCGCCCACGAGGTCAGAATCAGGAACGGCATCACCACTCCGTTTCTCAACGCGGCATTGGAGACTGCGGTCCAGGGCCAGAATCCGCCAGGGGTTTCGGTGAAAAAATTACGCAGGCTGCGGGTGGGCGTGTGAGTGGCCAGCAGCAATTGCGGCAATGTCGCCGCCAACACCAGCGCCAGCATCAGGATCTCGCGCACGCGCCTGTGCGTGAGCATGCGCTCCAGCAGATTGCGCAGGCCTGCGGAAAGTAGCAGGTTGAAGAGGACAAATAAGAGGATCGGCCCAAGGATCTGCGGCGCTGCCGCGAAGCCGCCGTAGCGCGGGTTGCGCAGCAAACCGACAGCCGCACCCGCCAGCACCAGCAGCATCTCGCCGCACGTGGTCAGCCGCAGCAGGACCTCGATGACGAACAGCTTGCGGTGCGGGACGGGATAAATCAGCAGCTTCTTCAAGTCGAGCGAAGCGCCCAGGCTGGCCGACATGATGGGCGTGACCTGCCAATAGAGAAACACGAACATCAAACCGGCCGGAAAGCCGCGGCGGATCAGCTCGCCGGTCACGGCAGATGAGAAGAAATCCTCAGCCACGAACGCCACGAACATCCAGATGCCGTACCAAATGAGAGAAGTGAGAATGGAAAAGACAGCGCCGCGGCGGCGGGAGTCGAGGCGGAAACTGCGCATGCTGAGGAATTGCGCGCGGAGAATGGCGGCGATCACAGCCAGTCCAGCCTTTCAAACTCGTGGCCGGCGCCGACCAGGCGGACGAAAACATCTTCCAGCGTCTCGGACGCCGAACGCAGATCCTGCATGGCGCCTTCGCGAACGATCTTGCCTTCGTTGATAATGGCCACACGATCGCAGAGGCGCTCCACAACTTCGAGCACGTGCGAGGTGAGAAAGATGGTGGCGCCGTGGCGGACCTGATCGAGCAGGATATCTTTCATCAAGCGCGCGCCAACCGCGTCGACGCCTTCGAAAGGCTCGTCCATGAGGAAGAGTTCGGGACGATGAATCAGCGATGCGGCCATGGCGACGCGCTTGCGCATGCCCTTGGAATATTCCGCGATGAGCTGGCGCGGCTGCGCGGTCAGCTCGAACAGTTCCAGCAATTCGCCCGCGCGTTCCCGCGCGACCGGACGCTCCAGCCCGTACATGCGGCCTACGAATTCGAGAAACTCCACGCCAGTCAGGCGGTCGAACAGCAAGGACTCATCGGGCACCAGTCCGATGCGGCGTTTGATTTCGATTTCGTGCTCGGCCAGAGGCATGCCGAGCAGTGCGATGGTGCCCGAGGTGGGCGGAATGAGGCCCGTGAGCATGCGGATGGTGGTGGACTTTCCCGCACCGTTCGGCCCCAGAAATCCGAAGAAGCTGCCGCGTGGAACGGTGAGGCTGAGGCCATCGACGGCGGCCTTCGGCCCGTACAGCTTGCGGAGATCGTGAATCTCGACAGCGGGTACATCTGGCATGCGTTCTTATCGTAGGACACGCGTGCGAGGGTCTCCAAATGGAGCGGTTTACTTCTGGATCACCAAAGTGCCGGCGAGGATGTCGTGCAGCGCCTGCTGTTTCTCGGTGAAGGCGGCCATCAGGAAACCGATATCGAAGATCGCGCCGGAAATCCACTTGCCGAAGTAGCGGCCGTTGGCGCGCGCGAAAGAGATGCGGTTTCCGTTGAGATCCGTGACGATGGCGCCGACAACGATCTTGCCGAGAGTCGCCTGGTAGCGCGAGCTCTCCATGAGAGTGTAATAGAGCCAATGTCCGGCTGTCACGAGCATCATGATCGCAATCATCGTGAGGCCGAACATGGCGGCAACCATGCCTTCGAAGTCCTGCGGGTGCGCCATGATGCCAAGCGCCCCGGTAAACGCGAACATGACCATAATGACTGGAGTGAATATGAACCCGTCTATGATCATGGCGAGGAATCTTTTCCAAAAGCCGGAATAGCGGAGCCCAGGGACCGGCACGGCCGCGGCTGCCATTCCGAGAGGCGCACCGCAAACTGAACAGAATCGGGCAACGTCGGAGTTTGTTGCGCCGCAGCGGGTACAGAACATGCGGTGAGCTAGTATATCGCAAGCAGTGTTAGTCTTAGCTTCATGCGTTTTCTAGTGTTGCTTCTCCTGATCCCGACCGTGTTCGCGCAGACTGGCCAACCGCCGAAAGCCACGTTCGAGGATCTTCCAGGATTCCTGCTCTCGAACGGGACAATCGAGCTGACGGTGCTCCCTACGGGCGCCGCCTTCGCCCGCGTGGTGCTGGTCGACGATCCGGAAAAACTCAGTCCCCTGTGGGACCCGATCCGCATGGCACGCGAAGCCGGCGCAAAGAATGAATTCGATGGAGCCACCGGCCACTTCATCTGCGTGGATGGATTCGGCGAGGTCTCACATGAGGAAGAGGCGGCTGGTTTGCCTGGCCATGGCGAGGCGCATCAGAAACCGTTCGAAGTGAAGTATTACAGCAGGGACGGACGTACCTCCACCCTCACGCTGGCGACGAAGCTTCCGCTCACCCAGGAGCTGTTCGCGCGCACGGTGCGCATGGTGGATGGCGAAAACGTCGTCTACGTCGAGAGCGAGCTCGAGAGCCTGCTGGCATTCGACCGGCCCGTCTTCTGGGCTGAGCATGCCACCATCGGATCGCCGTTCCTGGAGCCGGGTGTGACGGTGGTGGACATGTCAGCGCGGCGTGCCAAGACGCGCCCTTATACGGAATCGGAAAAAGAAGGCGGGCTGCCGCACATACTGCCCTCCAACAAGGACTTCACGTGGCCTGAGGCGCCAGGGCTGCACACCCGCAAAATCGATGTGCGCATTGCGCCGCCCGAGCCGAATTCCGGAGATCACACCACCTGCCTGATGGACCCCGCGCGCAAGCTGGTGTTTATCACGGCGTTGCATCCAGGGAAACGCCTTTTGCTGGGATACCTGTTCAAGCCGCAAGAATATCCTTGGACCCAGAGTTGGATGTTCTATCCGAAGAACAAGAAGCTGGCGCGCGGGATGGAATTTGCCACGCAGCCGTTCGATGTCCCGCGGCGCGAGGCGGTACAGTTGAACTCGCTGTTCGGCGCGCCCACATTCCGCTGGCTCCCGGCGCGTACCAAGATCGAGTCGCGATTCCTCATGTTTTATGCGCACACTCCGGAAGGCTTTCATAAAGTGGACGACGTGCGGCTGGAGAACGGGAAGATTATCATTGAAGATCACAAAACGCATCAGCAGGTGACGCTTGCCGCGTCGCTGCCAATCTGATGGGACTTGGGATTTGGCAGACGGCTGCGCGGCTTGGGCTAAATCCCAAATCCCTCTCGAGGTTTATGAAAAAACTACTGACGCTGTCGCTACTCGCGATCGCTCTCCGCGCCCAGGACAAAGCAGATCTCGCGATCGTCCAGCGCATCAAAACGGAGGCGTTCCAAAACTCCAAGGTGATGGATCATCTGTTCTGGCTGACCGATGCCTACGGGCCGCGGCTGACCGGGTCGCCGGGATTCACGGCGGCGGCCAACTGGACTGTGAAACAGCTCAAGGCATACGGCATCGACGACGCGGCCATCCAGCCCTGGGGCAAGTTCGGCCGAAGCTGGCGGCTGACCAGGTTCAGCATTTCGATTCAGGAGCCCGAGTACGCGCCCCTGATCGGTTTCCCCCTGGCTTGGTCGGCGGACACAAAAGGGCCACTGACTGCGGAGCCCGTGCTCGCGCCGCTCAAGCTTTCGGATGCCTTGGATGCGAAGAAAACCGACGAGGAGCTACAAAAGTATTTTCGCGAGTACAAGGGCAAGCTGCGCGGCAAGATCGTGCTGCTCGAAAAGCCGAGAGATCTGACGCCTGTGACTTCCGCTCCCGCCTCACGCTATTCCGACGCCGACCTGGCGAAGGAGGCGGATGCACCCACGCCGTTCGCGTTGCCGCCGTTCGATATTGAGAAGATGGTCCTGCCGGAAAAGCCCGAGGAGCGCCGTGCCTTGTTCAATCTTCTTCCGCTCGATGCCGAGGCCAAGATCTGGGAGTATGAAGACGGCCTGCGCGATCGCGTCAATCAATTTCTGGCGCAGGAAGGAGCGGTCGCGGCGATCGTCCCGAGCTACAACGCCGATGCGGGAACCGTTTTCGGCGATGCGGCCGGCACATTCCAGAGCGATCAGCCCGTGCCCGCGCCGCGTATCGCCCTGACCATCGAGCACTGCAATCGCATCGCGCGCCTGCTGGACAAGAAAGTTCCGGTGAAACTGGAGTTCGAAGTGCGCGCCACCAGCGATGGCGCCTCGGGTGAAGGCTTGAACATCATCGCCAACATTCCGGGTTCCAGCAAGCCGGACGAAATCGTCATGATCGGCGCGCACTTCGATTCGTGGATTGGCGGCACTGGCGCAACAGACAACGGCACGGGAAGCGCGGTCATGATCGAAGTGATGCGGATTCTGAAAGCGCTGCATCTCAATCTGGACCGCACCGTTCGCCTGGGCTTGTGGAGCGGCGAGGAACAGGGTATCTACGGTTCGCGGGCGTACGTCAAGGCGAATTTTGCCGACCCCGAAACCATGCAGCTCAAACCGGCGCACGCCAAACTATCGGGCTATTTTAATCACGATAACGGCACGGGTAAGATTCGTGGCGTCTATTTGCAGGGCAACGATGCCATGCGGCCGGTATTCGAAGCGTGGTTTGCGCCCTTTCGCGACCTCGGCGTGACCACCATCACCATTCGAAACACAGGCGGAACGGATCACCAGTCCTTCGACCAGGTGGGCTTGCCGGGATTCCAGTTTATTCAGGATGAGGTAGAGTACGGCCGTATCACGCACCACTCCAACATGGACCTCTACGATCACGCCGTGCCGGGCGACGTGATGCAGGCATCGGCCGTGATCGCTTCCGTGGTCTACCACGCAGCGAACCGCGCCGAGATGCTTCCGCGCAAAGAAATGCCGCCACCGGTGAAGATGAAGAACTAGAATGCGTTCTGATCATCGTAGGTGCCAGGCGCCGTGTCCGGCCCGCCGGGGCATCCTTGCCAACTTACGCAACGCAGCCGCTGAGTCGCCACAGGGAGCGTTGCGCGGCGTCGAGTCTACCGCAGCAGCTTTCTTCCGCTGAAATCCGGCGCAAGCAGTGCGTCCGGCGTGAAAACCGCGAGCGTTCTCGCCAACTTCTCGACGTCCACGCCCTCCTCGACCGGCATCTCGTGCTCCACCCAGCTTGACAGCGGAATATTGCGAAAGAAGATGCGCTCCTGCAGCACGAGGCTCCTCTTGTGGAGGAATAATGCCTTCTGCTCGCGCACGTAGTGGCGCTCCTCTACGCGCAGGTCGCCCAGAAAGTCGTCGAACGCTCTCCGTTTGGCGGCCTCTTCGGTCGCCCGGATAGTTTCGTGAAGTACCTTGGTCTGCCCGTCGAGGTGCGCTCGCGCTTCGGCAAGAGCGGCCCGTTCGCCCGCGATGGCAGCCTCCATGCGCGCCTTCATCACATAGTAGGCAAGGGTACCCGACCCGAGCGACACCAGAATAGGTAAGCAGACCCACAGCATATAGGGCATACGCACTAGTATCGGCGATTTCGCGGGAAACCTGTAGTTAACGGTGGTATATCAAAAATCGGGTGACATTACTGGGCTTGGGTGCCGTCAATCTTCTGGCCGCTCAATAACGCCCCGAACAGCGAGAAGCGATAGGAGAAATCGCGCAGCGTGAGCAGGCCCCCCAGCGCCCCGAGGATCACTGAAATGTGATACAGCAGGCCGCGAACGATGCCAAACCGTTTTCGCAGATACACGGCCATGCCAAGAATCCGATCGGCGTCTATTGTGGCACGGCTACGTGCATCCAGATCCGCTCGCCCATGATGAATCACCCGCGTAGAAGGCGTCAGCAGCACGCGCTTCCCCGCCCGCCGCACCTGAAAACAGATTTCAGCGTCGCTGCCATAAGTGCCGTAACGCTCGTCAATCTTCCCCATGGCCCTGAGCGACAAACTACGAACCATGATGGCCGCCCCGCGCGCATACTCGACCGTTTGCTCACCGAGAGCGGGATCAGCCGGGCGCCATTCGAGAGACGTGCGTCCAGGCGCCGGGAGCGATGAGATTTGAGGACCCGGCTGGCCGTCAGGAGTCACCAGCAGCGGGCAGGCGGCGCCCACGTCACCCTGATTTTCGAGAATGCCTGTAAGCAAGCTGACGGTTTCGGGCGATACTTCCGTGTCTTCGTGCAGCAGCAGGATGAATTCGCCGGTCGCACTCCGCAAGGCCACGTTCAAGGCTTTGGTCAAGCCGAAGTTGCGCGGCATGCGAATGAACCGCGTCGTGGGGAAATCGGTTTCGAGCTGCGCGCTGCCGTCGGTCGAACCGTTATCCACCACCAGGATCTCGATTTTTTCCCGGTCCTTGGAACGCTCCAGCGCCTCGACGGCTTTTCGCAGCAAGTCCACGCGATTGTAGGAGACCACCAAAACGGTCGTGCCGGGCGGCTTGGGAGCCTCTTCCATAGCCTCAGGCTTCTCCACAACCTGAGGAGAGATCAGTTCCGTTTTTGGAGTTTTGCGTCGGACTTGTGGCACGTTGAGCGCATCAGGATACCATGGCAGGCTTCAGGTTCCGGCACACTGTTCGCCCCGACACCTGGAACCTGACACCTGGCACCTTCTCCCCCTAACCCGCGTTCGTCGTCACCGGTGAGGTGACGGCCGTTATTGCCTGCCGATTCCGCGCAAAGAGCCAGTAGCCGAGGCCCACAGCGACCAGCGCCAGAGAAATCCACTGCTCGGTCGAGAACGGGCCCGTGAGCGGATTGGATTGCTGATCGTGAAACCGCACAAACTCGACAAGGAATCGCAGGATGCCGTAGAGCACCAGGTACAGGCTCACCACCGAGCCGTCGCGGTGTGGCCGCAGAAAGCCCAGGTAGAGCACAGCAAAGATGATCAACTCGCCCAGCGATTCGTAAAGCTGCGTCGGATGTAGAGGCGCGCCGAGCGGTACGCCTACCAACTCGTTGGCCCGTGGATTCGTAAATGTCACTGCCCAAGGCAAGTGCGTCGGCACCCCCCAGCAGCAGCCCGCGGAAAAGCAGCCGAGGCGCCCGATGGCATGTCCCAACGCGAGCCCTGGAGCGAACGCATCCGCAGTCTTCAGGGCCGGCAGTCCGTTGCGCCACATGTAGACGAATGCCGTCACCAGCGCCGCAACAAAACCACCGTAGAAGATTCCGGCGGCCTGCAGCGTGGAGAGCGAAAAGATCTCGCGCCAGTTGCCGCGAACCGCAGGATCGAGCACGATCATGAGCAGCTTGGCGCCGGCGATGCCTGCCAGAGCGCAATAGATCCCGAGGTTGAGAACGGTTTCCTTGTGTAGACCTGCTTTGGCTGCAAGGCGTCCCGCCACCCACAGAGCGGCCAGGAAAGCCAGGGCGACCAGCAGGCCGTAGGTGGGCAGAAAGAATCCGCCGATGCGAAAAACTTCAGGAAACATCTTGCGTGTGCGCCGGCTGGCGTTTGAACTTGACGAAATCGAGCAGCAACAGGCCGCTTCCAATCACGATCGCGCTATCGGCGGCATTGAATGCCGGCCATTGATAACTCCCGATGTAGAAGAGGAGAAAATCCGTAACGCCACCCTCGCGAACCACGCGATCGAACACGTTGCCCATGGCGCCGCCCAGAATCAGGGCCAGTGCGATGCCGGTCTTGCGGTCGAGCCGCGAAGTTCGCCACAGCATGACTACCAGGGCCACCAGCGCCACCACCGAGAAGCCAATCAGCAAAACCGTCCGCAACTGCGACGTCGATTGGGCAAACAGCCCGAACGCAGCACCCTGGTTTTCTGAATGCACGATCTCGAAAAATCCTGGAATCACGACGTGGTTGTCATACTTCGAAACGTATGTCTCGATGATCCACTTGGTCAGGCGATCGACCGCGAATACGGCGCCTGCCAAGCCGTACATCATGGCGCGCGACCCGGACTCACGCATGCAGGATCTCCTCCACCGCCTCGGAGCAAGTGCCGCAGATCGTGGGAAACGCGGCATTCGATCCGATGTCGGTTTTGTACTTCCAGCAGCGCTCGCACTTGGCCCCGGCCGCTCGCTCCACCTTTACCTGCACGGCGTCTCCGGCGCCCGGTGATAACTCCACTTGGGAAACGATGAACAGAGCGGGTAAATCCGCGGCGTAAGTTTTCAGTAGCGGATACAGGTCCCCGTTGGCGCTCAGGCGGATGCGAGCTTCGAGAGGCGCCCCAATGAATTTTTCCTGCCGCGCGACTTCCAGGCTCTTGAGCACATCCTGCCTCACTTTCATGAGACGGTCCCAGTTTTCGGCGCGTTTCCTCTGTTCGCCGGTGATGCCGGTGGTCAACTCGGCCGGCTCCGGAAATAGCGCCGTGTGCACGCTGCCCTCGCGACACATGTGACGCCAAACCTCTTCGGTGGTGAAGGCGAGAATCGGCGCACACAAACGAACCAGCGCATCCAGCAGCCTGTGCAGCACTGTCTGAGCGCTCCGCCGGGAATGCGATTTCGGCGCCGCGGTGTACAACCGATCCTTGAGAACGTCGAAATATACAGCGCTCAAATCTACGGTCGCAAAGTCGTACAGCGCCCTGTAAACCTTGTGGAAAGCGAACTCGTCATACCATCGGCGGCATCGCGCCACCAGATCTTCGGCGCGAAGTAGAATCCACTGGTCGATCTCCGGTAGCTTGTCGGCGGAGACGGCGTCACGCTGGGCATCAAAATCCCACAAATTCCCGAGTGGATACCGGAAAGTATTGCGCAGCTTGCGGTAGGCTTCGGTGAGACGCGCGAGGATTGTCTCCGACATGCGCACATCCTCATTGAACTCCACCGAGGCAGCCCACAAACGGAGAACTTCGGCGCCGTACTTCTTGATCACTTCCTCGGGCTCGATGGCGTTTCCCAGCGACTTGTGCATCGCCCGTCCCTCACCGTCGAGTGCCCAGCCGTTGGTGGCGGATGCGCGATAAGGCGCGCCGCCTTTGAGCGCCACACCTACCAACAGCGAGCTGTGGAACCAGCCGCGATATTGATCGCCGCCTTCCAGGTAGAGATCCGCCGGCCATTGGAGGCCATTCGCTTCAGTTAAAACGGCCAGTTGGCTGGAGCCGGAATCAAACCACACATCGAGAATGTCCGACTCCTTGGTGAACTCAGCCGACCCGCATTTGGCGCACCGCACGCCTTCGCCAATCAGCTCCGTCGCCGATTTCTGGTACCAGACGTCCGCCGTGTGTTGCTCGAACAGTTCGACCACACGGTCCATGACCTTCCGGCCTGTAAGGGGTTCGCGGCATTGCGCGCAATAGAACACGATGATCGGCACGCCCCAGACCCGTTGACGGGAAATGCACCAGTCGGGGCGCGTGGCGATCATGTTGGACATGCGCTCATCGCCCCACTCCGGCATCCAGCGCACTCGTTTGATGGCTTCAAGCGTCCTCTCGCGAAGCTGGTTGCGATCCATGCCGATGAACCACTGCTCGGTGGCCCGGAAGATCGTGGGATTGTGGCATCGCCAGCAGTGCGGATAACTATGCTCGATTTTCTCGGTGGCGAGCAGCGCGCCGCGGGAGCGCAGAAGCTCGATTACGATGGGATTGGCTTCCCAGACAGTCTTGCCGATCAGTTCCTCGGGAAGCCGGCCCGCGGCGCCTTCGGCGTGGTAGAACCGCCCGGCCTCGTTTACCGGACAAAAGATAGAAATCCCGTACTGTAATCCAATCTCGTAGTCTTCCTGGCCGTGCCCGGGCGCCGTGTGGACAGCACCAGTGCCCTGCTCGAGAGTGACGTGGTCGGCGAGAATACCGCGTGAGTCGCGCTCGATGAATGGATGGCGGAACACAGCACCGTCCAGCCGACGGCCTTCAAAATGCGCCAGCGTAGTGAAGTTTGCCCATCCGCACGCCTGCGCAGTCGATTCCAACCGATCTCTGGCGACGATGTAAACGTCACCCGCTATGTCCACCGCAACATAGTCGAATTCCGGATGAAATGCGATGGCCATGTTCGCCGGGATGGTCCAAGGAGTGGTGGTCCAGATCAGCGCGAAAACTTTGCGACCGGCAAGGGCAGGATCCCAAGGCTCCGATTTCAGCGCAAACCGCACCCAGATCGAAGGGCTGGAGTGATTCTCATATTCGACTTCGGCCTCGGCGAGCGCGGTGCGATCCCGCAAGCACCAGTGCACCGGCTTCAACCCCTTGTAGACATAACCGCGATCCAGAAACTCGACGAAGGCCCGCGCAATCGCGGCTTCGTACGAAGCGCTCATCGTGAGGTAGGGGTCTTCCCAGCGCCCGAACACGCCCAGCCGGATGAACTCCCGCCGCTGAATGTCCACATACTTTTCCGCGTACTTGCGGCATTCCGCGCGAATCTCGGCCGGAGTCATCTTGGCCTTGCGCGAACCGAGCTGGTTGTCCACCTTGAGCTCGATCGGCAAGCCATGGCAATCCCAGCCCGGTACGTAGGGCGTATCGAACCCCGCCATGCACTTCGACTTAACTACGAAGTCCTTCAGAATCTTATTGAAAGCGGTCCCCAGATGGATGTCGCCGTTGGCATACGGCGGCCCGTCGTGCAGAATGTAAGCCGGACGGCCGGCCCGCGCGCGGCGCACTTGCGCATAAATGTTCTCGCTCTGCCAGCGCTCGAGCAGTTTCGGCTCACTCTGCGGCAGATTGGCCTTCATCGGGAAGTCCGTCCGCATCAGGTTGAGGGTTTGCTTGAGATCCACGCGTTGAGGGTCCATCAAATTGTTTGTCTGGGGGCTAATTTAATTGTGGCACAACCGCAGGTGCGCTGCGCCGCATCCAGGATTTGTGAGATTCACAGCGGATCAAGAACACCGTAAATACGTGGCAACCAAACGATTGGTCCCGTTTGCGCAAAACCCGGCGCAGGTTGCGCGGATTACGCATTGGATCCATCTGATTCGCGGCCAGAAAGTGATGCTGGATACGGACCTGGCGGAGCTGTACGGCGTGCCGACGAAAGTATTCAATCAAGCAGTGAAGCGCAACCGGAGCCGATTCCCAAACGATTTCATGTTCCAGTTGAAGGCTGCAGAAGCGAGAGGTTTGAAGTCTCAAATCTTGAGGTCACAAATTGTGACCTCAAGTGCAGCCCACGGCGGGCGGCGTTACCGGCCCTACGCGTTCACGCAAGAGGGCGTGGCGATGCTATCCTCCGTTCTCAAGAGCGACCGCGCAGTGCTCGTGAACATTGCGATCATGCGCGCCTTTGTAAGCCTGCGTGAAGTGGCCGCGACGTACACGAATCTGGCGCGCAAGCTAGCGGAACTCGAAGGAAGATGCGACACACACGATGCGCACATCAAGCTCGTGTTCGATACCCTGAAAAAACTGATTCACGATCCCGCACAGCGTCGACGGCGATTCGGATTCGTTTGAGGTCACAAATTGTGACCTCAAAGAATCTAACGATGCCGGACAAAGAATTCGTTCTTATCAGTGCCAGGTGCGACCGCGATGTCGAAAAAGCCGATCATCATTTCCTCGCGGCTTTGCGGTCCGAAGCGGACCGCGTCCTCAGGATCCGGATTATTGGGATTATTGCGCGAATTGTCGAAGTAGGCGACGCACTCCAGCTTCGTCCCGGCTTTCACCGGCAAGGGCTGAGCGAGGCGGTAGGAAAGCTGCCAGTAGAAGTTATACGGCTGCACTCTCAGCAGCGTGCGCGTCTTTCCGTCCGGTTCAACGATGTTGTATTCGAAGCTTGCGCCGCGCAAGTGCATGTGTGGGAAGAAGCTCAGAAGCTCGGTGTCGTTGGGAATAGTCCCCCAAGCGGAAACGCGATAGTGCGGGTGCTCGGGCGGGATCACGAAGCGATCGTTATCCAGTTGCAATGTCATCACACGCTGCTTTGGCGCCGCGCGATGAAATACCAAGCCGATCTTTGACTGATCACTGGTGGCATGGCCGTTGGGCGTGTAATGAAACTGGAACACCAGGTCCGACCCCGCCTTTATCAATTTTCCCATCGCCGGCCCCCAGTCTTCCGCCAGGCTTCCCGGAGAATAAACCAGCAGGATGTCGCTTGTGGTCCAACCATTTGAGAGACGTTCTCGTGGAGTATCTCCTGGTGGAACATAGGGAACTCCTGGCTTCGCTTCGCGAAGCCAGGAGGAACCGGGCTCACGAATGTACACTACGGCATGGTGTACGCTGGCGCGATTGCTTGGCCGCAATTCTGCCATTTCAACCCACTTGTCATCGGTGAACCCGGTCGGCACGACGATGTACTGATAATCGACATCGCCCGTGGCGGGTATCTGGAACGGGCGGGGCATCTGGACCACTAAATCTGGGGTCCGGATATTCCAGTCTTCGACCCAATGCGGCGCAGGCGGAGCATCGTGCGCATCCCCTTCAGGTGCGCCAGAATCGGCCCATTTCACCAGCGTTTCGATCTCGCGCTCGGAAAGCGAGCGGTCATTGGCAAACGGACCGTAGCCGGGTTCCGCGAACCAGGGTGGCATTCTTTTTAAAGCGACACTTTCGCGTATAGCTTTCACCCACGGGCGCACCTGCCGGTAGGTCAGAAATGGCATGGGTGCGACTTCGCCCGGCCGGTGACATTGTTGGCAGCGGTCCTGCAGAATCGGCAGAACGTCGCGGTAAAAAGTAGGCGGACCAACGGCCCAGAACATCAGCAGCGAAGCGATGTGCACACTCCCATCCTATTCGACTCGGCTCTTTACAACCTCCAGAAACGCACGGGCTGCATGGCTGAGCGCGCGGCGCGAGGGGTAGACGAGGCGGATCTTGCGCTCGACGTGCAGTTCCTTCACGCGCACCTCGCACAGTTTCCTCTGATCGAGATCCTTTTCCACGCACATTCGCGGGAGGAACGCCACGCCCTGGTTGTCCTCCACCATGCGGCGGATGGTCTCGACGGTCGGCATCTCGACCTCCATGTTGAGCGGCACTTTGTGACGCTGGAACTCGCGCAGCACAACGTCCCGATAAGGGGAGACGACATTGTGGGCGATGAACGTCTCGCCGCCCAGATCCGTGATCGACGTACTTTTTCGTTTCGCGAATGGATGTTTGGGCGAGACGACAAATACCAGGGAATCGGTGTAGAGCGTGGTCGAAACCAGGCGAGCGTCTCCGGGATCGTAGCTGATGACGCCCAGTTCCAGATTGCCGTCGATCAGCTCGGCGGGAATCTTGCTGGAAAGGCTGCGGCGCACCTGCACCTTGACTTTGGGATAGAGGCGACGGTACCGCGCGATGTGGCCTAACAAATAAAGCGTCGTGGATTCATTGGCTCCGATGGCCAGGCGGCCGGCCGAGTTGTCGCGCAGTTCGGCGAGCGAGTTCTCTAACTCCTGGCGGAGGTTTTCGAAGCGCCGTGCATATTCGAGAACGGTTTGCCCTGCGTCAGTCAGCACCAGGTCCTTGGCAGAACGGTCAATCAGCTTCTCTCCCAATTCCAACTCCAGGCGCTGAAGGGCCAGGGAGATAGCCGGCTGTGTGCGCAGGAGCCTCTCCGCCGCGCGGGAAAAGCTCTTCTCTGTCGCGATCGTCAGAAACACATGCAGCGGGTAAAGTTCCATGCCGTCTCATCATAACAAATACTTATTCACACTATGAGCATTATAAATTTGCTAAATTCATCGATCCGCCATGATAATTGGTTCGTACCGGTTGGAGCCGCGCGCACCGCGGACCGGCCGGCGAGACTTCCCGGCCGGACCTCCGAGCAACCACTCGCGGTCCGGCCGCTGGATGACTAAAGGCGGCTACCCAAACCATGAGCAACCGCGTATACATCTTCGACACCACTCTCCGCGACGGCGAGCAGTCACCCGGCTGCAGCATGACGGTTCCTGAGAAAACCCGGATGGCCCATAAGCTGGTGGATTTAGGCGTCGACATCCTCGAGGCTGGTTTTCCCATTGCATCGGACGGTGACTTCGAAGCGGTAGACGCGGTGAGCCGCGAATTCCCCTGGGTCACGGTGGCGGCCCTGGCGCGCGCCTGCACGCTGGATGTGGAACGGGCCGCGCATTCTCTCAAGCACGCGCGTCGGCCGCGCATTCACACCTTCATCGCGACGAGCGATCTTCATTTGAAATACAAGCTCAAGAAGTCGCGGCAACAGGTGCTGGATGAAGCCATAGCGGCAGTGGAACTCGCGCGGGAGCATGTGGATGATGTAGAGTTCTCAGCCGAGGACGGCGCCAGGACAGATCCGGACTTTCTGGAGGAAGTCTCCAAGGCCGTGGTTGCGGCGGGCGCACGGACGGTGAACATCCCGGACACGGTCGGCTATTCGGCGCCGCGGGAATATGCTGCGATCATTGGCCGCGTCGTGAAAGCACTGGGCGATTCCGCCATCGTCAGCGTGCATTGCCACGATGATCTGGGCCTGGCAGTGCCGAATTCGCTGGCCGCGGTTGAGGCCGGCGCCAGGCAGATCGAGTGCACGATTAATGGTATCGGCGAGCGCGCGGGAAATTGTTCGCTCGAAGAAGTGGTGATGGTCATGAAAATCCGCAATGACCTCTACCCCTACTCTACCGGCATCAACACCGAGCACCTGTACTCAGCCAGTGAGCTGCTCAGCTCGATCATCACGTTCGGGCCGCAGCCCAACAAGGCCATCGTGGGCCGCAACGCGTTCGCGCATGAGGCCGGCATCCATCAGGACGGCTACCTGAAAGAGAAAACCACTTACGAAATCATCGACCCGAAGAGCGTGGGCGTGCCGGAGGGGAAACTGGTGCTGGGCAAACACAGCGGCCGGCACGCATTACACAAGCGCTGCGAGGATCTCGGGTTTTCCCTGACGAAGAGCGAACTGGACTTGCTCTATCACCGCTTCACCGCGATGGCCGATCGCAAGAAGGGTGTGATGGATGAAGAGATCATCGCGCTGATCGGGGACACGCAGGCCAAGCAGGCGGTGGGCGACTGATCGCAGGGCAATTCGGGTCATCTCGCCGGGCATTTCGGGGACAGGCAACGAAATTCCGAATCGGGGCGCCAACTGTTTTCTTGAATTGCGTTTATCGGAATTTCGAAGCCAGTCCCCGAAATGCGGGTTGTGCACCCTGATTGATATTGCTTCCAAGAGATGCGGCAAATGGCAGCTTTACCATGAACCTTAACATTCTTGTTTTGCCCGGAGACGGGATTGGTACGGAGGTCACACGCGAGGCGGTACGCGTACTGCGCCACGTGGCGCAGAAGTGGAACCATACGCTGAGGCTTACCGAGGGCCTGCTGGGCGGCATCGCGATTCATCAGACAGGCAGCCCGCTCCCTGAGGAGACGGTGCGGCTGGCCGGAGAAGCTGATGCCACGCTCATGGGCGCGGTGGGCCTGCCCGAGTTCGACAACGCGCCGCCTGAAAAACGTCCGGAAAAAGGCCTCCTTGGAATTCGAAAGGTGCTGGGCGTTTACGCCAACCTGCGACCGGTGCGCGCCTACGCCGCGCTGCTGGACTCGTCACCGCTGAAAAACGATCGCGTGGCCGGCACCGATATGATCATCGTGCGCGAGCTGACCGGTGGCATCTACTACGGCACTCCGCGCGGCATTACGGAAAACGGCGCGGACACCCGAGCCGTGAATACCATGGTTTACACGCGCCGCGAGATTGAGCGCGTCAGCCGCATGGCGTTTCACCTGGCGCGCGGGCGGCGAAAGAAAGTCACATCGGTAGACAAATCCAATGTGCTGGAGAACTCGCAATTGTGGCGGCGTGTGGTGACCGAGATGGGGCGCGAGTTTCCCGATGTTTCACTGGACCACATCCTGGTCGACAACTGCGCCATGCAGCTCGTGCTGAATCCGACGCGCTTCGACATCGTGCTGACGGAAAATATGTTCGGCGATATCCTGAGTGATGAGGGCGCCGTGCTGGCGGGATCCATCGGGATGCTGCCGTCGGCGTCGATCGGCGACCGGAAGCCGTCGGGCGCATGGGTTGGTTTATACGAGCCTGTGCACGGGTCGGCTCCGGATATTGTAGGTCAGAACAAGGCCAACCCTCTGGGAGCCATCGGCTCGGTCGCCGCCATGCTGGAGTATAGTTTCGGATTGAAAGAAGAAGCGGCCGCGGTGAATGCTGCCGTGGAAGCGGTGCTCACATCTGGAAGGGTAACCGCGGATCTACAGCCGGCTGGACCTCCAGCGACCACCGAGCAGGTGGGCGAAGCGGTCTGCGCCGCGATCGGTTAAATCATGAGTAAGCCAAAAACCATTGTCCAAAAAATATGGGACGCCCATGTTGTGCATGAGCAGGCGGGCGCGCCCACACTGCTGTTTATCGATCTCCATCTGGTGCATGAGGTGACGTCGCCGCAAGCCTTCCAGGGTTTGCGCGAGCGTGGGATCAAGGTGCGCCGCCCGGACTTGACGCTAGCGACAGCGGATCACAGCATTCCTACGAGCGATCGATCTCTCCCCATCGTCGACACGATCGCCGCCAATCAGCTCGCGCAGCTCGAAAAGAATTGCCGCTATTTCAGTATTCCATGCTTTGGTATTCATAGCGAGAAGCAGGGCATTGTGCATGTAATCGGTCCGGAGATGGGGCTGACGCAACCCGGGATGACGGTGGTCTGCGGCGACAGTCACACGGCCACGCATGGCGCGTTCGGAGCGCTGGCGTTCGGCATCGGGACGAGCGAAGTGGAACATGTGCTGGCCTCGCAATGTCTGTTGCAGCGCCCGTCGAAGGCATTTCAGGTGCGGGTTGACGGCACGCTTAGCAGTGGTGTATCGGCGAAAGACATCATTCTTGGATTGATCGCCCGGATCGGCGTGGGCGGCGGGACGGGCTGCGTGTTGGAATATTCAGGCGCGGCAATTCGCGGTCTCTCGATGGAACAGCGCATGACGGTCTGCAATATGTCCATTGAAGGCGGCGCGCGCGCCGGACTTATCGCTCCGGATGAAACTACCTTCGAGTACATTTGCGGACGGCCGTATGCGCCAAAGGGAGCGGATTGGGACGCGGTGGTCGCGCGATGGCGGAAGCTGCCGAGCGACGACGGCGCTGTCTACGATAAGCAAATCACGATCGATGCTGATCGCTTGGAGCCGATGATCACATACGGCACCAATCCGGGAATGGGTATTCCCATCACAGCGGCGGTGCCGGATCCGTCGCGAATCGCAGATCCGCTGGAGCGCGAGTCCGTCGAGAAAGCTCTGCGCTATATGGGACTCGAAGGCGGCAAGCCGCTGCTGGGACGTCCGGTCAATGTGGTGTTCATCGGGAGCTGCACGAACTCGCGCATCTCCGATCTCCGTATAGCGGCTTCGCTCCTGAAGGGCCGCAAGGTAAGCCCGAAGGTTCGCGTGATGGTGGTGCCGGGGTCGCAGGAAGTGAAACGCCAGGCTGAGGCGGAGGGTCTGCCCGAAGTTTTTCGTGCCGCGGGATGCGAGTGGCGCGAGCCTGGATGTTCCATGTGCATCGCCATGAATGGCGATCAGTTGCAGCCGGGCGAATACAGCGTCTCGACATCCAACAGGAATTTCGAAGGCCGGCAAGGGAAGGGCGGCAGAACGTTCCTGGCCAGCCCGCTCACGGCGGCCGCAACCGCGGTCATGGGAGTGGTGACGGATGTGAGGAGCCTGCTATGAAGCCGTTCACGAATTTCGAAAGCCGCGTGGTGCCGCTGCCCATCAACAATGTGGATACGGACCAAATTATTCCCGCGCGATTTCTCAAAACAACGTCAAAGCAGGGTCTCGATCAGCAGCTTTTTTTCGACTGGCGCTATGACGAACAGGGGCGGCCCAAACCGGACTTCGTGCTAAATCAGTCGCGTGCCAAAGGCGCTGAGATTCTCCTGGCGGGCGACAACTTCGGCTGCGGCAGTTCGCGCGAGCATGCGCCGTGGGCGCTGACGCAATTCGGCTTTCGGGCGGTGATCAGCACGTCATTCGCCGACATTTTTCAGAATAATGCGCTGAAGAATTCGCTGTTGCCGATCGCAGTGGCGGCGGATGTGCATCAGGCTTTGTTCCGGGCGATCGAGAAGGACCCCGATGCGCGGCTGAAGGTCAATCTCGCTGCGCAGACATTGACGCTACCGGATGGACGAGCGGTGGAATTTCCGGTGGATGGTTTCTCGAAGCAGTGCCTGCTGGATGGGGTGGATGAACTGGGCTACATCCTCAAGCAGGAGCCGGCGATTGCGGCGTTTGAAGGGCGACGGGTGGGGACGATTAACACGCTACAGAGCGCGTAGAAAGTCGTCGACCGTGAGTCCTGCTTTAGTAATCAGACTGCGAAGCGTTCCACGGGCAACTTCTGGATGGTTAGGAATGGAAAGCGTCGCGATGTGACCCGCCTTCACAAGGATGATGTGACTTCCGCGCTGCCGGCAAACCGTCCAGCCTAGTCTCTCGAAGGCGGCGACAACCTGACGCGGCCTGAGAACTGGCAGGATTGGCATTACGCAGGCACTTCGATCTCACGCGTGAGGACCGTTAGTGGCATGCCCAGTTCGGCACGCACCTTGAGGCACTCACGAATCGCGTCCCGGACGTTGCTCTCCGCTTCCTGCTCCGTTTTGCCTTGGCTGACACAACCGGGTATCGCCGGACACTCTGCGATATACACGCCGTCTTCGTCCTGAACGATCGTGATCAGCAGCTTCATGTTATCAGTATGACGCATTGGCGCTGTTGGTCGCGGCTATCGGTAGTGCCTGAAATCTGCGGTGAATCCAAAACCGCATCGAATTGCTTTTCCGGCAAGACCGCCGCACCATGAAGGCGTATGGCATCTGACCGAAGTTCGTTGCTCGCCCTCAAGAATCCCATCTGTGGCAAACACATGCGCATGTGGCCCAGGGAAGTGTTTGATGCCATGGTTGATACTGATGGCGGCGGCAAGAGGCTACTGGCGAGGGTGCTAGATGAGTATCTACAAAAACCGGGCGTGTACATTCTCTACCGCGATGACGTTCCATATTACATCGGGCAGACCGTAAAACTGCGGAGTCGGCTTTTGAAGCACGCAAGAGACCCCAACATGCGCCATTACAACTTCTGGAATTTCTTCTCTGCTTTCGTGATTCCTAATCGGGGCCACTGGGACCAGGTTGAAGCGATGCTCATATCAGCCATGCCAACCGCAAACAGCGCCAAACCTAAACTGGAACGCGAGAAACTCCCGCCGAAGGTAATAGAACTGCTACGCAAGATCCGACGACAGCGCGTCATTCTGACAGCCTAGCGACCCGAATAGATCAACGCAGTTTTCAGACACTAGCAGCGCGTAACACGGGACGGGCAAAGACCTGTCTCGACACTCCGGTGCAGCAAACAGCGTAGCGAATGGGCTAAACCATTACTTCTTCGGTCTCTTCACTCGCCGTGAAGTAGGCGCAGTCGGGATGATGAAACACCAGCGCACTCACGCTGGCCTCGGGCTCCATCATCATGCCCTCGGTGAGGTGCACGCCGATCTCATCAGGTGAGAGCAGTTTCCAGATGCCCTGCTGATCGTCCAGATTGGGACAGGCCGGGTACCCGAAGCTGTAGCGCTTACCGCGATAGCGCGATGTGAAACGCTCCTGCATGGTCATGGCCGGCGGGTCAGGAAATCCCCAGTCCTCGCGAATGCGCCGGTGCAGCCACTCGGCGCAGCCTTCGGCGGTCTCGATGGCCAACGCCTGCAACGCGTGCGCTTTGAAGTACTGCCCCGCCTCTTTGAGTTCCTCGCTGTGCTCGCGGATTCCTGCGCCTGCCGTAACCACAAAAATTGCCAGATGATCGCGCACGCCGTCCGCCGCATCCAGAATGTAGTCGCTCAGGCATAGGCCTTCATCGCGCCGCTGCCGGCCGAAACGGAACGTGTGGATCGGCTGTTGTCCACCGGGAGCGAACAACTTGATGGCGTTGCCCGCGCGTTTGGCTTCGAAAAACTGCCAAACAGCCTTCACTTTCATGAACCGCGCGGCTTCGCTTTTGACTTCCTCCATGTTGTGGTAAAGTTCCAGCGCCTTCTCGTTGTGTTCCGCGAGGTGTTTCTCGAAGTGCCCTTTGTACCCGAGGTGCCGACCGTAAAGCATGTGCGGGTTGATGTAACTCCAGATCTCGGCCAGATGCGGCACGTCGCGCACCTTGCGGTCGAGATACGGCGCCGATGGGACAGGAATTTCCACACTCACCTTGCGGCTTCGGATCTCCGTTAGTGGCGCCAGGGGCTCAGCGGGCCGTTCGATTTCCATCGGCGGCACAACATGCGTGTGCACACGCAAGACTGACTCGCGCGTCGCCGGGTCCATGATCTCATTCAGCAGCTTCAGCCCGGTCATGGCGTCCTTGGCGTAACACACCGCTTCGCCATAAGCCGGGCCGATTTTGCCATTGGTGTATTTCTCGGATAGCGCCGCCCCACCAACTAACAGCGGCACGCGTATTTCATGCTCGCGCAGATCGCCCGCAGTAATCACCATTTGCTGCGCGCTCTTGACCAAAAGCCCCGACAAGCCGATGGCATCCGGCGAATGCTCGCGAAACGCCTCGATCAGCTTCTCCGGCGGAACTTTGATCCCCAGATTGATCACCTTGTAGCCGTTGTTGCTCAGAATAATCTCGACCAGGTTCTTGCCGATATCATGCACGTCGCCCTTGACCGTGGCCAGAATGATTTTGCCGCGGCTCGACGTATCGGCCTTCTCCATGAAGCCTTCGAGATAATTCACCGCGGCTTTCATGGCCTCAGCCGATTGCAGCACTTCCGCCACGATCAGCTCGTTGTTGTTGAATAGCCGCCCGACCTCCGCCATACCCGCCATCAGTGGGCCGTTGATGATGTCGAGCGGCGCCGCGCCTTCGGCCCGCTTGCGGTCGAGATCCTCGACCAGGCCTTCTTTCGTGCCCTCAATTATGTAATTGCCCAGCCGCGTGTCGAGCGGTAGATCCGCGGCCTTGGTTTTGTCTTTCTTCACCGCATGGCGGAAGAACTCAGCGACGGCCGCGATGTGGAACTGGTTGATGGCGCCTCTCTGCGCCACCGTCTGTTGCCGCCAATCCTCGGCCGCCAGGCGCAGCTCTTCATCCGGTGAGTCCGCCGGCGGTGTGTTAAACAGCAGATTCTCCGCCAGGCGCCGCTCCTCTTCCGGAATCGAGGCGAAACGCTCCAGTTTTTCCGCGTTCACAATGGCCAGATCCAGCCCGGCCTTGGTGCAGTAGTAGAGGAAAACCGAGTTGATGACTTCGCGCGCCGCCGCCGGAAGCCCGAACGAGATATTCGAAATCCCGAGCACGGTTTTGACGAAGGGAATTTTGGCCTTGATCAGCCGCAGGGCCTCGATCGTCTCGACGGCTCCCCCGATATAGTTGGTATCGCCGGTGGCGCAGGGGAACACCAGCGGATCGATGATGATGTCCTCCGCCGGTATCCCGTACTTCTCCGTCAGTAGCCGGACCGAGCGCTCGGCAACCGCAAGTTTGCGCTCCCGCGTGAACGCCTGCGCCTGCTGCTTGTCTTCGTCGATGGTGCCAACGATCAGCGCCGCCCCATAGGCCCGCGCAATCGGACAGACTCGCTCAAACTTCTCTTCACCGTCCTCCAGATTGATCGAGTTGATGAGGCTCTTGCCCTGGCAATAGGTCAGCGCGGCTTCGATCGCACGCGCGTCCGTGGTATCGATCATGATCGGCGCTTTGATGAGCCGGATCAGCCGCTCATAGAACGGCGGGATGTCCTGGATTTCGTCGCGATCCGTCGATTGCAAGCAGACATCGATGACATGCGCGCCATTCTTCACCTGCTGGCGCGCAATCTCGGCAGCTTGTTCCCACTTCTCCTCGGCAATCAGCTTTTTGAACGCGCGCGAGCCAATAACATTGGTGCGCTCTCCCACGATGAGCGGGCGGTTGCTGTCCTCCGCCTCCACCGGCTCGATGCCCGAATAATAAGCGCGATGCTGCCGTGCCTTGACTGCGCGCGGCTTCTTACCATCAATAATCTGTGCGATGGCCCGGATGTGGGCGTCCGTCGTCCCGCAGCAGCCGCCCACCAAGTTCAGCCAGCCGTGCGCCACAAATTTCTCCAGTTGCGCCGCCAGGCTCTCCGGTGTCTCGTCGTATTGCAACTGCTCGTTGGGCAACCCGGCATTGGGATAGCACGATACGTTGATCGACGCGAGTTCGCTCAGCGTGCGGAGATGGTCGGTCATGAACTCCGGGCCGGTCGCGCAGTTCAACCCCACCGACAACAAATCCGCGTGCGCAATGGATGTCCAGAAAGCATCGACCGTTTGGCCCGCGAGCATGGTGCCGGTGGCCTCGATGGTCCCGGAAACCATCACCGGAAGCGCGCGCCCCAGTTCTTTCTTCAATTGCCCGATACCCAGCAGCCCGGCTTTCACCGCGCGCGTATCGTTACACGTCTCGAGCAGCAGAATATCCGCGCCGCCGTCGATCAGCCCTTTGGCTTGATCGTAGTAAGCTTGGCGAAGTTGGTCGAAGGTCACACCGCCGCCCACCGAAATTACCTTGGTGGTGGGGCCCATGGAGCCTGCCACCCAGCGCGGCTTGGCGGCTGTGGAAAACTCGTCGGCGGCCTGGCGGGCGAGGCGTGCGGCCTGCGCATTGAAGTAGTGGACCTCATCCTGCAACCCAAACTCGCTCAATACGATACGCGTACTGCCAAAGCTATTGGTCTCGATGATGTCCGACCCGGCGTCCAAGTACGCACGATGCACCCCGAGCACCGTCTCAGGGCGCGACTTCACCAGATATTCCATGCACCCGTCGAGGGCCGGACCATCCGCGGCCGTGAGTGTCTGCCGGTGCAGCATCGTGCCCATGGCGCCATCGAGCACCAGAATGCGTGTCGCGAGCGCGTCATGGAGTGCATCGAGCCGGTGTTTCGGATCAGTCATAACGAAGGCGGAAGTCCTTCTATTTTAGCAGGCGCGGTTACGGACTTGGACGGCAACGCACATCGGGCAATCCCCTGAGTGCTTGATTTCTTAGGCCTTCGGTATAATCAAACCAGTTCTCTTCGCGAACCTTTGCGCATGGCAGCCTTTGAGGAATCCGCGGCGCCAACGTCAACTTCGGCGCAGGAGTTCTACACCTGGACGTTTCCCGGCGCACCCGTCCGTATCCATTTGCACCTGAACGTAGTAGAGAGCCTGGGCCGCGAAGTTCGCCGTGCCTTCGAATCGGTTCCGTCGCATAGCGTGGAAATCGGCGGAATCCTCTACGGCAGCGCCGATTTCGCCGCCAACCGCATCGTTGAGATCAAGGATTTCGAGCCGTTCCTGGGCGAATACCGCTCCGATCACAAATTCATTTTGTCCGACGGCGACCGGCGCAAGCTGGACCGGTTACTCGGGGCACGCCGGGCCGATGGGCCGGAAGCGCTGTCCGTGGTCGGCTACTACCGCGCCCACCTCGGTGAGGGGCTGAGCCTTCGCCAGGAGGATGTCGCGGTCGCGCAGGCGCACTTCTTTGACCCGGCCAATGTGTTTCTTCTGGTGAAGCCGGCGGCGGATGGCTCGGCGAGCGCGGGCTTCTTTTTCTGGGACAACGGCCGCATCGATGCGGAATTCAGCTTTCTGGAATTCCCGTTCGATGCGCGGCAGTTGACTGGCTTACGCGTCAAACCCGCTCCGCGCGCCACCGCCCAAGCATTGTCTACCACGGACCCGTCTCCCGAGCCGCACACTGGGGCCGAATTCGAGCCCTTGGCCATCCCGCGGGAGATTCCTGGCCCCTTCGAACCCGAGGCCCCACAACAGGCGCGCGGCGGGCCCAATCGCCACGTGTGGCGTGCCGGTTTGTTTGCCCTGGGGATGATTGCACTGGGCGCTGTGGGTTATCAGGGTTACCTGGCCTGGGCGCCCCGGGGCGGCGCGGCCGCTTCTCAAGCATCCGACGCGCCAGCGCTGGCTCTCCAGGTAGGGCGCCAGGGCGCCGATCTGCGCGTGAGCTGGAACCGGAACTCGCCCGCCATTCTACAAGCCACCGACGGAGTCCTCTCCATCCGCGATGGCGATGCGCAACAGCAGGAGCTGCATCTCGATCCGGACCAACTGCGCCATGGCAGCATCACGTACACGCCCGCCAACGCTGACGTCAGCTTTCGCCTGGAGATCACCGCGCCGGGAAATTCGAAAACCAGTGAAACTGTTTTAGCTCTTACGGCCGCCAGGCCCGCTTTGCCGGCAAGCTCGCAGCCGGCCCGCGGACCGTCACCCCCATCGGATGCGGCGGCCGCCACTTCTCGGGGCCCGTCGAAGGACGAGCCCCCGCGCGTCACGATGCTAGATCAGCCGGCACGGTCGCCCCAAGGCGATGCGCCGGCCACGCCTCAGCCCAGCTCCCCCGGGAGCCCTTCGCTTCTCTATCTCCCGCCGCGCCCTGTACGCCAGGTGCAACCCGTGCTTCCCTACACGGTGCGCAAACTGATCGCCGCGCAAATCGACGTATCCGTTAAGGTGTGGATCAGCAATACCGGGACAGTCGTGAAGGCGGAACCGGTACCCACCGGCCAACTGGTGAGTAGTTCTCTAGTCACTGCCGCTCAACGCGCCGCCCTTCGCTGGCGCTTTGCGCCGGCCGTGCGCGGCACCGAGACCGTTCCGAGCGAGATGATTCTGAAATTCCAGTACCGGCCCGTGGCGCGCTAGTGTCCTGAGTTAGAAATACGCTTAATAAGTGAGCTCCCGGTATGGGGCACCCGGCTGTGGCGCGAGCTTCAGCTTGCAGCATCGGCTTCAGCCGATGATCGGCCGGATTGGACAAAAAGCGAAGACGCCGGCTGAAGCCGACGCGGCAGACTAAAGTCCGCGCCACAAAAACCACCTGAATTCATCTCGTGAATTAACGCTGGCGTTCCCCTGGAGGATCCGGCGGGCGAAGACTAATTCAATGAACTTACAACTCAGGACACTAGCGTGGCGAAATCGAGTCGGGCGTGCCCGACCCCTACACCGCTTCGGTAGATTGCTGTAGGGGCCGAGCACGCTCGGCCCGCCCTGTCTACAACCGCGCCAGGCAGCCTTCAATCGCCGCCGCAATCTCGTCGGCCTGCGCGCGCGTGAGAATCAGCGGAGGCGAAATCGTCAAGACGTTGCAGAATCCCGGCACGGTATCGTTGTTGCGGCCCACCAGCACGCCAGCCTCGCGAATCTGGCGCAGCAGTTGCACCATGCGCGCCTCTGGCAGCGGCGTTTTGGCCGCATCAGTGACCAGCTCGATTCCGATCAGCAGCCCGCGCCCGCGAATCTCGCCGATCCACGGCGAGCGGATCGCCCGCAGCTTCTCCAACAGGTAGGCGCCCACGGCAGCGGAATTCTCCCACAAGCGTTCGCGCATCAGAATCTCGAGATTCGCCAGGCCCGCGGCACATGAGCTGGGATGCCCACCGAATGTGCTAACCTGCGTGAACTTGGTGTCGCTCTGCGGATCTCCGTGAAACGTCTCAAAAATGCGCTCCGAAGCCACCGTTGCGCCCAGCGGCAGATAGGCCGAAGTGAGGCCCTTGGCGAAAGTCAGAATATCCGGCTGAATGGCGGTGTGCTCAAAGCCGAAAAGCTTTCCCGTGCGCCCGAAGCCCGTGATCACCTCATCGGCAATGAGCAGCACGCCGTAGCGGTCGCAGGTGGCGCGCAGCCGTTCGAAGTAACCTTCCGGCGCGGGGAAAATGCCGCCGCCACCTATGACTGGCTCGACAATCACCGCGGCCACCGTTTCCGGCCCTTCCATGCGAATCACTCGCTCCACTTCATCCGCGCACCCGAGAGTGCAGGCGGGCTGTTCCGAGCAGAAACCGCAGCGGTAGTGATCGGGCGGCGGCACGTGCAGAAAACCGGGCACAAGCGGCTCGAACGGGATGCGCCGCACGCTCTGGCCCGTTGCCGAGAGCCCTCCCATGGTGAATCCGTGGTAGCCGCGATGGCGGGCGATGATTTTGTAGCGGTTCTCGCCCGGATGCATCAGCCGTGCGCACTGCCGCGCCATCTTGAGCGCCGTTTCCACCGCTTCCGATCCGCTGTTGGAGAAGAACACACGGCTGAGGCCGCGCGGAAGCATCCCCGCCAGACGGGCGGCGAGCTGCGCCCCTGGCCCGTGCGATTGCGTCAGCGGATAGTAGGCAAGCTGCGTCATTTGCGCCGTCACGGCGTCAACGATTTCTCGCCGTCCGTAACCGACATTGACGCAGAAAAGGCCCGCCATCCCGTCCAGGTACCGACGGCCATCGGCGTCGAACACGTAGCAGCCCTCCGCACCGGCAATTTCCAGCGGAGGCCGCGCCTCCAGGCCGCGGTGCTGCGTGTTTCCATGCCACACATGTTTCAGATCCAGTTCGCGATTGGCGTAGGTGACGGCTTGGGGCATGCGGTTGATTGTATCGCAGCCGGTGAAACGCCCGCGAGGACGCGTTCACTATGGATTTTGGAGGCGAACTTGGGCGCATGCGCTTGCGCCGCATTCGCGAAACCTCGCGGAATGGCCGGCGTTCTCAATCTGGAACAATACCTGGAGCTGCTGTTGGGCCCGAAGGGAGGCTCGGCCTTCGATTCCGACGTTGCCCGGCACGTGGCTTGGCATGAGCATCGAGCGGAGCTGCTTCCGTTAGTGGACCCGGGGTCGCGCCCTTGGGCCTGGTGGCAGTACGATGCCCCCGAACCCGTACTGCCTCGAGAACCGGAAATCGCTTACCTGGAGCGCTGCCGGCTCCTCAGCGCGCAGGAACGCACTCGCTTGCAATACGCCGGAAGTTACGTGGGATCGCACGCCACTCGAAACCCGTAGTCCGCGTATTGAAACTGTGGCGGGATGCTGGAGCGGGCCGCGCACCGGCTCACTTTGACATGATGCCGCCACGAACCTCCCCGCGACGCCCGCCTCTCGCCGGTGGTGGGCCCGCGGGGGTTCTTTTCGGGCGACGCCGCGTAGTAGTCCTTTTGAAACCAGTCCCCGCACCACTCGTGCACATTTTCACCCAGTTCATAGAAGCCCCATGGATTGGGCGCGCCGCCCACCGGTAGCGTAGCTTTCACTTCTCCGCCCCAGCGTCGCACATACTCCGCGTGCACGTGTGGAGCTTCATTCCCCCAGGTGTATAGCTCGCCTTCCCGGCCCGCCCGCGCCGCGCGCTCCCATTCGGCTTCGGTGGGCAGCCGGTAGCTTTTTCCCGAATTTTCGCTGAGCCAATCGCAATATTTGACGGCTTCGAACCAGCTCACCGCCGCGACGGGCTGATCGGGATGACTGAAGTCCGTGTCATCCCAGAGTGTCGGCGGTGAATGGCCCGTGGCGCGCAGGAACGGCTCGTAATCACGATTCCGTACGGGGAATATGCCCAGCAGGAACGCATCCACCCAGACACGATGCACTGGCCGTTCCTCATCGCGGCCGGTGTCGCATCCCATGAGGAAATAGCCGGCGGGAACAGGAACGAGATCGAACGAGATGACTGGCGCGGCCGACATCCAGCCCCAATCTTATCGCGGCAGCTTTTCCCCCGCCGAATCAATCAAATACGGGTTCAGGAAAATTAGCTAGAAAATTCCGGCCCCGGGTCGAAGAGTTAGATATGGAGGCGATATATGGTTAGCATGGACACCCCGCTCCAGGGCCTCAACCGCGCCCAGGAATCCTTTGACCAGGCCGCTTCGAAAGTGGCTCAGCCCATCGAACTCAACCAGCCCCAGCAGGATACGGTCTCGCTCAGCGATGCCATGGTCTCCATGCTGCAAGCCGCCAACGACTACCAGGCCAACCTCAAGAGCCTCGAAGCCGGCAACCAAATGCAGAAATCGCTGCTGAACATCCTGGCCTGATCGTAGTACGCTGTTGTTTTGCTCCGATTCGTACTGACTTGCCTCGTCGCCGCGCTGGCCGCAACTGCCGCCGATCTCTGCCCCGTCGCCCGTCTCTCCATGGTCGCCTTCTTCGATGGCAAGCCCGAGGACCAGGCCTCACTCGTCTACGATGAAATCGTCACCACCAAGGACGGTTCCCGCGCCACCTGGCATCTGACTCCCGATTCCGAGCGCGGTTACTACCTGGTTTGCACTTACGAGAAACCCGCCAAGCCGGTGACCCAGCGCCTCTCCCCGAAGCTCACCACTTGCGTAGTGGAATACGGCAAACCCGCCGAGGCATCCAAGCTCCCACCGGTTCGTTCGATCCAGTGTAAGTAACAGCCGCGGACAGCAGACAATTTCGAATCCGCGAGAGCAACCGCCCCGGCGTACGACTCCAGTCGCCGCCAAGCATCAATCCGGCAGTGAGTGCACGGACAGTTCAGGCATGGGGAAATCCCCGGCATTGTCGGTAACCAGGGTAAGCTGGTAATGGAGCGCTACGGCAGCGATCACCGTATCGGGAATCGACAGCGTTTTCCCTCTCTGACCGTAGTCTCGCTTCAAACGTCCGGCGAGTTCAGCAACCGGGAAAGTGATGGGATAGAGTTGCAAGCTGTGGAGGAGCGTGGCGGTTTTCTGCTCTTCCTTGGGCCGCAAGCCGGCGTAAACCTCGGCAACGTTGATCGGGCAGCAGGCAAGAGTGCCACCTTGCTCGGCGAGGCCGATCAGGGAGCGGTTGCGGTTCCGCTTCCCGTTGAGGGCGTCGATGATGACAGACGTGTCGAGCAGATACGTTGCCATCTCAGCGGGCGGTTCCTTTCTTGAAGCGCCGTTGGCTCTCGTGGCGCAGTTTTTGGACCCATTTCGCCGAACCACTTTCGAGTTCGGGGTGGTCTTTGCTCTTCCATGCGCCGTCTGCGGCCTGAAGGGCCTCGATCTGCCGGTATCGGATCAGCTTCTCTTGGGCCGCTTCCGTTAGGAATCTACTCCGGCGGCGTGTGCCAACTAACCTGTCGATGTCTTTGACCAGTGCCTCTTCGAGAACCACATGCGTGCGTTTCAAGTTCATGAAATGTGCCGATCTGTGGGATTTTCGAGGCCCATAAATAGTTTAACATTCTGGCACAGTAGCCGAACCGAAGCCGGGAACTATCCTGCCCTGGATCCTGTGGGAACGCGGGAATGCCTGTCCTACCTTAGGGCGTCTTCTCCGCGTGCGCTGCCGCTTTTAGGTGCCGGTAAAATCCCAGATCCTCGCCCGTCAGCATCTTGGTTGCGAAAATAATCTGCCCGGTGTGCTCGGCAAAATGCCCCACGACATGAAAAATTGCTTCCAGCACCGTCACTTCGTACTTCTGGATCGTGATGCGCTCCGCCAGACGTTCCGCCGTCACGCGGCCCAACAGCGCGATCACCTCCTGCACCGTCGCCTCGAGCCGCCCCAGCAGCTCCGCGGTTTCCATTCCGCCACGCGCTGCAAACTCCGCGTCCCGCACCCGTGTGTCCGGCGCTCCGCCGACTCCCGAGAGTATCCACTGCCGCAGGTTCCCGTTCAAATGGAGCACCAGGTTCCCGATGGCGTTCTCGTTCTCGTGTCCGCGCGACCAAATCTCGTCCGGCGACAGCTTGCCCAGACACTCCCGGATCCGCGAAACCTGTTGCTCCAGCTTCCGCGATGAGCACTCAATAAATACGCGATCCAATCCCATGCTAAATCCCAAATCCTAACTCCCAAATCCTGTTTTGTTCACAGCACTTCCTCCGACCAGTTCTCCAGCACCGATTTCGCCTTCGCCGTGAACTGATCCGCCAGCGCCCCGTCGATCAGCCTGTGATCGAACGTCAGCGAAAGGTAACAAATCGACCGGATCGCGATCGCGTCATCGATCACCACCGGCTCCTTCGTCACCGCCCCAACTCCCATGATCGCCACCTGCGGCTGATTGATCACCGGCGTGGCCACAATACTTCCGAAGCTGCCGAAGTTGGTAATCGAGAACGTCCCGCCCTGCACCTCATCCGGCTTGAGCTGCCGCGACCGCGCGCGTGACGCCAGGTCCGCAATGGCTCTCTGCAACCCCAGAACATTCCTCTCGTCCGCGTTCCGGATCACCGGCACGATCAGGCCGTTCTCCAGCGCCACCGCGATCCCGATATTGATTTCGTTGTGATACAGAATATTCGTGCCTTCGATCGACGCGTTGACGATCGGAAACGTGCGCAAGGCTTCCACCGACGCCCGCACCACGAACGGCAGATAGGTCAGCGACATCCCGTAACGCGCCTGGAAATCGGCCTTCTGGCGATCGCGCATCTTGGCGACTTTCGTCATATCGACGCGATGAATCGTGGTGACATGCGCCGATGTCCGCTGGCTCATCACCATGTGCTCGGCAATCTTCTGCCGCATGGTGCTCATGGGCTCGACCCGCACCTTCGCCGGTAAAGATGTGGCCGGTGGAACGTAGCCCGCAGGCGGTGCCTGAACTGGCGCCGATGTCGCGGCCGCCGGAGCCTGCGCCACGGGTGGCTCCGCCACGGGTGGCTGGCCCGCCGCCAGATACGCCTCCACATCCTGCTTCGTGATCCGCCCACCCGCGCCCGTACCCTTCACGCGGCTGAGATCGACATTGTTCTCCCGCGCCATCTTTCGCACGAGCGGCGAGAGCGGCCCCGAGGGCTCCCTCGGCTCAACCGCGGCCGCAGGCGCTGCCGGTGCTGCTGCGGGAGCCTGAACCGCCGGAGCCTGAACAGGTCCCGTTGCCGATACTGGCGGCGCAGGCGCGGCATTGGCTACGGGCGCCTTCGTGGACGACGCGCCATTCCCGGCGCCATCCTCTATCCGCGCCACCACCGTATTGATCCCGACCGTCTTGCCTTCCTCCACCAGCACCTCGCGCAATGTGCCCGCGGCAGGCGAAGGAATCTCCGTGTCCACTTTATCCGTCGAGATCTCGAACAACGGCTCGTCCCGCTCCACCTGTTCGCCCGGCTTCTTCAGCCATTTGGTGAGCGTCCCTTCGACAATGCTCTCGCCCATCTGGGGCATCACGACATCAGTCATAAATCAGTTTCTCCGCTCATATCCACATTGAACACGCGCCCGAAATGGTGCACCAGCCGCGCGATGACGTCTTCCCTCCGCGCCCTCACTCCCAGCGCCGCCATCGATGTCACCGGCTTCACCAATCCGCACGGCACGATGTACTGGAAATAACTCAAATCCGTCGTCACATTCAGCGCGAACCCATGCGATGTCACCCAGCGGCTGATGTGCACTCCGATCGCCGCAATCTTCGCGCCCGCAACCCACACGCCCGTCATCGTAGGCACGCGCTCACCCGCAATGCCGAAATCCGCCAGCGCATCGATGATCACCTGCTCGATGGCCCGCACATACGCCCCAACATCGCGCTTCCACTCCCGCAAATCGACGATCGGATAACCAACAATCTGCCCAGGTCCATGATACGTGATGTCGCCGCCGCGGTCCGTGTGATGAAACGCGACGCCCGCCCGTGCCAGCACGTCCTCGTGCGCCAGCAGATTTTCCAGATGTCCGTTGCGCCCCAGCGTGATCGTGTGCGGATGCTCCACAACCAGAAACTGATCCGCAATCTCGCCGCGCTTTCGCCGCTCCACGAGGCCCCGCTGCATCTCGAATGCCTCTACGTAATCCGCACGCCCCAGGTCGCGCCATTCGCACCGTGGCGCACGCTTCAGCGTGCTGTTGCCGGCTTCAGCCGGCAGCCCGCTTTCCACTACCACGCTATGCATTAATCGCCAAACCGTAGACGTTATTAAACGCCTCGCCCATCGCCTCGTACAACGTGGGATGCGCGTGAATCGTCTGCATCATAGTCTCGACCGTAGCCTCGGCTTCCATCGCCGCCACTGCTTCCGCGATCAGCTCGAACGCCTCCGGCCCGATGATGTGCACGCCCAGAATCTCGCCGTATTTTTCGTCCGCCACCACCTTGACGAACCCATCGTGCCGCCCCAGGATGGTCGCTTTGCTGTCCGCCATGAACGGAAACTTGCCCACCTTCACGCGATGCCCCTGAGCTTTCGCCTGCGCCTCCGTCAAGCCCACGCTGCCGATCCCCGGCTCCGTATACGTTGCGCTCGGAATGCGATTGCGGTTGATCGGCGTCACCGGCTTCCCCGCCATGTGCGCCACCGCGATCATTCCCTCGCGCGTGGCCACGTGCGCCAGTTGCGGCGTGCCCGCCACAATGTCGCCGATCGCGTAAACTCCCGGCTCCGCCGTCTGCTGCCACTGATTCACTTTCACGAACCCGCGATCCAGCTCGACCTTTGTGTTCTCGATCCCTACCTTCTCCGTATTTGGCTTGCGCCCCACCGCGACCAGTAGCTTCTCCGCCGCCAGATCTTCCTTCTTGCCGTTGCTGAGCGTCACCGCAATCTTGCAGCAGCTATCCACAATCTCCACGCTCTCCACTTTCGCGCCCGTCTCCACGCGGATCTTGTTCTTGCGAAAAACGCGCTCCAGCTCTTTCGAAATCTCCTCGTCTTCCACCGGCACGATGCGCGGCAGCATTTCGAGCACCGTCACCTCGGTTCCCAGCCGGTTGAAGACCGACGCGAACTCCACGCCCACCGCCCCCGCACCTATAATCGCGAGCGTCCGCGGAATTGCCGTCAGGTTCAAAATCTCGATGTTGGTCAGAATGCGCACAGGATCCGGCTTCAGTCCCGGCAGCATGCGCGCCTCCGATCCGGTCGCGAGAATAATGTTCTTGGCTTCGAGCGTCTGGGTCCCCTGCTCGCCCGTCACCTCCACGCGCCCGACGCCCGTCAGCACCGCGTAGCCCTTGATCCAATCGACCTTGTTCTTTTTCATCAAGAACTCGACGCCCTTAGCATGCTTGGCGACGATCTTGTTCTTCCGGTCGACGACTTTCGGATAATCCACGCGCGGCTTCTCGCAGACGATTCCCTCTTCGTCCGCATGCAGGAACCGCTCCCACACGTCCGCCGTGTGCAGCAGCGCCTTGGTCGGAATGCAGCCCACGTGCAGGCACGTGCCACCCAATTTAGGATCTTTTTCGATGATGGCGGTCTTCAACCCGTACTGCCCGGCGCGCACCGCCGCGGAATACCCGCCCGGACCACTCCCGATAACAATCAGATCGTAAGGCACTTTTTCCATTCTACATACTCCACAATTCCCTGACTGGCTTCAAAAGGCCGCACAACACCCAATTCGGGGACTGGCTTCGAAATTCCGATGAACGCTATCACGGAAAACGCCTGCCTGCCCGATTCGGAATTTCGTTGCCTGTCCCCGAATTGCCCTTGAGCACACCTCTGTTATATTGATGCAAACCGACGCTACGATGACTCTATGCAGGTTTCGGACGAACTCCTCGTCGAAGTGATCCAAGAAAGCGACGGCGGCTTCTGTGCCGAGTGCCTTACCGAAAACATCTTCACGCAAGGAAACACTTGGGATGAACTGCGGTCGAACGTCCGCGAGGCCGTTAAAGCGTTTTTCTTCGATCGTCCAGTACCTGAGCGCGTGCGGCTCAGTTCCCATCACCTTGGCATGTAGGGGCCGGGAAGGCCCGGCCAATTTTTCCTAACAGCACCCACTGGTACCCTAAAAGCAGGCCCTTATGCGGCAAAAGCAAGCTCCCGTGCGGCATTGCTCCTTCTGTCATAAGAATGAATCCGAGCACGGAGTCAAGCTGATTTCGTCGCCGGCCGATTATCCGCAAGCGTTCATTTGCGAGGCATGCGTTGCGGTGTGCGCGTCCATCCTTGAAGACGACGTGCATGCGGAACACGACCCGCAGCCACAGGCTCCCGTGGCCTGTCCGGCCGCTCCTCCCGAATCCCCGCTCAGCCATCCCGCCGCCTCTGAGTTGATAACGAGCGCCGAGCAATGGATCACACGCGAAGCATCCGGCGACGACGCTTCCAAGGAACTGGACCATCTCCGCACTCTAGCCAAACTAATGTTCGTCAACCCGAATGCGTGAGCGGGTCACAAAAATGCGAACGATCCTCCGCGCCCTTGCATCCCTGGCCGCTCTCTTCCTGCTCCCTTCCGCCCGCCCGCAGTCCGAAATCCCCACCTTCGGCACTACCGTCGTCGTCCCGTTCGGCCTTCGCGGCCTCATCTATTTCGTTCCACCGCGCATTCCAGCACTCCCGGCATTCAGCGCGATGGATGCCATCGGCGCCATCTACACACCGTCCCTGAACGTCCCAAACCGCGTTTTCAAGGAAGGCTTCCCCGGCGTCACCGATCGCATCGCGGGATTTGCCATCGACTACACCGGCCGCTTCTACGTCGACCCTCCTGGCACTTATCAGTTCCGCCTCACGTCCGATGACGGCTCGAAACTCTACATCGATGGCCATCTCGTGGTCGATAACGACGGTATCCACACAGCAGGCCACGTGCGCACCGGCAGTGTCGACCTGAGCGGCGGCATTCACCGCATTCGCGCGTCGTATTACCAGGGCCCTCCCATGTACCTCGCTCTGGTCCTCGAAGTCGCCGGTCCGGATGGAAACTGGCAGATCTTCAGTACCGACAACTTCAAGCCGCCTGCCGACCCCGAACAATGGAAGTACGGCAAGCCCGGCGATCTTGGTGCCGATTCTCCGCCCCTCGCCGACTCCGAAGCGCCGAAGAAAGTCCAGAAGTCCTTCGCCGAGGGTGCCGCGGCGTTGGCTGATGGTGACCTGAAACACGCGAAGGAGCACCTGGAGCACGCCACCAAACAGTACAAGAACTACGCCCAAGCCTGGAACTCTCTCGGACAGTTGTCAGAGATGGAGCAGGATACTGAACACGCTCGCCAGGCTTATGAACGAGCGCTGGCGGCCAATGCTGATTACATACCGGCCTACGTGCGCCTGGCGAACCTCAACCTGGGCCAGGGCCGCTATGCGGACGTCCTACAAATAACCGGCGCTGCCCTGGCACACCAACCCGCCGGTGATCCGCTGATCTATCTCTACGATGCCGTCGCCAAAGAGCACTTGAAGCGATTGGACGACGCGGAAAAAAGCGCGCGGCAGGCCATCGAGTGCGACATGGCGCGCGAAGCTCCCCAAGCCGAATACCTGCTCGGCATGCTCCTCGCAGCAAAACGAGACATACCTGGCGCACTCGAGCATCTGCGAACCTATCTCAAAATCGCCCCACACGCCCACGATTCCGAAGAAGTACGAGCGCGCATTAAAGAACTCGAACAGGCGCCGCCGGCCAAATAAGAAGATTTTCTCGGCGTCTCTGCGCCTCTGCGGTGAATCTTGCTTCTTAGTAAGGCTGCACGATCTCGATCCCTTCATGGGAGAGAGTCAGTTCTTCCATCGCTACGTCGCTACCTGCCCCTCTAAGAGTGGGACCAGTGTACTTCACCGGCTTCGCGCCGCTCAGTTTCCACGATTCGACCGGGTTGCCGGCTTCATTGCGCAATACGATGACCGCGTTGTGCCGGATCGGGGACTCTTCGCCCCTGGCCTGTGTGATCCAGTTCCACAAACTCGAAGAATTCACCACCCCGCGTTTCAACGTGACGTCGCCGACCGTGTGCACACCCCTGATCTTCAAAAAAGCGTGCGTGACCCCCGATACCTCCTGGAAACCTCCAAAGGGATTCGATGGGCCGTACTGCACGCTCAACTTGATCAGGTAGTTATACGAGGAATAGGGATTTTGCATTCCCATGGTTCGCTCCGGTCTGCAATCCTGCCCAAACCAACTGGGCAAAGCCTCACGGGTAAGATTAACACCTCTCGTCGCCCCGGCTCGGCGTCTCGGCGTTGAGCTTTTTCCGCCCGGCCCTGCAACCTCTCCACTCCGCTCACGTCTCTTAGAATAAAGATGATGCTGCGTTTTCTCGCGCTCGTTCTGCTCCTCGCGCCAGTCCAGAGCTTCACACAAACTCCCAAGAAATCCGCGAAGAAGGCCGCAGCCAAGGCTGCGGAGCCTGATAAATGGCCCATCCAGTCCCTGGTTGTTGAAGGGAACCACAATTACACCAAGCAGCAGATTCTCGCCGTCTCCGGTCTGAAGATCGGCCAGCCGGCCGGCAAACCCGATTTCGAAGCCGCGCGCGACCGCCTGCAGGCCACCGGAGTGTTTGAAACTGTCAGCTACCGCTTCGAGTCGGCACAGGATAAGAGCGGCTATACCGCAATCTTTCAGGTCACCGAGGTCAGCCAGGTCTACCCACTCATCATTCAAGGTCTTCCCATCCAACTCGCCGATTTCAATATCTGGCTGAAATCCAAAGACCCGATGTATAACGGCAAGCTCCCCGGCACCACCGAAGCTCTCAAGCGCTATGCGGCGTTGACCGAGGAATACCTTGCCTCGAAGAACCAGCCCGAGAAGGTGATCGCCAAGCTCTCTCCCGCTGGCGTCGATCAGTATGGCGTCGTGCTCCGCTCGGCCAAGCCCATCCCCACTGTCGCGGAAGTGAAGTTCACCGGAAGCAAAGTCATCCCAGCCATCACGCTGCAAAACAGAATCGCTGAAGTCGCTATCGGCTTTCCCTATACCGAAGACGGTTTCCGCGGCCTGCTCAATACCAGTATTCGGCCGGTGTATGAAACCCACGGCCGCATTGCCGTGAAGTTTCCGAAGATCACCGCCGAAAAGGCGGCCGATAACGAGGGATTGGCTGTCAGCGTGACGGTCGACGAAGGCGAGGAGTACAAACTCGGTGAAGTGAAAATCGTGGGGGACTATGCGCGCAGGAGCAGCGAGCTACTGAGGGTGGGTAAATTCAAACCCGGCGAGGTCGCGAACTTCGATGAAATCGCCGCCGGCGTCGACCGGATTAAAAAGCCGATCGAGCGTCAAGGCTATATGCACGTCTCAGCTACCGTAGAGCGCGCCCTCAACGACAAAACCAAGACCGTGGACGTTTCGATCCGCATCCAACCCGGCGCGCAGTACACGATGGGCAAACTCAACATCGAAGGTCTCGACCTCAACTCCACCGCCGGCGTCCGCGAGCTTTGGGCGCCCCAGGAAGGCAAGCCCTTCGATGCCGCCTATCCGGACTACTTCCTCGGCCGCGTCCGCGACGAAAAAATGTTCGAGCATCTGAACGACTGCAGAGCCTCAACCAAGATCGACGAAAAAAACCACACCGTCGACGTCACTCTGGTGTTTAGGTAGGACAGACATTCTTGCCTGTCCATCCGTCACTTCGAATCCAGCTTCCACAATATCTGCCGCAGCATCCCCAGCAGCACCGGCACGTCGCGCGCGCTCAATTCCAGCCGCCGAACCAGCCGCCGAACCTTGGTTTCCGTGGAAACTGACGTCACCGGATTCACATACCCGCTCTTCCGCAGCGCGTCCAGCAGCAAATTTGTGATTTGTTCCGTCTCGCCCGCCGTCGCAGGCTTCGGTGCGCGCGCTGGCCTGGCCGCTGTGTCCAGTTCGCCGCGCGACAACTCGTAGAGGCAAACCGCCACAGCCTGGCCCAGATTCATGGAATGCTGCCGGTCGGCCGTGGTGATTCGCATCAGCCAATGGCAATGCGCCAGATCCTCGTTGCTCAGACCGAATTTTTCCGACCCGAACAGCAGCGCGGCCGGCGCCCGCTTCATCTGCCTGCGGATTGCCGGTGCGCCGTCTCCGAGGGGCCGCAGGCTGTGCTCCAGCTCCCGATGCCCCAGCGAAGTCGTGCCCACCACCAGCGCGCAGTCCGCCACGGCATCGGCCACCGACTGAAATTCTTCCGCCCCTTCCAGAATCTCGCGCGCTCCGACGGCCGACCGCGCCTCGCGAAACGCCACCTCGTACGGATTCACCACCCGCAGCCGCGAAAACCCGAAATTGAACATGGCCCGCGCCGCCGCCCCGATATTTAAAGGATTGCGCGGTGAAACCAGAACGACGCGAAGGTTGGCGCGGGACACGGCCTCCATGAGACCGTTTCATTCTACTGCCAGATGGCGCCGTGCACGGTGATGCTGGGTGAGGTGCCTTCGAGCGTGTAGACGTTCAGGCGCATCCGGGCGCTTGTGGTGCCGAGGCGCAGCGATGGCGCTTCATCGCTCTTGAACAGGTGCGTAACCGGAACCGTGAGCGGACCCTGCACGTTCATTTCGACCACCGGAACGGCGTTCGTGAAGGCGTTGACCGTGTCTTCGAGGACGACGCGCGCCTTGGGCGTGCCGCTTGCGGCCGACAGCGCCTGGACTGTGATCTCCAGAGTGTAATCGCCACTCAAGACCGAAATGTCGAGTCCGGTGGTGGGCGCGGCCGGACCGGCAGCCGTAAGCGTTTGTGGATCAGTGGTTAAGGTGGTAGGTTGCATCTTGTCCGGAGTGTAGCATCGCGTCTTTCGCATACCGCTTCGGCGCGCTGCGCGGCGTCCCGTGGAACCCGCACACTTTGCGTAAGTTCACCCGCCCGGGATTTTTTGGAGGATCCTTGTGACCGGCGCAACTCAATCAAAGCTGCCGTTCTTGATTGATTCCCACAAAAAACAATTTACAGTTTAATTGTTTTGCGTTATCCTACTTATGCTCTGGCCAATCTATTTACCGCGCGCCTATGGATATAGCCGCTCAGATCTCCTTAACTCGTGAGGAGATGGAACAGAGACGTCTCGAGGCAGCCCAAGACCTGCTGAACGGCCTCTCTCAATCGAAGGTAGCCCGCAAATTTTCCGTCAGCCGCACCACCGCTTCCCGCTGGTTTCGTGCACTGGCAAACAAGGGAGTCGATTCACTCAAGCGCCGCAAGGCCACCGGTAGGCCCAGCCGCCTCACGCGGGAGCAATTGGACCGCGTGGCGCAGATTTATCGCGAACGGCCCATGGCTTACGGTTTTTCCGATGATCACTGGACGACAGCGCGCATGGCCGCGGTCATCGAAACCCAGTTTGGCGTGCACTACGATCGCGACCACGTGGGACGCCTGCTTTACAAATTGGGGCTGCGCGAGCGCAAACCGCGCGTGCGCCATGCCGTCGCGCCCTACGCCGCTTCGCGGTATTCGCCGAACACGGATTTGAGCCGGTCCGAGATCTCGCCCAGCGTGGCGTAAGCAGCAGCGGCTTCCAGGATCGGCGGCATCAGGTTTTCCGGGCCGCGTGCCGCCTGTTCCAGCCGCTCTAAGGACTCGGCTACTGTTTTCTTGTCACGGCCGGCGCGTAGCTCGCGCAGGCGTGAGAGTTGTGCGCATTCGATCGCGGGATCGAGCCGGAAGGTGGGGATTTTTCGCTGCTCTTCCATGCGGAAACGGTTTACGCCCACGATCACCTGTTCCCCGCGCTCGACGGCCTTCTGGTATTCGAACGCGGCGTTTTGGATTTCGCCTTGGATGTAGCCGGCTTCGATGGCCCGGAGCGTGCCGCCCATGTTGGCGATTTGGTCCAGGTATTGCTGTGCGCCATGTTCGATAGCGTCAGTGAGGCCCTCGATATATTCGCTGCCGCCAACCGGATCGGCGGTGTTGGTAACGCCGCTTTCGTAAGCGATGATCTGCTGTGTGCGCAGTGCCAGCCGCGCCGATTCTTCGGTGGGCAACGAAAGCGCTTCGTCGCGCGAGTTGGTGTGCAGCGATTGCGCTCCGCCCAGTACCGCGGCCAGCGCTTCGATGGATGTACGGATCACATTGACATCCGGCTGCTGCGCGGTGAGCGTCGAGCCGGCTGTCTGTACATGAAAGCGGAGCAGCAGAGATTTGGGGTTTTTGGCGCCAAACCGATCGCGCATCAAATGGGAGTAGAGCCGCCGCGCCGCACGGTACTTGGCGATCTCTTCGAGAAAATTGCTGTGGGCGTTGAAGAAAAACGAAAGCCGCGGTGCAAAGTCGTCGATGGCGAGTCCCGCGTCGAGCGCAGCTTCGATGTAAGCGATGGCGTTGGCGAAGGTGAAGGCGACTTCCTGCACCGCCGTCGATCCGGCTTCGCGGATGTGGTAGCCGCTAATCGAAATGGTGTTCCATTCCGGCAACGCGCGGCCCGCCCAGGCGAACATGTCGGTCACGATACGCATGGAGCCGCGCGGCGGATAGATATAGGTGCCCCGCGCAATATACTCCTTGAGGATGTCGTTCTGGACGGTGCCGGAAAGTTTGCGCAGATCCGCGCCCTGGCCCTTTGCCACCAGCACGTAGAAGGCGAGCAGAATGCCGGCGGTCGCGTTGATGGTCATCGAGGTCGAGACTTGGCCCAGCGGGATACCGGCGAACAAGCGCTCCATGTCGGCGAGCGACGAGATCGCCACTCCCGTGCGGCCCACTTCGCCCACGGCCAACGGATGATCGGAGTCCATGCCCATCTGGGTGGGAAGATCGAAGGCGACCGAAAGGCCGGTGGTGCCCTGCGAGAGCAGAAACCGATAGCGCTGGTTACTCTCTTCGGCGCTACCGAATCCGGCATACTGCCGCATGGTCCAGAGCCGGCTGCGGTACATGTCGGAATAGATGCCGCGCGTGTAAGGGAATTCCCCGGGTTTGCCCAGTTCGTGGCTCACGACCGTGAGATTTTCCGCGCGCGCCGGAACGACGAGATTCCGTATCCGGCCATGATGATGACAAACGGCACAGTCACAACCAACCGGATCACGTTGCCCTCGCCGTGTTCCAGGTCGCGGACGGTGCGGATGGCGGAGGGAATCGGAACCACGGCAAGTACTAGAAAAAGGAAGCCAATCATCTCGTGCCAGAGGCTGTGGGCAGGGCGGATGACTGCTGGTACTACGTGGCGGACAAACTGATATCCTTGGTGGACCAGGCGGGTGGCGGTCACGTCTCTATGGTAGCAAAGGAATTAGACGTAACTGATTCATCCAATGGGACTGGGCCACTCGTAGGCTACTAATGGAACGATACATTTTGTCCGATTATTAACTTGTGTGGCGTCACTGGGTTTCACTACAATCGGAACGGGCACTTGACCTTGCCTCCGGTGTAGTGAAACGAGCTGTAACGATTGGCAGGCAACGCGCATCGGGTAAGTAGGGGTCCTCTGGGGCCCAGGAGCCTCGGAGAAAGGGGCTGATTTTGGAAGAGCATTTGAAAGCCTTGATGCAGGAGCTCGGAAACGCGATTAACGATTCGCTCTCGGATTCGGATCGCATCGCTGAAGCCATCGGCGAGATCAAGCAGGCTGGTTACGATGTTTTCCTGGTGCTTGAGGCGACGATCGGGTTTAACAAGCGGGACGAAAACGAGGATGCCGAAGAGGGCGCGGAGCCAGAAGCTCGTCCGGAACCCAAGCGCGTCTTCGAATCCACCGGGAAAATCAAGTTCACTAATCAGGACCAGCGCTTTTTGCGCGCGCTCAAAATCGCGGTTGATGAAGATCTGAAGTGAAGATCTGAAATAAGGTTCCCGGCGCGGAGCCTCAACCCGCCAGCAGCAGGAGCCTCAGCCCGCTAACAAGAATTGATAAACCTTCCAGGTTTCGGTTGCAGCCTTTTGCCAGCGAAATTCCCGGGCCCGTTCGCGGCCCGCCTCGACCAGCCGTTCCGCCGCGGCGCGGTCCTCCATGAGATGTTCGAGCGCGGCCGCGATGGCCGCGACATTCTCCGCGTCCACCAGTAGCGCCGCGTCTCCGCAGACCTCCGGTAAGGCCGCGCGGCGGGCTGCGATCACCGGAACTCCCGCCGCCATGGCCTCCAGCACCGGCATACCGAAACCTTCGTCTAAAGAGGGGAATGCAAAAATCCGGGCGCGCGCATACCACCGGGCGAGTTCCGTCGCGGAAACGTAGCCCAATACCTGGATTTCCTCGCGCCGCGGGCTGTTGGCGATGCGCGCAAAGATTTCCGTGGCGCCGAACCCCGCGGACCCGGCCAGAACCAGCTTCCATCCACGACGCGTTCGCTCGAAAGCTTCCACCAGACGCGCGATGTTCTTGCGCTTCTGCACCGCCCCCACATGGAGCACAATGTTTTCGCGCTCGCGGGCGGCGGGGCAAGCGGCGTGATCGGCGCCATGATGCACCACGTGAATCCGCGCGCGCTCCACTCCCAGCAGTTCCTCCACCTGCCTGGCGGTAAATTCCGAAACCGCGATGATGGCGTCTGATTCAGCCGCGGCGCGTCGCGCCTGCTCGGCGAAGCGGCTCCGGAAGTCGGGCGTCGAATAGTCGCCGGTCAAAACAAAGAGATCGTGAAAAGTGGTGACGGTCCGGCGAAAGCGGATTTCGGGAACCCGCTGGTTCAGAGCGTGAAAAAAACCGCGATCGCGCGGAAAGAGCGGCTCATAGAGCAGCGTTCGATGCGCGTTTTTGGAAAGCGCTGAGCCGAATGAGCGCAGGTAGCGATGGGGCCGGTAACAGTACGCGAATTGCTCGCCCGGGTGCGCGGCCACCAGCGCACGCATGAGCTCACGCGAGTACACCCCTATTCCGGAAAGATTTTCTCCCACGCTGTAGGTGGCGTCGAGCGCGATTCTCAAACGGCGAGGCCGTACTCTTTCAGTTTGCGATACAGAGTGGTGCGGCCGATGCCCAGCAAAAGGGCCGCCATGGCGCGATCTCCCTTGGTGTATTCGAGCGCATTCAGAATGGCGTGCTTTTCCATCTCCGTCAAGGGAATGATACCTGATTGCGGCGCCGCCGGCAGCGGTTTCGGTGCGCCGTTGACTACGGCCGCCACGGAAAGCACCCCGCACCGGCGGGCTTCGAAATGGGTTTGCAGGGCCGAAGGTAGGTCGGCGGTTTGCAGCAGCGGCCCCGAGTTCATAGCGACCATGCGCTCGAGGCAGTTCTGCAGTTCGCGCACGTTGCCAGGCCACGCATAGGACATAAGTGTTTCCATGCACTCGTTGGTGAGTTTGCGTTTTGCGCCGAGGCGCGCCAGGAAGCACTCGATCAGCGCGGGAATGTCCTCGGTCCGCTCGCGCAGCGGCGGCAGCCTCAGGGTAACGACATTCAGGCGGTAGAAAAGGTCTTGGCGGAAGCTTTTGCGCTCCACCTCCAGCACCAAGTCGCGATGCGTGGCGGCGATCACGCGGATCTCCACTTTGTGTGTGATCAGCGATCCTACGGGGCGAAACTCGCGCTCCTGGAGCAGGCGCAGCAGTTTGACTTGCACTTCCAGCGGCAGGTCGCCGATTTCATCGAAGAAGGCCGTTCCGCCGTCCGCCAGCTCAATCAGCCCGCGCTTGGTTTCGGCGGCGCCGGTAAAAGCACCGCGCGCGTGGCCGAACAGCTCGCTCTCCATCAGCGGGGCCACCAAGGACCCGCAGTCGATGGGAACGAAACTTCCGGCCCCCGCGCCGTCGTGAATGGCACGCGCCACCACTTCCTTGCCCGTACCGCTTTCCCCCAGCAGCAACACCGGCGATCGCGAGCGGCTCAGCCTCTCAATGTGCCGCCGGATCTGGCAGATCGGCGGCGATCCCCCCACCAGATTGTGGACGGACCCCACGCACATGGAACCCATTAATTTGCGCTATCTCTTTATAGTGCGCGGGCGGACGGGCATTCTCACGGCCCGGTAAACCGGAAAACGTCGCTTTCACTAATTCACTTTCGGGCTGGAAGAGCGCCATCTTTCCGCAGGGTCAGAGCAAGCACGATTGGGATGGTAAACAAGACGGAAGCTCGTTGTCCGGGCCTTCCAATATCTGCGCTGCACACGACCACAGCAGCATACAGAAAAATCCCGATCGCCGCCGCGAGTACCAACTCGGCGCGAGGGTCTTTTGCGGTACCGCCTTTCCGGCTTCCGGAGAGCAGCCAGAGCGTTATCCGGTAGGCGCAAGCCCCTGCAAAAACGAGGAATACAAGCGCCTTGCAGAGATAATAAACGAATCGCGAGGGCCCCGGCACCTGATAGGGAAAAGCCGGCACGAAGAACAGCACCAGGCTCTTCAGAACTTCTATCGGATACACCTCATTGCCGTGTCTGATCGCTGTGAGATTGAATTGCAGCAGATACTTGTTAGCGGACACGTAGCTCATTCCACGTTCGGTCATTAGCCACTTGCAGGCCTCGGCGCCCCAATACACCCCCGTGTGCTCGAAGAACGGCACAAGAAGATCATTTCTCATTCCGATAAAGACGGGAGCGACACCGGGGTATTCCGGAGCGGCTCGTTCCATGAAAGACCATGTCTTCGTGCCAAGGCCCGACCCTAAAACCGCGCTGAGGCCGAAGAACCGATGTTTCTGCAAATTGTAGGCCGACATTCCCCCGACAATCAGCAGCCAGCAGAGCAGGAGGGAAGCCGCCATGTGTCTGGCTTTTGTTCGCCCCATGGCGCTCCTCACCGGAAAGTACAAAACTGCCGTCAAAAACAGGGGAAGCAACTGGAACACGGCGTGGCTCAGAGCTGCCAACGACGATGAAATCCCCACCAGCAATAGAGCCGAAGGGCTCATGCGGCCAGTCACCCACGCGGCAAACCCACACAAGGCAAGCGCTAGAAGAAGTCCAGTCAACAGGGTTTCAGAGAGTATGTCAGGCGGGGCTTCGGGCGAAAGGATGGCGAAGATAGCCAGAGCAAGAAGCGCCCACCCGAGGCTCGCACCCACCAACCGTAGCGTGATCACTACCAGCCAGGCGGTAACAATGAGAATGAGCAATTGGACCCACAACACTAGCCGAAGGAACCTTTTGGAGTATAAACCTGACGCAACCGGGAAGGAGTTGATGTTGCCGTACTCTTCAGCGTCCAATCGCTGCGGATAGGGAGAAACAGACGCCATTCGCGCCAGCAGAGCCAAGGTTGCCCCGTACAAGGGAGGTCTCTGAGTGACCGGCGACGACTGCCCCGAGAGCATGGCAGTGGCGTTCGCCAGATGGAGTTTTCCGCGGTCGCCGGGGTCTTCGACCACGGCTTGACCGAAAGCGATCGCCAAACCAAATAGAACTACTAAGCTGATTATTGAAGAGATGAGTCTCGGGTAACGACAGACCTGGAATTTCCATATTCGATTCCAGGGTCCCGTCGGTGTAGACTCAGCCGCCATCTTCCTATCCGCGAGTTCCTGGGGATTTCCACTTTGCGTAGCTCAGCATGGCCAGATTAGTTTAGTTGGGCAGCACGGCAATCGCAAATCAGATCGCCTAACCCTTCAGCGCCTAAGCTTGATTTTTCGGGGATTCCTTCTGGTCAAAGGGGGCCGCTAACCAGGCGGCCCCGTGAATTAAGGAGGAGTAGAACCAACTGCTGACAGAACTAATTTCGCTCCAAACGCGTTTTCGGGCAAGCCATCTTTCAGCCGCGCCCGTTACTTGGACAATATCTTTTGGTCGGAAGCCACCGCCTTGGCCACCCGTCCCACCTGGAACTCGTTGCCCAGCCGCTCGATAGCGATCCTTACCAGTTGGCTGCGGGTGCGCGCGCCAAGCTTCGTGAACAGGCGTTGGATGGTGCTTTTTACCGCACTTTCCGACGTTTCCAGGCCGCCTGCAATCTCTTTGTTTGTCTGCCCCTCAAAGATACCCCGCAGCACCGTCTGCTCGAGATTGGTTAGTATTACGGTCGCATCTGCCTGTCCGGCCGGAAGATCGCTATCCGAGGCTTCTGGCTCGGTTACTACCGCGGTTAACCGTGGCGCTCCGGAAAAGTTATATGTGGAGAAGCAAACGTTAGCCGTGAACGTTTCGCCATTCTGCCGCCGGGCCTCGCACTCCATGGTGGTGCGAAACACCTGCGCCCCGTGTTCAGAGGGTACCTGCGCCAGGGCCGGCAAGTAACCGGCAATGTTTTGGCCCAGCAGGGCGTTCTTTTCCGCGCCGAGCAACCGGCTGGCCGCGTCATTGGCTTGCACCACGGAGCCCGTGCCATCCAACGTCAGGATGGCGGCCGAGCTGGTCTCGATCAAAACGCGCAACTGTTCTTCGGAATCCCGCAGCAGGCGGTCGCGCGCCTGAATCTCAACAAGTTGGTCACGCACCTTTTGAAAATTAAACAGGACGCCGCGGACCAGCCATCCCGCGGCCGTATAGGAGCCCCAGGCCAGAAACAGGCGCGGCAGGAAATAAATGTGGTTGTAGGGACCAATAGCCTCGCGCAGAATCGCGCAAATCGCCGCGGCAACCGCGATTTGCCACTGCCCATAGCAGCTTGCGATCAGGAAAATCGGGAAGAAATAAAGAAAGCTGAACGACATTTCCCGCGCGACTTTCCAGTCGAGAAGGGCGATGATCGCGATCATCAGCGCTGAAATGGCCACGACCCTGGAGCGCCGGTATGCCAGGACCGATTCGGTGAAGCGCATTCCTGTTACATGTTAAACGACAAGGCACCCCGATACCAAGGGATCTACCAGGTGGCTGAAAGCGGGCGAGGCGTGCCTCGCCCCTACATCGTGTGGTTCGTAGGGGCCGGACAAGTCCGGCCCGCCGCTTGAATCAATGCACCCCTGCAGCAGCGGTCGCTCCCGTCGAGAGCGCCACGATGGCTGCAAGCGTGACGAGCAGGCCCGCGAACTGCATCATTCCGTGATTGTCGGGTTCCGTCTGCCAATCACGCGTGAACATCCGGTAGGTGCACCCCATCGCGACCAGCAGTAGCATCGGCGTTGAGGTAATCAGCCATAGCACAGAGGCCAGTGCAAGAATCACGCCCCGCTGCATACGCGTGAGCGAATGTAATCCGCGGGACCCATCCAACTGCCAAACCGGAATCAGGTTGAACAGATTGATGACAGCGCCGTAGAACGCGATGACGCCCCAGATCTTGAAGTGCGTGACTGAGTACACCCCGAGCGCGACCAGGGCCGCTCCCAAGCCATAGACAGGACCCGCCAGACCAATGCGCGCGTCGGGAATCGGCGGCAGACGGACCCCGCGCAATCGGATGAATGCACCCAAACCGGGGATAAACATCGGCGCGCTTGCCGGCAAGCCGTACCGCCGGATGGCGGCTACGTGTCCCATTTCATGAATGTAGATCGATAAGACGAGTCCCAACGCGAATGCCCAGCCGTAGAGGCTCCAATAAATGCCGAGCGACGCGAGCATGGTGAGAAGCGTGCCCATCTTGGTGAGCCCGAGGAGCAGGAACTTGCCCTTGGTCAGCAGAACCACCAACGCCGGGCCGAGCCCCATTGAAGCCTTCCGCCACCCGCCACTTGAGGGCGGTGCTGCGGCGCTTTGTTGATCGATCTCCTCGATACGAGCGCGGATTGTTCGGTGCTGCACCGTGTCTTCGGGCAGCAGCGGTAGCGACTGCGCCCAGATTTCGCGCTCTTCCCGGAATTTGCCCACACGCCAAGCTGCCCGCCCTTGCTCGGCGAGCTTTTCGAGCTGCTCCGCATGAGTCAGGCGGTGGCACTGGGGACAACTCAGCGTCGATTGCGGAAGGTCACTGATGCAGGTAGGACAGGTCATGCCGCGGCAGCGGTCTCATAGGGACCCATCACCAGAATTTGCGATCTCCCGGTCAGCCGCCATGCCTGACGCAGGCCGATAGAAATAATGAACAGCGAGAGCAGACCCGAGAGTCCGCTACCCAGGGAGAGAAATGGCGCTACCGCCGCCAACAGGAGAAGGTACATGGCGGCTACACCCAACGCCATCGGCGGCTTGTTCCGGGCAGTAGTAGTGACGCTGTGATCCGTTTTCGCTTGTTGCCCTTGCTGGCTGTGTGCTTCTTGGCGGTTCTTCGCACTGTGATAAATGAACACGGGAATGTAGCTGGTTGTGATGGCAAAGTAAGTCAGGGCTAAAGCCAGAATTTGCTGAGGCCGGCCCCCTAGACCATTCGAAGCGTAGCGAATCGCCTTGCCAACCATGATTCCGACGACGATCGCCATCAAGCCGAATTCGAAACCCGTCAAAATCGAGACCGTGGCGTACAGAATGCAGCCGCCCAATGCCGCGCCGCCGCCATATAACAATGCGCGACCGAGCGATAGGGCCTGTGGCGCCTGCTGGCGGGACTGAATCCGCTGAGCACAGGTTGGGCAAACGACGTGGCCCTGGGCGTGGAAATAAGTGGCGCCAATCGGTTGCTTGCAAGCCACGCACTTACGCGCTGCGTCCGCACTTCCAGTGCCGGGCAGCGGCTCAGCATGCTGAAACTGCAACTCCTGAGGTCCCGCATTCTGTACGAAATCAGACATGCCGCAGTATAGGCGCGGCTTTTTCACGGAGTCAATTATCAAAAGGTTGGTATTGCGCCGTCGTCCCACACTAGGGCACCGAAGAATCTACTTTAGTTATCATCCCAGTGACACGCCATGGTAAGGTAATGTACGCCTGGGGGGACGCCATGACCTCAACCAGCCTCGTCAGCTCCTATGACTACGGTCTGGTTGCGCTGTCCGCCTTCATTGCTGTTTTGTCATCCTATGCGGCACTGGAACTGGCCGGTCGCGTAACAGCTTCTCGCGGCGTGGCGCGGACCTACTGGCTCGCCAGCGGGGCCACGGCGATGGGCATCGGCATCTGGTCGATGCACTTCACCGCCATGCTGGCCTTCATCCTTCCGGTCCCGGTGCTGTACGACTGGCCGACGGTGCTGCTGTCCTTACTTCTGGGTATTCTTTCGTCCGCCGTGGCGCTGTTTGTCGTGAGCAGGCGAAAAATGGGATGGCTTCGAGTGTTTGGTGCCAGCCTGTTCATGGGCGGAGGCGTCGTGGCCCTGCACTACACCAGCATGGCGGCGATGCGCATGTCCGCAATGTGCAGCTATTCTCCGCTGCTCGTCGCGCTCTCGGTAGTAGTGGCGATCGCATTTTCTCTGATCGCGTTGGAGTTGACGTTTTTGCTTCGCGATGAGCGATCCGGCCGGTTGTGGCGTAAGATCGCCAGCGCGCTGCTGATGGGGGCGGCGATTTCCGTCATGCACTACACGGCGATGGCCGCCGCCAGTTTCACGCCCTCTGTCGAGACCTCGGACACATCCCACGCCGTAACAATCTCCTACCTCGCCAGTGTGGGTATCGCCATCGTCACTCTCATGATCCTCGGGACTGCGATCGTGATCTCCCTGTTCGATCGGCTGCAAAAGCACACTGCTCTGCTCGACGAACTGTTCGAACAAGCGCCGCAAGCCGTCACCTTGATGGACTCGCACCATCGAATTCTCCGTGTGAACCGTGAGTTTTGCCGGTTTTTTGGCTACACTCCGGAGGAAACCATCGGCCGGCGCCTCAGCGACTTGATCATACCCGAGGAGTCGCGAGATGAGGACGCGAGACATGCCGACCTCGTGGCGCATGGGCAGCGAGTGGACGCGGAGGGCGTCCGCCGGCGCAAGGATGGCAGCCTTTTGTACGCTTCTATTGTCCGGGTGCCTGTTTCCGTACCGGGTGGCCAAGTCGTCTCGTACACGATCCTAAATGATATTACCGAGCGCAAGCGCGCGGAAGAAGCCGTGCGCATCAGTGAAGAGCGCTGGCGCTCGATCTTCGAAAATTCCGCCGTCGGTATCGTTCTCACTGATCCAAACGGTTTCTTTACCGCGGCGAATCGCGCCTTTCAGCAATTAGTGGGGTACACGGAGGAAGAACTTCGGGCGCTGTCCTACCTGGACATCACGCATGAAGAGGATCGCCCGGCCAATTCCGCCATGGTTCGGCAACTCTGGGAGGGCAGCCTGCCTCAATTCACGCTGGAGAAACCCTACCGCCGCAAGGACGGTACGCTGATCTGGGTGAGGGTCACGGTATCGCTGGCGCCCGGTAGCGAAACGGCACCTCGATTTGCCATGGCGATCGTGGAAGAAATCACGGAACGCAAGAATGCCGAAGAGCAGTTGCGGCGCAGCGAAGCGTACCTGGCCGCGGGGCAACGCCTGAGCCACACAGGCAGTTGGGCCTGGAACATGTCCTCGGAAGAGCTCTTCTGGTCGCAGGAGACGTTTCGTATCTTCGGTTTCGATCCAGCAAAGACGACAGCTTCTGTTGCAGAAACATTCTTGGCAAGGATTCATCCCGAGGATCGGCCGATGGTGGAACAAGGGATGGAGGCAGCTCCAACGGGGCCGCGGGACTATGCAGTCGACTATCGGATTGTTCTTCCGGACGGTTTCATCAAACACATCCACGACGTAGTTTATTCCGTAACAAACGAGGCCGGGCAGGTAGTGGAACGATACGGCGTGGTCATGGACGTAACCCACCGAAAGCGGGCAGAAGAGAACCTACAGCATGCGTTCGAGCAACTGCGGGCCTTAGCTGCGCGTCTCGAGAACGTGCGGGAAGAAGAGAGGACGCGGGTAGCGCGCGAAATTCATGATCAATTGGGCCAGGCTTTGACCGCCATCAAGATGGATTTGTCGGCTTTGAGCCGCGAACTGCCCGCGGACCGAACACAACCGTCTGTGAGAATCGAGCGCCTGCTGAAACTGGTGGATGAAACCATTCAGTCGGTGCGGCGGATCGCCACCGAACTGCGGCCGGGCATCCTGGACGATCTCGGTCTTGCCGCAGCGGTCGAATGGGCCGCCGAAGAGTTTCAAGCCCGCACCGGAACGACATGCCGGGTCCGCCTGCCCGATTTCGACATCGCCATGGACCCCGAGCGCGCCACGGCCGTGTTTCGCATCTTTCAGGAGACTCTGACCAATGTCGCACGGCACGCGAACGCCACCGAGGTGGACGTAACGTTGGCCAAAAGCAACGGCGACTTGTCTCTGGAAGTTCGCGACAACGGCAAAGGCATCGCGGACGCGAAGGTTTTCGAGGGCCAGACGCTGGGCATATTGGGAATGCGCGAGCGCGCGCTGCTGCTTGGAGGCGAGCTTACTATCAGTGGCGGCCCGGGCACAGGCACAACCGTGAAGGTCCGGATTCCGGTGGCCGGTCACAACCAACGGAGCAGGTGATTGACCCGGATTCTCATTGCCGATGATCATGCCATCCTGCGCAGGGGGTTAAAAGAGATCCTGATGCGCGAGCTCGATGATGCGATCTGTGGCGAAGCGGAGAACGCAGAGCAGGTTCTGGCCCAGGTCCGAAACCAGGAGTGGGACGTGGTGATCCTGGACGTCACCATGCCCGGGCGAAGCGGTCTGGATGTCCTCCGCGACCTCAAGGCCATGCACCCCAAGCTCCCTGTCCTGGTCCTCAGCATGCACCCGGAGGATCAGTATGGCAAGCGCATTCTCAAAGCCGGGGCCTCCGGTTATATGAACAAAGACACCGCGCCGGAAGAGTTGATCAAGGCCATTCGCAAAGTGCAGGCCGGTGGCCGGTACGTCAGTCCGGCACTGGCGGAAAAACTCGCCTGGGACCTGAACGCGGACCAAGAGCGGCCTGTGCACGAGATCTTGTCCGACCGCGAGTTTGAGGTTTTGCGCTTGCTTGCCTCGGGAAAGACTGTCGGCCAGATCGCGCAAGACTTGCACCTGAGCCCGACCACCGTCAGCACGTATCGCGCTCGCATTCTGGAAAAGATGAGTATGACAACCACGGCGGAACTCATGCGCTATGCGATCGAGAACCATCTGGTCGACTGAATCGGCACGACTTCCTCAAAGCCTGTAGTAGATCTACGACACACCTTCCCTGACCAGCCGTACACAACAATCCAACTATCGACGATGGCATCCTGTCCTCCGGTGTCACAGGATGGAATTGAGTCCTGATTTTTCGTGAGTAAGAAAGCTCAACTGATCGTCAGAGTTTCGGTCAAAGGCGGGCCGATGGTATACCAGTGTTCGCTCTGTGACCAGGTGTTTCCCCTCTCCGAGCAAGGAACGCCAAGGGAAGCCATGGCCGAAGTCTGGACGGCTTTCAATGACCACGTCCGGATCAGTCATCACCAGGACCTCACAAGCTCCAAACCTGGGTAAGGGAAAGCAGAGTGGCTCCGAATGGCCTGGCCCGCGCAGCGTCCACAAGAATCTTCCATCGTGCATTCCGTTCTGCTGGTATCCAGTTTTCAACTTGTCCGCGAGGTCGTGCGAGCGCTAATCGAGACCGGTGAGGATTTCCATGTGGTCGCCGAGGCGGGTGACCGCAGTGGAACGCTGCGGATTGCCAGCGATCTTCGGCCGGACCTCATCCTGTTCGATCTTGACCCCGATTACGCCGCGGGAATCGCGACCATCAGAGAAATCGTCAGAGATCGCGCTGGCGTCAGGATCGTCGTGTTTTCGATGCATAGCGAGGATCTGATCATTGAGAGCGTGCTGCGTGCCGGCGTGCGGGGGTTCCTGTCGAAAACCGGTCCCTCTTGGGAACTCACCGCGGTCCTTCGAGTCGTAGCTCGGGGCGAAGCCTACCTCAGCCCGCGCATTGCCGATCGCGTGATGGACTGGGTCAAGAACCGCCAGCTAGAGAGTACGCCGATCCCGGCTCTGGCGGGCTTGAAGGAACGGGAGATCGAGGTACTCAGACTCCTTGCCGAGGGCCGAACCAGCAAAGAAATTGCCGGCGACTTGAATCTCTCGGTGGAGACCGTCCGGACTTACCGGAAGTCGCTGATGAAAAAGTTGCAGGTTCACAATGTGGCCGGACTGATTCAGTTCGCCGCCACTGCCGGCCTCATGACAACTGCGCGCGCGAAAGAAGCCGAATGAATCAGGAGTCCTCTTCTGGGCTACGCACCACGCATTCTTGTTGTTGACGACGATCCGGACGTTCAAACTTTCATCTGCCGTGTTCTTTCCGAGGTCGGCTACGACGTCACGGGCGTGCCCACGGCGCGGAGGGCTCTGGCGGCAGCCCGCGACCGGTCATTCGATCTGATCATCATCGACCTGAGCCTTCCGGACGGGGACGGGCTCGACGTCATCCGGCAGATCCATTCCGAACCCCTGCCGCCGAGAATCCTGGCGATCTCCGGCTATATGGCAGGTGATGTGCCGAACGCAGCCTTATCGGCCGGCGCCACAGCGACTCTTCCCAAACCAACCCGGCTGCGAACGCTGCTCGATATCGTCTTCCTCTTGTTGAATCTGTCAAGCGCCGCCTGGATGGGAAAGTGAGCAGTTTGGCCGCCGATTCCGCACTTTGCGCCGCCGAGCTGGTGATTTTCTGGTGGTTTTTCTCGGCGCCTCGGCGGGTGGACTTGTTTTTTCTACTCGCCCCACTGCTTCTCGAGCATCCGCAGATACTCACCGGAAGCGTACAACTCGAAACGGAAGTTTGCCGCCGTGATTTCCGTGAACGCAGTAAGATGCTGGGTGCAGACGAAAATGTGGTCCGCGAAGGAATGATAGTGGAGCAAAAAACTTTCGGTCAGCAATTCGACCGGGGGAACATCGCGGAACAGCAGTGCGATGCCAAGGGCGCGGGAGAAAACGGATTCTGGATTGGCTACTCCCCACTGCCGGAGTTTCTGGAGTACGGTCTCTGGCGGACGATAGACCAGCAAGGCCGCGAAGCTCTGGTCTCGGATCCCCAGCCCGGCTAGTTCCTCGGCGCGGGTGACCAGTTCCATGCACTGACCGACCCACCGCAAGAGGTCTTTTCCCACGAAGTACAGCATGCGTACCTCGGAGTAACGGCTGACCAGCAGCTTACGGCGCAGTTCGTCGCGGTCTTCGCCTTCGCCAGGCAGCAACCCAGCGAGCATCAACGCCGCCTTCGACCCTTCCAACAGCTGGCCCGGACCTCGTTGATTGCTAAAGGGATGCAGGATGAGCGGCGGCAGCTCCCAAACCCGATCGCCTAACGCCACAACCGCGGTTTTCGACTCTTCAGTCATTCAGCCTCAAACATACCATCGGCGGCGCTGGGGAAATAGTTTACTTTCGTTGACGCAACAGCACGGAAGCGGTCACCGTTTCGGTGCCGCGCAGGACTTTCACCGTCACCATATCGCCGGGTTTCTTGCTGCGCAAGGCATAAGTAAAGTCATAAAGGTTGCCAATCGGTTTCCCATCAAACTCTACCAGAATGTCGCCCGCCCGCAGGCCTGCCTGAGCCGCCGGTGTTCCGGGCCGGATGTCGGCAAAGCGGACTCCATTGGGGATTTCCGCAAAATCCGGAATACTTCCGAATTCCGGGCCGTACCCGGAACCCGCCGACCCCACCATCTTGCCCGCGTGGGGATTCTCAGGTTCCTGAACGCGCACAAATTGCGGGCGCTCCGCCTCCGCGCAAAGCTGGACGCTTACCTCGGCAATCAGATCCAGCAGCTTCGCGGCGTCCGGCGCGTCGATCTTGTCCCAGGTGTCACTCGGCTTGTGGTAATCGGCGTGCAATCCCGAGAAAAAGAACAGCACCGGCACCTGCTTGGTCGTAAATGAGGTGTGATCACTCGATCCGTAGCCGGTGGTCTCCGAAAAATCCATGTGCATCGGGTAGCGCGCCAGCACCGGCTCGAGGGTCTCCCGGAAATTTGTGCCCGTGGCTGCCCCGCCGATATACACCTTGCCCTCCCGCACGCGCCCGATCATGTCGAGATTGATCATGGCCACCGCTTTCGCCAGCGGCAACTCGGGATGGTTCACATAAAAGCTCGACCCGAGCAAACCCAACTCCTCGCCCGCGAATGTCATAAAAAGGATGCCGCGCTTCTGCTTCGGTTGAGAGGCAAACCAGCGCGCCAGCTCGATGACTCCCGCGGTGCCCGACGCGTTGTCATCCGCTCCAGGATGCACCGTTCCCGCCTGCAGAGGCGCCAGGGAGTATTGCTCGCCGAGCCCCAGGTGGTCGTAATGCGCCCCGATGATGGCGTACTCGTCGGTTTCGCCGGGCAGATATCCAGCGACGTTATGCACTGTCTTGACCGCGCGCTCCACGTCCACGTTTTCGCGTACTTCAATGGAACCCGGCAGAGCGAATGACTGGGGCTTGAGGTCCCGGTCGATGGCCGTCGCGATCTCCTCGAGGTTCCGCCCGGCATCGCTGATCCAGCGCGCCGCAACGTCTTCCTTGATCTGCACAAACGGAATTCCCGCGTCTCCCGGACCGACCTTGCGCTCGAACTTTTCCAGATCGTCCGATTCGCCTCGATGATTGAACGTGTCGCTGACCAGAATCACGCCGCGCGCGCCATGATTCTTGGCGTTGGTGGCTTTGCTCCAGAACTGCGAATGCTCCGTATAGACCTTGCCATCGAACACGCTGTGCTCGTCAAACTCCTGCGGTTCATGGCGCAGGATGAGCACCAGCTTCCCTTTGGCGTCCACGTCCTTATAATCGTCGTAGTTGTATTCGGGCGCCGTGATCCCGTAGCCCACAAACACCACCGCGCCCGCCACCTTGCCGCGGGACGAGAAGTTGAGCGGGATGAAACCTTCACCGCTCTTCAGCCGAAGAGTCTTGCCGCCCTCGGTGTATTCGAAGCGGTTCTCACGGCCCAGCCGCGCGTTGGTCGTCACCGGGAACGCTTGAAAATAGCTGCTTCCCTCGACAGGCTTCAGACCGATCGACCGGAACTGATGCGCGATGTAATCCGCCGCTGTCTCCAGTTCCGGCGAGCCGGTGGCGCGCCCGCGCATTTCGGGTGATGCCAGATATTTGATGTGGGCGAGGAACCGGTCGGGATCGATCGCGGGAGTTGCGGGGGGCGTCGTTGGCGGCGCAGCCAATGCCAGCGCGCTAAAGACGAAGAGAAGGGAGCGGCGTAGAATGGGCATCCGAGGTTCCTACTTGAGGCCCGGCGTGCTCAGCTTCACCTCACAGCCGCAGTCTTCGCCGGCGTTCTTAGCCGTCTTCTGGTATTCGATTTCGTAATCGATGACCTGGCGCAGGCTGGCCCATTGTGCCGACGTACCCGTGAGCAGCCGGCCGTTGACGAACACTGTAGGAGTACCGGCGACGCCCAACGCCTTGGCCTCGGCGATCGACTTGTCGATCTCCGCCTGGGTCGCTTTGCTATCCATGCAATGTTCCAGTTGCAGCGCGTCGATTTGTTTTCCCTTCACGTATTCGAGCACCTTTGCCTTGAGGTTGTCCGCGGTGACGTCGCTCTGTGCTTCGTAGATCCAGTCGTGGTAATCCCAGAATGCGGCAGGATTCTGCTTGAAGATGCAGCGCCCCGCAATCGCCGCCGGCATGGCCCACGGATGAATCTGGGCCAGCGGCAGTTCCTTGAAATAGAGGCGAACCTCCTTGGGGTAAGTCGCCAGCAGATTCGTCCGCAACGCCTTCGCTTCCTCTTTGCAATACGGGCACTCAAAATCGCTGAACAGCACGATCACCACAGGCGCACCGGGCGTACCCATGCTCGGCGACAAGTCCGTATGCAGCTTATCGAGCTGTGGCTTGAACGGATTTTGCGCGATGTCAAAGATCGCGCCGCGCAAGATTTTTTGCCCGTCCTTCGAGACATACAATGTTTCATCCGCGCTTGCCGCGCCCTGGGAGGCATGGACCTCTACCTCCGAGAATCCGGGGAGATCCGAAGGCTTGGGATCGCCGATCTCAACCTTCACCTGCGAATTCCACACGAACACATGGCGCACATAAGCTTCGAGCGTGGCCTTGTTCAGCGCCGATTTCTTCACCGGCGTCGTCTCAGCCGCAAAAAGAACGAGCGCCGCAAGAATTGTTAACAGGATATTTCGGAACATTGTTATTTATTGTAGCGGAGGAGGCGCTCTATGAATGCATTCCAACGCCGAGACGCAGAGGCGCCGAGAAATTCTTTTAGACTTAGGTCTTCCTCGGCGTCTCGGCGTCTCGGCGCCTCGGCGTTGAAGAAACCCTCTACAGCACCGGCCCAATCCGCCACGGCACGAACTCTTTGTGCCCCAACCGCTCGGCGCAAGTTTTCTCGCCTGAGGCGACGCGTAGCACCGTATCGAAAATCTGCCGGCCCACAGCGTCGATGCTCGCTTCTCCATCCGCGATCACGCCTGCATTAATGTCCATGTTGTCGCGCATTCGCCGGTAAGTATTGCCGTTGGTCGCAATTTTGATCACCGGAATCGTGGGAAATCCGATGGCACTGCCGCGGCCCGTGGTGAATGCGATCAGATTGCATCCGCCCGCGGCCAGTCCCGTTAGCGAGACCGGATCGTACCCAGGCGTATTCATGAAGACGAATCCCGGCGATGTGATCCGCTCGGCGTAATCCACGGCGTCCATCATGGGCGAGATGCCCGCCTTCGCCGCCGCTCCCAGCGACTTCTCCAGAATATTGGTCAGGCCCCCGTCCTTGTTTCCCGGCGATGGATTATCGTTGAAACTCCCGCCGAACCGGTCCAGATATTTCTTGTAACCCGTAATAAAGCTCAAAAAGCGCTCTGCCACCTGCCGATTGCGCGCGCGACGCACCAGCAGATGCTCGGCGCCAAAACATTCCGTAGTCTCCGCCAGCACTGCCGACGCGCCAATCGACGCCAGCATGTCGCAACAGATCCCCAGCGCCGGATTCGCCGTGATCCCCGAGAACGAATCCGACCCGCCGCAGTTCAATCCCAGCACAATTTTCGATGCCGGAATCTCCGTGCGTTGCTCGTCCGCCGCGCTTTCCATGAGCGTGTGAATCTCCCGCCGCGCGGCCTCGAGCGCCCCACGCGTGCCACCGCTCCCTTGCAGCGTCATCCCGACAAGCCGTGAGCTGCGCGGCGCATTCGGCCCCAGGTAATGGTCGATCTGGTTCACCTCACAACCTAGGCCCAGGATGATTGCCGCCGAGACATTCGGATGTGCCAGCACGCCCGCCAGCGTGCGGCGAAGCTGTTCCGTATCCGGCCCGATCGTATGCCCGCAGCCTTCGCCATGCGGAAACGCCGCTACGCCATCCACATTCGGCGGCAGCCGTTCGTCATCAAAACTCGATGCGATCAACTCCGCCGTGTGGGCCGCGCAATTGCTGGCCGCCACAACCGCAATGTAATTCCGCGTCCCGGCTCGGCCATCCTCACGCAGATATCCGCGGAAAGTCGGCACGTCCTTGGGCGGGGCGGGGTAGGGAATCTCGCCCTCCGGGAACTCGTACGCAAACGTCAGCTCTTCGAACGAAATATTGTGCGTGTGGACGTGACGGCCCGGCTCAATCTGTACCTTCGCGCGCCCGATCGCCTGCCCGTAGCGATGCACCATTTCACTCGGCTGGATGCGCGCCACCGCGACCTTGTGGCCCGCCGGAACCGCGTCGAGCACCGTGATCGGCACTCCATCCACACGTAGCTTCATCCCCGCCGAGAGCGGAACGCGCGCGATGGCGACGTTATCCAGCGGGTTCAAATGAATGGCCGAATTTTCCTCAGTCGGCAGCTTGGCAATTTCGAGAAGTTCCATGGTTACCTCATCAAAACAAATTCCGTCGCCTGTTCGCCCGAATGCACATGCAGCTTGCCCGCGACCGGATGCACCCAAAAACCCGTGCCGTCGGTGGGAATTGAAATGTTGGCGGGACCGTCCACCACGACGAAATTCGGCGTCTCCGCATCCTCCAGCAGTTTGCCGATGTGGATGTGTGGATGGCACTGCGTGCGCCGCTCATCGCCGTTCACCGCGAGCCCCCAATCGTCGCCCCACAGCGACTTCGCCTTCTCGATGGCCGCGTTCCACAGCACCAGCCGCATCTCCGCCGGCACATTCTGCAGCGCGTGTATATGGGCCCGCGGCAGCGCCAGCCACCGATTCGGCTTCAGCGGATTAATGTCCTTCAGAAAAAACACGGCCACATCCGCCGGCTGCTTCTCCGCCTCCCGGCACAGCCCGCACTCTCGCGCCGCCATACTCTGCGGATTCGCGACGTCGCAACGGCAATCGCGCACATCCCCGCGCAACAGGAGCGTGAGAGCCAGAATGCCGGCCAGTTTGGAGAAAGTCACTTCGACTCATTATAGAAGGTAGGGCGGGCAGAGCTGCCCGTCCAAGCGAGTTCAGCAAGTCACGACTCGACCCGCACTACCGGCTCAAGTACACATACTCGCTCGGACAGGCTGCATCCTCCGGCCTGGCAGGAAAAGCTCGCAACTCGCTTTCGTGCACCTGTAAGAAACCCGCAAGTTCCGGGATGGCCCGGTTTTTGTCGGGTTCCGGCCAATCGGGGTGAAACTCCGGCGCCTCTTTCAAACGGCTCAGTTGCCAAGCCACCATATCTTTGACGCGAACAGGGCGCTCCTGGCCGGGAGGCACTTGCCTGGGATCTGTACCCGGTTCCAATGATTCCAATCGACGCGTGTTCGTCGCAATCGAAAGCATGCCCCCCGGCGATCTCGTTGCGGTTCCGAAAACGGAGTCGTCATTCAGGGCTGCGCGCACTGCCTGGCGGTACGCTCGCAATGTCAACAGCGGCGAGTCGACCTCATCCGGTTCCTCACTCGGGGCAAGCGGCGCATTCGGCTGGTTGAAAAGCCAATCCGCGGTCTGCTGCATCACCGCGTCGTCCGGAAACATCCACATGGGTAACAGCTCGGATATTTCGAACCCCGGTTTGACCACCCTTTTTCGAATCAGCGCAGCCCATTCAGCCGCCGCCTGTGAGTCCCCCACGGATATGAGCGCCGCTGTTACCAGGCCGTCGCCGCGACAGGCCTCCAGGTTACGCGCAAGGTGCAAAGCACTGACCGTCGCTTTAGGGTCCCAACGGTAAGCCATGAAGGCCATGCGGCAAGTGTCCGGCGTCTCCGGCAGTGCCAGCCACGCAGTGCGTTTCACCAGCAACTCACTCACGCTCGGGTTCTGATGGCTGCGCAATGCTTCTCCGAACGGCTTTGGAATCGGCCTGCCCGGGCTACAGGCTCCTGGCTCTGTGCTAGTCACTGCGCCCGACCGTTTGATATCCGATCGGAGCGTAATGATCTCGGCGCTCTCCAGCCATTCCTCTGCGGTAGCTTGGTCGTCGGCAAGCAATTCGAAACTCTGCATGAGCCGGTCGCCGTTCTTGTGCGTCTCCCACCACTCACGCAATTCCGCGGGACTGGCGTCCTTGACGAAGTGCGGTGCTTTCAGGATGTCGCTGAGAACGCTCTTCGCCACTTCGCTCACTGGCACAGGCCCTAGCTCGGTATACCACGGCCGCCCATAGTCTACACTTCGGGTCAGCCGCCGGTCGTGCTCGTACGCATCCAGCAATGGCTCAACGGCCGCCTCACCCTCCTGTGTCAGCAGCTTGCACACCGGATCGAATGAGAACATGAGTGGTCCCGGGATGACTACCTTTTCCCCGCGTACATCCTCCAATCGCTCGATCAAGTCCGCAAGCCGCTCGGTTTTCGGATCCATCTTGGGCCGTACAGGCTCGCCCAGGCGTCGTCGTGAATCGGCCAGCAATGCCGGTACCGGCTTGAGAAATGGAGTGTCGGGAAATTCCCCGTGCCCCGAACTGGCAATCTGTTTCCACGCGCCCAGAAGTCGCGTTTCCCAAACTGTGAGCGACTCGGCAATGTCGACCGCTTCCTGGTCGTCGTCCCGGTCCCGCGCGTTGATCAGCCGCCAGTATGCCTCTCCCAGCCAAGAGCGCACGGCGGTGCTGAACAATTGAGGGCCATCCTGTTCATGTTGAAGTACTATGCGGACCGGAATTTTTGATTCGGGCGCCTGCCATATTTGCTGTGCCAGATCCGACCGCCCAAGCCGAACCAACAAGGCCATGGACAGAGGCGCAAGGGTACCCGGTCCCTCCATGTTGAACCAGAATGCTGCCCGCTCTGGCGGCGGAGGTTTCGGGAGTGGGATTCTTCCACTCCAGGGCTCCGTCGCAGCGATCGTACGCACGTCGCCATCGAGATCGGCCCGCAGTCCGATCGTAAGCGGTCGATAGACCAATCCGTTCCAGCCGACCGCGTATTGGTTAGAGAATACCCAGGCATGCGTTTTCAGGCGATCGTGCGCCTCTGGGTAATCGGCGAAAGGTACGGCGAACTCGATTTCCCGGTACTCACCGCCTCTCGGATCGGCAAGCCCGGCATCGAACAGCTTTCCTGCCACCGTCACCACGTATTCCGGGAGGCCTCGCCCACTGGGAGGCGTCCAAGGCTGATGCTGCGCGGGAGGCTCCGGCAGCGCCGCGCTCGCAACTCGAACGACTGAGAGCACGGCCATGATTAAATACCGCCAGCGATTTGTCTTGATCACGGCGCCATTAGTGCCATGCTATACCTGTTACGTGCCGTGGCGCATCTCAATGTGGTCAAATCATTTACACGCCAAAAATCAATTTTGCAAAAACAAACCCATTCCCATTTCCGGACACTTCTACGACTGACTCTTCAATGCCCCGCTTCCTCCTCTCCATCCCCGTCGCCTTCCTCCTCTACTTCTTCGCCCTAGCCCGCACAGGCCTCCTCACTCCCGATGAGCCGCGCTACGCCTCCATCGCCCGCGAAATGGCTCACTCCGGCGATTGGATCACTCCTCATCTCTGGGGTACGCCCTGGTTCGAGAAGCCGCCGCTGCTTTACTGGATGGAAGCCGTCGCGTTCCGTCTCGGCGTGAACGACGACCTCGCCCCGCGCCTGCCTATCGCCCTCACCAGCATCGCGTTCCTGATCTTCTTTTATTGGATATTGCGCCGTGAATTCGGTGACCCTGCCGCCTGGTACGCCACCGCCATCCTCGCGACATCGGCCGCCTGGCTCGGATTCAGCCACATCGGCGTCACCGATCTCCCGCTCGCCGCCGCCTTCTCCGCGGCCATGCTCCTCTCGCTCGGCTGGATCGACCACGGTGATAGCCGCTGGTTGCCGCTCGCCGCCGCACTGCTCGGTCTCGCCGTGCTGGCCAAAGGACTGGTCCCGCTCGTCCTCGCCCTGCCACTCGCCTGGACGGCCCGCCGCCGTCTCCTCGACTGGTTCCATCCCACCGTGATCGCTGCCTTTGCCATCATCGCGCTCCCCTGGTATGTGCTCTGCTTCATCCGCAACGGCTGGCCCTTCCTCCGGGAAATCGTCTGGCAGCAGCAGATCGGCCGCTTCTTCACGCCGGAACGAGCGCACACGCAGCCATTTTGGTTCTTTCTGCCCATCATCGTCGGCGCGCTGTTCCCCTGGATCCCCGCACTCATCCCGCTCGCGCAGCGCCAGCTCTATTCCGACACCCGCCGCCGCTTTCTGCTCGGGTGGGCGCTCTTCGGTCTGGTCTTTTTCTCCGCCGCGCGCAACAAGCTCCCCGGCTACGCTCTCCCGCTCGTTCCTCCCATTACAATCCTCGCCGGCATCGCACTCGCAGATTCCAAACGATGGCGCTGGGTCACAACTGGAACAACCGCGCTCCTCGTCCTACTCGGCCCGATCGCCGCCATTCTACCGACCGCTCTCGCCGCTGGCATTTCCCGATCTGCACTTCCCCCGTTTCACTGGACCTGGCTTCTCCCCGCGCTCGCCTGCATCCCCGTCTGGCTTCTCGAACGCGCCGGCTCTCGCGGTGCCGCCATCACACTAGTCGCCCTCGCCATCACCGCCGGCGCCATCGGCATCAAGCTTCGTACCTTCCCGGAAATCGACCGTGTCGCCTCGGCGCGCCCGCTCTGGATTGCCGTCGCTCCAATTCGCGACCGCGTCTGCGTCGCCAGCCTGCACCGCAGCCTGCGCTACGGCCTGAATTACTACTCAATCACCCCGCTGCCCGATTGCCACGAGCAGCCGCGCGAGATCGAAATTACGCAAAATCCCGGCGAACCGCCGCGCCTCGTGAGTGCCGTAGCGATACCCGCCGCCGCGCACTAGCAGGCAACTTACCGAGGCACTACTGCTTCTCGGCGATATACGTCGCTGTTCGGTCTGTCTGCTTATTGGTTGAGACCACCGTCATTTTCTTCCCATCGGGCGCGACCGTCATTTTCAGTACGAAGACTACCTTGCCGTCACGCTTATCTGTCTCCTCGATCGTGCGGTCGTCCACGCGTTTCAGAGAGACAGAGCTGAAGGTATACGATCCTTTGACTGGGTAGTCTTTGCCGTCTAGCTGCGCCGTGTAGCTCACGCCCGTCGGTGTGGACATACTCAGCCCGTCGGCACCGCTCTTGTAGGTCGTCGCGAGGCCATTTTCACTCTGTGCAACCTTGTTGGTTCGCCACGACCCAGAAGTCCCATTCGCTCCCGCAGGCGCCTTTCCTACCCGCGTGGCTGTAACTTCGGTACCTACCGTTTGATCGCTGTTCTGCGGATGCGCGATAGTCTTCACCGTCAGAGTCTTGCCGTCGTCCGACACGGTCCGCGTCTGCTCGCTCACCGTCTTGCCACTCTTCTTGGTCGTGATGGCAATCGACTTGGGATCAACTTCATGCACATTGATCGTGTCATAAGCCTGCCCTGTAACGGACTGGTCCTGCCCATCGGCCTTCACGTTGATCTTCGGGTTGCAACTGGAACACTCATACATGCCTTTGTTCAACGAGAACACGTTAGGCTTCGGTGATAGCTTGGCCTGGTCCATATTCATGCGCCATGTGCCGTCGAATGGGCTTTGCGCAAGCAGTGATACGGGAGCCCACAACACCGGTATCAGAAACGACGCGTAAGTCAAGAGCCGCTCGATTTTCTTCATCTGCATTCTCCTCTACTTGGGTTTCGAATTTGGCCTTCTGAGCAGCGGGTAGGAGCCCAGGTTGCGGGTAGTATACACCCAACTGTCTCCGCGCGTGCTTTGCCCGGCCAGCTCCAGCGCCTGGTGAGTCCTGTCGCCATTCCCGCAAGCGCGCGTCGCTATACTCGAAAGTGACCCCATGATTTCCCGTAACCGATTTGTAAAACTGCTGCTGGCGCTCTGTCTTGCCGCACACCTCAACGCACAGCAGGACATCCGCCCCCTCACGATTCTGCATACTAACGATCTCCACGCTCATATCCAACCCGACAACGACGGCATGGGCGGCTTCGCATACCTGGCAACCGCGTTGCGCAACGAGCGCGCGCATTGCGAGGCGTGCCTCTACCTGGATGCCGGCGATCTCGTGCAAGGCACTCCTGTCTCCACCATCTATCACGGCGAACCGATCTACGAGCTGGCGAATCTTTTGAAACCGGACGCCTCAACACTCGGGAATCACGAGTTAGATTACGGCTGGAACGAGGCCGGGAAGTTCGTCACCATCGCTAAGTTCCCGATCGTCTCCTCGAACATCCTGAATGCCGTCGGACAGCCCGTCACCGGCAAGCCATATGTGATTCAGACCGTCGGCGGAATACGAGTTGCCGTGATCGGCGCCGTTCTTGGCGATCTGGCCACCGCCCTTACGACGCCTGAAGAGATGGGTCCCTGGCGCGTCATTCCGCCGGTTGATGCCATTCGCAGCGTCGTCGCCGAGATTGGTGGCCGCGCCGACCTCATCGTGGTTGTCGCTCACATTCACAGCGATGAAACCGAAAAGATCCTGCACACCATCCCTCAGGTCGCCGTGGTGGTCGCCGGCCACGAGCACAATGGCTACCGCGGGCTGAAGAAGATCGATGGCCGCGTGGCCGTTGAGGTGCAAGCTTACGGAGTAGAATTGGGGCGTCTCGATTTGCGCGTCGACGTTCCGCATCACACCATCGTTTCTGCCGACTGGAAGCGCATCCCCATCAATTCCAAAACCATCTCGCCGGATACCGAGATGGCCGCCGCCGTGGCGGGCTGGGAAGCCAAAGTTTCCAAGATCGTCGATGTGCCGATCGGGGTTGCCAAACATACCATCGCCCATCGGGATTTGCGAACCCTGGTCGAACGAGCCATGGCCGAGGAGACCGGCGCCGACATCGCCTGGATCAATCCCGGCAACATTCGCGATGTGCTGCCGAAAGGCCAACTGCTGGCGCGCCATGTTTGGAACGTCCTGCCCTTCGACGATCGCGTGGTGCTCGGGCATTTCCTCGGTAGCCAGCTTCCGCCGGCGATCGCGAGAGAGTTCCCACTCGACCCAAACAAGTTCTATACGATCGCGGTCACAGACTATACGGTGGCCAATCAGTCGTCGCCGAATCAGCTTGCGACCAGCGGCCTCAAGTTTGCCAAGACCGGTCCGTTACAACGCGACTTAGTGCTCGATTGGATCAAGCGCAAAGGTACGGTCGAGTAGCTCACCCGTCGCGCAACTGCGATAACATCGGCAGCGGAGGTATAGTGTCGGATCAAACAAACGCCGTCGAGATCTCCGGTGTCACCAAGACCTTCGGAAACGTAGCCGCCGTCGACAGCCTGTCGCTGGCTGTTCCGGAAGGTTCAGTCTACGGCTTCATCGGTCCCAACGGCTCTGGAAAAACCACCACCATGCGCATGATCGCCGGGATTTTCTATCCCGATTGCGGGGACATCCGCGTCTTCGGCCACCCAATCTCGAGTGCACGATCCGACCACGTTGCCTACCTGCCCGAAGAGCGGGGCCTGTTCCGAAAAATGGAAGTGCAGGCGCTGCTTGAATTCCACGGGGAGCTTCGCAGTGGCCGCAAAGTGACCGCCGAAGTGCAATCCTGGCTGTCACGATTAGGCCTCGCCCACGTTGCTAAGAAGAAAGTCGAGACGCTCAGCAAGGGGATGAGCCAGAAGGTCCAATTCATCGCCACTGTAGTGCCCGAGCCCAAGCTCCTGATTCTCGATGAGCCGTTCACGGGACTCGATCCCGTCAGCGGCGACCAGATTCGCGGAGCCGTTCTGGACATGCGCCGCCGCGGGACAACGGTCATACTCAGCACCCACGACATGAGCGTCGCTGAGAACATGTGCGATTACATTTTCATGATCTTTCGCGGCAAGAAGGTGCTCGATGGAACGCTCGAAGCCATTCAGCAGCAGTATGGAAACGACACCATTCGCGTTTCGGTCGAAGACGGCGTTATTCCGGACCTCCCTGGCGTCGAAAAGATCCGCGATTTCGGGCTCGTCCAGGAATTGCGCATATCGCGCGGTTGCGACCCGCAGGAGCTGTTGCGCACGCTCGTGGCGCAAACCCGTGTGACCAGCTTCTCCGTCACCAAGCCTTCGCTCCACGACATTTTCATTCGCATTGCCGGCCCTGCCGCAGAGGAGGTGAAGGTTGCGTAGAAGTCTCCTCATCGCCAAGCGCGATTACTTGATGTCCATCCGCAATAAGACCTTCATCATTGGCCTGATCATGGCCCCGGTCCTGTTCGGTGGTGGCTTCCTGGGCATTGCGCTCATGAATGCTCAGCCGGACATTGCAGACCGGCATGTCGCGATTCTCGATCGGACCGGTCAGGCGGCCGCCCTGGTGATCGCGGCAGCAAAAGAGAAAAACACCAAAGAGCTTTTCAACAAGAAGACTGGAAAGCAGGAGTCGCCGCGGTATTTCTTCGAGACCATCCCCGCCGACACTCAATCCCCGGATGCGCAGAGGTTACAGTTATCGAACCGTGTACGCCAAGGCGAGTTATACGCGTTCCTGGAAATCGGCGCCGATGCGCTACACCCGGGCGATGAGATAGAAGGCCAGGATCCCGCCTCGCGGGAAAAGGACGCCCGCCGCCGCGTGGCTTTCTACAGCAACTCAACCGCATTAAGCGACGTGCGGTACTGGCTTGCAGACGCGGTTGATACTGGTCTTCGCCGTGCGCGCCTGTTGCAACTCGGCGTGGACCAAAGAAACTTTCACGACCTTCTCGCCTCCGTTCCGTTCGAACCCATGAGCCTGGTAGTCAGGGACGAAACCACAGGGAAGATTGCCGGCGCGGTCAAGAAAAATGAAGGGGCGAGTTTCGGTGTTCCCATAACCGTCATGATGCTATTGGGCATGATCGTGATTACGGGAGCCTCGCCTATGTTGACCTCCGTGGCCGAAGACAAAAGCAACCGCGTCTTCGAGATGCTGCTAGGTTCAGCCACTCCGCTGGAACTCATGATGGGGAAAGTGCTCGCGGCCATCGGCAGGTCCATCACGAGTTCCATCTTCTATGTGGCGGGCGGCACATTCGTCCTGTATGGATTGGCCATTGCCGGCCTTGTCCCGCTGTCCCTTTACCCTTGGTTCTATATCTACCTGCTCGCTGATCTGATGTTTCTATGCGCTTTTGCGGCAGCTTTGGGTGCGAGTTGCGGAAGTCCTCAGGATGCGCAGCATCTCGCGATCATCTTGCTCGCCCCCGTCTTGATTCCATATTTCCTGTTTATGCCGGTGATGAGCCAGCCAAACGGTGCCATCGCGATCGCGCTCTCGCTGTTCCCACCGTTCACGCCGATGTTGATGTTGTTGCGCCAAGCCATGCCGCAGGGCGTTCCCGCCTGGCAGCCCTGGGTCGGTCTGGTCGGCACCCTGGCGTGCACCGTCGTTCTAACATGGGCCGCCTCGCGCATCTTCCGCGTAGCGATCTTGATGCAAGGCAAAACTCCGAAAGCCGCCGACCTTCTACGCTGGGCCGTGCGCGGCTAGTAGGACGGGCATTCCTGCCCGTCCAAGGTCTTTCGGAACTAACCGGGATCATAGAATCCTATTAGCTGATTCCGGACACTTCCGTCCCCACACCGCACATTGGGACGGCCGCTGCCGCTTTTAGCTTCCCCATTGCCTAAGTGCCGGTTCATGGAACCTCGATTGCCTTATGATTTGTTCACGGGAAATGAATTCCCTAATCCAAGACGCGCGTTTCAGTTTCCGGATGCTCGCCAGAAGCCCCGGCTTCACCGCCGTGGCGATCATCACGCTGGCGCTCGGCATCGGCGCCAATACCGCCATTTTCAGCGTCGTGAATGCGGTCCTGTTGCGCCCGTTGCCGTTCCCTCATCCGGAACGTCTGGTGCGCGTTCTCGAATCCAGCCATCGGTTCATGAAAGGGCAACCGGTTCAGGCCACGCTGGTGAGCTTCCGCGCCTGGCATGACCATAACCGCACGCTGGAACGGATTGCCGCTTTTGAGTCGTACACGTTCGTGTTGACCGGCGCGGGTGACGCGACGAAAGTAGCGGGCGCGATCGTCTCCGAGGATTTCTTCCCGCTGCTCGGCGTCAAGCCTTTCCGCGGCCGGTTCTTCACCGCCGCGGAGAATCGGCCCGGCAATGATGGCGTGGCCGTGCTCAGCTATGGGATCTGGCAGCGGCGCTTTGGAGCAGATCCAAGTGTCATCGGCCGGCCGGTGGTGCTGAACGGCCATCCGCACACGGTGATTGGTGTGTTGCCCCCGGGGTTTCATTTCATCCCGACCGGTGATGCGGAATTCTGGGCGCCGGTATCGCTGGAACAACCGGAGCCGAAGCATGCCGGGAACAAATTTTACCTGGATACGATCGGACGCTTGCGACCGGGAATCGCTATCGCGCAAGCTCGCGCAGAGTTGGATGCGCTAGTTCACGCAGCGAGCAATGGGAACTCGATGGCGGTGGTTTCCCCGCTCGATGAAGACATCGTCGGCCCAAGCCGCCGGTCTTTGCTCGTGCTGTTTGGAGCTGTCGGCCTGGTGCTTCTGATAGCCTGCGCCAATGTGGCGAACTTGCAATTGGCACGTGCGACCGCGCGAACACGGGAGATCGCCATTCGGATCGCGATCGGCGCCGGCCGCTGGCGCGTGATGCGCCAATTACTGGTCGAATCCGCTTTGCTGGCACTGGCCGGTGGACTCGCGGGTCTACTGATGGCCTGGTGGGGTACAGAACTGCTGGTGCGCCTCGGCGCGGCTGAGCTTCCCAGAGCCGATGAGATCGCCATCGACGGTTGGGTGCTAGCCTTCACCGTTGCCGCTTCTCTCGCGGCGGGCGTCGTGTTCGGGTTCGCGGCGGCGATCCAGGCGTCCCGAACGGACCTGAACCTCAATCTCAAGGAAGGAGGCGCAGGCGCGGCCGGCCGGAGGAGCCGCCTGCGAAGCGCCCTCGTCGTCGGTGAAGTTGCCGCGGCCTTGATGCTCTCCGTCGGCGCAGGGCTTATGATCCATACACTCTGGCAGCTCCGGCACACGCAGATCGGCTTCCTTACGAAGAACATCCTCACCTTGGAAGTTGAGCTTCCCTGGCCAAAATACGAGGGAACGCACGCCGCCGAATTCTACCGCGCCGTCGTGGGCCGCGTGAATGCGCTGCACGGCATCGAAGCCGCGGGATTCGTGAACACGCTCCCCATGGGCGGCGGTGAGACATTCGCCGGGTTTCGACCCGAAGGCGCTCCCGAGAGCCAGCTATCCTCCGCGCAGTTCCGGACAATATCACCCGGCTACTTTCGAACCATGGGAATTCCGTTGATTGAGGGACGCCCTTTCACAGACCGGGACATTGAGGGAAGACCTCACGTGGCCATCGTCAATAGGACTTTGGCCCGCCGCTTCTTCGACGGCCACGCTCTGGGCCGCCACATCTCTCAAGGGGGAGATGAGTGGAGTGAAATCGTAGGCGTCATCGGCGACATCCGGTTCAGCAAACTGAGTTCCGAGCCTCTCCCAGAAATCTACCATCCATTGGCTCAGGAGCCCAGAACCTTGATGTGGTTGGCGGTGCACACGACAGCCGATCCCCTGACGCTGGTCGCGAGTATCCGGAGTGAGATTCAAGCACTCGACCGCGATATCCCCATAAGCAGTGTGACGACGATGGATGATCGTGTGTCGACCTCGCTCGGTACATCGCGGTTCTTGCTCTGGCTCTTGATTACCTTTGCGGGTGTCGCGATGGTACTCGCCAGCGTGGGTGGTTACGCCATGATGAGCTATGCGGTCGCGCAGCGGACCCACGAGATTGGCGTGCGCATTGCCGTGGGTGCTGGGCGTGAAGACATCCTAGCCCTGGTTGTAGGTCAGGGATTGCGGCTCGCTCTGCTGGGCGTGGCCATCGGCTTAGCCGGCTCATTTGCCGTCACGCGAGTTCTATCGAGCTTTCTCTATGGTGTGAGCCCGGCTGACCCGATAGCGCTCGGAGCCGCTTCGCTAGTCATGGCCGGTGTTGTGCTTGTTGCCAGCTACATGCCGGCGCGACACGCCGCGAATTTAGATCCGATTGCCGTGCTATGCCGGGAATAGAGCTGAGCTAGCTCCCCGGCGGCAATCCCGATCCAAATCCGCCGTCCACCACATACGCCGAGCCCGTCACGAACGAGGCGTCGTCGCTCGCCAGAAATACCGCGACGCGCCCCACTTCTTCCGGACGCCCGATACGCCACAAGGCGTGCAGCTTGCCGGCGGCCGCACGCGCCGCGGCGGGATCTGGTTGCGCTTGAAAATATCCTTCGGCGAGTCCGGCGTCGATGTAGCCCGGGCAGATGCAATTCACGCGGATGCCTTCTTTGCCGTGATCGATGGCCATCGCCTTCGTCAGCCCGATGATCGCCGCCTTGGTCGCACAGTATCCCGCGCACATCGGCTCGACAAAGAATCCGTTCACCGATGCCATGTTCACGATCGAACCCTTGGTCGCGCGCAAGTGCGGCAGGAAGAACTTCGAGCACAAAAACACGCCGCCCAGGTTCACCGCTATCTCGTGGTTCCATTCGTCAACTGTTGTATCCTCCACAGTCTTGTTCACTTGAATGGCGGCGTTGTTGAACAGCACATGCACCTTCGCATAGACCCGCAGCGTCTCCCGCACCAGGTTCCGCACCGATTCAGGATTCGATACGTCGGCCTCGACCGCGTGCGCGCTGCCACCCATGCGTTGGATGCTCTCAGCGGTTCCCCGCGCTCCCTCATAGTTGATGTCTGCTACTACTATGCTCGCGCCGTCACGCGCGAACTCCACGGCCGACGCCCGTCCAATGCCCGAGCCCGAACCCGTAATAACGGCGATGCGGTCTTTGAGCTTCATGGTGCTTAAATTCTATGCCAAAGACGCGCCCGGCGCTAAAGTTACCTCCGCGATCGGCCGATCGTAAGCGTAATAGGAGCCTCACTGCATGTCCGTCCTGGTTCTGCAGGGCAATGGCGCGGAACGCGACCATTTGATATCGAGTTTAGAAATGCATGGATTCCAACCCGTGCGCACGGTGTCGGCGGTTTCCGGTCTGGCCTCTGAGTTGGCGGACCGCGAAGGTCTGAGCGCGATCTTGGTGGATCTCGCGCTGGATCAGGATCTTACGGCCTGCCAGCAAATTCGCGCCACCGACCCAACCATTCCGCTGCTGGTGATATTCGACGAATGCTCGGCCGCGCATCTGGAAGAGGCACTTGCCGTTGGGGCCAGTGGCTGTGTTCCTGAGCCATTGAATCCACTGGAGTTAGCTGCCAAACTACGCGCCGCCATTCGGCAACACCGGTTTATTCTTCACACGGAACCCGAGGAAATCCCATCCAGCTCGGACCCGCTCACTCATCTGGCCAACGATCGCTGCTTTCAGCTCAATCTCGGTCGCGCCTGGCGGAGGGACACGCGGTCGCGAGCGCCTATCTCGTTGATCGTGCTGAATATAGATCACTTTTCGGGGTTCAACCAACTGTATGGACGCTGTGCCGGGGATGACTGCCTCCGCCGCATCGCCGGGACCATCCAGAGCGCTTTGTACCGGCCCGATGACCTGGCCGCGCATCGCGGGAGCGGGGAATTTGCCGTACTTCTATCGTGTACCGATCATGCCGGCGCGCTGGTGGTGGCGGAACGGCTGCGCGGCAGGGTCATGGATTTGGCGATTCCACACGGGGCATCATCTGTTGGCCCAAACGTATCCATTAGCTTGGGTGTGGCCACTGCAATTCCAGGCTCCGATCAGGCGCTCGACGACCTCGTAGCCACGGCCGAGCGCGCGCTTTCGCAAGCCAAGCTGCGCGGCCGGAACCAGTTTGTGGCTCTCGAAGAAGAGCGTGTTACCTGGCTGGCCTGAGCTAAGGCGGCGGGGCTTGCGAGGACGGCGCCGGATTGCCGTCCACTGTAACCGGCTCCATTAATTCACTCCGAGTGCCATCTGGGTCGAACAAGTTGAGTTGATGTTTGCGGTTGATTCCCGTGCGAGGCTCCATGGTACGGGAGTAGCTCGCGCGGTAGGGACGCACCTCCAACTTGGCCTGCGCTGCAGCGACGTCCGGTGTCCGCAGGCAGATGTGGTGCTCGCTTCCGCGCTTATCTCCCGGAGGCAGATCGCGATACAGCATGAACTCTATGTAGTCGCCACCATCCGGCACTTGCATGTTCACCCAGGACAGCGTTTTGCCATTGCTCGACCCGCGCCAGATTTCGTGGAAGCCCAGGATCTCGCCGTAGAAGTGCATGGCCGCGTCCAGGTTGCCGACCAAAATTCCCGCGTGCCACATATGATCCGAGATGCGGCTGTCGGGCAAAAACTTGCCTTTGTCGCGCATGCTCCAGCCATCGGGCGCGTACTCGACGATCTCGATGGTATGGCCGTCGGGGTCGGTGATGTTGAAGTTCAAATTCCCGATGCGGCCCTTGGGAACGTGATCCGGCACCTTGACGCCATGAGCAGCCAGGTAGACGCGCATGCGCTCGGCGTTGTCGGTTTCGAGTGCGACGTGATGCAGCCGGTCGGCGCCAGGTTCGAGGCCGGGGAACAGCTCGAGATATTGCCGGTCGTTGATCTTGATGAAGGTGAGCGATAGCGAGCCGTCGGGATTATCGAGCCGGAAGGGTTCCGCGAAGCCGAGGAAGTCTTTGTAGAACGCGCGTGATTTTTCGATATCGCTCACGTGGAACGCTACGTGGGCGATCCCGAGAATGCGCGGGCGCTCGGGAGGTTGGGCGCGGGCAATCAGAGCAACGGACAACAACAAAAGGAGACGTTTCATGTCAGCAGCACCTTCAATACGCCGCTTTTGGCCGCGGTCCGGAAAGCCTCGGGCGCGCGATCGAGCGGCATTCGCTCCGAGATCATATCAGCTACATTGATGAGGCCGTTCTTTAGCAGCTCGATCGCTGGCTCGAAGCGGCCACAGCGCGAGCCCACCAGCGTGATCTCGTTGACAATGATCGGAGCCGTATCGAATCCTGCTCTGCCGTGGATTGTGGATTTCAGGATGATGGTGCCCCGAGAACGCGTCATGCGGACGGCGTCGGTGAGACCCTTGGGCGATCCCGTCGCATCGACCACCCAATCATATTCCGCAACGGGCACGCGATCGCGCACGACTTCCGTGTCGACTCCGGCGCGGGCGGCGATGCGCAACTTCTCCTTGTGTCGGCCAAACTGGTGCACGCGATAGCCGTGGGCTTCGAGCACCTGCGCGACCAGCAGCCCGAGTTTGCCATCGCCCAGAACCGCAACGGGCGAGCTGCACGGAATTCTGACCTGATCCAGGATCTCCGCGGCTGCGGCGAGCGGCTCGATGAATACCGCCTGCTCGGTGGGAATAGCGTCCGGGAGCACGTGCAGATTGCGCTCGGGCAGCGTGAGGAATTCGCGAAACGCGCCGGGATGCTTCACGATTCCCAGGACGGAGCGCTTAGGGCAATGTCGGCCGAGACCTTTGCGGCACCAATCGCAGCAGCCGCAATCGAGATTGATCTCACCGACCACGCGGCGGCCGATGAGATCGTGGCGCTCCGCTTCCACCACTTCGCCGACAAACTCATGGCCGGGAATGCCGGAGAAGTTGTAATAGCCGCGTTGCAATTCGAGGTCGGTGTTGCAGATGCCGCCGCAAAGCAGGCGAATGAGGGCGAAACCATGGGGCGCGCGCGGGCGGGGAACACGCTTGACCTCCACGCGCCGGTTGTTGAGATGCACGGCGAGCATCGAGGTTCAGTATAAGCGATGGGGTGGCGTCCAACGCGAAGCCGGTTTTCGAATCGCTTGCCGCAAGTGCGGTCGCACTCGCCGAAGGGTCGACCAAAACTTCCGTCTGACGCTATGGTTAGTGCGGCGGGGCCACCGGATAGGGAGCGATCATTCCTTGGCTGTGCGTGGAAACAGCAAAAGGCGCACATAGTGTCGCAGGCGGCGCAGCCGATAATCGAGCCGCCACGCCCACAGGACGCGCTTCAACTCGCCATCGAGCTTTTGCGCCCACGCGGTGCGCTCTTCCATCTCTTTCTCGAGGCCGCGGGCCCAGGTGGTCCGCTCCTCGACGTCCTTTTCCAGACGAAGCGCCCAGGCGGTCCGTTCGTTCACTTGTGTTTCGAGCCCCCGCGCCCATGCCGTCCGCGCCTCGATCTCCTGATGCAGGTCCTTGTCAAGCTGGTGCAGACGGTTCTCGGTGTCCGCCAGCCGCCGACAGGCAAACTCCAGCTGCCCGAACGGACTGTGCGGCCACGCGCCCCAATCATAAGCATTGGCTGCGCGCATTACGCTTGAAACCGGCAACGGCGGCCGCACGCAAAATTCCGGACTCATGGGCGGGTGGAACACCGTTGAAACGTCGCGCTCGTTTCCCACCACTGCCAGCATGTGAGTGGGTTTGATGCGGCCTGCCGTCAGCTCCTGCTCGTCACGGTGATGCACTCTGTCGATGAACGCCCGGTCCCAATCCGCGGTTGCGTCAAAGTTGGGTCCGAATGAGCGATCCACGAACGGATCGATGACGTTTGCAAAAGCGAGGAACAGTTGAAAATGGAAGCGCTCAACAAGCAGCGGCAGAATGTCCTGCGACCGGATGCCCTCGAAGCTCTCGCCCGAACACGCCCGGTTCTCGTAAAGCTCCTCGTAACGATCGAGCTGGCGATTCAACCGATAGGAGGGCGGTAGCTTCCGCCAGAACTCGTGGACGATTTCGACCGCTTCCGGCCAACGCTCATGGCCGTTCCGGCCGATGATGTCCGAGATGACGAAGCACCCTTGAGGTTTGAGCGAGGCCTTAACCCTTGCGAAGAGGTCTTCGAGGTTGAGTACATGATGCAACGCCTGATTCGCGATCACAGCATCGTATTCGGCCTCGGGGTTCCATTCGTTGAGATCGGCCTGCACGGTGTGAATCCGGCCGCCCACCCCGGCGTCCACGGCGGTTGCCTGGCCACGCTCCAGCATCGCCGGATTCAGATCTACGCAGTCAATGACAAACGAATGGCCGCGGGAACACAGATGCAGTGCGATCTCGATTTCGAGGTCGCAATTACCCGAACCGATGCTGACAAACCGCAAATCGCGCGCCGTCCGGCGCTGGCACTGTTCCTGAAGGCGTTTGCAAAACAACTGATTCGGGTTACTGAACCCGAAAGCTTCCATTTTCGGGCGAATGAAGGTGTCAGACCAGTAATGAAAAATAGCGGGTAAATCGTGAACATGCAGGCAGTTCTCATAGGTCTTCTTTTCCTCGCCCAAGCGCGCTAGGTAAGTTTCATCTTTCACGGAACGCTGGGCGGCGGAATCGCCGTACAACTGCATAGCTTCAGTGTATCGCCCGCAGTGATATCCTCAACCTATACCAGCCCGGGGGCGAACACATCGAAGGTGAATGCTCACGTTGACAACGTCGGTGCGATTCACGGAACGCGAATCATTCTGCTACGGTACCGGCAGCATGGCGAATTCCGTTCAGTTTTTTGAGAATCAATTTCGTGCAGTACGCCTAGAACGGGCTGATTCGCGAGGCGCGCTACACGCTCTGCTCAGCCAGTCCCATGGCGACCGCTACAATAAAAACTAATGTCCGCTGAACTGGTCTGCTTTGAGCCCAACTGCCGGGCGCGATTCCCTGTCACAGAAGTCATCTACAACTGCACTCGCTGCGGTGGATTGCTAGAAGCTGACTATCCGGATTGGCAGCTGGATGCCGGGCACATGAAAGCGCTGTGGCGATCGCGCCGGATTTCGAATCTGCCGCTTGATCAGAGTGGTGTCTGGCGGTATCGCGAAATCATTCCGTTTATCGAGGATCTTCACTCGGTGGTCACACTGAGGGAAGGGAACACCCCGCTGCTCTCAGCGCCCAAAGCGGCCGAATACGGCGGGCTCGACCGGCTGGTGTTCAAGCACCAGGGTTTCAATCCCACGGGATCATTCAAAGATAACGGAATGACGTGCGGCGTGGCGCAGGCGAGGAAGCTCAGGATGCGGCGCGTGGCCTGCGTCTCCACCGGGAACACGTCAGCGTCCATGGCGGCGTACGCGAGCGCCGCCGGTCTCGAACCGCTCATCTTCATTCCCCACGGCAATATTTCCTATGGCAAGCTGGCGCAGGCTCTCGAATACGGCGCGCGCACGTTTCAGGTGGAGGCGAATTTCGACCAGATCCTGGCGCTGGTGCGCGAGCTGGCCGAGCGGATGGGCATCTATCTGCTGAACTCGATCAATCCGTTCCGCATCGAAGGGCAGAAAACCATCATTGTCGAGATGCTCGACCAGCGCGATTGGAACGCGCCGGACTGGATCGTGCTGCCGGGCGGAAACCTCGGCAACACTTCGGCGTTCGGCAAGGCGTTGCGCGAGCTGAGGCACTGGGATTTCATCGACAGGATGCCGCGCCTGGCGGTGATCCAGGCGGAGGGCGCAGCCCCGTTCTATGAACTATTTCATTCGACCGCACGCGGCCGGCTCAGCGCGGTTGGACATCCCGAAACACTCGCTACCGCGATCAAGATTGGCGACCCGGTGTCGTGGCCCAAGGCGCTGAAGGAAGTAACGGAGTCGGAGGGCACAGTAGAGAAAGTCACCGAACAGGAGATCGCCGATGCCAAGGCGATCATCGGCCAGTGCGGCATCGGGTGCGAGCCTGCATCCGCCGCGACGTTGGCGGGAATTCGCAAATTGACGGCCGCAGGCACGATCGGCCGCGATGCCGACGTGGTTGCGGTGCTGACCGGCAATGTCCTGAAAGATCCCGATTACATTTACCGCTACCACACCGGGCAGTTGGACGCGCCGGATGGTTCGCGCATCAATCCGACGTTTGGCAACCAGCCGGTGGTCGTGCCGAATGATGCGGAGAAGATAGCAGCGCTGTTGCGATGACGGCCAGCGGAACGGCCGAGTCATTGAGACATCCCCTAAGCCCCTAGTCGGCATCCGGAGTGCGATGATTGGTGAATCCTGATGACTGACTTGATATTGGCTCTCGCCAGCATGGTGGGAATGTGGCTGCTGATGGGCTGCATCCTGACTGGCATTGGCTTGCTCGTGCGTTCGTGGCTAGTCAGGGAAAATCTGGATTTTGATGATCTTTTCCGGTGCTTTTGGCTGGGATTTGCGGTCGCCCTCGGGATTCTGCTGTTATGGCACTTTTGGCTGCCTATTGACTGGCGCGCCTCGACACTGCTGACGCTGCTCGCAGTAGGCGGGCTTGTGCAGTCAAGAAGGGATCTGCTGCCAGGCATTCGAAATCTAACCGGGAAGGTGCCCTGGATCTTCGCGGTGTTCGTTCTGGCGCTGACTCTGTGGCTTGCTGACCAAGCGATCGGACCTCCCGACCTTTTCGATAGTGGAAACTATCAAATCACGGCAATTCGGTGGGCAACCAGTTATCCGATCGTTCCGGGCCTCGGCAATCTTTATGTAAATCTTGCTTACAATAACAGCACGCTCCTGTACCACGCGGCGCTGGAATGCGGTTTCTGGTACGGGCGTTCCAGTCACCTCGCAAATGGACTGTTGCTACTCGCGCTGGTGATTTTCTGCCTGGTGAAAACGCGACATGCCTTCGTGCAAAGGGGGTTCGCGGACCTTAGGCTGGTCTCGCCGCTATTCTTCCTGCCCCTGTGTCTGACCATGGCCTGTGACTCCGTGCGGTCGTTGATTGCCAACCCCGGGACGGATTTGCCCGCGATCCTTGTCTGCTTCGTTATTTACTGGCTACTACTTGATTTTGTGATATCCGATCCAGTAGAAACCCGCAGGCGTAAGCGTTTCCATTTCCTGACCGCGACGACATTGTGCTGTTGCGCTCCCACGATCAAACTGAGCACCCTGTTCTACGCCATTTTGGCTTGGCTGGTGATCTGGATGCATTGGTGGTTCCGTTCGGCGCCTTCCCGTTCGTACCGGTTAAGTGCAAGCCTCATATCCGCAGTTGTGGCGGCCTACTTCGGTTTTGTTTGGACCACGGCTTCGACGATACTTAGTGGCTATCCGTTGTTCCCATCCACGGTGCTTGCGCTACCGGTTGATTGGCAGATTCCGCGGATCTATGCCGATGGAGCGAATTGGGTGATTGTACTGTTCGCGCGAACGGCATATCAGCCCAGCATCTCAGCCGAAGGATTTGCCTGGGTAGAGAACTGGTTTCGAGTTATTCTTCACGGAACCAGGACCTGGGGAATTCTGCCGCTGGCTCTCAGCATGTTCGCCTTGCTGTACCTGTTGATCACACACCGGCGTCGGGCCACAAACCAGAGTGGCTGGCTAGACGTACTATTGGTCCTGCTCCCAGGACTCGTTGCTGTGCCGTTTTGGTTCTTCACAGCTCCGGCTTTTCGGTTTGGCGGTGTTTTCTTGTGGATCATTGCGTCACAGATATGTAGCATCGCGATCCAAGATCTAGCAAGAGTCAATGAACGTCGCGCCTGCCAAGTATTCGCCGCGTGTTGTATCTTGCCTTGCCTGAGTCTGCTGAGCATAGTACAAGTGACGTTGCGGCCAGGAATGTCTCCCTGGCGCGCAGCCGAAGACGCGCTCCTGGTCGGGCCGGGGCCGGATCATGGGCTCCACCCGGTCCATCGTACGAATCTCGTAAAGCACAGTACTCTGTATGGAGTTGAGTATTATGTCCCGGCTGACACAAAAGCCGTGGTTTGGGAGGATCGCATAATCTGGGATTGCCCTTTGCCGGGAGGGGCGGAGGTGAACCCGTACCTCATGTTCCGAGGGAAGACATTGTCATCAGGCTTCCGGATCCGTGAAGCCATCGGACCCTGGGCCAGCCGCAATGCCCAAGCAGTCAAAAAAGCGTATGCGGAATCCGGAGGCAATGTCGGCCGTGCTGCCGCCCTGCTTGGTGTGAGCCCTACAGACGTGCGGGAGGCTCTAGGGCAATGAGTACCGGCATTAACTGGTTAGCGCTTCGACTTGACCGACAGTAGGATGTTGCGGACCCGGTTGACGCCACCGAAGGCGGATCTCTTTACGGCATCGCGCCACGCCGATTGGCCGGGTGGAACTGGTCGTAAACCTAGCCGGCGCAAAGAGTGGTTTACCCGGTATAGGTCGGCGCGATACGAATCGTGATATTGAAAATTCACGCTTAAAGATATCGAGACGTTGTTGTCATTCTTCAGCCAGTGCGGACAGTTTACTGGAATATGGACTCCGTCGCCTGGCTGCAGGTGGTATACGTGGGCCCGGTCTTGATACTGCTCCTTGTAGCGCGCCGCGTTGTTATCTACGCTCCAGAAGAGCTCCAGTTCTTCTTCTGTTAGAACATCGCGATCCTCGCGATCGAAGACATAAATCTTCTTTGAACCCTGAATCTGCAGCAGAAAGTTGCACTCGCGGTCGATGTGATACGTGGTGACGCGGTTTGGAGAAGTAATGAAAAGGATGGCCTCACGCACTTTCATCACGCGCTTTAATTCGACTCCGCTGAGTTCCTGAATCTGCGCGAGGCACTCGTCTAATAGGTCGCTATAATCCTTGTCTTTGTCGCGCCATTTGAAGAAAATCCAGGCTTTTTCATCCTGGATGCGGCGAATGGCTTCGTCAATTGGAAGTCCGCCTCGTTCCACCTCGCTCCACCGCTGGTTAATTTCGACGTCGCCACTGTCGTAATACATGTCCTCAGGGTTGGCCGCCGCTACCTTCTTGGCAAACTCGAGGAGACGGGGCAATTCGAATAGTGGGTGACCTACCAGCTGATGCCGGAGTAAGAACGAGTTGCGATTAAACTGCTCGCGAAAGCTCTGCGGATCACCTTCGATTAGCTTGCAGGCGGGCGCAATCGAGCTTCCTGGCATGGTGTAAACCTCGGTATTATAAATTATACGGCACCGTTGGCGGCGGGCCCAGCCGCTCTCGCTCGGCGAGTACTAGTACCAAGCCTTGAGCCGCGGGATTCCATTTCCGTGGCCGGCAATGTTGTGCGCGGCAGCCGTCTCCGCTGACGTGCCCGCAAGCCCGCGGGGAAATCGGATCACCTGCTCGCCTTGAAATAGAGACCGCTATAGCTTGCCACGGCCCGCTCTGGATGGAAAGGAATGCGGCAGTGCAGCTCGGTGTTTTCCCAGGAATCCGTTAGCTTGTAGCCGAGAGCTTCGATGGACTGAATAAACCTCGTCCGATTGAAAATCTTGTAAGGGCAAACCGCAGGTCCTAAGTCCTGCAACGTAACGAAGTCTGGTAACTGTGTCAAAGGCGTTTGAGTGATTATCAAATGCCTGGGCAGACAGCCCAGTTGCAGAAGGAGGTCCGAGAAATCCGTCTCAATAAATTGCAGTGAGCCAGCGGCCAGAACGGTCTGTGGTCTTAAGGCCGAGGTGATCTCCGCCGTAAATGAGAGACCAGGACTATGGTGTTTGCGTGCGATCTCGATGCCAGCACTAACAACGGCTGGGACGTCGTGAATGACCCAGTCCAGGTTCTCTGGATAGTTAAGATAGCAGTTATAAGAGTAATAGGAGATACCAACATATCCACCGATGTCGAGCAACGAAGGCGATTCCTGGAGCGCCTTTTGGAGCCAAAAAAGGATGGGATAGTCGCTGATCGACAGATTCCTGCAGGGCTCCATAAATCCCGCTGCCCCGGGGTTGTCATAGCCTACCGGCTTGCTGGCCGGAGCGGCGCGCATGGCCTCTTCAAATGTGGCATAAACGCCTCGAAACCGCCGGGCCCACGGCACCACTTTCGCAAATTCCCGTTCATAGACACGCTCGCGGAGCAACCGTAGCGGCGGTAACCAAACTTCCGTCCGTTCCAGCAGAGCCTGGGCAAAAGGTGATGCCCAGAGCGACCTCGCCGCCCGGCGGATAGCTCCGGGTTCAGCCTGAACTTCCCGATGTTCCCGATTCATGTTCGCGTCAATTGCGCCCATCACTGCGCCACAGACCTGGCCGGGGAAAGTCGCTTCCAGATCAGCCTCAGCTGCGGCATCAGATACGTCCCAAGCGCCGAATCTTGCCCGGGGCGAAACATAATACCCGCGTAAGCCAGTCCCACCAGCGTAGAAAGCGCGACGATTCCAGGAAACTTGAACAGCGGAGCTCGCAGGTTGATGACGATAGCAGCCATGCACAAGGGCACGAACCGCCAAAACCACGGCCAAAGGGGCTTAACCAATTCAATCATCGACACACCTAGCTCACTCCGGAGGGTTAATAAATTCACCGGCAGAGCAATCAGTAAGACGCCGACAAGCATTCCAGCTGGTGCACCAATCGGACCCAACCACCAGATCAACAAATATGAGCTGCCCGCGGTCAATATTCCCTCGGAAAGTGTCGTGAAACAGATACGGCGTTCATAGCCAAAACAGAAATTCGTGTAGGTCGTGGCAATGTTCCAATGGCGAGCAAGCATATTTAGCACATACACTAACAAGATAGGCAGACCAATGTATCGAGTCGGACCTACCCACCAGCTTACAAAACTTCGATTTACTGCGATCACCACACACCCCAGCAGGCCACTGAGCATGAGTATCGCTTGCGTAAGCGCAGTAACGGGACGGATAATGCGATCCTTGGAAGCGCCGGTCTTCAACTCGCTCAGCCCCGGTTCTGCAGCTTGCATCATGAGAAGGGGCTGATTCCAGAACACAAGAGCCAGCTTGAGTGTACATGCGTATGGAACAACGGCGCTAGCTCCAAAGAACTTGCTAATAAATAACACGTCGACTGCTCCCAGGGTCACTGCGAGCTGTGATACCGTGATCCATAAACCGCGGCTTAAAAGATTGCCCATGGAATGCCAAGACAACTTCGGCCTGCTGCGCGGTATGACCATGGGAAACGCGGTCCACAAGCGGCAGCCGGCGAGTATTGCACTCAGAAATTGCGACAAAACCCACCCGATGGCGAGTGCGTAGAGTCCAAAGCCTTTCAGTACCAGAGCGATGGTTGTCACCGTCGAGATCGTCCAGGTCGCGATTTGCACTCGTCCGAGAAATTTTAAGTCCTGCAGTCCCTGAAGGACGCCCTGAAAAATCCTGAGTGGGAACACCAGGACGAATGCCGCCAGGATTATTCCAATGAGACCTCGAAATTCATGCCAACTGGCCGGCATTAGAAACCAGACGCAGACTGCAGCGATTGCCGCCACCAAGGACTGGAGCAATACGATTTGGGAGATCTCGCCGATCAGCAAGGGTAGGTCTTTAGCTTCGTGGAAACCGCCCGCTCGGCCGGTCATGTAGGCGGTTTCCCTGGGCAATAGCGTCAGTACGCCGACATCGACAAGGGCGAGATACATCAGCAGTTGAGTGGCAACCATCCACACTCCTAAGTCATGCTGGCCTATGCGGTGTAAGAGAAAGGGAGTGAGCCACAGGCCCACTATCATCACCAGACCCTGGTAGGCATAGCTCAACCAAACACCGTCCAAAAAGCGTCGGGTGCGGCCGGGTCTCTCTATTACCGTTTCCATATATCCACCTTAGCGCCTCTGCAATGCAGTCCGTGGAACTTAAGGTGTCTGGAGCTCTTACACATGGTCGCGCGACGAAGACATTGACAGCGCCGCCGTGTCGGTCTTCTGACCATGGCGTCTCAAGCGACGTGGCGCCGGCGGATTACGGAACGCAACCAGTAGATCGCTAATTTAGCTGCATCTGCCACTTTGGACTGGCCAGGAGGAGTGGGATGGAGGCCAAGCCGGCGGAGTGTGTAGTTGGCTCTATATAGATCAGGAATCCGCTTATCTCTGAACGAAAAATTCATGCTTACTGATATCGAGACATCCGGGCCATTCCGTACCCAGTGCGGGAAATTAACCGGAACATGTATCGCCCGCCCGGGCTGGAGATCAAAGGAATACGCGCCCGGCTGTGTGGACTCTTTGTATTTTGCGGCGTTCAGATCGCCCGCCCAAAAACCTTCCAGTTCATCGTCTGTTAGAACAGAACGGTCACGGCCATCGAACACATAAACCGTTTTGGAGCCCCGAATCTGAAACAGATAGTTAGCTTCACCATCGATATGATACGGAGTCACTTTACCCGGCGATGTCACGATAATGCTCATGATATGGTTGTCTGTTTCACGATGCATGTCGCGACCACTGAGGTTGTGCAGCTCGCCCAGGCAGGCTTCCAGAAACTCGGAATAAGCCGGGTGCGTTTGGGCACTCTTGAGGATCATCCAGGCGCCTGCGGTCTCCATGCTGCGAATCAGGTCCTCTGGATCAGCGGCGTGCTGGCCGCTTTGATCCCACCCCCGGCCGACCCTCGCATCGGAACCAAGATCGTAATAGACCTGGCCGGGAAAGGCATTCAGATGTTGTATTAAGTCTGCGAGCCGCGGCAGTTGCAACAACTCGTGGGTAGCAAGATGATGCTCGAATGCGAACGGCGTGCGGTTGTATTTCTCTTCGAACTGGCGTCGCATGTCTGCGGGCGCATCAATGAGACTCAAATCTGCAATCATGTGGAACTCCCTAGTTGGGTCAGCGCGGTACGAGGATACTCAAACGCACGAAAGGTCACACCGGATGGCGTTAGAGATGCAAAATCCAACAGCGGTTGCCGTTTGCCCAGATTGCCGACCAGCAATATCGCCTCCAGAAGCGGCATGGAGTCATGCTCTTCGAGTGCTGCGATTTGCTGTGCCGGACCTGGCCGTTCCCATCGATTCCTCAGACTTCCAACTTCCCTCTCAATAGCTCGTCATTGAGAGTATGCTCGGAGTTCTCAGTGTGGTGAAATCGGCCTGCGCCGCAGGCGTCCTGCGCTCGGATCAAACGCGAACTGAGCTCGCAGGCCAGATGTTCGACCAGGGGTTCACGGAACATCCCGATATGATCTCCAGGAATCTCGACGGTCTCCAGTAGCGGCGCAACCTTCTCCCACCCCAAATCCGGACGCTGCAGGGGCTCCACGACCGTTCTCAGAAGCAGCACCGGGCACGGGATCGGGCGCGGAGTGTAGACTCGCTCCGATCGGTGCAGCAACCGTCTAAACTCCTGCCGGTCGGGATCAGCCTGAACTATGACGGGGTCCTGTACGAGTTCACCGCCTCGGAAGCGCAACCTTCGGGCAGTCCTTTGGCCCAGATCGCACAACCCTCGCCACGTGTGCTCGATGGCCTCTTGTCCCCTTTTTCTGCTGGCTTCACGCAGCAGCAGGCCGGTCTTTTTCAATGCCCGGTCGAGCACCGCGAGTCGTGAGTGATATGCACGCCGGTACTCCGGGTTGACCGCGTCAATCAGGACGACCAGCCCGACCCCATGGCCCGCCGCCAGAAGATGGCTGGCCACCTCGAATGCCACCGCCCCGTCCACACACCAGCCACTAAGGTAATACGGCCCCTCAGGCTGGACCGTTATGATCTTTGCGGCTAAATCAGAAGCAATCTCTTCGAACGATGTGGGCGCCTCTCGACCCTCGTACATTTGCAGCGACAGTCCCAGAAGGGGCTGATCCGGATGAAGGCGTTTCGACAATGGGCGAAACCAATGATCTCCCCCCACCATAAACAACGGGGGCCGGCTGCCATCCGGTTGAACTTTGATCAAGCCAATGTCCTGACGCGGCCACTCGGCGCCCTCGAGAGTCTGCGCCATCGCGGCCACTGTCGGATTCACAAAGAGCTGAGCAAGTTTTATCTGGCGTCCGAATTCCTTCTCGATTGCCGCCACAATTCGCACCGCAAGAAGCGAGTGCCCGCCCAGGTCGAAGAAATTTGTCAGCACGCCGATGGGCGCGATGCCGAGCACTCGCTCCCAAATGGCCGCCACTTGCGCCTCCGTCGACGTGCGTGGAGACGCGTAGGCCTCAATGGCGGCCGCGGCGGTCCTGTACTTGGCTTCGATTCCGGGCCGCGTTCGGAACGGAATCTCAGAGATCCGGATCCGTGAGTTGCCGGCGATTGCCTCCAGTGCGGTCTGGAAGTTCCGTAGAAAAAAATCACCGGTTTCCGCGCAGAACACGTCCAGGTTCACGTCGACCGACGCCCGCCACCCGTCTTGGCGCTCCACCAAGAAGAAATTCAGATCTACAAACGTGCCGGTCGCCTTCGAAGGAATGGGCGTGAAGGTAATGCCGCCGCGCTGCCAAGGCTTGACGAAGTCCCGCTGAAAAATGAAATTGACTTGAAACGGAGGTCTGCGGCCTAACGGCTGTGCCGGCCTAATCACTTCGATCAAGCGTTCGAATGGCACATCCTGATGCTCAAACGCCTGCAGAACGGCGTCCTGAACCTGCTTGAGTACTGTCTCGAAGGATGGGTCGCCAGTCACACTGTTGCGAAGTACGATGGAATTCACGAACCACCCGATCAGGGGTTCCAGGTCCATATTGGCGCGTCCAGCGGTCTGTGTTCGCACGGCAATGTCGCTCTGCTTTGCCTCATGGTGCAGCAGGGTCACAAATGCAGCCATCATGGTCATGAACAAGGTGCAGCCGTTGCGATCGCTGACGTCCTTCAAGGTGTCGGTTAAGCTTCGCGGCAAAACGATCGATCGGATCTCTCCCCGGTTGGCCGCAGCCGCGGGCCGAGGCTGGTCTGTCGGAATGTTCAACGGCTCGAACGCGTGCAGCTTCTGTTTCCAATAAACGAGTTGCTTATCCAGTTCCCCGCTCGCTACCCACTGCTCCTGCCAACAGGCATAGTCGGCGTACTGAATCGGTAAAGCTGGCAGCGAGCCCGGCGCCTGCTGAACTAAGGCTTCATAGATGGCACCCAGTTCCTCGGTGATGATACCCACGGACCAGCCATCGGAGACGATATGGTGCATGGTCAGCAGCAGCATATATTCGTCGTCAGCGATCTGAATCAGCCGCCCCCGGAACAGCGGGCCGTCCTCGAGATTGAAGCCGATGCACGCCTCTTCCGCGGCAAGCCTTTCCGCTTCCTTGGACCGGAACTCGGCCGGGCAGTTACGCAAATCTGACAACGGAAGCTCAAATCGAACCGCTTGCTCCACCAACTGCTTCGGTTCCCCGTCTTTTCGGACAAACCGTGTTCGCAGGATCTCGTGGCGCCGCACGATTTCTCTGAGCGCTTCGCCCACCAATTCAGGGCGCACCGGGCCGCGCAACAGAAACCTTACGGCGATGTTGTATGCTGCCGTCCCGGGCGACATCTGATCGAGAAACCAGCACACTCTCTGCACAATACTGCACGGGAAGAGAAACGCCTCCGGAGTAGCGATGGAGGTGTTTTCCTTAGACGTCGCCGATTGAGTCTCCCGGCTATCGAGATAGCGTTCCTGGTTCGACACGATATCTTTCTCGGGACACGGGCCGGATCTGGCTCACCCCGCTCTTGGATTTCACTCCCCCACCGGCCACCACGCGGGCAAAACCTTCAATCGACGGGTGGCGCAACAGTTCTTGCGCCGTAGCACCGATTCCGGCACGATTGGCGCGCGCGACGATCTGAAAAATCTGAATGGAGTCAGCTCCCAACTCAAACAGATTGTCATCCATGCTCACGTCCTCCAGCCGGAGCACTTCGCAAACGATTCGCCCTAGACTCTCTTCCGTCTTGTTCCGTGGCGCCTGCCGGGTCTTCAGCCCGCGCGAAAAGTCCGGCTCTGGCAGGCCCCGCCGGTTCACCTTGCCGTTTGGCAGCCGCGGTATCGAAGAAACTGTCACAAAGGCTGCTGGCACCATATAGGCCGGCAGCGCGGCAGACAGCAGGTCGCGCAGGTGATCCTTATCGGCCTCCGCACCGTCGCTCGTAGCCAGGTACGCCACGAGTTTCTGCGCGCCAGCTTCCCCATGCGCGATGACAACCGCGTCCTTGACCGCGGGGCTCCGCAACAAAACTGTCTCGATCTCCCCAAGCTCAATCCGGAATCCGCGGATCTTGACCTGGTTGTCCAGCCGCCCCAGAAAATCGAGCGACCCGTCAGGCAGCGTGCGCACCAGATCTCCCGTGCGATACATGCGATTGCCGCCGCGGAAGGGGTCCTCCAGAAACTTCTCACGCGTCAACTCCGGGCGCTGGAAGTATCCGCGGGCCACGCCGTCACCGCCGATGTACAACTCGCCCGGAATTCCCATGGGAACGGGTTGCGCGTACCGGTCGAGCACGTAGAACTGCGTGTTTGCGATGGGGGGCCCGATCCGCACCGGCGCCGGTCCTTCATTCACCAGAGAAATCGCCGACCAGATGGTGGTCTCGGTGGGCCCGTACATGTTCCACAGCTCGCCCTCGGTGTTCAGAAGCTGATCCGCCAGGTCGCGCGGCAACGCCTCGCCGCCGCACAGCATTTTGAAACGTGGCTGCGGCTTCCACCCCGCCTCCAGCAGCAACCGCCAGGTCGAGGGCGTGGCTTGCAGCACGGTGGCGCCCGAGTCCTTGATCAGCTCCGCGAGCAACGTTCCGTCTAATGTCGATTCCCTGGGCGCAATCACCACGCGCGCCCCCGAAACGAGCGGCAGCAGAAGCTCCAGGCCCGCGATATCGAACGACAGGGTCGTCACTGCAACCAGACGGTCGCTTGGCTCGATCCCGAGCTGCCGCTCGATCGACGCGAGGAAGTTCACCACTGCGCGATGCTGGATCTCCACGCCTTTCGGCCTTCCGGTCGACCCCGACGTGTAGATCACATAAGCCAAATCGTCGGCCGTGGTCTGCGGCTTTTCGGTAAGCTTTTCGCGCGCGATGAGCGCTTTCTCGGAATCCAGGCAAATCATGCGCGCCTTGACCCCGGTCAGTTCCACCGCCACGCGTTCTTGCGTGAGCAGCACTCTTACGCCGGCCTCGCCCAGAATGAAGTCCAGCCGCGCCTTCGGGTAAGCCGGATCGAGCGGCACATACGCACCACCCGCCCTCAGCACCGCCAACATAGCAACGACCATTTCGGCCGAGCGTTCCAGACAGATTCCCACCAACTGGCCCCGGCTGACGCCCTGCTTCTGCAGAAACGCCGCCAGCTCCGCCGAGCGCGCCTGAAGTTCGCCGTAAGTCAGCGTTTCCCGTCCGCACACCAGCGCCACCGCGTTCGGCGTGCTGGCCGCCTGCTGCTCGAACAGCTCATGCACGCACTGGCTCGGATAACCCGCTTCGGTGCGGTTGCGGCCGACTACCAGCTCCTGAATTTCCGCTTGCTGTAATAGCGGCAATCGCCGCGCCGGCCGGTTCATGTCTTCGGCAACGCCTGCGAGCAATGTCTCGTAGTGCCCCAGCCACCGGCTGACCGTCGCCTGATCGAAGAGGTCGGTGTTGTAGTCGCAATCCATCACCAAACCGTCGTCGGTCTCCACAATGTTGAGGAACAGGTCGAAATTCACGTACCGCTTGGCGCACGAGTCCATCTCGGCCGCGAGGCCCTGGAAGTCCAGGACAGCGCCCACGCGCTCCAGATTGAACTGCACCTCAATCAGAGGCAGCCGGCTGGGATCGCGCTGGATGCCGAGCTTCCGCACCAAGGTGCCGTAGGTGTACTGCTGATGTTCGTACGCATCCAACAACGTGCGCTTGCCGCGTTTCAGAAAGTCGGCGAACGTTTCCTCTTCCGCCAGCCGGGCGCGCAGCGGCAGGAAATTGACGCAGTGCCCCACCAGCGATTTGCCCTCTTCGAGCGATTGCGCCGCGGCGGGAATGCCGACCACGACGTCATCCTGCGCGCTGAGCCGCATCAGCAGCGCCTGGAAGCCCCCAAGCAGCGTGGCAAACAGCGTGCACCCTTGCTTGGCGCCCGCCTTCTTCAGTCTATGATGCAGGGCTTTCCCGATCTTGCGGCGTTCAGTCGAGCCCGCGAAACCCTTCAGGGCGGGACGAGGGCGGTCTGTTGGCAGGTCCAACACCGGCGGACGCTCGGCAAACTGCTCGAGCCAGTAAGACTCCACTGCCGCGTGCTCCGGGGCACTCGCCAGGGCGCGCTGCGCGGTAGCATAAGCCGCGAATGGCAGCACCGGATCGAGTTTCGCCACGGTGTTGCTCAGCTTGCCTGTGTACAGCTTGGCTACTTCATCCAGAATGACGTTGGCCGACCATCCATCACATACAATGTGGTGCGACGTGAAAAGCAGCTTGTGCCGGTTCGGCCCCAGCCGCACCAGGCGCGCGCGAACCAGCGGCCCAGCGTTCAGGTCGAACGGCGTCTGGGCGTCTTCCTCTACCATCCGCGTGAATGCGCCGTCGGCCTCCGGTTCGGCGGACAAATCCACAGCGGGAATATCCACCTTCAGCTCGCTGGCGAAGTGGACCATCTTCCCTTCGGTGTCGAAGGTCGCACGCAGCCCGTCATGCCGGTCGATCACTTTTTGGATCGACTCCCGCAAAGCCGCTTCGTTCAATTCACCCTTGAGCTCCAGTGTGAAGGCTTCGTTGTAGGAGCACGAAGCTTCCACTGAAAGCTGCGCTGACAGCCAGATCTCCAACTGGGCTTCGGTCAGCGGGGCCTCGCGCAACGCTTCTACCGGGGCTGCGGCGATCGCATCGCCCGTAGCCTGCGGCCACAGTTCGCCCGCGGCCATCTCCTCTACGCTCTGCTCGAAAGCGCGCACCACGCGATCCAGATCTTCGTCGGTGTGCGCCGTGGTGAGGAAGCACGGGAAGCCTTCCTGAATATGGATGCCCTTCTCGCGCAGGTGATAATACAGCAGGCTTCCGAACCGGAAGTCGCTCGGGAAGCTGAAATAGAAAACGCTGCCGAATGTCTCGATGCGCGACGGGACGTTATGCCGCTCGAACAATCCGTTCAGGCGATCCACCAACGCCTTCGTCCGCGCAGTCAGCCGCTCCTGCAACGCCGCGCCATTGGCTTTGAGATGCAGCAGCACTGCTTTGGCCGCAGCCAGCGCCAGCGGATGGCGTACGAACGTACCGGCAAAGAACGTCACTCCCACTTCGGGGAACGACGCGTCTCCGTACTGCCACATCCCGCCGTCGAGTGCATCCATGAAGGCCGCGCGCCCGGCCAGCACTCCGATCGGCATCCCGCCGCCCAAAACCTTGCCGTACGTCACCAGGTCTGCCTTCACATCGAACAGAGCTTGCACGCCGCCCGGATGCGCGCGGAAGCCGGTGACAATCTCGTCGATAATCAGCGCCGTGCCCGACGCTTCCGTGATCCGCCGCAGCTCGTGTAGAAACTCCTTCGGCTGCAAGGACGGGTGCCGGCTCTGCACCGGTTCCACCAGGACCGCCGCCAGTTCGCTGGCGTGCTGGCGGATGATCTCCAGCGATTCCGGTGCTCCGTAATCCAGCACCATCACGTTCTGCACTTTTTCCTGCGGAATTCCCGGTGCGATGGGCCCCGAACGCAGCGCCTCCAGTTTGCCGATTCTCTTCACCAGCACTTCATCGAACGTGCCGTGGTAGGCTCCGGCAAAGAGCGCAATCTTCTTCCGCGCCGTCACGGTTCGCGCCACGCGCAACCCCGCCATCACCGCTTCCGAGCCGGTATTGCAGAAAGTAACGCGCTCCACACCGGTCAGCTCCGAGATCAGCTCCGCTACTTCCCCCGCCAACGGCGTCTGCGGCCCGATTTCAATTCCATCGCTCAACTGCTTCGCCACCGCCTCGTTCACAAATTCGGGGAGGTGTCCGAACGCCGTCGGTCCGAAACCGTTCAGCAGGTCGATGTACTCGTTGCCGTCAATGTCCCACAAACGCGAGCCGCGCGACCGGTTGGTCACCAGCGGATAGACCATTTCCTTCCACTGCGACCGGAAACCCGAGGCCACACGTGGATCGGCCAATACCTTGCGGTACCGCTGCACGTGCTGCTTCGATCCCGCAGTGCGCTTGGTGTAGCGCTCGATCAGATCGTGCAGATGCGCTTCCTGCCGCGGCGTGAGTCCGCCGGTCGCGCCCTTCTGCACCGGTTTATACGGACCAAAAGGCTTGAACTCCTGCTCGGGTTTCTGCGCGTCCGCCCGCTGCGGAGCTGCCGGCGCGGCCACTCCTGGCGTCAAAACCGGCTGCGCGGCACTGGTGGCTGCCGGAGCGCCGGCGCCGCGCAACACATCCAGTTGCCGGTTCATCAGGTCCGACATGGCTTTGAGTTGATCGCGCAAAATCTGCTCAATGCCGCCACTCAGGGCGGCGGGAATCGTTCCCATCTCGCTGGCCGCCGCGACTGGCGCGGTCACGGTTCTGTCAGCGGGAGCCGGTTTTGCCTGCTCCGCCGGTTCTGGTGGAAGCTGTTCATCCAGGTAGCCCGCCAGGGCGTCGATGGTCGAAAGTTGGTCCAGCAATTGCCGGAACGTGATCTTCACGCCGAATCCGCCTTGCAGCGATTGCGACACCTGCGTCAGAAACAGCGAATCAAAGCCCAGTTCCAGGAATGTTGCGGCGGAGTCAATCTCGCCGGCCTCCATTCCCGACAACTCGGCGAACATGCTGGCTAACTTGCCGATGATCCGGCTTTTTCGTCCCCCATCTACCGCAGTTTTCATGTCTGTTTTCTCTGGAGTGTTTGGTAGCGAAGGCGCCGCCTCCTCGTACGCCTCCTGTGTGGTGCTCCGGCGATCGGCCGGTTCGGCCCAGTAACGTTTTCGCTCGAATGGATACGTGGGCAATGGAATCCGGTCCAATGATTCGCCGGCATAAAATTGTGTCCAGTCGATGGGGAATCCCGCTTCCCACAATCGCCCTAATGTTCCGTACAACGTAGCCAGCGCGGAATTCTCCGCAGCGGCATCCGGCAGGGAAGAGACAATCATCGCATCACCCGCCGCCTGCGCGTGCTGGCGCGCTAAGACTTGTAACGTGGTTCCCGGCCCAACTTCCAGCAGAATGCCGGTTGCATCTCGGCGCAGCACCTGGACGGCGTCCGAAAATCGCACCGCCTGCCGGAAGTGCGAAGCCCAGTAGGCCGCGTCAGTCGCCTGCTCCGCGGTGATCCATGTTCCCGTCACACAGGAAAGATACGGGATGGCGGGCGCGCTGAGTTTCACTTTGCGAACCGCTTCGGTGAACGGCGCGAGGATCGGATCCATCATCGCGGAGTGGAACGCGTGTGAGGTGTGCAACCGCCGCGACATGGCGCCGCGTTCTTTCAGCGTGCCTTCCAGTTTTGCCACCGCTTCATGCGGACCCGAAACTACCGTCAGCATCGGTGCGTTCAGCGCGGCGATCGAGAGATCTCCATTCAGCAGCGGCCTTACCTCCGCTTCAGGCAGCCGCACGGAAAGCATCGCGCCGCCAGGCAGGTCCTGCATGAGCCTGCCGCGAGTCGCTACCAGGCGCACCGCGTCATCCAGCGTTAGAACGCCCGCCAGGCACGCCGCCACAAACTCGCCGATGCTGTGCCCCAGCATACCCTTGGGCTCGAGCCCCCACGACATCCACAGCTTGGCCAGCGCGTATTCCGTCGCGAAAATGGCGGGTTGCGCGAGCGCCGTCGCATTCAGTCGTCGCGCCGCTTCCTCGACGTCCGAAGCCGCGAAGATGATCTCGCGCAGATCGGTGCCGCTCTGGGCTTTGAAGATTTCGCAACAGTGGTCGAAGTTTTCCCGATACACCGGCTCGGCCGCGTAAACCTCTTGTCCCATGTGGACGTGCTGCGTGCCTTGTCCCGGAAATAGAAAATAGACTGCCGCGTTCTCCCTTTGCCGTTCCGGCTTTTGTTTCCCCTCTTGGAGCGCGCGCACTGCTTCCTCGCGGGTGCGGCACACGAGCGTCTGGCGATACGGGAATTGCCGCCGGCCCGTCTGCAGTGTGTAGGCCACGCTGGCCAGATCCGAGTCCGCATTGCTCAGATGCCCCGCCAGCCGTTCGCGCGCCGTTCTTAGGGCCTCTTCCGACCGTGCGGACAGGCTTAAAATCTGGTACGGTCGCCGGCTGATCCGCGTCTCCATGAGCGGAGCTTCCTCCAGCACGACATGCGCGTTCGTGCCGCCCACGCCGAATGCACTCACTCCCGCGCGCCGCGGGTTGCCGTCATTGGATTCCCACGGCCTGAGCTTTGTGCTCACGTAAAATGGGCTGTCCTCCAACTGCAGCTTTGGATTTGGTTTGCGGAAGTTGATCTGCGGCGGCAGTTCGCCGTGATCGAGCGATAGCGCCGTCTTGATGAGACCCGTCACGCCCGAAGCCACATCCAGGTGCCCGACATTGGCCTTCGCCGTCCCGATGGCGCAGAAACCGCGATCCGGCGTGCTCTCACGGAAAACTTTGGTCAGAGCGGCTAACTCAATCGGATCGCCGAGAGGCGTGCCCGTTCCGTGCGCCTCGATGTAACTGATGGTTCGCGGATCCACTCCGGCCAGCGCTTGCGCCATCGCGATCACCGCCGCCTGTCCGTCGACGCTGGGAGCCGTGAAACCGACTTTCTGCGCTCCATCGTTATTCACCGCCGAGCCCTTGATCACGGCATAGATGTGATCCCGGTCGCGCACCGCGTCTTCCAGCCGCTTCAGCAGCACCACGCCCGCGCCCGAACCGAAAACCGTACCCTGCGCGTCTTCGTCGAATGCGCGGCAATGCCCATCCGGTGATGCCATGCCGCCGTCTTGGTGCAGATAACCGCGCTTCTGCGGAAAGGTGATCGACACCGCTCCTGCCAGTGCCTGGTCGCATTCATACGTCAGCAGGCTCTTCGCCGCCTGGCACACCGCCACCAGCGAGGTCGAGCACGCGGCCAACAGCGTCATTGCCGGGCCCTTGAGATTGAGCTTGTACGCCACGCGCGTCGCCATCGTGTCGGCGATGGTCCCCAGCATCGTGGGATAGAAACCGACCTGGTAAGCAGAAGTGTATTCGCGCAGGTAGTCCGTGCTCTCCGCGATCTGGCGCAGGAAGTAGCTATTGGGGCTGCAGCCGGCAAAGACGCCCGTTACTGAAGGGTGATTGGACAGGTCGTGGCCGGCGTCTTCCATCGCCTCCCAGCAGCACTCCAGAAAAACTCTGTGCTGTGGGTCGAGGAATTTGGCTTCCTGTGGGTAAATGCCGAAGAAATCCGCGTCGAAAAGATCGACGTCGTCCAGGATGGAGCGAGCGCTTACGTAGCTCGGATCTTGTGCCAGCCGCGCGGCATCCTCGACCTCCAGTTCGTCGGCGCGGAAATGCGAAATCGATTCCACACCACTCCGGAGATTGCTCCAGAATTGCGCGGCATTTCGCGCGCCGGGAAACCGCCCGGCCATCCCGATGATGGCTACCCCATCCATCGTTTTCTATGCTCTCCGCGCGGCCGCGCGCAACCCACCCAGCGCCATCTTCTGGCGCAGTGCTCGATCGTGGGCCGAAGAAACCAGGTTCCTTTCTCGATCCGCTCCCGTAAGCCGGGCGGCCAGTGTCCGCACCGTCGGATGTTCAAACAGGTCCGTGATCGTGAAATGAACCGCAAAATGTGGCTTTAGCTCGTCTTCCACCTCCGCGATGAGTAGAGAGTTGCCGCCTACCTCGAAGAAATTGTCGTCCAACCCCACGGCTCCGCCGCCCAACACCTTCTGCCAGATCGCGGCTATCGTTCGCTCGGCTTCGGTTCCAGGCGTTGCGGCAACTCCATTACCGCGGAGCGCGGCTCCGTCGAGCGCCGGCAGCTTCTTCCGGTCTACTTTCCCATTTGGGGAAAGCGGCATTTCGTCCAAAAACAGGCAAGCGGAGGGCAGCATAAACTCCGGCAGCCTCTCCCGGAGGAATTGCCTCAGCTCGCTCCAACTCGGCTTCGCTCCCGGTCCCGTTGCCGCGTATGCCCACAACGTCTTCGCTCCCGAAGCGTCCTGCCCCGCCTCTACCGCACAATCGCGCACTCTGGGGTGCTGCCGTAGCACCGTTTCGATCTCCCCCATTTCGATGCGAAAGCCGCGGATCTTCACTTGATGATCTGTGCGTCCCAGGCACTCGATGACGCCGTCTTCGCGATAACGGGCCAGGTCGCCGGTCTTGTACAGGCGCGCCTTTCCCGATGGATCAAATGGAGCCGGCACGAATCGCTCGCGCGTGAGTTCGGGCCGGTTCCAATAGCCTTTCGCCAAACCATCACCGCCCAGGTAGAGCTCGCCCGGTACGCCCACCGGCGCCGGCTGCATGTTCCAGTCGAGAACGTAAGCCTGCGAATTGGAAAGCGGCCGCCCGATGGGAACCAGCTTGGCGCCTTCCGGCACCACGCGAATGTCATGCGTCACCGAAAACGTCGTGCACTCGGTTGGCCCGTAGCCGTTGATGATCCGGTCGAGAGGCGCCGTCTGCAAAACGTGCCGCGACCACCGCGGATCCACCGCGTCTCCTCCCACCAGCAGATGGCGCACCGTGCGAAACGCCTGCGGGCACCGCGCCGCCATCAGGTTAAACAGCGACGAGGTCAGAAACATCGCCGACAGTTGATGCTTCTCAATTGCCGCGGCAAATGCTTCCGGTGAAAGAACGGCCTGTGTCGGAATTATGACCAGCCGGGCGCCGTTGAGCAGTGCGCCCCAGACCTCGAACGTAATGGCATCGAACGAAGAGTTGGAAATCTGCGCGAAAACCTCCGCGGGACCGAAATCCACGTAGGTCGCGTTGCGCACCAGGCGAATCACTCCACGTTGCGTTACCTCCACCCCCTTAGGTGTGCCCGTCGAACCGGAGGTGTACATGATATACGCAGTGCTTCCGCCGGTGGCGGAGGATTTCGCGCGGCCGAGCGGCGGAGCAGCTCGCTCCGCTTCTTCCAACAAAACCATCGGAACGCCGGAAGGGAGCTGAGCTGCGTGCTCGCTGTCGGTGACCACGGCGCTGAGCTGCGCGTCCTTAATCATGAAGCGCAACCGCTCGATCGGATAATCCGTGTCCAGTGGAACGTACGCCGCCCCGGTTTTGAGGATCCCCAACATGGTGATCACCATCGCTGCCGAGCGGTCGAGCGCCAGCCCCACTCGGCTGCCACAGACGACTCCCTGCAACTCCAGTTGTGCCGCCAGTTGGCTGGCACGCGCACCGAGCATGCCATATGTGAACCGGTCATCGCGATCAATAACCGCCACCCGATCCGGGCACTTCCCCGCAACTTCTTCAAATAGCTCGGCGATCGACCGGTCCCTGGGGTATTGGGTGCGCGTGTCGTTCCAGGTCACGAGGACCTTTTCCCGCTCGCTTACTGATAGAAAACACGGCTCAGAAATCGGTTTGTCCGGTTCTGCGACTAGAGCGGCCAAAAGGCGCTCGTAGTGTTCTTGTGCTTTTGCTTGATTCCCAACAACCGTTTTGGCCTCGCCGGGCGGGTTGGTGAGCAGACGCCGAAACGTCCACTCCGGGGCGTCGCCTTGGCGGCCTTCGTACCGCAAAGCCAGCGCCAGCCACCCCGCCTGGAGGATGTTCTCGAGGCTGACCTGTTGTAGCTGAGCAAGCTCTTGGCAACGGATCAGCACCGCAGGCGATAGCGAGTCCACCTCGGTGCAGTGTGTAGCCACGGAATATGGTGACGACTGTCCTGAAATCATGACACTACGGGTGCTGCCGGCCCTCGCAATTACTTAGGTTGCTTCCTCCCCGCTGGTCTCGATCTTATCATTAGTAGTTTGCCCCAAAGGGTGGCCACCAAACCCGGTGGTACTAGTACCTTAACCTCAGTATTCCTCTGCACTTTGGCGATTTCCGGGAGCTGCGATTGAAGGGGGAGAATCGACGTTGAACAGAGAGAAAACTCATAAGCGGCGCTTGAGCAACATAATCGGCCTGCCACTGGCAGTTCCGACCCCGTACCGGTAGTTCCAAAGGCCGGGGTTAAGCCATAGCTGCTATGGCATTTGCTTGCATCATACAATCAGCCAAAGGCGGTGTCTATCGGGATTCGGATTAGGGAGTATACCCGGTTCGGCTGGTACTCGTAAGGTCTGCCGGGCCAACCCTCAATCTGACACAACCGCGGCTGCAATCACCAAGCCGCAACCGGGAGACTAGGCCATGCGCACTTTTTTCAAGAGCTTTTGAATGTTTTGCCGGACGGGAACGGTCACTTGCATGGTGCCGGCCTTGAGCGTATCGGCGGCAGGATGCGCGCCCGGGTGGGCAGGGTTGCATCGCAACTTGCGGAGGTAGTAGTTGAAGGATCTGGTGCGGCCTGTGGCGCGGGTCATGTTCGTCTCGAATACAAATGTAAAGGAGATCGAACGGGACGCTCTGGTCTCGACCCAGTGAGGAGAGTTCTGGGGCTGATGAAATCCCTTGCCAGGGCCAAGGACAAAAACATGCTCGCGTCCGGGATCGCGGCCCTCCAGATCCACTTGAGCAATGCTCACCGCACTGTGGATGTAAAAACGCTCCAGTTCCACTTCCGAGATGACCGACGGCGAATAAACGTGGTATATCTTCTCGCCTTCAATCTGGGAGAAAAACCCGATTTCAGGGTCAAAGTGGAAAGGCGTGATGGTCGAAGCGGAACTGATCAGAATACCGGTCTCCAGGCGTTCGACCCTTTCGCGGCCTAGTCCGCCCCGAAGTTCGACTACCTGCTGGAATAGCGTATCAAGCAACTCCCGGAACCCGGCGTCGTAGTTCTCCGCCCGCTTCAACAGCAGACGGTAGCCTCCCCTATCCAAGTTTTCGATTACTTCGTGAGGCTTGTAGTCGCACGATGGCACGGAAAAGAACTTCGTATCTGGTTTGGGCGCACCCCCGGCCACCATGTAATCTTCCGGGTGATTGGCGTACTTTTTCGAAAGTGCGTGCAGCGAATCGAGGGTGAAGATGTCGAGATCGCTAAGGTTGTGCGTGAAGCCCAGAGGTTCCCGATCGAACGCCTGGCGGAACTGCCCGGAATCGATCTCCAGGCGTGCGTTACTGTATCTCGTCATGGTTGCATTATGCATTTTAGTGTTCCGACGTCAGATACGCGCAAGACTCCCGCCGCTTGCCATGCTCGTTGAACCCAGCCTAGCCGATGCAGCTGTCGGCAGTCAATCGCACCTGTGCCGGCAGGTCCAGAGTGGTACTAGTACTTCTTGATCCACGCGGCTTTCAGTCTTCGCGAAAGGATTTATACCCGCCATCTTTTTTGCAATCTGCGCGTTTTTGGGCCTCACTTTTTGAGGGCACTCTCTCAGATTATGGACCATTGGTGTTGCCGAGTTTTATCGGGGTGTTGGAGACGACGGAACGCGCGCGTAAAGAGAAGGCACGTCGAAGAGAATCACGGATGTCCATTCGGTGTCATACTCCTCCAGCTTGTGCCCTCGAGACTCCATAAACTCTTGTATGGGAACAGATTCGCCACGTGTTAGCCAGGGAGTCCGCATCTCAACTAGCCAAACCCGTCCGGTCGGAAAGGGTGTTACCAGCCCAATGGGCTTGGATGCGGCCTCTTTGGAGGTCACATTCAATGTCAGCGCCGAAGGGTCGGATGATTCGCCGCCAAGACCGTAGTAAACGAGGCAAGGAGTTGCATATCGGGTCGCGATAATGTGGTCACCGGCTTGTTGCTGTCGTTGCAGAAATTGCAAAGCCTCACGGTTCGTCGGTGTAGCGATTGTTTAGAATGGATGCTCGGACGGCGGATTGGAGGCACCACAGGATTGCGAGTCCGGCAACGATTTGTGCGGCGGTACGCCAGCGCGGGCGAGTACCCTCGATGATCCATGCCGCACCTCTTGTCATGACGAGGATCATCCCCGGAACGGCAAATGGCAGCAGCCGTCCATTGAAAGGGTAGACCTGGATCGCCGCTGCGATGGCACACAAAATCAGGGCATTTGCCGCGGCAATGTATTCCCATTCCTTATTGCGCAATGTGACTATGATTCCGGTTAGGAGTAGTGCCCCCGCGAGTGGCCATAGTCGTTTATTGAAGATGAGCGTGCAAAGCTAGGCAAACCTGTCAGCAAGCCAATAAAGCGTCGCCTTACCCCCCAATGGCATATAGTCGTCGAGCCACATGTCGTGTAGGCTCTGGCTCGATACTCGCGATCGGAGGGAAATGAAGAACACTGGGATAAGCATGATTGCCGGCTTCGCTCGCCACGACGGGAGTAAGGCGCGTGTTTATGAAATGAGGGTCTATATTGAGAGCGAGTGCACACTCGTCAAGGAAAAAGGAATTAGTTCTTTTCGTAAACGCCAACTCGCAAAACTAGACCGGCGATGATTGCCCCTAGCGCGGTTAACCAGATGATCCAGCGTGAATGGCTCATAGACACCATCCCGTTTCAAACTAAAACTCCGGCCGGCCGTTGCAAGAACATCGCATGAACGAGACTCTGGTGGCGGGGTAGATTCCCCGATTTGCCACAAAACAGGCACGGCACGCCGCCTACCTATTCCTTCTCTCCAATTCCAATAATGGACACCGACGGCCACGGCAGCAGTCGGTCGATGATACGCCAGAGCGGTACGAGGCGATCGAACACCCAGAGCTGTATCCGGCTAAATCTCTCCCTACGGAGCAGCCTGCCGTTCACATACCACCCCGGCCGAGTAATCCGGTTGAAGTGAATCACCTGTTTGACGCGCAGACCCGCCTCTTCCATCCTCTGGCGCAGTTGGGCCTCCTCATAGCGGCGGTGATGGCCAAGGACTTTATCCAGCGTGCCATAAATAGATTGATCCTGTGGGACCAGTACAACGGCCCGCCCCCCTTTGACCAGAGCGGACGAGATATTGGCCAATGCCAGCCGGTCATCTTCCACGTGTTCGACCACATTCAGGCAAATCACTGAGTCGAACCGCTCGGCAAAGGCCCGGAAATCGTTGGGATCCACTACGTCACAATGGCAAACCTGGAAATTCGGGCGGCTGTGGAAACGGGTGCCGAGGCGCGCCAGGTGCTCCTCGTCGATGTCGCTGGCTACATACATTTTACGGCGCGACGACAGTTTCCGCGTGAGATTTCCGATACCGGCGCCGATTTCGAGCACCCGAGAGCCCAAAAATGGCCTGATGGTGTCGGCCATCCACTGGTTGAACCGCGGCATCTCGGCCAGCGTGTCCAGAATCCGCGCACCCGGGTCGAGGTAAATGTCCCGCGTCAGCCAATAGCGCAGGATGAGGTAAAGTGCCTGGATCGCGTCCTTCAGACCTATCTTCTTCCCCTCGTCATAGGTGCGCCCGTGATAGCTGATCGGGACTTCGTACACCCGCGCGTGTCTTTGGGCAACCTTGATGGTCACCTCCGGTTCAATTCCGAACCGCTCGCTGCGTAGCGGGATGCTCTGAATCAAACGCGTGCGAAACGCCTTATAACACGTTTCCATATCGGTCAAATTCAGATCGGCGGCCATATTGCAGATTGTGGTTAGCGCCCGATTCGCTAGCGCGTGCCAGAAATATAAGACGCGGCGGGGACCCGCGCTCTGGAACCGCGAACCGAAGACTACATCTGCCTGCCCGTCTACCAGCGGCTGCAGAACTTTGACGAAATCGTTGGGGTCGTATTCCAAGTCGGCATCGTGGATAATAACGAACTCGCCACGAGCATGTTGGATAGCGGTCCGGATGGCGGCCCCTTTGCCCCGATTTACGGGATGCCGCACCACGCGAATTTCCGGATACTGGCGAGCCAGTTCCTCCAAAATATTGGCGGACCCGTCATTGGAGCCATCGTCGATCGCCACAATCTCGCGTCTTAACCCGTTCGAGAGGGGGGCTTTGAGAACACGCTCGATTGATAGCGCTACGTATTCCTCTTCGTTATATACGGGCACGACGACCGTCAGCAGCGAGGCTGTACCTCCAGGGGAGGCACTCTGTGATCTCAGAGCTTGCTCCTCGGTGTGTTCCATGTGGCGTTTGACCATCCATTAATTAGACATAGCGGGGTTCAATCGATTTCAAGTGCTAGTACTACCGAAAGCGACAGTGGCAGACGCAAAACTGGGTTGTACCGGAATTTCGATTTTGGACTTCCAAATCTCATTCAGTATAAGCTAAACTGCCGTCCTTTGGTCCAGCGAACTGCATTCTCTCTTCGGGTTAGCGCAACTGCAACTGATGAGTGATTGGGAATGCGCCCAATTCGGGCACTTTGGGCGGGCGCAGATCAGCGGCCACAAGCTTTCAAGAAAAACAACTGACAACGTTTCCGGTTTGGACATATTGGAGGCCTTGTCGAATGTGAAAGCGGGAATCCCACTTTATTTTTTTTCGCACTCCCAACAGTTTCATGGTACACTCACCCCAATACGCTGAGACTTCGGCTTGTCTGCCGGGGTCCAAACGCGCCACGACCGTGGGGGCCTAGCTTATCGCGCCCGGCCAGCATACCCCTAACAAAAGTTAATTTTCTAGTTACTATTCTGCAGGAACGAACTGGGCCTGACTAATTGGAATCTAGTACGGAGGCTTCGGGCCCGTTAGAATCGGTCCTGCACACAACTTTTGTCGAAGATGCACCCGGAGGAGAAATGGCTTACGGCGCACTCTCGAACTTGGGATCGGTTTTCAATACGCGGAAGTTGGTAAAGCAGTCAGGACTCTTATTCGCTTTGATTCCAAGTCTATTTGGGCAGACTTCGCCATGCGACTTGAATGGTGACGGCACCGTGAATGTTGCCGATGTCCAAATTGCGGTAAATGAAGCATTGGGGCTTTCCCCGTGCACGATGAATCTGGACGGTACCGGAACGTGCGATGTGGCCGATGTACAGCGAGTCATTGCCGCGGCTTTGGGAGGGACCTGCGTCGTCACATCCGCTGCATCGTCCACCATCACCCTGCCGGTTGAGGTGATGGGTCCTAATGGCACCACAACGCCCGTTTCCTTCAGCATCCCCGCGGCCTCGTCATCGCTTCTCGGCGGAACCCAAACGCTGTCGCTGCAAGTCCATGGCCTGAAATACGAGACCGAGGCAAGTGTGCAGGTGAACAACTCCTCCTGGATTCCGATCAACAGCTCCACCGTGACCTTGCAGGGGTTGGCCGGCGCGTACGGCGGCATTGGCGGCGGATATCATACTCTCTCCATGACCATGAGTCTGCCGGCTGGCACCGTTGTGACGGGCAATAACACGGTCACATTCAAGTTCAATGCCACCGATGGCGCGACTAGCGGCTACCGGGTGCTGGCCGTGAACGTCATTGGTTCGGATGGGAGCTCGCAGCTAGTGCCATCTTCCGCTTTCGTTTGGGATAACCCCAACAACTGGCAACCGCCCCTTAACGATGCCAGCGATATCGCCACGGGACAAACACTTTACACCACGGCGACCTTGACTGTTCCCCTAACGTCAGGTGGGACATCAACTATAAAAGCGCATTGTGCCGACTGCCATACGCAAAACGGCCGGGACCTGAAATATTTCAACTACTCGAACAACTCAATCGTGGTGCGCTCGCAATTCCATGGCTTGACGGCCCAGCAGGGGAATCAGATTGCCAGTTTCATTCGGTCGCTCAGCTACCCCAATCCGGGACGGCCCTGGAACCCGCCGTATCAGCCTGGACCTGGACTTGACTCGCTGCCGGTCAGTGCATGGTCTGCGGGAGCCGGTCTTGGCGCGGTTCTGAGCTCGGATCTAGCCATGCTGCCTTATGTCGCTCCCACCATGACCGCTGCCGATTTCAGTGCGAATGGTAACTTCAACGCGCGCGAGACCCCGATTGCCATCCAGTTGCCCGACTGGAATGGTTGGCTGCCGCGCATCCATCCCATCGACGCCTGGGGCACGGCTTTTACTCAAGACGCCACCTACAACGACTACCTGAGCTTGCGTGCTAACCTGGTTCCGAACTCCGCGACTACATACTCACAGCAGAGCGGCAATATAGCTAGCTGGACTACGGACCGCTACGACTTTCAATCGGCCCGCACACCTGCGCAGAGCGACTCATCGTGGTCAAACCCCACTACGGGAACGCAGCTCTATTCGATCGGTCAATGGCAGACGGTGAAGATGTGGGAGATCAACCAGGACTTCGGTCTCGAGGACATGGCCCAGAGCGTCTTCGGTCCTCAATCCGACACGCGTGCCTGGTTTACGAACACTCCATTCTTTACGGCACCGAGCATCATGAAAATGCCGCCGGGAGCGGCCGGGATACTCAATGGATCAATCGCATCCTTCTATGACATTTCTTACGTGTGGTATTACCTGCAGATGATCCTCGACGATTCTGAAAAGACGCAACAGTGCGGCTCCTCTCCGTTGGATTGGGGATACTTCGACGCATCCAGCACTAATCTGTCCGAAAACGATAGCCCTTCGCAATCCATGATTTACTTTGGGATGCTGACGAAAGGCTTACAGATCTCTCAAAACGGCGTAGGACCCGAACACGGATGCAGCGGCGGGTGGAACTGGAGGAATAGCACTCCGGAGGGCCTGGTGCAGCGCGAGAACACGTTCTTCTGGAACGGCGTACCCTCTGCGACGCGTGCCACTCTGATCAACTCCTACGTGACCTCCTGGTTTGCGGTGATCAGCTCCTTCACGCCGCAGCAATTCTACGCCGGAGGCTGGACCACGGCATCCGAGCCGGTGACGCCTGGTTTTGCCGCGGCCAATTTTGCCAGCAATATGGCTTTCATCATTCCCCACCTGAAGTACTGGGGATTGAACAGCGCGCTGGCTCAGGCTATTGAGCAATGGGCCGCAACGATGTGGCCCAGCAACGGTTACAACTGGGCACAGACCACAACGGCGACGTGCTCCACGGACTCACAAGGATACGCGCACTGCAGCACCGACAACTGACCGGTGGCTGTTGCGGAAGCGTTGCCACAGCGACACAGCCAGCATCGCGACCCAAAGATCGGAGGGTAGGCGCTGGCGAATGCTTGCGTGCATCAGGATATGAAATGTGTACCAGAGAAGAATGGATATGAGGAGGACAGCTTCGCCACGTGTTATGCTCATGCGTTTCGTCAGCAGCCAGGCGATGATCGCCCACGGTAGGATGAGCGACACCAGCGTGGAGCAAGCCGTGCCCGCTTTGGTAGCAAGCGAAGAAGCGTAGAAATTGGGTACAGGAGAGAAAAAATAGAAGGCTCTCCGGAGACAGTTGCGCAAATATTTACGGGGATGCTGCATGATTCCCGTTATCGCGTAGCGCGTCAATAAAGCATCCCGCCCGGCCGGAGTCATCTGCTCCAATCCGGGCGGAAAATCAATTCTTTCGCCGGCCCGCAATTCGTACGGATTGTCCACGCCGGGATAGTTATATAAAAACAAGTTGTGCCCGAGCTTCACTTCCGTTGCTCCCAGCCCCGCTTGGACGGAGTGCATGCGCACGAGCCACGGGCCCACAACGGCAAGGTGGGCCACAAGGCAGGCAATCAGGCAGAGAGCCGATTTTCGGAATGGGAACGTAAACAACGCAACGCCCCAAATGGCCATGACGGGAAGCAGCAGCGCTGTTCGGGTCAGATGGCCGGCCCCGGACAGGAGGCCGAGAACGCAGGCTAGCCGCAGACTCGGCTGCTTCACGAAGCGCACTCCGCAGACCAGAATCGCGGTTCCCACCGCTATTGCCAGGGTCTCCGTCATCAGATGGAGATGGTAATAAAGGAAGAACGGGTTCACTGAGAACCACGCTATGATCAGCCACAGCCCCGCCGTGGTCCAGCCAAGGCTCACTCCCAGCCGCCAAATGAGACTCAGCGATACACACCAGATAATGCCGGAGACAATCCAAAAACCGACTGGCCCGCGCGCCACGGCGTATCCGCCGGCAAGTACCATGGGCCACGCTGGAGCATAATAGGTGTTCGGGGATCGCGCAAGCTGGTGGAAGGATGGGGCATCAAGGAAATATCCATGATGGTCTACAAGATTCCGCGCCAGAGACTGGTAAGCGTCCTCATCCGGAATATCGCGGTGAGTTTTGATAAAGGGAAACGCCAGTAACAAGTGAAATGCGAGTACCAGCGACCACAGAGATCGCGGATGGCGACCTAACCAGCCAAAGCTGGAAGGGGAATCAGAATTCATGGGTTCACGCATCAGTGATTTAAATCTTGCCTTTCTAATCAGCCCATTCGGCATTGTGCCGCGTATCTGCGCGAGAGGTCGATGGCTCACTTGTGCATAGAGCAGCGCTCAACTCGGTACCACACATCGTGGAGGTTTTGCGAGCTCGAACTTTAAACCAAATGGGACGCATACTTCTCTTCGTGGCAATGTCCACTGCGATGTTGGCCCAATCGATCTCGATCACTGCGCCAACTGCCAACCAGGTGCTCACCGGCTTCAGTGGGTTTTCATTTGCCGTATCGGTTTCCTCACTGCCGGCAGCGGCGCGCGTGTGCTACACGGTCGACGCCTATCCCGCGCAGACCACACCATGCAGTTTGACGCCGGGATGGTCGGTTCCCTGGAATAGCTTCAACGTTCTGAACGGCGCTCATCAGGTGGTTGCGACCGCCTTTGACATTTTGGGAAATACGCTCGCGACATCCAGCCCGGTAGCCTTCACGACAGCCAACACGTGGCCTGCCCCTTATGCTCCGGGCATGACGGTGGCCACCGGAACGCCGCTCACTTCCAATTGGTCGGGATTCGTTTCGATCACCCCGACAATCTCCGGTTCTGGATCGGGTGACTCCAAAACCTTTAACTACTGGATCGACGGCGTGTATCAGACAAGCGTAAGCACGTCATCCGCCAGTCAGGCGTTCTCTGTAAATACGACGCGATTCCCCAACGGCCCTCATATTGTTGCGGTAACGATGTCGGTCAGTAACGCGGACGGAACCTGCTACTCGAATGGACCGTGCCAGAACATGGCGGCGGAATGGTCGCGGACGGTCACATTTGCGAATTCCTCTTCGCCGATGGAACTTCGAGCAGACGCGCGGGAGGTATTTCTCCAGCCTACGCAAACTCACCAGATTGTTGGAACTCTGGTGAACGACGACGGAACGACGAGCAATCCAACGCTTTACTACTACTCCGCGAACACAAGCGTTTGCACGGTTAGTTCGAGCGGCCTCGTCACCGCCGTAGCGAATGGCGCCTGCCAGGTCTCCGTGATGGCCTCGCAAGTAACAGGTACGGACCTTCAGATCACAGGTACGGGAACCAATCCTACGTTCGTAGTCGCGCTATCCAACGCGCATCCATTCTCCTATGACACTGGGCAATTGTTTGAGGTTACAGGAGGATCTGGGTGGACGCCGGGGCCATATCTTCTCAAGAACTGGAACTTCAACAGCGGAGCCACCCCCAGCCTGACGCTTTTCGGATCGCCTGCGGCTAATGGTGCGACCGGCGGAAGCTTTGCTACTGGCTCGACTCGGGTTATTTGGTTCTATGTCTGGACCGATAATGTGATGCCGCACTTCGGTCTTGATGGAAGCGTCCTATCGTCCTTCAACGCCAGCAAGTCGTATTTCATGGGAGGGTCATTTTCTTCTGGGGCAACTCTCGCGAACGACGTTCCTTATAGCCCAGGTGTGGTTGCGGACATGGCTTCCGGTGGCTACAACGTTATTGAAACCGGCATGGACTCCTCGGGGCTGGACGTGACCGGAGCAAGCGGGCAAACGAGCTTCCAAAGCAGCCAGGCCGCTTACGTAGCACAGTATCAGGGACTTGTTGCCGGGACGAAACTCCGGTTCTCTCTCACTGGCGACAACTTCCTGAACGACCTACAAAACTTTTGGTATTACGTTTCCGGCACCACCTCCACGTGGTCTCCGACTGGGCTTCATACTCTGTTCTCATCATGGGCCGGGCAATCTAACCCTGCCATTTGGGCTTCCATGAAGGATGAGGTTCAGGGCACTTACCAAGTCAAACCACTGCAAGGTCCAATCATATTTAATGGAGGCATACAGAGCGGTTTGACTTCCATTGTGGCGAGCGGCGGTACTTGCACAGCCAACTGGACGGGTTGGTCGTTCAATGGGGTGAACCGTTTTATTATCCGTAACGCCACCACGAGCGGATTCAATTCGGCGGCAGGTACGACGTACACAGCCACGAAGGTGGATGCCAATACCTATACTTTCTCATGCCCGTCTGTCGCCAACGGCACCTACAACTCCAGTACCGACGCGACCCTTGCCATAGAGCCTCTGGCCATCGCTTGGTATAACGGCAACACCGATTATCTGCATTACAATGCCTTCGCCCAGCTACGCACGATACGCGCCGGGGCGGGGAATCTCCCCATGAGCTTCCCGAATGCGGCAGGTACCACGCTTCAAAGCGTCACCAATTGGAGCGGGAACGGCACGCAGTCCATTGGAGGCGTTGCCCAAGTGGCCGATGTCAACGACCTCTATTGGACCCACATCGGCCCGGAAGCGTATCTCGCATCGTGGTCCTCGACCAACAACATCATCAGCGAACAGGGCGACAACCAGATTCGGCCGGAATACGGATCGTTCAATCCGGACAATCCGACCCTCATTCAGACTCAGGGCGTCGTCTCAAACTACGGCTTCGAGGGTTACTCGGTCGCGGTCTCGTCGTGTTCCGGGAACACGATTACTACGGCGAGCGCCCATAACCTGAAGACGGTACTGCCTGGCATTACACGTTTGTGGGTTACAGGGAACGCCGGCTGCAATGGCAACTACTACGTGCTCTCGATCCCCGACGGCACGCATTTAACCGTGGCTCTGGCTACGCCCACCTTTAGTCTTTCTGGCACAGGCGGCACGCTCACCTTTTCCAACGACTCCTACACCAAAACGATCAACACGATTTCCACGACAGCTGGGCTAAACGGCTGTTCGGGGAGCGGCGGGACGCCAGCCGGAGGGGTGTTATGCGGCCCATCGTTTTCCTATACCGGCGCGGTGGACCCGCTGGTGAATACCCATATCGGCCAGCAATTCACCGTTTCCGGCAACTCGCAGGCGAATTTCAACTCCAACACCTTTGTGTATGATTCCGAAAATGTCAGCGTGGCTACTACCGGGGACAACTATTTCCGTCAGATTCCATCGTTAAGCGGCTCTGGTGGGACGGTAACTATCGTTGCGGACAACTTCTACGTGAGAGGGCGGAACGGCGAGGAGCAGAATGATAACCAGATAGGCTGGAATTTCTCAACGGTCATTGAAGCGGCGATGTTGCGGGCGGCGGGCACGCGACTGTACAAAGACACGTCATCCTTTTCCGCTTGGTCATCCAGTTATGGATTTGGCGGCCAGTGGGGCTTGAACCGCATCTTTCAGGACACATCGGCGCAGAGCGTGCAGCTTTTTTCAAACCCGCATTGGGAAAACTACAATTCGGTTCCTTCTTGGCATTCAACTTCGCTGGCCAATATGCTCATACAACGTTTGGGGAAGTATTACCTGCAACCGGCTTTGAACTCTCCGGACTACGGGCCGGCATTCGAGGCCTGCGCTCACGGCGGCAGCTACGGCAACATGCTGATGGTCTCAAACTTCACCGACGGGCCGCAGGTGCGGACCATCAATCTCACGCCCTACCTCGAAGCCGGACAGCAAATCGTGAAGATGTACGTCAATCCGCTGGGGATGTGGACGGTTACTTCATTGAACGCCGGAACCTCCAGCGACACCGTCACGTTCGATGCAAATGGCGTGGTTGTGTATCTGTTCCCTGTTGCCTATGCCAGTGAACTAGAGGTTCCAATTATAGGGGTCAGCCTGGCTGATGTAAGCGGCGCTACCAAGCTTAGCGTGCGTTTCGGCTACGACCGCTACCTGCTGGACTCCTCCGCGAATATGTTCGGGTGTGCGAGCGTTCCTTGTAGCTTGCCTGCCGACCGCAACATCGGCGCCATTTACTACCGAGTGATTTTTACGGATAATACCAACAAGGTCCTGGCTACTTCGGACGTGCAGACTATGTGAGTGGCCGGGTCCTCCCGCGTCAGCTTCGCGCCAACAGCCAATCCCTCCGCAATCTCGCATCACACCACGAAATTCGCAGCTCCGAAGTGATAAAGGCATCTATGCTGATGCTGGTTTGGTGGCGACAATGATGCCACTTGAAGAATTCCCGCGGACTCGGGTGTTGAAGCCTGCCGCACGCAAGCGATCCGCTAGTTCGCTCGGGATTTGAGAGCGGTTGAAGACGTGATACTCCATTTCAACGTGGCTGATGCGAGAAAAGACCCGCATATCGCGCAGGATGTCCCATTCGGCACCTTCACAGTCCATCTTTAGAAAGTCGACGTGTTTGATACTGTTCGCGTCGAGGAACCTTTCGAGGGTCTGGGTATGGACCATTTCGGCAGCCGTCCCGGGCTCCCGCCAGTGCAAACTACTCGTTACGCCATTCGTGGACATCTCTGCCTCGCCGTTTTCGCCCGATATAGCCAACCGGACAGGCCGCACATTTGAGACACGGTTGAGATCGCAGTTCTGGATCAGCATTTCGCAGTTCGACTGAACTGGCTCTATCGCGTAAACCAGATTCGCCGTGCGCGCCGCCCGCAACGTGAAGGCCCCTATATTTGCGCCGACATCGAGCACGATTGCCCCCGGTGCTGGCTGTGAATACGCTCGGAGTATGTTCACTTCTGTGATGCTTGCCCGGTCAGAGGAGCGAGGCCGGATCGAGAACACAAGGCCGTTGCGGAACTTCAGCAGCCCGTTCCTGCGTTGGAATCTACTGACGAAGAAATAGACCCAGTTAGAGATCACGAACGGTGCCAGCACGGCGATCCTTAAAGAATTGATCGCGCGTGAATAGAGCACTCTGAGCTTCCACATCCGACGCACTAGTTTCCCACCCTTAGCCGGAATTCCGCAAAATGCTCTCGTGGCGGGTCACCGATGGTCGTGTCCCTGCCTGTATAGGCTCCGGCTATCTTCAGGTAGATGCGGAGGTCAAGCACCGTATTCAGTGGTACCAGGAATTCTCATACCTCTGGCGCTGGCAGCGGTCTTCATCGAACGCGGGCGGCGCCGGAAGGTGATGTGGTTTCCGTTCAGAGGGGCTGGTGTTGCATGACGTCGCCATACAGGGCCAACGTGCGGGAGGTCATCACTTCCAGGCTGAACTCCTGCCGGGCTCGGAGGCGAGCCGCCCGGCCCAGCGACTGTCCCAAGTTTGGGTTGTCGAGCAGGCGATTGATCGCGGCGGCGAGCGCATGGGAATCGGCGGGAGGCACGGTCAGGCCGGTTTGCTCGTGGAGCGAAACGAACGGAACGCCCGAGTCCAGAAGGGTGTTCACGACCGGAAGTCCGGCAGCCATGGCCTCCACCTGAACGATGCCGAACGCCTCGCTTCTCAGCACCGAAGGGAGAACGAAGACTTTGGCGGCATGGTGGCACGCTACCAGCTTGTCATGATCAATGTTTCCCAGGAAATGTACCCGGTCCGCCACGCCTAACTGCGACGCCAAAGCGCTCAGACTGCCGTGGAGGGGACCTTTTCCGACGATGACGAGGTTTCCTTGGACATGGATCATCGCCCGAACCAGGTGCTCGAAGCCCTTGTAAGAAACCAACCGCCCCACGCTGACAATGAGCCGCTCCCCGTATTGCCGGCGAACGGCGGAAACAGCATCCGGGTCGCAGCGGTCAAAGTCCTCGATACGGACTCCCAGGGGTATCACGTGGCAGCGTTCCTTATGGCGAGCCAGAACCGAAGATGTTTCCAAATAGTTCGGGGAAGTCGTGATAATGGCGGCGCTGCGGCGCAGGGCGGCGTGCAAAAAAGGCTCGAATGCGGCGCCGAGGAATCTTTGGCGGATGGTATCGCTGTGGTATGTGGACACCAAACGTCCGCGATGACCGCTGGCAAGATAGGCGAGAACGGCCACGGGGTTCGGCAGGTGGAGATGAACGATATCGCCGCGGAAGGCGCGAAGCCTGGGAATAATTCCGGGGCACAGCGGGCTGGATGCGACCGTGAGCCAGGTAGCCATGCGCGAGACAGGAACACCATCCAAGATCTCTTGGACGCCGCGGTGATCCTCGTTAGCGACAATCACTTCCACATCCAGTGATTTCCGCAGCTCCGTACAGAGCCCTCGCAGATGAGTTTCGATTCCTCCCATATGGGGCGGATAGAATTTTCCAACATGCAAAACTCGAGGGCCTTTATGACTCCCGTTGAGTGCTAATCCGTTGATGTTCACAGTTGGTGAAGTCACGATTGAGGTAGACAGAGACATGATATGGGGGCCAGTGAATTTCCGGGGATTACATCCAGTCAACGCGATGGATCACTAGTGCGAGAACCTGTATCCAATAGCATGAATAGCGAATGTGACTCAAGAAAGTAAGTAGTCGAAGGTTAACAGGGAAAAGAATGTTGTGCCCCGATGGCGGACTTTGCGGCTCACGAAAGCGGTTGGCTTCCCAGCCAGCGATAGTACTGGCGATACTGTTCCGCGATGGTAACTGTGGAATACTGCGCGGCGCGGGATAAACCGCAACGCCGCAACGCCTCGCACTCCTCGGGCCGCTCCAAGAGTTGGGTGATGGCTTGCGCCCACCCAGCGACATCCGCTTCCGGGACTATCCGGCCGGCGGATCCGATTACGTGCGGAATCTCGCCCGAGTCACTCCCGATCACAGGCACGCCGCACGCAAATGCCTCGATGAGCATTCTGCCAAACTGTTCTCTCCAGTTCTTCATGGTCTGGCTGGGCGCGACCATAAGATCCATGGAGCCGAGGTATCGGGGGACTTCGGCATGCTTGGCCAGCTTGATTTTGACGCGGCCGGCCCACCCTTGCTTTTCCGCCCACGCCTGGATTTTGTCCTGATATTCTCCGCTTCCAAGGAGGAGCAGGCTCCAGGGGCGGGATCCGCCGATCTGATCGATGGCTTGCATGAGAACATCCAGTCCTTTGGCTTGGGTGAGCCTTCCGACGAAACCAATGATGGGGGCTTCGAGGCCCAGTTCCCGCCGCACGTCCGCCCGCTCGGACGGTGACAAAGGGCGGAACTGGCTGAGGTCCACGGCCAGATTGAGAACGCGGCCTTTCTCCTCTGGAAAGCCCTTCTTGACCATGGCTTCGAAAACCAGACCGGCGCCCGCGATCCATCCCTGGGCGCGCGATAATACGCTGCGTTCGAAGTATCCGAACGGAGGCGGATAGGACTTGACGTAACTTTGCGCAGTGCGAAAACAGAATCGGGCGGAGCTGCGCTTCATGGCACGGGCGATTTGATATCCGGCCAGAACGTAGGGTTCTTCCCACGCATGCACGAGGTCAAATTGGTGGTCTCGCAGAAGCGCGCGCAAGGCCTGGCCATCGTAGCGGAATATATGGACAAAGCGGCTGAGTGTGGTGCCCAAGGGAATGAGGCGCAGCGGCGATCCCGGTGGCTCCGGCTCCAGCCGAATAGGCCGCAAGTCGCCGTGAAAATAGCTTGGTGCGGCCACGGTCACCTCGAACTCCGCATTGTGGGCTACTTCGCGAACAATCCCGCGATTGAGCGCGACGCAGTAGGAATGGCCGATGGTGAGGATGCGCATCCCGCGGCTCAGGCAGCAGCAAATCCTTTCGAAAGTCCGGTCACGGCCTCGATCAAAGCCGGCCGCTCCGCCGGGGCAGCGATAATATTGGCATCCCAAGCCACATCGCGAACCGCGACCGCGCTGCCCAGCACGCCGGCATGGTACCCCAGCTTTCTGAGGGCGGCGAGGACGATCTCATTATTGCGGTGAAGCTCGATGATGAGCAGGGGGCGGCTGGCGGCGATGGTGGCCGCCGCGCCTTCCAGCAGTTCCACCTCGGCGCCTTCGACATCGATTTTCATCAAATCCGGATACGGCAACGCGCCCGGGCCGCACAACGAATCGAGCGTGCGCACATTTACGGTGATGGTTCCGGAAGAACGGTCGGGAATCTTGCCGACGCTGTTGAGCATTCCCCAGGTGGGTTCGGCGGAAGTTTGGAAGGTTTCCGACCGGTTGGAGCCTCCCAGGGCATCCAGGCAGACCTGGATGTTTGAGAAGCCATTTAAACGCGAGTTATGCTCGATCTGCTGTGCGTTCTGGGGTAGCGGTTCGAAACAGACAACCCGGCCCTTGGGACCCAAGATCCGCGCGGCAAGGATCGCGAAGAAGCCCACGTTCGCCCCGGCGTCGAAATACACCATCCCAGGCCGGAGCAAGGCCGCGAGCGCCGTCTGCACTTCCTTTTCGTGGCTCCCGAGGATAAAACCGCTATGCGAGCTGGCGACGTTGAAGCGAAGACCACGTGCCACTCCATTGACGATGACTCCGTCACGGTCCTTGACCCAGGAGGCGCCCCACGAGCAAACGCTGCGCAAAACCGGGCTGCGCCACTGGTTGTGGGAAACGAATTCGATTACGGGCGTCGGCACGGTGCGGATGATCGCGCTGGCGATCTTATTCATCTTACCCACTCATCCTCCCTGTTTTTGCGAGCGTGGCACGGCCGGCCTCGGAAGCCGCGTCGTGCGGGCGAGCCGCGATTAAGAAAAACCGGTCGCGCAACACGGCGCCACCCTCCTCGAGGGAGACGAACGCTCCATCCGGGGGAGCTACGAAGAATTGATATCCGGGGGGAAACAGGCCCAGCAAGCGCTCGACGGACCCGCCGAACTTCTCGAGGCCTGCGCCAACGTGCGTTTCGATGAAGCAGTCCGGGCCGTGCGCCAAGGTCTTGCGGGCTCCCTGGAGCACCTCACATTCAAATCCCTCGACGTCAATGAACAGCACGTCGGGCATTCCATTTTCAGCGGCGAGATCGTCTACGGAGACGGCTTTCACCTCCATGGTTCCCCATTCTCCGGTGCCATCATCGACGTGACCGTTGCATCCACGATTAAAGGTCAGGGTTCCGGAGTGCTCCGCTCCAGCCGCGTGCAAGACGCGGCAGTTGGCAATTCCGTTAAGCTGCTGGTTCCGCTCGCCGGCCGCGCAGTTATCCGGATTGGCTTCGACGGCCAGCACAAATCCATCCGGGCCGACGGTCTTAGCCAGCATCAAGGCGACCACACATTGATGGGCGCCGATGTCGAAGACCCTTGCGCCGGCTTGCAGGCGGCTACGCTTCAGGAACGCGATTTCCGGGAGCTCGGGCCAATCGTGGTCGTACCAACCCGCGCCCATGGGGTCGGTTAACTCGATCTCCAGGTCGTAGCCGCCATAGTTGTGGCGGACGCGGCGGCGGCGATAGCTGGCGAGTGTGTAACGCAAGCGCCACCCGCGGAGCCGGTTCCACAGCGGTTTCGGGAGGATGGCTTTGATCAGCGTTTTCATGGCTTGGGCGATGGGCAGCGTCCCGTTCGGTTCAGGACGCTTCGATATATAGCGATGGTCCTATTAGCATTCTCGGACCAGGTGAAAGCCGAGGCATGGCTCCGGGCGTTTCGTTTTCGAGCCTCCCAGCGATCCGGCGCGGTATCGCGCTCGCCGAGCAGATGCGCCACCACCGCGCTCCAAGCCTGGACGTCCGCTGTCGCGCAGTATTCGGCCGCGGATCCCCCTGCTTCTCGCAGGGGAGCGATGTCACTGGCGGCCACGACACAGCCGCATGCCATGGCCTCGATCACGGGTAACCCGAAGCCTTCGGCATCGGACGTCTGCAATAGAAGGGCGGCATTTCGGTACACGGCGGCCAGTTGTTCCTTTGTCAAGTGTGGAGCGTAGACGATTTTGTCAGCGACGCCCAGATCCGCCGCCAACTGAAGTTGTTCGGCCGTAAGAGCACCGCCGACGCGCACGAGAACGGCTTTTGGGAACTCCCGCGAGACGCGGGCAAAGACGCGCAACAGAACATCGATGCGCTTGCGGCGGATGGTGCTGCCGACATGAAGGAGGTACGTCTGGCCGGTCAGGCGTGCGATGCTATCCGGCTCCTTTGAAAGTGCCGTCCTAGCTTCCGCGAAAAAGACGGGATCTACTCCAGGGGGAATCACGGTCACGCGATTTTCCGGGAACAGGCCGTGCGCGAGCAATTGCGAACGGGTAGTAGCGCTGGGACAGAGCACATGTGAGCATGCGAGAAATCCATTCAATGTCTTCCGGACCATTTGATGGAACCACAGAGGCCTGGGCTCAAGGTTGGGCTCGAGCAGACACCGGAATGTGTCCAGATCGTGGCAGGTGACAACAGTCGATCCCGCCGGCAGTTCGCTGGCAAGCTGCCCATAACTGTGATCGATGAGATGAAACAGATCAAAGCGGGCCGCTTGCTTTTTCAGCCAGCGCGGGTAGTCGAAGAAACGGTTGATCAGGCGGTCGGCATTCCACAGCGATGCCGCGCCGCGACGGACGGGCAGGCGTGAGAAGCGGGCGCGGAGAGGCGGGCGCAATTGCTCGACTGAGATCTCCGCGGCATGATCGGCCTGGTAGCAGCGGGCGAGCATGTCGCCGAACAGGTCCATACTGGGCCAGCCCTCTTCGAGAAAGTCGCAGAGCAGGGCGAGCCGTGGGGAGCGAGTACGTGGCTGCTCCGCGAGTGTCTGGTGGTCCGGTGCGGTGATGGTGGTGTCAGATTGCACGGTGAAAATTCGGGTGGAGGTAGTAGGCTACGAGTCTACGGCCGCGGGGATGGATACAGTAACAGTGTTCGAGGGCGCACAGGCGGCGAGAACCCGCTCCAAACCGTCAACGTGACCGTCGAGGGTGAACTGCTTGGACTTCGCCCACGCGCCTTGGCGCAGCCGGTTGTAATGGTCGGGGTCGGCCAACGTTCGCACAATGGCTTCGGCTAATCCCTTGCTGGTTGGGGGATCGCCCGGCGCGAGCTCGCCGGTTTCGCCTGGGATGAGCCAATCCGGGATGCCACCGACGGCATATCCGGCGGCCGGAACTCCGAGGCTTCCCGCTTCGATGCCGACCAGCCCGAACGGCTCCGGCCACAGACTCGGAACGGCCAGCAGATCGGATTGACGCATGACGTCCAGCTTCTGTTGCGCGTCCAGCCAGCCCGAGAACACAACGTCCACGTTGAGTTGCTTGGCCAGATTCTGCACCTGCGCGCGTTCGGGACCGTCTCCGGCTACGGTCAGTGTCAGCCTGCACCCGAGCTGTTTGGCTGCATATGGGATCGCGCGAATCAGGTGGCAAGCGCCTTTGACATCCACCAGGCGTCCGACAAACAGGATGCGGCCTGCGGGGACCCTGGGGGATGGTGCGCCGGTGTTGGGGATGCCGCCCGTCATGGGAAGGGCCAGGAGCTGTACGCGCGGCGCTCCATGCCGCTCATACTCGCGGCGCATGTGGCGGCTGGCGACGAGCACCGTCCGGTATCCCACAAAGCCAGCCCTGCGTTGCGACTGTTGCCGGAACATCCGCCACATGGTGCCGGGGTGCAAACCGCCGCAACGGCGCGGATAGTAAAGCACGAGGCACTGCGGACCGAACTGGCGCCCGCACGGCCGAATTTGCGGCGTGGTGTGACACTTACGTCCGCTGATACAAGTGCCGAGGTAAGTATGGGCGTACAGAACCGTTGGATATCTGGATGGCAGGGCGTTCTCCAAAGCGATATCTTCGAGACCTTGCGAGTAGACCACGTCAGGTCCCCAATCGGCCAGCGAGCGTAGGGCTGCCTCGTGACCGAGTTCCGCCGAGCACCAACCGGGCAGCCCCTGCTCCCGTGAATCCACAGTCTCCGTTTCGGAGCGGACCGGATACTGGTGCAACAGGCCGACCGAGTGCCCACGGCTCAGCAACGCCGGAATGAGGGTTTGTACGTATTTCTCAACGCCTCCGACCAGGTTGCGATGCGATGTGGCGATCAGAACGCGCATGAGCAATCCTTCTTTGTCTCGGCTTGCTGCAAGGCGGCGACCGCGTGGGAGATATCGAATCGCTCCCGGTAGAGCTCATGGGCGGCATGGGCAATGCGCTGCCGTTCACTGGCGTCGTCGCAAAGCCGGCGCACGGCGCGCACACAGGCTTCGGTGTCTCCGACCGGCACGACTACGGCAGCATCTGTATGGTTCCAGAACGGCTCGGAGAGATGCCCGTAGGTGGTGACCATTGGCTTACCGTGGGACAGTCCCGCCATAAAGCTACCCCGGCGGCTGGATACGCCATCCGGATAGGGTTGTACCATCAGGTCACAGGCCGACAGATGGCACGAAAGTTCTTCGGCAGATAGTTTCCCGGTGGCCCGAACCAGGTGGGCCAGGTGGGGCGCTTTCCGAATCAGATGCTGACGATATTGCTCGCTGCCTTGCCCCATGAGCAGGATCACCAGCCCGGAAACCTGGCCGAGGGCGAGAAGAATCGGTTCGAGCAGCGTCGCGATGAGTGACCCGAAGGTTCCAAAGTGGCCGATCAGGAGTTGATCGCCAGCGCAATACTGGCGCCGCAGCGCGCGCACCTGATCCGGGTTCTCCGCGACGGGAACGTTGCTGAATATAGGAAGCCACTCGAACCGCAGATTGCGGCCTAGCGCGTAGGGCCGCAAGCGCCGCTCCCAGTCTGGAATCGTCACCCATACAACCGATGCTGCGCGAAGCAGCAGAACGGCCATGACGCGGTGCACTAGCGCCGCCAGATTTTGCCGCACAGCTGTTGCGCGGAACGACAGATAAGGTTCATGGACGATCAACTCGACCTGGTCCCCATGGCGATTCGCCCGCCTCCACAACCACCAGCAAAACGCGAGATTCATGGAGCGGTACCCATATCCGTGCGGCACCCACTGTACCAACAGGCGTCGGGGCGGGGCGTACCCCTCCAGCTCTTGGCTGACGCGGCGCAGATCCGCCGGACCGATGGCTCCCAACTGATGCGTGGTGACGCCGCTCGTCACTCGCGGCGGCGAGGCATGGGATGGGCACCACACGTGCACCTCCTCACCCTGGGCAGCGAGCCGGGTAGCCATCAGGTGCGTGTAGTCACTCACGCCGCCCGTCTGCGGAGGATACTCGCAGGTAATGACGTGCCAGCAACGGCGCACCGGTGCCACTCCGGACTGGTCCTGGGCGTCTACGATGGACTGACTCTTCATGTGATCAGGCGGTCGTGATCTCGCGGAGGCTAACGTGTTTGAAGCGCGGCTCGATGAGGTGCGTCCGCGTTCGCGGATAGCGAAAAGAAATCCCGATACCAGTCAATCGTCTCCTGGAGGGCCTTTTCCATGGAGTAGGCTGGTTCCCAACCGAGTTCCCGCCGAGCCTTGGCCGCGCTTAGTGTCTGTTCTCGAATCTCCGCGGAGGCGATGTTTTGAATCACCGGCTTCAGATCGGTGCGGCCCATCAGTCTTAACCCGAGTTCCACAACCTCAAGCACCGTCATACGGATCTCGAGGCTCAAGTTAAAGGCTTCTCCAGGTTTTATGGCGCCTGCGGCAAGCTTTTCGGCAAGGTAAAGATAGGCGTGTGCGGCATCCTTCACGTATAGGAAATCTCGAATGAACTTGCCGTCGCTTCTGATCACAAATGGCTCGTCATTGAGGGTGGCCCGGATGAGTCCCGGAATCGTTCTGCTGAAATTCAAGTCTCCCCCGCCAAACAAATTCCCAAAACGGGAGATGCAGACCGGAAGCTGGTAGGTTTCCGCATACATTCTGGAGAGAAGATCCGCGCAGCTTTTCGAAACATCGTAAGGGTACCGGCCTTCGAGCGGGTGACTCTCGGTGTATGGAAGGTTGGGGCTTGCGCCGTACGCTTTGTCCGATGAAGCCACGATGACGTGCCGAACCTTCAGTTGGCGGCACGCCTCGAGTACGGTCCAAGTGCCTTGTACATTCACACGCAGCGTATCGGTGGGGTCCGCTTTGGCGACGCTGACCAGCGGCTGAGCGGCCAGATGAAATACCGTGTCCACGCTGTACTCGGCAAGCGCCCGCCGGACGACATTCTCATCCTCCACGCAACCGTTGACCACGACCGCCTGTTCGTTCAGCCGCTCCCGCATGAACATGCTGCGCGGATTGCTGTCGCGTACCAGAGCGACGACGTCGGCGCCGCGCTCGATAAGTGCCCTGACCAGCCAGCCACCCATAAAGCCGGTGGCGCCAGTCACGAAGACGGATCTCGATTTCCAGAATGTATTGGTCAAGGTTTTGCGACCACCTTTTCGGAGTCCACGACGCTCGTGGCAATGAGGCCCGTCAAATCGGTCCTGTGGTGAGAGAAATCCATCCACGGGGCAGGGCCATCACCGTACAACCTCTCGAGCTCTTGCTGATCTTTACTGGTATCCATAGACTTCCAGAAACCGTGATGAATACTGCTGTAAAGGCAACCCTTCGCAGCCAGGCTCGGCAAGATGTTTGCTTCGAGATTCTTCCCGTTCCAGGATTCGAAGACCCGTTTCTCAAAAACGAAGAAGCCGGCATTAATCCATTGGTCTTTGATGATTGGCTTCTCGATGAACCGGCGAACCTTCTGGTCATGGTCGAACTCCACGGTGCCGTACTGAGACCTCAGGGCGACCGTGGTTACAGTAGCCACTGCTCCGACTCTCCGGTGGAACGACAGAAGTTCCGAGAGGTCGACATTCCCCAGACCATCCCCATAGGTTGCGAAGAAGGTCTCGCCGACATACGGGGCACATGCGAGGATCCTCTCCGCCGTATCAGCCTCCGCGCCCGTATCCACGATGTCGATCTTCCACTCAGGAAAGCGTCCGTCGAAGTAATCGATGAGCATTTCTTTTCGATGCCCGGCGGCCAAAACAAAGTGCCTGACCCCTTGCAACGCATAAATGCGCATGAGGTGGACAAGAATAGGCGTGCCGCCGATCGGCATCATTGGTTTGGGGTAATACTCCGTAAACGGATACGATCGAGTACCCTTTCCTCCGCATAAGATAACCACTTGCATGTTGTTCATGGCCCCTTTTTTTAGTTTGACGACGCGATCATCTCCAGATAGTCGGCCCGGAATCGATCGAAGCTGAGTGCAGCGACGGCCTGACGTGCCTTTTTTCCCATCTCCCGGACCAGGGCGGGGTGATTGGCCAGATGGGCCAGGCGCTCCGCCAGAACATCCACATCCCCCGGTGGAACAATGTACCCGTTCTCGCCGTCACGGACCAGGTCCGCGGCTCCGGTGTTCTTGGTCACAATGACGGGAAGACCGCACGCCATGGCTTCCGCGACGACATACCCGAAGCCGTCAGAGAGGGACGGCAGGACCAGTACGTTCGCCTTTGCGTACACCGTTTCGTTGCCCACCTCCCGGACTGACATGGGTTTTATGTGGATGGCTGGATTGAGTGCCTGTTGCTGCTGCAAATACCGGCTGATCGGGCGCGAGCCCGGCCCACCCCACAGGATCAGTTCGCTATCCTTGATTGGCCGCCGGTTGAACGCGTCAATCAGATGGTGGAATCCTTTCCATGGCGAGATGAGGCCGACAAAAATGACTCGGAACGTCGGGCCGGAGAAATCGGCGGCCGGAAAATCTGAAAGATCGAACGGCGGCGGAATGACCTTCACACGATCGGCGCTGAAACCTCGCTCCAGGAAACTCTCGAGCGCGTAGTTCGACATCACGCGGATTACGTCAGCCCGTTGATACTCGGCGAGAATTCGCTTGATGAAAATCCTGTTGGTCGGAGGGCGAATGCCAAATGTGGAGCATTCCCGCTTTTGGTGAGAGTAATACTCCTCTATATGTGGTGTGATCACATCGAGTACACGGAAACTCCGGTTGTTACTCGCCGCCTCAAGGCTGCGCATGCACTGGTGGGTCACTCCGTGGAACACCTTTGCGGGAACCAGGCGCCGGGAAACCTCATGATCAAATTGAGCGTCGGTGATCAGCTGCTGCCAGTCCACGTATCGCCGCAGAAACCGGGTCTTTCTGATGAACTCGCCCGCCCGAGAATTCGGAACCACAGTGGTAGGAACTCCGGGAAATGGTGCGGAACAAAAAATCTGGAGATCAAAAACCTGTCGTAGTGCTTCCACGGTGTGATAGAGGTTCAGTCCCTGGCCGCCAATCGAGGGACGCGCATTCGCCGAGACGATAAGACCCGTGTTGCTCATGATGTGATGCGAACCGGTTCAATCACTTTTGGTAAAGGTGGCATGTTAGACGCGTTTCAGGCTGGAACGGCCTGTTACCCGGAATAGTGCGCATGCGCGGGCCAGGCCGGCTGCGGGACCACTTGACTCGGACGCCGAACCGGACGGCGTCTGGCATCCTCGGCTCGCATCGCCGTGGACGTCCATCCCATGCCCAGCAGCAGCATCGCGCTGGCAGGGATTGCCGTGAGCATGCCTTCTCCTATGGTGCCGATCCCCAGGGTAATCAAGCAGTAGGTAAAGACCAGTCGCCGGCTGGATGCCCAGGGGCTTTTGCCGAATATTTTCCGGACCTGGCTGAGATACCAAACGATGAAGCCGAGCCACAGTAGGAATCCGATTACTCCCTGCTCGCAGAGAATCCGAGCGTATTCGTTCTCCATGCCGATGGGATTTCGTACTTGTCCTTCAAGAAAATAAGGAAGGCTGGTCCCTCCGCCACCCAGCCCGTTACCCATCGGGTAGTCGAAGAGGATCTCGAAGAAACTGCGATTTACGCTGCTGGAAATGCGATCCCCGACGTAGTCGGTATCACCCAGGCTCTTAAATCGCTGGAACCGCTCATTGGTCAGGGCAACTCCGACCAAACCTACGATCAAGACGATAAACAGGACGCGCCGGTTGGTCTTCATGCGCGTGCCGCCGACCACGACCAGCACCATGACGGCAGCCAAAATGAAATTCTGGCGGGTGGCTGACATCAAGATGCCCAGGAATGCTGCGCCGATCCCGACCACCGACAACACGCGGGCCTTGCGCGTCAATCCCTCCGTCCAGCCACCCACCAGATAGGGAATCGAGGCAGACATGGTGCCGCCATACTGATGGGCGTGGGCAAAGGTCCCGGGGATCCGGAAGAATCCTCCCGCAACGTCGTTGCTGCCGTAAATGATCGCAGTCACGGCACTGTACGGGTAGTATCTCTCTATGCCCTGGAAGTATTCGCCCGCCGCAAACGCCAAAGAAAGCAGGTTTAGGCAGACCAATCCAGTGCATAACTGCATGAGGTCTTCACTTTTTAAGCGGCTGCCTAACAATGCCATGGGAATGAAAAAGATGCACCCGCGCAATCCTACCAGGGAGACTAGTATGGGTTGAAATGGCAGAAACAGCAGTAACGCGGGCCAGATCATCAGACCCAACGTCCAGTACCGCAACGCGGCCGTGCGCCTGGCGTCGGCCGGATCGGTGAAAGCTTTTTTCTGTGCGAGATAGAAGCCTATCAAGGCAGAGTCGAACAGGAAGTGGGAAAACACGCTGTCGAGGTTCGCGCGCAGAATCCCGTACAAATATCCCCACAGCAACAGCGACACTAGCCCTGACCCTAGCGAGCGCTTGCCTGCCCAACGCGTCATGCCGAAAGCTAAGATGCACAGTCCTAGCGCGATCATCGATTCACCTGGCGCGGAATCAGAACCAGGTTTTCCGGCATCAACGCCTCTCCGCGACCGCGGCCGGCCGGCTGATTCTAGTGGACTCCATCCTCTGTACTGCGCCCGCACCTTCCACGCGGCTCGCGATCGAAACAATCCTGCAAGCCATGTCGCTCCAGCTGTAGGCACGCAGCGATTCACCGAACCGTTGAAAACCCGCCCGCCATACGTCCGGGTGTGCCCGCCACAGGCGAATCTTCGCCACCAGCTCCTGCCGGTTTTCCGGATCTTCGAGTAAGAGCGGTTCGAACTCCGGTCCGTATCGCTCAGCCACACCGGCTTGCCGGGGAACTATCGCGGGAACTCCCCGGCATATCGCCTCCTGGACGTTCAAGCCATAAGCCTCGTAACGGGCCGGGCTCACCAGCAGATCCGCCGCCGCCAGCAGATTGCGTACTTCTGCCGTGAAGCCGAGGAGGCGAATGCGATCGCCCAATCCGCCCTCGGAAACTTTTTGCCGCCACATCGGCAGTGCATGGCCGCTGCCTGCCGCCAGCAAGTCCACGTCCCACCGTGGATCGGCGCACAGGACTTTCCAGGATTCAAACAGAACATCGAATCCCTTGCGATGCTCCAGTCCCAAAGCGCCGACAAACACGGCCACCATGCGCTCTTCGGGAATACCCAGAGCCTTCCGGCTCGCGGCTCTTTCCGAGGCGGTGATGGGTCCCCATTGCGACTCCGCGCCTAAATAGACGGTATGCACGCGCTCGGGTTCTATATCGAGACGCTCGATCAGGTCTCGGCTGGTTCGATTCGAGTTCGTAATGAAGATGCGTCCCAGGCGTGCCGCCACTTTTTCCCGTCGGCGCGCTAAGCGGTCGCTCAAGCTTCGCTTGATGCCAAACCACAAGGGCCCTTCCTGGGGCTTCGGTGTCCAGGCATGATGCACGTAGTGAACCCAGTTGATGCCCGGCCAGAGGCAGTTATCCCCATTTACCACGACGCGAGCGTCCCGCCAGCGCCGGGTGACGTAGCGCGCGACCCGCCTTCCATAGAAATCGAGCATGGGCCTTCCCAGAAAAAATGACCCCGCCGGCCGGGGTACGCGATGGATTGTTACCAGGGGATGATTGGCGAAGTCGGCATCCGCGCTGTGGCACACCGCATGCACCGGCGTGCCTTGCTCCACCAGATATTGGCCCAGGGCCAGATTGGCCTTGTCCATTCCACCCTTCTGGTGAAAACCGCCCGCTACCAGCACCCACGGAGACGCTGGGTTAGCCTTCGTGGGAGACTGCTGCTCGGAACCGCCGGAAGTTGCTTCCATGGTATGTGAGGAAAATGAAGTGAGACGTCGGGAGCCGGTCAGGACTGGTTGACGCCAATGGTGGTTCGAAGCAGCTCTCGTAGCGCACGCATTTGCGAAGCCGGATCGCAAAGTTGACGCGCTCGCGACGGTCCAGCTTGTCCCAGGCGCCTTCGCAACCCAGGCGACTCGATCAGCCGCCGCAGCGCCGCCGCCAAGCTTCCCGGATCGTTAGGCTGGACCAGCAACCCGCAGGAATCGTTCAGAATCTCCAGCGCGCCCCCGATAGCTGTGGTGACAACGGGCCGCCCGGCCCAGAGAGCCTCGATGAACACGATGCCGAACGGTTCCGGCCCCAGATTCGGCTGGCAGAAAATGTCCGCCCCAGCCAAGAGCCGGGCCACGTCGGAGCGTTGCCCCAGGAAACGTATGCGGTCCGCGATCCCCAACGCACGCGCGCTTCGCTGCACTTCGTCGAATTGCCGCTGATCCGCCGCGTTCTGCGGGCCACCTACCATCCAGCAGACCCAGGCCGGCGTGTCGCGCAGTTCGGCGAGCGCTCGTAAATGGAGAAGATGCCCTTTCCAAGCTTCGTAACGGCTCACTTGGATGATAACCGCCGGTTGCTCCTCCACACCCAGCTCGCGCCGCGCCGCCGCGCGCCATTCCTGTGCGTCGGGCGCGTCTACCAGCGCCACTGGATAATGCACCACGGGAGCCGGCACGTTCGGAAACAGGTTTGCGACTGAATCCGCCACGAAACCGCTGTTCGCAATGGCCAGATCAGGCGCGGTTTTCCGGGCTAGGCGCTCGAGCATGTTCCGGCCGCTATGTGCGCTGTGCGCCCAGAAGATCACCCGGCGCCCGGCGCGACGCGCCGTTCGGCCGAAAATCAAAAGGGGCCAGGGCATGTGGCAGATCACCACGTCGAATTTCTTCCGGCCAAGCAATTCGCGCAGGCGCCGCCGCGCCCGCCAGACGGTCCAAGGACGGCTGATCCGTACGGCTCCCAGCCAGTCGACCGGAACATTTTCGGCGGTCAATTCCCGGCTCAGCCGGCCTTCATAGCAAAGTCCGAAGTGCGGCTCCATCCCCGGGCAAAGGTGGCGTAAACGCGCCAGCGTGACCATCAGGGTTTCTACGCCTCCATACAAGTTGCCGGAGTGCAGGTGGAGTACGCGCAAGATATCGTCTGCTCCGCCCATGGGCGCTTGCTTGTCCCTGAGTTCGGAGGCGGTGATCATTTCTCACCTCCTCCGGTCAGGGGAGAGACCGCCGCACGAATCGCGGATTTGGCGTGAGCGTTCGGTTGCTGCCCGCGGTTCGTGTGATCGGCAATCCGCTCGTACAACGGAACAAGCTCCGCAGCCAGGCGATGGCCTTGGAAACCCTCCTCGGCAGCGGCTCGCGCAGCCCTGCCCAGGCGGAGCCGGAGCTGCTCATCGCGCGCCAGCTTCTCAATTTGTCGCGCCAGCTGCCGGAAATCGCCGGGCGCATGCCCCAGAGCGTTTATGCCATCGGCGAATAGTTCGTCCGCGCCGCCTGCCTGGCTCGCGATCACGGCCTTTCCACAAGCCATGCCTTCGATGATGGCCATGCCAAACGGCTCCGGTTTCGTACTGGCGTGCACCAGGATGTCCAGCGATCGCATAGCGTCTGCCGGGTCGTCCAAAAACCCCGTAAAGCCTACCCGGTCGCGCAGCCCCCATTGCTCCGCCATGCGCTCCAGTTCCGCGAGCGAATACTGGCTTCCGCTGGTTTGGTAGATCGGGCCGCCAATCACGTAGCCTCGAATTCCGAGTTCGCGCGGAACGAGAGAAAGCGCCCGCAGAAACACCTCATGGCCTTTCCATCGCGCGAACGTTGCCACCAGGCCAACGCGAACGGTTCCCGCGGGCGACGGGGAAAGCCCCGAGGCCTTGTCCAGATCGCATGTCTCGCCCTGGGGCGCAAACCGTCGGATATCAATCGCGTTGTAGATGGTCGCCACCTGCACGGCGGGGTACAGTCCGGCTAGATCGGCAGCCACGCTCTTGGAATTGGCAATGACCGTGTCGCAGCGGCCTTGGAACGGGCGCAACAGAGTCCCCATCAGCGGGCGCGCGCTGGCATAGTCGTGCATATGCCAAATCAACGCCGTCTTCGGCGGACGCACCAGACTGCCCAGTACGTGCATCTTGAATCCGTTGCTATGAATCACTGCGGGGTCGAGGTTGCGGATCAGCTTACCCAAGCGCCGCGCATAGGCCGCCGCCGGTCCGAGTGAAGTGAGCACCGCGCGCAGCACTGCGGAACGGCGCTGTCCGGCGTCGCCTAGCGTGGCTATGGCGGCCGGAAAGGGAATCACGAACACCTGAACCCCCATCTGCCGCGCTTTCCCCACCAGTGGGCCGTCTTCGCCCACCGCCAGGCATAGCTCCCAATCCGGCCGGGCCTCACGGATGCTGGCCATCAGTGATACAAGGCTGGTCTCGGCGCCCCCCATTTGACCACATGGATTCAGGTAGAGAATTCTCATCGGCCGTAGTGCTCTAGCGAGCCATCTCGAAACGATTGGTAAGCGCGGGGGCCAACACATCGATGAACTGAAGGCAATTGCCAAAGTCGTTTCCGTTATCCGCCGTGGGCGAGATCAATCTCACCAGGCTGGCGTCGGAACGGTGATACCGGATCAGATCCGGCAACAAACGGATCTTCGCCCAGAACTCGTCCGCCCATGCATCGCGCTCGTTCTGATACCAGAACACCACCAGAATCCGGTTCCCTGACTTCTCCATAATGTATTCGTTGACCGGAGTGGTTTGAGACCCCTCGATGCCGCTGACCGATGCAGTTCTGGACGAGCGCACCGACCATCCCGCACCGGGCAGGCACACGCGAGGCGAGTGTGGGCCATACTTACCCTGCAATGACTTGAAATACGCCACGAAGAGGTTGATCGAGGCTCCACTTCGGTCATTCACGTAGTCACGAAGAATGTATTCATCCGGACGAAGGTACGCAACGGTGTTAGGGTCCAGAGCCTGTTCGCCACGCTGCTCCCACGCGCCAAGCCGCACCGGCAGGCCGCGCAAATCAGGCGGCGGCACCCTGCGCTCCGGTATCGAAAGCCCGCGTGAGGCGGCCATCTGTAGGAACAGAATCAGGCAAACTGGAATCAACCGGCTACGCATGCCTTGCCGGAATGCGCTGAGCACGCTACGCATGCCGCGACCGCCAAGCTCTTCGCAGAAGCACTGTCAGCAGGTGGAAAACGATGCAACCAGCCGCGGATATCGCCACGCTCAGGTATCCGAACGCCTGGTGAGCCGCGCCCTCGACGAGCGCCCGATTATACTGGCTCGCGATACCGGTCACGACAATGCGGCCGGCATTGCCAAGAATCGCCACCGGAACGGCTGACAACACGATGAGCAGGCGCATAATCCTCCCCGTCGCGAAAAAGTAACCGTATACCACGCAGAGAAACCAGATCGAAAACAGAGACCGGATGCCGCTGCAGGCTTCTTCGACCGACAGCTTGATCCCGACCAACTCCAGCACGTTGCCCTCGCGGAGCACCGGATATCCTAGCGCATCGAGCGTGGCCTCGCCTATTCTGCTTGCCAGTAACTGCAAGTCCAGCGTGAGGCGCTCATACAAAAACGTGGGGGGCGTCACCATCAGGACGAGCGTGCAAAGGGGGTAGGCAAGCGCCCGTACCATCCGCATTCCATAAAGAGCGGCAATCAAACCCACCAGCGAAACCAGAAAAGCCATTCGGCTGATCCAGATCCCGTGCGCCATCGTCCCCACAATCGCTTGCGCGGCGCCCAAGCCCGTCAGAACGACGCCCCATAAGGAAGGCTCTCGCCGAATCTCGCGAAGCCGGGCGCGCTTGCTCCAGACCATACACAGGGCGGCGGGAACCACCAGAATCCCATGCTCCATCGACGCTGGTTCGTCGAACCAGCTTCCGTACATGCTCCGCAAGATCGGCCAAAAGGTTACCAACAACAGCGCGCCGGCGATGACGGCCGGCACAAGCGTTGGGTCCTGAGGCCGGGTCACAATCGCGGCTGGCGCCGCGTCGCTACCGTTACCGCTTTCGGTTTTCGTCGGCGTAGTCGTAGTAGTAGTAGTGCCGCTTGAGATACGAATTCGATGCTTCCCACGCGGTCAAGATCGTGCCCAGTAGGAACAGACCGTCCTCACGCATGCGCCGGTACGCCTCCACGGCGTGCTCGCGGCTGGTGGCGCCGGAACGAAGAACCAAAACGGCTCCGTCGGTCAGCGGAGCAATGATCCGCGCGTCCGCCAGATGTAGAAATGGCGGAGCATCGACCAGGACCATATCATAAGCTTCCCGCAGCTTGCTAAAAAAAGTGCGCAGTTTGGGTGAGTACAGGGCTCTGGCTACATGGCTATCCGTCGCACGGTTCGGCAGGATGAAAAGCCCCGGGATCCCCGTACTCACACCCATAAGCTCGGGTTCCAAGGGCCCCTCGTTGCCAAGAGAGTCGATCAGGCTGTTTGTATTCGGCAGGTGAAATCGCTTGTGCAGGTGCGGCCGGCGGAAGTCCCCGTCTACCAGAAGTACTTTTCTTCCAGTTTCCGCCAGCGCGATACCCAGGTTCTGGACCACCGTGGTTTTGCCTTCGCCGGGGCCAGGACTGGTCACCAGCAATACTTTTAGAGGCCGCCCGCCTGGTCGAATTCTCAAAATGGAGGCGAGGGTCCCACGGAACGACTCGGTAACGAATGCCGGTGCGCTCCTCCAGTTTGCCAGGGCCGATGGCAATTCGTCGCTACCCACGGGGATTAGGGCGTTCCCGGCGTTGGGCGCCATCCCGGCTTCCAGGTAGCCCGCAGGAGAAAGATTCGGAATTACGCCGAGTTCGGGCGTGTTCAACCAGCGCCGCATACTTCCGGGTGATCGCACACTGCGGTCCGTGCGCTCTCGCAGAAACACGAACGCACAACCCGCCAACAGTCCCACGAAACTGCCGAGAGACAGGTTGAACAGTGGCCGGGGTTTGTACGGAACTGGCGGCGGCGTGCTGGGCTCGATAATACGAACCGGGTTGATCGAGGACGCGTTGGTGACTTCAGCCTGGTTGGCCTGCCCGATGAGCGTCTGATACTGCTGGCGCAGCGTCTCGACCTCGCGCTTCAGTTCGGCGTATTGGGAGGCCTTGCTCGCCTCCGAGCCAACCCGCTGCGACTTGCTGGCATAGTCGTCAGCGCGGTGTTTCTCTTCCCTTAGGGCAGCATCGTAATCGTCATGAATTTTCTTCAGGACGGCGGCCAGCTCCCGCTGATACGCTTCCTGCAGCGGTACGATTTGGGCATCGATCAACCGCACCTTCTCATTCTTTTCCGTCATGGTGATCAGCAGCGCTGCTCGCTGCTGGTTTAGACTCCCGATCCTGTCCTGATAACCACGCAGCGTACTGTCCAACTGCACCTCGGTCAAGGACTCCGGGGGAACCCTGGTGGAAAGTTCATAGCGCGTTTGCGCCGCGATCACTTGCGAGTGGGCTTCAGTGAGTCTTTGTTTCGCTTGCGTCAATTGCAAATCTGCGAGGGTGGATATGTCTTGTCCGGCGAACAGGTTTCCCGATGCCTGCACGAAGGTGCGCAGCCGCTCTTCGGTGTCGTGCAGTTTGGTTTTCGTCTCCTCAATCTGCGTCGCCAGCAGTTCGTTCGTCTTTTGCGAACTTTGCGAATGCGACCGTGACGTGTCCTCCACAAACTCAGCCGCCATGGAGTTGAGGAAGCTGGCCGCCACCTGCGGGCTGGTCGACTCGCAACTCAATTCGATGAGTCTGGTTCTGTTGACGGGCCTGGCGTCAAACGTCCCGATCGCCATGTCGAGGGCCCGGCGCGTACTCTCCACGGGATCTCTGGTGGAGGGCTGAAAGTGCTCGCGCAGCCGCGAGAGCACTCCCCTCACCGGCGGGGGGAGCGGGATCACTTCCGACTGCACGCGTTCGGCTCCGCGCCTCCGGAACCGCCCGCTGCGGAGAATGTTGAGTTGCGTCTGCAGATTGACTTCGTTGGATTCGAAGCTGGTGATATCGAGCGAATTCCTCAACCAGACCTCGCTCAACGGGATCACTTCTATGGTCGCGCTGGCGTTGTACGTGGGCAGGCTGTACAGCAGCGTCACCAAGCCCCCCGTTCCTCCCAGAAAAACCAGGATGACCAGCACCAGCCAGTATCTTCGAAGCAGCAGGAAGACATCCACTGGCGCAGACCCCTCTTGGCTTTCCTCGTCCTGGGGCGGGGGCGGACCTGGCACGCGATGCGCTCCCCAGCGCATGGGATCGTCAGCGTCATTCAAAAGACGGATTTCCATGGGTCACTCTTCCGGTTGGGCTGAGCCGTCCGCCGCCCTTACCATCATCGGCTGTCCGTCGCCGCTTGCCCGCGCGGTCGTGGCGCTGTGCTGGCCCCTCAGAAGCGCAGCCAGCGTCTGCACCAGGCCGGTCAACTCGGCCACAGCCTGTTCCAGTTTCTCCACCTTCGGAGTCAGCTCCCGGTCCTCGCGGTCCCGATGACACTCCGCGATCAGGCGCTGCACTGCGTTCCGGGCCAGGTCGGAAACGCTGCGGGCGCCCTCCCGTTCACAGACGCTCACGAACTGATGAAACTCGTCTTCGGAGACGCGAAAGTAAACCAGGCGTTCCCTTGGTTTTAATACGGCCACGGCATTTCTCCCCGGTTGAGGTTGCTTGACGGGCAGACCGAACGTCTGCCGAGCCAGTTTCGGCGCGCTACCGCCCTTTGAGTCCCACGAACGGCTTTCGTTAAGTCAACCTAACCTACAGGATTTAAAGACTAATAAGAAAAGTTCGCTTGGCAGTGGCGACTAGGCTCAGTGACAATTGTCAATTCCCGCATGACATTTGTCAATGAGTTTTCTGACTGTCGCGTACCAGTACCAAAGGGGGCCTATTTAAGGTTTTCGCCAGCTCGACAGCAGTCGCCCCGCCTTGCTGAGAAACCCCGGTGCCGAGCCGATTCCAGCGGCGCGGTGCGCGGAGTGAACACAGAATTCTTACTTAGAAAAGCTTGGCTCGTTCTAACGGATCAGGTTGCTTTAGAACATCCCGGCTTCGGCGCCGCCGGCCTCGGCTCGTGCCGCGTACACCAGACTGCGGTCCGGTTCCGTGGTCTGGGCCCTGGGTTCGTGCCTGGCCGCGTTCTTCTTCAGTCCCCGCTCCACGCAATTGACAAACGCGCTGAGGATCAGCGGATCGAGATGCGCCTCGAAGTCGCGGAAGAAGTTGATGTATTGGTTTCCAATAAGTGGAATCCGCAACTGCCACAACGGCTTCGCGTTCCACCCGGTCCAGTCCTCCAGGACCACCCCCGCCACACTCATGCGCACGCCTTGAAATCCGAATTCCCGCGATCCTTGCGTGATCGTGGTCCAGCACGCGTCCAGGTCGCCTGCCTTCTCGAGGGATTGCTCAAAGTGATGCAGCCGCGTTTCCGCGTCAATGATGCGCCGGAATCCGCCCCGCAGGAACAACCGTCCTGCCTTGGCAAACTCCGCGTATCCGAGATACTGGATGCCCACTCCGGCGGGAATGCAGAACAGGATTACGATCAGGCCGCTAAACTGGTTGTGAAAAGCGCCCACCAGTAACGACGATGCCGCCGCGAAGAAGCACACTCCGTACATCACCAGAACCGCCCCCGTCGGCGTGAACCCTCGTTCCAGCAGCTTGTGATGGATGTGTCCGCGGTCGCCCTGGAAAATCGGTTGGTTGCGCAGGAATCGGCGGGCGATCGAAACCGCCACGTCCAGCAGGGGAATGGAAACGGCAAGCACTGGCGCCATCAGAGCGACCAGGGTCACCGACGTCTGACTCCATAGCGCTCCATAGCAAGCCAGAAGAAAACCAATCAACAGGCTGCCGCTGTCTCCGAGAAAAACCGAGGCGGGATTGAAGTTGTAACGCAGGAAGCCGAGCAGGCAGCCCACCAGCGGCATGGTCGCTAGCGCCAGCGCCATGTTGCCCTGCACCAGCGCGGCTACCAACATCGTCGCGCTGGCGAACAGGCCCACGCCCGCCGCCAAGCCGTCCATGCCGTCGATCAGGTTAAAAGCGTTCGTGCAACCCACCAGCCAGACGACCGTTACCGCGAAACCGATCCAAGGGTACGCAGCCAGAGCGGGGAACTGATGCAGATCCACTCGAATGCCCGCGAAATAGGCGAGCACGCCCGCGGACAAGATTCCCAGCAGCTTTTGCCAGGCGTTTAATCCCCGCAAATCGTCCACAACGCCAGTCAGCAACACCAGTGACGCCACAGCCCCGAGCTTCAAGATCTGAGGCAGCGCGGGATGCAGGATGCTGGCGAACTGGAAGGGCAGCAGAAACACAACCGCGAACGCTCCGACGTAAGCTAGTGCGATCCCAATTCCGCCCACCCTGGGCACCGGCCCGGAATGCTTCTTGCGCTGACCGTCGGGATGATCCAGGAAACCCAGCGCCCCTAGGTGGTCTCGCACCACCGGCGTTAGGAGAAACGATAATAGTAGCGATACTACCCCGAGAGTGATGATTAGAAACAAACTGCAACTCCTCCAGTTTCTTGCACAACGCCTCTCCCACTTCGCTGTGGGTCGGGCTGGCCATGATCGATTTCTTGCTTTCGACTTCTTGGTCTCAGCCTCAGGCCCATAGGTTACCCCATTTCAACTGTCGAATTAATGAAAATGCAGTAACAAGCGGCCCAGAACCAATGGTTTAAGTACTAGTACTACTCCGTTTGCCGGTGGAATACGCAACGTCACTGGACTTTAGTGACGCCACTGGAGTTGGCGTTTCAGCCGCGCGGTTTTTGGAAACCCATCGGGAGGCAAATCGCGAAATTGTAATAGCGGGAGGTTAGCTGCCGTATGACGAGAGGCTGAGCGTGCTGCAATGCCGTATTAGCGGGCGCGCGGGGCCCCATACGCACCGCGCCGCAGCAGTTCCTCCGCCAACAGCCGGCTGAACCGCGCCGCGCCTGATCGAGCGAGGTGCAGATGATCCTGGAAATCGCCTTCGTCGGGGACCCATCCGCTCCCGTCGATGTAGACCGCCCCGGCGCGCTCGACCGCCAGGCGACTTTGTGACCGGAACTCCTTCCACGCCGCCAGGCCGTAGAATCGACTTACGTGCAGAGGATGCATTGGCATTTCGACCACAGTGATCCGGCTGCCGCTCGCTTCCGCTTCCTGGAACAATTCCTGAAGGACAGGGGACAGAAGATCGCCGGATGTCATTTTCTCCCTGCAGTGGCGGGCAAACTCGTTCGAATCGGCGGACTCAAGAAGATTGAAATCGGCGCGGCGGCCGAATTGGTTGGTTTCCTGCCGCGGCATTCCTACCTCTTCCATCGCGCGGCGCATTTTTTCTACCTTCGCCCAAATATTGCTGCGTTCCCGGAGCAATGCGCAGCAACGATAGGTCTGAAATTCCAGCCGGTTCAACAAGTCGAACCTGCCATACCGCAAGGTGAGCTGCGGCTCCAGATAATAGAGCATGGCACGATTGCCAATCAATTCGGAATTTTTCAACGGCACCCCTGTGGTCAACTGCAGATCGCAGAATCCGTAGACCAAGTCCCGTACAGTGTGCTGTCGCAGAGCAAGGCGCGTGAGAGCGAGCTGTTCAATCTCTGTGGTAGCGCCCAAGCCGCCGTTTACGGCGATGACGGAACGGCCCGCTTTCTGAAACGTATCTTGGGCGGCTGTTGGATCAAACCCCGCCGCCATGAGCGAATTTCCTATTCCGAGCACGTCGATTACCGGTCCCGCCGCGTTGATCTTCCGCATCAGTTGCCGAGGCACTGAGTTGGAGGCGGCGCGGCCTACCGCAAAGTTCGCGGCGGCGACCATCACGGCCGTGCAGCAGATTGCAATAATGACTTCGCGTTTCATTCTTTTGACTTCAAAAATCAATGTAGATGAATTTCGAAGACTGTCCTGAAAAAGCCACGATCAAGAGAATCAAGATCGCCCACCAGATTCCCCACCACAGCGGGCTTCTCATCCAGCTTTGCCCGCGCGGAGGAGGGTCATCCGTAACCCCGCTTGCATATTCGAAAATCGCTTTGAACTCTTCGAAAAATTGCAGCATAGTTAACTCACTCGGTGCGCTACTGGCAGCACGCCGTGCCAAGTGAACATCATCCGATCAATAGCCTCCGGTAGAAGAGAACAACAGTGTGTAGATCCATGGTGAACAAGGCGTAGCCTGCCGTTACACATAGGTAAGTAAGTACGCGGCTCGCAAACACCGGGACAGGTTTTTGGCTTGCCGGACCGAGCCAGCCGCGCCAGATCTTATGTGCCACTAGCAGCAACCCATGGTATAACCCCCACGCGATATAGTGAAGCCCAGCTCCATGCCAAAGGCCGCTAATCAGCATGGTGGTCACAATGACGACATAGATGTGTGGCTTCCAGGAGCCGACGCGCAAACGCGCCACAGGGACAAAAACGTAGTCGGTGAGCCAGCGCGTCAGTGACATATGCCAGCACGCCCAAAAGCGCTGGATGTTGCGGCGGCCATAAGGCCAGTCGAAATTTTCGGGAACCCGGATGCCAAAAAGACGGGCCGAGCCGATGGCGATATCTGAATAAGCCGAGAAGTCGGCGTAGATCTTGATTGAATATGCAAAAAGCCAGAGCACGAGGGCGCCGCGGCCGGCCAGCCGAATATCGCGCGCATTCAGGTGATCTGTCCACGCGCTGAGCACATCGGCGATGGCAAACTTCTTCGCCAAACCCGTCAAAATGCGCGTGCCACCAGTCAGCCAGTCTGAAGTCCAGTTTTCCGGTTCCGCGCGCAGTTTGGGGAGGAAGTCCTGATACCGCTTGATGGGACCGGCAACCATGGTTGGGAAGAACAAAATAAAGGCGAGATACTCGGCCAAAGTGCCCGGCTCGGTGCGGTTGTATTTGCGGTCCCATGCGTAGTGGTAGAACTCAAAGGTAAAGAAAGAAATTCCGAGTGGGAGAAAGGCGCCCTGCCAACGCAGCGGGTTCGCATGGCGCCAGAACAGAAGTCCGGCAAAGAAGTTCCAATATTTGAAGATACCCAGAAACACTAAGCCTTGAAGAAGACCGAGAATGCACCAGCGCGATCTGGGCGTGTACAAGCGGCTGGTGATCGATTCCAACAAAAAGATGCCGAGACACAGCGCGCCGGCAGTACCGGCCATCGAGTAGGCGAAATACAGAAAGAAAAGGCTGCCGAAAACCGCAATGATCCAGGGGCGAAGCTTAGCGCTCGAGCCACGGTACAGGATTGCGGAAGGAAGCAGGAAAAGCAAATAGTAGACAAAAGTATTGAATATCATTCCGACTCGTCAAGCAAACGCCTCGTTGGTTGATCTGCTGCCGATCGGTGGAGAGTCAGTGTAATACACCAGGTCAGTACGCGGTTGGAGGCGGCATGGGCGCTCGTGTCAACTGCTCAACGCTGCGCCTTTCTTATTGTGAGATCGACAAGGTCGCCCACCGTCTTCAGGTCCTGTAGTTCGCCGAGGTCGAAGCGCACTTTGAAATGACGCTCGACCATCTCGATGATCTCGATATGCGCAACCGAGTCCCAGCTCGGTGTGTCCGATGCACTCGAGCTGCGGGTTACGGCAAGAGCCGGGTTGTCCAGGGCTTCTTGAAAAATAGGCTGCAACTCGGCCAGAACGCTATCCGGGGTCAAGTTAGGCATTTGCGTACTCCGTCACTCGGATATGTTGATTCTTACGTTTGTAGTTTGCCGGATCGAGCTTCCAGACTGTAGCACGTTCGGGCAGCTCCGGATTCTCGTTCACATGCGGCTCAAAGCCCAGTTTGGGGTAGAAGTCAGCTACCATGCCGTTCTTCGGGGTTGGCACGTAGTATCCCAAGATACGTCTGATTCCAGCGCTCAGAGATCGTTCAACAACAGCATCGAGCATAGCGACTTCCATATCGCGCTTCAATACGCGGCAACTCATCAGCCAAAGATCCATGTGCAGCGCATCCAACTCACGTCGGCCGAGCACGATCGAGATCAGCCCGTTGTCTCCGAAGCGATCGCTGAGTTTGCCATATAGCGCTATGTAGCGCGGATCAGATGAGATCGCTTCCATCTCGGCAAGCGTGTAACGCCGCGTGGTCAGGTTGAACTGGTTGGTCTTGTTCGTCAGTTGCGCAATGCGCTCCAAATACCAGGGTTTGAAGTGATCAATCTCCGCCACCATCTCAAGGGAGTCAAGGTACTCACCATAGTTGGCGAATGTCTGCTTAAAAGCATCTCGCCGGGAGTTGTCGGCATAGAGGGCGGCACGTTCGAGGTCCTCCTTGGAGAGTGCAATAGGCTCGAAGTATCGTCCCCGCTCGATGATTTCCGCGAATCGTGAAACATCGCTGCCAACATCCGGTACCGCGACTTGAGGCAACTGTGCTTGCACGATGGCACGCTCGGCTGGGTTGTCATCCACGAAAACGAAGCTGTCGACCCCCAGGTTGAGCTCGCTGGCTATCTCGTGGATATTTTCATGCTTTGGGTCCCAATTGGCCTTGAAGCAGGAGATGTCTTCCAGTTTAAGGATGGAGCTGGGATGCTCAAAACCCAGTTTCGCGATTCCTTCCGTGTTCTTCGAACAAACCGCCAGAAGAACACCCCGGTTGCGCAGCGAAAGACAGTACTCCTGAAACGCAGTGTACGCCTCAGCCACTGGTGTCTCACGGCCAATCTGGATCCTCTCGACCCCGTCGTCTCCAATCACCCCGCCCCAAAGCGTATTGTCAAGGTCGAGTACGAGAACCTTCCGGCTTTTGCCGTACATCGCTCGAACGATCGACGTCAAGGAACGCGCCACTTCCAGATTGGCTTCTGCCGTGAGCAACAATTTGTAATTCCAGTAGCGATTCCAATCAAACCAGTTCTGCACCCCGAGTCGCGCGGAAATCCCGTGGACATCCTGCATGATCAGCTTCGGCCGCTTCGCTGCTTCCTGGGCAAAGGCCACGTTCATCTGCATTAGAAAGCGGCTCAAGCCGCCGTACGCAACCGCGTCCATGTTCCCGAGAATTGCGTAGGGTGGTGTTTCAAAATTGCTTTGAATAACCTGGCAGCCGATGTTGCGTTCGAGCGAGTTCCAGATTTCTAGAAAAGTTCCTAGCTCCCTTCCGACAGACTCGTTGAACTGCGCCTCTGTACAGCCGATTGGCGGGGCAAGACGTACATTGCGGCAGGAGGTGTGGATATAAACCAAATCCGGCGTAAAGTCGATCAGTTCCTGTGAGTCCTGCACTGCGTCTTCATAGAAACGCCCATACTCAGACTGATAAAAAGCAGGTCGAAAACCGCTGGACAACAACAGAAGTTCAAGGAAATTGACCAGTTCGTTTGTGGTCGAGCCGCCCAGTACAGCAACCCGGAGATCTTTGAGTCCTTCTGCTGCGAGAAGCTCCTTCCGTAAGCTCCTCCGGCGCATCATGATCTCATTGATGTGGCAGAAAGAAAAATCAAGCATTACCAAAATATTATCAAACGGTTTATTGCATGCACTGGTTGCGACTCCAGCCGGTCGTGACCACGAACTTGCAGTGGCTCACGCACAGCAGATGGTCTTCGCGCATCATCCGCGGCATCCGTTCATGGCTGGTAGCGATACTACCCCGAGAGTGATGATTAGAAGCAACCTGCAGTTCCTCCAGTTTCTTGCGCTACGACACCCCCACTACGCCGTGGGTCGGACTGTCATTATCGATTTCGGTTTCGACTTCCGCTCAGCCTTAGGCCCACAGATTACCGTACTTGAGCGATGGAATGGATGAAAATGCAGTGGCCAGCGTCCCAGAACCGACACCTCAGGTACTGGTACTACTTGGTTATCTATAGACATCACTGGACTTAGCGAGGTTCCCTCGGTTCGCTTTTCAGCGTGCCAGGTGTTTGGAAAGGCGCCGGGACGTAAATCCCGCCCCATAGGCGAACCGCATCATGGGCCCGAAGCTGTTGGCGGAGGCTGCGCCGATGAAGTACAGGCCCGGCATCGACGACTCAAAGTTCGCGGACAATATGGGAGCGCGACCGAGCGATCGGATTCCCATCCAGACATCGGAATCGAGGAACGCCACCCGGCGGAGGTCCACCTGGTAACCGGTAGCCGCGATCACATGATCGGCCGAAACCGTCCGCGGGATGCCGTCTCCGTTATTGAGCTGAAGGTGAACCCGATCGTTTTCGACGCTGGCGCTTCCGATTCTAAGGCCGGTGTGCAGCCCAACTTTGCCCACCACTTGCTCCTTGACGAACCAACCCGCGGCCGGACCAAGGTGCCGGCGAACCACTTCCACCCGAAACCGTTGCGGCATTTTGTGAAAGACGAGCGGCGCGCTCGTGCAGAGAAGGGACCGCCACCCAGGCCCAAGGCCGGTCATCGGAGCTTGCACTCGATCCAGGAAAGGCCGCGGCATGGGACCCGGTGGTTCGTGGAAATGAATCTTGGAATCTCGCGCGATCACTTGCACCGCTGCTCCCGCCTGGTGCAGTGCAGCCGCCACATCCAGGGCCGAGGCTCCCGCGCCAATCACCACCACCTCGCGGCCCTTGAACTGCTCGAATGTGCAGTGCCGCGAACTGTGGGTAACGAATTCCTCAGACAGCTCCGCCAATGCCGGCGGAATACTCTGAAAATGGCTGATTCCCACCGCCACCACAACCCTCCGCGCCGCGGCAGTCTCTCCGCCTTCCAAACCAATCTCGAATCCCGCCGACGTTGGAAACAGCGAGGTCACCAGCTTCTGTTCCAGCTCCGGCACAAACCGCCGTTGAAACTCCAGACCGTAAGAGGCAAACGTAGCGCGCGGAACGGGCCAACCCAAGTCGGCATAAGGAAGGCCTGTGCTTTGGCAGTAGTTTCCTAGCGTAAACGCACCATCCGGATCGTAAAGCGAGGACGCAAAACCTTCCGACTTGAGCCGCATGTCTTGCGGCATTTGCGTCCGCCAAGTATCCATGGGCTTGCCGAAAATGCGAAACTCGACCCCGCGCGCCTTCAGATGAGCGGCGAGCGAGAGCCCGTAGGGCCCGGGTCCTATGATCGCTACGTCCGTCATGTCCAATGCGATCCTTCCACTGACATCAGTTTTAAGCCGGTTGTTTGCTTTCTCACCCGTGTGCTACGGTAATCTGTTACCTTGAACGATAGCAGTTGGGCAAACACAATTTCAATCGGGAGCAAAACACTTCGGTACCAGCCATACTGCTGACCAACACAACCTGGTGGCCCTGTGCGTCACGTTTGGCCATCGCCCTAACTAAGGCCGGCTGCGCTGTTTCAGCGGTTTACCCTGTTTACGGGCACCCCTTAGCAAAAACCAACGCCATTCAGCAAAGACATCCTTACAGTGCCCTCCATCCGGTTAATGCCTTAGCCGAAGCCATCCGGGCCGTCAAACCGCACTTGGTAATTCCTTGCGACGATCGTGCGGTGCAACATCTTCACGAATTACACGATCAAGAAAGCAGGATCTCCGATAGCTCAGTGTGCCAACTGATCGAGCGCTCGCTAGGTGCTCCGGCGAGTTATCCGATAGTGTCCGGCCGCTACCAGCTGCTCAAGATTGCCTTGGAGCAGGGGCTTCCAGTGCCCGATACCGACCTTGCAATTGCGGGCCACGCCCTCAGCTCTTGGGCCCCACAACAGGAGTTCCCGTGGGTGGTGAAGGCCGATGGGACCTGGGGCGGCCATGGCACCCGGTTCGTTCGCGATCTGAAGGAAGCCGAAGAGGTTGTTCGCCAAATGAGCCGGCCTCTCGACGCCGGCCGCGCGGTTAAGCGTTTGATAGTGGACCGCGACCCGTTCTGGATTTTGCCGTGGCGCAGTGGTTCTATCTCGCAAGTGGTTCTTCAGTCCTACGTCAAGGGCTACCCCGCCAACAGCGCCGTCGTGTGCTGGAACGGCAAGGTGCTGGCCGGGATTGCCGTCGAGGTAGTCTGTGCATTGGGTGAAACGGGATCTGCCACTATCGTCCGCGTAGTGGACAATCCCGGCATGATGCGAGCGGCGGAACAGGTAGTGGCCCGGCTGGGGCTCTCGGGTTTTCTTGGTTTTGACTTTGTGATTGAAGCACGCACCGGAACGCCGTATCTGATCGAAATGAATCCGCGGGTTACTCCGCTATGCCACCTGCAGCTTGGGCCCGGCCGCGACTTGGTGTCGGCGATTACCGCGAAACTCACCGCAGACGAGCTTGCGGAAATGCCCCCGCTCGTCCAAAACAAGATGATCACTTACTTCCCGCAGGCTTGGCACCAGAATAAACACCAGAAACTCCTGGCATGGAGTTTCCATGATGTTCCGTGGGAGGAGCCGGTGCTGGTGCGGGAACTGCTCCGGCTGCCATGGCCGGACCGCAGTATGCTGGCGCGGCTATCGGCGAGCGTTCGCCGCGTCACTTTCGACAGGAGAAAAACGCGCAGTGCCGTCTTCGAGGCGCCTGTTGCGGCATCCGAGCTCGCCCCCAGCCCCGCATCCTTTCCGGCGGACCCACGGAAACCTCCTGCCGTTGTGCCCCTCCGGCAAAATGGCTCAAAGCATCCGTTATTTTTGATTCATGGAGTAGATGGGCAAATTGGCCGCTTTTATAGCCTGATCCGGCATCTGGAGACGGACCAGCCTGTGTACGGAATCCTAGCTCGGGCGCTTCTCGGCGAGCGAACCGCGCCGAATCGGATGGAGCAACTGGCGGCGTACTATCTCAAGCAAGTCCAATCCGTACAGCCCGTCGGGCCATACCACTTGCTCGGATTTTCTTTCGGGGGATATGTGGCTTTTGAGGCGGCTCGGCAATTGCAATCTCGAGGAGAGTTGGTCGGAATGGTCGGCATGATCGACACCCTTCCCATGCGATCGGGATGGCGTCCCGCCGTATTGCATCCTGCTGCGGCGACACAGGACAATCCGCAACCGAACGAGCGAACTGTCACCGCCGCGTTTCACGCGAAAAAGATGTTGCAGTCCGGTGGTCTCAGTTATGCAAAGGATAAGCTACGTGCGCGCGGCCTGCGAACGATCTATGCTTGTCTGGATTCGGCAGGTCTGCCCATCCCCGCCTTCCTGCAAAGCGCCACTGACCTCAATTGGTTCGCCGCGGTCCGATACGCGCCTCAGCCGTTCTCGGGAAAGATCACCCTATTCAATGCGGCTGGTTCGCCCGAACGGTCCCGCGCCACCTACGACCTATGGTCAGCACTGACTGGCCGGAACATCGAGCTACACGAGATCCCCGGACGGCACGAAGATATATTTGGCGAGCCGCAGGTTAGATCCCTGGCCATCCAGGTTACCGAATGCCTGGCAAAGGTTCAGTAGCTCGGGTACCATTTGCTGGTTCCGTTGTCGTAGCACATGGTCAAGGCCCTGCTGACGGTTGCGGTGGAAGCCAGCGCAATGTTGCCCGTCGTGCCGGTGGTCCAGGCGCCGTCTGGAATGAAGACAATGCACCCGCCCATGCCACTCACGGTGAAATTCGCCGGAGCGGTTATAGCCGTAATCTGCGTTGTGCCAGTGACATGATGCATCGGGCTGGTTGGAGTAATCGTTGACGCAGATGCGAGCGCTGCGCCCACTGCCTGCGCATTGGTCGTGGCGCACGCCCCGTCGCCCCGAAGGTACGTCGTGCCATTGCACGCGCCGACACCGGTGTACGAGGGCAGCCTGAAAACCGCGCCGTCATAATAGATCCAGTAGGGCCGCCCAGCCACGATCTGGCCTGCGCTTGGCACGGTGGCTCCGTCTGACTGCGCAATGTTCTTGGCCCCCTGGCCGTCAACGTTCAAAGACGGTTGCGTACTGGTGTTCGTCGTATCCGCAACAAGCATCAGCCACATTCCCGCGGTGTAACTGGTAAGTGCCGCGGATGCGCTGAGACTGCACGTGTACGATGTCGTCCCGTTCGTAGAGCTGCAGAACCATGGCTTATCGGCCTGCGCGTTGGCATTGGTTAGCGCGACCGCGGTGTTGAGGCTGGGGGTGCAGTCCACGCGATTGTTGGCCGAGTTGTTAGCACAGGTTTGCAAAAGTCCCGCTCCACTGATGAGGTTCAACCCGGGTTCGGACGCGACAGAAGCGCCGTTTACAGAAAGATTCAGACTGCCCGCCGCCCCGCCGCCCCCAATGCCTCGCTGGGTGAAGTAGTTGGCGCCATTCGAGAACACGCGAACACCTTGATTGGTGGATAGTGCCAATGTTGCCGCGCCGTCGATGGTCGAAGTCGTCGGAGTGATGGTCCAAGCACCCGCGCCCGTATTCTCAACGTCCACATACCAGCCATTGGGAAAGCTGCTGCCCGCCTGAGGGAGTGTCAGAACCTGCGCCGCCCCGTTCGAAAGCGTCAATAGTTTCCCCCAATCGCTCGATGCGACCGTGTATCCGGCGCCGCTTTGCGCGTTTGGTGCCACTACCACCCCGGCGCCGGACATCTTGGAAGGATTGCTGACCATGATGAACTTTGCCGACGTGTCGTCGTACTGGAGCCAGTAGTAGCCGCTCGCCTGGATCGCTCCGGGGGCGACCGCCGCGCCGCTTTCACTGACGATGGTTTTCGCCCCCAGGCTGTTCACATTGATGGTCGGAGTAGTGGTCGCGTTCGCCGCTGATGCCTTGAAGCAAACCGTTAGGTACCGGGTGAGGGAGCTGGGCACTGGTGTGAGGGCAACGGCGTAGGTGTCGGCTATCCCGGTGTCATTGGCGCAAACAGGCGCACCCTGTTGCACCTGTTTTTGCGTAGCCATCACCGTCATGTCCGCGCCGATGGTGACGGATCCTCCTGCTGGCGCCACGGTAACGCCGGTTCCGGCAGTCAGGCTCGGCGGTTTCATCTCCGCCGGAAATACGTCGAGATTATATGTTCCACCGGCAGCATTACTGGAAAGCACCCGCCCGATTACTTGGCCGCTGGTTGGATAGTTCAACGATCCTGTGTCGTGGCAATCTCCCGCCGTCGTGGAGGAAATCTGCACGTAGTCGCCCGCCACAGTTGCCCCGTCGAACACACATGCGACGACGCCCATATAGCTGATGGTTGCCGGTCCTGTTGTCCCTGCGCCCGCGGTGGTAATCCCGATCGCTCCGCCGGTATCGCCTGCACTGCTGACAATCGCGGTCGAAGGCGTGCCCGTGAGCTTGGTCAGGGTATTGATTGTCGTTCCGGTCGTGGTAGCGTTGGCAACCGTGAGGGCCGTTTGCCCCGAGCCGCTGCTGGTGGTGCCGCAGATAAGGGCTCCGGTGGCCGAGTTGAAGTTCAGGTGATTGCCGCCGGAATCCAGACAACCGGGAATCGCGGTCCAACTCCATTGCGATTGCCCGCTGGTGGGAGCCGGGAAAAGCATAATGCTGTTGGCGGCCGGACTGGCGTTGGGAAACACCAGGGAGAGCGAACTCGTGATCGAGTCTAGTGCTTCCCAGCCCACCGTCGTGATCCCATTCGTAGGCAGTTCGCCCAGAGCGAGCTTTCCGTGAGAACTACCGCCGCTGCCGGCGGTAATCGTTCCTGGCGTCGTTACGTTGTTGGAAGCATCAATCGTGACCCCGGTGGCCTTCGGCGCAACACCAGCCCCGCCGCCCACCACCACGCCGTTGACCCCCAATGCGGCGGACGAACCCATGGCGTTCGCACCGGAGAAGTAGGGAATACCGCCGCTCGTGCCGGAGGGCGTGAGCGTCAGCGTGCCGCTCGCGGTCACCGGTGATCCGGAGATGGTGAAGACGTTGTTTGAGGTGGTCAGGCCCACGCTCGAAACACTGCCTCCACCCGGGGCCGTCCACGTGTTCGCCGCGGTGCAGACCTTGAGGACATTCGACGTGGTGTTGTAGTATTGCTCGCCCACGGTGCAAGCCGCGGGATCTGCCGCCAGCTTGCGCGCGGGAATAGTCTGGCCCGCATTTGTAAAGTCGACGACCGACGAGGGCGCCGCGACCACCCCTCCCGAACTCACCTGCGAACGAACGGCATGACTCGCGCATCCGAAGCAGGCGATGAAGCAATATACTCGACGCAGACTATTTCGATTCATTGGGAGGCCTCTTATGAGGGGGAATCGGCGACAAAAGAGCCGTAGGCGTTCGTTGCCTACAAACTAGCATGCCGGGTCAACCCGGGCGGCGTTTCGGCACGGGAGTTAGCGAGCTAACTGCCTCAAAACCCGCCATATGTCACACACACCCGTGGCGTGTGATTCGACCAGCTAGACGCGCCCGTTGTCAGATGAATTCGCGCGGGCCGGCGAACCGCGCCTAACTGCGATTGTGCTGCCGGTTGGAAACACGCCCGGTTCCGGACCGATCGCGAAAAGCGTCTTTACGGGATTGCGCGCGCCCCGAACCACATCGCAACGGCGCCTCCGCTTCGAGAGTCTGGGCGAGGTTTGCGGCGAGGGCGCTGATGGTCGGATACTTGAACAGATCAGTGAGCAGAATTTCCCGATGCAGCGTTTCCTGGAGTGCGATGGCGACTTGTGCCATCACCAGGGAATTTGCTCCCAGATCGAAAAAATTGCCGTGCGTATCGACGGTCTCCAGTTGCAGTGCTTGCCGGAAGATATTTCCAACGGTCTCTTCCAAACTCGTGACTGGCGCCTGGCCGGAAACGGCAGTGGCGAGTGGGAGCGCCGCCAGGGCCTTTTTGTCGATCTTGCGATTTGGTGTCTGCGGCAGCGAGTCCACGATCACAAAAGCTGAGGGCACCATGTGGGCCGGGAGCCTGTGCTGCGCGTATGCGCGGAGCTCGATGACGGTGACAGGACGCTCGCCGGGCACGAGCCATGCCACCAGCTTCTTTTCTCCCGGCGCATCTTCGCGTACCACCACTGCGATTGCCCGAACGTCCGGGTGTTGGCCTAATATCGCTTCGATTTCCTCCGGTTCGATGCGGAAGCCCAGAATCTTTACCTGATTGTCGATTCTTCCCAGAAATTCGAGGTCGCCGTCCGGCCGGTAGCGGGCGAGGTCGCCTGTGCGATACATGCGATTCGAAGACTCCGTCCGGAACGGGTCCGGCAGGAACTTATCGGCGTTCAGCTCGGGCCGGTTGAGATAGCCCCGCGCGACACCCGCTCCACCGATGAATAGTTCACCCGGCGCGCCCAATGGCGTCGGCCGCAAATGCGCATCGAGGATATAGATTTGGGTGTTTGCAATGGGCCGTCCGATAGGGATCACGGCCTCATCTCGCACGATGCGATGCGCCGCCGACCACACCGTGGTTTCGGTTGGACCGTACAGGTTGAAAACCTCGCCGGAAACCGCCTGGCGGAGCTGCGCCACGAGGCCCGATGGCAGCGCCTCGCCGCCCAGCATCAACTTCCGGAGGCCGCGCAGCGATTGGAGAGATTCCTGGCCGGAGATCAGGAAGCGGGCCATGGAGGGTGTGCACTGTAAGTGGGTGATGTGGCGATTTCGGATCTGCGCGGCAACGGAGTAATCTCCGCTCGAAGCCAGTTTCTCCGACTCGGCCTGCACCACCACCGTGAATCCGCGCGCCAGTGTCCAGAACAGCTCCAGCACCGAGATATCGAAGGAAATGCTAGTGACCGCCAGCCATACACCAGCTTCGCGGCCGATTACCTGATCCATCCCGGCAAAAAAATTGCCCACCTGCCGGTGCTCCACCTGCACGCCTTTGGGCTTGCCTGTGGAGCCGGATGTGTAGATTACGTAAGCAATATTTTGCCCCTCGACTGGCGATGCGGGAAGCTCCGCGATCTTGGGCTCGTCCCACACCGAGCGTATCGGGACAACGTGCGTGCGAGCGTCCGGGAATCGTGCGGCGAGGTGTTCCTGCGTCACCACGATCGGAGCGCGAGAATCCTCGAGCATGAATTGTGCGCGTTCCGCGGGAAACGCCGGATCCAACGGAAGGTAGGCGGCGCCGGATTTTAAAATGCCCAACAACCCCACCATCATTTCCAGAGATCGCTCCACGCAGATGGCTACGATGCCATCGGGTGCCGCGCCCAGCGCGCGCAGACGCGCGGCCAGCCGGCCTGCCTTCTCATTCAACTCCCGATAGCTGAGCCGTTGCTCGCGGAAAATGACCGCTGTGGCATCCGGCGTGCGCGCTACCTGCTCTTCGAACCAATGGTGAATGCATGTACCGTCGCTGTAATCGGTTTGCGTGTTATTCCGGTCGATTACGAGGTCGCACAATTCCGCGTCCAGCATGAGCGGCAAAGCCGAGAGGCAATCTAGCGCGCATGCCGGCATGCTCTCGAGAACGGTCTTGGTGTGCCGCAGGACCCTGGGGATAGCACCCTCACAGAATCGGGCGCCATCATACGTGGCCGCGATACTCAGCTCGGGAGAGACAGTGACGTGCAACAGCAGGGGAAGCTGGCTGGATATTCCAGGTGCATCGAAATGGATGGCGCTCTCGAATAGGGGAGCACCGTCAAGAGCGCTACTCCAATCGGGAACTGTCCCCGTGGCTGTTGTTGCTTGATTGGCAAGCGTGTCCGTGATCTCGGCAAGCCAGGGCAGCAACAATCGTCCTCCGTTGGCCCGCACCCTTACGGGAAGGATCTCTGATGAGGCTGCAGCCCGCGGGTCTAGGATTCCGAAGACCACGTCCTCTTCGCCGCTATAGCGGCTGAGCACAATGGCCCATGCACCCGCAACGATGGAACGCAGCTCGAAGCCATGTTTCGCGGCAAAGGAGCGCAGGGTTGCGGATGCCTCCGCGGACAGATGAGCCTCTGCGAACCCGCTGGGCGCATCGGTGCGGTCGCCTGATCGGGCTGCTCCCGGAAGAGGTGTGGGCGAGCTGAAGCCTTCTAGTATCCGCTGCCAGAAAGTGCCTACCATGGACCCTCAAGAATGAGGCTTATGACACAAGTATAAACGCCGCGGATCTAAGGTTTTGTCGAAAGACGCGAAGAAAGCCAGGACGAGGCAAAACGCCTGCCACATCCAAAAGGAATCAGGCTTTCAGGGGCAAGTGGCTACGCGTCGGAACGGCGTGCGGCTTGCATTTTCCGGAACACCATGGAGCCAGCCAGCAACAATCCCATGAGCATGAAAGCCACGTGGCGAGGCTCGGGAACCACGGTGATCTGCTCCTGGAAGCCGCCGCACAGAAGCCCTGTTCCGGAGGCACACGATGACATGGTCGTGGAGCTCACGATGCGGTAGTTGGCGAGGAATGAATCGCGGCTAGTTGAGCCATTGCCCCCCGTAGCGGAATACCATTGTGCGGCCCCTTCCAGAGCGTTGTCGGTGGAAGTGTTGTAGACGGCGGTGAACGTCTTTGGATCGAGCATGTCCCAAATGGCCTGCTGGATGCCGTTGTTGCTGGCATTGTTGCCACCCGGGAGGTTGTACTGCGACACCAAATAGGCAGCCATCTGGTACCGGCCGAGATCCGTAGCGTTGTTGATCGTACTGGCGTCGGTCAGATCAACGAACGAAGTATTCATCTGGCTCCAAGCGCTACTGGCAACATTGCCGAAACGGGTATAACCAAGAGCAGTGCTAGTGGTGCTACTGGTGATTGTGGTCAAATACGCGGAATAATTCTGCGTCGGAACATAAATGTCGTTCGCAAAGTCCACACAAAAAATCTCGATAGATTGCGTCTTGTCGAGTGTGGCCTGAGCTCCGCCGCCGCCACCGTTCAACTGAAAGTTATACGAGTTTGTATCCAGAATGTGGGTTTGCGGCCCGGCACTGACGACCGCACCGCACGACAACAGAACCGTCGTGATCAGACTAAAACGCCCCAAGGTCATCACTTCCTCCGATGCATGGACAATTGTGTTCTTCTTTTTATTACAACTCTGCACTCCTTGTTAGCATGACCGTTGTACTCGCTTCCTGTCAACACATTACAGAACAGTTAAAGGCCAAGCCGGCCGGGTTTCGTACTAGTACCCGCCCAAGCCCAAACGGCTCAGTTCTGGCCCAGCAGGCGTCTCACCCTGGCCTCGTCCGCCAGTGAGGGATCCGCAGCGACGGCTGTGCGTAGTTCATGCTCGCCCTGCTCGCGTTTTCCGCTTTGCAGAAGAGCCAGGGCGAGATGATAGCGAAAGCCGGCATCATTGGGGAATCGCTTCAAGAGTGTCTGGAAAACTTGTAGGGCGCTGGCGTTATCATGCTTCTTTAAATAAATAAATCCGACCGTATCCGCGTATTGTGAATTGCCGGGAGATTTGGACAGCGCCTTCTGGGAAAGCGCCAGCGCGTCATCCAGATCCGCCCCGGCATCGGCTTCGAGGTAAGCGAGATTGTTGAAAAGGTCCGGATCATCCCCACCCAATTCGAGAGCACGGCGGTAGCTGGCTTTCGCCTGTATCGTGAGGCCGGATGCCTGTTGCGCCGCAGCCAGACGGCCGACCGCTCGCCAGTCGGCCGGAGCCAGATCGGCGGCTGTCTGGAACAGGGAGAGGGACCGCGGCAGATCGCCCTTGCGCTGATACAGCTGGCCGAGCTCGGTGCAGGTCTGCTGATCGCCGGCGCGCCTGCCGAGCAGCTGCTCGTATTGCTGAATCGCCAGATCCACTTTGCCGGCCCGAGCCGCGGTGGCCGCCACAAGGCTGCGCACCGCGATGGAATCCGGGAAGCGGGCTAATTCCGCGTTTAACAGAACCAGCGCTTTTTCCGTTTGCCCCTGCGCCGTGTACAGTTCCACCATTCCCTTGAGTGCGCGAAAATCGCCGGCTTTTGGCTGGTAAAGTTGGCGGAATAGCTTCTCTGCTTCCGGAAATCGCCTCAGCAAGACATCCAACATTGCCAATTGCAACTTTGCCTCGGTATACCCGGGCTGATCGCGGACCAATCGGTTGTACTCGACATGCGCCTCATCCAGCCGGTCCAGGCCTACCAACGCCGTAGCGTGCAGCAACCTGGCATTGCGCAAGCCAGGCTGAAGCTCCAGAATGCGCGCGGAGTATTCCAGGCTCTTCTGAAATTTCCTGGCAGTCGAATTCAGCTCCGCCAGTGCGAGAAGCGCCGCGGCGTTTCCCGGCTGCTTGCGAATGACCTGCTCGAACTGCCTTGTGGCTGGATCGGGCATGCCGTTCAACGAATAGGCACGGCCGAGCTGAAACGTGATGGCGGTATCCTCGGGAGACGATTGCGCGAGGCCCTGGAGATCCCGAAGAGCGAGAGCCTTGTCGGCCGCGTCACTCGAGTCCAGCAGCAGCAAGGCGCGCATCTTTCTCAGTTCGGCCGCATCCGCGTGTTGCCGGAGCGCGTCGCCTAACAGAGCGATCGCCTCTTTGGGCCTGCCTTGCGATGTGAGGACTTGGGTTTTGCTCGCGGCAAAGGCCAGTTGCTCTTCCGGGTGGGCCTTGAGACCCAAATTGAGCGCCTCGCTCGCGCGTTCCAATTGATGATTTCGCTGATAAAAATTCGCGGCGCCCGCGTACGTCCGCCAGGGAATTTTGTCCCCGGCCAACATCCCGTCCACAATCTGGAACGATTGTGCCCGCCTACCGGTCCGCCAGTAGTGCTCCGCCAATTGCAGAACGGAATCCGGGTCCTGGGGATTGTTGGCGATCTTGAGTTTCAGCAAAGACTCGGCATCGCCCGCGTGGCCGGTGGACATCTCGTAGGCGTACAGCACGTCGTAGACTGACGCGAACGTCTTGTGCGACTCGATCAGGCCAGCGGCAGTTTGCTGCGCTTCCGGGTAACGCCCGGCCAGCAGAAGGGCCTGCGTCAGGCCGAGCACCACGTCGGGCTGCGCGGGATCCGCCGCGTGGGCCCTTTGGAAAAAAGAAATGGCTTCCTCCGGCTTGCGGTCGCTGAGCGCGAGGTACCCGCGAAAACGCAGCCCGGCGAACGATTGATGGTTTTTCGCCAGCAGCCGTTCCGCGATGGAGGAGATTTTTTCATAGACCCGTGCGTTCTTGCTTGTCTCGATTAAATAGTCGCCCAGGTACAGATTGCCTAACTCAATCTGCGCTTGGTCCAACTCCGGATTCAGAGTCACTGCGCGGATGAACGACTCGTACGCGGCGGCATAATTCCCGTTTGCCCGCTGCGCCAGCCCCAGTTTGTAATAGGCTTCCGCGGATCGGGGATCCTTTTGAATGGCCTTGCGATAAATCAGGGCGGCCTCCGCATATTTTTGGGCGGAGAAGAGGCGGTCTGCTTGCGCTACGTAGTCGCGCGACGAGTGGCATCCAATGGCCAGCACAACGAGCGCCGCGATTGCGACCGCGCCCAGATTTCTCATTTGGCCCCCGCAGTGGCCATTTCGACCGACAGATTAAACGGAATCTCGACCACCACGTCCACATCCACCGGCATTCCACCTCGCGTGGCCGGTTTGAATTCCCACGACTGCAAATCCTGAATCACGGCTTGTGCCACGGCGGGAGGAGCGCCGCTCACGAGCGAAACATGATCCACGGTGCCATCCCGCTTGATGACGGCCGAAACCTGCACCCGCCGTTCCACATGGTTGGCGCCAACCACGGCGCTGACCGGCTCCAGCTTGCGGAAAGGCACCGGCGCATGCATGGACGGAGCGTCTCCGGGCTTTTGCTCCCGCTCCGCGAACCAGACAATCCAGTCACCTCCATAGGCCGGCAGATTCTCGATGGGGACCACCAACGTGTAGACAGACCGGCCTTGGAATCGAGCATCAATGGCTGCCGGTATGGTGCGGGACGACGGCCGCAGCGGCACCGATAACGTCGACACCGGTATAGTGCGAACGGTTTCCGCATAAAGAACCGCCCGGCGGCTCACGTTGGCCACCGGAGCGGAATTGATTCTGCCCTCGTGAATACTGAGATCCGGTACGCTGAGAGCGCCTGCGCCACCATTTTCTCCGCTGGCCGGCTCGCCGAGCTCGGGAGCCTTGGCAAAACGGCCGGGGCGCGCGCCGTCGGGCAGAGGCCCGTTCAGCTCTCCCGCCGGATGCAAGCCGGCGATGGCGATATCGACATTGCCGTTGCCCGTGCTTGCGGTTGTACCCAGGGTTGTGTTCGGTGGGGGAGCGATGCTGGCCGCGAACGACGGAGATCCCAAGCCTTCGGGCAGTGTGGATCGCACTCCTCCCGAGGCGCTCGCCGAAAGACTGGCGGCCGGCGCGGCCATAAGCCCCACACCAGTGGAGCGGGCTGGGCGCTCCTGCGGAGGTGGCGGGAGGAACGTCTTGCGGAACTTCAATGCCGCAAGCGCGTCCGGAGCCAGCTTGGTTCGCAACGTGTTTGGGACATCCGGAGCGTCCAGCATGGCGGCTTGGACAGGCGTACGATTCCGCGGCGTTAACGGCGGCGGAACGAAGGCCTTGCGAGGCGCCTGCGGAGCCGCAACTTCCGCCTGTTCGGCGTGGTGCACGTCCCCTTTGGCATCGGGGGGCGAGGGATTCGCCGGCCCCAGCTTTTTCCGCAATTCTGAAGGCGGTGGCGGCGGCAACGCGATATTCGCTCGGGCAATCAAATTGGGCAACGCGAGGTCTCGAGGAAGTTCGATTTTCGGAAATGGCTGCCAAATAAATTGCTTTTCCGACTTGGCATTGGGAGACGCCGCAATCATGGTCTGGCGCGACAATTCCGTTCCCCTGGGCTTTAAAGAGCTGCCTGTTTTTCTAGCCGCCGTCACCTCAGGCAGCTTCTTGCGAAAATTATAGAAGATGATTTTATGCGCCTGAGGCTGGAATATTTCCCGATATAGCGTGGTTTCCTCCGATGGTACTCGCATGGGATTCGAAAGCAGGACTGTCACCGCCAGAGCGTGCAATCCGAACGAGGCGCCGAACGAGGCCGGCCGAATTCGATAACCGGAGCCGTGCCCCGGTAGCGCTATGCGAGGCTCATTCGGTCGAATCCGCAATCTCAGAAACATCGGTGATCGATCCGAACAGGCAAGCCCTCTAACGAGGATAGCAGAATTGCCCAGCCATCTCAGGCAGGTATTCACCCGGCGCGCAGTGTGGAGTACTAGGCCGCAGCGGTTGGAGAAGTCATGTCGCGGATTTGGCCGCACCCGCGCGTGGCAAATAGAACCGGCATCGGCATAGCTCGCAGCGATGGCGGCACAGGCGGAACAGAGCCAGGAACCGGTCCACGCGGTTTTGCCGGGAGGAAATCCGAATCGCCCTGGAGCCACAACGCGGACAGTGGAAGATCACCCGGAGTGTCATACATCCGCGCGGGGCAACTCGACCCAAACAGCTTTGGGTCGGCTGCTCATCCGAACGATGTCTTTCGTGATTGCTTGTGATAGGATACCGGGTCGCTTCCAAGCGGATAAATCGGGTGTTCTCCATACGCATCTCTCTTAACATGAAAGTACTCGCCGGCCTTCTCGGAATCGCGCTGGGCGGAACCGCGGTTGCGGAGGCGCAGACCAATCGCTCACAGACGGTTCTGGAGCAGATCCGTTCCCACCATCAGGGGATCGCGATTTGGTGGGTGGGGAATGCGGGCTGGCTGATTAAGGCCGGCGATCTGCTCATCGGGACGGACCTGGACCTGAGCAATGAAGAAAAAGTGCAGCCCCCGCCGATCACGCCCGAGGAACTGGCGGGCGAATTGGACATTGAATTCGTCACGCACCATCACGGCGATCACTGCAATGCGCCGACGATCCAGGCGCTGGCGGCTGGCACGAGGACCACTTTCGTGCTGCCCCAGCCCTGTTTGAAGGAAGTGGCCGCGTTGCGCATTCCTCGGGATCGGATCGTCGTGCCAGAGCCTTTGCATCCGTTCGATATCAAAGGTGTTCACGTGGAACCCATACACGCCATTCACGGCAACCAGGAATTCACGGTGCTCACGCGCGAGCCGGATTTCGTGGAGAAGATTGCCCACAATTGCGGATATGTATTCAACATTCTGGGGAAACGCTTCCTGCATCCGGGAGATTCCGTGCTCACCGAGGAGCACTTAGAACTCAAGAATATTGATGTGCTGTTTGTCTCTCCGACTGTTCACGATATGTACATAGACCGGTCAATGATTCTAATTAATCACCTGCAACCCGCATACATTTTTCCGCAGCATTTTGGGACTTATCGGGAGACCGAAGAAGAAGCATTTTGGATGCACGGGTATCCGGATGAACTGAAGCTGCGGCTCTCCGGGGAATTACAGAAACGCTATCACAAACTGCCCCTGGGCGGGACTTTCATGATTCGCTGAATCGTCATTCCGGAGAATTGAACTCGCGAATGAGCTTCAAGGCTTCCTCAAGAGACTTTTGAATTTCGGCCGTGCGCTTCAACGCCTCCGCGCTTTGGGCCTGGATTTCGAGCTGCAGCAGTTCGAGCTGGAATCCGGTACCGCTGAGGCGTTGGGCAACAACATCGTGGAGGAAGCGCGTGGCGCGCGTGCGCTCCGACTCCACCACTTGCAACATGGTGGCTGCAGCTAACTCCAGTTCCGGGGCGGCGGGCAATGGTGATCCGGCCGGGAAGGCGAACCCGGCAACATATAGCAGAGTCCCGTCGCCGGCGCGGACCGGGACATGGAACACAGCGTACTCGCCGGCCGGACCCGCGGCGATCGACTGTTCGATAGAGTCGCGGCCCAGGAACATCCGGTCGAGACGCGCTGACCAGGTTCCCGGCGGGTCATCGACGATCGAAACGTGGCAGCGCGAGAGATCGGCGGGAAGACGATGGAAGAGTCCGGTGGAGTCACCACTGACGTGATGAAACTCATGTAAACGGTTGAAGATCCATTGACACAAAGGTGCAGGGTTTCCCTGGGACACGCCGATATCGTCGTGCACGGCAGCGTTGCTCATTTTAGAAGTGGCTTGTCCGACGACTGCGCGGACGAGTGACTACGATAGTGACAGAAAGCGCGCCGGAGATACATAGGGGAAATGATCTATCGGATGTGTACAAAGTGAATTCACACTGTCACGCAGCGGGGAGTGACGCCGACAACCACTTGCGTGGTCTTTGCTCCCCGCGAGGTATTCAGGAAGGTCAGAAACTCCTGCGGATTGCGCGTCAGCCCGGGAAAGCTGGCCAGCACCTTGGCATCGGGATCAAAGATCGCGTAATAGGGGATGGCGATCGTGCCGAATGTCTTCTCTTCGAACTCTTGATTGAGGCGCGAGGCTTCGTCCGTGCCGTCGGTGTACAGATCAACCAGGACAAAACCCTGCATGGCCGAACGGATGTCAGCACGCGTGAACATGTTGGCCTTCATCCAGTGACAGTTGGTGCAGGCGTAGCCGGTGAAGTTGACGAATACCAGTTTACCCTCGCGCCGCGCTTTTTCGCGGGCCTCGGAGAACTGGTTCTTCATCCAAGTGAGTGAGTCGCTACCTCCAGACGGGGTACTGCATCCCGCGGATGTGGGGACGTACGCATCCAGTTCTCCCAGCCTGCCGCAGAACATTCCGGGGACGAGGCTGATGGCGAAGGCGACGAAGGCCATTCCGATGACGAGGCGCCAAAGTCCGAGGGGCTCGTCTTTCGAGACGCCCTCCAGCCGCACGAAGCCTAACAGATAGAAACCGGCCATGGCAAAAAGCACCACCCACAGCGACAGAAATCGCTCGCGCGTGAGGACGTTCCACTGCAAGACGGCGTCAATGCTGGCGAGATACTTGAACATGATTGCCAGGATGACGAAGCCCATGACGACTTTCACGCGCGCCAGCCAACCGCCGCCCTTCGGAAGCTTCTTCAAGTAGGAAGGGAAGATCGCTAACAGGAAAAATGGCAGCGCCAGTCCGGTGGCGAACGTCGCCATGCCAACGAGCGGGCGCACGCCGCCACTCTGCACGGACGCCGCGAGCAGCGTTCCCATGAACGGGCCCACGCACGCGAACGACGCGAGCGAAAACGTCAGCCCCATGACCAGCGTTCCGGCCGTGCCGCCTTTCTGGGAAACGCTATCGAGCTTGGTCAACACCGACGACGGGATGTTGATCTCAAATGCACCCAGAAGGCTGAGGCCGAACAAGAGAAAGATGGCCGCGATGAAGCCGTTGACCCAGACGTTCGAACCGAGTTGCACGATTCCAAACGGCCCGAGGATCAGTGTCGCGGCCAGTCCGAGGCCGGAAAACAGGACAATGATGCCAACGCAGAAGATGACTGCCTGCATGATGCTTTCCCGCCGCGATCCCGAGGGACGATTCAAGAAAAACGACATGGTGATTGGAATCATGGGGAAAACGCACGGCGTGAAGATCGCGGCCAGGCCGAAACCGAAGGCGGTCAGCAGGAACAGGCCGAGATCCTGGGAGCCGGCGCCGGGTTTTGGCGCTGGAGATGACGCGGGAGCAGAGGTGGCAACCGCGCCCGGCTTGACTTCCGTGTAGCCCGTGGGAATGGCGGGCGACGCGGGTGAGGCACTCGCGTCGATCTTGAGAGTGGCGGCTGCGGTCCGCGTCACAGGCGGCTGACAGATGCGGTCGTTACACGTCTGGTAGCGAACTGCGGCGGTTATTTCCGATGATCCGGGAGCTGCATCTTTCCTGAGTTTGATTTCGATCAGAAACGCGGCGCTGCCTTCGTAGGTCTCGGTGTCGAGACTGAAGTTCGGATCGAAGGCGCGTTTGGGTGGAGGCTCAAATAGGCGGAAGGTCTCAACGTTCGGATTTTCCGTTAAGTGAATGGTGGTAGGGTTTGGCCCGCCTCGCGGAGTGGTTAGCGAATACAAGTGCCAACCCAGATCGAGCTTGGCTTGCAATCGTGCGAGGATCTTCGAACCTGGCGGAGCGGCGGTTGGCTGGACTTCGAGCGACCAATGGGCGGGATCAAGCTTTGCGGAGGCAATCCCGACGGTTGCCAAACATATGCAAAGTGTTAACCGCGCCGCCCGCATCTTAACTTATTAGATAAGTCATGAAGCTTTTAGTCACCAGCTTTTCCTGCTGTCCACCGTTTAAATTCACTGGCGATGCGGTCATTGATCTTTCCATTTGAAAACTCCGCAGCCACACGAATCGCGTTTTTGATGGCGTTGGCATTCGACCGGCCGTGGCAGATAATGCAGACCCCCTTGACGCCCAGCAGCGGCGCTCCGCCGTATTCGGAGTAATCCACACGGCGCTTGAAATCGGTGAACGCGGCTTTGGAGAGCACGTACCCGATCTTGCGGGTGATGGTGGCTTCGAGCGATTCCTGCAGCATGCTCTTGATCATTTCCACCAGACCCTCGCTCACCTTGAGTGCCACGTTGCCGATGAAGCCATCGCAAACAATGACATCTGCCTTGCCGGTGTAGATGTCGCTGCCTTCCACATTGCCGATGAAGTTGATGGGCAGGGACTTGAGGAGCGGCATGGCGGCGCGCGTCATTTCGTTGCCCTTATGCTCCTCTTCGCCGATGGACAGCAAGCCGACGCGCGGATTATCGCGGCGCAATATCACGCGCGAGTAGATCTCGCCCATGATGGCGAACTGCGCCAGCATGCGCGGATCGCAGTCCACGTTCGCGCCGACGTCCACCATGACAACGGGCGACCCGGTCAGGGTAGGGAAGACACCCGCGACCGCAGGCCGGTCGACGCCCGGCACCACGCCCTGCACCATCTTGGCGGTCGCCATGACCGCGCCAGTGTTGCCCGCCGAGACAAATCCCTGAGCCTGGCCATCGCGCACCAACCGCGACGCCACGCGCAACGAACTATCCCGTTTGGAACGGACGGCGCGGGCGGCGCTGTCGTGCATCGTGATCTGCTCGCTCGCATGATGGATTTCGATGGGGAGCGAGTGGTGGTCTTCGTGGCCTTCCAACTCGTGGCGCACCACATCCTCGCGGCCCACCAGGATGACTCGGACTCCCAGACTTTTTGCAGCTCGAATCGCGCCATCCACTTCCGGCTTCGGGGCTTGGTCCCCGCCCATGGCGTCGACTGCGACGGTCAGCATAGTTTGGAAATCGCGGTCTCAGTCACGGCCGGCACTTATTCCTGCTCGACTTCCACTACCTCACGGCCTTTGTATTGGCCGCAATGCGGGCACGCCCGATGGGGAAGCTTTTGCTCGTGACAGTTGGGACATTCGGAAAGGCCGGCGGGCTTCAGTTTGTCGTGTGCGCGGCGGTTGCCCCGGCGGGCGGCGGAATGTCGTCGTTTCGGATTCGGCATTTCTCTATCCTCAAAATCGGTCTATTTCCGCGATTGTGCCACACGTGGCGGCCGCGGTGCCGCCGTTCATGCTTGCGAGATCTTGCGCAGTGCGCTCCAGCGGTCGTTCACCGGCTCCTCCCGGCAGTCACAAGCACTTTCATTGCGGTTCTTCCCACACACGGGGCAGATTCCTCTGCACTCCGGCGAACAGACACGCTGCATGGGCAGCAACAGCATGACCTGCTCCCGCAGAATATCTTCCAACTCCATCCCGCTACCCTCGTAGAAGCCTATCTCGGCCTCGCCCTCGTCAATGGCCACTTCTTCAGCGGTATTGAGCGATTGGCTCGGGCGATAGAACAAATCGAAGCGGGTGTCCAGCGGGAACTCCGCCCGCCCCAAGCACCGGTCACATTCCGATTCCAGCTTTACCGTCAGGCGGCCCTGGATGCGAACCTCGCCGTCGGTGTTGGCCAGCAACTCGGCCACTCCCGCGGCGTGAAGCGGTGAAGACTGCTTGACATCTTCACTTGAAAAATCAATCTCACCCGGCTGGAAGGTCTCGTCGAAACGCACCCTCCGTACTTCCATCTCCTTGATGCTAAGGAACATAACTCACCTGCCGGGGTCGGGAAAGTTACATTATAGCGCGAGTGGCCCAGTTACGCTTCTATGAAAACGGTTCTGCTACATTGAGGTGAGTATGGAGAGGTGAGTATGGATGTTGAGCGGGCGATCGAACATCTCTTAGACCTCCACGCGCGAGCCGAGGCGCGCATGGACCGGACGGACCGTCAAATCGAGGCCATCCAAAAGCTCATGAAAACCGGCATGAAGCTCATTGTACGGATCGAAGCCGCGCAGGCGCGAACCGACGCAAAGATCGACCGGCTAGCTGAGATATGGCTGAAGCGTCCGCCCAACGGCAGCGCGAAGCGTTGAGCGATCATGGTCTCAAGCCGGGCGTTTTCCCCACTGGCAGGAAGCGCCGGATGCCGTAATCGTAAGCCGCCGCGCCTAAGATTCCCCCTAAAATAGGACCGACGATCGGAACCCAGAAAACTTTTGGGCCGTCGGTGAGGCCGTTGTTCTTGAAGCCGGCGACGGCGGTGAACAGGCGTGGGCCGAAGTCGCGCGCGGGATTAATTGCATAGCCGTGCATGCCGCCGAACGACATGCCGATGGCTACGACCACAGCGCCGATGAGAACCGGTGTCAGGTTCGCCCCAGGCGGCTGGTTGCGCTCATCGATGATGGCCAGCACCAATAAGACCAGGAGCGCTGTTCCGATGGTTTGATCCAATAGTCCGGCGGAGGGGACTTCCGGAAACGCCGGGAATGTAGTGAAAACGCCGGCTGTGTGGTCGAGTTGCGGATCGGCTGCGTGAAATGCCGGCGCGTAGTTCCAGTACACCAGTGCCGCCGCGATGAATGCCCCCAGTACCTGCGCGCCGATATACGCGCCAACTTTTCTCCAAGGAAAGTCGCGATAGAAGGCCAGCGCGATGGTGACCGCTGGGTTCAGGTGTGCACCGGAGATGCGGCCCGCGATGTAGCAGCCCATGGTCACGGCCAATCCCCAGCCTATGGTGATGTTGGTGAAACCGCCGTGCACCACTTCGCCCGGCGTCTGCGTGCCGAACAGCACCACCATGGCAACCACGCCGTCTCCGAACAAAATGAGAACCAGCGTGCCGAAGAACTCGGCGATCAACTCGGGCAGCATGCTTCGCATAGGGCAGCGGGAATTCTACCGCACAGCCGGTGGCGCGAACAACGTGATTGGCTCGAGCGACACGATTTTCCACTTTCTCTTTTTGCGTTCCAGGCGGATTTTCACGGTTTGGCGTCGGCTCTCCACGGATCCGAGAAAATCGCGCGGGTGGATTTGTAGGAACCAGTCGAGCTGCAGCGTTTGTGCCTGGTCGTCACCCTCTTGCTTCAACATATCGATCGAACAGGAAACCTCATCCTCGGCGGTGAGAGCATCGATGTACTGCTCGAGCTTGTAATAGTCCGGCGTGGCGTGGTCGACGCGATCGAGAAATGCGGAACCGTTGCCTTCACTCAGCGCGGCGGCGAGCGCGCCCAGGAAATCGAGAACGTCCTGATGTGTGTCGGCAACGAGCGGAGCCGCCAGCGCCATCAGAAACGCGCGTCGCGCGAAATCATGTCCGGTAACTGGCATTGATCCTAATGTAGCCTTCGGTGAAATCGCAGGTCCAGAATCGGGCGCGGCCCTTGCCCTTGCCGTGTATGTGGAATTGAATCGTGCACTCGGCGAGATCGAGTTTCTTCTTGAGGTCGTCTTCCGAAAACGGCGCTGCCAGGCCGCCGCGGCATACGAGTACGTTTTGCATCCGCACATCTACCTTTGCCGGATCGAATGCCACGCCCGCATTTCCCGCCGCCGAGAGAATACGGCCCCAATTGGGATCGCTGCCGGCGATCGCGGTTTTGACCAGCGGAGAGTTAGCGATGGAGCGGGCGATGGCCGCCGCCGCATCATTCCTGGGCGCGCCCGTCACGTCGATTGTCACCAGCTTGCTTGCGCCTTCGCCGTCGCGCGCAATCATGCGTGCCAGCGTCTCCATGACTTCGGCTACTCCCTCTTCGAACGCCGCCAGCTCATTGGGATCGGGCCGCACACCAGAGCAGCCGTTAGCCATGAGAATCATCGTGTCGTTGGTCGAGGTGTCGCCATCGACGGACATGCGGTTATAGCTGCGTTCGATGGAGCGCGCCAGAATCGGACGCAGTTTGGCGACGGGAATTTTAGCATCGGTGAGAACGAAACCGAGGGTTGTCGCCATGCGCGGCTGAATCATGCCCGAGCCCTTCGTCATGCCGGCGATGCGCACGGTTCCACGGCGCAGCTTCACTTCCGCGAAGGCTTCTTTCGGGACGAGATCGGTGGTCATGATGGCACGGGCGACGTCGTCGAAACGGTTTTCCGCAAGACCGGCGACAAGCTGCGGGAGCGCGCGGCCGATGAGCCCGAAATCCAGCTCGACGCCGATCACGCCGGTGGATGCCGGAAGCACTTGCGCGGGGGCAAGCCGCAAACGCTTCGCAACCTCGCGGCAAGAGGCCAGTGCGACGCGGTCGCCAGTGCGCGTGGCGCAGTTGGCGTTCCCGGCGTTCACCAAAATTGCGCCCACGGTTCCACGCGACGCGCGCAGATGGCGGCGGCACAGCTTCACCGGCGCGGCCTGCACGCGATTCTGCGTGAAGACACCGGCAGCGGCGGCAGGGACACCGGAAACAATCAACGCCAAGTCATCGCGCGGCTGTGCGCGGATCCCGGCGTAGGTGGCGGAATAGCGATAACCAAGCGGCAGATTCAATGCGGCTGTTCTCCCAGTATGTCGTTTTCGTTGAGGTGTTGGCCGTTGGCAAATGCCTCAGCGGCCATTCGTTTGCGGCCTTCTAGTTGGACTTCGATGAGTTCGAGGATCGCACCATCTCCGCAGGCTACGCGAAAGCCTGCGCCGGCGATGACGCGCCCGGGCGGGAGCGCCGTTCGATCGGCCGAAGTGCGCGCGCGCCACACATGCAGCAATTGGCCGCGAAAGCGCGTATGCCCGCCAGGCCAGGGCACGAGACCTCGCACACGATTGTGGATGGCCGCGGCCGGCTCAGTCCACTGGATGGCGCCGTCTTCCTTTTTCAATATCGGCGCGAGAGAGGACTGCGCATCGTCCTGCTTTTGAGGCGCAATCGCAGCGCGGCTCAATCCGTCGAGCGTCTCGACCAGCAGTTCCGCGCCCATCCGCGCCAGGCGCTCGCTCAGCTCGACAGCCGTCTCCTCCGCGTCGATTGTCGTTTCGCGCGCAAGCAGGATGTCGCCCGTGTCAAGGCCCGCGTTGATCTGCATGGTAGTAACGCCGGTCCGTTTTTCACCATTCACAATGGCCCACTGAATGGGAGCGGCGCCACGATATTTCGGGAGCAGGGAAGCGTGCACATTGACGATTCCACGCGGCGCAATGTCGATGACGGATTGCGGAATGATCTGCCCGTAGCCCACCACTACCATGATCTCCGGTTTGAGCCCTTCGAGGTGCGCCCGCGCTTCCGGCCGCCGGATGCGCTCCGGCTGGTAGACCGGCCGACCGAGTCGCAGAGCCGCTTGCTTAATAGGAGATTCCGCCAATTCCTGGCCGCGCCCCTTGGGACGATCCGGCTGCGTGACCACCAGAATCACGTCGTGCGTTTGAGCCACGGCGTCCAGTGTGGGAACCGCGAACGCCGGCGTGCCGAGGAAGACTAGGCGCATTGCGCAAGGCAAAAGGCAAAAGGCAAATTGCAAAAGGCAAAAGGAAATCGGAGGCAAGCACTTTTGCCTTTTGCCCTTTGCCTTTTGTCTTTTGCCTTCACTCTCACTTCCATTCCCCGGCTTTCACCAGCTTCTTCACTTTGCGCTTGATGAGATCGCGCTTCAGCGCGCTGATGTGCTTGATGTACAGCTTGCCGCTGAGGTGATCGATCTCGTGCTGGAACGCACGCGCCAGCAGATCTTCGCCGGTCATCTCGTACCACTCGCCCTTGGCATTCTGCGCTTTCATGATGGCGCGCTTAGCACGTGTCACCTGCTCGCGAAAACCCGGGATGCTCAGGCATCCCTCTTCGCTCGTGTTCTTGCCCTCCAAATGCAGAATCTTCGGGTTGATCAGCACGAGTTTATCGTCCGGGTTTTCGCCGACCGAGGTGTCGATCACGGCGATCTTGCGCTCGATGCCAATCTGCGGCGCCGCGAGCCCCACACCTTTCGCCGCGTACATGGACTCGAACATGTCCGCCAGTAACTTGTGCAGCTCCGGCGTGTCGAATTCCGTTACCGCCGCGGCTTCCCGTTCCAGGACGGGATCGAACAATTTAACGATGGGATAAACCATAGTTCAGAAATTCTTGACCTGCTCCCGATATCCTTCGTAGTTGCGCCGGGTTTCGGCAAGCGAATCGCCGCCGAATTTTTCCAGAAACGCCTGCGCCAGCACCAGCGCCACCATCGCTTCCCCAATCACCGCCGCCGCCGGAACTACGCAAACGTCGGACCGTTCATAAGCAGCGAGCGCCGCCTCGCGCGTTACGAGATCTACGGACTCAAGCGGCCGCCGCAATGTGGAAATCGGTTTCAGCATACCGCGCACCAGCACGTCCTGCCCGTTGGTCATGCCGCCCTCGAGGCCGCCGGCACGGTTGGCGCCGCGCGTGAAGCGATGCTCGCCCCGATCATACCCGATCGTATCCTGCACCTTCGAGCCGAAGCTAGCCGCGCCGTCTCCAGCGAAACCGATCTCGACACCCTTCACTGCCTGCATGGAAACGATGGCCTGTGCCAGGCGTCCATCAAGCCGCGTGTCCCAGGTGATGTGCGAACCCAGGCCCGGAGGTACGTTGTGCGCCACGATTTCGAAGACACCGCCCACGGTGTCGCCGGTCTTGTAGGCTTCATCTACCAGTACTTTCATTCGCTGCTCGGCTTCGGCGTCCACGCAGCCTAACAAAACGTCGGTTTTCTGATGGAGCGCGACGATCTCTTCCCACGACGCCTGGCGCCCCAGCCGCTCGTCGCCCACAGCGATCACGTGCCCGCGGATTTCGATCGAAAACTCGCCCAGCAGCGCCTTAGCCAGCGCGCCGATGGCAACACGCGCCGTGGTTTCGCGCGCGCTGGCCCGCTCCAGAATGTAGCGCGCGTCGTGAAAATTATATTTGATAGCCCCGGCGAGATCGGCGTGCCCGGGCCGCGGCCTGGTGAGCGGCTTCTTCTTATCCTCCGCGCCCTCAGCATCTTCCACGGGCAGGGCTTCGGTCCAATTCTGCCAATCGGCGTTGCGGATGATGATGGCGATGGGCGACCCGATGGTCTTCGAGTGCCGGACACCGGCGACGATTTCGGCGCGGTCGGTCTCGATCTTCATGCGCCCGCCGCGGCCGTAGCCCTGCTGGCGGCGCCAAAGCTCATGATTGACGGCGTCAATGGAAACGGGAATCCCGGCAGGGAGCCCGGTGAGCGTGGCCACAAGGCACTCGCCGTGGGACTCGCCCGCGGTCTCGAATCGAAGCATGCGAAAAACTAATGCTAGCGGATTCGCAGGGGATTTGCTCGGAAACGGTGAGTTAGGTGGCGGCGGAGCGGGATTGATCGGGGCATTGACGATCGATTTTGGCGAGGAGCGCGGTCATGCTGTTAATATGGCGCCGCATTCCGAGATCGCGGAAGATGTCCAGGGCTTGGGTGACTAGGCGGCGCGCTTCCGAACACTCGCTTCGCTCGATGGCGATGTCCGCCTGCGACCAATAGCAAACTGCCAGGTGGTGGCAGTTGCCGAGGTCCTCGCAGATGTCTTCCTGTTTCTCGAGGAGGGCCATGGCTTCGTCGAGTCTTCCCCTGGCTTGCAGGATTAAGGACTGGTTGCCATAGCAGGCCTGCAAGCCGTTACGGTTGCCCAGATCCTCGCAGATGTCTTCCTGTTTCTTGAGGAGGGCCATGGCTTCGTCGAGGCGCCCCCAGGTCTTCAGGATCAAGGACTGGTTGGCGTAGGAGCATTGCAAGCTGTCGCGGTCGCCGAGGTCCTCGCAGATGTCTTCCTGTTTCTCGAGGAGCGCCATGGCTTTGTCGAGGCGTCCCCAGTCCTGCAGGATCAAGGCCTGGTTGCCATAGCAGGTTTGCAGACCGCCGCGGTTGCCGAGATCCTCGCAGATTGCTTCCTGTTTCCTGTGGAGTGCCATGGCTTCGTCTAGGCGTCCCCAGTACTTTAGGATCACGGCCTGCTGGCCGTAGCAGGCTTGCAGAACATTGCGATCACCGGTCTGCTCCGCGACACGCGCTACCTGGTCCGTAAACTCGTAGGCTTCCGGCAGTCGGCCGCGTCGGTCGGCGAGAAGCCATCCCTGGCCCTCTAGATCCAAAGCCAAACCCCAGTGCCCTGTCTGCGCTCGAGTGGATAGCGCCCACTGAAACGCCTGCTGGAGATCGGCGAAGTCGGCTTCGCATTCACGCCAGTCTTTCTCCCAGTTTTCAAAGCGGCGATTCATAGCCGTAGCGTGGCGCATGGCCACAGCCTCCTCGGCTCCAGCGGCCTGCCGGATGAGCGGGTGGAGCGCATAACGTCGGCTTGTGCGATCGAGCTCCTTCGCGAGCGAGCGCGAAACCAGTTCCTGAAGCGCATCCAGAGCCTCAGCAAGCTCGGCGACTTCGGCAGCCAGTCCGAGGCGAAAACCTTCCGGAGCACAGACGGCCATCGCGCTAATCAGCTTTCGAGGATCGGGGGCGAGGGCGGCCAACGCTTCTGTGAGCAGGAGACCGACGTTGTTCGCGCCGTACTCCATCTTCTCGAGCGGCGGCAGCTTCTCGGCGAGGCTCTCGATGGTGTAATGCACGTCGCCACGGATCAGGCCCGCTGCGACGGCGATTCCGATGGGGAGATAGCCGAGCTGCTTGAAAAGCTGCTTCGCCCTTACGCCGTTTCGATCGGTTTCGCCCAGTGCTTCCTGGAAGACATCGAAACATTCCTCTTCGGTGAAAAGCTCCGGCGAGATGTCTTTGTGAAATGCGAGAAACTTCAGATACCGGTGCCGCGTGGTGATCAGCACAGAAGCGTAGCCGCCGGGGGCGACACGCCCCGGCTCTTCATCATCCACGTTGTCCAGGATCAACAAATATCGCTTCTGCCCACAGTACAGCTTCAGTTCTTTGACCACCGTGTCGAGATCACCATCAAGCTTGAGGCCGAGCTTCGCGGTCAGATCGCCGGCGATTTCGGCCAGGCTCTGGCGTTGGCATGAGATCCAGTACACGGCGTCGAACTCGCTGCGATACCGGTGAGCGAATTCGAGCGCCAGCGTGGTCTTTCCCATCCCCGGACCACCGTAGATGGGCACGACGGTGCCGGGCTGAGAAAGCCGCTCCTTTAACTGCAGCAATTCGCGCTCGCGGCCCACGAAGAACGGGCGCTCGGGTAAGAACGCGGGCGCGAGTGGCTTGGTCTGGAGTCCCAGAACCCAGGTTTTGATCTGGCGGAAAGCGTCGGGCTCGTTAGCGCGGGCGTCGAAATACTTCTTGTTCTTCAGCAGTTTCGGAATCTTGCAATCGCGATGGAGAACCGTCGCCAGCTCTATGACGCCGCTGTTGGTTTGATCCCAGTACACCGCGGTCCACTCCTCGCGCACCCACCGTGATTTCACCGAATCAGGCGAGAGGATGAGCAGCTTGACGTCGGCTTCGAGGCCCTCCTCGATGGCCGTGACGATGTTCTCGCCCGGCCCGATGGCGCGCTCATCGAGCCACGCCCTGATCTCGCCGCCCTGCTCCAGAAAATCCGCGAGCCGGCGGACGAACGGTTTATCCACACTGGAGTGTGAAAGGAATACCGTTCTCATGAAGTGTCGCCCCAGCATACCCGTCCTCGTGTCCGCATTTCAACGGAACTCCGCCCGCAATTCTGCGTATGATTTAATGAACACCGAAAGGAGACGTTTGCCATGGTCAAATTCCTGTTGTTCTGCATTCTTTTCGTCATGTGCTGGCCGCTGGCGCTGGTGGCTCTCGTGCTCTACCCGATTGTGTGGCTGTTTCTCCTGCCGTTTCGCCTGGTGGGAGTTGCCGTCGGCGGGGCGCTGGCGCTCGTGACCGCCATCATCTTTCTTCCGGCCAGAGTTTTGCGCGCCATCTGACCGGCTGTAGTAGCATCACAGAGTGCGATCGGGAATTCTTTGCGCCCTATTTCTGGGGCGAGTCTTTGCTGCTGACCTTCCTCCTAACCTGCATTCCCAAGGCGTGCCCTCCATCCCATCCGCCCTGACGGACGAGCTGGAACACTACAACAATATTCGCGCGGCGGCGCTGCTCGATTGGCATCCCGTGAAGCGCGAGATGCTCATCTCGACGCGATTCGGCGACGTGCCGCAGATTCACCGCGTAGCCATGCCCGGCGGCGCACGCACGCAATTGACATTCTTTCCCGATCGCACCGGCGGCGCGCGCTACCGTCCCGGCGCGGGCGATGCGTTTGTGTTCTCAAAGGATATCGGGGGCGGGGAGTTCTTCCAGCTTTATCGCTATGACACGCGCTCGCAAGCTGTCACCTTGCTGACCGACGGACATTCACGCAACACCGCCGAGTTGTGGTCGGATGACGGCAAGTCGCTGGCCTTTGCATCGACGCTGCGTAACGGGCGCGACACCGACATTTACGTGATGGACCCGGACAACGCGAAGAGCGCGCACCTCGTGCTCCAAGTGGAGGGCGGCGGCTGGTCTCCGGCGGCATGGTCGGCGGATGGACGGAACCTGGTGGTGGAAGACCGCCGCTCGGTGCATGACAGTTCGCTGTATCTGGTGGATATTGCAGCGGGCGCGAAGCAACTGCTGACGCCGGAGAGCGGCTCCTACAGTCACGCGCGGTTTGCCAAGGATGGCAAGGGCCTTTACCTGACCACGGATCGCGGCAGTGAATTCGAGCGCATCGCCTATCTCTCGCTCGCCACCCACGAGCTGATGTTTCTGCGGCCCGGGCAGAAATGGGATGCCGACGCGCTGGAGCTTTCGGCGGATGGCTGGCGCCTGGCGTACGTCCTTAATGAAGACGGATTTTCGACCTTGCACGTTTTGGACACCGCCACGCACCAGGACGTTCCGCTGCCGACGACGCCACGCGGAGTGATTGGAGGACTGCGCTGGCACGCCAACGCGCGCGATCTCGGGTTTACGCTCAGCTCGGCGCACAGCCCGTCGGACGTTTACTCGATCGACGTCGAAAAAGGCACTCTCCAACGCTGGACAGAGAGCGAGACCAGCGGCCTGAACGCAGAGGAGTTCAGTGAGCCGGAGCTGATCCGCTGGAAATCGTTCGACGCGCGCACCATCTCTGGATTCCTCTATATGCCGCCGAAAAGGTTCGCGGGGCCACGGCCGGTGATCGTGAACATTCACGGCGGGCCGGAGGGACAATCGCTGCCTAGCTTTCTCGGACGCACCAACTACTACATGAACGAACTTGGCGTGGCCATGATTTATCCCAACGTGCGCGGGTCCGCGGGCTACGGCAAGACATTCCTTGCTCTGGATAACGGGCTGAAGCGCGAAGATGCGGTGAAGGACATCGGCGCGCTGCTCGATTGGATCGGTACTGATTCACGCCTGGATGCCAAACGCATTCTGGTGACCGGCGGGAGCTACGGCGGCTACATGACCCTGGCGTCCGCGTTCCATTTCAATGACCGGCTGTGCTGCACGGTGGACGTCGTTGGCATTTCGAATTTCGTGAGCTTCTTCGAGCGCACATCGCCTTATCGGCGCGATCTGCGGCGCGTGGAGTATGGTGATGAGCGCGATCCCAAGATCCGCGAGTTCTTCGAAAAAATTGCGCCCATCAACCACGCAAGCGAGATCACCAAGCCCATGTTCATCGTCGCTGGTCGAAATGATCCGCGCGTGCCGGCGCAGGAAGGCGAGCAGATGGCCTCGGCCATCCGAAAAAACGGCGCGCCCGTCTGGTACCTGATCGCCGACGACGAGGGCCACGGCTTCGCCAAGAAGAAGAACCAGGATTTTCAGTTTGCGGCGACGGTGATGTTTGTGAAAGAGTTTCTGCTGAAGTAGCGACTATTCCGCACGCGCGGAATGCTCGCGAAGCCACGCTTCCAACTCTGCAAAGCGGAATTCCCCACATTCATACAAGCCAATCAGGAAGCGATGTGCGGAGAGATCATCGAAATTCAAGCGGTAGCCATTGACTCGCAGAAATGCCGCTGTCACTGTGACTGACACACGTTTGTTGCCGTCGATGAACGGATGGTTTTGCGACAGGCTCTCCCAGAGCGCCGCCGCCTCTTGGATCAGGTCGTCGTAGTAACCGCTCTGCGGGCGTGCCAATGCCGACTCAAGTGCGCCCCGGTCACGGAGTCCGGAAGAGCCGCCAAACCTCTCGATCAGGCGCGCATGAGTTGCAAGCACTTCTTCAATGTTTGGGTAGTATGTCACTGAGCCAGTCGGCGCAGTAATTCAGGGTGCTGATCGATGAATTCATCGACCGCGGCGAGGAAGGGTCCCTTGTGCGGGGTTCGGCTCTTCAAGTATTCGATGAACTGCACAACGGCAGCTTGCTCCTCGACTGAGAGGTTTTCGACGATGGCTGCGAGGTTCTGGGACGGCATACAAGCCTCGCTTTGATTATACCGTTCAGATCCCTGCGCCGCCCGTAAACGGTTTCGGCAGGCGCGGGATGTAAGCGCGGTCTTCGAGCGTGCGGCAGATGGCGTCGGCGGCCTCATCAGGGCCGGTGGGAAGTTCACCCGTGTTCACCGCCAGGAAACGGTCGCCGCCGACCGCGTGCTTGACGGCGTCCCGCATGCCATTGTCCTCCTCAGGCACGGCGCAGATCGAAATCAGCCCGGCGTCCGTGGATGCCTTGGCGGCGTCCACCATTCCTTCACCCGACAGCACATGCACCAGGCAGCCGCGGTCAAACAGTTTCCGCTCGAGCGCGTAAGCCAGCTCCTCATCGCCGGCGAGCCACAGCGCCACGGGCCTGTGTCCCGCGCGAATGTACCGCTCAGCGGGAGTCACTCGGCCGGTGCTCAACTCCAGCGCGGCCAGGTCCTCGGTGGGATGCCTTTCGCCCGCCGCCGCTCCCGTGATCATCCCCGCGGCCATCGTTTCGTTGGTTAGCGGATCAATCAGGATGAACGCTCCGGTCGCGCGGTTCTTCTCATACGCATCAAAAAACAGTGGACGCTTGGCCTCCACCGTCACCGAGCCAATCTCGTTAAACCCGAGCCCGTCCACCAGCTCATGTTCCAGGGTGTTGATGTTCACGCGATGCCGCACGGCGGTCACAGTTGCTGCAGCCTGCTGCGTCGTGTGCTTGATGAGATAGGGCCGGCCCGTTTCGAGCGGCTTTTGATTCATCCACACCAGCATGGCTTCGAAGCGCCGCGCGGCGTGCGGCGGATGCTGCGGCGGCACCAGCATGTCACCGCGGCTGACATCCACCTCGTCTTCCAGGCAAACCGTGACCGACATCGGCGGAAACGCTTGGGACAAGTCGCCATCGTATGTTGAGATGGATTTCACGCGCGAAGTTCGCCCTGAGGGCAGCGCCATCACGGAATCGCCCGGCCGAATCGTGCCGGAGGCCACCTGGCCCGCGAAGCCGCGGAAGTCCAGATTTGGCCGGATTACGTATTGCACGGGAAAGCGCATGTAGTCGAACGCGCGCTCGCGAGCCACTTCGACCGTTTCGAGATATTCGAGAAGCGCGGGTCCCGTGTACCAGCGCGTTCTCTGGCTCCGTGTGACAACGTTATCGCCTCCAAGCGCGCTGATGGGGATGAATTTCAGTTCGCTGATCGGAAGCCGCGCCGCGAAGGTCCGAAAATCCGCGCGCACTTGGTTGTAGACTTCCTGGCTGAAATCCATCAGGTCCATTTTGTTTATCGTCACCACGATGTGCCGGATACCGAGCAGCGTCGCTATGTACAAATGGCGGCGCGATTGCGGCAGCACGCCGTTGCGCGCATCCACCAGGATGATGGCGAGGTCGGCGGTGGAGGCGCCTGTCGCCATGTTCCGCGTGTACTGCTCGTGGCCAGGCGTGTCGGCGATGATGAACTTGCGCTTGGGGGTGGAAAAGTAGCGATAAGCAACGTCGATGGTGATGCCCTGCTCACGCTCCGATCGCAGCCCGTCCGTCAGTAATGCGAAATCAAGCGGCCCTGCGGTTTGATTGGTGGAGGCTTTCCGAACCGATGCGATCTGGTCTTCGTAAGCGCCCTTGGAATCGTAGAGCAGGCGCCCGATCAGCGTTGATTTGCCGTCGTCCACGCTGCCGGCGGTCGAAAGCCGCAGCAGATCTTTCTCTTCGTTCTGCTTGAGAAAAGATTCGATTCCCGCCGACGGCCGGTCGAACGTCGTGGCCATCAAAAATAGCCTTCGCGCTTCTTGATTTCCATCGACCCTTCCTGATCGTGGTCGATCACGCGATTCTCACGCTCCGAGCGGCGCACCAGCATCATCTCTTCGATGATTTTCGGCACCGTGTCGGCCTCGGAGCGAATGGCTCCCGTGCACGGACTGCAACCCAGAGACCTCATGCGGCACATCACCATTTCAGGTTTTTCGCCCGGCAGCAGCGGGATATCCTGCTCCACCGGAATGAGCGTCTCGCCGCGCACCACCATCGTCCGCAGTTTGGCAAAGTACATGGGGACGATCGGAATGTTCTCCAGGTGGATGTACTGCCAGACGTCCAGCTCCGTCCAGTTGGAGAGCGGAAACACGCGGATGGACTCGCCCTTGTCTACGCGGCTGTTGAAAAGATTCCACAATTCCGGGCGCTGGTTCTTAGGGTCCCACTGCCCAAAACTGTCGCGAAACGAGTAGACTCGCTCTTTCGCGCGCGATTTCTCTTCGTCCCGCCGCGCCCCACCGAACGCCGCATCATACATGCCTTCAGCCAGGGCATCCAGTAATGAGCGCGTCTTCAACAGCCCGCAGCACTTTTGCGTTCCCAGCCGGAACGGGTTCGCGCCATCGTCGATGGCTTTCTGGTTGATGTGGACGATCAGCCGAGCCCCGATTTCACTTGTAAATCTATCCCGGAACTCGATCATTTCGCGGAACTTATACGTCGTATCGATGTGCAGCAACGGGAACGGAATCTTGCCCGGATGAAACGCTTTCTGAGCCAGCCGGACCATCACCGAAGAGTCCTTCCCGATGGAGTACAGCATCACCGGGCGCTGAAACTCCGCGACAACCTCGCGCATGATGAAAATGCTCTCTGCCTCGAGCGCGCGGAGATGTGTTAAGGTCGGCTTATCCACAGGTGTAAGACTATCATAGCGAACTATTATGACTAAGTCTATCGAGATCATGGTGATAGCAGGGTGTCTCGTTAACTCCCTGGCAGCACAGGAGATTTCCCCAGAGCACATTCGCGCTCACGTGAAGTTTCTGGCGAGCGATCTGCTCGAAGGGCGTGGGCCGGGAACGCGCGGCGGCGACTTGGCGACAGAGTACATCGCGACGCAGTTTGCGCTGGCCGGGCTGAAACCGGCGGGAGACAGCGGAACGTACTTTCAAGCGGTCCCGCTGATTGGGGTCTGGACCCAACCGTCCGCGCAGCTCTCGGCGGTGAAGGACGGTCAGACCGTCGATTTCAAATGGGAGCAGGAATTTGTCGGCGTGAATGAACGGCTGACGGCCGACGATTCACTCGAAGGAGATGCCATTTTCGTTGGGCACGGAATCGTGGCGCCGGAATTTCAGTGGGACGATTTCAAGGGCGTGGACGTGCGTGGCAAAGTGCTCGTGCTGTTCACGAATGAGCCCACTTCGAATGACCCCAAATTTTTCGGCGGCCGCGCGCTCACCTATTACGGCCGGTGGTCTTACAAATACGAAGAGGCCACGCGGCGCGGCGCGCTCGGCGTGATCATCATTCATACGACGCCGACCGCCGGCTACGGCTGGGACGTGGTGCGGAATTCCTGGAGCCGCGAGCAGCCGTACGTGAAGCTGGCGCCGGGTGAACACGCGCTGTCGCTAGCCTGCTGGGTGACGAGCGAGGTCGGCGAGAAACTCGTGGGATTGGCGGGCCATCACGTGGACGAGTTACTGAAAGCAACGGAGTCGCGCGACTTCCGGCCCATCCCCCTGGGCATTCGCATTCGCGCCAATCTTCCGGCGAAAGTGCGCGACATCCAGACGCGCAACGTCCTGGGACTGGTGGAGGGCAGCGATCCAAAACTGAAATCGGAGGTCGTCATCTACAGCGCGCACTGGGATCACCTGGGGATCGGCACCCCAGTGAATGGCGATTCCATCTACAACGGCGCGGTGGACAACGCGACAGGCTGCGGTATCGTGATGGAAATGGCGCGCGCGTGGGAGGCACAGGCGAAGAAGCCCAAACGGTCGGCGCTTTTCGTGACCGTTACTGCGGAAGAGGGCGGGTTGCGCGGCTCAGAATATTACGCCGCGCATCCGGAGATTCCTGCGGGCAAGACGGCGCTGGCGATCAATTACGATGCGCTTTTCCCGTTAGGCCGCACGCGTGATGTGGTGGTGAATGGTGCGGAACGGACGACGGCGTGGCAAGTGGTTCAGGCTGTCGCCAAGCGCATGGGGCTTACCATCAACCCCGATCCGCGGCCGGAGCAGGGGGCTTACTATCGTTCGGATCACTTCGCGTTCGCGCACGTGGGCATTCCGGCGTTTTCGGTGGAGGAGGGCGACGATTTTATTGGCAAGCCCAAAGGTTTTGGCGAAAAGGCGTTCGATGAGTACAACGAGAAGCACTACCATCAGCCTTCCGACGAGTTTCAAGAAAGCTGGGATTTCTCCGGGCTCGCGGAGATGGCGCGCTTCGGATTTCTGATCGGGACCGAGGTGGCGAACCAGGAGCGCCTGCCGAGCTGGCATGCGGGCGATGAGTTTCTGGCGGCGCGCAAAAAGAGCGGTGTGAAGTAGTCAGGTCCGCCGTTTGCTCGCAGCTCGAATGCTGCGAACAAATCCGTAGAGCACGACGCAAACAAGGCCGATGGCCCAGACGGGGAGTAGCCAGCCGCGCAACGCGGCGCCCGCCTCAAAAGGCAGGCTTACGACGGCCGCGAAAATTCCGGCGACGAACCACCCCAGCAGAATCGCCAGCAGAGGAAGCCGCTGCCAGAGCCGGCGTGCAGCCTGCTTGATCACGCGCTTGACGGGCGCAAACGCCCCAAAGCCCCATCGACGGGGCGGGAGTTTTCCCTCGGCGATTCGCTGCGCGAGCTCGGCGGCGAAGGCTGCTTGAACGTATCCGGTATAAGTTCCTAGTTGGAACAACGCCTGAGCGGATTGCAGGTAGGCGCGAGCCAGCAGCAACGGGCGCGCCATCGCCGATGCACCTGCCGATTGCAGCACGGCGCGCGCTTCCGACAAGGAAGCTTCCGCATGGATGCGCTCGCCTAGCATGAGGCGCGTGACCAGGTCGCGCACCTGCCCCCTGATCGCCTCGAAGGCGGGATCCTCAAGTGCGGCGGCGGCCTGCGCGGGATGGGCGAGAATTGCCTGCTCCAGGTGCTGCAACGCGGCAGGCCGATCTCCGGCCGAGATGGCAGTTTGCGCGAGTTGATACTCGTTGGCAGCGGCGGCGCGCGCCGGTTCCGTATCCCAGGATTGCAGCAGTTCGAGGTCAAGCGCGGCCGAGACGGCTCGCGGTAGCTCATTGCCGGTGGGCAAGGGCGCCGGCGCGGCTTGTGGCGGCGGGGCGGGAGACCGGCCCGGCTGCGGCGGCGGAAGCGGCGGGCGCGGGGCATCCGGTGCGTCCTTATCCACAGATGGATGGGTTTGGCTAGGCGCGGTCTCGGTTGGGAGAACATTCGTCGATTTTGGCGCAGGATCTGGGCCCGTCTGGACGACTGCCGGCAGATTAGTCACGATCGGTCGTTGGGAGACGGCCGGAGCATCGCCGGTTACTACCCCAGTTGGCAAGACGCCGCGCGGCGGCTGATATGTTCCGGCCGCCGCTGGCTGATCGGCGCCACCCGTCGGGTTGATCCGGCTAGCCAGGTCTTGCACTTGTTCGTGCATTGCATGGAACGCGGGATCTTGCAGGGCTACGGATGCGTATGCGGGGCTTTGCTGAACCGCCTCTCCCAGATGTTGCATGCTGGTCACAGGTTCAGAAGCCAGCGCCGCAGTGCGCGCCAGTTGATAATCGGCCGCGCCTGCGGGCGCCATGTTCGGATCGGCGTGGTTCAGCAGATCCAGTTCCAGTGCGGCGTGAACGCTCTGGACGGAGACCGTATCCCCCGGCGTGGCGGACGGCTGGGACGCATTATTGACTTGGACGATAGCCCGCAGCAGACCGGCGCCGAGGTTATCCGGCACGATCGGCACAGGCCGCTGTCCGCTGGGAAACTGGATCACTAGGTAAACTCATCGGCCAAAATGCCGGTCCGAATCGAGGTTTTTTGAGATTCTGGTTTATCCCTAGTGCTGAGGCGCCTGTTCGGTGGGCTTACTTTGGTTCACCGGCGGCGCGTCGCTATCGTCGAAGCTGATCTTGGCGTCCGCGGAGAACTTGCGATAGTTGCGGAATTCGACCAGGTTCCGCGCAGACGTGTGGCCAGCCAATGAGCGGAACTCAGCGGTCAGTGGAAGCAGAGATTCGCGGTCGCCAATCTTGATGAGGTCGTAGTCCAGTACTTCGCTAGACTGGCGCACGGGAAAATCCGGCGGGATATTGTCTGCCTCAAGGCTGATGCGCAGCACGTGGCTGGTGGCCTTGTCGAGCACAATCGAACCGTGATATCCGGCCGTGATCATGCGGCCTTTGTCCGTGGCAGTCCCGTGCCAGTCAATCGTGAATTGCGAATGCTCGAGCGGCACGACGTAGGAGAATACGTAGCTCAAGTGCCCCCGGAGTGTCGTCCAGCCCTGCCACCGGAACTCTGCGTTTGACCCAGGGTCGAACAGGCCACGCATCATGCTGCCGAATTCTCCCTGGGAAATAGCGCCGCCAACGGAGGTGTACGGTTTATCGGTGGTAATGGTGTTGTTGACCGTGACGAGCTTGTAGTCTTCCTTTTTCTCGAAGTATGTCAGCCGCGCGAGGATCACATCCGTGGCGTGCCAGGATTCGTGACCGGTTGGGTCGATGAATCGGCGCGTTACTTGAGAGCAGATGTAGTCCGGCAACGACTCTGTGTAGGTCAACGCCTGCTCGCGAACTTCAGCAATGATTTTGCCCTGCTCTTCAGAGGACGGCGCGGGAGGCGGAACGTATGCCGTTTTGGGCGCGGCCGGTTGAGGCGCAGGCAGTTCAGCGGATTTCGCGGCCAATTCTTTGAGGGCCGCAATCGTCTTCGGTCCGGCTCCCTCACGCCGCAGCTCTTCGATGGTGCGCTCATCCAGGCGCTCGGACAACTTCAGAGCATGGAGAGCGCCAGCCACGTCCTTGTCAGACTGCTTCTGCTCCTTGGCGGAATGAACGAATTGCTTGATCTGTTCCACCGTAATTCCCGGCTGCGCGGCGGCGACGAGAAAGAAGAACAGCGCCAAGCCGAGCGAGCGGAGCAGCATACGTTCAGTATGGATCACCCCCTCGAAGCACGCAGAAGCAAGGGGGTCAGGCGGCGCGCCATGTCTGTGTTGCATCTGTGTTACGCTGGGCCAATGAAGTCCAGCACTTCGAGCTTTCGGATCTCCGAGGATCTGCGAATCCGCCTCGAACGGACGGCCCGGCACATGGGCCGCGGAAAGAATTGGCTCATCAATCGCGCCCTCGAAGAGTATCTGAACAAGCTGGGCGGTGAGGCGCTTGCGGCCGAAGCCCGGCGGCAGTCATTGGTTGCGAGCGGCGTGACCACGAAGGACGAAGAGTTCTGGCAAAAACAATCCGACACCGCCGGCTGGAACTGACTCGCGGAGACGTCGTTGTGAGCGCCGCGCCAGGTGATTCCGGGAAACCGAGGCCCGCCCTGGTTGTCCAGTCCGATCTCTTCACCCCAACGCACGCCAGCATCGTGATCTGCCCGATCACTTCTCACATAGTGGATGCCCCGTTGTTTCGTTTAACCATCCGGCCGAGCCAAGAGAACGGCTTGAAAGCTGAATCTCAGATCATGGTCGATAAGATCACCGCGATCAATCGCGAGCGGATTGGCAAGAGGATCGGCAGGCTCGGGGACACCGAATTGGCGGAAGTCGATCGTGCGCTGTCGCTGTGGTTGGGAATCGCCGTGCTAGGCTGACCGGCGCGTTCTACCGCCGGCAGCTCAGTGGCACCACCGCCTGCGGGCCTTTGTCCGAGGCAGAGCGCTGGCAACATCCCTCTGAGACTGCTTTTGTTCGATGGCGGAGTGAATGAACTCCCGGATCTTCTCGACGTGATGCCCGGCCGGGAGGAGGCAGAGGGGATCGGCTACTACTGGCACGGGACGGCGTGACACTGTTGGTGCGTTGACCCGAATCGCAATTGAGAGCGGCCACCGCCTGTTGGACTAAGGCCGATCGGCCTGCGCGTCGTCCAGGGAAGCGTGGGCCTGGCTCGTCTTCCAGGCATGAAATCTCTGGCGTAGCGTTCGCCGGTAGAGGTCGACAGTGGTGCCGTGGGCTGCGGCTTCGCGGATCAGTTGCTCCTCGGCAGTGACCAGCCCCTGCCAAACGCGACGCCCGTTGGCTTGCAGGAAGGAGGAATCGTAGTCGAATCCAAACAGAGTCAAGGCGGCGATGGGTGTCAGGTACCCGTCGCCCAAGCCGACTTCATGGAACGGGAAGTTGGCGGCCCAATCGGTGTGGTACCCCAGGCGCATGGTCTGCGGGCTCACCGACACCTGCGCGTGCGTGACGCAATTGATGGCGGCGATGTGGTACTTCGACCGCAACATCTCGGTGAGCACGCGCGCGGCGTCGATCTGCGCCCGCGTGGCGATGTCATTGGAGTCGCCGGCCTGTGCTTCGGTCTGCGCTTCGAAGGCCACGCCGAGAAAGCTCTGATTCAGGCCCCAGTAGATGTTTCTCTCGTCGGCCCAGATGGACTGCCCGGCATGATTGGCGAAATCAGTCTCCGCTACCACCCGAAAGACCCGGCCGAAGCGGTCGATCACAAAATGATACGAACGACGCTGCGCGATGTAAGCCAGCAAGGAACGCCCGTTGCGCTGCAGGCGGGAATTCTGGCTGGGCTCAAACGGCGCCAGGCGGCTCTCGGTGGTGTGAAAGACAATCCCGGCCGGCTGGGTTTCAACGGGGGAGGCGCGCCACGCGATCCGGTCGAAAGGGTGGTAGGCGCGGGCTTGAGTGGAGGTGAGAAATTCGTTTTCGATGCGCAGACCATTGCTGTAGACCTCAACCGTTGCCTGGCGCTCGACGAGCCAGACCTTGGGGGCTGCAACTTCAGCCGCGATCTGGCGCGGGACCACCAGGGGAAGAGGCCGAGAAGTCAACCTGTGCGGCGCCTGGGGAACCAGGACCGCAGCCGAAAAAAGCGCGGTGAGGATGATGCGAACGCTCAGATAGAACCGGCGGCGCGAGGCCTGGTGCGCTTGCTGCTGGAAACTGGCCCTGCGCCGGGCGGTAGCAATCGACTTGCGCACGAATCGCAAACGTGCCACCTCGTCGTCGATCACGGCGGCACGTTTCTCGACCAAGCGTACGACGAAGTCGCTGACTACGCCCTCGGGTGCTTGGGGAACGCGCTTTGTCAGGAGAATTCTCGACAAGAAAACAGAGGCCATGCAGCTCGCCTGTACACGTAATCTGTGAACTTTCGATTTCACGCTCCGCGCCGCGGGGAGAACGGATAGCCGCGTGGGTTACGACTCACACAACGTGGCGACGAGTGTACCCTTGGCCGTGGAATGTAGAGGGTTGGCGGCGACGCGGATTTCGGAAAGCTCGATGGGGAATTCGGAGGCGCGGAGAGCTTTTTCGAAGCGCTCCTGGAATCCGGGAGGCATCGCCGTCCCGCCGCTCAGCACCAGTGGCACCGGCTGTTTGAGCTTGGGCAGGTTCGATGCATTGCTAAAGGCGTCCCGCATGGATTTGACGAGCGACTGGATGACGTCGTCGTAGTAAACGCTCAATGCGTGATAGGTCTTGTTCTCGAAGTATCCGTTGAAGTGAAATCCCTTCTCCTTTTCCACCCGGACGCTCATGGCCAGATCGCGGGTAGCCGCGGCGGAGTTGGCATCGATGTAGTCGCCACCCTTGGGGACGCTGAAGCTGATCACCGGAACCGAGAGATACGCCAGGCAGACGTTGCACATGCCGCCGCCGCAACTGACGCCGATTCCGCTGTAGCTGGAATCTCCTAATTCGCCATAGACCACCGCCAGCCCTTCGCTGATGCTTTTTGGCTCGTAGCCCAGCTCGCGCAGACACTCCCGCAGTGTGGTTTCGTGGAAGGTGAATTTGTCGACGTTCATGCCTGCGGCCGGCGCGGGAACGCTGAAATAGAGCCGCTGCCCGGGTTTCTTGGCGCGACCGAGCAGGCGCGTGATGATCTGCCGGATGACCAGCAGGCCGTCGGCCTCGCCCGGGTTCAGAATGCCGTCCATCATGGGGCGGCGGGTTTCGACATGAAACAGCTCGGCAAATTGTTCGGAATCGTTGCCGAACACCAGAATCTCTTTGCCTTGGACCGCGTGATTGATGCGTTCCTTGACCATCAGACTCTCGGCCAGCTTGGTGTAAGGGATGCTGACAAAAGCGTTGAGCTGCCGTTCGTATTGAAAGTCCTGTTCCAAGTTCCGCGCGGCTACGATGTGGCTGGTGCCGATGTCGAGACCGAGCACGGGTGATTGTTCCGTCGTCTTCATAAATTTCTCCACCGCCCTCCTGAGTGCGGGTCTATACCCCTAGCGGGTTAAGTAATCGAAGGGGAAAGCCCCTTCGCACCGGACTTTTTGCTCGTACCAGGCGAGCTCCAACTTCTCCCCACGGCTCGTTCGCAAGTGCGAAAACCGGCTGGCCAGGCGCAACAGCAACACGGCCAATAATCCAACCGCAATCATCATGGTCTGTTAGCTCCGATGGACTAGCGCCGGATCGTTTTGGGCGGCGGCCAGTTCACGAAACGCGGCCATCCGGTCGCCTGACGGCCGGTCGGCTGGCGGCTTATTGTTGATGGCGGGGGCGCTACTCTGTGTGCTCTGTGTGAGACACAGCGCTACGGCGTCGCCGATGCGTTGGGCTTCGTACTGTTTCTTCGACACCCACTTGCGGAAGCTTTCTTTCTCACGAGCCACCTCGTCAAGGTTGTGAGAAATCCGCGCCGCATACTCGGCAGCCACACGCTCCGCTTCTGCCTGGATGGTGACATTCTCCTGCGCCTTGCGCGCCTCGTACTCTTCGAGGTGTTTGCGCTGGATAGCTTCGTAAGACGTGATGGCACGCTGGCGGAGGGTCGCGTCCTGCAGCACTTCATCCACCGGTACGCCGGCGGCCTCGAGCGCCATCAGAAGCGAGAAGCGTTTCGTCTCCGTCGGCAGGGTCTTGATGTGCTCGCTCTGGAGCATCTCGATGACCTTTCCAATGGTGTAGCCCATGCGGGGACCCTTGATGCCCGCCGAGCGGTAGATCTCGTCGAAGGCCAGCAAGTCCATGCCGCAAGCCGCGAATCCGTTGCCCGAGGAGGGCGCGGACGGCGCCCGGCTGTCCGGCGAAGCCTCTGTTTGCGCACCGTTGGCTGGCTTCGGCGCGCTGTTGATGTGCTCAGTTGAAGTGTCCTGGCCGCGCCAGGATGAAAGCCATTTGTTTTGCACGTGAACCCTCTACTCTCAATCTCTAAATTGGTTCCGAAAGCTGCGACGCCAGAGACTTTTGGCTGCCGCCTCGCGGTAGTTCATTGTCTGTCATTCACAAAATTGGACAGCAATACGTCAACACCGAAAGATAGGTTAACGGTTTACCAGTTAACCAGCAATACTCCAAAAGGTAAGGTAGAATTTCGGGCCAAGAGTAAGCGATAGGTGGATTTTACGGATTTACTCTTTAGTGCCGATAAAATCAAGTGTCATGGCTTGTTACTCCACGCGATGGAAAGCGGCACACGTCCAATTTTGGAAAACAATGTTAACTTCTGTCGTACTTCGGTAGTTAACCTTGTGTATCCGCCGTAAGTTGTGACTCCCAATAAGCACAAGGTCGGCCGGGAGGCGTTTGCGCCCGAAGCTCGGCGGTAGTCATTGGCTGCGGCGGCGTGACCACGAAGGACGAAGAGTTTTGGCAGAAACCAGCCGACACCGGCGCGTTGTCGCTGTGTTTGGGAATCACCATGTTAGGGTGAATGTTGTGTTCTACTGCCGGCCGCGCAGTGTCACCACCGCCTGCGCCTCCGCCGACTTGCCTTCGCCGACTGGACCCATTTTCTCCGCCGTTTTGAATTTCACTGACACGCGGTCGAGCGTCAGGCCCAACGTCGTGGCCAGGGTTTGGCGGATGGCGCCGCGATAGTCCTTCAGCTTGGGACGTTCCAGTATCACGGTCGAATCCACATTCACCAGTTTGAAACCGGCTTCGCCGGCCAGGTCGAGCGCGCGCTTCAGAAATTGCAGGCTGTCGGCGCCTTTCCAGCGTGGGTCGGAATCGGGGAAATGCATGCCGATGTCGCCCAGGGCTGCGGCGCCGAGAATGGCGTCGGTGATGGCGTGTGTGAGGACGTCCGCGTCGGAGTGGCCTTCCAGGCCAAATTCGCACGGGATGGTCACGCCGCCCAAAATCAAAGGACGCCCGGCGGCGATGCGATGGTTATCCCAGCCCAGCCCGGTCCGATATTCGCTCAAGCAGTGCCTTCGCGGGCCGTTTCCTTGTCCAGGAACAAGCGCGCGAGATCCATGTCGCCGGGCTTGGTGATCTTAATATTGTGATCGCTGCCCATCACCACCCGCACCTCCACCTGATCGAGGCGCTCCACCAGGCTCGACTCATCGGTTCCCACGAAACTATCGCGCCGCGCGGCCTCGAACGCCTGCTTAAGCAGGTCGTGCCGGAAAACCTGGGGCGTTTGCGCCAGAACCAGGCGTTCGCGCGAGATGGTCGATCGCACCTTGGCGCCGGTGGCTTGCGCGCCACTCACCTGCTTCACCGTGTCGACCGGGACGATTCCCACAATTGCCGCGCCGTATTCGGCAGCCTCATCGAAGGCTTTCTCGATAATTTCCAGGTCGATGAACGGGCGCACGGCATCGTGCACGGCGACCAGTTCCGTATCCGGGCTGACCGCGGCCAGACCGCGCTCCACCGATTCCTGGCGGCTGTTTCCACCTTCCACCACGCGTACGGGCTTCGTGCGGATTTCGCGCTTCAGCAGATCGCCCACCCAATCGAGATCTTCGCGACGTAACGCAACAACGATTTCACGCACACGATCGGAGGCCGCAAACTTCCGCACCGTGTGCAGGAGAATCGGAGAGCCATCCAGCTGCATGAACTGCTTCCGGCTGGTCCCCGCGGTTTCGGCCGACGTACGCCCCATGCGCGTTCCGAGCCCCGCGGCCGGCAAGATGACGGCGACTTTCATGCGGCCTTAGCCTTCTCCCACCGCTTCCGCTTTGCGCTGCGGCTGGGGGGGACGCTCGTGCTTTTCAGTCACCACCGCGTGCGCGCGATCGTCGAACTTGCCGAAGATCATTTTTCCGGCTGTAGTCTGGAGCACGCTGGTCACCGAGATGTCGATGGTTTTCGAGATCATGCGCTTGGCGTTATCCACCACCACCATAGTACCGTCATCCAGGTAGGCCACGCCCTGGTTGTACTCTTTGCCCTCTTTGAGGATGAACACGCGCATGGTCTCGCCGGGCAACACAATGGGCTTGAGCGAGTTCGCCAGCTCGTTGATGTTCAACACCTCGACGCCGTGGAGCTGGGCAACTTTATTCAGGTTGAAATCGTTGGTGATGACCTTGCAGTCATACACTTTGGCCAGCTCGATGAGCTTCATGTCGACTTCGCGGATATGCGGGAAATCGTCCTCGACGATCTGCACGTTCAAGTGCGCCATTTTCTGGATGCGCTGCAGGATGTCCAGACCCCGCCGGCCGCGATTGCGCTTCATGGAATCCGCCGAATCCGCGACGAGCTGCAATTCGCGCAGCACGAACTGCGGAATCACCAGCACGCCGTCGAGAAAGCCGGTCTCGGCGATGTCGGCGATGCGGCCGTCAATGATCACACTAGTGTCGAGGATTTTGAACGCTTTCTTGGGACCTTTTTCGCCCCCGAAGATGCCGCCCAATGCCGAGAGGTTCAGCATGTCGCCCTTGTTGGCCCCTACAACTAACCCGACATAAGTCATCCACAGCAGCAGGAAAAGCTGCAGGAAGTGCAGAGTCGCGGAGTTTTCGACGTTCACACGGGCAAGCACCAGCGACATCAGGAACGCCCCGAAGATTCCAAGAACGGATCCGAATGCTGCGCCGATGAGCCGTTTGAGGCTAACCTTCTCAACCCGCAGTTCGAAGAGGATGATGGCCGCTCCCACAAGAAGCCCGCCCCCGGCTGCAACGAACGGGGCCAGGTGGAACGGCTGGAAATAGTAGGCACACGCGCTGATTACAAGGATGAAGATGGCGCGCACAATCGTCAGATCGAGCACAAATCACCGCCTCCGGGTGCCGGTGAAGTAACGCAGTAAATCGCTCACCCGGTATCATTTGTTACAAGTTCGTGGCAAGAGTATACCACTGAAGTGGTGCGTTGTCTTTCGCCTGCGAGGCCACCCATTGGCAGAAACGCTTCCGTGGGCCTTACGAAGTCTTTCTAATTCTTTCGTAGTATTTTTCACAAGTTCAAGTTATAATCGCCAAAACTGGAGGAGACTCATGCATCGGCTTAAGATTGTCTGGTTGGCGTTGTGTGCGGTTCTCGCGGTCGCGCCGTTGTGCGCGCAAACCACTGCGGGTTCAATAGTTGGGACGGTGACGGATCCTAGCGGCGCGATTATAGCGGGCGCCACAATCACGGTTACCAACATGGGCACCAACATTGCGGTCAAGGTGACGTCAGACGCGGCAGGCGAATATGTAGTGACGCCGCTCGAAGTTGGCAAGTATTCAGTAACTGTTGAGGCAACGGGATTTAAACGCTCCTTGCGGCCCGATATTCAGGTCAACGTGCAGGACCGCGTCCGGGTCGATGCAAAGCTAGAAGTTGGCCAAGTGACTGATACGGTTGAGGTTGCGGGTGAGGCTCCGATTCTGGAGACGGATACCTCTTATCTGGGCGAGGTGGTAGACAGCCAGCGAATTATGGACCTACCGTTGAACGGCCGGCAATTCACGCGGTTGGCGGTGCTGACGGCTGGAACAGCGCCGACGCCTGCCGGAGCGCGCGACGAGAACACGGGCGGATTCAGCGCCAACGGCGTGCGGCCGTATCAGAACAATTACATTCTGGACGGCGTGGACAACAATAGTCTGTCCGAAGACCTGAGCAGCCAGGCGAGTTTCGTAGTCGGTCCGCCGCCGGATGCCATTCAGGAGTTCAAGGTGCAGACCAATTCGATGAGCGCGGAATTCGGTCGATCGGGCGGCGCGGTGCTGAACGTGACCATCAAGTCGGGCAGCAATGACCTGCACGGAACTGCCTATGAGTTCCTCCGCAACAGCGATCTGGACGCCAACAACTTCTTCAACAACGCGAACGGCGCGCCCATCGCACCGTTCAAGCAAAATCAGTTCGGTTTCAGCACGGGAGCACCGATCCTGATCCCGAAGGTCTACAACGGCAAGAACCGGACGTTCTTCTTCTTCGACTACCAGGGAACGCGTATCCGCACGGGCCAAACGGAGATTGCTACCGTGCCGACGGACGCCATGCGGCAGGGTAATTTTTCGGGGCAGAACGGCGTTGCGTTCAATACGATTTACGACCCCAATACCGGCACGATCAACTCCAGCGGAGACGCTGTCGGACGTTTGCCCTTTGCGGGAAATATCATTCCCCAATCGCGCTGGAATCCGATCGCCGAAAAGCTGTTGAGCATGTTCCCCGAACCGAACGCAACCGGCGCGGTGAACAATTTCGGGCCGGCGAACAATTACATAAGCAACCCCGTGGAGCCGAACGATACGAATCAACTCGACCTGCGCATCGATCACAGGATTTCCGACTCCGATTCGATCTTCGGGCGGTTTAGCTGGTCGAACCAAAGAGACGTTCCCCCGGGACCGATTCCTCCACCGCTGGACTCGGCGTCGTTCTCAACGGGAGTCTTCCTACAAAAACCGCGCAACGTCGTGGTGAGCGAGACGCACATTTTCACTCCACGGCTGATCAACGAGCTGCGCCTGGGCTATACGCAAAACGAGTCGGATCGGCTCCAGTTCAACTCCACTATTAACGAGTCGGCGCAGCTTGGCATCCCCGGGATTCCGTTCGCCTCCAACAACGGTGGTTTACCTCAGTTCGGTGTTAGCGGGATCAGCAGCTTCGGCAGCGCGGAATATCAACCCACGGTGGAAAAACAGGCTATTGAACAGCTCATCGACAGCCTGACGCTGATCCGCGGACGGCACACCATCAAGTTTGGGGCCGAACTCAAGCCGCGTGTCAACTTCTCGATCCTGCAGCCGCCGGTTCCGCGAGGATACTTCGGCTTCGGCGGGTCAAACACCGAACAGAATCTGGAGAGTTCCTCGACCTCCGGTCTGGGTACGGCCGACTTCCTGCTCGGAGCGGTATCGGGTGGGGCTCAGATCTCTTCGTTTATCAACGATGAATTTCAACAGCCGGGGCAGTTTTATTACGTCCAGGACGACATCAAGGTGAACCGGAAGCTGACGTTGAACATTGGGCTACGTTATGACTTCGTCGAGCACGCAAAGGAACGGTACGACGCTCAGGCGAATTTCAACGTCTTCACCAATACGCTGCAAATCGTGGGGAACCGGCAGGATCCGCTGCCACCAAACTTCTTTCCGGAAATCCCGGTGACGCGTGGAGCCCCCGCCAGCCTGGTGCCGGATCAGAAACACGATTTTGGGCCCCGAATCGGCATTGCCTACAACTTGTTCAGCAAGACGGTGCTGCGTGCCGGGTACGGAGTTTTCTACTCCTCCTATGAGGCGGGACCGCTGAGCATTCCAAACATGGGGAATAACCCGCCGTTCTTCTTTCAATCGAACTACAATGCGCCGAGTCCTTTGATTCTAAATCCGATCGTCAGCAACCTTTCACAGGGATTTCCGCTGAATGCTCTAGCAAATCCGTCGGCTCCTTCGTTGTTTTCGCTCGATCCGAATTTCACCAATCCGAACGTGCAGCACTGGCAGGCGAGCATCCAGCAGGATTTGGGATGGAATACGGTGTTGGAGGTGGCTTACGCCGGATCCAAGGGCACGCATCTCTACGAGTTCCGCAACCTCAACCAGATCCCTGCATCGACGAGCCCGAGTGCGAACTACAATGCAGAGCGTCTGCGTCCTTATCTTGGCGGCGACCTGACATTCTGGTGCTCCTGCGACAGCTCGACGTACAGCGCTTTGCAAACCAAGCTGGAGAAACGCCTCTCGAGCGGCCTCAGTTTCCTGACGGCTTTTACGTATGGCAAGTCCATCGACGAGCAGTCCCAGGCGTCGCTGGGCTTCCACGGCGGCGGATCGTTCCGGGACAACAATAATCCGGAATGGGAAAAGGGACCGTCGGATTACGACCAGAAGTACCGGTTCGTAAACAGCCTTTCATACACGCTGCCCATTGGCCAAGGCAAGGCGTTATTGGGCAGTCTGCATGGCATCGGGAATACCCTGATCGGCGGTTGGGAGCTGCAGGGCATTCAAGCCTGGTCGAGCGGGTTGCCGTATACGATCACGGAGTCGGGTGATCCAAACAACAATACCGGCGATACGGAAGAACACCCGAATAGAGTGGTGGGGGTGGCATTGTATCCGTCGGGCCCGGCTGTGAGCAGTGCGTTCAACCCGTTGGCCTTCACGCTGCAGCCATTCGGCACCTATGGCAACTCGGGCCGCAATGTCATTTGGACTGCACCTCAATTGCAGCTTGATACCTCATTGTTCAAAGACTTTGCGGTGAAGGAACGCATGAAACTGCAATTCCGGGCGGAGTTCTTCAACATGACCAACCATGCGAATTTCCGCGCCAACAGCCTGATCAACAATTTTAATGCCGCGGGCGCGGGATCGTACACATCGGCGCAACCGGGGCGGCAGATTCAGTTCGCGTTGAAGTTTATTTACTGACCAGGATTCATTCCTGGTTGAAGCCGGTCGCGAAGCGGAAAGCTTCCACGTAGTGGCCGTCTTTTTTCGGGATGTGCCCGCGGATCTCGGCCTTGGTTTTGTCGAGTTCCGCGGCCTCCCAATCCGGCCGGTACCGGTGGATGGAGGGTTCCCACTGGCTCACGTGCGCCACCGCCGCGTCGATCTTCTTTTCCGCCACGCTGTCGATGTTCACCCAGTAGTTCGCCTCTTTGTCGGTTACGTAATAGTAATATTCCTGCGGAACCAGCCACGGCTGTAGCCCTTCGTGCAATTGCTGATTAGGAAAATACAGGTGCCACTCGGCGGCGCGAATCGCGTCGACTGTGTTGTTGGCCGCCATTCTGTGATCGGTTTTATGCCAGCGCACGTATTCGGTGCCTGAGTCCGGCGCCATCACAACATCCGGCCGAATCCGCCGGATAATCCCCGTTACTTCTTCCACCAGGTCGCGCGTATTCGCGTATTCGAGCATGCCATCGTGGTATTCGAGCCACGAGATGCTCTCCTTGGAGATGCCCAGGATGCGGCAGGCGTCCTCTTCCTCATGCATGCGGATTTTCGCCAGCCGCTCGCTGGTCATGTCGGGATCGTACGAGCCTTTGTCGTCGTTGGTGTAAATCACGATATGGATGTTGTTCCCGTTCTTTGCCAGCAGCGCCAGCGTTCCGGCGCAGCAGAAGGTATCGTCGTCCGGATGCGGTGTGAAGAGCAGGATCGTCTTGCCGTGCATTTCCTCGAGCCGGCCTTGCGGCGGGGCGGCAAGCGCTGGAGAAACAAGAGTCGCCAGAAGCAGAGAGATAAAGAGAGGTCGCGTCATGGATGCCTTTCCGCGTCATCATATCGAACTGGGAGCGGCAATGGGGGAGCGGAGTGGATGGCGGTGCGCTAAGAGTGCGTTGATTCTGGCGGTCGGTCGTGTCCGCGTTAACCACCCATTCCTGTAGCGTGGGGATACCGCGGGGTTGGCGGGATACCCGCGGCTTTTTCGGCGTGACGAACCCGAAAGGCCGCAGGTACCCGCTAACGGCGCGTGTCCCTGCGCTACATCCGTCGATCAACGCAGAATTAGATGGAATGAGAAGGCCGGTCCCTCGGCGGGATGCGATACGCTCCCAATGAGAAACGCACTCAAGGTGCAATCGAAAGGAGACCGGCCATGAGGAAGCATATCACCACAACAGAGTCTGCAGTGACCAGGAAGAGAGCCAACCGGAAGCTGACGGTGGGCATCGATCTGGGAGATCGAAGTAGTCGCTACTGCATATTGGACGAGCAGGGCGAAGTACTGGCGGAGGGCAGCGTGGCGACAACCAAGAAAGGCTCAGATGGTGTGCGTCGAAATTGCCGCGTTGTGCGCTGCCGATCACGTTTTCCTAAGGGTCTTGACCTTCCTCACACCACTTGCAGCACCAGACACTTCAAATAACAAGTTTCCGGCACCGTCAGCAGAATTGGGTGGTCCTGCGCTTGCGTGCGGCGTTCCAGCACGCGCAGCTCGCGGCCGGCATCGAGAGCGGCTTGGGCCACAATTTCCAATAGCATCGCTTCGCTCAAGTGATGCGAGCAGGAACAGGTCACCAGAATTCCGCCTGGACCTAGCAGGCGCAACGCGCGCAAGTTGATCTCCTTATAACCGCGGGTGGCAGCTTCGAGATTCCGGCGTGACTTGGCAAACGCCGGTGGGTCGAGTATCACCGTCGAAAACTCGCGTCGCGCTGACGCGTAACTGGCGAGCACTTCGAACATGTCGGCTTCACGGAATTCCACGTTCGCGATGCCATTCGCCTGGCGGTTGGCCTCCGCCGTAGCCAGCGCCGCCGCGCTCGAATCGACAGCCTCCACCGACTCACATTTCGCGGCGATGTGCAGGGCGAAGCCGCCTGTCGACGTGAAACAGTCGAGGGCTTTGCCTTTTGCGTAGCGCGCCGCGGCCACGTAGTTCTCGCGTTGATCGAGAAAGATCCCTGTCTTCTGGCCTTCGAGCAGATCGGCGCGAAAGGCGAGGCCGTTCATGTGCACAGTCAACTCACGCGGCGCCTCGCCGAACACGATGCCGGTTTCGAGCGGCAACTGCTCGTGCTGGCGCACGGCCACATCATTGCGGGCTACGATGCCGCGCGGCGAAAACAAATCCACCAGCGCGGCGACGATCCAATCCTTTGCCGCGTCCATGCCTTGATCGAGTGTCTGTATGACGAGATAGTCGCCGTAACGGTCCACGATCAGGGCAGGGAGGCGGTCACCTTCGCCATGCACCACGCGGTAAGCATCGCTATCGCGCACGAGGTTGCGGCGATACTCGTTGGCTTCCGCGATGCGCCGGGCAAAAAACTCCGGGCCGATTTCCTGAACTTCCCGTGACAGCAACCGCAGACAAATTTGAGATGTCGAGCTGTAATGCGCTACGCCGAGCACGCGCCGCTGCGGATCGATCACCTTGACCACTGATCCGGGCGCCGCATGATCGCGCTCCGCTACATCGCTGGAGAAGATCCAGGGATGCCCAGAGGCTACCCGGTTGGCGGCTTTGCGATTGACTTTGACTTCCGTCAACGCATCGCCTGTAGACGTGCGATTCGATCTTCAGTCGACGGGTGTGTGGAGAACAGCCGCATCAACGCCTGTCCCGTGAACGGCTTGATGATGAACAGGTGCTGCGTAGCAGGTGAGGCTTCCATGGGAATCCGCTTCGAGTAGGTTTCGAGCTTTTGTAACGCTGATATCAAATTGTAAGGGGTGCCGGTATACTTCGCCGACGCCGTATCCGCATCGAATTCGCGTGAGCGCGAAATGGCCATCTGGATGAGCCCCGCCGCGAGCGGAGCCAGAAAAATCATGAGAATGCCGGCCCAGCCACCGCCGTCATCGTCGTCGTCGCGCCGCATGCCCCCGAAAATCATGGCCCACCGCGCCATGGAAGCCAGCGCGGTAATCGCCGCGGCAATCGTCGCCGCCACCGAGCTGATGAGAATGTCGCGATGCAGAACGTGGCCCAGTTCGTGCGCCACCACACCTTCCAGCTCGCGATCGTCCATCACCTGTAAGATGCCGGCAGTGAACGCAACAGAGGCGTGAGCCGGGTTGCGGCCGGTGGCGAAGGCATTGGGCGAAGCCTCAGAAATCAGCCACAGCTTCGGCATGGGCAGGCCCATGCGCTGCGCGAGACCGCCGACGATCGGCGCAACCCGCCGGTAAACCTCCGGATTCTCCGTCTCGGTCACCGGCTGCGCCGAATAGCTGGCCAGAGCGATCTTGTCGGAGAAGAAATACCCGGCGAAATTCATGACGACGGCGATGGCGAGCCCAATGTAGAGTCCGTTGCGCCCGCCCATCGCCCTCCCGCCCACTACCAGCAGCCCACTAAGCAGCCCCAGCAGCAGGACGGTCTTCATTGTGTTTCCACTGTGCATGATCTGACTCTATTGTGTCACCAACTCGGCCACGCGCCGCGTGAATTTGAGCTCGTGCTTTCCGGCGTCGCCATCCACCACCACAGTGTCGCCCTGGCTGAAATCGCCGCTCAGCAGCCGCAGCGATAGCGGGTCCTGAATCAGCCGTTGGATCGCCCGCCGCATTGGCCGCGCGCCGTAGGCCGGATCGTAACCTTCCGCCATGAGCACGTCTTTGGCGCTCTCGGTCACCTCGAGGTGCATGCCCTTGCCCTCGAGAAGCGCCGCCACCCGCTGGATCTGGATGTCGATGATGAGCGCCAGGTGTTCCTTGTTCAGCGGATTGAACACGATGATGTCGTCCACGCGATTCAAAAACTCCGGCCGGAACGTCTTGCGTAGCGCATCCAGCAGCGCCGTGCGCGTCGATTCACTGTTGGTATGCCGCGCGTTGATCGAGAATCCGATCGTCGCGCCATCCCGGATCTCGCCCGACCCCACATTGGACGTCATGATGATCACGGTGTTGCGGAAGTTCACCGTCCGCCCCTGGCCGTCGGTGAGCCGGCCGTCATCCAGAATCTGCAGCAGCGAGTTGAAGACGTCGGGATGCGCTTTCTCAATCTCGTCGAACAGTACCACCGAATACGGTTTCCGCCGCACATACTCGCTCAACTGCCCGCCCTCTTCGTAGCCGACATATCCCGGCGGCGCGCCGATCATCCTCGATACGGCATGCTTCTCCATGTACTCCGACATGTCGATGCGAATCAGAGCTTTCTCATCGTCGAACATGAACGCCGCCAGCGCCCGCGCCAGCTCAGTTTTTCCAACCCCCGTCGGACCGAGGAAAATGAAACTGCCGATAGGCCGGTTGGGATCGGCCAACCCCGCGCGATTGCGCCGGATGGCGTTCGAAACCAGCCTGACGGCCTCATCCTGCCCAACCACTCGCTCGCGCAGCCGGTCTTCCATGTGCACCAGCTTCTGAATTTCGCCCTCGAGCATACGCGCCACAGGGATGCCGGTCCACTTCGCTACAATACGCGCGATATCCTCTTCATCAATTTCCTCCTTGAGCAGAGGGCTGGCGGCTTTGATGGCTTCCAGCTCTTTGGTCGCGGCTGCCAGATCTTTTTCGATCTGTGCCAAGCCGCTGTATTTCAGTTGCGCCGCTTTTTCCCAGTCACCTGTGCGCGTCGCCTTCTCCTCTTCCTGGCGAGCCTTATCTTGCGCTTCCTTGAGCTCGCGCACGCGGCTGATGGCGGCTTTTTCGCGGTTCCACCGCTCGCGCAGCGTTGCGGATTCCGCGCGGATTCGCTCCAGTTCGTTCTCGACAACTCGCAGCCGCTCGCGCGAAGCATGGTCGCTCTCGCGGTTCAATGCCTGGCGTTCAATTTCGAGTTGCGTGATGCGGCGGTCCACCTGATCCAACTGGATCGGCAACGAGCCGATCTCGATGCGCAGCGCCGCGCCGGCTTCATCGATCAGGTCGATGGCTTTGTCGGGGAGGAACCGGTCGGTGATATAGCGGTTCGAAAGTACGGCTGCGGCCACAATCGCCGAGTCCTTGATGCGCACGCCGTGATGGATCTCGATCTTTTCCTTGAGACCGCGCAGAATCGCGATAGTGTCGTCGATGGTCGGCTCGCCCACCATGACGGTTTGAAAGCGCCGGGCCAGCGCCGCGTCCTTCTCCACGTACTTTCGATACTCGTTCAGGGTGGTCGCGCCGATGCAGCGCAGCTCGCCGCGTGCCAGCGCGGGCTTCAGCATGTTGGCGGCGTCGATGGCTCCTTCGGCCGATCCGGCGCCCACCAGCGTATGCAGCTCGTCAATGAAGCAGATAATCTCGCCGTTCGAGTCCGTGATTTCCTTCAGAACGGCCTTGAGACGGTCTTCAAACTCGCCACGAAACTTGGTGCCCGCCACCATGGAGCCGAGGTTCAGCGACACCAGCCGCTTGTTGCGCAACTGATCGGGCACATCCCCCTTCACAATGCGCTGCGCCAGACCCTCGACGATGGCGGTCTTGCCTACACCCGGTTCACCGATCAGCACGGGATTATTCTTCGTGCGCCGGCTCAGCACCTGCATCACACGCCGGATTTCATCGTTGCGTCCAATGACTGGATCGAGCTTGTTCTTGCGCGCCTGATCCGTCAGATCCACGGCGTAGCGCTCGAGCGCCTGGTATTTCGATTCCGGATTCTGATCGGTGATCCGCTGCGTTCCACGCACTGACACCAGCGCCTTCAATATGGCGTCGTAGCTGGCTCCAGCGCGGTTGAGAAGCTGGCCTGCAGGCTCGTGCTTCTGTTGTGCGATGGCCAACAGCAGATGCTCGGTCGAGACAAATTCATCCTTGAATTTCTCGGCTTCCTCAAACGCCCGCTCGAACACTTGATTCAGGGCAGGCGCGATATACATGCCGGCTCCGGCGCCCGAAACCTTCGGCAGTGCCTCCACCATACGCTGGGCCTCAAGCACCACCGCATCCGGATGCACATCGCACTTTTCCAGCACCGGCCGGACAATACCCTCTTGCTCGCTGGCCAGGGCAATCAACAGGTGCAGCGGGGTGAGCGCCTGGTGCTGGTGCTTCTCGGAAATGGACTGGGCCTGCTGAACCGCTTCCTGAGCTTTCTGCGTCAACTTTTCAAATCGAAACAATTGGGTCCCTGCTTTCTAAATGCAAACCGGGGCGCTTTCGATGGCCGCCCCGGTGTCACTCGTTCGCCTGTTAGATGCCTGAGGTTACTGTTTGACTTCAACCTTCACCTGTCTCGGCTTGGCCGCCTCTTTCTTGGGCAGATTGACGGTCAGGACGCCATTTTTATAGTCCGCTGAAACGTGTTCCGTGTCCACCGAACTGGGCACGGCAAAGCTTCGCACAAAACTCCCAAAGCTGCGCTCGATCCGGTGATAGCCCTTCCCGTTCTCGTCCTTTTCGAAGCGACGCTCGCCCTTGATCGACAAGGTCTGATTCTCGACGCGCACATCGATATCTTCGAGCTTGAGATCCGGCACATCGGCTTTCAAAACCAGATCATTTTCGGTTTCCAGGATGTCTACAGGAGGCGACCAGGGCCGGCCAGTGCGAGGCTCGCTCATCAGCCGGGTAACCGCATCCTCGAAAAAACGAAGGCTGGCGAGGGGGTCATGCTGTAACGACATTGGTTTTTCTCTCCTTACAATTGGCATAGCCAAAAATCTCAATACAACTAGATCATAAAATATGAGCGCTATAGTGTCAAGTACTGCCGCCATAATTAAATCTCCATTGGATTCAACTGATTACGATAAACTAGATCTTCTATGAACCTCACTCGCCGCCAGCTTTTAGCTGGTTCCGTGGCCCTTCTGGCCAAAGCTGCCGCTACGCGACGCCTGTCGCAACAAGACCCCCAGGTCGACCGTTTGCTCCCCACCCTCACGCTCGACGAAAAAGTCGGGCAGATGACGCAGCCGGATTCGCAGTACCTCAAGAATTTGGATGATGTCGGTCAGCTGCATGTCGGGTCGGTATTGAGCGGTGGCGATTCGGATCCCGCATCGGGCAATGATTTGAAGTCGTGGACGGACTTGTACGATGGCATTCAATCGCACGCGCTTTCGGCCAAGCCGCGCATCCCGCTAATTTACGGGATCGACGCGGTGCACGGCCACAACAACGTCATCGGCGCAGTGATCTTCCCGCACAATATCGCGCTCGGCTGCACTCGCGATCCGGATCTGGTGGAGCGCGCGGCGCGCATCACGGCGGAAGAGGTTCGGGCAACGGGAATACAGTGGGCTTTTGCGCCATGCGTCACAGTCCCGCAGGACATTCGCTGGGGCCGCACTTATGAGGGCTATAGCGAGTCACCGGACGTGGTGCAGCCCCTGGGAGCGGCCGCCGTTCGCGGTTTGCAGGGTAGTGCGCTCGACCATTCGCTTTCGGTGGCAGCTTGCGTGAAGCACTTCGTAGGCGATGGCGGGACGACGTTCGGCACCGGAATTGGGGGGCGTGTCGATCAGGGTGACACGCGCGTGGATGAGGCCACGCTGCGCAAGATCCATTTGCCCGGCTACATCACGGCCATTCAGGCGGGTGCTGCGACCATCATGCCCTCGTACAGCAGTTGGAATGGCGTCAGATGCTCGGGCCATCGCAAGCTGCTGACGGACATCCTAAAAAAAGAGCTGGGCTTCGAAGGTTTTGTGATTTCCGACTACAACGCGCTCGACGAGTTACCCGGAAACCGTAAGGAGCAGATCAAGCAATCCATCAACGCCGGCATGGATATGGTGATGGTGCCGGAAAAGTTTCACGAGTTCTACAACACCCTCCGCGAGTTGGCGCAGTCGGGCGAGGTCCCCATGTCGCGCATCAACGACGCGGTCACACGCATTCTGCGCGTGAAGTTCGCCATGGGGCTCATGGACCCGAATCGGAAACAGTTAGCCGACCGCAGTTTGCACAATACCTTTGGATCGGCGGCACACCGCGCCGTGGCGCGCGAGTGTGTGCGGAAGTCGCTGGTCCTGCTCAAGAATGAGAAGCGCGTTCTGCCTCTGGCCAAAACTGCCGCGCGGATTCACGTCGCCGGAAAATGCGCCGACGATATTGGCAATCAATGCGGTGGTTGGACCATCTTTTGGCAAGGCAAAAGCGGGCCCATCACACACGGGACGACCATCCTGGCGGCAATTCGCAAGGCCGTTGGCTCAGGCACGCAGGTCACGCACTCGCACGATGGCGCGGGCGCCGCGGGGGCCACAGTGGGGGTTGCTGTCATCGGTGAGACGCCATATGCGGAAATGCAGGGCGACCGCACGAACCTTGACCTCGGCTCCGACGATGTCGGCGTGGTCGAGAACATGAAGCGCGTTGGCATCCCGGTGGTGGTCGTACTGATATCGGGACGGCCGCTCATTATTGAGAGCGTGCTACAGAAGGCCGACGCCGTGATCGCTGCGTGGTGCCCGGGAAGCGAAGGCGATGGGGTGGCCGACGTGCTGTTCGGAGACCACAAGCCATCGGGCAAACTCTCCTTCACCTGGCCCAGCCGGGAATCGACCACGTTCGCGCGGAACGATCCAGGATACAAAACGCTCTTCCCGCTGGGGCATGGGCTGAGTTACTAGTGTAGTGAGGCGTGCAGAACCAGGATTATCTTCTTCATCGTTGGACGACCGCTCCCTGTGGTCGCGGCTCTGAAAAGGCTGCAAGCGCGCAGGAGCTTTGCTGAGCCGCGCGCGTAGCAAGCGGTTTACCCTCGACTGCAAACGCCGGCCGTTTCGGACGCACTACATTACCGCATTGGCGGCGTTTTTTGAAAGCGCTTCCTGCCGGCCCAGTAGAGGCTTATTTCGTGGCCATCGGGGTCGTTGAGGTAGGCGTGCTTCCATCCCCATGGCATCACTTTCGGGGGTTGAGTGAACACCACTCCGGCGGCTGCCAGCGCCGCGCAGAACTTGTCCAGGTCCTTGGTCTCGAAATACAGCCGAATCCCTTCGGCATCCGGCGATCTTCCGGCATCGACGACGTGTAATGCGAACGTAGATTCGCCGCTCTGCGATTTGAGGCGCGCGTAGCTCTGGCCGACTTGCTCGATGACTTTGAACCCAAGGAGTTCAGAGTAGAACTGCAGCGCCGGCGCCAGTTTCCGCACGTAAATAATCGCGTGGTTGAATTCGAGAGGCGCATTTCGTCTGGATTTGATCTGAGGCGCCATGAAAACCTCCGCCTTGAAAGTGTATCAGAGGTAACCGCGCGTCTCGGGATCTCGTCGGGAAATGTATAGAGGTGTATTGTGTCTGACTCAGTCTCACGCCGGTCCTTTCTGTTTTCAGCCACGGCGTTGTTGGCAGCCGCCCAGGATCAGCCGAAGTTTTCCACCGATGTCAAAGTCGTGAGCGTGCTCGCCACCGTCCGCGACAAGAAGGGACAAATCGTCCACAGCCTGACTAAGGACGATTTCTCCATCGAGGAAGACACCCGGCCGCAGACCATCCGCTATTTCTCGCAGGAAAGCGATCTGCCGTTGACGCTGGGCTTGCTGGTGGACACGAGCATGAGCCAGCGAAACGTTCTGGGCCAGGAGCAGAGTGCCAGCTACCGCTTTTTCGACCAGGTGCTCCGTCCGGACAAGGACAAGGCCTTCGTGATTCATTTCGATCATGATGTGGAGCTTCTGAAAGACCTGACCTCGTCGAAGAAGGACCTGGACGCCGCGCTGGCTCAGTTGGAAACCCCGCAACTGGAGCGGCGTGACCAGAGTGGCGGTGGCGGCAATTCGGGCGGCGGCGGTTATCCGGGTGGTGGCGGGAGAGGCGGCGGGCGCCGCAGCGGCGGCGGAGGAACGCTGTTGTATGACGCGATTCTGCTTGGGTCCAACGAGATCATGAAGAAGCAGCAGGGCCGTAAGGCCATTATTCTGCTCACAGACGGAGTGGACCGTGGCAGCAAGACGCCGCTACCGGGCGCCATCGAGTCCGCGCAGCGCGCCGATACCCTGGTGTACTCCATCCTGTTTGCTGACAAGGAAGGATTCGGCAGCGGATTGGGCGGACCCGGGATGGGGCGCCATGGAGGATATGGCGGCGGAGGCCGCCGGTATCCGCAGCAGCAACGCCCCGACGGCAAGAAGATTCTGGAGCAGATATCAAAGGAGACGGGCGGCGGATTCTTCGAAGTCTCCAAGAAGCAGCCCATCGAGCAGATCTACGAGCACATCCAGGAAGAGCTGCGCAGCCAGTACAGCCTGGGGTATACGCCGGATAAAGCCGAAGCCGGATATCACAAGATCACGGTGACGGTTAAAGAAAAGGCGTTGCTCGTGCAGGCGCGGGACGGATATTACGCGGGAGGGTAGACAGCAGAAGAGCAATGGGGCCGGAACGAATCCGGCCCCATTTCCGGAACTAGCGGCGGAAACCGCGGTATCCACCGCCGTAAAATCCGCGACCGTAGAAACCGCGTCCGTAGTAAAAGCCGGGGTAGAAACCAAATCCGATGCCGCCCCAATAAGGATACGGATAGTACGGGTAGCCATAAGCATACGGATAGCCGTACCCATAATAGGGAGCCGGCGGCGGACGATAGCCAACTTGCGGACCACCGTTGTTATTCGGACGGTCATACTCGTTGGGATCGACGTAGCGAAACGCGTACGGCGCGCGGTCGGTAGCAATCGTGATTGGTGCTTCCACGCGGAACGTCAGAACAGATTCCGGAGTGATGTAAGTTGGGCGGCCACGGGTAAGCAGCACCCCGATGGTTCCCACGATGAGGCCAGCGCCGGCTCCGACACCTGCGCCGACGCCTCCATTCACAGCGGCGCCAATTGCCGCACCGGTTGCCGTGGTTACTCCTACGCCGGCGACGTCGCGGCCGACCGACGTATCGCCATTACGCGTGATAAGCTGCGATTGAATCGGCACCTGCTGGCCATCGACCAGAGTCAGATCCGTCAGCTGAACACCGAGACGGGAAACGCCCTCGACGCGGCCGGCCTTTTGCGCTTCCTTCACCACGCCACCGATGGTCTGTCCACGCTGCGCGACAATCACGCCATCTACAACGATCGGGCGCACCAGGGTGGCCGTGAAGGCATCACCGGGATGGCTGCGATCGGAAGATAGAAACTGATTGACCCGAACGGTTACAAATGTACCGGTCTTGATGGTCAACTGCGCCGGCACCGGCGGTTGCGGAGGCAGTGCTTGCGGACCTTGTCCCTGCGGGGCCGGGCCCTGTGAGGAATAGTTTGGATATTGGGCATAGTTTGGCCGCTGCGCAAAAGTGGGCGGAGCCGCCTGTGTGTCTCCGGCTTGCGGCGGATCGCTGGCGCGCCGCCATGCGCCATTTGGCGCCGGCATCTGCTGGTCACTCGGCGGGGGCGGAGCGGAAATCTGCTGCTGCGCCTGCGCCTGATCCGGCGGCGGCGCCGGTGCGTCTTGCGGATCCTGTGCGAATGCAAGACTGCACGCCGCCAACGAAGTTACGGCAATGTAGTAAGTCGCGGATCGAATCATTTGATGGGTCCTCATAGCTGTCTCACTGCTTCTCGACGCTCTCTGTAGTGCATCTGTTTCACCATTCGCTATTTACCCGTAAATGATTGGAAATAAAGGCGGCAAACCAATGAAATTCTGGCCGGAATGCACCGGCGACTGGTGCTTTTCAGCCAGCAGTATCAATCCTGTGGCAGAGCGTGGATCACGACGTGCAAGCATCCATCGTCCACGACCTGCACGGCCGTGAAGTCACGAATGCAGTGCTCGCTGTGGAGCTCGTCGCAGGAATAAGTTGTGGTGACGCCGAGCGCACGCATCCCGCCAGCGCGCGCAGCTTGAATACCGGCGGGAGTATCTTCGATGACCAGGCATTCGGCGGGCGCGACTCCCAGCAAATGCGCGGCGAGAAGAACACCTTCCGGATGCGGCTTACCGTTCTTCACGTCATCTGCGGAAACCACGACCGATGGCAGCATCAGGCCGGCGCACTCCATGCGCACCTGGGCCAACTGTCGCGGAGCGGAGGTAACCAAGGCCCACGACCCACGAGGCAAGGCGCGGAGCAGAGCGGCTGCGCCAGGGACGGCGCGGACGCCTTCACGATCCGAGAGCTCCTCCTCAGCGAATCGCGCGAACTCGTCCTCGGTCGCGAGGTGCGGCGCCACTTCGCGGATTGTCTCCTCTGTGCGCCGTCCGTGCGAGATCTTCAGAATCGGTTGCGGATCCAGGCCATACCGCGCGGCCCAACGGGTCCATTGCCGCTCGTCGTGCGCCATGGAGTCGACCAGCGTGCCGTCCATATCGAAGAGGATGGCGGCGCCGTGGAATTCGAAGAGAGGAGGCTTGTTCATGGGAGATATCGATGCGATGGCTAATAGTGTGGCATCTCCCAATAAAGGCTTTCAACGCCGAGGCCGCCGAGCTCGCCGAGGAAACTGACAGTCAAAGTCTGTCACTGGCCTAAAATGGAGGGAAGTAAAGGTGCGGGATTTGATCCAGAGGTCAAGAAATGAGCGTGAAGTACACCGTCATATTCGAACGAGCGGAGCACAATTGGGCCGCGTACGTTCCCGATCTTCCTGGCTGCATTTCCACGGGGAAGACTCTCGAGGCGACGGAGAACAACATCCGGGAAGCCATTCAGGGCCACTTGCAGGCACTGCGCGAGTTTGGCGAGCCGGTGCCAGAGCCGATCAGCGTGGCGAAGGATATCGAGGTGACGCCGGCGGCTTAGCGCCGTGGCTGCTACTTCTTCTCGAACCGGATCGGCTTCATTTTCACCGGCGCGTTCAAAAATGTCAGCTCAGCCTGTCCTTCGCCAGTGAGCTTTAGTTCGAACTTCAGCGGTTCGCCGCCGTCCTCGTCCTTGACCGAATAAGAGAGCGTGTCGCCTTGTAATTTAGGGTCGAGAATGGGGTCGGTCTTGTCATCGGATCCTTCCGGCTCAATGAGCTCACCTTCGCCATTCACATTGACGTTGCATGCGTGCATGTTTCCGGACAGCGGATTAGCGACTTCCAGGTTGATGGTGCAGAGGGATCAAGAAAGCAAAAATCCGGAGTCTGGGTATGGCGTCCACGAGGCACGCAAACTGCCAACTCCGGATCAAGGTTTCACAACGACTAACGTCTGGGCGATTGTGCAGATTAGGGCCAGGAGTGACGCCAAATCCTAAATCCCAGATCCCGTGTTTGGCCCTACTTTTCTTCTTCTTCCGGCGTCTCTTCTTCCGGTTCGCGACCCTCGCGTTGCGCCTTCAGGCGTTCTTCGCGGCGCTTGGTGCGGTCGGCGGCGCGCTTGACGAGTTCGGAGCCGACCAGTTCGATCATGGCCTGCTCGGCGCCGTCGCCCTTGCGGAAGCCCAGGCGAACGATGCGGGTATAGCCACCGGAGCGCTGGCCAAAGCGCGTGCCCAGGGTGTCGAATAGCTTCTTCACCGACGCCGGCGTTTCCAGAAATGCCGCGGCTTGGCGGCGTGTGTGTAAGGTATCGCGCTTGGCCAGCGTGATCATGTGGTCCACCAGCGGCTTTATCGCCTTGGCTTTGGGAACCGTGGTAATAACGCGCTCCTGTTCGATGACGCTGGTCACCAGTCCCTTGAGCAGGGAATTGCGGGAGCCGATGTCCCGCTTGAGTTTGTATCCACCTCGTCTGTGTCGCATCGGATTCCCTTACTCGCCAGGCTGATCGTTGGGTTCGTACTGATCGTCATCCGGCAGAATCTCGGGCTGCGATCCCGGCGCCGGCGGCGGAGGAGCGACCAGGCGGCCGTGCGCGTCTACCTTCATACCCAGCGAAAGGCCCATATTGGCCAGAATTTCTTTGATTTCGTTGAGCGACTTGCGGCCAAAATTCTTGGTGCGCAGCATCTCGGCCTCGGTCTTCTGCACCAGTTCGCCGATGGTTTGGATATTAGCGTTCTTGAGGCAGTTGTAAGAGCGCACGCTCAGCTCGAGCTCTTCGACCGAACGGTTCAACTGCTCGCCCATCTTGTCCATGGAGCGCTCGGCGGTCTCCTCGGTGCTCTCAGGGAGTTCCTCAAAGTTGATGAAGATCGACATGTGATCTTTGAGGAGCTTGGCGGCGAAGCCGATGGCGTCTTGCGGGGAGACGGCGCCGTTGGTCCAGACTTCGAGCGTGAGCTTGTCGTAATCGGTCATCTGCCCCAGGCGCGCGGCTTCCACGGTGAAATTTACTTTGCGCACGGGCGAATGGACGGAGTCGATCGGGATATAACCGAGCGCGAGGTCCTCGTCGAAGTTCTTGTCGGCGCTGACGTAGCCGCGGCCGGTTTTGAGGCGCATCTCGATGTTGATCTTGCCGCCCTCGCCCACGGTGGCGACATGAAGGTTGCGATCGAGGACTTCGACATCCTGGTCGGTTTGGATCTGGCCGCTGAGTACCTCACCGGGCTGGTCGACGGTCAGGCGAACGGTTTTGACGCCCTCACTCATAATCTTGAACGGAATCTGCTTGAGGTTGAGGATGATATCGGTGGCATCTTCCACCACGCCGGGGATGGGGCTGAACTCATGCTCCACGCCTTCGATGCGCACGGCGGTGATGGCCGCGCCCTCGATGGAGCTGAGCAGCACGCGCCGCAGCCCGTTGCCGATGGTGGTGCCGAAGCCGCGCTGGAATGGTTGCGCCGTGAACATGCCATACCGCTCGGTGAGGGTTTCGGTATTGGCGACTAATCTTTTGGGTTTCTGAAAGCCTTTGAACATTATTTTGGAATCTCCAAACAACTGTTAAATGCCGAGCCGCCGAGTTCGCCGAGAAAACTGTTTAGCATCTCGGCGTCTCTGTGTCTCGGCGTTGAAGCTTTACTTCGAATACAACTCCACAATGAGCTGCTCGTTAATTTGAATCTGCACCAATTCATCGCGCTTGGGGAGCCCCGTGATTTTGGCGCGCAGGTTTTCCCGGTCGACCTCCATCCAGCCCGGCGCTGGAGCATGTGCGGTCGCGTCGCGCGCCGCGAGAATCGTTGGATTGTTTTTGCTCGATTCGCGGATGGCGACCTCGTCTCCGATCTTCACCTGAAACGATGGCACATTGACCTTGCGGCCATTTACCTGGACGTGGCCGTGATGCACTACCTGGCGCGCCTGCGCGCGGCTGGTACCGAAGCCCATGCGGTAGATCACGTTGTCGAGCCGCCGTTCCAGGCCCGCGAAGAGGTTCTCGCCGGTGATGCCCTTTTGATGCGCTGCCTTTTCAAATCCGTTGCGGAACTGGGTTTCCAACAGACCGTACACACGCCGCATTTTCTGCTTTTCGCGGAGCTGCAGGCCGTAGCCCACCAGTTTTGCCTTGCGGTCCTTACCATGCTGTCCGGGAACGAAGTTGCGCTTTTCGATGGCACACTTCTCACTGTGACAGCGCTCGCCTTTCAAAAACAGCTTCATGCCCTCGCGCCGGCAGAGCCGGCAAACCGGGCCTCGATAACGTGCCAATGTTCCTCCTTACCTCTTCACTTCAGGTGCAGTTTACAGTCCGGCACTCGGACCTTCGTCCTGCTTAAAACAGGTGCCAGGGGTTAGGTTCTAGGTGTGAGCAACCAAGACCTGGAAACCTCGCCTTCTCTAAACCCTTCTCTTTTTCGGCGGCCGGCAGCCGTTGTGTGGGATGGGTGTTGCGTCCTTGATGTTGCGGACTTCCAGCCCGGCTGTCGAGAGAGCGCGTACCGCCGATTCACGGCCCGATCCCGGACCGCTCACACGTACTTCTACTGTTCGTAAACCGCTTTCCGAGGCTTTGTTGGCCGCGGTGAGCGCCGCCTGCTGCGCGGCAAACGGTGTTCCCTTGCGCGACCCGCGAAAGCCGAGCGAGCCGGCGCTCGACCAGGAGAGCGTATGGCCCTCCTGATCGGCAATGGTCACGATGGTGTTGTTGAAGGTCGCCTGGATGTGCACAATGCCCGAATGGACAATGCGTTTTTCCTTCTTCTTGAAGCTTTTCTTCTTAGTCGGTTTGGCTTTCTGCTCAGCTTTCGCCATAGGATTATGTCTTCGACGCCGCTTTCTTCTTGTTGGCCACGGTGCCGCGCCGAGGTCCCTTGCGCGTGCGCGCGTTGGTGTGGGTCCGCTGGCCGCGCACCGGCAGGCTGCGGCGGTGCCGCATGCCGCGATAGGAGCCCATCTCGATGTGCCGCTTGATATTCATCGAGATTTCCTTGCGCAGATCGCCTTCCACGGCGCCTTCCTCTTCGAGGATCTGGCGCACCTTGTTGACCTCGTCTTCGGTGAGGTCGCCGACCTTCTTGTCGAATTCGATCCCGGCCCGGTGGAGCAGGGAACGGGAACGGCTACGGCCGATGCCGTAGATGTACGTAAGGCCGATTTCCGCTCTCTTTTTGGGCGGCAGATCTACGCCTGCTAAACGTGCCATAACGCTCTCCTATCCCTGGCGCTGCTTGTGTTTCGGATTCGGGCAGATGACACGCACCACCCCCTGGCGATGGATCACCTTGCACTTGTCACAAATCTTTTTAACTGACGCTCGCACTTTCATGGTTTTTTGGGATTTGGGATTTGGGACTTGGGATTTGGTCAGCGCAGCCCGCCGCTTGCCAAATCCTAAATCCTAAATCCCAAATCCGATCCCTCACAATTTCCGCAAAATTCTACCGCGGGTGACGTCCGTATTCGCCAACTCCACTTCCACTTTGTCGCCCGGCAGCAGCCGCACAAAATTTCGCTCGGTCATCCCGACAGCATGCGCGAGAACCTGATGCCCTTTTCCCAAGTCAACTCGAAATACCAGCTGCGGCAACTCTTCCACCACCGAACCCTGGCACCGAGCACCTGACACCTAGCACCTCAGGGTCTGGTCAACACCCAAGGGCCATTCGACGTCACGGCCACGCAATGCTCGAAGTGCGCCGAGTTCGATCCGTCCTTGGTCACTGCCGTCCACTTGTCGGCCAGCACTCTTGCATCAGGTTTACCGGCGTTTACCATGGGCTCGATGGCGAGCACCATGCCCTCTTTCAATCGCGGATTCTCGTTCTTGCGGTCCACGTAATTAGGAATCTGCGGTTCCTCATGCAGATGCGTTCCAATCCCGTGCCCCACATACTCACGCACCACCGAATATCCGTTCGAAGTCACGTGTTTCTCGACTGTGCCGCAAATATCAAACAGCCGGTTGCCCGCGCGGACCTGCTGGATCGCCAGTTCGAGCGATTCCTCGGTCACTTTAAGCAATCGTTTGGCCTCTTCGCTCAACTCGCCCACACCCACCGTAATGGCCGAATCACCGTAATACCCGTCCATCTCCACGCCTGTATCCAGCGAAACGATATCGCCCTTTTTCAAAATCCGCTTCGGCGACGGCATGCCATGCACGATCTCGCTATTGACCGAAGTGCACAGCACGAATTTGTACCGCTCGCCCGCCGCGGGAACAAAGTAGCCTTTGAAGGCGGGACGCGCCCCCGCCTCGGCCACCAGGCGTTCCGCCTCGACCTCCAGATCGTAGGTGCTGACGCCTTCCCGAACCATGTCGCCCAATTTGCGCAGGATCTGGTAAACCAAAAGCCCGCTGCGCCGCATTTTTTCCAATTCCGCGGCCGTTTTCCGAATGATCATGACTACTGAATCAACGCCAGAATTTTCCGGAAAACGATTTCCGGCGGTTCACTGCTGGCGTCCACGTCGTACAATCTCTTGCCACTCTCGCGAAAAAACTCAATTAGCGGCCGCGTCTGCTTTTGATAAGCATCCAGCCGCTCCCGTATCACTTCCTCGCGGTCATCATCGCGAACGATCAGAGCCGCGCCATCCAGATCGCACACACCCGGAACCTTAGTCGGTTTGGACTTCACGTTGTACAAGGTGCCGCACACAGGGCACTGCCTGCGTCCGGTCAGGCGAGCGATAACTTCATTGTAATCCACAACGAGGTGGATCACCACTGCCTCTGCTCCCAGGCCCGCCAGCATCCGGCACAAGGTCTCGGCTTGCGCCCGGGTTCGCGGATAACCGTCCAAAATAAAGCCACGCGCGGCATCCGGTTGGGCCAGGCGCTCCTCCACCAGCCGGTTGACCACTTCATCCTTAACGAGGATGCCCGCCTTCATCTTCGCCTCGACCTTGGTACCGACCGCGTTCCCTTTCCGCACATGCTCCCGCAGCATGTCGCCCGTAGAAATCTGGGGAATGCCGAGTGTCTTCACCAGGAGCTTGGATTGGGTGCCCTTACCAGAGCCCGGCGGCCCAAACAGAATCAGAGCCAAGAGGGCTTGGGGTTTGGGATTTGGGACTTGGCCTGCGTCCCTGTCCGCCGGCACTCCGCCATTTTCAACCCGACTTTCGCGCGCCAAATCCTAAATCCTAACTCCCAAATCCTGCTTTTAGAATGAGTTACGCCGGCCGCGGATGCGGCCTGCCCGCGGCGTAAAGCCCTCGTAATGGCGCATAATGAGCTGCGCCTCTACCTGATTGATGGTGTCCATGGCCACGCCCACCACGATCAGAAGCGACGTGCCGCCGAAATAGAATGTCACGTTCAGGCCATCCAGCAGAAAGCGCGGGAAGTAGTTGTCGATCCAGTTCCCGATGAGCGGGAGGTGTTGTAAGTGGATGCCGGAAATCATGATGTCCGGGATCAGGCAAAGGATCGAGAGATAAATGCCGCCCACCACGGTGATTTTGGTGAGGATGTTGTTCATGTACTCGGCGGTATAACGGCCCGGCCGGATGCCGGGGATGAACCCGCCGTACTTCCGCATGTTATCCGCGGCTTCGTTCGGGTTAAAGATGATGGATACATAAAAGAAGCAAAAGAAGATAATTCCGACCACGAACAGCACCAAATAGAGCGGCTCGCCGTGCTGGATACTGAACAACATACTGCTTAACCACTTGCTGTTCTGGACCACGGGTAAACTCCGCGCCGTCTGCGGGAAGGCCAAAATCGAGGAAGCGAAAATGACCGGGATCACACCACCCGCATTCACCTTGAGCGGCATGTGCGTGGACTGGCCGCCCATGACGCGCCGTCCCACCACGCGTTTGGCGTACTGCACCGGAATGCGGCGCTCCCCGCGCTCCACCAAGACGATGAAGGCAACCACTGCCACCATCATGATCAGGATGAAGCCCAGCTGCAGGGGGCTCCATTCCCTGGTTTTGAAAACGTTGGTGTAAATGTTACCGATGGCGTTGGGCAGGCCGACCACGATGCCGGCGAAAATGATGAGCGACATGCCGTTGCCGATGCCGCGGTCGGTGATCTGCTCACCTAGCCACATGATGAAAGCCGTCCCGGTAGTGAGCGAGATGATGGTCATCAGCACAAACCCGATGCCGGGAGTGTCGACCACGTTGCCTTGCATGGCCTGAAGGCTGATGGCGATGCCGAACGACTGGATGACGGCCAGGATGACCGTCAGGTAGCGGGTCCACTGCGTGATTTTGCGCCGGCCGAGTTCGCCTTCCTTTTGCAGCTTCTCGAGCGTGGGAACGACCACTGTAAGCAGTTGGAGGATAATCGACGCCGTGATGTAGGGCATGATGCCCAGGGCGAAGATGGTCAGGCGCCGGATATTGCCGCCCACCATCAGGTCGAAGAAGCCGAAAATCGATCCCTGGTTATGCGAAAAGAAATCCGTCCACCGCTGCATGTTGACGCCGGGTGTCGGGATGTGGCCGCCCAGCCGGTAGACCGCCAGCAAGCCCAGCGTGAACAGCACGCGCTTGCGGAGATCAGGAATCCGGAAAACGTTCGCAAAGGCTTCGAAAAATTTCATGACCTTGCCCCGGCCAGCTTACTTGGCTGCCGCTCCAATGACCGCGGCTTCGCCGCCGGCCTTCTGGATCTTGTCGAGCGCGGAGCGCGAAAACAGGTGCGCTTCCACGCGGATCTTGCGCGTCAATTCTCCCGATCCCAGGACCTTCACGCCATCACGCGTCTTCCGTACTATGCCCAGTTCGATCAAACGGTCGGGCGTGAAATTGTCGCCTTCCAGCTTGTCCAGCCGTCCCAGGTTCACTACAGCATACTGCTTCTTGAAAATGTTGGTAAAACCGCGCTTGGGAAGGCGGCGATGGAGCGGCATCTGGCCGCCTTCGAAGCCGCGCATCAGGCTGAAGCCCGTGCCGGCGTGCTGGCCCTTATGGCCGCGAGTGGCCGTTTTTCCGCGGCCTGAACCCATGCCTCGTCCGATACGTTTCGGCGCGCGCTTCTGACCCGCGGGAGGTTTCAGGTTGCTCAGGTTCATGACTCTACTCCTCCACCAGCGCCAGCAGATGCGGGACTTTCTTTACCATGCCGCGAAAACCCGGTGTATCCGGCTTCGAAACCACCTGGTTGAGCTTGCGCAGCCCGAGCGCCCGCACCACTTTCTTGTGCTTCATAGGAGTGCAGATGGGGCTGCGCACCAGCTTGATCCTGATCATGCCTTCCATTACATTTTCTCCAGCGCCAAACCGCGCATTTCGGCCACGGCGCTCTTGTCGCGCAACTGCTCGAGGGCGTCGATCGTGGCTTTCACCACATTGTGCGGATTGTGAGAACCGATCGACTTGGTCAGCACATTGGGAATGCCCGCCGCTTGTACCACGGCCCGCACCGGACCACCGGCGATGACGCCGGTTCCTTCCGGGGCCGGCTTCAGCAACACCATGCCGCTGCCATACCGGCCCAGCACCATGTGGGGAATCGTGGTTTCCAACAAGTGAATCTTGCGCAGGTTCTTCTTGGCCGCTTCAATGCCCTTTCGGATGGCCGATGGCACCTCTTTCGCCTTGCCGACGCCGAAGCCCACCACTTTCGCCGAGGAATCTCCCACCACGACCAGCGCGGAGAAGCTCAGGTTCTTGCCGCCCTTGACGACCTTCGTCACGCGATTGATCGAAACCACCTGCTCTTTCAGGTTGAGCGTTTGCGGATCGATCCGTTTTACCACCGTAGAAGCCATCTGCTAGAACTCCAGTCCCGCCGCGCGCGCGGCATCGGCCAGCGCCTTGACGCGCCCGTGGTAGATGTAGCCGCCGCGATCGAATACCACCTGCTTGATGCCTTTTTCTTTGGCGCGCTCGGCGATCGTCTTGCCGATCAGCTTCGCGCCCGCTACGTTGCCGCCACTGGCTTTGACAGGAGGCGCAGCCTTTTTCGCGGCCTTCTTCTCACCCTTGTCGCCCTTAGCGCCTTTTTCGGCTTTGGGTGCGGGCGTTTCGGGAGCCGGTTCCGGTTCCGGTGCCGGGGCTGCCGCAGTTGCTGCGCCGCGCAACGCCTTCTCCGACGATGCCGCGGCCACGATCGTCTGGCCCTTGGTGTCGTCCACGATTTGCGCGTAGATGTGCGAAAGGCTGCGGAAAATCGCCAGGCGCGGACGCTCCGGCGTGCCCCGCACTTTCCGGCGGATGCGCTTGTGGATGCGCCAGCGAATTTCGTTCTTATTGGTTCTCTGGATCATGCCTTAGCTCCCGCGCCGGTCTTGCCGACCTTCTTCCGCAGCAGTTCACCGGTGTACCGGATACCCTTATTCTTGTACGGATCCGGCTTGCGCAGCGCGCGAATATTCGCCGCCACCTGGCCTAGCATCTGCTTGTCGTAGCTGGTCAGCACCAGGTGCGTCTGTTTGTCGATCTTGAGGTCCACGCCCTCGGGCAGGAGAACCTCGATGGGATGCGAGTAGCCCAGCGTGAACGTGGCCACGCGGCCCTTGATGTCGGCGCGGTACCCGATGCCCACGATGTCCAGCTCGCGGGTGAAACCAGTCGCGACTCCGTTGATCGCGTTGGCCGCGAGCGCCCGCGTGAGGCCGTGCAGGGCCGCGTGTTCGTCGCCTTGCCGGGCGAGCTGGATGACGCCGTTCGACTGCGTCACCTTTATACCGGCGGGCACCGGTACCGTCAGCTTGCCCTTGGGCCCTTCCACTTGCAGTTGTTCGCCGATGTTCACCTTCACGCCTTTCGGCAGCGGGATCGGCTTGTTTCCAACTCTAGACATAAATCACCAGATCTGGCAGAGCACTTCTCCGCCGACCCCTTCCCGATGCGCGGTTTTGCCGGTCATCACGCCGCGCGCGGTGGTCAGGATGTTGATGCCCAACCCGCCCTGCACGCGTGGAATGTCATCGCGGCCCACGTACACGCGGCAGCCTGGCCGCGAGATGCGTTCGATGCGCGTGATCACCGGCGCATTCGTCGGTGAATACTTCAGATAAATCTTGATCACCCGTTTGACGCCTTCTTCGGCCACCTTGAAATTCGCGATGTAACCCTCTTCCTTGAGGATGCGCGCGATTTCCGTTTTGAGCCGGGACGCTGGCACGTCGACTTTCGGGTGCCGGGAGGCGATGGCATTGCGCACCCGGGTGAGCATGTCGGCAATGGGATCGCTGGTCATTCGCTCCTCCTACCAACTGGCCTTGATCACGCCAGGAATCTCGCCGTTCAGCGCGAGCTGACGGAAGCACAAGCGGCACACGCCGAACTTGCGCAGAAACGCGCGCGGACGCCCGCAGCGCCAGCAGCGGTTGCGGTGCCGGATCTTGAACTTCGGCGTCTGTTGCAGGTCCTTCGCCATCTTTGCGGTTGTTGCCATTTTCTCTTCGCTCTCTCCTCGGTCACTGCCGGAACGGCATGCCCATGGCCTTCAATAACGCCAGCCCTTCCGCGTCGGTCCGGGCGGTGGTCGTGATCGAGATATTCATTCCCTTGGTTTTCTCGACTTTCGCGTAGTCGATCTCGGGAAAGATCAACTGGTCGCGGATGCCAAGCGTGTAGTTGCCGCGCCCGTCGAACGATTTCGACGAGACGCCCCGAAAGTCGCGGACGCGGGGCAGGGCGACATTCACCAGCCGGTCAAAGAATTCGTACATGCGGTCGCCGCGCAGCGTGACCATGCAGCCGATGGGCATGTTCTCGCGCAGCTTGAATGCCGCGATCGATTTCCGCGCCTTGGTGACCACCGGCTTCTGGCCGGCGATCTGCCCCAGCTCATTCACTGCGCCATCCATCAGCTTGGCGTTCTGCGTAGCCTCGCCGAGCCCGATGTTCACCGAGATCTTCACCAGCTTAGGCACGGCCATCACATTCTTGTAGCCGAACTCCTTGCTGAGGTTCGGAATAACACTTTTTGCGTAATGTTGTCTCAATCGTGCTGCCATCAAAAGCTCCAAGGCAAAAGGCAAAGTGCAAAAGGCAAAAGGCAAAAGTATGGTGGCTTGGCGCCTTCATTTTTGCCTTTTGACATTTGCCTTTTGCCTTTTGCCTTCATTTTTTATCCAGTGTCTGCCCGCATTTCCGGCAAACTCTCGTCCGCCGCACTTTGCCGCCGGGCAGATTCTCCACATGGTGCGCGATCCGCACCGGCCCGCACTGTGGGCACAGAATCATCAGGTTCGACACCGTGATCGGGCTTTCACGCTCGGCTATGCCGCCTTTGATCTGCTTGGCGGGATTCGGCCGCGTGTGCCGCTTCACCATAGCGATGTGCTCCACGAGCGCCTTGTTGCTGTAAGGATCGATGCTCAACACGCGTCCGCTCTTGCCCCTGTCGCGGCCCGCGATCACGCGGACCTGGTCATTTTTCTTGAGCTGAATGCGCGTCTTCTCTTCGGGTCTGTGTTTGACGATGGCCATCAGATCACCTCCGGAGCCAGGGAAACGATTTTCATAAATCGCTTGTCACGCAGCTCGCGCGCCACCGGCCCGAATACGCGCGTGCCCACGGGCTCGCCGGTTTCACTGATCAACACCGCGGCATTGGAATCGAACCGGATATATGTGCCGTCTTTCCGGCGTGTCTCCTTACGCATCCGCACGATGACGCAGCGCACAACTTTGCCCTTCTTGATAGCCGAATCCGGCGCCGCTTCCTTTACGCTGGCGGTCACAACATCGCCCAAGCCCGCGCGCAATCCGAGGTCGCCGCCACGCGGCAGAATGCACTGCAATCGCCGCGCGCCGCTATTGTCGGCAACATCGAGAATCGTACGCATGCCAATCATAAGTCGCTCCTCACGTTGCTCCCTAAGGTGCTCGGTCTTAGGTGCCAGGTGTTAGCAACCTGAAACCTGACACCTGGATCCTGAAACCTCAAACTTTTACATCCAAATCCGACGGCTGCACCGCTACCTGCGCGGCGCGCCGGATCACTTCGTCGAGCTTCCAGCGCTTCAGATGGCTCAGCGGGCGGCACTCGACAATGCGCACCACGTCGCCCAGTTTCGCGGTACTGTCCTCATCGTGGACGTAGAATTTCTTGCGCTTGGTAATGATGCGCTTGTACAAATTGTGCGGAACGCGGCGGCTCACCTGGACCACGATGGTCTTCTGCATCTTGGTGGACACCACCTCGCCGACCTTTTCCGTCTTGTGTCCTTGCTTTTCCTCGGCCATACCTTACTGTTTCGCTCCCGCTTGCGCGGCCAGTTCGCGCTCCCGCAGCGTGGTGAAAATGCGTGCGCGGGTTTTCTTAATGCTGCGCAACTTCTTCAGCCCGTCCATTTGTCCCATGGACATCTGCAACTTCAGCCGGAAAAGCTGCTCTTCGGTGTCACGCAATTGATGTTGCAATTCCGGGCTATCCAAATCGCGAATTTTTTGGGATCGCATGGTTTCTACTCCACTGCCTCGCGCGTAACCAGGCGCGTTTTGATGGGCAGCTTGTCCGCTGCCAGCGACATGGCCTGCCGGGCCGTTTCTACCGGCACGCCTTCCATTTCAAACAGAATCTTCCCGGGGCGGATCACCGCGACCCACTGCTCGGGCGCGCCCTTGCCTTTTCCCATGCGGGTCTCAGCCGGCTTCTTGGTGATGGGCTTATCGGGGAAGAGGCGAATCCAGACTTTGCCGCCGCGCTTGATAAAACGCGTCATGGCCACGCGCGCCGCTTCGATCTGGCGGTCGGTCACCCAGCCGCACTCCAGGGCCTTTAAACCATAATCGCCGAATGAGACCGTCGACCCGCGCCAGGCTTTTCCGGTCATGCGCCCGCGCTGCTGCTTGCGGAATTTGACCTTCTTCGGCATCAACATGGCGGGTTAACTTTTCTCCTCTTCGGGCTTGGCTTCGGGAGCCTTTGGCTCGGGAGCTTTCGTTTCGGGAGTTGCTTCGGGAGCCTCCAAGCGCGCCTCCTGTTTCCAGGCGGGTTGCGGCGGCATGAGCGGCGGCATCAGCGGGCCTCCGGTGCGCGCGGGCCGCGGCAGATCGGATGGCGCTGCCTGGGTCGCCCCTCCTGGAATCTCTGCCGCTACAGGCTGCGGTTCCCGGCGGCGGTCACGATCGCGATCCCGGTCCCGATCGCGTCTCGGCTCCATGCGCCGTGGTTCCGGTTCAGACGAAAGGCCCGACCGGCGGAGCTTGGTATCCAGAATCTCGCCTTTGTATAACCACGCTTTGACGCCGATCACACCGTAAGTGGTCCGCGCTTCCGAAAATCCGTAATCGATGTCGGCGCGCAGGGTGTGCAACGGTAGCTGCCCTTGCAGATACCATTCGCTACGGGCGATCTCGGCGCCGTTCAGCCGGCCCGATACCCGAACCTTGATTCCCTTGCACCCGAAGCGCAGCGCGGAATCCACGGCCTTCCGCATGGCGCGCCGGAAATTCACGCGCTTTTCCAGTTGCAGGGCGATGGATTCGGAAACCAATTGCGCGTCGAGCTCCGGCTTGTGCACCTCTTGAATGTCGATGAACACCTCGCGCTTGGTTTGCTTGGCGAGATCTTGCTTCAGCTTCTCGATTTCCGCGCCCTTGCGTCCGATAATGATGCCGGGCCGCGACGTGCGGATGGTGATCCGCAGCTTGTTTCCCGGCCGGTCGACTTCGATCGAACTCACGCCCGCTGACTTCAGCCGGTCGCGCAAGTCTTCCTTCATCTCGAGGTCTTCCTGCAACAACTTCGCATATCCCTGCTTGGCGAACCAGCGCGACCGCCAGGGCTTGTTGAAGCCCAAGCGGAAGCCATATGGATGTACTTTCTGTCCCATCTACGATTCCTTTTCCGCCACTCTGACGACGATGTGCGCCATGCGCCGTTGGTAGCGGTATGCGCGGCCCTGCGGCGCCGGCCGGATGCGCTTCATCCGGGGCCCTTCGTGTACATACGCCTCCGACACATAAAGCCGATCCACATCCACGTCTTCCGAGAGGTTCTGGGCATTGGCGATGGCGGACTTCAGCACCTTTTCGATGGTCGGGGCAATGCGCTTGTTGGTGGTGCGCAGCGTGGTGATCGCCTGGCCGGCCTGCTGCCCGCGAATCAGATCGACGACCAGCCGCGCTTTCTGCGGCGAGACCCTCAGGTATCGAGCTTCTGCTTTGGCTTCCATGTCTTATATCCCTTACGCTGGCTTCGCGGATTTTTCCGTGGTCGTCGCCGCTTTCACCGAATGCCCCTTGAACTGCCGCGTGGGCGAAAACTCACCCAGCTTGTGCCCCACCATATTTTCCGTGACATACACCGGAATGAACTTCTTGCCGTTATGCACCGCGATGGTGTGACCGACGAACTCAGGCAGAATCGTCGATCGCCGCGACCAGGTTTTCAGCACCTTCTTCTCGTTGGCGCTGTTCATCGCGTCGATCTTCTTTTCAAGATGGCCGTCGGTGAACGGCCCTTTCTTAACGGAACGGCCCATGGCTTATCTCTTCTTCGCTTTCCGGTTGACGATCCACTTATCGGTGCGCTTGTTGTTGCGCGTTTTGAATCCACGCGTGGGCTGGCCCCAAGGCGTCACGGGATGGCGGCCGCCGGAGGTTTTGCCCTCGCCGCCGCCATGCGGATGGTCCACCGGATTCATCGACACACCGCGATTGTGCGGTGTCTTGCCCATCCAGCGCGTGCGGCCGGCCTTTCCAATCGAGACGTTCTCGTGATCGAGATTCCCGACCTGTCCGATAGTCGCCATGCAGTCATCCTGCACACGCCGTATTTCGCCCGAAGGTAGCTTGAGCAACGCCAAACCGGCTTCTCTCGATACCAGTTGCGCCTGCGTGCCCGCCGAGCGCGCCATCTGCGCGCCTTTGCCCGGACGCAGTTCGATATTGTGCACGACCGTACCGGCGGGAATGTTTTTCAGGGGCAGGGCATTGCCGACCAGGATGTCGGCTTCGGGCCCCGACATGACTGTCTGTCCGACTTTTAAGCCGTCGGGTTGGAGGATGTAGCGCTTCTCGCCGTCTTTGTAATGGAGCAGCGCGATGCGCGCCGAGCGGTTGGGATCGTATTCGATCGCCGCGACCGTAGCCGGAATGCCTTTCTTGTCGCGTTTGAAATCGATGACCCGGTACGCCTGCTTGTGCCCGCCGCCGATAAACCGCGACGTGACCCAGCCCCGGCTGTTGCGCCCGCCGGTGCGATGCTTGGCTTCAACCAGGCCTTTTTCCGGGCGGTTCTTGGTGATGTCTTCGCGCGAGACGACCGTCTGAAACCGTCGCGTCGGCGTAGTCGGCCTGTATGTTTTGATCGGCATCTTAGATCTCCGCCCAGTCCGGCGCTTTTTCGCCCGCTTTCAATCGCACATAGGCCTTTTTCCAATTGGGCCGGAAGCCCGTGAATCGGCCACGCCGCCGTTCCTTGCCGATGAAGTTGCAGGTGCGCACTTCATCCACTTTGACTTTGAAAAGCTTCTCCACCGCGGCCTTCACCTGGACTTTGTTCGCGCGTGGCGCCACTTCGAAACACAGCGTCAGCTCGGTTTCTTTCTTGGCTACGCCCTTCTCGGTAACGAGTGGCCGCCGGATCACTTCATGAATGTTCATGCCAGCGCCTCCGAAAGTTTCGCGGCCGCGGCTTGTGAGAGCAGAACACGATCGTGTCCCAGCAGATGGTAGACGTTCACTTCGCGCGTGGGCACGAGCGTCACACCCTCCAGATTGCGCGAGCTGAGCTGCAGGTTGCGGTTCTCGCCATTGTCCACCAAAAGGACTTTTCGCTTGGCTTCCAGATGATCGAGCACGCCGCGCATGGTTTTGGTCTTGTGATCCGCCAGCGTGAATCCCTGCACCACCTTCAATTCGCCATCGCGAAGCTTGGCAGTGAGAGCGGAACGCAGTGCGCCGAGCACCATCTTGCGGGGCAGCTTGTAGGAATAATCGCGAGGCACCGGCCCGTGCACCGTACCGCCGTGCCGCCACAAGGGCGACCGGATCGAACCCATGCGTGCCCGTCCCGTGCCTTTCTGCTTCCACAGCTTCTTGCCTGAGCCCGCCACTTCCGACCGCACCTTGGTCTTGTGCGTACCCGCGCGCTGGCCCGCCTGATAGTGCCGCACGGCCTCGTAGAGCAGCGCCTCGTTCACTTCGGCGGCGAACACCTTGTCGGCCAGATCCAGCTCGCCGACCTTCTGGTTTTGTAAATCGACGACATCCACGAGCATGTCCGTTACCTCTTCGCCCGCCGCACGACGACATAACCGCCGTTCGGTCCCGGCACCGCGCCTTTGACCATCAGCACGTTGTCCTCGGTATCCACCTCGATCACTTCCAGGTTCCGCACCGTCACCCGCGCGTGGCCCATGTGACCCGCCATGCGCATGCCTGGCAGCACGCGGGAAGGGAAGCTCGATGCCCCGATCGATCCCGGCGCCCGGTGAAACATCGAGCCGTGCGAGCCCCCGCCGCCACGGAAATGATGCCGCTTCACCACGCCCGCGAAACCGCGGCCCTTGCTCACGCCGATCACATCCACCTTGTCCTTCGGCTTGAACTGGTCCACCAGAACTTTGTCGCCGGGCTTAAAATCGTCGTCGCCTGGACGCAGCGAAAACTCGCGCAGAAATTTCGCGCCTTCCACGCCAGCCTTTTTCAAATGTCCGGTGGCTGGCTTGTTGATGCGGGCCGGCTTGACGAACTCGACCAGGCCGAGCTGCACCGCGTCGTAGCCATCGATGGTGGGCGTCTTGCGCTGCACCACCAGGCACGGTCCCGCTTTCAGCAGCGTCACCGGCACGGCTTGCCCGTCCGGCCGGAAGACCTGGGTCATTCCGATCTTTTTGCCAAGAATTCCTGGACTCATAAAAAACCCTCAGGTGTTAGGTTCTAGGTGTTAGGGTTCAGTTTTTCCCTAGCACCTAGCCCCTCGTTACTTGTGATCTTTTCCAAACGCCTTGATCTCCACATCCACGCCCGCCGGAAGATCGAGCTTCATCAGCGCGTCCACGGTCTGCTGCGTTGGCTCGAGAATGTCGAGCAGCCGCTTATGCGTGCGAATCTCAAACTGCTCACGCGACTTCTTGTCCACGTGCGGCGATCGCAGCACCGTCGTGACGCTCCGCGAAGTCGGCAGCGGAATCGGCCCCGCCACACTGGCCCCGGTTCGCTTGGCCGTATCCACGATCTCCGTCGTCGACTGGTCGAGTATCCGGTGATCATACGCTTTCAAGCGGATGCGAATGCGTTCTCTCAGCGCCATGGATTATTCCACAATCTCCGTCACGGTTCCCGCGCCCACGGTGCGGCCGCCTTCGCGAATGGCGAAGCGCAGTCCCTTGTCCATGGCCACCGGCGTGATCAGCTCCACCACCAGGCTCACGTTGTCGCCCGGCATTACCATCTCGGTCCCCGCCGGCAGCTCCGCCACGCCCGTCACGTCCGTCGTGCGGAAGTAGAACTGCGGCCGGTAGCCCTTGAAGAACGGTGTGTGCCGCCCGCCTTCTTCCTTCGACAGCACGTACACTTCGCCCTTGAATTTCTTGTGCGGCGTAATCGCTCCCGGCTTCGAGATCACCTGCCCGCGCTCCACTTCGTCCTTCTCCACGCCGCGCAGCAACAGGCCCACGTTGTCTCCCGCGCGCCCTTCGTCGAGCAGCTTCTTGAACATCTCGACGCCGGTGACCACCGTCTTGCGCGTGTCGCGGAAACCCACGATCTCCATTTCTTCGCCGACTTTGCAAATCCCGCGCTCGATGCGTCCCGTCACCACCGTGCCGCGCCCCTGGATCGAGAAAATGTCTTCAATCGGCATCAGGAACGGCTTGTCGATGGCGCGCTCGGGGATCGGAATGTAGCTGTCCACCGCAGCCATCAGTTCATCGACCTTCTTTTCCCACTGCTCTTCGCCGTTCAGCGCGCCCAGCGCCGACACGCGAATCACCGGCAAATCGTCGCCCGGGAACTTGTAGCTCTTGAGCAGCTCGCGCACTTCGAGCTCCACCAGATCCAGCAATTCCGGATCATCCACCATGTCGACTTTATTCATGGCCACCACGATGTATGGCACGCCCACCTGCCGGGCGAGCAGAATGTGCTCGCGCGTTTGCGGCATGGGACCGTCCGTGGCTGCGACGACAAGGATTGCCCCATCCATCTGCGCGGCGCCGGTGATCATGTTCTTGATGTAGTCGGCGTGGCCGGGGCAATCCACGTGCGCGTAGTGCCGGTTGGCGGTTTCGTATTCGACGTGTGCCACCGCGATGGTGATGCCGCGGGCCTTCTCTTCCGGCGCATTGTCGATGGAATCGAAACTGCGGAACTTGACCTTGGGATTGTGCTTGGCCAGCACCTTGGTGATGGCCGCCGTCAGCGTGGTCTTGCCGTGATCGATGTGCCCGATCGTGCCGATGTTCACATGCGGCTTGGAACGATCAAATTTTTCCTTTGCCATTTCTCTTCCTCAGAATCCTTTCAACGCCGAGCCGCTGAGAGCGCCGAGCGCGCCGAGAACCCAATTTGCTTTTCTCGGCGTCTCTGCGTCTCGGGTTTAATCATCACTTCGTAATCCCCTGCACCCGGCTGACAATCTCTTCCGCCAGCGTCGCCGGCACTTCTTCGTACCGGCCGAAGTGCATCGTGAAACTGCCGCGCCCCTGGGTGCGCGAGCGCAAATCCGTTGCGTAGCCGAACATTTCCGAGAGCGGCACGCTCGACTTGATAATCTGCGATGTCCCGCGCAGCTCCATGCCCTCGATGCGTCCGCGCCGCGAATTCAGATCGCCAATCACATCGCCCATGTACTCTTCCGGCACCACGACCTCGACCGCCATGATCGGCTCGAGCAGCACCGGCTTGGCCCTGCGCACAGCTTCCTTCACGCCGATCGAACCGGCCAGCTTGAAAGCCATCTCCGAAGAGTCCACGTCGTGATAGCTGCCGTCGTACAACGTGACCTTGATATCCGACATCGGGAAACCCGCCAGAATCCCGCCTTCCAGCGCTTCCGTAACGCCCTGCTCCACCGGCTTGATGTATTCCTTGGGCACCGATCCGCCGAAAATTTCATTGACGAATTCAAGGCCAGACCCTGGCGGTAAAGGCTCCACGCGCAATTTGACCACGCCGTACTGGCCGTGCCCACCGGTTTGCTTCACGTGCCGTCCTTCGGCTTCCGAAGTCTTGCGAATGGTCTCGCGGTAGGCCACCTGCGGCTTGCCTACATTCGCCGCCACGCCAAACTCGCGCATCATGCGGTCGACAATGATCTCGAGGTGTAATTCGCCCATGCCGGAGAGAATCGTCTGCCCGGTATCGACGTCAGTCGAAACGCGAAATGTCGGGTCTTCCTGCGCCAGCTTCTGAATCGCCATGCCGAGCTTTTCCTGATCGGCCTTGGTGCGCGGCTCGACAGCAAGCTGGATCACCGGCGTCGGGAATTCGATCGACTCGAGCACGATCGGGTGGTCATCGTCGCAAATGGTGTCGCCCGTGACGACGGTTTTGAGTCCCACGGCCGCCGCAATATCGCCCGCCAGAATTTCCTGGATCTCTTCGCGTTTGTTGGCGTGCATGCGCAGCAATCGCCCGATGCGCTCCGTACGTCCCTTGGCGACGTTGTAGACTGACTCGCCGGCGGCCAGCTTGCCTGAATACACGCGGAAAAACGCGAGCTGGCCCACGTACGGGTCGGTCATGATTTTGAAAACCAGTGCCGCGAACGGCTCGCTGTCCGACGCCTTGCGCGTGAGGACGACATTCGGATCGTCTACCGAAACTCCCTCCACCGGAGGTACGTCAAGCGGCGACGGCAGGTAGTCTACCACCGCGTCCAGCATCGATTGCACGCCTTTGTTCTTGAACGCCGAACCGCAGATCACCGGGAAAATCTTCAGCGCGATGGTGGCCTTGCGGATACCCGCGCGAATCTCTTCGTTGGTGACAGTTTTGCCCTCGACGAACTTCTCAAACAGGTGATCGTCGTGTTCCGAAACCGCTTCGATCATGAGCTCGCGATATTCCCGAGCTTTTTCCAGAAGGTCCGCCGGAATGTCGACAAGATCATACTCCGCGCCCAGTGTTTCGTCGCGCCAAATCAGAGCTTTCATCTCCACCAGGTCAACGACGCCCTTGAACTGGTCCTCGGCGCCCACGGGAAGCTGAATCGCCACCGGCTTACAGTGCAACCGGCTGACGATGGTCTCCATCGAGTGGTCGAAATCGGCACCCACTCGGTCCATCTTGTTGATGAAGCAGATGCGCGGAACCTGATATTTATCGGCCTGCCGCCAAACCGTCTCCGACTGCGGCTGTACACCCGCCACAGCATCAAACACCGCCACCGCGCCGTCCAGCACGCGCAGCGAGCGCTCGACCTCGGCGGTGAAATCCACGTGGCCCGGTGTATCAATAATGTTGATCTGGATATCGCGCCACTCGCAGGTGGTGGCGGCCGAGGTAATGGTGATGCCGCGCTCCTGCTCCTGCTCCATCCAGTCCATCACGGCGGTGCCCTCATGCACTTCGCCGATCTTGTGCGTTCGGCCCGTGTAATAAAGGATGCGCTCGGTCGTAGTGGTCTTGCCGGCGTCGATGTGCGCCGCAATCCCGATATTTCTCATCCGCTCGAGCGGAACAGTGCGTGGCATATATTAAAACCGGATTTGGGGGTTGGGATTTAGGATTTGGTAGCGCGCCCGCGACACGGGAACGTCCGACGCCAAATCCCAAGTCCTTGATCCCAAATCCCGTCTCCCTACCACCGGTAGTGCGCGAACGCCTTATTGGCTTCCGCCATCCGGTGAACATCATCCTTCTTTTTAATCGCTCCACCGCGCATGTTCGCGGCGTCATTCAACTCATTGGCCAACTTCTCCGGCATCCCCTTCTCGGCGCGCCCTCGCGCATTGATCAGGATCCAGCGGATCGCCAGGCTCGTGCGCCGCGTCTGCGGCACTTCGATCGGCACCTGGTAGTTGGCGCCGCCCACACGCCGCGTCTTCACTTCGAGCAGCGGCTTGCAGTTCTCGACTGCCTTCTTGAACAGCTTGAGCGGGTCGTCGCCCGTACGCTCGCGGATTTTCTCCATCGAATCGTAGAAAATCCCTTGCGCTGTGTTCTTTTTGCCGTCCCACATCATGGAACAAATGAACTTCTCGACCAGCGTCGAGCTGTACACCGGATCCGGCAAAACTTCGCGATTTTCTGCCCCTCTCCGTCTCGGCATCGTTTTACGCCTTTGGCCTCTTGGCTCCGTACTTGGAGCGTCCCTGTTTGCGGTTCGCGACCCCGGCCGTATCCAGCGCGCCGCGAATCACGTGGTAGCGCACGCCGGGCAGGTCCTTCACGCGCCCGCCGCGAATGAGCACGATCGAGTGCTCCTGCAGATTGTGCCCAACGCCCGGTATATAGGTTGTGACCTCGATCCCGTTGGTCAGCCGGACGCGCGCCACTTTCCGCAGCGCCGAGTTGGGCTTCTTGGGGGTCGAAGTGTACACACGCGTGCAAACCCCCCGTTTTTGCGGGCAGGCCTGCAACGCGGGGCTGGCAGTCTTCCACCGTGGCGGTCTGCGCCCGCTGCGCACCAGTTGATTAAAAGTCGGCACGAACCTTCCTCTGCGTGATGTTTTCTAATCGTGACGCAACCGGCCACATTCCTCCCTGGCAAATGTAGGGGCCTACAGGCTGTGAACGGTCAGAATCAGAAAGCAGACCAGTCAACCCGAATGCTAGTTTTGTCGGCTGCCTTCCTTAGCGAGAACTTCGGACAAGCCCATGCTCCAGCGTTTGTGTCCCTCCACTGGAACCTCGGGGCCGACCCCCGGCCGGCCCATATCACAATACGGGGGTAGCACGGGAGCAGAAGAACTTAACTCGCGAAACCTTTCAATGATATCTAATGCCTTTGAAACCTGTCAACAAGGGGGTCCCTCTGGTAGTGGCTCGTTTTGAGGATTTTATGAGGTCGGATTGCAAACTGGGGTCAGTAGGTATTCGGAAACTTCCTCTACGGTCAGCATTTCGCGCGAACCATTGTCATCAACGAAAAAGGGCGTTTCCCCTCTTAATTTGAGCGTTAATGCGCCATCATAGCCTGATGCGCTACCACCCGTTGATTTTTGGGAGCTTCGGCAATATCTGATTTGGGGAGGCTCAGTCCTTACCGCCACGGAGGCTACGGGAGCACGGAGTCTCCTGACCATGCAATCCCCGCTGGGTTCTCCTGCAAATTGCAAATACTGATCTCCTCGTTCCTGATTGTACGCGGCCACATCGGAGCGTATTTGTTCGAAAAGCCTTTGCCAAATCGCTGGGAAAAGCTGCTTAGCATGTTCGCGTTGCTGGACTAGCAACGACTCGGCCTCCCGCACTTGTCGCTCTTTTTCCTTCTGTGCGTCAGCCAATCGTTTCGTCCATTCACTCATAAAACCGCCGTCTGTCTCGATTTCAAGCCTGAGCGATAGTCTCACCCATTAAACATAGTACCCGATTTATGTTTTGAGTCAATTCCTTTGGCCGAGTGCCGGACCGAAAGGATTGTAGGACCGCTCATTGCGTTCCTCGCGCGATTCCCGTAGGTCCCGCGCTTCGCGTTCTTCGACCAAGCGCACGATATCCGCGATATCCCAAACCGGATCTGTCACGCCAGCAGCCATTGCAGGCGTAATCCGAAGCGTCTGGTGGATACGCACGAAGTTGTAGAACATGAAGTGTAGCGAGATCGCCGCGACGTGGTTTTCCAGCTTCTTCGAAAAGGCGTTTGTCAGCCGCGGGAATCTGCGCATGTGCATCCGCATCGTGAGGTTCTGCCGCTCCACATAGCTGGTGGATACGTGCTTGCGATCCGGCTGGCCGCTGATGGTCTTGCTCTCGCATGCGATGCAGACCGCAGGGCTGTAGCGCTTTTCCGGCTCCGGTGATTCGCCGTAGATCTTCACCAGCATGGCGTAGTCGATTGCGGAGCCGTCCGGCAAGGTGTTGCATGAACTCGTAGGCCGCGCCTGCGTCACGGGTTCCTACCGTCCGATCATCTCAGACAAGCGTCAGTTGCCGGCTGATTTACCCTGAAACGTGGTTTCCACGAGGCCTGTTTTTTCGCTCAGCTGGATGCCGACATCGTCGTGGACAAACGTGAGCCGGAAGGTGTAGCAGTTGATGTTCGCAACCTCATCATAGTCAAAAACAAACGTGTTGTTGCTCTCCCACCAGCCTTGCAATGCCACGGGCAGCCCGAACCGGCCACCGGGGGAAACACGGGTGACACCGTCAAGACCGAGCGGCCGCGATTCAACGCGGCCGTCAGCGAATTCCATATTCGCGACCGCTTCGTTGGGCCCTGAGAAGGTGAGCGAGAATGATTTCAGTCCCACGGGATTGGCTTCCACTGTGTACTTCCTACCGGAGATGGCCTTGGAGGTTGCACTCGCCGGCACTGCCGGGGGCCGGGCAGCGGCGCTGATCGCTGCCGCCAAACGGGCCTGGCCGGCCTGACTCTCCGGCAGGCCCTGGTTGGACGTGATTGACTCGCCGATGAACTTTCCGACGTCTCCCGGTTCGAATTCTCCACCAGTAATCACGACGATGACATTCTTGCCCGGCGTAATGTTGATGCGCTGGCTTCCGCGCCCCAGTGCTTCGTATTCAGGTGGATTTCTTTTCGGATATACCCAAAATCCGTACCCATATTCGCCACTGCCGAAGTTGGGATGCGAATGGGCTTGCGTTGCCGCCTGCATCCACTCCGTCGGAATGATTTGCCGCCCTTCCCAGCGCCCGTGGTTGAGCCACAGGTACCCAATCTTGGCCATGTCGCGCGGCCGCAAGTGGAGATCGCCCCAACCGTCGTTGACTCCCTGAGGATCGGAAGGCCAGATGACATCCTCGATGCCAAGAGGCTGGAAGAGCACACGCCGCGCAAATTCCAGCGTACTGCTGCTCGTGGCCTGAGAAATGATTCCCGAAAGGAGGTGCATGCCCCCGCTGCAATATTCAAATTTGCTTCCGGGCTGAGCCGCCATTGGAAGATCGAGCATGTACTGCACCCAGCCGCTACTCTGCATCATCTCCTTCAGCGTGATTTCGCCGCGATCGAAGTGGCAATCCAGGCCCGACGTCATTGTTAGAAGATGCTCAACCGTGATCCGGTCTTTCTGCTGGTCGCGATTATGGATGTTCCGTCCGGGAAAGAGCGGAAGCACAGGCTGGCGCACGCTGCTGATCTTGTGCTCGCCGATGGCAATTCCGATGAGCGTAGACGTAATGCTCTTCGTCATCGACGCCCCGTCGTGCACCTGGCCTTCCCGGAAGGGATAGAAATATGCATCCAGCACAACGTAACCGTTACGCACGATCAGCAAACTATGGATTGGAATCTCGTGTAGCCGAACATAGTCGAAGGCCTGGGCGAGCACCTCGGAGTCCATGCCCTGCGCTTCCGGGGTGGAAGATCGCCATTCGCGTGTTGGCCAATACGCCTCATCCACAGCCGGCGGGGCCATTGGTTTCTGAGCGTGGGCCGCAATACTGAGGAAAGCCGGAAAGAGAACCGCCAATGTCGCGCGTTGCACCCAGCCTCCTAGTGTCGAGAGAAATCATCGAGAACGCCTGCTTGCGATTAATTGGCGTTACTATCTTTTCTGGGATCGACTATCACATTCAAACCAGGCTGAGGCCATTATCGTCGGGTTGCGCCGTCTGAGGCAACGTCCGCAGGTCCCCGCAAAATGCACGTGGCCTGCGCTACAGTGAATTGCCTCCGTAAGCCTGGTCCAGAATCTCCACCACGTGCATCACACGCTGGCCGTGGCCGTGGAGGCGCGCGCCGGCTTCGAGTTGCAGCATGCAGCCGGGATTAGCGGTTGCGATAACCTCCGCTCCGGTGGAGTTCACGTGCTGCATCTTCTTTTCTAGAACCGCCATGGCCATTTCGTTTTCCACGACGTTGTAGATGCCGGCGCTGCCGCAGCACAGATCGGCTAGCGGCATCTCGCGGAACTGCAAACCAGGGACGGCGGCCAGCAAGCGGCGCGGGGGGATGCGCACTTTCTGGCCGTGCGCCAGATGGCAGGAGTCCTGATAGGTCACGGTCAAGGGAACTGTTCCCATTTCGCGATTGAGATCGATCGACGCCAGGAATTCGGTGACGTCTTTCATCAGCGAGCTGAAGCGGCGGGCCTTCTCGGCGTAGTCGGGATCGTGTTCGAGCAACTCGTGGTATTCCTTAAGCGTCGAACCGCAACCGGCGGCGTTGGTGATGACGGCATCGAAAGTACCGTCTAGCACGGCGTCGATATTTTGTCGCGCGAGTTTGCGGGCATCGCTGCGAATACCAGCATGCATGTGGAGCGCGCCGCAGCAGCCCTGCCCCGCTGGTACAACCACCTCGCAGCCATTCTTTTGGAGCACACGCACGGTGGCTTCATTCAAGCGGGCGAAAGATACGTTAGCGATGCAGCCAGCCAGAAACGCGACACGGTAGCGACGCTCACCCTTCGCGGAAAAGGTCTTGCCGATTTTGTCGAAGAAGAAGGGCGGCTCGGCGGGCGGGAAAAGCTGCTCCAGGCGGCCCAGCTTGCCCAACAGCTTCCACAAACCCGAGCCACGGACTATGGCTTGCAGACGGCTCGCCTGATATAAATAGGCCGCCGCGCCGGCGGCGGTCATCCAACCCGGAGATTGCAGCAGTTTTCCGAACACGAAGCGGCGCATGGCACGGGCAAGCGGACCACGCTTGCTGTGGTTTTCGATTTCCGCGCGCGCCGCTTCCACCAACCGGCCATACTGCACGCCAGACGGGCAGGCGCTCTCACACGCGCGGCAGGCCAGGCAGAGCTCGATGTGCTCGATATACGAGGGGCTGATGGGCGCGCCCGCCGCGACCTGCACCATCTGGTAGATGCGGCCGCGGGGTGAATCCATCTCGACGCCCAATTCGCGATAGGTGGGGCAGGCGTTCAGGCACAGGCCGCAATGCACGCAGCGGTCGAGGTCTGCCTGCTGGGGCCGGTCAAATGAGACGAAAGAGTCGGCCACGGTTTAACAGATGATTCGGATCGAACATATTCTTGATCTTCTTCATCATCTCCAATTCGGCGCCTGGGGCAGGCCAGAGGTCGAGCCTGGCCCTCTGGTCATCCGGTGCGAATTCGATAGTCGCCTTCCAGCCGCGGCGCGTTGCCGAGGTTAGCCATCGTACCGCAGCGTCGGCGCGGGTGAAGTAAGCGTAGCAGACACCGGAGCCGGCGCGGGCTATGGCGGCGGTTTCGAACGACGAGAGCACCTCTTTCAGTTGCGCCAGCGTGCATGAAGCGCGCACGACTGTGCCGGTCGTGAATTTTTCCAGAAAGTGCGGCGTGTACTCTTGCACCTGCTTCCAGAAGCGGGATTCTTCCTTGCCTTCGAGGACCAGTGCGTCGCGTGTGGCGAGTTCCCGGCGGCAGCGGTCGACGGCGGCGGCATTGCCAGCTACTCGCAGCGCGAGCAAGTGCCCTTTGTAACCGAGCTGCGCGGACGCCAGCAGATTCAGCAGGTCGATCGAGACGGGCGGGATCTGCCCCTTCAGAATCCGGTCGCGCGCGGCGATGGCATCATCCAACGAGTCGAAGGGAATGACGAAACTGGCTTCTGCCGAGGGCCGCGGGACGAGCTTGAAATTTGCCACGGCGATGGCTGCAAGCGTGCCGAACGAGCCAATCATGATCTTACTCATGTCGAGGCCCGCCACGTTTTTTACTACCATGCCGCCCGACTGCACGAGCTTGCCCTCGAGCGTTGCGAATTTCATGCCGATGACGAGATCGCGTGCGGTTCCGTAAAGGCGCCGGCGCGAGCCGCTGGTGTTGGAGGCCAATATGCCCCCGATGGTCGCAGTCTCCGAGAACGGCGGGTCGAGCGGGATCATCTGGCGATTCTGCGCTAACAGGCGATCGAGGTCGGCGTAGCGCATACCGGCTTCGAGGGAGATGGTGAGGTCGCGTGGTTCGTATTGCAGCACGCGAGTCATGGCGGCGGTAGAGAGAGATACGCCGGCGGGCGTGATGGGGCCGGCCATCAGATGCTTGGAAGAAGCGCCGGTGAGCGTGATGGTGCGCTTCTGCGATACGGCAGCGGCGAGCGCATCCGCCAGCTCCTGGGGAGTTTTCGGCATGACGGGCGTGGCATGCAACGTCATTTGGGCCGACTTTTCCATGTCCGGCAAGCCACTACTGTACGCCGGGGGGAGTGCGATGTGCAAAAAACGGAATTCAGGCCGGGCGTGCCCGGCCACTACAGGGATTGGCCGATATTTCAAATCGTTGAACAAAGGTCCGTTACGCGCCGTGGCCCAAGTAGATAAACCGTGCGATGAAAAGTGCGGTTAACGCGTAGACGAGCCAATTGACTTCTCGGTAACGGCCGCGCAGCACTTTGAGCAGGGTGTACGCGGTGAAGCCGAAGGCCAGGCCGTTGGCGATGCTGAAGGTCAGGGGGATGGCCAGCATGGTGAGGAACGCGGGCAGCGAGACCACGGGATCGGTCCAGGGAATCTCGGTGATGGTGCTCATCATGAAGCTTCCCACGATGATCAACGCGGGAGCCGTTGCGGCGGATGGGATCGCGCCCACGAGAGGCGCAAGCCACACGGCGGCGAGGAACAGCAGCCCGGTCACGATGGCGGTTACGCCTGTTCGGCCGCCGGCTGCCACGCCTGCTGAGCTTTCGATGTAGCTGACCACGGTGGAAGTTCCCGCGAGGGACCCGGCGATGGTAGCCGTGGCGTCGGCAAACAGGATTCGGTTGATGCGCGGGATCTCATGCGCCGCATTGAACAGACCGGCTTTCTGCCCGACGGCGACCAGCGTCCCAACGTTATCGAACAGATCGACGAACAGGAACGCGAAGACAATTTCCACCAGGCCGAGGTGCAACGCCGATGGGATATTCAGTTGGAAGGCGGTAGCAGCTATGTCCGCCAAACGGTCATGCGACGGATGCCAGCGGACCAGGCCGGCGGCAACACCGGCGACGGTGGCGCCGATGACGCCGATGAGAATCGCAGCTCTAACGCGCCAGGCGAGCAGGGCGGCGGTCAACATCAGGCCGAAGATCGCCAGTGCTGTTTGGGGATCGCGAAGATTGCCCAGCGCAACCAAGGTCGCGGCCGACGGCACGATGATGCCGGAACTGCGAAATCCGATCAGCGCAATGAAGAGGCCGACTCCCGCCGCGACGGCCGCGTACAGCTCGTGCGGAATCGCCGAGACGATGAGCCGGCGAACGCCGATTACCGTCAGAAATAGAAAAGTCACGCCGGAGATGAATACGGCGCCCAGCGCGGTCTGCCAGGGGACGTTCATGCCTTTCACCACGGCATAAGTGAAGTAGGCATTGAGGCCCATTCCAGGAGCGAGCGCCAGCGGGTAGTTGGCGAGCGCGCCCATCAGCATGCTGCCGAACGCCGCGGAAAGACAGGTGGCCGCGGTGACGGCAGCGAGCGGCATACCGGCTTCGTGGAGGATGGACGGGTTCACGAACACGATGTACGCCATGGTCATGAACGTGGTCACGCCGGCGAGCAGCTCGGTGCGCCAGGTCGTGTCCAGCCGCTCAAACTCGAAGTAACGTTCCAGGTGCGCTCTCAGCGCGAAGATCATGCGAGTAGAGATTCTATCTCGACGGCAAGAGCCAGAAGCGCGGAGTCCGATCCGGACTCGGCGACCAGTTGTAGTCCCAGCGGCAATCCGAGTACGGGCATGGGGATGGAAATCGCGGGCAAGCCGAGGGCGGTCCAAGGCAGATTCATGATCGGGTCGCCCGTGGATGCTAGGCCCTCTGGAGCAGCGCCCGGAGCCGCTGGTGTCACGAGCAGGGGATATTGGCGCAGCAAGCTGCTGATTTCGCGTTTGACGTCCGCTACAGTGCTCAGGGCCGCGCGGTATTGATCTGATGGAATGCGCAATCCTTCCTGGACGAGTTGGGCCAGTTTCGGTCCGATAGCGTATCCATGCTCGCGCCAGCGGATTTCTTGTGTGCGTGCGCCCTCATAGGTGTTGATGAGCTTTACGGCGGGCGCAAGATCCGCGAAGGGTGAGGGCATCTCGACGACCTTCACCTGAAAATGCGGAGCGAGGCGTTCGACGGTGCGCCGGAAAGCCGCCTCCATGGGCGGGTCGACTGGAGGCATGAGCGACGGGATCGCCAACGCGCGTTTGGGCGCGGATTCCGGATGGCCCATGCGCGCCCAGAGCAACTGCATGTCGTCGGCGGTTTGGGTGAACAGGCCTGCGGTATCGAGCGACGGCGCGAATGGGAGAACGCCCTCGAGCGAAAGTAGCCCTGCGCTGGGTTTGAATCCCACGACTCCGCAGAACGAGGCCGGACGAAGCACGGATCCCAGGGTTTGCGTGCCCAGCGCGAATGGCGCCATGCCAGCAGCCACCGCCGCGGCCGAGCCGCTGGAACTACCGCCAGGCGTGTGCAGGGCATTGTGTGGGTTACGCGTGGAGGCAGGATCGAAATAGGCGAACGCCGTAGTGTGCGTTTTGCCGAGCAGCACAGCGCCACGCGTGCGAAGCTCGGTAACCAACGCGGCGTCCGTCGCGCCCTTCCTGCCTGAGTAGAGCGAGGAACCGTATTCGGTGGCCATACCGCGCGTTTCGTAAATGTCTTTGACGCCGAACGGAATGCCGTTGAGCGTGCCGCTGCCAAGAGCCGGTTGCGGGGCGACTTCGACCCAGGCACGCAGCTCCGAATCGCGTGCCGCGATGCGCTCCAGGCAGAGCTCCAGCAGTTGGTCGCGAGTACGCACGCGCGCACCGAGCCATTCGACAAATTGCCGCAGCAAGCCGCGCCTGGCCGTTGGCCTGTTGCCATAAAGCTTGCGCTCGTTGCCGGTCCCCATCCCTCATATAATGTAGTTCCGAATGATGAAATCCTCCTACTGGTTTGTTCCGCTGTTAGCCATGCCACTCTGTGCTCAGGTGGAGATTGGCGCAACGAAAGGTCAGGTCTCGGTGACTATCGGTGGCAAGCCTTTCACCACGCTGTTTTGCGGGCCCGAAACGAGCAAGCCGTATCTGCATCCGCTGCGTGCGGCGTCGGGAACGATCGTGACGCGCCACTATCCGATGGAGAACGTGGCCGGAGAAACGCATGACCATCCGCATCAACGGGGGCTCTGGTTCAGCCACGGCAACGTCAACGGCTACGATTTTTGGGCCAATGAGCCTACCCAGCACGATGGGAAGAACGCGAAGATCGTGCTAAAAGGTTTCGGGCGCGTTGCTGGCGGCAAGGACTCGGGCGATATTGAAGCGACTTTTGACTGGATCGACCCGAGTGGCAAAGTGCTGCTCACCGAGTCGCGCAAAATGGTGTTCTATGCTGAGCCGGCAAGGCGCGTGATTGACTTTGACATCACGTTAACGCCGGTCGAGAAAGTGACTTTTGGAGATACGAAAGAGGGCACATTCGCGATCAGGCTGGCGGCATCCCTGGAGGAGCCGAACAAGGAGGCTCTGCCAACCCCCAAACGCACGGGACTGATGGTGGATTCCGAAGGCGGTCGCGGCGAGCGGCAGGTGTGGGGCCACCGCGCCAGTTGGGTAGACTATTTCGGCGAGATCGAAGGAGAGAAACTCGGCATTGCGATTCTCGATCACCCCACGAATCCGCGGCATCCGACGTACTGGCACTCGCGCAGCTACGGGCTGTTCGCCGCCAACATTTTTGGCTGGCACGATTTTCTGAATGACAAAACGGCGGACGGAAGCATGGCGCTGGATCCCAGCCATGCTCTCCGCTTTCGCTACCGGGTGATCATCCACGCCGGCGACTACCAAAGCGCCACGATCAGCGACGAGTACATGAAGTTTTCAAAACAGTAGAGTGGTGCCGCCACTTGAGGTCGCCGTGTCAATCGGACTCACGTGTGTGCCAGACTTCCCCTGATCGGAGTTGGCCGCCGGGCACAAGCTCAATTGCGGGCAAGGTATTGCTACGGCATCTGAATTGCCAGAGTGGAGGTGTGCTGGAAGCTCTGCTCAACCACTTCTTTGGCTGTGCGCATCCAAAAACCTCGTTCCCGCTGACGTTGATCGGCAGGTCCGGCTCAGGTGCGCCCAGGCGGCGCGCGACTTACGTCACATGCCTGGAGTGCGGCGCTGAGTTGGCATATGACTGGGATCAGATGCGCGTGGGGAAGCCTATCCGTGACTCTCAACTCCGCGGGACACAGTGGACGGAGTGGAGAGTCGAGCGCGACGAGATTGGCTGAGGCGCACTGACCGAAAGCGCGGCTTAGGCCGTCTTTTTCAGTTTTCGCCCGGTAACAGCGTTCATACCCTTGCGCTTTGCCAGCGCCCAGCGCTTCTTCGCAGCTATGGAAATGTTTTTCCGGCCTTCCGCTGACAGGCGCGCGCGCTGAGACTTGTCTGCTCTGGAAGGCGGTTTCTTAGCCGCTTTGGATGACTCTTGCAGCCCGACGCTCTTCTTCGCGCGGACAATCGAAGTCTTGGCGGAGTCGAGTAACTCGCGCAACCCGTTATCGCTCGCCGAAAACTGGTCGATCACGTTGGCGAGGATCGACTCAACCTTACTCAACCGCTTGATGGCTTTCTTGGCTTTCATTGCTGCTCCTCGGAAACTGTCTATCTTACTATTTCCAGGCTGGAGCGCAAGTGTAATTTTAACCTAAACGAAGCGATTCCGTAATGAAGTCACCGGGCGGGTGACGGTCGCCGTGCCGTCCTGCTGCGCAGCGAGTAATCTATTTGGAGGAGGCAACAGACATGGAAAGGCGCGAATTCATCGCGGGTCTCGCCGCGTTGCAACTGACGTCCTCGCTTCAAGGTGCAAGCTCGGACGGCATGATCTACCGGAAGCTCGGCAGCACGGGCGAGCAGGTGTCGGCGATCGGGCTGGGTGGATACCACGCCGGCGTGCCGGCGGATGAGAACGAGGGAATTGGGATTGTGCGCAGCGCCGTGGATCGCGGCATGAATTTCCTCGACAACTCCTGCGATTATCACGAAGGCAAGAGCGAGATTCTGATGGGCAAGGCGCTAAAGGACGGGTACCGCAAGCGCGTATTCCTGATGACCAAGTTCAACGGACGGACGCGGGAGGCTGCGGCGCGCGACATCGACACATCATTGCGGCGGCTCCAGACGGACGTGATCGATCTGATCCAGTTTCACGAAAACATCCGGCTCGAAGATCCTGACCGGTACTTCGCTCCCGGCGGCGCACATGAAGCGGTGATGGCGGCGAAGCAGGCCGGCAAGGTTCGCTATATCGGTTTCACGGGACATAAGGACCCGCTAGTGCATCTGCGCATGCTGGATGTTGCCGCCCAACACAAGTTCCACTTCGATACCTGCCAGATGCCGCTGAACGTGTTGGACTACCATTTTCGCAGCTTCTCACACAATGTTGTTCCGCGGCTGGTGAAGGAAGGCATCGGCGTGCTGGGCATGAAACCAATGGCATTCGGCAATGTGCTCAAGGCGGGAGTGGCCACGCCTATCGAGTGCCTGCACTACGCGCTCAATTTGCAGACTTCGGTGGTCATCACCGGTTGCGATGCCATGGAGCGGCTGGACCAGGCGTTCGAAGCCGCGCGCACGTTCAAGCCTTTCACGCAATCCGAACTCGCCGCACTGGTCGCCAAGACTCGAGAAGCTGCCTTATCGGGCCTGTACGAGCCGTTCAAGACCACGGCACAATTCGACGGCACGGCCACGCATCCGCAGTGGATGGGCTGACGATTCCGTCCCACATATACTGTTTGTATGGCTTTGATCCCGCTAGTTGAACCTTCCCAGAACGAGACGCTCGCCGAACTGGAGAGCAAGAGCAAGCGCGAAAACCATTTCTTCCGCATGATGGCGCACAAGTCGGAAGTGCTGAGGCACTTTCCGCCGCTCTATGCGGCGATTGTGGGTCCAGGCGCGGCGGACCGGCGCACAAAGGAGCTAGTTTATCTGACCGCGTCGCTGACCAATGAATGCGCCTACTGTACGGCGGCGCACAAGGCATCGGCCAAGAAGGCGGGTATTACGGATGAGGAAATCCGTGCGCTCGAGACCGAGCAGTATCAAGGTTTCAGCCAGGCCGACCGGGCAGCGATTCAGTACGCACGGGAATTGACAGAATCGGCATCGGCCGCCGAGAGCGGCGATGCGCTGTTTCGCTACTTCAACGACGAGCAGATTGTGGAGATCACGCTCGTGACGGCCATGGCGAATTTCACGAATCGCTTCAACAACGGGTTGCGCGTCGAGCCCGAGCAATAGGCGCACGTGGCCATTCTGATCGGGATTCATCCTGTCGCGGAAGCGCTACGGGCGCGCCGGCCGCTGGACCGCGTGCTGGTGGCGAAGGGCGTGGGCGGAGCCCGAGTGCAAGAGATCATCGATCTTTCGCGCAAGAACTCGACGCCGCTGCGCTTCGAGGAACGCGCGGCGCTCGACCGGCTGGCGGGCAGCGCGGCACATCAGGGGGTGGTGGCCCTGGGAGCGGCGAAGCAATATGCGGAGCTGGAAGATGTTGCCGGGGCGGCACACATGCTGGTGGTGCTGGATGGCTTGGAGGACCCCCACAACCTGGGTGCCGTGATCCGCACAGCGCATGCAGCGGGCGCGGACGCGATTATAGTGCCGGAGCGTCGCGCGGCGGGGCTGACGGACACTGTGGCAAAGGCGGCCGCGGGCGCACTGGAGCATCTTCCCGTGGTCCGCGTGACCAATATCAACCGCGCGCTCGAAGATCTGAAGAAGAGCGGCTTCTGGATATACGGCGTCGATGAGCGCGGTGACCAGGATTACGACACGGTGGATTACGCCGAGCGCGCGGTGCTGGTGTTCGGCGCGGAAGGCAAGGGACTGCACCAGATGGTGCGCCAGCATTGCGACGTACTGTTGCGGATTCCAATGTCAGGGAAGATATCGTCATTAAACGTGTCGGTAGCCGCGGGCGTGGTGCTGTTCGATTGGAAGCGGCGGCGAGCGCGGCCTGAAGAATCACCGGCATGACGGATCTGGCCAAAGATGCGGACTTCCGGCGGCGCATGCAGGAAGGAGTCGCCGCTCTCACCAAAGACACGTGGTTCCACAGCATCGAGTTGCCGGACGGACGTCTGATTCCCGGAGTGGTCAGCGTGGAGGCGCTGCGGGCTCGCATCCAGCGTTATCCGATTCCGCGGGAACTCAGCGGGAAGCGCGTCCTGGATGTGGGGGCGGCCACCGGCTGGAACAGCTTTGAGCTGGAGCGCAGAGGCGCGCAGGTTGTGGCGGTGGATTGCGTGGATCTCCAGGAATTCCGCGCGGCACGCGAGCTTCTCGCGTCGCAGGTCGAGTACCGCACTCTGGACGTCGACGAGTTGACACCGGAAAGCCTCGGGCGTTTTGATTATGTGCTGTTCTTCGGCGTTCTCTACCACCTGCGGCATCCGCTGCTGGGATTGGAGAAAATCTGCGCGCTGACGCGGGAGACAGCATTCGTTGAGTCGTTCGTTACCGACGGAGACTCCTGCTCAATGGATTTTTACGAGACTGACGAGTTAGGCGGGCAGTTGGATAACTGGTGCGGGCCAACCACGAAGTGCCTGGAGGCGCTCTGCCGGTCGGCTGGGTTTGCACGCGTGCAGCTCGAATACTCGGAACAGAATCGCGCGGGGGTGACCTGTCACCGCAAGTGGGGACCATGTTCGGATGCCACCGCAGCCGCACCGTGGCTTTGCTCGGTAGTCAATAACCGGACGCTCGAGCCGCGCTTCCATCCGCCGAAAGACGAGTACATGTGCCTTTATCTGCGGAGCGAGGAGCCGCTCGATCGCAGCCAGATTCGCATTGAGGTGGATGGATATGGCGTGCCCGTCCTTATGTTGACAAACGACGGAAGCGGCGGGTGGCAGGCAAACGCCAAGCTGCCGCCTGGCCTCGATGCGGGGACGCACGAGGTTCGCATCCGCACGGCGAACAGCCGGTTCAGCCAGGGCTTTTTGATAACTGTGGGAGACGCGATGGTGCAGGCGCAGGCGGCCGCGCAAGAAGGCGACGGTCCCGCTCCCACCTGGGTTGCGGCGGAGAACACTCTGGACAGGAGCAACGTCTTTCGCGGGTATAAGGCGGAATACCTTTCCTGCCGCTTTCTGAGCGTTGAAGCCGGGCTGCAGACAGGCAATGTTGTGCTGGAACTGGACGGCAGACAGCAGCCAATCCTGGTGCTAGCGAACCTCGGAAATCGCGAGTGGCAGATTAACGCAACGTTGCCGGTGGGCTGGAGCCCTGGGCGGCATGAGGTGAGAATCCGCACGATCCATAGCCGGTTCAGCGAGCCCGCGGAGATTCTCTACGAACCGGCGAATGTGATCCAGCCTAGGGATTGAATTCCGCGCTTAAGGCTGTCGGTAGCGCGCTAAGAGTGCGTTGATTCTTGGCGGCGGTCTGGTCATGGGCGACATTGTCCGATTGAAACACCTATCTCTGTAGCGCGGGATACCGCGGGGTTGGCGGGATACCCGCGGCTTTTCTCACGTGCCTGCCTCACAGCCGCAGGTACCCGCAAAAGGCGCGTGTCCCTTCGCTACACCGGGTCGATCGAAGTTCCGCGCCATCGGCCGAATTAGCGCACTGCTAGGCTGCCACACAACACCTGCTGGTAGAATCAAAACTTATGCAAAAGTTTGCGCTTGTGGCCGCGCTGGTTGCGACTTCCGGCGCCGGGCTATGCGCTCGGCAGCCGGTACGGTCGCGGCACGGCATGGTGGCCACGCGGGAGGCGCATGCTACGGACATTGGTCTTGCGGTGTTGGAATCCGGCGGAAATGCCATCGACGCAGCGGTAGCGGTTGGGTTCGCTCTGGCGGTGACGCATCCAGCAGCGGGGAACATTGGCGGCGGCGGGTTCCTGTTAGCACGATTCGCAGACGGACGAACCACCTTCATCGATTTTCGCGAGCGCGCGCCGGAGCGGGCTTCGCGCAACATGTACGTCGGGCCCGACGGCAAGGCCAGCGCGGACAGCGTGGTGGGTTATCGCGCTTCGGGAGTCCCGGGGACAGTGCGGGGCTTGGCGTTCGCCCATCAAAAATATGGGCGCAAGCATTGGGCGGATCTGGTAGACCCGGCGGTGCGGCTGGCGTCGGACGGTTTTCCGGTTTCGTATGGCCTGGCGCAATCTTTGCGGAACGCGTCCACTAGCGAACGGCTGGGCAGGTTCCCTGAGTCGAAGCGCATTTTCCTGAAAGACGGAAGATTCTACGAAGCCGGCGAACGGCTGGTGCAGCCGGAACTGGCGCGCACGCTAGAGCGCATTCGCGATGGGGGAGCGAAGGATTTCTACGAAGGGGAGACGGCCGAGGTGCTGGCCGCGGACATGAAGGCCCACGGCGGGCTGATCACGACGGACGACCTGAAGAGCTACCGTGTGATCGAGCGCGTACCGCTCACAGGCTCGTATCGCGGTTACACCATCGTCACCGCCCCTCCGCCCAGCTCGGGTGGTGTGGGGATCTTGCAAATGCTGGGTGTGCTGGAAGGCTCGGGCTATGAAAAATCGGGTTTCGGTTCGGCCGCCGAAATCCACTTTCTTGCGGAAACGATGCGTCGCTACTTCGCGGACCGCAGCGAGTACATGGGCGATCCGGATTTCTATCATGTTCCGGTAGCCGGCCTGCTAAATCCGCGATACGTCGGGGAGCTACGGCGATCGATTGACCCGGTTCACGCGACGCCCAGCGCTACCCTACATCCCGGGAAGTTGCAGACGTTCGAAAGCGGCGATACCACGCATTACTCGATCGTGGATGCGGAGGGCAACGCCGTGGCAGTGACATACACGCTGAATAACGGTTTTGGCAGCGCGGTGACGGCGACCAAGCTGGGTTTTCTGTTGAATGACGAGATGGACGATTTCGCCGCCAAGCCCGGTGAGCCGAATCTGTTCGGGTTGATCCAGGGTGAGGCCAATGCCATCCAGCCGCGTAAGACGCCGCTGTCATCGATGACGCCGGCGATTGTGCTTCGTGACGGCAAACTGTATCTGGTGGTGGGATCGCCGGGCGGACCCACCATCATCAACACTGTACTCGAAGTGCTGGTGAATGTGATCGACTTCGGCATGAACATCGCCGATGCGGTGGATGCGCCGCGTCTGCACCATCAGTGGATGCCCGATGTACTGCGCCTAGAGCCGGGCTTTTCGCCGGATACGGTGACACTGCTGAAAGTGCGCGGCCACGCCGTCGAGATCGAAGACCACCAGGGTGAGGTAGCAGCTATCCGTGTTCAGGACGGGTGGCTGGAAGGTGACGCCGACGCGCGCACCGAGGGCACGGCCAGAGGATATTGAGCGCATGGACCGCGTACTTTCGACGCATTTGTTCGTGAACCACCGGCTGACGGTGGCGTGGCTGAATCGCGTGATGCAAGCGGGGATCCCGGCTGTGGAGATCTTCTGCGCGCGACAGCACCTCGACTGGCGCGATCGCGCGCAGATCATCGAACTGGGCCACTGGTTCGCCGACGCCGAGCTGAAGCTGCACTCACTGCATTCGCCGATGCATACCGACGAAATCTGGGGGCGGTCGGGGCCGCATTCCATCGTCACGATCACGGAGCCGGTGAAGTCCGAACGTCTGAAAATGGTGGATGAGATCAAGCGCGCGCTGGAGATCGCAGAGACGGTGCCTTTCCGGTACTTGATCCAGCATCTCGGCGTTTCCGGAGAGGCATTCAGCGATCGCAAGATCGACGCCGCGTTTTCCGCGTTGGAAGAATTGAGCATTTTCGCGGGGCAGCGGGGCGTGCAGATTTTACTCGAGAATATTCCCAACGATCTTGCCAGCGCGGAGCGGTTGAAATATTTCGTCGAGGTGACGCACCTGGATCTTGGATTTGTGTTCGACGTGGGTCACGCCAATATCGGCGAGGGAGTAGAGGCGGCGTTTGACATCATGAAGGACCGCATCCGCTCGACGCATCTGCACGACAACGACGGCAAGGCGGACAAGCACCTGTTTCCACTGCTCGCCGAAGGCGGCACGGTCGACTGGAAGCGGACCATGAGTCTGTTGCGCTCACGTCCCGGGCAGTATCCGCTTCTGCTGGAGCTGAAGGAAGTGGAGGGCATGGAACATCCGCTCGACCGCGTGAATGAAGTCTTTGACCGGCTGGAGAAGCTTCGTGAAGACTGAGCGCATCACCATCTGGAGCGCGGCGAAGCACGTGGGTGAGACGGTTTCGATTCCGGGTTGGCTGTACAACCTCCGCAAGTCCGGCAAGATCGCGTTCCCACAACTACGCGATGGCACGGGCATCATGCAGTGCGTCGCGGTGAAGAGCGCACTGCCTGAACCGGTTTTCGATGCGATCAAAGATCTGACGCAGGAATCCTCGGTCATTTTCACGGGCAAGATTCGCGCCGATGAGCGCGCGCCCGGCGGTTACGAGATGGACGTGGAAAACGTGGAGGTGTTGCAGCGCGTCCCGGAGGCCGATCCCTATCCCATCACGCCCAAGGAACACGGCGTCGACTTTCTGATGGACCACCGGCATCTATGGCTGCGCAGCCAGCGCCAGCACGCGATTCTCGGCGTGCGCCACGAGGTCATTAAGGCCGTTCGGGATTATTTCGATTCCAACGGATTCACCCTGGTGGACACTCCGATCTTCACGCCTGCGGCCTGCGAAGGCACCACAACGCTATTCGAGGTGAACTATTTCGAGGAAGAGAAAGCATACCTCGCGCAATCCGGCCAGCTCTACAACGAAGCCACCGCGGCGGCGTTCGGAAAGGTCTATTGCTTCGGGCCCACATTTCGCGCCGAGAAGTCGAAGACGCGCCGCCATCTGACAGAGTTCTGGATGGTGGAACCGGAGATGGCGTACGCCACACTCGAAGACGTCAAGCAGGTCGCCGAAGCCATGATCGTCTTCGTCGTGGGTCGCGTGTTGGAAAAGCGGCGCGCCGAGCTGAAGCTTCTCGAGCGCGACGTGAGCAAGCTCGAAGCCATTCAGGCGCCGTTTCCGCGCAATAGTTATGACGACGCTGTGAAGTTCTTGCAATCGAAGGGAAGCGAGATTCAGTGGGGTGGCGATTTTGGCGGCGCGGATGAGACGCTGCTGAGCCAGCAGCACGGCCGGCCCCTGATGGTGGATGGGTATCCGTCGTCGGTAAAGGCGTTCTACATGCAGCCGAATCCGGAGCGGCCCGAGGTCGCGATGTGCGTCGACGTTCTCGCGCCGGAAGGTTACGGCGAGGTCATCGGCGGCGGGCAGCGCATTCACGACCACGACCTGCTGCTGCGGCGCATCGAAGAGCATCAGCTTCCGAAGGAGGCGTTCAACTGGTATCTCGACCTGCGGAAATTCGGCAGCGTTCCGCACGGCGGTTTCGGCATGGGAATTGAACGCTGCGTGGCGTGGTTGTGCGGGCTCGAACACGTTCGCGAGACCATCGCTTTTCCGCGCATGCTGTACCGGTTGCGGCCTTAGTTTTTCAATGAATCGATCCCATATTGCAATCATCGGAGCGCCCCTCGATCTGGGCGCGGGACGCCGCGGCGTGGACATGGGGCCATCGGCCATGCGGGTCGCCAACATCAATAAGCGCATCGCGACGTTGGGTTACGAAATCGAGGACCTCGGCAACGTGCCGGTGGAACAGCCGGAGAGCCTGCCTGAAGGGCCGCGTCATGCGAAATATTTGCCACAGATCGCGGCTACGTGCCAGCGGTTGGCGGTCATGGTGGAGCAGGCAGCCGAGGAAGACAAGGCGCCGCTGGTTATGGGTGGCGACCATTCGATCGCCATCGGCTCCGTCGCCGGCATGGCGCGGCATTTTCGAAAAAAGAAGAAACGCATGGGGCTGCTCTGGATCGACGCCCATGCGGACATGAATACGCCGCAGACGTCGCCCTCGGGCAATGTGCACGGGATGCCGCTGGCCTGCTGCATTGGCCTTGGGCCGGAGGAACTCACGAAGCTGCTCGGCTTTGCTCCCAAGGTGCACCCGCGCAACGTCGCACTGGTGGGCTTGCGCGACGTGGACATCTTGGAGCGGCCGCACGTACGCGGAAGCGGCGTTCGAGCGTTTACGATGCGGGATATCGACGAGCGCGGGCTGCGCGCCGTGATGGAACAGGCGCTGGGTATCGTGACCGACGGCACCGCCGGTTTTCACGCGTCGTTGGACATGGATTACGTCGATCCGCAATATGCTCCGGGAGTAGGAACGCCGGTTCGTGGAGGCGCCACCTACCGCGAAGCGCATTTGGCAATGGAAATGATCTGCGATTCAGGGCACATGTTTTCGATGGACGTGGTCGAGGTGAATCCGGTGATCGATGAAGTGAACCGGACCGCGGATCTGGCGGTGGAGCTGGTCATGTCGGCGTTAGGGAAGAAGATTCTGTGAAAACGCGCGTGGCGGTGATTTACGGGGGGCGGAGCGGTGAACACGAGATTTCCCTTCGCTCATCGAAATCCATCATCCAAGCCATGGACCGCGCGAAGTACGACATTTCCGAGTACTTCATCACCAAGGAAGGGAAGTGGCAACCGCATCCGATTCTGCCAGAGCCTGGCGCGCATCCGGATATCGACGTGGTTTTTCCAGTGCTGCACGGCACGTTCGGTGAGGATGGAACGGTGCAGGGCCTGCTTGAGCTGGCCGACCTGCCTTACGTGGGCGCGGGCGTGCTGGCGTCGTCGCTCTCCATGGACAAGGAGATGATGAAGCGCGTGTGCCAGGAGCGCGGGCTGCCGGTGGTGGAATACGTGACACAAACGCGTGCCTCGATGGACACGGTGGAAATCACGTCGCGGCTGCCGTTTCCGGTGTTCGTCAAGCCGGCCAACCTCGGGTCATCGGTCGGAATTTCAAAAGCGCGCGATCTCGCCGAGCTGGAGAAGGCCTTGGCGCTGGCGGCCCAGTACGACCGGAAGATCATTGTGGAGCGCGGGATCAGTGGGCGCGAATTCGAATGTGCCGTATTGGGCAATGAGCGGCCGGAGGCATCGCTCGCCTGCGAGGTCATGCCCTCGCGCGATTTCTACGACTACGAAGACAAGTACCTTCTCGATCAGGCAAAATTCGAACTGCCGGCCAGGATCGAGCCCGAGCAGATGACCGAGCTGCGGGGCCTGGCGGTCGAATGTTACCGCGCGGTGGAATGCGAAGGCATGGCGCGCGTGGATTTCCTTCTCGAAGGCGCCACCGGGCAACTCTACATCAACGAGATCAATACTATTCCCGGATTCACCTCCATCAGCATGTATCCCAAAATGTGGGAAACGACAGGGCTGCCTTATCCCAAGCTGATCGATCGCCTGATCGAACTGGCGCTCGAGCGCCACGCCGCGAAAAATGCCACCAAGTTCACGCGCTAGAATAAGAGCAAGTAGCGATGTCCATAGCTTTTAGCGCGTCCTCCAACTGGCCCGATTGATGTTGCGTATTTTCCCTGTTTTGTTTCTGGTGGCCTTGTCTGTGTCCGCGGAGGACGATCTGGAGACCCAGGTCAAGCGTGTGACCCAGGCGTTCGCCCTCGTCGAGCAGAACGCCGCGGACCCCGTATCCTCCCAACAGCTCTTCTACCAGGGCGTCATTCCAGGAATGCTGCGGCGGCTTGATCCGCATTCGGTCTTCTTCGATCCCCAGCAGTTCGAGCAGCTTAAACAGCTCGAGACGTCGACGCGCAAAGGATTCGGGAGCGTAGTTTCAGTGCTCCCGGGCAGGGTGGTGGTGCTCCAGACCATGCCGGGCACGCCCTCGGCCAAGTCCGGCATGAGTCCCGGTGATGAGATTCTAGCGGTCAACAACTACCGGTTGGACCGTTTGGATTTCGAACAGTTGATCGGATTGTTGCAGGAGTCGCGCCAGCAGCCGGCTCATCTGGTGATCCGGCGGCCGGGAAGCAGCGGGATGCTCGATTTCACCCTGACGCCGGAAGAAATGCAGCAGCCGAGCGTGGAGCGCGTTTTTCCGGTGAAGCCCGGAATCGGATATCTGCGCGTCGCCAGCTTCGACGAACAGACTGGCGCACAGATTAAGGAAGGCATTGAGAAGCTGGGAGGCCGCAAATTGAAGGGCCTGGTGCTCGACTTGCGCAATAACCCCGGCGGTCTGCTGACGTCGGCTTTGGAGACGGCCGGGCTGTTCTTGAAGCCGGGATCGTCTATCCTCACCGTGCGCGGCCGCGCGGTTCCGCAAAAAGAAGAAAAGGTTCCGGCCGACGACAAGCCTTACGATTTCCCCCTGGCTGTGCTGATCAACGGCAAGAGCGCGAGCGCTTCGGAAATCGTGGCGGGGGCGTTGCAAGATCATGATCGGGCCATGATCATTGGTGAACCCAGCTTCGGCAAGGGCCTGGTGCAAAGCGTATTTCCGCTCGCCGATTCCTCCGGCCTGGCGCTGACCACCGCGCTTTACTACACGCCCAGCGGACGTTCCATTCAGAAGCCGTTCGACGCCACGCAATTCGCGCTCGGCGCCACGGCGGCTCACCCCAATGAGAAATCGGATTTCCGAACGGACAAAGGACGTATCGTCCGCGGCGGGGGCGGCATCATCCCGGATGAGGTAGTCTACCCGCCCAGCGTCTCGCGATTCCGGGAAGTGCTGGAGACGAGCGGCGCCTTCACCTCGTTCGCGACTGAATACTTGCGGAAAAATAAGGTGACCGAGAGCTTCGAAGTTCCGCCCTCGTTGTTGGATGATTTTCGTGTTTATCTGGCGGACCGGAATATCCAACCGAATCTCGCCGAATGGTCCAGCGAGCTCGGTTTCATTCGCAACCGGCTCAAGACCGAGATCTTCAACCAGTCGCTCGGTGTGGAGAAGGGCGATGAGGTCGAGGCGCAGCGCGATCCGCAGATCCAGCGAGCCGTGGAACTGATCAGCGGCGGGTTGAGCGCGTTCATCCCGATGTCATAATAAGACCCGGAGGTTTTCTCTATGGCCACGTTGCTATCCACCGAGCAAGAGACGAATCCGTGGCTCGCGGCCGAAGCGCGGTTTGACGAGGCTGCGGACCGGCTCAATCTTGATGATGGCATGTGCAAGGTCTTGCGCAGCCCGACTAAGGAAATCACCGTGCACATTCCGGTGCAGCTCGACGACGGGCGCATTGAGGTATTCACAGGCTACCGCGTACAACACTCCATCGCGCGCGGCCCTGGCAAAGGCGGAATCCGCTTCGGCCCCGATGTGACGCTGGATGAAGTGCGCGCGCTGGCATCCTGGATGACCTGGAAGTGCGCGGTCGTGAACATTCCGTTCGGGGGCGCCAAGGGCGGTGTGATTTGCGATCCGCATTTGCTTTCGGATGGCGAGCTCGAGCGCGTCACGCGCCGGTACACAGCGGAGATCATCGAATTCCTCGGCCCGGAGCGCGATGTCCCGGCGCCCGACGTGAACACCAACGAACGTGTCATGGCGTGGATCATGGACACGTACTCCATGCACGTCCGCCATACGACCACGGCAGTGGTGACCGGCAAACCCATCGATTTGGGCGGATCGCGCGGACGCACTGAGGCCACCGGACGCGGCTGCATGATTGTCACTTTGAACGCTCTCAAGAAACTTGGCCTCGCGCCGGAGAACACGCGAGTGGTGATCCAGGGTTTCGGCAACGTGGGTGGCATGGCCGCGCAACTCATGGCCCGCGTCGGATTCAAGATTGTCTGCATCATCGAGTACGATGCCGCCATCTACAATCCCAACGGTTTGGACATTGCTGCGCTAATGGAGCACAAGAAAGACACCGGATCGATTCGCGATTATCCACACGGCGAAGAGGTGGACCGTCATGAAGCGTTGTTTCTGCCATGTGACGTGCTGCTGCCTGCCGCGACCGAGAATGTGATTACTTCAGCTACCGCACCCCGCTTGCGCTGCAAGATCCTGTGCGAAGGCGCGAACGGGCCCACCACTCCACTCGCCGACCCCATTCTGCACGACAAGAAAATTTTCATCATCCCGGATATCCTCGCCAACGCCGGCGGTGTGACCGTTTCCTATTTTGAGTGGGTACAGGACCGCCAGGGCTTCTTCTGGAACGAGGATCTCATCAACACTCGCCTGCAAGAGATCATGGTGGCGAGCTTCGACGCGGTGGTCAGCTATGCTGAGAAGCACGGCGTGAACAACCGCACCGCGGCGTACATGCTGGCGCTCGATCGCGTGGCCTTCTGCATCAAGCTGCGGGGCATCTATGCGTAGCCAGTTCTAGATGGCCTCCGACGCCACCACGCCGCTCATGCGGCAGTACAATTCCGTCAAACAGCAGGTGCCGAACGCCCTGTTGATGTTCCGCCTCGGTGACTTTTACGAGCTGTTCTACGAGGACGCCGTGGTGGCGGCCCGCGAGCTCGAGATCACGCTCACCTCCCGCAACAAAGAAAAGGGCGTAAGCATTCCCATGTGCGGTGTGCCGTATCATTCCGCGGAAGCCTATATCGCGCGCCTCATCCAGAAGGGGCACCGCGTCGCCATCTGCGATCAGATGGAAGATCCCCGCCTCGCCAAGAAGCTGGTGAAGCGCGAGCTCACTCGCATCGTAACGCCTGGCACTGCCACCGATGCACATCTGCTCCGCTCGCACGAGAACAACTACCTGGCGGCGGTGGCGCTGAACGACACACGTGCCGGTCTCGCACATGTGGACGTCTCAACCGGCGAATTTCGCGTGACGGAACTCGAAACCGCCGAGGTCTCGACGGCTCTCGATCAACTTGGCGCGCGCGAGGTCTTGGTGCCGTCCGAAACTCCCCTTATCGTCCCCGATGACAAGAGCCAGAAATTCCTGCGCACCGAGGCCGAGAGCTGGACCTTCAGCTACGACTACGCCGACCGCACGCTCCGCGAACACTTCCGGCTGCTCTCACTCGACGGTTGCGGCCTCGCCGATCGGAGTGCGGCCGTGTCGGCTGCTGGTGCCATTCTGCATTACCTGCAGGAAACGCAACGTGCGGCGCTCGATCACCTGGACCGCCCTTCCTATTACGACCGCGCCGAGGGCATGGTGCTCGATGCCGTTAGCGTCCGCAACCTGGAGCTCGTCGAGCCAATCTTTGCCGGTGAAGGCGCGACGCTGCTATCCGTCATCGATCAGACGAAGACCGGTATGGGCGGCCGCTTATTGCGGCGCCGTCTGCTGGCTCCATCGCTCGATCGTGACGAAATCGAAGCGCGGTTGGATGCGGTGGGCGATCTGCTTGGCGACACCATCGTTCGCGCGCAGGTACGCGGGGAACTGGGCGATGTTCTCGATATCGAGCGGCTGCTCGCCAAGGTGACTATCGGCTCCGCCGGCCCACGTGAGCTGCTGGCACTTGGGAAATCACTGGAAAAGATTCCCTCGCTCAAGAAGACCATCCGAGATCGCCGCGCGGCGAAACTCTGCCAGCTACAAGACCAGCTCGATGAGCTACCAGAAGTCCGCGACCGCATCCTCAACGCCATCGCCGATGCCCCTCCAATCAACATCGCCGACGGCAGCGCAATCCGCGCGGGCTACAATGTCGAACTCGACGAGCTGCGCGATCTGCGGCAAAACGGCCGCCAATACATCGCCCAAATTGAAACGCGCGAGCGCACGCGTACCGGCATCCAGTCACTAAAAGTCCGGTTCAACAACGTTTTTGGTTACTACATCGAGATCTCCAAGGCGAACCAGCACCTCGCACCGGCGGACTATGAGCGCAAGCAGACACTTATCAATGCCGAGCGCTTCACCACCCCCGAGCTGAAAGACTACGAGCGCAAGGTGCTCGATGCCGAGGAAAAGATTCTGGTGCTGGAGAAAGAGCTGTTCGGCGAAATCCGCCGGTTCGCCGCTGATCACGCGCAGCGCATCCGCGCTACGGCAGCGGCCATCGCGGAACTGGATGTCACGGCGGCTTTGGCGGAAGTCGCTGCAGCGAATCGCTACGCACGGCCCACGTTCTCGGATGATGATTCCATGCGCATCGTTGCCGGCCGCCACGCGGTGATCGAAAAGCTCGCAGACGAAACCGGGGGCGAGACCGGCCGCTTCATTCCCAATGATCTATACCTTAACCCGACGACCGATCTGATCGCGATCATCACCGGCCCGAATATGGGCGGCAAATCAACCTATCTCCGCCAGGCCGCGCTGATTGCCATCCTCGCGCAGATGGGCTCCTACGTTCCCGCCGATTCTGCGACCCTCCCCTTGATCGACCGCATTTTCACGCGCATCGGCGCCTCCGACAACCTGGCGCGCGGCCGCTCGACTTTCATGGTCGAGATGACCGAGACAGCCGTGATCCTCAATACCGCGACGTCGCGTAGCTTCATCGTGCTCGATGAGATCGGCCGCGGTACCGCGACCTACGACGGCCTTGCCCTCGCCTGGGCGGTGATCGAGTACATCCACCAGCGCACGCGCGCAAAAACCCTTTTCGCCACGCACTACCACGAGCTGACCGAGCTTGCCGAACAACTCGATGGCGTGCGCAATCTCCGCGTGTCTGTCAAAGAGGCCGGTGATCGCATTATCTTTCTGCGCAAGGTCGAACCCGGCAAAGCAGACCGCAGCTATGGCATCGAAGTAGCACGCTTGGCCGGTTTGCCAATGGCCGTCATCGACCGTGCCTTCGAGGTCCTGAAGCTCCATGAGCGCACCGAGCACGAGGTCACCGAAGAACTCGCCCCGCGTCCGCAGCAGCCCGTGCAGATCCGCCTGTTCGAGCCCGTAGGGCACGGCATCGCCGAACGTATTCGCAATTTGAAGATCGACGAGCTGCGACCCATCGAAGCTTTGCAGTTACTGCATGAATTGCAGCAGGAGTTGAAGCGCTTATGCGAGTAGCCGGGATCATGAGCGGCACGTCGCTCGATGGAATTGACGTAGCAATCGTGGACATCCGCGGACGCCGCATCCGGCCCGTAGCCTTCCGAAGCGCACCCTACGAAGAGAGTGTCCGGCAAGCGATCCTGGGGGTTTCGAACGCAACCACAACCACCGCCGAAATCGCTCGCTTGCATTTTCTGTTAGGGCAGCTCTATGCGAAAGGCGTTCAGGAAACGTGCCGGCTCAGCCGCATTCCGATCAAGTCAATTGAGCTGGCCGGATGCCACGGCCAGACAATTTATCACCAGGGCGAGCAGAAGCCGTTTCTCGGTCGCCCAATAGCAGCAACTTTGCAGATCGGCGAAGCCAGTGTGATCGCCGAAGCACTCGGTGTTCCCGTGGTCTCCGACTTCCGTACACGCGATATGGCGGCCGGAGGCAAAGGTGCGCCGCTGGTCCCGTATCTCGACTATCTGCTCTTCCGTCACCCGAAAAAGGGCCGCGTGGCATTGAACATCGGCGGCATTGCAAACGTTACAGCCATTCCTCCGAACGGGCGCCCCATCGACGTGATTGCCTTCGACACGGGACCCGGCAACATGGTGATCGATGCCTTAGCGGCCGAGTTCACGAAAGGCCACGAGCACTTCGATCGTGATGGCCGAATCGCCGCCGCCGGGCGCCTGAATCGCCGCCTGCTCGACCGGTTGTTAGCCGATCCGTATTATCACGAGCCACCACCAAAAACAGCGGGCCGCGAGCAGTACGGCGCGGCCTTCATCGCCGAGATCAAGCAACGCCTCCCGCTCCGCGACCTCATCACAACAGCGACCGCGCTGACGGCGGCCACAATTGCACTCGGTATCGAACGCTTCATCAAGCCTCGCATGCGCGTGGACGAGCTCATCCCCGCCGGAGGCGGTGTACATAATCGAGCGCTGATGGGTTACCTGCAGGCGTTTCTACCAGGCGTTCGCATCGCGCAGACCGGCGAGTTCGGAATCGACCCCGATGCGAAAGAAGCCGTCGCCTTCGCCGTGCTGGCTCACGAAACCTACCACAGGCGCCCTTCGAACCTGCCATCAGCGACCGGCGCCCGGCATGGTGTCGTTCTAGGAAAGGTCACGTACTGATGGGACAGGAGATCCATTGCAAGGTGCGTGTTGGCAAAACAGTTGCCGAAGGCAAAGCGCTGCTGGAATCAACGGAACTCATTTTCCGAAGCAGCGACCTACGATTGAAGATTCCGTTTCGCCAAATGAACTCGATCGAAGCGGCGGACGGCTGGCTGCGCGTTGAGTCTCCCGATGGTCCCGCGGCGTTCGAACTGGGCACTCAAGCCGCCAAGTGGGCCGACAAGATCAAAAATCCGAAGAGTCTGTTGGACAAACTCGGGGTAAAAGCGGGAATGCGCATCAGCGTAGTCGCCATTCGCGACGATAACTTCCTCAGAGACCTCAGCCGCCACACGAGCGACATCACGAATGGCAAGCCAGCAAGGGATTCAGACTTGATCTTCTTCGGCGCAGAGCGAACCGATGCCCTGGAAAAGCTGTGCGAGCTATCCCGGTCCCTTAAGCCGAATGGCGCCATCTGGGTCGTATATCCAAAAGGTCAGAAAGACATCACCGAGGCTGGTGTCTTCGCCGCCGGCAAACTCGCCGGTCTGGTCGATGTCAAAGTCGCCAGCTTCTCCGCGACCCACACCGCGCTGAAGTTCGTGATCCCAGTGAAAAAGAGATAGCCGCAACCAACAGCGCCAACGCGTCACATTGATAACATGAAACTGCTGATCACGATCGTTCAGGCTGGGACGGTCCACTAGACGGTGGTGTGACGTTGCCCGTTTCTTCAACGGCGCCGGATCACTAGAGCCCAAAGTACGAGCAGTGCGAGCACGATGACTGCGGCTGCGGCTTGCACCTGCGTTACCCTAGGTCATTGTATGCAGATCACCGCCATCGAAACCATTCGTCTGGCGCGCGGCGTCACCGTGCACGCTGGTCCGATCCGATGGTTATGGGTGCGCATCCACACGGACGCGGGCCTTGTCGGCCTGGGCGAAACTTATCCGCATCCCGATGCCGAATCAGCCATCGTGCATCACGCGCTGGCGCCGGTCTTGTTGGGCCGCGATCCGCTGGCGATTGATCGCCTCTGGGCGGACATGTTTCAAGTCATCTCGTACAGCGGCTGGGCGGGAGCGGAGATGCGCGCCATTAGCGCGGTCGATATCGCGCTTTGGGATCTGGCGGGCAAGGCTGCCGGAGCGCCCATTTATCAGTTGCTTGGTGGCGCCTCGCGCACGTCCATCCGCACATACAACACCTGCTACGATCACGTCGACTTCCTCACCGAGCCGGTGAAGCTGGCTCGAGATTTGGCGCGGTCTGGCATTCACGCCATGAAGATCTGGCCGTTTGATCCGGTGGCGCGTGAAACTCGCGGCCAGTTCATCACCGCGGCGCAAATGCGGCAGGGCATCGAGCCGTTGCGCCTGATCCGCGAAGAACTGGGCGATTCCATGGACGTAGCCATGGAATTTCACGGTTACTGGAGCCTGCCATGCGCCATCGAGATCGCGCACGCGCTCGAGCCGTATTCTCCCATGTGGCTCGAAGAGATGCTGCCGCAGGATAATCCGGCAGCCTACGCGGAACTGGCACGCGCCACGCGCCTGCCGCTGTGTTTGAGCGAGCGTCTCATGACACGTTGGGGCTTCCGAGAGATTCTCGAAAACCGCGCGGCGCGCATTATCATGCCCGACATCAGTTGGTGCGGCGGCATCTCCGAAGCCAAGAAGATTGCCGCGATGGCGGAAACGTACTATCTGCCGGTCGCACCGCACAATTGCGGCGGCCCCGTGCTGCACGCGGCCTCGGCGCATCTCGCGGCGAACCTGACCAACCTGCATATTCTGGAAACCGTGCGCCGGCATTATCTCGAGGAATACCGCGGCATCGTCACCAACACGCTCGCCTTGGTAGACGGCACCCTGCCGCTGCCTCCGGGTCCCGGCTTGGGTGTGGAGCTCGATCCCTCGGTGCTCACGCGGCCCGACGCAACCGTGGAACGGACGAGCATCTAGCTGATGTCGCATGTACTCGATGCTTCGCGCTTGACACGCGCCGGCTATGGCAGCTTCGCGTATTCGCTCTTGGCTTGGCGGAGAACGGGGATGCCGGGGTCCGCGTCGCCCTCCAATTAGCCTGTGCCGGATGTGTCGTGCGGAGCTTTGTTACTCGTGACGCAGTGCGTTCATCGGATCTATTCGTGCTGCCCTTCGCGCCGGGACGTAACCGGCGAGGAGGGCGGCGCTCAGGAGAATCGTTACGGCGATCGCCATTGACAGTGGGTCACTGGGTTTCGTTCCGAACAGGAAAGACTCGATGAACTTCGCCGTGATTAATGCTGCCGGGATACTGATGGCGAGTCCTACGAGCGCCAGAATCGCGACTTCACGGAGAACCATCCAGACGACGGCGCGGCGCTGAGCGCCGAGCGCCATGCGAATGCCGATCTCACCGGTGCGGCGCGCGACAGTGTACGACATCGTGCCGTAGAGGCCGACGCACGCGATGGTCAGCGCGAGCAGCGCGAAGGCGGTGCAGAGGCTGGCGAGTGTGGTCTCCTGGCTCATGTCCTCGTTGATTTCCTCGGTCTGGGTTTGCACGTCAGTTAGCGGCATACGCGGGTCGGCTTGGCCAACGGTCTCGAGGACGGACCTGACGTAAGAGAGCGGATCACCGGCGGTGCGCAGCGCAAAGACCATCTCGTTTCGGGGCGGGTAACCTTGGTCATATGGGAAATACACCACGGGCGGGATTTGTTCCTTTAGCCCGCCATAGCGTGCGTTCTTGGCCACGCCGACGATCTCCATGTCGCGCGCGGGATCTTTGCCTTTCCACAGAATGAGGTGGCGGCCTAAGGGATTCTGATCGCCGAAATTGTCTCTGGCGAACCGCTGATTGATTATCGCGATGGCCGGTGAGCCGGGGTGGTCGCGATCCTCGATGTCGCGTCCGGCCAGGAGCGGGATCTGCATGGTGGTGAGGAAGTCGGGCCCGATGGACAGAATACGCGTGGCATCGTGGGGCGGTGAACCCGGCACGGTGATGGGATGGCTGCTGCCGGCGCCCAGCAGCGAAGTTTCGGCGAGGCTGACATGGCGCACACCGGGGATGGAGGCAAGCCGCTTACGGAGATCGCTATAGAAAGGGGCGATATTGGGTTCGCGGCGGCCGGCTTTTTGCGCGTCCACCTGGAACAGCAACACGTTTTCGCGGTTGAAACCGAGCTCGACCGATTCGAGGTTCGACAGCGTGCGGACGAAGAGTCCAGCCGCAACCAGCATCAGTAGCGCGAGGGCGATCTGGCCAACCAGCAGTGTCTGGCTTATGCTGATGCGCCAGAAGGAATGCTGTCCGCGAGTTCCGCTCGCGCGTGCCTCCTTCAGTGCCGCAACAAGATCGAGGCGTGTGGACTGCATCGCCGGGGCGAGGCCGAACAGCATGCCGGTGAGCAGGGAGAGAGCAGTGGCTACGGCGAGCACATGCCAGTTCAAGTCCGCGTGTATGGTGATCTGCCGTGAGCCGCTTTCCAGCAGCACACTGAGAAAGCGCATGCCCAAGATGGCGAAGAAGACGCCGAACATGCCGCCAAGCACCGCAAGTAGGACGCTCTCGGTCAGCAGTTGGCGGATTACACGAAGGCGGCCCGCTCCGAGGCTCAGACGTAGAGCGATCTCGCATCTGCGAGAAGCGGCGCGCGCGAGGAACAGATTTGCGACGTTTGAGCATGCGATGGCGAGAATCGATCCGACTAGCGTCATCAGGACGAACAACGGCTTCGAGAAGTGACGGCGGAGCGTATCCAAGCCGGTTGCTCCTTCCTCGACTGCCAGCGTGGGAAGATTCGCCCGCTGCTTGTCGTTCTTGGCGGTGGTGGCGATCCATTGCTGAAAGGATCCCGCCATAGCAGCTTGGGCCTGGGCGAGAGTAACACCGGGACGCAGCCGGGCCATGACCTGGATCCAATAGTCGTTCTGCTCGAGGTAGTCGCCCGCGGTAGATCCATATGAGTCGGCGGCGCCCAGCAATACGTTGGTGTGCATTGGGAGGTACACATCCGGAACCTGGGCGGCGTCGGCTCCGAAGAATTCGGGTGGCGCAACACCGACGACTGTAAAGGGCAGATTATCGATGAGAATGGATTGGCCGGGAGCATTATTCGCGCCGCCCAGGTGCTTGTCCGCGAGCACGTGGCTAACGACCGCGACCGGAGCCGCTCCGAAGCGGTCGTCATCGGCAAAGATGAGACGGCCCGAAGCAGGAACAACGCGCAGGCCGTGGAAGTAGTCGCCCGAGACCAACTCGCCGCTCGCGATGTCGGCCTGGCCCTTGATTGTCAGATTCAGAGTGCGAACATCTCGGGTGTGGCAATAGGTAAAGACGTCCGAGAAGACGCCGGCGCCGGCTTTTTGGAAGAACTGGAAAGCGGGGTAGGGAAACAGGTCGCTCACGGAGCCTGATGCATCGTCGTAAACCTCGCCGTGCATGCCTTCCATCACGAAATCGTCAGTACGCCATGCTCCCAGTTTGCTGTGCCATCTCAGGACGACAAGCGAAGCAGGGTCGGCGACGGGCAGCGAGCGCAACAGAAGCGCGTCGAGAAAGCTGAAGATGGTGGTATTGGCTCCGATGCCGAGGGCGAGCGACAGCGCGGCGAGCGCAGTGAACGCCTTGTTGTTTCGCATGGTGCGGGCGGCATAGCGGAGGTCCTGCACGAGCTGTTCGAGCGATGTCCAGGACCAGGTGGCGCGAGTGTCTTCCTTCACGAGCGTGATGTTACCCAGGTCGCGGCGAGCCGACTGTCGCGCTTCGTCGTCGGCCAACCCCTGTGCTCGGAGTTGGTCGGATTCCTCGTCGAGGTGGAACTGGAGCTCGTCGCGAAGATCATCTTCTTTCCGGCGGCGTTGCCTCAACCAAGTCAGCTTACGAAAGAACGAGTTCATTGGGCCTCCTGATCGGCGGGATTCAAGACCAGTCCCATGGCGCGGGAAAACGCGTGCCATTTTAATTGCTCGGTCTCGAGCTGTTTCCGGCCGGCGGGCGTGAGGCGGTAATATCTGGCGCGCTTGCCTTTGTCGGAGAGCTCCCAGGAGGCCGCGATCCAACCTTGGGCCTCCAGGCGGTGGAGCGCAGGGTACAAAGAACCGGTCTCGACTTGCAGCAGGTCTTCAGAAGTTCGCTGAATGTGTTTCGCTATAGCGTGACCGTGAGTGGGTCCGGCACGCAGAGTGCGGAGGATGAGGAGGTCGAGGGTTCCTTGCAGAAGCTCCACGCGCGATGGTGGCTTTTGGCTCATTATGTAGGCATTCTACTAAATGTAGTGTAGATTGTCTACTTAATTGTGCTGTGCTCAACTCTAACCGGAATTGCCCGCACGGTTCCGATGGAGGGTGGGATCGATAGCGGCGGCCATCTTCGCTACGTCGAGCCCACCGCCCAGAAATTTGTTCACTCTCTCGGCAGTGACGAGCGAATCGGAAATAGCATTGCGGTGCTCAATCACCAGCACCTGCGTGCTTGGGCGCTGTTCCAGCATCGCTTTCACGCGCCCCAGCGTGCGCGAGTATTCCTCTTTCAGCATCCGCCTCCGGTCCGGTGTCGCGGCCAGAGGCTGATTGCGGCGGATCAACATACGCTCCTGCGAAGCGAGCACCTCTTCGAGCTCGCGCTCGCTAAGGATCACGCGGCAGGCGAGGCCCGGGGGCAACGCGGCCACGAGCGGCGCGACAATCTTGACGGCTTTGCCGCGTGCCTCGAACAGGCACTTCGAATCTTTCAGCAGATTCTTCACCGGCTCAAATTCGAGATAGCCGCGCGGATTGTCCTCGTCGGCTTCGCGTAATCCATCGGAAAGCGTTTGCATGCCGCCCGCGGCCAGCATTTGCATCAGCATGGAGGTGCCCGAGCGCGGCAAACCTGTCACAACGACGAGAGACTCCTCAAGCGATGCCATCTCTCCCGTTCCGGCAAAGAGAGGGGTATCGGGCCGCGTGGAAAAAGCTGCAGCGGTTTCCACACTTTCAGCCACCAGCCTCCGCGCCGGACGGGTTTTCCCGCAGCTCCTCATTTGGCGCGCAAGGCGACGGTGCTCGCGCGCGGATTCGGCGTCTCCGAGGTGCTTTTCGAGCAGAGCGGCGAGCCGAACGTGCGCTTCCGGGAAGTTTGGATTGAAGGAAACGGCTGCGCGGAACGCGTCGGCTGCCTGCTCATACTGCTTCAGTCCCTCTAACGCGCGCCCAAGCAGGAAGTGGGCCAGCGGATAGCGATAAGCGCGCTGCAATGCGTCGAGGGCCGACTGCGCAGCCGCGTTGAATCTCCTTCGCCGCAGAGCCATCCGGCACATGCCGATATGTGCATGGGCGTTATCGGGATTGATGGCTAGCGCCTTTTCGTAGATCTGCGTCGCGTCGCTCTGGTGGCCGAGGCGCAGATACAGATCGGCGGTCTCGAGGAGCAAGCCCGGTCTCACCAGGTGCGCTGCCGTCACCCGATCGAGGGCGGCCAGCGCTTCGGTGTACCGCTTTTCCACCTTCAATACCTGCGCTTTCAGGTAATCCACTACCGCCGGCTGGTAGCGCGCCAGATCACGCCAGTGTGCCAGTTCGCGGCGCTCATCTTCGCTGAGCAGCGGCGCGGCCTCGCTCTCCTTCGTCTCGGCTTGTCCAGTCACACCGCAATCCGCCTCGGCATTCTGTCGCCCACGAGTGCGTTCTACGGCGCCGAACGCCTGGATCTTCGTCTTCGCCTCTTCATAGAGAGCCCGGCGGCGGCCATCAAGGTCGTCGACAATGTGCCGCATCTGGTCGTGCAATCCCAGCGCCTGACAGGAAGCGAACAGCCGCACGGCGAAGCGCTGCTCATCGGGATCCTCTGCACAGAGCTCGGCGAAAATCTCGTGTGCTTCGAAGTGCCTGTCGTCGTCCTGGTAAGCTTCGCCGAGGTTATAGCGCAGCTCGCGGATGGTCTTCTCAACTGCGACTTGGCGATTCTCATCCGGCCGTTCGATATACCCCAGCGCAATCATCTGCTCCAGTGCTTCGTGCGCCGCAACCGGATCGAGCCGCGTATGAGGCGGATGGCAGCCATCCTTGCCCTGCACTTCTTCCCAGCTCGGAATGTACGCGATCTCCGGCGTTTCGACGAAAGCTTGTGAAAGCACCTTGCCGTCCATATCCTCGCCCACAGGCAGCCCAAATAGCGTCAGAATGGTGGGCGCGACGTCGAGCACCGATGGTCCATGCAAGGATTCATCCTTCTTGATGCCAGGTCCGCTGATGACGAGTACGCCAAGATCGCGGTGCTCAATTGCAGGACCGGCGGGAATCTCGGGAATGGATGCCGGACGCAGGTGATCGGGATGAAAGCCATGATCGGACATGAGCACGACGGTCGTGTCGGTACCCGCTTTATCCAGCAGTTGCCCCAGCATCTGATCATGGAACCGGTACGCCATCGTCACCACGTTGTGGTATAGCTCGAAGTCTCGTTCCGTGACCCAGGACTGTCGCGGCGGATGGTACTTCATGAACCCGTGGCTGAAGTGATCGATCGCCTCGTAGTAAACGGCGAATAAATCCCACGGCTGGTGGTCTAGCAGCCACGTCGCGGCGGCCTGCATGCTCATGCATTCCGCGAGCGTCCGCATGCACAACGCCAGGCGCTGGTCTTTATCCTGGTCGATCTCCCTCGCCAGGGGTATGAACGGCTCCACCATCTCGGGTACCAGTTGGTCGGGATGCATGCGCAGATCAGCCAGGGTTTTCGCCAGTTCCGGTGGATGAACGGTATTCGCCACGAGCGGCCAGCCCTCGTCGAGCGGCCGGCTGGCACGATGATAACGGTCCGACACCATCACGCCGTTGATGGGCTCTGCGGGATGGCTGGGCCACCAGCCGATCACGACGCTGCGCAGATCGTTCTGATTGAGAATGTTCCAGAGCGCTTTGGATGTTCGTGAGAGGTTCGTGACCGGCTGCACGTCGCGTCCGTCCGGGGTCGGCTCGGAGAAGCCGAGGATGCCATGCTTGAACGGCCGCTTTCCGGTGGCGATCGAAGTCCACAACATTGGCGAGAGCGGAGGATCGAGCGTGGCGATCTGCCCCAGAGCGCCATTTTCGACGAGGCGCCGGACGTTGGGCATTTTGCCGGCATCCATGAGCGGACGGATGACCTTCCAGTCGGCGGCATCCCACCCGACCAGGAGGACCTTCCGCGGGATCATTGATGGCCGGCAGGCGGCGTTTTTGAGCCGGGCTCCGATGAGGGCGACGGAAAACGCAACTTGGGCGAGTACGGTTTGTGTTTAACATCGCCACTTCCTCCGCCACTGCCACCACCACCCCCGGTACCACCGCCGCCCGTTCCGCCTCCACCGCCGCCCGTTGCGCCTCCACCGCCGGTTCCACCGACCGGTAGGATCCCAGTGCCGCCAGTTCCGCCAATAGGCACTCCCGGAGTGCCGCCCACAGTTCCGCCCGTACCCGGGTAGGTGGAAAGTACCTGCAACGAAAAAAACACATCGGCCTGGGTTTGCATACCGCCGACCATCGCCTGAATGGAAACCTCTCCCTCGCCAAGGCCAGGTGGAACCGTGAGGTTGATCTGAAAGAGGCCAGCGCTTGTCAGTCCGACGAACGTCGGTTTGACGTAGATGTTATTGATGTAGAGATAGAAGCTGCTTTTGATAGGCGCGGTACCGGAGAACGGCTTCCCAGCCGGGACATTGGGATTGGTCGGCCCGAAGCCGACGCCGAAGAGTTGAATGGTGTCGCCTTCTTGCGCGGGAACCGTCGGATAGCCAAATGAAATGCCGCTCGGGCCGAGGATATCGTAGCTGTCTTTCCCTTTGCCGAAGGCCCCCCGTCCGTCCTGCCTGATAATGATTCCGGAAACGAACCGGGCCTGGTTCTTGGGCACTTCCAGCAGCGTGAACGCTGGTGCATATTTACTCAGCGTGACGAATGATTTGGCCCTTCCATGTGCAGTGGTCACGACGACGGATACAGTGCCCAGCGACTTGTCGTCTGGCGCTTGCAAATTGATCTGCCCAGGACTGACATACATGAGATAGGCTGGTTTGTTATCGATTTCCACGCTCGTGCCACCCAGCGAAGTGGGGAAGTTGCCCTTCCAGGTAAAGGTTCCACTGGCGAGATTTTTCCCGAAAATTGTCACCAGTTCGCCGGATTGGATGATGTTTTCCGTGCCGTCCAGAGGAGCAATGCCATTGGGCAAGATGGAGGGAGCTGCCGACGCCGTTGCAGGCTCGTGCTGCGGTGCCGCGCCATGGAAAAGCATTTGTCCGGCGCCCTGCCTGGCCATAGCTAATCGGACGGCGTTGGCCACAGGCGTATTCTGGGAGCTCGCGAAATTTTGTTTGAATGGCAAAACACTCGCGGTGGGCTCCGGTATATGCCGAATGCCGGTCCCGATCAGGGATGCCGAGGTGGTGGTCGCCATCGCCATGGCTGAGCCTGTAACTGCTGCATACAATTGCCAGTTAGCGGCGCGGCGTTTCAGCGTCTCCCTGAGAGACGATGAGCGAAGGGTGGCGAAGTAAGCCTCCAGGCGGTGGTCCAAGTCGGATTTTCGCCGAGCGCTCATGATTAATCTACCTGCCGTATGTATGATTCATCAAATACCAGTTTGATTACATACCGTGATGATAGTAGTTCTTTGCCTGCGTTACTGGTAGGGTTTTAATCAACACCTACGTTGGGGGAAATGGTCTGCGTAATCAGCGGTCTTGCGACTTCAAGTCACTCGGCCGCGATGCCGGCTTTTGCCAGCAGCCGTCGCAGCGAGTCCTCACCGGCCGCTCCATTCTGCCGGCCGGCGATATTGCCATCCCGATCGATCAGCACGTATACCGGGAAGGCTCGCGCGGCGAACATAGCGGCGAGGTTGGTATCGTCCATGAGCACCATCTTGCAGGAACGCGGGGAATCCGCCAGGTACTTCATCACCTTTTTCTTCGGCTCACCGACGTCCACACTGAGAACGACTAAGCCTTTATCTTTGAATTCTCGTTAAGGCTCTCAACCGCGGGCTCATCGCGACGGCAGTTGGGGCACCAGGTTGTCCAGAATTGCAGCAGAACCACTTTGCCCTTGACGCTTTCATTGTTGTATCTCTCGCCGTCGAGCGTCTTCGCCCAGAAGTTAGGGGCATGCTCAAGTGTGTCTCCCGCAATCAGGCGGGAAATCCATCCCGCGCACAACGTCGCGGAAAGGACGGTCCTTCGAGAAATCACCTGCATGGCTCTTTGAGATTATCAAAACCGCGGCGCACCAGAGTCACTGCTGCGGGTAAGGTGCAACGGTGGCGGGTTCGGAACCAGTCTCTACCAGCCAGATGCGGCGATCGTGAAAGTAACGAATGAGCGCGCGGTTGCTGGTGTCATCTAGCTCGCGGGCCCAAACTACTTTTGCCGCGTCGATATTGGCCTTGTTGTAAACCCACTCTTCGAAGAAATTATGGCCGGGCTTGTATCGAACAATAGCCAACTGCGGGCCGGGCTCCTGTTCTAAGCGACCCTGGATGCGCGCGCGCTCCGTGTTTCCGGGCCGCGTATAAAACCAGGTCATGGGCCAGTCCGGCGGCATATAGAAACCGAGCGGCTGGGCACAGACGCGGAGCAACACCATCCCGAGACAAAGCACTGGAACGCCACGCGCCAGCAGCCGTCCACTTGGGCTCCCATGCCAGCGCCAGACGCGCAGGTGCCGCAGACCTTGCAGCACGATGGCGTAGATCAATCCGGTAATGGGCGCCGCATAGTGTGCGTAGAACCAGGTATTCGCGGCCAAGCCGATCAGGAAAACGGCGCCGATGATCACGAGCGGCCGCACGCGCCGGTCCCGCCAAATGCTAGGCAGGAAAAGCAGCGGAAGAGTGAACGCCGGCCCAAGGAAGAACATCCAGAAGGCGCCTGCCTTGCCGGCCGTGTTCTTCGCGAGGCCAAGAGGCGTTTTGGCTTCCATGAACTTGCCTAGCTCCCAGCCGGCGTAAAAGTCGCGCATCTCCGTGTTTCGATAAGCCGGTATGGCGCGCGGCCGCTCCCAGAGAAAAATGCCAGCCGATGCATACTGGTCGCGGTCGATCTGATACGGCATGCGGAACGGATTGCCCGTGATACGCCAGTAATAGTAACCCGTGCCAGCGCCGCCGAGCGCGAGAACCACGATGGCTGGCAGCACCGTGCGTACGAGCGCGGTTGTCAAGGCGGGGCCGCGCTTCTTCAATATCCAGACGAGCAGCAGGACGCACACAGGAATTCCGAGCACGAGTCCTTCATACGGCCGGCTGTTTGCCAGAATCACCATGCCGACCGCCATCAGCAGCGAGTCGCGCACCCTCGGGCTCCGCATGATGCGTGGCAGCGCGCCCAAGACCAGCAGCCCGCCGATGGCGGCCGCGGCGCCGCCCCAATAGCTATTGATCCAGTAACCGAACAGTCCCAGCCGCAGGATTGCCAGCCCACCACCCAGCAAAGCCCACTGCGGCGGCAGCCACCCTTGCAGCATCCAGCAGACCAGGGCGCACATCAGAGCCACGCTGGCATAGACGCCGGCCCATTCGTGGCCCGCCACCACTTTGCCAGCCGCCAGAATCATACCCTGCGCGAGGTGGTACATCGACGCGTAAGAGGGATGCTGGAGTACGTGCATGGTTTCGAAGTGCACCCACATTGGATGTGTGGGATTCGTCAGCCGTCCAGAGGCGAAGGTGTCGGCGGCCAGTAGATAACTGAACTCATCGGTGATGACGGGTGCGCGGGCCGGAAGGATCGGAAATAGCGCCGCACGCGCGGCCAGCGCAGCTAAGCCCGTGCACACCACGGCCAGTCTGCGCCTGCGCGCGAGGTTGCCAAAGCTCCGCCCCACGGCACGGAACCAACGCTGGCCCAAAAGCGGCGAAGAAAGGGAGCGGCGCCACAGCATCAGGAGCGCGAAGAGCTCCAGCAGATAGAGCGCGTACCGGATTGTGATAGCGAGGATCCAGCCTGCTACTTGAACCATCGAACGAGCGCGACCGAGTTAGAAAGTGTGTTTTGGGCCACTAACCATGCTAGGCAAACGATCGGTTGGCGGTCAACGATTGACCGTCGTAGATTGTCGATAGTTAGCTAAATTCCGGAATATCCGCTGCGGCAGATCAACACGCCGAACACGACGCCACTTGTGCCACGGTTGAACGATCGAGCAGCTCTCGAATGCGGGCGGCTTTGTCACCCAGTTTCCGTCGCTCGCCCACATTTTCAATTTTGGGCAGCAGCATTAAGGCGTTTGCGTAGAGGTCTTCCGCTTTCGCGCGAAGAGTCCCTGGCGTGCTCATAGCCGCTGAAGCACACTGAAAGCCGAGTTCCAACGCATTGCCGATGAGATGCACCAAGTCCTGATCAGTCTTGGCGCGAAGCTCGGCGAGTTTGGACATTTCTGACAAGGCAGTCACACCAACTCTCCGGGTAAATTCGCGTGCTACGTTGGGCCGAAGCCAATTTGTTGAAGCCTACTATTGTTTGACGCCGCTGCGAGCCATTTGGTTCAACTTGTTGGGTGAATTTATTGGTTACAGATTGATGTAGGGGTTGGGAAATCGGCTGTTAAGCGAGTATTCACAGGTCCTCAGCGTCTGGCTGCGTTCTTCCACACAAAATACCCGACGATGGTTTTTCCATCCTCGATCTTATTTGTGTGAATCATCTGCTCGACCTGCTTGGCAGAGAACCAGCGGGTTTCGATACGCTCGTCGTCCATGGGCTGCGCCTCACCGGCAGTGAGGTCGGACGCGAGGAAGATCGTCATCTTTTCGGAGATGTAGCCGGGGCTGGGAAAGAACGAGATCAGCTTTTTCCAGCGGCGTGCGCGATAACCGGTCTCTTCGATCAGCTCACGCTTTGCGGCCGTCAGCGCCGACTCGCCGGCGTCGAGCTTGCCCGCGGGCAGTTCCCACAGATTGGCCCGAGCCGGCAGGCGATACTGGTGGACGAGCAGGATGCGGCGTTTGTCGTCCACGGCCATCATGACGGCTGAGCCGGCGTGGCGGACGATCGAGCGCTTGATCTCGAAACCTGTGGGGTCTCTGGCATCGTCTTCGGTGACCCAAAAGAGCTTGCAGCGGTAAAGTTCCTTCGAGGAAATCAGCTTCATCATTTGGACTTCTCCACTTCCAGCGGTCCAAACTTTTCGAGCGATTTTTCGATTTGGGCCGCGTCGCCAACCACGACGATCGTCGCTTGGCCGGGGTCCATATACTTCTGCGCGGCGGCTTGAATCTGATCCGGCTCGACAGAGCGCACCCGGCTAGTGAACATTTCGAGATAGTCGCGGGGCAGTCCCATGGTATTTACCAAGTCGATCTGGTCGGTCAGCGACGCCTGCGTTTCCAGGCTGATCAGGAACCCGCCGCTGATGTAGTTCTTGACGTCAGTCAGCTCGCTGGCCGTAACCGGCGCCTTGGCCATCTGAGTCAGATTATCCAGCATGGCTTCCACACCGGGTCCGGCTTCTTCATTGCGCACTTGCGTGACGGCGGTGAAGACGCCAGCGTCTCTGCGGCGATCAAGTTCGCTATGGGCGTCATAGGCCAGCCCCTTTTTCTCGCGGACGTCGAGGAACAGGCGCGAGCTGGCGCCGCCACCGAGGATGGCGTTGCCCACGACGAGCGGATAGTAGTCGGGGTCCGTGCGTGTGGCAGCAAGGCGGCCGACGTGGATATCGGCCTGCACCGAACCGGGGCGATCCACAAGCACGAGCTGCCGCTTGCTTTCGGGAAAGCTCTTCGCAGGCGCGGCGGGAACCTGCTTCTCTCTCCATGCGGCGAAGTGATCGCGCACCAACTTCAGCGTTTCAGCGCGCGGCGGAAGTTGCCCAACTAGCAGCAGCACGGCGTTGTTCGGAAGCAGAAAAGTATCGCGAAACTGGACGATGGATTTCCGATCCATGCGGTCCAGCGACTCCATGGTTGCGGAAAAGAATGCGTATGGATGGCTGCCAAACACCAGCGCATCGAACTTCTCATTAGCGAGAAAGGCCGGCTGCGAACGCTGGGCGGCCAAAGTCTGCTTAGCGTTTTGCTTTCGCAATTGGACTTCGTTCTCGGGGAAATTGGCGTTGAGAGCCACATCCGCCAGCAGGTCGAGCAGCTTTGCCGTGTTTTCGGATAGCACGCTGCCGCCCAGAGTGAAGACGTCCGGCGACGCGTGGCCATCGAGTGTGGCGCCAATGGAGGTCAACTCTTCGGCCAGGTCACGGTAGGAACGCGTGGTGGTCCCCTGTGTAACCAAGCCCGCCACCATGCCGGCGAGACCGGGCAAATCTTGCGGATCGAATTTGCTGCCGGCCTGAAAGCTCAGGCGCATACTGACCAGGGGGAAGCGCGCGTCCTCCACCAGCACTACCGAGAGGCCGTTCGGCAGCTTGGTCTCGTGCACGGGCGGCATCTTGAAAGAGGGAACGGGCGGAGTCTCAGGCGGCTTGGTGCGATCGATCGTTTGGGCCATCAAAGTTGTTCCTGCGATAAGAAATGAAAAAATCATGCAGCGCATCAGTGGTTCTCCTGGGCAGCCGGGGCGGGAGCCGGGAGGATCTGGAGAACCGTGCGGCGTTCGGGCGTCAAATATTTTTTCGCCACCCCTTGAATCTCGGCCGGTGTGATTGTCAGGAAGTTTTCCAGGTTGGTGTTGATCAGCTCGGGTTTGCCGTCGAAGATCTCGTAGCGGCCGAGCAATTGCGCCCGATGCAGAGAACTCTGGAGCGAAATGATTTGCTCCGAGCGAAGCAACGTACGCCCGCGATCCAGCTCCTTTGCGTCCACGCCGTCATTCTGGATCTTGGCAATCTCCTCCTGCGCCTGGTCGATAATCTGTTGCGGCGTGTAATTGGGTTTGAAGAGCAGGAACATGGCGTAGTCGCCGGGATCCTTGTAATCCGAACTGGAGGCAAAGGGCCAGCCCATCTCGGCTTGGTACTGAATCAGCGATTCTTTTCCTTTGACCAGGTTGAGCTGGAAGCGGGAACTGGGTCCGCCGGTGAAGAGCACGTCGAGCATGGCGAGGGCGTAGTAGTCGCGTGAGCGCCGGATGGGACCGGGATAGCCGATGATGATTCCGGGAACGCGAGCGTGAGCATCGTGATAGACCTCGGAGCGGGGCGTGAAACTTGAAGGCTCGCTGAGGTCGGGCTTTGCCGGCTTGGGCTGGGAGGGGATGTCGCCGAAGTATTGTTCGATCAGCTTCTTGGTTTCGGGGATCTGGATGTCGCCCACGATGACCATCACGGCGTTATCGGGCGCGTAATAGGTTTTGAAAAATTTGGCCACGTCCTCGACGGAAGAAGCGTTCAGATCCTCGAACGATCCGATTAGCGAGTGTGAGTTCTGCCAGTTCTGGAACGCCAGTTGCGGCCAGCGATCGACGATGGCGGTGGCGTAGGGACGATTGTCGAAGCTCAGTCGCCGCTCCTGCTTGACGGCCTCTTTCTGGTTGTCGAGGTTCTCTCTAGTGATGGCCAGGCTGCGCATGCGGTCGCTTTCCAGCCACAGGCCCACCGCCAATTTGTTGGAGGGCAGCACTTCGAAGTAGTCGGTGTAATCGGGATGCGTGGATCCGTTGAGCGTGCCGCCGTTGGACTCGACGATTTTGAAATGCATGCCCTTGGGGACGTTGGCCGAGCCTTCGAACATCATGTGCTCGAACAAATGAGCAAAGCCGGTTCGGCCCTTTTCCTCAACGCGCGCGCCGACATCGTAAATCATGTAGAGCGTGATCACCGGCACAGCGTTATCGCGCGAGAGAATCACACGCATGCCGTTCTTCAGCGCGTATTTCTCAATTGGGATCACCGGTTGTGCCGCTTGGATAACGGCGCAGAACAAAATCAGCAATAGAAACGCGAATTTCATAACTTGTCAGTTTCGGCGAAGAGCTTGTTGGAATTTTTCGGCGGAGAGCGTATTCAGCACGTCGCCCGGGCCCAGCCAGCCGCGCCGTGCCGTCACGACTCCATACCACATATTGTGCAGGTGCTTGGGATGGTGTGCGTCTGTGGAAATTGTAAACTTCGAGCCGCGCGACTTTGCGGTGCGCACGAGGGTCCCGCTCAAATCCAGCCGCTCGGGGCTGGCGTTGATCTCCAGCCAGACATTGCGCTTCACGGCTTCCGCCACGATGCGATCGAAATCGAAGGGAAACGGCTCGCGCTGCATGAGCAGGCGTCCCGTGGGATGGCCGAGAATGCGCAACTGCGGGCACTCCAGCGCGCGCAACAAACGGTCGGTCATTTCGCCGGCTTCCAGATTCATGTGGCTATGGACGCTGCCGATCACCAGATCCAGTTCAGCAAGAGCATCTGATGCGAGATCGAGCGTGCCATCTTTCATGATGTCGCATTCGAGGCCGGAGAACACGCGAATGCCGAGTTCACTCTGATTCATCTCGCGCACGCGGCGGGCGAAGGCGACAGCGCGGGTTTCATCCAAACCATTCGCCATGGCGATGGCCTTCGAATGGTCGGTGATGGCGACATACTCGTATCCCAGGTTCTTCGCCGCCGCGGCCATCTCTTCCAGGGACGCGCGGCCGTCGGTTTCGGTAGTGTGCATGTGGATGTCGCCGCGGATATGCTGCAGCTCGATCAGCTCGGGAATGCGGCCTTCGGCGGCGGCTTCGATTTCGCCGGCATTTTCGCGCAGCTCGGGAGGAATCCACGCGAGGCCGAGGGCTTTGTAGACATCCTCCTCGGTTTCCCCGGCGACACGGGAATCGTCTTCAGCGCGAAACAGCCCGTACTCGCTCAGCTTCAGCCCCATTTTCACCGCGCGCGTGCGCACTGAGACGTTGTGTTCCTTGCTGCCGGTGAAATATTGCATGGCCGCGCCGTAACTCTCGCGCGGAAGAGCGCGCACGTCCACTTGCAGGCCTTCGCGGCCTACCTTGGCGCTGGCTTTGTTTTCCCCGCGGCTGAGTACTTCATGCACGCGGGGATAGGCGATGAAGCGATCCAGCGCCGCGGTAGCCTTCGGTCCGGTGACGAGCAAGTCGAGATCGCCGACCGTGTCCTTGCCCCGGCGGAGGCTGCCTGCGGCAGTGATGTCTTCGATGCCATCCAGTTCCCGCAGATACGTAGTCAGCTCTTCCGCCGTTTCGTGCGCAAAGCTGAGCAGGAAACGCCCGGAGCGCATCCGGTATTGCGCAATGGAGCGCAGCACTTTTTCCTCGAGCTTCGCGCCCATGCGCGGCAGGTCACGCAGCTTCTGGTCTTTGGCCAGCTGCTCCAGCTCATCCATGGTGGAGATGCGGTAGTGTTCGAAGATGAGCGCGATGCTCTTCGGTCCGAGCCCCTGTATCTTAAGGAACTCGAGCGACGCTACGGGAAATTTCTTCAGCAGGTTGTCGCGGCGTTCGCAGGACCCACGGTCCACAATCTCCTGGAGCACCGCCGCCAGCCCCTTGCCGATGCCGGGAATCCCGGTAATTTTGCGATTGGGGTCGCGTAGAATGTCGATGACGCGTTCGGGGTACCCATCGATCGCGGTGGCGCCGTTCCTGTAACTGCGGATGCGGAAGGAATCCTCGCCCGCGATCTCCATCAGGTCGGCAGTCTCCCCGAGTACGCGCGCGATCTCTCGATTCTCCATGGATAGGGGCTATCGAGGCCGCCCCGTCATTTCGCAGCGACTGGCCGGACATGTCCGGCCCCTACGCAGCATGCCATGTAGGGGCGAGGCACACCTCGCCCGGCGCATGCCCGCGTCGAAATGATTGGGATGCCTCACCAGAATTCAATTCTAGCAATCGCTCAGGGATGCGCCGGGCTGGCGGAAGGAGCGCGCCGGAACGACTCGATGAGGCCTTTCCATTTCCGCGACACCAACTCCGCGAGGTTAAGCAGCAGCGCCAGCGCAAGCAAACCCGGCCACAGTTCCATGGAAGAGGGCACGGCGTGCCCGCCGGCGTCGAAAATGGCCTTAACCGGTGGATTGAAATGCCCGCCAGTGGATTTTGCAATCTGACGGAGCAGCAATTCGTCGCATGCGTGGTCCGTCAATTCGTCTTCAGGGCGATAGAATCCGATCTCGGGGAATGCGCGCGACTCCACCAGCGGACGCACACGGAATAGCCCCTGGTTGCGCCCGATCTGGATGACGCCGCGATAGCTTCCCGCGGCAACCTTGGCAACTTCAAGAGGAGCGCGAAATCCGTTCGGCCCGAGAACGTAGATGGCGGGAACGGCAGCCGGCTCGTCCACCCGGCGGCTGAGATGATAATTGACCACCAGTCGTTCGGTGGAGCTATCGAACTCGGCCTGGGCTTCGCTCGATTGCGCGCGCGGCAGCAAGTCGCGAGCTATGTTGGCCCACAACCGGTCGAAACCATTCCATGTCAGCCAGCTCGCCGCCCAGCGGCTCTTGGCGTCGGAGGTGAACACCGTGGCGCGCCCCAGCCCGTATTGCCATCGCACCAGCAGCGGGTCGTGCTCATCGATGCTGAGGATGGTGTCGGCCGTCGGCTTGGTGATGTAGCGGATGTAGCCGCGCAATGCCGGCGCGGAATCGATGCCCACGCCATCCAGCACCTCGGCTGGTTTGGTAGCCGTGATCTGCGACGGCTTCTCCACGGCCGTCGATCCAGTGTGCTCCTGCACATCCTTGAGCAGGATCTGCTCGAGGCCGGCTGGTTCGTTCAGAAAGTAGGACTTGCCCTTGGCCATGGCCGCGATCTTTTCGAGGTACGCACGATTGACGTCCTGACCCAGCCCGACAGTCGAGATCGTAATGCGGTTGTTGGCTGCCTCGCGTGAGAGCGTCAGGCTGTCGCCTTCTTCCGAAATGCCGTCAGTGAGCAGCACGATGTGTTTGTACACCGCGTTCTGGTAGATGATTTTCCGGTACGCTTCGGTGAGAGCCGGAGCAATCTGTGTTCCGCCGTCCGGAGTTATTCCCGCGATCAAACGCTTGATCAGCGAACGATCTTCGGCACGGCGCACGGGTACCGCCCACTGAAACGAATTGTCAAAGATCAGCACGCCGACCTGATCGATGGGCCGCAAGTTTTCGACGACGCCGATGGCCGCCAGGCGCGCCAGCTCCATCTTCTTGCCTTCCATCGACGACGATTTGTCGATGATCAGGACGACGCAGGTCCCTTCTGGCGTGCGCGGCGGAGCGAGTTTGGCGGGCAGCGTGCGATCTAGCGGATCGCCCGGCCGCTTGTTCTCCACATAGATGTTGCGCTCGCCGGCGATCCACAGCAGCCCGCCGCCTTCCTGCACAAACTTTTCGAGCACTTGTTTGCGGGCCGCGGGCACGGACTCGGCATCCCAGTTGTTGAAAACCACGAGCTGGTAGTCGTCAAACCGCTCCGGGATCTGCGCCGAGAGCTGTACCTGGAACTGGCTGGATTCGAGCGTCTTCTGGAGGTGCGCTTCGGTTCCTGCCGGGTCATTGGTGAGCAGCAGCGCGCGCGGCCGCCGGATGGTGACGGCCTGATCAAAACGCGCCTGGCCCAGGCCCGCGCCGCTGATGGTGCCCGCCAGATCGACAGCGCCGGTGGTGGTAACGCTGGCGCGAACGCGCAAATGGTTCAACCCGGGTTCCAGATTGACGTCGCTCAGTCCAAGCCGCTTGCCGTCCGCGGCCACTTCGACGTGAGCGGAAGCAGCGCGGGGAGCGTTGACGGTTACATCGATGGGGAAATGTTCTCCGCTAAACACGAGTGACGGTAGGGCAACAGATTCAACGCGCAGATCCGGCGGCGGGCTGCCCGCGAGTGAGAACGTGTCGATTGGAATGCCGAGCTGTTGCGCCTGCCACGCGGCGCGGGCAACGCTTCCCAGATTCTCGTTGCCGTCTGAGATCAGCGCCACGCGGCCCACCATGCCGGCCGGAAGCGTGCCAATGGCCTCGCGAATCGCAGCTTCCAGGTCGGTGGCGTGCCCGGCATCGCCCGCGGTGTAGTGCAAATTCCACGATTTCCCCCGCTCGTGGGGTGCGGGTTTGCGCGCCGAACGAGCGAATGGAATTACCTGGGTCCAGTGCCGCCCGCGCGACCGCTCGATCTGCGTCGCGATCGACGAAGCGCGTTCCAGATCCTGTGCGGTCAGGCTGCGCGATGTGTCCGCCAGGATCGCCACCGCAACTTTGCTGTCGTAGAAGGAAAGGCGTGGCTGGGCGAGCGCGGTGATGATGGCCAGGAACGACGCCGCCTTGAGCAGGAGTGCGCCTCGGCGCAGAGTGCTCCTCCACTCGCGCACGGCCCACGCGACGGGCACGAGACCGAATATCAGGATCCAGGCGTGATCGAAAGTCATGACGCCTTTCTGACACCAGGCCGAAGCACGGCGAGACGTGCGCCCAGGCGCCGCATGCGACCCTCGGAACGCCCATACAGCAACCACTCCGTGAGCAGGCCCAGGCCGCCGAGTAGCGCCAGCAACTCCCACAAGTCTCTGGAAAGGCCCGCGGCGGAACGGAACCCCGGCAAGCCGCGCTTAACGCTCGCCGGCGCTTCCCATTTCGCATCCCACAGTTCCGGCAGAGTGAGCGAATAAACGGTTTCGCGGTCTCCTGACTGCACGCGCACGGTTCCCGGGGTTGCGGAGAAGAATCGCAGCGTTTGGCCGCGCGTGGTAAATGGCAGAGGAGTGCCGTCCTGTTGAAGAACCGTTACGTCTTCCGGACGGACATCTGCGTCCAATACCATTGTCACCATGCCGGCGCTGCTGGCTGCCGCGCTAGAACGGCGAAAGAGTTCCGGCGCCATCCATCGCAGAATATTTCCGAAAAGCAGCGGTGTTGCAAGCTCATACCGCAAATCGGAGAGCGCGGGCTGGAAGCCAAAAACGACGGTCTTGTTCTGGCCGGCGCGCGCCACGATCACGGGACCGCTTGCGACCTGTCCGATCTTTATGTCGTCGGGAGCGCTTTCGAAAACATAAGTCGACGCGAGCCGAAGGTCCTTAGTCCGCAAACCGGAGCACAGCGCGTTGCCAGAGCACCAATGGTCGAACGGAACGCTTTCGAGCGTTTCACGGACGGGAATGGGCGAGGCTTCGGCCGGCGGTTGAATCCAGATCGCGTTTCCCACAGGACGCTGCGGCGGACGGAAACGATCGAGAATAACCAAGCCGCCGTTTCCGTCGGGACGATATTCGCTGACCGGCCGGAATGTCGCGTGAACGCGGGGAACGGCGGTTACGATTGGGCGCAGAAGGTCGGGCTCGTTCGAGTACACGGTCAGCGTGAGCGCCGGCTCGGCGGGAAGTTCCAGCACGGCGTGATCATCCGCGGGGAAAGCATCGTGCGGCAGAAGCGTTGCCTCCAGCAATCCAGCGGCATGTGTGCGATATGCGAACGTGACCTCGCGCTCGGAGCCGGCAGGCACGGTCATCCGGCGCGCGCCCGCAGGCCCGCCGCCGAACGTGAGCGCCAGTGTGACGGCTTTTGGTGCTGCGCCGTAGTTTCGCACCGACGCGTAAATGTCCCACACGTCAGGATCGGTCCCGGATCTTCGCACCGCGATCTTGCGCAGTCCGCAGTTCTCGACCGAATCCGCGATGGGCAGTATCCTCAGATTTTTCGGGACCACCGAAGCCGGCGGTTCTCCGGCAACGCGGCCCGGGCCGATGTACGCGATCTCGCCCGTGCGGTACGGGCTCAGCGCCTGCTCATGTTGGGCGAAGGCCAGCGCCTGGTCCAGGTTCAAGGCGGTTGCGGCGGGCGCGGATAGCACCAGGGCCCTCTCCAACTTGGCGCGGTCCGATTCAAAAGAAGTGGCGGGTGTAGCCAGGGCGTCGGCCCGGACCAGCATCACGCGATCGGAAGCCGGCAACGATCTCACATACGCGCGCGCCCTGTCGCGTGCTTCGTCCATAAGGGTTCGGCGCGCATCGCCGCGGCCCGCGCCGGCAGCCATCCAGGCGGAAGTGTCGAGGATGAGCACATGATCTCGCGGTGTAGCGAGCGGTGTGCCCAGCCGCAACTGCGCGATGGCCAGCAGCAGAAGCAGCATACTGACCAGTTGCAGGATGAGCGAAAGCGGCTGCTGAATCCTCTTGCGGCGCTGCACAACCGGCGGTTGATCGGACGCCACCCAGAACCGCAAAGTAGCCACCACCTGTTTGCGGCGCGAGCGCCCCAGCAGATAAAGGAGCACCGTCGGGACGGAAACCGCGCCCGCCAGCGCCAGGAACTGAATGAACGAGAGATTCAGGAAGTACATCAGGCGATCACTCGCGAGCGCACCAGCGAACCGAAGATGATGTCCTCGATCGGCATCGCCGCCGACACGCCGACATACCGCCCCCCATTCCGGAGCGCAAGCTGCTGTAAGCTGTCCGCGTATTTATCGAAGCTCCGCGTATAAGACTCGCGCGCCGTCTCATCGAATTGCAACTGCAAGCGGGCATCCGTTTCGGCGTCGACTAAATCCAGATCTCCAAGCCATGGCGGCGTCCGGTCCTCTTCCGACCACACCTGCACCAGCAGCAGTTCATGGCCGAAATCCGCCAGGTACTGGAGCGGCCTTTGGCAACCGGCGTCATCCAGAAAATCGGACAGGATGATGAGCAGCCCCCGCTGCGGATGTGTGGAAATAAACTGGCGCACTACTTCCAGGTAATCGGTTCGGCCGCCGGTTTCGAGGGTGCTGAGGTAGTCCATCACCGGGCTGAAGCGGTGACGGCCCCCGCCGCACGTCATGCCTTCGCCCAATCGCGTGCTGAAGGGGCGGAGCGCAATTGTGTCCAGCCTAACCAGCCCGACGTAGCAGAGCGACGCCGCGAGTTTGCGCGCGTAATCGAATTTGGCTCCGCCCTCGGAATTCATGGACTCGCTCGTGTCAATCAGCATCCGCACCGGCACGCGCGGCTCCACCTGGAACATTTTCAAAAACATTTTTTCTAGCCGCAGGTAAGCACGCCAGTTCACCGCGCGCAGATCGTCGCCGTGGTGGAAATGCCGGTGATCCAGAAATTCCTGGCCCCCGCCCGCGAAGCGCGAGTTGTTGTGCCCGCCCACGAGCCCGTTGAACGACTTCTGCCAATGTATGGTCAGGCGTTCCAGTTTCTCCAGAAACCGGCGGTCGAGCAGGGGGCCGTCTGGCATTGGAACTACGCCACCGATGCGTGCGCGGCGACTCCGCTGATGATGGAGGTCAGAATGGTGTCGGGGGTTTGCCCATCGGCATGGGCGTCGAAGTTGAGAATGATGCGATGGCGCAGCACCGCGGCGGCCACCGCGTCGATATCCTCGACGCTTAAATGATAGCGGCCCTTCATCAACGCACGCACGCGCCCGCACTCCACCAGTGCCTGGGCACCGCGCGGCGAGCTGCCGTAACGGATGTATTTCTTTGCGAGTTCATCCGCCTCCGCATGCTCCGGCTGCGTGGCCATTACCAGCCGAATGGCGAACTCCTGCACGTGCGGCGCCACCAGCACTTCGCGACACACAGACCGCACCTCCAGAATCTCATCGCGATCCAGCACCGCCTTCACTTGCTCCTGCTGGTTCTGAATGGTGCGCTCCACAATGCGGTTCAATTCATCGCGCGAGGGGTAGCGAACCAGAACCTTCATCAGAAACCGGTCGAGCTGCGCTTCCGGCAGCGGATAGGTCCCTTCCATCTCGATGGGGTTCTGCGTCGCCATCACCAGAAACGGCGCCTCCAGCTCATGCGTCGTGTTGCCGCTGGTAACGGTGCGCTCCTGCATGGCTTCCAACAGCGCGGATTGCGTCTTGGGCGTAGCGCGGTTAATCTCGTCAGCCAGAACGAGATTGGCGAAGATGGGGCCCGGCTGGAATCGCAGCGATTTCGAGCCCCTGTCGTCGGCCTCGATGATCATGCTGCCGACGATGTCCGCCGGCATCAAGTCGGGCGTGAACTGGATGCGCGAATACTTGAGTTGCAGTGCCCGCGCCATGGTGCGCAGCAGAGTGGTCTTGCCGAGCCCTGGCACTCCCTCAAGCAGCACGTGGCCCGCGGCGATCAGGCAAATGAGCACCCCTTCGACCACGTCGTCCTGCCCCACAATGACTTTGCCGATTTCCGAACGAACTTGATTGAGCCGGGAAACCGCCTGCTCCAGCCGCGCATCCTGTGCCACGACTTTATTGTAGTGCATGGGGCCAAGATGGCGGTCGAGCGCCGGGTACTTGCTCGGTGGTGAAACTAGCTTTTCTCTCGTGGCGGACTACAATGTACTGTCATGGAAAGCATCAAATATCCGCTTGCCGAAGACCGCATCCCGCGCGCCTGGTACAACATCGTGCCCGATCTCCCGCGGCCGCTCGCGCCGGTGCTCCATCCAGCTACTCATAAGCCGGTCGGTCCCGATGATCTCGCACCTCTGTTTCCCATGGCGGTGATCCTCCAGGAAGTGAGCCAGGATCGGGAAATCGAAATTCCGGAGGAAGTCCGGCAGATCTATGCGCAGTGGCGGCCCTCGCCGCTCTACCGTGCACGGCGTCTGGAGAAGGCGCTGGATACGCCCGCGCGCATCTACTACAAGTACGAAGGCGTCAGCCCGGCCGGCTCGCATAAGCCGAACACCGCGGTGGCACAGGCGTATTACAACAAGCAGGAAGGCACAAAACGGCTGGTCACGGAAACCGGCGCCGGGCAGTGGGGATCGTCGCTCGCCATGGCGTGCGCGTTCTTCGGCATCGAATGCAAGGTCTTCATGGTCCGCGTCAGTTACGACCAAAAGCCGTACCGCCGCGCCCTGATGGAAGCTTTCGGCGCGACCGTTGCGCCCAGCCCGAGCCGCGAAACGCATTCCGGCCGCGCCATCCTGGCCCAGCATCCCGATTCCACGGGATCACTCGGCATCGCTATCTCCGAAGCCGTGGAGGTCGCCGCACAGGACCCGCACTCGCGTTATGCCCTCGGCAGCGTGTTGAATCATGTTCTGCTGCATCAAACCGTGATCGGTCTCGAGGCCATCGAGCAAATGGCACTGGCCGGCGACGATCCCGATGTCATCGTCGGCTGCACCGGCGGCGGCTCGAATTTCGCCGGTCTCGCACTCCCGTTCCTCGGGCGCAAATTGAAAGGCAAATCAAAAGCCCGCGTCGTCGCCGTCGAACCGGCTGCCTGTCCCAGCCTCACTCGCGGGCGGTTCACTTACGATTTCGGCGACACGGCGCATTTGACTCCGCTCGTCAAAATGTATACGCTCGGAAGCGTATTCGTGCCGCCGGGCATCCACGCCGGCGGCTTGCGCTATCACGGCATGGCGCCGTTGATTTCGCACGTACTCGATCTTGGGCTCATCGAAGCTACCTCAGTCCAGCAACTCGATGCCTTCGCTGCGGGCGTTCAGTTCGCGCGCGCCGAGGGCATCATTCCCGCGCCTGAGGCCAATCACGCCGTCGCCGGCGCCATTCAAGAAGCGCTGATCGCGAAACGGGAAGGCGTAAGCCGAGCCATTTTGTTCAACCTTTGCGGGCACGGCCACTTCGACATGCAGGCCTACATCGACTATCACGCCGGCAAGCTCCAGAACTACGACTATCCCGCGGATGAAATCGCCATGGCGCTGGCGGGCCTGCCTGCGGTCTAAGGTGCTCACCTCGGCGGCTCGGCGTTGAAAAACCTCTCTCCGCGTCCTCAAAACCCCGCGTTGGACGCGCATCCATCGTGCCTGACACAGGTTTACATCTCTTATGCCTTTGTCAGCGGCTCAGCGCCTCCGCGGTGAATTGGTTTTTCTGAAGCCTGATCCGCCGGCCATCGCCCTTGTAAACCGGATACTATCCGTTTACACGCAAAGGCATTACTAGAACCCCACCTACCTATATAAAAAGTGCCACTTTGTCACTGAAGGAACGCGCTCTGTCCCACGCTTCGGAGATCCGGTGTCACATCGTAACGTTATCCATCTAGAGCAAATACCTGAAGAATGGAGGGCCAGCGCATCCCTCAACTTTGGACGACAGATTGCCTATTTCGACCCGGAAGCTACCTTAATGGAGCAGACTACCGTATGCGTTTGACACGAGTAACGGCGCTCTTCATCGCCTTGTCTGTGCCGGCTTGTTTCGCCGGAAACATTTCACCCGACTTAGAGCAACAGTTACCGCAACTCGGCCTATTCTCATCTACTAACGTCATCGTTCAGCTCAACGTCCCGCTCGCGAGCCCTTTGGTCAATGAAATTCTGCTCACCGGCACGCAGGTGCTGGCACAGCTTCCACTCGTCAACGGTCTCTTGTGCTCCGTCAGCGGCATCGAAATTCGCCTGCTGAGTGCTTTGCCGATCGTCTCCTACATCACTCCCGACCGCACACTAGCGGGAGCGCTGGACTACGCCGAGCCCGCGGTCAATGCAAACGTCGCCATGCAGTATGGCTGGACTGGCTCAGGGATCGGCGTCGCCGTGATTGACAGCGGCATCGCTCCGGTTGCCGATCTGACCTACAACGGTACGGGACTCAGCCGGCTCGTATATAGCGAGAATTTCGCCGATCGCTCAGGCAACACATCGGATCAGTTTGGGCATGGTACGCACGTCGCCGGCATTCTGGCGGGTGACGGCGCTGCTTCTACAGGCAGTTGGTACACCCGCACATTCATGGGAATTGCTCCCGCGGCTGAGATCGTAAATCTCCGGGTACTCAATGGGCAAGGGCAGGGCAGTGATAGCGCCGTCATCCGCGCTATCTTCCGCGCAATTCAGTTGAAGTCCCAGTACAACATTCGCGTGATGAACCTGTCGTTGGGCCGCCCCGTCTATGAGAGCTACCTGCTTGACCCGCTCTGCATCGCTGTGGAAGCGGCCTGGAGAGCCGGAATCGTGGTAGTGGTGGCGGCGGGAAACAACGGCCGCGACAACTCACAAGGAGAGAACGGGTACGGCACCATCAATTCACCCGGCAATGATCCGGCCGTCGTTACTGTCGGCGCCATGAAGACCATGTTCACGGTAACGCGCGCCGACGATCTCATAGCCAGCTACAGCTCGAAGGGACCGACCACGTATGACAACATCGTGAAGCCGGACATCGTCGCTCCAGGCAATCTGATGGTCTCGCTGCTCGCGCCGAATTCCTGGCTCTCGGCCAGCTACCCGCAGAACGACGTTCCCGACGCTTACTACGAATCCGGCAACGTCTTTGGCAACTCGACTTCTTACTACCGCCTGAGCGGAACGAGCATGGCAACTCCAGTGGTCAGTGGAGCCGCCGCCCTGCTGCTGCAGCAGAATCCCAGCCTGACGCCGGACGAGATCAAACTGCGCTTGATGAAGACCGCAACGAAGAACTTTCCCACATCGAGCATAGCGACGGACCCGACAACCGGCGCTACTTACACCAGCTACTACGATGTGTTTACCGTCGGAGCCGGGTACATCGATGTCTGGGCCGCCCTCAACGATTCCACCATCGCGTGGGGCAGTGCGCGCTCTCCTGAGGCCACCTACGATCCGACCTCGGGCACCGCAACTTTCACGCTCGACCCATTTTCCGCCTTCGCCAACAACGTGGTTTGGGGCGGCAATGTCGTTTGGGGAGCGAGCACGGGCACACGTGCCAATGTGGTTTGGGGCAGCGGCAATCCGGTCTCGGCGAGCAGTACTTTCCGGAACGTCGTTTGGGGTAGCGGTGACCTGGCCGCCGAGAGCGCCAGCGCCGCTATCTACGGGGAGAACTGAGCGAACAACTCCGCTTAAGGCCGGCCATGTCGTATAAGACTAAATTTTTCATCAGCCTAGTCATTGCGGTGGGATGGGTCGAACTGATCCGGAATCTTCTCGCGTGGCGCGCCGATGATCTGACCGGCTTCCTCGTTTATTTCGTTATCGCCATTCTGCTCTCCGGTTTGAAACTGCGTCTGCCCGGAGTCACGGGAACCATCTCCGTCTGTTTTCTTTTTGTCCTGATTGGCATCGTATCCCTGAACCTGCCGCAGGTGCTCCTTACCGGCTGTTCCGCGGTTTTGGTGCAGTACTTCTGGCATTCCTCGAAGAAACTCCGGCTGGTGCAAGGATTGTTCAACATCGGCAGCGCCGCGTTTGCCATCAGCGCTTCCTATCACGTCTTCCATTCCGTATGGCTGCGCAGTCTGCCGCTGGAACAAGCGGTGCTGCTGGCCGTACTCGCGTGCACTTATTTCGTTACCACCACCATCCTGGTGGCTGCGGTGATTGCTTTTACTGAAGGCAAATCAATCCGCGGCGTGTGGCGCACTTCATATCTCTGGGCATTGCCATATTACTTGCTGGGCGCCGCCACCGCCGGCATCTTCGAAGTCGCCCAGCGTCGTCTCGGCTGGCAGACCTCCATGCTGGTGATTCCCGCCACCTATGTCGTCTACCGCTCTTATCGCCTCTATCTCGATCGCCTGGAAGATAAGCGCAAGCACGCGGAAGAGACCGCGGCGCTCCATTTGCGCACCATTGAATCCCTGGCCCTGGCCATCGAAGCCAAGGACCACACCACGCACGACCACCTGCAGCGCGTGCAGGTCTATGCCGTCGAAATCGGCAAGGATCTCCGGTTGAGCGACACCGAATTGCAGGCCATCCGCGCGGCCTCGGTGCTGCACGATATCGGAAAAATCGCCGTACCCGAGCACATCATTTGCAAGCCGGGCAAGCTCACGCCGGAAGAATTCGGCAAAATGAAGATTCATCCCGTGGTCGGCGCGGAGATTTTGGCTCGCGCGCAGTTCCCGTACCCTGTGGTCCCCATCGTCCGCAGCCATCACGAAAAGTGGGATGGTTCGGGGTATCCTGACGGGCTCAAGGGTGAAGAGATCCCCATCGGCGCCCGTATTCTCTCGGCCGTGGATTGCCTCGATGCGCTCGCCAGCGATCGGCAATACCGCCGTGCGCTTCCGCTCGGCAAGGCCATGGAAATGGTCGTGGAGCAATCCGGCAAGGCGTTCGACCCGGCCGTGGTCGAGCTGTTGCAAAAGCGCTACGTCGAGTTGGAGCAACTAGCGCGCAGTTCGCAGATGGAAACGTTCAGCTTGTCCACGGATATCAACGTTGAGCGCGGAGCGGCCCCTGACGCCGGTTTCGAAGAGGCTGCTGATCACGCCCCGCTTCACGCGGCTCCCTCTTCCGCCTCCGCGAACGCTGACTGGGCCACGTTGGTCGAGCTGATTCAGGGGCTGACGGGAATTTTGTCGCGGCATGAAGTGCTCTCGATTCTTGCGGGCCGCCTTCAGGAAATCCTCCCTTGCGACTGCCTGGCTTTCTATGCGCGCCACGATTCCACGCTGATTCCCGAATACGCCGCGGGAACGCACATCGAGACGCTCTCCCGCTTGAAGGTCCCTATGGGACACGGCCTGTCGGGCTGGGTCGCGGCCAACGGGCGTTCTATTCTCAACGGAAACCCGTCCGTGGATTCCTCCAGCCTGATCGGTCTCCGTTCCGCTCTCGCCATCCCGCTCGAGGGTGAAGACGACGTCGCCGGTGTGCTCACTTTGTTCCGTGCCAAGCCCGACGCCTTCTCTGCCTTGGATCTGCTGGAACTCTCTGCACTTGGCGACGCCTTGGGCGACCTGATGGAATCCGCAGCGGCCCGCCCCGTGCCTCGGCAGAACGTGATCGCCATGGCCCCGCAGCCCGTCCCCCGGGCGCGCACCATCGCGCGAAGTTTGCAGCCGGTCTAGTAGTTCGACAAGCCAGACTGGCGCGACTCTAGTCTTCGTCATCGTGCCTGGGTTGAGCACGGCGAAACAATTCCATCGAAGTTGCTGCCAAACATAGTCCGAATACAATCATCAAGATATCGCCGCCAACCACCATCGCGAGAACGAGCGTCACCAGCGCCAGGAAGATTACAAAGGTGGCGAGCATCCGGATGGAAGTTGGGCTCATGTTGCGGGAGAAGCAGATTCAGGTTCTAAGAACGTGCCGGCAGGATACTAACGAGGTTCACCGGCTGCCTCGCCAGACTTGGGTGCGGCGGTACTACACGGGAAGCGAAGGTTGATTGTAACAGGGTTGCTCGCAAGACCTTGGATTATAGTTTTCGATTGGTTCGATAAGCACTACATGACGCTGGACGACCTTTTGGCAGGTCAAAAAATTGTATAGGCCCCATTCAGGTTTTCTATTGGTGTGTCATCAAGCTGCAAGATAGAATAGTCCGCAAGCCAAGTTTGAGCTTGCCGAAGTTTAAGCCCCGTCCTGCTTAGAGCTGCTTTTCTCAATCGCCTTAATATATGGGTGCGAATCCCACACAAGCCTATGGAGTTATTGTTTTCTTCCTTGCTTTCGTTGCGCTGGCAGCCGCCTTCGCCTTGGGAGGCAGCACGGCGTTGTTGATTATCGCCGTTGTCCTACTAGGTGGCGCCGTCGCGATTTGTTTGAAATGCAAACCGTGGGAAAACGCCGAAGATTAGATGCACGAGGAAAGGGGAAACGAACGTGATCCTGGTTGGAATCGCCGTGACGGTTCTGGGCTTTGTGATCAGTCTGTTGAGTCTCGGTATGGCGGCCAGTGTCAACGGGCGACTGGTGATGGTGATGACAGGCCTTGCTGTGAGTCTATTCGGTATCATCGGCCTCATTAACCGTACCTACCTGAGAAATCCGATCTGGAAGAGGTGAAGACTGAATGAAGCAGTCTCTGGTACAGGCAGCGGTCCTGCTAGCTCTAACCGTCGGGGTGTTCGGGCAAACGTCGGCGCCGGCCACACCCACGGCGCAACCTGCGGCGGTTCCGGCTAAACCGATCACGGACACGGATTTGAAGAGCGTTGACACGCCAAAACCCGAAGAGCGGGCGAAGGGTGATCCGGAAGGCTCTCTTACGGGAACCGCGGCAGACGTAGCCGTTAGCGATGCCAAGAGGGGGCTCACCATAGCCGACCTTGTCAATCAGGCCGGACAGAACAAGATAGCCATCAATTTCGTGTGGACCCTCGTCACAGGGTATCTGGTCATGTTCATGCAACTGGGATTCGCCCTTCTGGAGACGGGCCTGGCCCGTGCGAAGAACGCGAATCACACCATGATGATGAACATCGCGGTCTACGGCATCGGCATGCTGGCCTATTGGATGATTGGATTCTCGTTACAGATGGGAGGCGTCGGGGCCATTGCAAACCTGGGCGGAACTCCGCCGCTGAGCGCCGAGTACACGTTCAATCTGTTCGGGAAGCCGTTTGGAGTCTTTGGGCAGAACGGTTTTTTCCTCATGCATAACGGCACGAACGATGTCGCCGTGATGGTTCTTTTTCTCTTCCAGATGGTATTCATGGACACAGCCGCCACAATTCCTACTGGCGCAGCGGTGGAGCGTTGGAAGTTCTCCGCCTTCGCTATTTCCTCGTTTGTCTTTGCAGCGTTCGTCTATCCGCTATACGCGAATTGGGCCTGGGGAGGCGGGTGGCTGTCCAATCTCGGAGCCAACTTCGGCTTGGGCAAAGGTTATGTGGATTTTGCGGGGTCGGGCGTGGTGCATGCGGTTGGCGGGCTTTCAGCTTTGGCGATTGCAATGGTTTTGGGACCGCGCATTGGAAAGTACAACCGGCAGGGGAAGCCGCAGGCGATCCTCGCCCACGATCTCGTGTTGGTGATCACCGGATGCCTCATCCTCGCATTCGGATGGTTTGGGTTCAACCCGGGATCCACGCTGGGAGCCTCGACTAACGGCAATCTACGCATTGGCGCGATTGCCGTGAACACCATGCTGGCCAGCGCCGCGGGCATGATGAGCGCCATGTTTTATATGTGGACGATGTACGGCAAACCCGATGCATCCATGACCGGCAATGGGTTTCTTGCCGGCCTGGTGGCGATTACCGCGCCCTGCGCTTTCGTGAACCCGGTGGGTGCCGTGATCATCGGTTTGATCGCGGGGGTCCTGGTGTGCGTTGCGGTCGCGTTCTTCGAGCGAGTCATGAAGATCGACGACCCTGTTGGTGCTGTTTCGGTGCACGGTGTTTGCGGCATCTGGGGTGTGATCTCAGTGGGGCTGCTGGCCGATGGCAGGAGTAACTTCGGCGGCGCCTGGAACGGCGTGAACGGATCAGTGAGGGGACTGTTCTACGGAGATCCCGGGCAATTCGTCGCGCAACTGATCGGTGTTTCCACGCTCATCGGAGTGGTATTCTCGGCCAGCCTGGTTCTATACTTGGTGGTCGACGTATTTGCCGGCCAGCGGGCTTCGGCAAAGTCAGAGCTGGAAGGGTTGGATCTGCCGGAGATGGGCGCGCTAGCTTATCCTGAATTCGACCTGACGTCGCGGGGAGTCGAAGTATAAGCGATGGTTACTGATCTACAGACAGGCGCCGGAACCCGGTCCCTACTCCCTCCCGTTCCCTGGCGCGATCCGCATACTGTCTCCCCCGAGAGGTTGAAGGTTTACATTCGCACGCTGGAACAAGCCTGTGCCGATAGCCCGGATTCGGCCGACATCCGCACGTGTCTCGGCATGGCGTATGCCATGAACTATGACGCATACAAGTCCATGGATGCGCTCGAGGCCGCTTGTGAAATCAACCCGCATAGTTTCTGGGCCCGCTTCAAATACGCCGAACTGCACTACCGGCTGCGCGCGCTTCCCAAGTCTGAGGAGGAGATGCTGCACGCGCTCGAACTGGCGACTAATTGCTTCGAGGTATCGCTTGCGCGAAAACATCTTATGGAGATTCGGCGCCTCATGCGGGAGGGAACCGTGAGACCATCGTTGGCACGGTCTCTGGCTGCACCGGGACTGCTTTTGGCCGCAGTTTCTGTGGCGCTCTCTCTAGCGGTGGTGTGGAAGTGAAGTGGCGATACTTTCTTACCGCGGCGCTGTCGGTCGGGATCATCTTGATTGCGAATGGAGTCCCGTTCCTGCCGGTTCTGGCAGGTTGCGGAGCCGTCGCCCTCTGGAATTTGCGAAAAAAGTGGAAGTCTCAGCGCCTTCCATCTTAGTCGTCGAAGTAAGCTCGCCCCGCTAACTGCTAAGATATTAGTTATCTTTCTGCTAACGCGATCACCAACCCTCCACTGACAATCAGTATTCCTCCCACGAACAAACTGCGGCTTGGGAGCTCACCGAAGGCCAGCCACGCGATAACCTGCGCCGTAACGAAGAAAAACACGACATAGAGTCCAAGAAGGCGCCCAAAATCCCAGGAAGGTGCGTTGACCATGCATCCATAGGCGAAAAGCACGCCAGCACCCGCCGCGAATAGAAGAAAGCGAATCGGCGCCTGCGAGGTGCGGAGTGCACTTCGCACCAAAGCATCTCCGCCGGCCTCCAGAGCTGCTGCAAACAGAAGAACGAGAACAGCCGTTCCACGCGTCATTGAAGGCGATTGTCTCAAGGAAAGCAAGTGCTTATCAACACGATCGCTTCTGCACGTGGCTTCGCGCGAAGAAGATTCCGGCGCACGCGCATTCAAGTTTGTTATCCACGCCATCGAAAAGTGCAATCAAACCTTAAGGAAATCTTTATGACTTTTTAAACCCCGTTGATCCAGACTTGCAGGATGGGTGTTGGAACAAGTTGCTCCCTTGCTCTATGGACAAGCCTCGTACGCTTCACTTGGCCCAAAAAGTCCCTCAGCCAGCAAATGCTGGCCGAGTCATCTAATTAACAAACATTACTTTCAGGAAGGAACCTGATGAATCGAAGCTCATTGGTTTGCACTGTTTTACCAGCCAGCTTGATGTTTCAACTCGCTCTGGCCCTTTCCGCTTTCGGGCAGGTGTCGTCGGCGGGCGTTAAGGGGGTGGTTCGCGACTCCAGCACGGGCAATCCCATGGCGGAGGTGCAAGTCACCGCGCATGATGTGGAGAAAGGTGTGGATCGTACAGCGGTTAGCGGGACCGACGGGGAATTTTCGATCGCGAATCTGGCGCCGGGCCGCTATGAAGTAGTAGCTACAAAGCAGGGGTTTCTGAAATCCTCGGCTACTGTCGAAGTGGGTTCTCTGGGAACCTATCGGGTCAATCTTTCGCTCGCAGCCGTGCACGCCGATCCGCCTGCCCAGGCCACGCCTGCTGCGTCTGACGCTTCGACGCTCGCGCTTGTAAGGGAGTTGGAGGCGATGAAGAGGCGCATCGAGGAACTGGAAGCGCAGATCAAGAAGCAACAACCAACTGTAGAAGCTTCGGCCGGATCCGTCGAGCAGCCCTCGCGCACGCTTCTTGCCACGATTGCGCAAGATCCCGCTGCGATTCCGACCGTGCCGGGTACGCTGAAGAAACGGGACGAAGGGACACTGTTGGCCTCCACGGCAGTCGTGCCGCCGCCGGCTCCCGATCCCGCACAACAAGCCGGCAAAGCCCCGGTGCCCGCGCCACCCACGCCTGTCGCGCCGCCCAACCCGACGCTTCCGGAAGCTATGCAAGCCCCCCCGCCGGCTCCTGCCGTCGACAACGACACTCCTTTCGCGTACGGCGACTTCACTTGGCTCAATGGCACACCCCGCAATAAGGACACTGTGCTGGATACGAAATTCTTCACCCCGGAAATTCGATTTGATACGCACTACATGGAGGATTTCAACCAGCCGAAAGATCACACCATCGTCGGGGCGACCGAATCGTTCCGCTCCGGGGAAGTTCAGATCGAGCAGGCCAGCGTCGGCGGCGATTTCCACTGGCAGAACGTACGTGGCCGAATCAACTTTATGGAAGGGCTGTTTGCCACCACAACACCACGCAATGACGCCAGCTTCGGGACCGGCCAGTGGGACCTACGTGGCGCCTACAAATATGTTTCGGAAGCGTATGGCGGGTACCACTTCAACGTCAATCACGGACTCAATGTTGACGCAGGAATCTTCGTATCGTACATCGGCCTGTTCAGTTACTACAATTTCGACAATTGGACTTACCAGCCGTCGTATGTGTCCTCGAACACGCCTTGGTTTTTCAACGGTGTGCGCGTTCAGTGGTTCCCCACCAACAAATTGAAAATAGAGCCCTGGTTCATCAACGGATGGCAATCCTACGCCAAGTACAACGGCCATCCGGGTCTGGGGGGGCAGCTTCTATGGATGCCGCATGAATGGTTCAAGCTCGTTGCGAACCAGTACGGCTACGGACAGGATAATCTGGGCCTTCCGCACACAGAACGTATTCACACGGACGATAGCATCGAGCTCCGGTACTACAACAAGCCGGAGAACATGGGTCTCTCGAAGATGGCATTCTCCCTGACGGCAGATGCGGGAGCCCAGTACGGCGGGGGACTTTGCGGAACCTGCGCACCAAGCCAGGGCAAGGACTCGTTTGTCGGTTGGATGCTCTACGACCGGATATGGTTCCACAAGGACACGTACGCCATTACGCTGGGCGGCGGAGAGATGAGCAACTGGGGCCGCTACCTGACCTTGCTGCCGCCGATTGACGGTGCGGACGCTGTAACCGGCTCAGTTTACTTTCCGGAAAGCCCCGGCCAGCGGGCCCACATGTGGGACAGCACGGTGACTTTCCATTGGATGCCTAGACAGTACATCACCTGGTGGGCCGAGGTTGGCTATCGCCACTCCGACGTGCCGTACTTCGCTGGACGAGGCGGCGTAACACCTCCCGGCTTCCCTCTCGGTGGAACCAATGGTTTTCCTCAATACTACACATGCATGTCGGGTGCAACATCGGGAACGGCGAACCTGGCCGCTGCGGAAACGGCCTGCGGCGGCGGAGCTAGCAGTGTCTGGTTCCCGGATCTTCGCCGCAGTGAAACGAAGGCTTCTGTTGGTGTGATGGTGAAGTTCTAGCGCGGAGGAGAACCCTGCCGTTCCTTAGGGTGACAGATGCGTAATCTGCTGGTGCAAGCGCTCTTGCTGGCGGCAGCCTTGGATCACCTCATCGCTGCGGATCCTGCCTGGAAGAGCAAGCCGGCTGCCCAGTGGACAGAAGAGGATGCCAAGCAAGTCCTCACCAAGTCGCCTTGGGCCAGGGAGATCAAAGCCGGGGTTACGCGCCGGCTGACTGAGGACCAACTCAGGGAAGCCGGACAAATGGGACAGCCCCGCGGCGTCGGCAATGAGGGGGTGGATCCGAAGGGCAGCGGGCCAAAGGTATCACCAAATGTCTTCTCGGGCCCCGGAGGTGACGACCGCAGCTCTCGTTCTCTTCCCGGTTTCATTACACTCAAACTGCGCTGGGAGAGCGCTCTCCCTGTACAGATCGCGGAGATGAAAGCGCATGAGACCGAGCCTCCTACGTTGGAGGGCGACGGATACCGCATTGCCGTCTATGGCGTCCCAAGAGCCGGCTTCAAAGGCGACCCCGAAAAATTGGGCGAACCTCTGAAAAATCTGGCCGCCCTGAAGCGCGAGGGGAAAAAGGATGTGAGACCAGTTAGGGTTGAGGTATTCCAGCGGGAAGACGACGTGGTCGTGGTTTATCTGTTTCCCTTGTCCGCGGAAATCACCAAGAACGATGGGCGAATTCAATTCGACGCACACATCGGACGTATTGTTTTCACAGAAACGTTCAACCTGAATGAAATGGAGTTTATGGGGAAGCTGGAGCTTTGACATTGAGGCCGCCCAAATCATCGGGACCGATAATGAACACTTGCGAATCTCGGTGGCAACCAATAACGCGGATCGGCTGGGTCTCACGTCTTCCTTATAGACTGAAGGCAAAGCTCGCATTGGCGGTGCCTGGCGGCCTCTCTCTCGTGGGGCTGATTGCCTGCACTTGGCTATCGTTCCGTTTCGGTCTGAGTAGTTTGGCGTAGTTTGTGACTTGGAGTTACCTATGAAAAGCATGCTACACGTTACGGCGGCTCTGCTGCTGTTAACTTACTCATTGCTGAGTCTTGCGGGCTGCGGCAATGTACACGCGCAAGCAGACGCGGCGGCAGCGGGGGCTCCTCCGGCGGCGCAAGTAGTTCCCGCCGCAGATCCCAGCCTGTTTACTGTGGATCATCCCGAACAGTTTCCGCTCGCCACGGCAACAGCGCGCCCTGCCACCTCCGAGTTGGTTGTCACGGGCACAGTCACCCCCGACGTGACCCGCAATGTCCCCGTGGTCTCGCTCGCCTCCGGGCGCGTCAACGCCATTCACGCGCGGCTCGGGGACACAGTGAAAAAGGGCCAGTTGCTTATGACCATTCGTAGCGACGACGTCTCGGGTGGATATTCGAACTACCGCATGGCCGTTGCGGATGAGATTCTCGCCCGGGCTCAGTATGAACGCGCGAAGGATCTCTATGAACACGGCGCCATAGCCCTGAACGATCTGCAAGTGGCGCAGGACACGGAAGACAAGGCCAAGATAGCCGTAGACACGGCTGCCGAGCATCTCCGTTTGCTCGGCAACGACCCCGACAAGCCGGCTTTTATGGTAGATATCTTCGCACCTACCTCGGGAGTGCTTACCGATCAGCAAGTAACTACCGGGTCACTGGTGCAGGCGTACAACACGCCGTACCCATTTACCATCTCCGACCTGTCATCCACCTGGGTTGTCTGTGATGTGTATGAGAACGACTTAGCCAATGTCCGGCTCGGTGACTCCGCGGACATCACCTTGAATGCCTATCCTGGCCGCGTGTTCAAGGGAAAGGTGAGCAACATTGGCTCGATTCTCGACCCCAACATTCGCACGGCCAAGGTTCGCATGGAAGTTCAGAACCCGGGCATCATGCGGCTGGGCATGTTCGTGAGGGCCACCTTCCATGGGCAAACCAGCGAGATGCATACCATCGTTCCCGCTTCCGCCATTATGCACATGCATGATCGTGATTTCGTCTTCACACCCGCGCCTGATAAGAAGTTTCGCCGATTGGAAGTGGTCGGCGGTGACCTCGTGTCCGACAACGTGAACCTGCAAGAGATCAAGTCCGGGTTGGGACCAGGCCAACAAGTGGTTACGAACGCGCTGGTCTTAGACCACGTACTCGCTCAGTGATTGTGATTCGGACCTTGGGGATTTGGAGAGAAAGCCAGTGGCCTGTCGCAGTGAGTTCGTGAGCATAACACAACCGCTCCCTTTGGTCACGGCTCAGTCTCAGACGGGTTTTGCTGAGCCGCGACCGGAGGAAGCGATATCGGTGTTCTATCCGCTACGCACGATTAGCACATCGGCCGTCAAAACAGGAAACAGGGAATGATTCGGGCTCTTGTAGACTTTGCGCTTAACAATAAGTTTGTGGTGATGTCCATTGCCATCCTGTTGGCCGGCTGGGGGGCTATCTCGTTTCACAATCTGCCAGTGGAGGCCTATCCCGATATCGCCGACAACTATGTGACCGTCATTACCCAATGGCCGGGACGTTCCGCCGAAGAGGTGGAACAGCAGGTGACCATTCCGATCGAAATTCAAATGGCCGGAATGCCGCACATGACTTTTCTGCGCTCCGAGTCGATTTTCGGCCTCTCGTTCGTGATCATGATCTTTGACGACACTTCCGTCAACGATTGGAACCGGCAAAAGGTGCTGGAAAGGCTCACTCAGGTCAATCTCCCGAATGGACAAAACCTGCAGCCTCAAATCGGCACTGACTGGAGCACCACGGGCCAGATTTATTGGTACACGCTGAGGAGTACCAATCCGCGGTATGACCTGATGGAATTGAGGTCCCTGGAAGACTGGGTCCTGCTCAAGCAGTTCAAGTCAGTTCCCAACGTTGTCGACGTTTCCGACTTCGGTGGCACGGTACGCGAATATCAGGTACGTGTCGATCCTAACAAACTCGTCTCATATGGATTGAGCATCGGCCAGGTGGAGCAGCAACTCGCCAACAACAACATCAATGCCGGTGGCAGCTTCGTCGAAGTCGGCATGCAGCAGATGAACGTTCGCGCGCTCGGGCTCTTCAGCACCGTGCACGACATCGAGCAGACCGTCCTAAAAACCCAAACCGGCACGGCCCTTCGAGTGAAAGACATCGCGAACGTGATCCAGGGCCCCAAGATCCGGTTGGGCCATATGGCCCGGGCCAACCACATGGAGGACGGGCGCATCATCGACGAGCCCGATGTCATCCAGGGCGCCGTGTTGCTGCGCAAAGGCGCCGAGGAGGAACCCACACTCGAAGCCATTCACAAGAAAGTCGAAGAGCTGAACAACGGCATCCTGCCTCCTGGTGTGAAGGTTGTGCCCATGCTAGATCGCAGTGATCTCCTTCATTTCACCCTGCATACGGTGATGCATAACCTAGCCGAAGGCATGATTCTGGTCAGCGTCATCCTCTTCCTGTTCCTTCTCAATGTGCGTGCGGCTCTCATTGTCGCGCTTACCATTCCGTTCTCTCTGCTGTTTGCCTCGATCTGGCTCGATTTGAGCCATATTCCGGCTAATCTTCTCTCACTGGGCGCACTGGATTTCGGAATGGTTGTGGATGGAACGGTAGTCATGGTGGAAAACATCATCCGGCATCTGAGCCGAATTCGCCACCAGAACGGCGCTGGGCTCCCGAAAACTACCGCGGAGATCATCCGCGAGGCCTGCCATGAAGTTCAACGGCCGGTGTTTTACGCCATCGCCATCATCATCACCGCTTATCTGCCCATCTTCACGCTGCAGCGCGTGGAGGGCCGGTTATTCAGGCCCATGGCCTGGACGGTTGCCCTGGCTCTTCTCGGCGCCATGACGTTTTCCATTCTCATCGCTCCGGTGCTCGCCGCCACTTTTTTCCGTAACGGCGTTCGGGAACGGCGCAACCTGGTGATGGATTATCTGACGGAGCGCTATCGCCGGCGGTTGCGCTGGGCCGTTGGGCATCGTTGGATCGTGGCTTTCGTGGCACTGATTTCTGTGGCGGGGACGATCTATCTGGGCTTCGGCGGCGTCATTGGTGCCGAATTTCTGCCACATCTGGATGAAGGCGCTATCTGGGCACGCGGCACTCTGGCCAATAGCACAAGTCTCTCCGAGGGCGAAAAATTCACTAACAACTGCCGCGTTGTTTTTGCATCGTTCCCGGAAGTGAAAACCGTCGTATCCCAGGTCGGCCGGCCCGATGACGGTACTGACACCGGGGGATTCAGCAACACCGAGTATTTTGTCGATTTGAAGCCGCACGACCAGTGGCGTCCTGTGTTTCATAAAAGGAAAGAGGACTTGATCGCCGCCATGAACCGCGCGCTGGAGAAGTACCCGGGTGCGATCTGGAACTTCTCGCAGCCCATCGAGGACAACGTCGGAGAGACGCTCACTGGCACCAAGGGCTCGCTGGCGCTCAAGATTTTCGGGGACGACCTCAAGACTCTCGAGCACAAGGGCGAAGAGGTCACTGCCGTCCTCTCGGCCATCCCCGGCATGCATGACGTCAAGCTCTTGCGCGATTTCGGCCAGCCAAATCTCAACTTATCCATCGACCGCCGCCAGGCGGCTCGTTTTGGAATCAACGTCGCAGATATACAGGACGGCGTTCAGACGGCTGTGGGCGGTAACGCGGTGAGTCAAGTGCTGATCGGCGAACAGCGCTACGACGTAGTGGTGCGTTACCAGGCGCCCTATCGGAATACCCAGCAGGCCATCGCGAAAGTTCGCCTGCTTTCCCCGTCGGGAGAGCGCGTGTCCCTGGCGCAGTTGACTAATGTTGAGGTCAAAGACGGAGCGTACGACATCTACCGGGAAGGCAACACCCGCTACGTGGCGGTAACCTTCAACGTTCGGGGCCGCGATCTGGGGACCACGGTCGAAGAGGCGATCAAGAGGATCAGTGAAAAAGTGAAGATGCCGCCGGGTTATGGCATCGGCTGGTCGGGCGAGTACGAAAGCGAAAAGAGGGCCGAAGCACGGCTGGCCGTCATCGTTCCGCTGACCATCCTGGTCATCTTCATCATTCTCTACACCATGTTTCGCTCTTACAAATGGGCGCTGCTCATTCTGTTAAACGTGGGCATGGCTCGCATCGGAGGCTTGCTGGCTCTCGTACTTACCGGAACTTACCTCAGCGTATCCTCTGGCGTCGGAATGTTGGCGCTCTTTGGAGTATCTGTGCAAACCGGCGTCATCATGCTCGAATACATCAACCAGCTTCGCGCGCGGGGCCACTCGATCGTCGACGCCGCGGTGGAAGGCGCGGTACTGAGACTTCGTCCCATCATGATGACCATGCTCGTGGCAACCCTTGGACTCCTGCCCGCGGCGCTGTCGCATGATATCGGATCCGATTCGCAGCGGCCCTTCGCCATCGTGATCGTAGGCGGCCTCATTTCCGACCTCTTGCTCAGCATCGTTCTGCTGCCCACGTTCTACGCATGGATCGCGAAAGATGGCGATCAACTTCCCGAGCCGGAAGGTTCTTTCGAGGCGTTATGAAAACCAGGTTCGCAATTCTGCCTATGAGAAACATCCGGTTTAGTCTGGTGGCGGTCGTAATCGCCTGTTTGTTGGCGCCGGTTTCGTCATTCGCCCAGGCGCCCACGCGGATTACACTGGACCAGGCCATCCAATTGGCGCTCCAGCACAACCACACCCTGCAAGCTGCCCATACTACCATTCAACAGAACCAAGCCGCGGAAATCACCGCGAACCTCCGCCCGAATCCGACGTTCTTCACCGACTGGGAATACCTGCCGCTCTCCAGTCCGCCGGGCCAGACCGTGGGGCAGTACCTTCAAGCGTCAACCGAAGGCGACATTGGGTTGAGTTATCTCTTTGAACGCGGCCACAAGCGGGCGCGCCGTTTGGAAGCGGCCAAAAACACAACCGCCGTTACGCGCTCACAGGTGGCGGACAATGCGCGCGGCATCGCGTTCCAGGTGGGCTCTCTGTTCGTCAATGCCCAGCTTGCGGAATCGACCCTCGAACTCGCCGAGCGCGATCTGAAGAGCTTTCAGCAAACCGTCACCATCAGCGAAGTCCAGCACAAAGATGGCAGCCTGAGCGAGAACGATTACCTCAAGATCAAGCTTCAACTCGTGCAGTTCGAAGGCGACGTTCAACAGGCGTTACTCAACAAGGCACAGTCACTTTCGGATCTCAGGCAGCAATTAGGCTACGAATCCGTGCCTGCCAATTACGATGTCGTGGGCGAGTTCGAATACCGGCCGCTGATCGTCACTATCGAAGAGTTGCAGGCGAAAGCCCTTCAGAATCGGCCGGATCTGCGCGCCGCAGTCTTGGGTGTAACCGCGGCCAACAGCCAATATACGCTGGCCCAGGCGAACGCCAAGCAGGATTTCACTGTCTCAGGCAACTATTCACACGTCAACGGAATCAATGGCGCCACCTGGTCGTTCAGCATTCCGCTTGCGGTCTTCGATCGCAACCAGGGCAACATCGCGCAGACGCGAATTGGCATCCGGCAAGCCGAGCAGCAGCAGAAGGCGGCCCAGGGCCAGGTGCTGACAGATGTAAGAGACGCATACGAGGCGCTACAGGAGAATGCGAAGATTGCCCAGCTCTACAAAACCACCTATCTCGATGTGGCGCAGAGAAGCCGCGACATCAGCGAATACGCCTACCGCCGCGGCGCCATCGCGCTCTTGGACTTTCTGGACGCCGAACGCAGTTATCGCGCGACGCAGCTCGCGTACCGTCAGGCCGTCGCGGCTTACTTGACCGCTATGGAGCAACTGCGCCAGGCAGTGGGGACCCGTGAATTGCTTTGATACTGTGGTCCTCAGCACTGCAGCGGCAACGGACCGGCAGTGAAATCCAAAACGGAAAGTGACATCGATGAAAAAGGCACAAGTTCGAGCGCGCATTGAAGAGATCGGCATCATTCCCGGCATTCGCGTGACTAAGGCCGGGCGCGCAAAGTTCGCCGCGGAAGCGGTCCATCGCGCCGGAATTCCCATCGCTGAGATCACCATGACGGTGCCCGGCGGGGCCGATGTGATTTCGCATCTGGCCAAAAGTCTACCCGACATGGCCGTCGGTGCGGGAACGGTGTTGGATATCGAGACTGCCCGCCGCTGCCTGGATGCCGGCGCCACCTTCTTGACCAGCACGGGGCTCGTCCCAGAGGTTGTGGAGTTCGCGTTGAAAAACGATGTCGTCGTGTTCCCGGGCGCTATGACCCCAACGGATGTGATCGCTGCATGGAAGATGGGCGTCGACTTCGTCAAGATCTTCCCTTGTGGTCCCCTGGGCGGCCCCAGTTACATCCGCGCTCTGAAATTCCCGTTTCCCCACGTCCCGTTGATTGCTACCGGTGGCGTCAATCAACAGACTGCCGGCAATTTCATTCTGGCCGGCGCCGTGGCTCTGGGCATTGGCTCGGAGTTGATCAACCCCGAAGGCCTCCCCATGATGAAGGAAGAACAGATCAATGAACTGGCGCGCAGATATCTCAAGATCATAAAAGCCGCCCGCGCGCAAAAGAATGAAGGGTGAACACTATGTCAAACCACTTACTGATGGTCTTCGGGTTGAGCCTGCTGGGAACGGTAGCGCCTTTGCTCCGCGCGGAGGGAGCTGCGGAGAACGGGCCCAAGCAATCATTTGAGGTGACCAACACCGAGCGCACGCCCTTCGCGCCTGGCGGAACCATCCACGTAAATGGCTCATACGGCTACCTGGCTGTTGAAGGCTGGGATGAGCCCGAGGTCGAGGTCACAGTGATCAAATCCACCAACCGTTTTTACCAACCCAATCAAAAGCAGCAGGAGGAGCAGCGCTTCGAGGGCGTTCATGTGGTTACAGAACGCCGCTCTGAAAAAGAACTCGAAATTTCGACGAACCCCCCAGTCCGCAAAACCGTCTTTTTCTTTCCCCGGCCGCTCCTGCCGAGCCCCAGGCACGGCTTAACGCCGGACTACCGGATACATGTGCCCCGCAACTCACAACTGGTTGTCCGCCACGACAACGGCTACGTCTGGGTGAGCGATGTCACCGGAGACATCGAGGTGCGCAGCCACACGGGCGACATGATCGTCATGTTGCCCGACCCTGGTCCCTTCTCGATCGATGCGAGAACCGGACTGGGCAGTGTGTCATCGGATTTTGTGGGCAAAGGCCATCACTACGTCGCAGGTACGCATTTCGCATTTGCTGGCTCGACTCCGGCACGGCGGGTCTTCCTGCGCATGGGAACTGGATCCATCACGATCAAGAGCGGTCCATCGTCTGGGCCTGTACGTAAGGATTAGGCCGCCGATGCGACCATGAGAATGTAAGTTCGCTCCGCCCCCGCAAAGTCCAGCGCCCCGCTTAATGTACCCATTCACACGGTGCTCACGTATGCTGATTATTGCTGTTCTGCGCTTATCGAAGGACTGTAATGAATCTCACTGTTACTTTATTATTCGTATGTATGAGTTTGGCGTTCCCCGCCACTGCGGCCGGCCAAACCACGGAACCAGGTCAGACGCCCGCGGGTTCCCCAACGACTCCTCCATCGTCCGCGCCAGTGGATCGCCCGGTCTCCTGGAAGCTGCTACTTCCCAACCTGATCAGCGATCAGGAGCGCATCTGGACGTTTCCCGCCAGACTCGCGCAGGGGAAAAACTGGCTTCCCACGGCGGCCGTCCTGGGAGCCACTGCCGGACTGATCGCGCTCGACCCACCCGAAGCCTCCTTTTTCCGGGGTACATCGCGATTCCACGCGTTCAACAATGCTTTTACGGGCAACGCCACGGTCGTCGGGACCATTGCGGTTCCCGTCTCGCTTTACGCAGTCGGACTGGTGCGGAAAGATTCGAAAATGCAACACACCGCGCTGCTGGCGGGTGAGGCTATAGCAGATGCCGAAATCCTGACGACGGTTTTGAAGGACGCCACTGGCCGCGTGCGGCCGGCCGCCATCCCGGCCAAGGGAAATTTTTCCGATAGCTGGTTTGAGAGCGGTGGTTCAGTCATCCGAGGGAGTGGGAGCTTCCCGTCCGGGCACTCCATAGCGGCCTTCTCGCTCGCCGCGGTGGTTGCCCGGCGCTATGGAAACCATCGCTGGGTTCCATATGCCGCCTATGGCATGGCGGCAGTGGTCGGATTTTCGAGGCTATCCTTGTCGGCCCACTTTCTGTCCGACGTGTTCATGGGAGGCGCGCTAGGATATTCCATCAGCCGCTTTGCGGTTCTCCGCCAGTAGAACAGGATTTGGGATTTGGGACTTAGCAGTCGGCGGTTCGACTGCGGTCAGGCCTGATCCAGCCAGGCACGGCATGCGTCCATTTCCGGAGAAGAGCTGTCCCTGTATTCGGCGACACTCACGCCTCCAAATCCCAAATCCCAAATCCCAAATCCTATCTTCGCCCCCGCAGCCGCTCCAAAGCCCGCCTGTCGCGCTTCGATGGCTTTCCTTCCCGCGGCGCTTCGAAGTGCGGCATCGCTTTCCGCTCCTCTGCCAGCTTCATCCGCTGCTCCCGGCTCTCTTCCGTTTCGCGGTAGAGGGTCTGCGCAACTGCCGCTGGTCCGCGCGTCTCACTCAGAAGCAGAACTTCCAACTGAAACTCGCCGCCGTCGTTCTTCACCTGCAGCACGTCGCCGGCGCGCACCTCCCGCGATGCCTTGGCTGTTTGCCCGTTGGACTCAATCCTGCCGAGTTCGCAAGCGCGGGACGCGAGTGCGCGCGTCTTAAAAAATCGCGCAGCCCACAACCATTTGTCGATCCTCACTCACCAAATCCCAAATCCTAAATCCCAAATCCCGATTCAAACAAACTTGTACACGCCCGGAACCGGCAGAGGCATCGGCTCCATCCCCTTTTTGTAGTCGAAGTCCTTCGGCTGCAAGTCCTGTTTCGACGCCATGATCATGTCCCAGGTAATCTTCATTCCCGAATACGCCGACTCACGGCCCATGATCGCCGTCATCGTGCTCTCCGCGATTCGCATTCCCTGATTGATATACGGGCCCGCACCCGTGATGCTCTTGATCATGTCGATGTGTTCCTGCACGTACGGATTGATGCCTTTGCCGCCCATATCCATCCCGTTGCTGCGCCCCTTGGTTCCCACGATCATGTCGCTCACGTCGCGATGCAGTCCGTTCGGGTATTGCCTGCAATAACTCGAAAGGTGAATGCCGCCCGGGTACACAAAGTCGGAAGACATGTGGTCGTAGATATTCCCGTATAGCGGTTCGCGTGGACGCCACGCAGCGCCGCCAGAGGCAACCACTTCGACCGGGTGCGCTCCCATCACCCAATTCATGAAATCGATATTGTGGAAATGCTGCTCGACAATCTGGTCGCCACAAATCCAGATGAAGGAATACCAATTGCGGTGCTCCCATTCCATGTCGCCCCATTTCGGATCACGTGCATCCGCGTGGAACACCGGGCCACTCAGATAGTTGGAGTTCAGCGCCACAATTTCGCCGACCGCGCCGTTGTGGATCTTGTCGAGGGTCTCGACATACTCGCGGTGCGCGTGGCGCTGCGCGCCGGACATTACCGTCAGATGCTTCTCTTCCGCCTTCTTCGCCGCGGCCATGAAGCGCCGCACGCCCACGGGATCCGTGGCGATCGGCTTCTCGGTGAACACATGCTTGCCGGCGTCGACCGCTGCTTCAAAGTGTTGCGGCCGGTAGCCGGGCGGTGTCGCCAGCATGACGATGTCAACATCCGAGTTGATCAGTTTCTGAAACGCATCGAATCCGACAAAATGATGTTCCGGATCGACCTTAATGCCCGCCCGGATCGACGCCGCCAAATCGTCCGCGCTCATCTGAACCGGCTTGCCATTGCGCTCCACGGTGATGCCGGCATCGCGCGAGACGTATCGCGCGTTGTTTCGCAGCCGGTCGAGCGAGCTCTCCAGGTGGTCTTCGAAAACATCCGCCATGGCGACCAGCTCGACGTTCTCATTGCCCGTGAGCAGATTCACCACCGCCTGTGTGCCGCGCCCGCCGCAGCCCACCAGGCCAGCTTTTAACTTGTCCTTCGACGGCGCGCCCCGCGCCAGTGCCGTAGCCGATGCCGCGGCCAGAAATGCTCTACGAGAAACCGAATGGGAAGGCGTCATATGCCAGCATGATATAACACCTATGACAGCCTGAATCGACTGGCCTCGGCCAGTGGCACTGGCTACACCCAGAGCAACTTTTCCGTCCTCGCCAAAAACGGTAGCAACGCACCGCATCTGAGCACGACCGCGTTCAACAACCAACACTCCAGACTCAAGGAGAAGATCAGACCATTCGTTCCGAACCACGTATCCAGTCGTGCGTCTCGTAAAATAGTACCGTCACGAACCGTAGGCTATTGCCACATTTGAGGGGGGATATACCCTCTCACGGGTGCAGACTATAGTACTCGGCATGCCCCAAAATTTACAGAAATTAAGCCTTGTCCAATCGGCAAAAATCCATTATTCATTTCCTGGGCCAATTTAATTCCAGTTGACGAAGAGAAAATTGTGACGATCCGGTTACTGTTGGCCCTGGTATTTGTGTGCGCGCTTGCACCCGCGCAGCATCGCGTTGATTCCCGAAACCTCTACGAGCGGGTACTCGCGGTCGTACCCATGGTCGGGTCGGGCACGCTGAGTGACCCGGTGCGTCCCGCCTACGCACCGCTCCCCGCGGCTTCCGCGATCACCAACCCGATTCCGACGGGCGCAACATCCAACGGCGTCATCCCACTGCGTCAGGGGATCATCGCATTCAGTTACGTGACGAGCGACGACGGCAAATTGGCCCTGGTCGAGTTCGTTGCGGCCGATCGCGGCGCGTTCAAGGATCTGTTGGCTGACACCACGGTGAAGGCGTTTCTCAAAGGTCGCGACAGCATAGACGACGCCGTCGCAGAGTTCCTGAAGCATAAGGCGAATTTCACCCTCGACCAGTTGGGAGCCATAGTGCCATGAGAAAACTCCTGATTGCTGCTCCACTCTTCCTCGGGGCGTCTGCTTTCGCTGCGTTCACTGCTTACTACGGTCCGGATGCGCTGACGTCGATCAATACGACCGACTGGGGCCAAAACGGCTCGCTGACCGCCACCAGCAGCGGCTTAACATCCGCGGACGCCAATGGCGGCTCGCTGATTTCCAAGGTCACACCGGCGGGACCCTCACAGTCCCAATACGAGGCTGACATTACGCTCACCCTCACCACATCCGGCGGTGTCTTCGACGTGTACCTCGACGCGAGTACTAATGCGTTGTCCTCACCAGCAACAGCGAGCGGCACGTACTACGTCTTTGAGCTGGCTCCGACATTCAGTGGCTCCGCCTGCTCGGCGGTTCTGTCAGCGTACAAACGAGTATCTAACACGATCACATCACTGTCGACCACCACGGTCCCCTGTCATAACGGGACGGTGGTCCGTGCCGTAAGCACGAGCCACAGCGAGATCTGCGCGTATATCGATGGCGCTCCTTATGCCATCATCAGCGACAGCTCCATCACTTCGGGTCTGCCAGGTGTGGGCGTACGAAACGCGCCCGCAGGAAACACCATCAGCTCGGTCAGTCTTTACCCCATCGACACGACTCCCCCGAACAGAATCAACGCACAAACATTCGGAACATCTGTGTTCCCCAATCGGGTCGATTTGCAGTGGCAGCCGGTTACCGACGATCCTAACGGCTCAGGGATCGCCTATTATTCCATCCGCCGCGGCGCCCTTTTGGCGAACGTCACAAAGCCAGAGTTCTCGGACGAAACGGTAAGTCCCGGCACAAAATACACATACAACGTCTGGGCCGTTGACTACGACCAAAACATAAGCGCTATCGAGCTCGTCGTTCAGACGCCTCCCGCCAATGCCATCGACCCACGCCGTGTTGGTGTGCGCCCCACCGGGTCCTACTGGGGCGGAGCGGGCGAGCAGATTGACACGCTCTCCGGAAATCTGAACTATTCCACGCAGCTTTTCAAAGCCATGGGCCGCGGCGGCTGGGGCGCCGGCCTCAACTTAAGCTACAACTCCCAGCTCTGGCGGCAGGACCCCGGCGGTACCTGGAAGCTGGATGACGACGTCGGCTACGGCCTCGGCTGGCGCTTGCAAGCCGGTGCCATCGTACCGTTCTACTCCGGCTACTTCACCATTGACCACTACACGTTCATCGATCCCACCGGCGCCGAGTATCGCCTCGACCAGAACAACGGCGGCATCTGGACCTCAACGCAAGGCATCTACGTCTCGTACGATTCCACCGTCACTCCGGGAGTTCTGCACTTCCGCGACGGCAGTTTCTGGACCATGGGCGCCACTTCCGCCGGTACCGAGCAGGATGCGGGCACCATGTACCCCACCGTCATGGAGGACTCGAACGGCAACCAAATCCTGCTCTACTACAACGCCGGCCTCGGCGTGAGTTTCTCGAATTCCTGTGCCCGTTTCAACTACATCGAAGACGTGCGGGCGATACCCAACCCCACAACGCGCCAGACCTACACGTTCACGTACAATACCGATGCCATCCCACACCTCACCCAAATCAACAACGTCCTCGGCAACGGCTCGGAGAACTACACGCTCGGCTATTTCGAGAATGCGACCCTGGCATCGCCATTCAGTGCGCCGGTGTCGTTTGGCACCACGACGATGCTGCAATCCATTGCGGTGACCAACCTCGGCCTCAGCACATCGTTCACCTACGACACCACTACCAACTCGGGTGAATTGACGTCGATGACCACGCCCTACGGCGGCAAGATCCGATGGGCGTATGTTCCCTTCACTTACAGCGGGACGCGCACGCTTCGGGAGGTGGGGAACCGGTACCTGACGACAACCTCCGGAGGCACCGAGACGGCCGCGTACGTCTTCACCCGGCCTACCGGCGATTCGAGCCTCAGCCTGCATTCCGGCCTCACCATCGACGACCCCAGCGGCATCGGCGAGAAGGCCTGGACCTTCGCCACCACCGGCACCGCAGCGCTACTCGGGACGGTCACGCAATACCAAGACCGCCCCTCGTCCGCCCAGGCCAGCTCACCCTTGCAGAGCAAGACGTTTACATGGGTCCAAGATTCTCTCGGGAACCCCTACATCGGGACCGTGCTGACAGCGCTGAACCCTACCGGCGCCAACATGCAATCGAAGACCACGCAGACGCTGGACACGAACGGCAACGTGCTGACCAGCAACATTTACGATTACCCCAGCCTAACCACGCCTGCGCGCACGTACACCAACACATACATCACCGATTCGCACTGGACGTCATACTACATCAATAACCGGGTACTGACGAGCACAGTGCAAAACTCATCGACGCCGGCCATCACGCTAGTCACCAATACCTACGACCCGTTCCCATCAAATCCGGGAACGATGTACGAGCATGACCCGTTCTACAACAACACGAGCTTCCAATATCGCGGCAATGTCTATCAATCGACGCGCGCGGGCTCGCCGATGATCACTACGTTCTACGACGTCGGTGGCAACCCCACCTCGGCGACCGATGGCACCACTACTACCGCGGTATCCACGAGTTCCACCACCAACTACGCCGCGCCGAGTGTCATTACGCCCAACTCCAACAGCAATCTCCAGACCACCGCCTCGTACACTTCGTGGCTGAGCATGAGCACCGTCACCGGCCCCAACAGCACGACGGCATCCACAGTTTACGACACCTACGGCCGCCCCTACACGAGCAGCTCGATCTATGGCGCCGGCACTAGCTACAGCTACTCCAACGACGTACCATACGTAATCACGGCGACAACGTACAACACAAATGGCACCAGCCACTGGACTCAGACAACGCTCGATGGCTTCGGCCGCGCCATCACGGTCTTGCGCGGCACTGGCGGCACTACGGTATCCAGAGTCGACACCATCTACGCCCCCTGTGCCTGCTCGCCAACAGGCAAGGTGCAAAAGGTTTCCCAGCCCTATGTGCCCGGCAATACGCCCGTCTACACCACCTACACCTACGACGGCATGGGCCGCACCCTCAGCGTGCTCCTGCCCGACGGCGCCAGTTCGACCTCGTATGCCTACTCCGGCAACACCACCACGATCACCGATCCTGCGGGAAAATGGAAGATGCAGACCATGGACGCCATGGGCGACCTCATCCAGGTGACCGAACCAAACCCGGCGGGCGGAGCGAACTACGTCACCCAGTACACCTACGACCTTCTGAGCCACCTGACGCAGGTCAGCATGACGCGACCCAGTGGCACGCAGACGCGCACCTTCGCCTACGATTCCAACCAGCGGTTGCTGAGCGAGACGCATCCCGAGAGCGGCTCCAAAATTTACACATACAATACCGACGGCACGTTGGCTTCGAGAACAGACGCTAAGGGAATTACCACGAAGTACACGTATGACACCTACAAGCGGCTGACCATGAAGTCGTACTGGTACATGTACAACGGTGTTCTCACGGAGGATACAACTCAGCGCCTCACGCTAACCTACGACACCAATCCCCTCAACAGCACGTATTCTCAAAACTCTTGGGGAAGGCTGACAACGGCGCAATGGAACTACCCGACCGGCAGGGCCTGCGGCGCAGAAACCGGGGCCTCCTACTACATGTACAGCTATACAACGGCGGGGGAGATGGCGGGTAAGACGTTGGATATTACCCGTAACACCGATCGGTGCGGTTACGGCTATACCTGGCAACACCTCGACTTTGCCGGCTCCTTCACGTACGACAACGAAGGCCACATGTTATCGATGACATACCCCGTTTATTCAAAGTACCAAAACGGCCAAATAGTCCAGCAGCCGCAGCTCACCTACACGTACACGTACGACGGTATGGGCCGGCAGTATAGCGCGCTGAACAGTGTGACGAACACCTCGTGGCCTGCCAGCGCTTCGTATGGCCCTTCGGATGAATTTCTCCAGGCGTTTAACAATATCGGCGTCCCTGTCGAACAGCGAACCTACAACAGTATGCTGCAGGCGACCAAAGTAAACGGCGCACAATACAATTACCCGGCCACAGGCAACAACGGCCGCATCAGTTCAGAGGTTGATAGCCGTGGCCAAACGCTGTACTTTTCCTACGACAGCCTGAACCGCCTGGCCGCCGCCAGCGGTAACGGCGTTGGTGTGCCTACGGGCGGCGCTTGGTCGGAAAGCTACAGTTACGACGGCTTTGGCAATCTCCTGGCCAAAACCCCCGCCGGCACGGCGCCCACTCTGAGCGTGAACGTAAACTTGAACAATCAGATCACTACGCAAGGCTACGATGCCAACGGCAACACTGGGGGAAGCTTCGACTATGAAAACCGGCTCACCACGGAAGACCTCGATGTGTACTCCTATGGGCCGGATAACCTCCGCATCTGGAAGGTGCGGTCGGACGGCAGCCAGGATGTGTATTTCTACGATCCGGCGGGCCGCAAGTTGGCAGTCTACCAAGTGTCGAAAACCAGCGGCGCACAATACTACATCGGCGGAGGGACGATGATTCCCCCGGAACAGCAGCCTGAATGGTTCGCGGGCATAGTTCTGGGAGGAAGAGACAAGCTCGGCTCGGCTGGCACCGACGCCTACTACCCCTACGGCGAAGATTACCCGAACTGGGCTCCCGTCACCGACGCCGACAACTTCGCCACCTACTACCGCGACGTCAACACCGGCTACGATTACGCCAAAAATCGTTATTACTCCAACACCACCGGCAGGTTCCTCACCCCGGACCCGACCAACGCCAGCATGAATATGACAAACCCTGGCAGCTTCAACCGCTACACCTACGCAGGCAACGAACCGATAAATACCAACGACCCAACCGGCCTCGACGGTTTTCAAGATTCCCAATGCTTAGACCCCTACTACGCCACCACCCACGCACAATGTCAGGGCCCAGGGTCGCCCTACTGCATCACGCATCCTGGCGACGAAAGTTGCAATGGTGGCTGCAATGACCCGACAGCTCTCCCCTTCGCGCCCGGCGGGGGAGGCCCCGGCCCAGCTCCTTGCCCGCCAGCAGGTGGCGGACCGCCACCACCACCGCTGCCACCGCTGACGTGCACACTCTATGCACCGCATTTTTCTCCCGCAAACTCGAACCCGGCAAACGGCCCCGGTGGGTGGTTCGTGGACTCGATGTTCAATTTTTCGGCCTATGGTGGTGTGGGCGCCTATAATTGGACCGAAACCCAAAACTGGGACAATTTATTGTGGGCGAACGGTACACTCGGGTACAATGAACTCGGATCAGATCCACCACTTTTCTCTCCCCCAAGCTTGCCCAATAGCGTTACATACAAGGATGCGCCGGGACTGGCGGATAATTTCATGATAAGTAAGACGGGGGTGTATAACGCCATCATATTACTTACTCTAAACGTTACTGTCTATTCAGGAAAGCAGTCCTGCGGAATGTCTGTGCCTTGGTTTGTGGACATCACCGTCGTAAACAACATCGGTTCTGGCGTCGGAGGCACAGGATTTCCAAAATGAGGGGTGGTCATCTCCCAAATTACGCGCCATTCATCATCGCCGTCCTGCTAGCGTCCCGCTTGAGCGCCGCACAGACCGGGCAAAACCTGCCCAGAGACTTATCTGCCGCTAAACTGATTCAAGCCCTGACCGAGCCGATCAATCCGTACGAACACCCGGAATTCCTCGAGACGACCCACACTAGGATCTCCGATCGGGATCGCGCCCTCGCTAATTCACTTGTGGCGTTGGGTTCAACAGCCATTCCTGACCTCGATTCAGCCCTCGACCAGATCGCGCGACAAGGCGAGGAGACACCCCGTCCCTGGGACTCGAGATGGCTGCTGTACGCGTACGCCAAGATTCGAGGACCCAAGGCCTACCAACGGCTGCGCACTATGGCTGACGATCCGAAGCTCCGTTTCCTCAGCGGCCCCCTAGATGATTCGCTGGCTCTCGCCCTTCTCCTCACCTCGTATGTGTCCGTTTCGCGCGTTGCCCAACACTTTTTTGGCCTCCAGGTGGAGCCTCGATATTCGCTGGACTCGGTGATTTTGGCGTGGATGCAGGGAAATCGTACCGGGATGGAAGAGGAACTCGGGGCAAACGCGCGGTCCTCTCTCAAGTCATTGCTCGCTAAACGCTCTTGGGTAGACCTGGAGCACCACATGTGGCACGGTGCCCCCCGTTCTGATGCTGTCATAGGTTATCGCTTCGAGTTCGCCGGCGACTGGTCACAACCCGAGGAGACACTCGATCAGGGACTTCAGAATAGGCGGCGCTTCTATCCGAATGTAGACGAGCTTCCAACCGAGCCCAAATTGCTGACCCAGTTTGTCGATAAAGTCGGCAATAAATGCGTAAAGCGTGAAATCAGATTTGTTCTGCTTCCAGCAATACCCGAAGGCACGGGTTTCAGATATTTTGTCGACGACAACGATATGGAGGCTTTGCTACGAACGATCAGCGAATGTGCACTGCACACGCCATAAGGAAAAGGGGACGCAATTACCGCTGCTCAGAGGCCGTCGTCCACACACAGGCAGGCTGCAAACCGGCTGGGGGGAAAACACTCCACCCTCGACAGCCCCGTTAGACCGGCAGTTCCTTAACTGCGCGCTGATAGCCAGGTTCGACTTGGGCCAGCGACAAGTGCTGATAAAGCTCCAAAGACTTCTTACTGGCATGGCCGGAGATCAGTTGGATCTGGGAATCAGGCAGGCCCTGAGCTGTCAAAAACGTTAACATCTGGTGGCGAAGCAAATGTAGGAGAAAAAAGGGAGAAAAAAGGGGACGGGAGAAAAAAGGGGACGAGAAAAAAGGGGACGAGAAAAAAGGGGACAGACGCAATTACCACGCCTTAGAAAGCATCGTCCGCAAATAAGCATGTTTGCAAATCGGATCGGTCCGGCAGCTTTGCGGGACGTCCCCGCGCCCCAACGCGCAGTCTTCTTCCCGCTTGCCGTTCGAGTTGCTTCAGAAACTCTTGCGATCCCAGTGGCTCGCCGGTCTGCGTCGCACGGCGGACCTCATGCAGCTCGCCGTCCGACAGTCCCGACCGCAAGCCCTCTTTCCAGCTCGCATAGTGCCAATCGTCCAGAGCGCCATCGCGCCAGTCCAGCAGGACGTCGCTGGCTCCCTTCGAGCAGTGGGCGCGGGCACTCGACCAGGGCCAGGCCCACGGCATGGCGACGAGTCCAGCGCGCACCGGGTTCAGCTCCACATACCGCATGGCGTTTTCCAAGTGCGCGCCATCCAGAGGGCAGGAGAAGAAGCGATTTTGCCACAGATGGCCGCTGCGCCGTTCAGCCTGGTTAAGCGCGGCGGCATATTCGGCATGCGCCCGTCCGAAAGTACGGGCCAGCGAATGCTTACGTTCCGGCACGGCGACCACGTGAACATGGTTGGTCATGAGACAGTAGCTCAAGATCCGCGCGCCGTACTGCAGGGCGCGCCGGGACAGCAGATCCAGATAGAGTCTGCGATCGCTATCGGAGTAGAATACCTGCTGGTGGTTGTTGCCGCGTTGCGTGATGTGATGGGCAATGCCCGGGATGATGACACGAGGGCGACGGGGCACAAATCATGAGTCACTAGCGGGAGTCGAGTTCTCATGGAAAATGCCTCAGAGGCAATTACCACGCCTCAGAAAGCATCGTCCGCAAATCAGCATGGTTGCAAATCGGATCGGTCCTGCAGCCGCGGCGGTCCGGTTTCAGGGGTGACCATCGACAGAATCGCCGCTCCCGGCTCACTCGGTTGGGTCGACTGTCAGTCGGCCGGCGACACCCGCTGTCGGATCTCCAGAATCCGCGAGGTGATGATGGGCTGCTCGTATTCCGGATGGCGGAATTCCAGGTGCATGCCGCGTCCCACGTAGGACGGCTTCAGCATTGAGCCGCCCCAGTTGGAGCCTTCGATCTTCACCAGCACCGGTTCCGGGCAATACCGCGGGTGCCCGGAGATCAGCGCCGCGCCCGATTCAAACAGCACGATCGTGTAGGAACGATTCTGAGTCTCTACTTCCAGCGTGCTCTGGCGCGGCAGATCGCAAAGATAGACGCCGCCCTCAATCTCCGATTGGACGATGTTGTTATTCACCTGATCGCTCAGGTTGGGATGAGGGAACAATGGTTGCGTCAGGCTCCCCAATTACCGGCGCCTCCCTACAGAGAGTATAGACGTAACCTGCCGCAGTTGTCGCGTGCACGTTCCTGCCGGGCTACCGGTGCCTAATCCGGTCTGCGTCCCACCGAAGCCCGGACGAACCAGTCCCACATGCGCGGCTGGCCGGAGAAATCGAACCAGGAGTGCTTGTCGCCCCAGGGGTATAGGACTTTTCCGAGCTGGATATTTTTGAAGCCGGCGGATTGCAGCCGTTTGCGCAACTCAAACGAATAATAGAACTTCTGCTGGTCTTCCCCCTCGGTGTAAAGTCCCGAGATGAAATCGTAGTGGCGCGGCCCGATAAGCTTGCTGACGCGCTTGCGTGCTTCTTCTTCGGATTCCGTTTTTTCCCGTTCCTGATCAAGAATCAGCATGCCCTCATAAAGCACTGACTCCATGGAAGGAAAAATCCCGGCGAAGGTGCCACCTGGTTTGAGGGTTGCGGCAATCTCGCCAAGGATCTGGTCCACTTCGCTGAGTTTGGGAGCGAGCACGGAATTGACGGCCACGGCGACATCGAATTGCCCACGAAAGTGGGACAGATTCGCTAAGCTGCGCCGGTAGAAAACCACGTTTTCCGCCACGCAACGAGTGCGCGCCTGCCGCAGCATGCCGCTGGAAAAATCCACCGCCACGACTTTACGGAAACGATCGGCAAGGAACGGCAGCAGGTTGCCAATCCCGCAGCCCAGGTCCGCCGCCGCGAAGTTCTCCCGCCCCGGCAGGCCGTCCAGAAAGGTCAACAGCGGATTAACGACTTCCTGTTCGAACGGGCTGCTGATCTGATCGAAATAAGTTGTTGACACCTGATCCCACGTCTGAGCATCCATCGAACAAATCCTTATGTTTCAATTATAAAGGGCCCCAATTTATATCGATATATTCGTTAGACAACTTTAGGGTGATAACTCCCGATAGCGTCGCGGCCCCAGTCTGCGTATAATCTCTGGCTGTGATCCTCCATGTTGAAGGCGCTGGACCGGCGATGGTCGTACTTCAGGGCGGGCCGGGATTGTCGAGCCGGAGTGTGGCTCCGATCACCGATCTGCTCCAGGACAACTTCCGCGTTATCCGCTTTGACCACACCGGATGGACCGTTAGCGACGTGCTCGACCAGTTGGAAGCCGTGCGAAACGAGGTAGGCGAAGAAAGCTGGTTCGTGCTGGCGCACAGTTGGGGCGCGGCGTTGGCTGCGATCTACGCGCGGGAACATCCCGAGCGTGTACGCGGTCTGATACTTGCGCATCCTTTGGAGATCTCGAGCGCCTTCTGCGATGGCGTCGGCGACCTGTTGTGCGGCGCTGACGACCCGTTCGCGCTGGAGCACGACTCCGATGTTTCCGAGATGCTATGGGAGGACCTGGAAGCCACGTGTCCGGACGCGACCGCGGAGGGTTACGACCTGGCGCCGGTGGCCAGGCAGATCCCAGTACCGACGCTGGTGCTGCTGGGCGGGCGCGATGCCATCGACCACCGCTCCGGCCAGCTCTGGGCGGAGCTGACGAACGCACAACTCGTCTCGTTTCCCGGCGCGGGGCACTGGTCGTTCCTCGAACAGCCGACGGAATTTCAGCAGGCGGTGACGGAGTTTCTGATGACGCATACAGCACGGCACGTGATGACGGCGGTTGGCTAGTCCGCCCTTCCGTCTTGGCCCTCGGGTGGCACGCCGCCGGGAGGTCCGGTGTTGCCGGCGCTTTCGGCGACGACGTCGCGGATCACTTCATCGGCTTGCGGAGAATTCAACTGCGCATTCAGACGCTGGAGGGCAACGCGGACGACGTCGCGGTGGTGCAGCTTGCAGCCGGGACCGCGCTCGCTCAAATCGAGCCAAAGGCGGTGCAATAATTCCACATCCTCAGGCCAGAGCCGCGGCGGGTGCGGACCCAGGTTGAAGAAACGCTGCGTTCCCGAATCGGGGTCGATGATCTGCAAGGAGAGCTGGGGGCGCGGTTCATCCAATCGCTCCCAGGCACTGCCGAAGGTTCTGGCCTGCTCGTCCATGGTGAACTTTCCCGAGAGTCCCATGACGATGAGCGAGGATTCCAGTCGCTGCGCCGTCTCCATGATGGCCCAGGCAGGATCGACGCCGGGCACCACCATCAGCTCGACATGTTTGCCGGCTTTCTCGGCCAGGGCCACGATGTTGCTGAAGAGCTTGGCGATGTCGTCAGTGAACACCTGGTCTGAGCTCAGCTCATGCTCGCCCGATCCCGCTTCGGTGACCGTCTTCACGGTGAGGACGACGATGTCAATCTTGCTGGTATTGGTTTTGTCGAGCATCTGTCTGACGTGGTCGAGCTGGTTGGGGTTGCGCACCGTCACAAGAACATTGCCGGGACGCGCGTTCACGGACGTAGTGGACACCTCGGGCGGAGTATCGAGGCGGAACTTTTCGAGTTCCGGGTGGATTTCCCGCGCCTTTCGATGGTTGTATTTTTCCGAGAATTCGAAGACCGTAAAAATCACCAGGCTGAAACCCAATCCCCAAATGGTGGCGGTTTCCTTGGTGAACAGGTTGACGATGGCGAGCACGAACAGAAACAGTGCAATGAGTCCCAAGCCGAGCGGGATTTCGACGCCGGCGATGTGAAAGTTCAGCGGCACACGGAAGCCGCGCGGGCCCGGCTGCTTATAGCGGAGCACCAGAACGGCCAGCGCTTTCATGGCAAAGCTCCACACCACGCCGAACGCGTAGGCGTCGCCCAGCAGCAGCAGGTTTCCGCGGGTGAGCACCAGGCAGGCAATTTGCAGTAATGCAATGAGGCCGATGACGCGCGACGTGGTGCCGAACTTGCGATGCGGCTGGCGAAACCAATCGGGCAGGACGCCATCCTCGGCCACGCGGTTCAGCACACCGTTGGAGCCGACGATCGCCGTGTTCACGGCGCCTGCCAGAATGACTGTGCCGACCACCACCACGAAGCCCTGGAAGAGCAGCCGCACCGTAATCGGCCCGACCATGTTCATGGCCAGGCCGCTGATCAGGTTGCCGAGGTAGTGGTTGACGCGCTCGTGATCGGGAATGATCATCACGGCGAAAAACGAAACCAGCGACGTGAACAGCATGCTGTAGATGAAGATCACGAAGCCGGCTTTTTCCAGATTCTTGAGCTTGGGTGACGCGATCTCGCGGTTGACCTGGGCCAGGCTTTCTTCGCCGCTCATGGCCAGCAGGGAATGGCCCAGGCCGATGAGGATCGCGACGGCGGGAACGGTCGTCCAGAAGGTCCCGCGCATCCAGCCAAGGGCGTCGCTCTCACCGGAGCCGAAATGGATGTTGGCAAGCGTGGGCAGCGGGACCGGCGACCAGCCGCGCAGGGCGATGGTCACGAGGCACCAGCCGATGAGGAGCACGACCATCACGCTTGTGAGCTGCATGATGCGCAGCGCTTTCTGGCTGGACTCGTGCATTCCGATCACGTTTTTCCGCCAGAAGTAGATGGTCACCAGGATGGCGAAGACGGCGGAGAAAGATTGTGGTTCGATTTGCAGGCGAGGATAGCCGGAAAGCTTTGCGGTGTCGTTGATCAGGCCGGCCAGATAGAGCCCCGCGGTGGCGCCGCTGATGGGGCCGGTGAGCACGTAGTCGAACATCAGGGCGGAGACCGAGAACTTGGCCAGCAGGCCGCCCAGGGCCTCGTGCACCACGCGATAGACCCCGCCGCGCACGAACATGCTGCAGCTTTCGATGTAGATGGCGCGCACTGCGTACGAGGAGAGCATGATCGCCAGGATGAACCAGGGCGCGGACTTGCCCACGAACCCTTCGGCGATGCCGCCGGCGTAGAAGGCGGATGACGCGAGATCGCACAGAACGATGGCCGCCGCTCTCCAATAGGTGATGAAGGAGAGCATGACTGTCGAGGCGACGACTACTTTTGTGGTCCGTGAGATGTTTTGCGCTTGCACCTGTACTCTTCTCCATCCGGACGGGGGATGGCTGGAATTACCCTGGGGAACCTCCAAACGATGGTAGCGAATACGCGGGCGATCTGCGACCGGCCCCGGTGGAAAAGGGGTGGCGCGGGAGCTAACGTTGGACGCCGTTTTGATCCGGGTTATGCCCGGGTGGAAGGGCAGTGATACCGCTTCCTCCGGGCGCCGCTCGGTTGACTTTCGCGGTGATTCCGGCGGGCCGCGACCTCGAAATTCAAGTAACCATTGCGGGAAGGTTCACGTCTTACCGTATCCCAGGAGGAACCGGCATCCGCGCCCGTTGCAAAGGTATGTGGCTTGGATTGCTGCTGGCCACCTCTGTGGTTGTTTTCGCCGCCGGGCGCCCGGATGATTCCAAGGGCGATAAAGGTGGGGATGATGAACCGGTGTATACGCTGACGGATGACGTTACGCCGCCACGCGTAACCAAGCAGGTCAACCCGCAGTATTCTCCCGGCTCGCGGGGCGTCCGGATTCACGGTTCCGTGCTGATCGAGACGATCGTAAGCTCACGCGGCGACCCGAAAAAGACTCACGTGGTCCGCAGTCTGGATAAGGAAATCGACGCCGCGGCGGTTGACGCGGTGAATCAGTGGCTTTTCCAGCCGGGCAAGAAAAACGGCAAGCCCGTTGCAGTGAGGGTGCAAATCGAAATCCAGTTCCACTCGATGTGAACGCATCGGCCGGGCGGGGGGCGCTTACAATCGCGGGGCGATCTTTTCCACGGCCTCTTTTGAAGTGATTACCGGGTATACCTCGAAATCCATGAGGTCATTCCATTTCGCCATCCATTGATCGATCAGCGCGCGGTCGTGCGTTTCCATCAACTAATAGCAACGCTCGAACTTGTCATCGATCCAGCTCGATACGTACACAAGCCCATCAAGCTGCATGCGGCCGCTCTCGCGAAACCGGCGATACGCGGGCACGGGATCGTGGTTCTTGAAATGTTCCACAACCATGTATAGTCTCTTCTCCGTCATGCTCTGCCAGGATAACAATACCGGCGGCTACGTCAGGCGTGCCAGAGGCCGGTTGGTTTCGGGAAAGTCGATACCCAAAGCGGCTCCGGAGACGACGGCGAACGCCAACGCGCAAAGCGCACCTTGGGCGGAAGGCATCAGGGCCGGCGCTCCGTGGGAACGCATCGTGGTGAGTAGTGCTCCGGTGATCACGGTTCCAACCGCAAGCCACTGATAGAGGTGCAGGCCCCAAACGGTCGAGGTTTGCGGTTCGCCTCGATATGCTTCCTCGACGAAGCGCGCGAGTCCGTTCCCGATTGCATACACACCGCAGACAAGCGACAAAGCGCAGCCCGACGACCAGAGACGCAAGAGCACAAGGCCGAGGAAAATATTGCTCAAGATCGAATAAAGTTGCGTTGGATAAACTGCGACGCCGGCAAGTTTCGCGAGACGCGTGACACGAGAGCGTTCATGCGTCACACGGATGCCGGTCGCGAGCGGAGCGGACGCGCCATGGCAGCAGCCGTTTACCAGGCAACGCAGGCGCCCGATCGCCTGCATCCAAGGTGCGCCGAAACAGTGCGCACCAAGCAGGATCCATCGTTCTTCAAAAAAAAGACAGGCCAGACCGACGCCAATCAGGCCGCCGTAGAAGCCGAAGGGACGGCGTAGAACTGAGGAGCCTTCAATCCACTGTGCCCACAGCCCGGCGCCGAGAAGGCCTGCCATCGACGTGATGAGCGCCTTCCATTCATGTCCGGGACCGAGGGCGGCGGTGACGATCGCGACCTGAATGAAGGCCGCAGCGGCGGCGTAGAGGCCGTGGTTCACAATGCGGACGGATCCAAAGCGCCACTCTCGCCAGGAGTTCGCCATGCGTTCTGTCTGCCTGAGCAACCATTTCCAAGCGGCCTGCGGATAGAGAAGGAGCGGCGCAATTGCGAAGGCGGCGATTACGTCAGGAATGTAGTGCATGCCCGTTGTGATGCAGCTTACAGCGATGGCGGCGGCGTAGGCGACCCCCAGCCAGCGCGGCCGGTAGACACGCCCGACGAAGATCGCCCAGAGAGTGTGAAAGGAAGGAAACGCGGCCGCCGGCGGATAAGTATGGCGCTCCAGATCGAGCACGCGGGCAATCCAGCTATCGTTTGGCATCGCGGGGCGGGGAGCACTCGACGGGACGATCCAGTAAAAAGGGAAGATGACCGCCATTGCCACCCAGGATGAGATCGTGAGCTGGCGCAGGTCACGTCGCGACCGAACGCTCCACGACGCCAGACAGGCAGTGATGTACGAGCTCTCATAAATGAACGTTGTCCACGGATAGATGCGCAAACGGTCTTCGAATCCAAGGCGAAACGCTGTGCCGTGGAGACCCATTTGGGCGGTGAATGTGTAGAGCGCCAGCCAGGGGATGAGAACGACGAAGTAGAATCGAACGCGCTCGGTCACCGACGGGGGCGTTGCCTCGTCGGCAGGCAGCACGTGCAGCGTATCCGCGAAGCGCTGTTTCAAATCCAGATGTTCATAGCCGAGCACCATGGCAGCGCACGCCAGAGCCATGGTGGGAGTAACCAGCCAGAGGCCGGCGGCAGATCCTGCGATGGCCGACACACCCAGGCATAGGGCTACGAAGCCCGTATATATAGGATGGGGAATCCAACGAAAGGTCCCGCCGGAAACGAGTTTCGGGGGAGGGTAGAGGTTCATGGGAAGGCCGCCGCCGAGGATACGTAGGTCTCGTACGGCGGCATACATCAGCACGAGGCCAAAAGCCACGAATGCAGATCCAAGAACGGAATTGCTGTGGGCTGGTAACGAGACGTTAGGCCCGGCGCCCGCGGCCCACAGGATCAGCAGAACCGGCAGCACCACGACAAACAGGGCGCCGTAGAGGATTTTCCCAAGGGTCATGCGGGCCAATCCACTCTCTCGTGGATGGCCCATGCTTCAACCGGTGAAGCTCCCGGGCGATCGAGCCGCGCGCGGCTTCGCCACTTGCATTCGTTCACGCGAAGCAAGCGCGCTGGAAAGGTGTCGTGAAATCCTGGGACCGCAGATAGCACGGTGGAGCCGAGGGGGCCCTCACGCAGGACGAGCGAGCGGTCCATCAGAAGGCGTGCCCCATCGCGAAATTCGATTACGCCGTCCTCGAGCAGTGCAGTTGCAGCGGTTTGGCCATTCCAATAGACCAGGCGGCGCGTGAAATCGCCCAGCCAGTCGATCCAAACGATCGAGTCGGAATCTGCCGCAAACCGGCCCCAGCGCAGAGTTCGAATCGGCAGCTTCCACGGAGCGATGCTCATACTGATATGTTCCGCGTAACCGAGTCCGCAGCGGTTGCGAATGTGAGCTTTGGCCCGCGGCATGAGGCAGTGCCATTCTACGGAACCAGCATCGGAAGCGAAAATCGTTTCACGGATCTCCCCGGAGTCTGCCTTCCACTCACTGTCGATCTTGAGCGCCTTAGAGTGCCAGCGAAGGGAACACTGATCGATGATGGGTTCGGTTTGCGCGCGCAGTGAGTGCCTGGAGCTCACTGACCCGGCTGTGTTCTCGAGAAGGCTTGAGTAGTGAAGGCGGCTTGGCCCCCAATCGGCCGTCCCGGTATAGACGATGGAAGTGTCACCCGAGTCAGTGACACAGTCCAGATACCATTTGGACAAGTGGAAGGCGGCCATGCCCGGATACTATGGTATCCGAGTCGCCTACACGGTCAGGAAATGACTCCCTTGCGCACGGCGTAGAGGATCAATTCCGCCACGCTGTGAAGATCGAGTTTTTGAAAAATGTTGCTGCGGTGAGTCTCCACTGTGTAGAGGCTCAAGTCCAAAAGAGTTGCCACCTCTTTGACTGACTTTCCTTCGGCGAACAACTGCAGGATTTCGCGTTCACGCGTGGTCAGGAGTTCGTAGCTATCCTCAACTTCGCGCTCACGCATCTGCCGCATGTAATCTTCTACCAGCATCTTGCTGATGGCGGGACTGAAGAACGCTTTTCCTTCGGTGACGGCTTTGATGGCGTTGATGAGATCGTCCTCGGCCGAGTCCTTCAACAGATACGCCTTCGCGCCTGACTTCAAGGCTTTCAGCACGTACCCTTCGTCGGAATGCATGCTGAGGAAAACGATGGCAGTTTGCGGGAGCTTGGCGGACACTTGGCGCGCAGCTTCAATTCCGTTGAGCAGGGGCATGGCCACATCCAAGACCACAACATCGGGCGTGTGCGCCTCCGCTAGAGCAACGGCTTCCCGCCCGTTGGCGGCCTCGGCGATCACCTTGAATCCCGGATGGCTCTCCAGGAGCAGGCGAAGGCCTTTGCGAACGACCGTATGGTCATCAGCTAACAGAATTCGGATGACGTTCATGTGAGTGCTGGTTCTCAACCGGTTTCGCCAGTGGCAGAACGATGCCAATGATCGCGCCGTTTCCTGGCTGCGACTCAACCGAGAATGTGCCTCCTAGATGGCTGACTCGTTCCTGGATGCCCAGCAGCCCCATTCCACGCTCCAGTTGAGTGTCGAACCCTTTGCCGTCGTCTTGGATGGCGAGCCAGAGGCGGTCCGGGTCCTGCCGCACCGTCACCCGGACCATCCTGGCTTCGGAGTGCTGCACACAGTTATGCAAGGCCTCTTGCACTACCCGGAAGATGCAGGTCTTGTGCTCCTCCGGCAGATCCTCGGAAACTCCTTCCGCGGCCACTTTCACCCGCACCCCCGCCCTTTTCGATACTTCGCGCGCCTGCCACTGGAGCGCGGGCACGAGGCCCAGGTCATCCAGCATCGAGGGTCGCAGGAGCAGCGCCATGTTGCGTACAACGCCAACTGAGTCGTCGAGCATCTCTTTGATTTCGTCTACCTGAGTCTCCAGGCCTTCCATTTGTTGATTGCGGATCTTTCGTGAGAGATTGGCCAGCTCCACGCGAATGCCCGTGAGCGTCTGGCCGACGGCATCGTGCAATTCGCGCGAAATCGAGCGGCGCTCATTTTCCTGTGCCTCAACCAGGCGAGCGGAAAGCTGTTTCAGCTCCGCGCGGGCCGTGGCAATCTCCTGATAGCGCGCCGCGCTCTCCGCTTCGAGGTTCAGGATCTTGCCCATACTGAAAGCGGCCAGCAGAAGGCCCACGCCTACGGTCAATCCGATGGTGATCACCAGCCGCTGGCGGAAGCGTGAAAAGGTTTCGACAACTTTTTCTCTTCCGGAATTCAACTGGGACTCGTTGATGCCGGTGATCTGATCGGCAATGTGAAGCATCGCCGTACGGCGAGGGGAGACTTCGTCGCGCAAGAATGCGTAGCCACCGTTGCGCCTCTCGGTGGCGGTCCAATGCAGCACGGGATCCAGCACTTTCCAATAATCGGCGAGTTCTTGCGTCAAGCTATGAAACGGGCCCAGCTCCGGCTTGCTGACCAGACTTCTGTACCGGGCTAACTCGGAGTCCATGTCGCTTCGGGTTTGCAAAAGACTTAGCCGGTAGCCTTCCGCCTTCTGGTTATCGGGCTCGAGTAAGTAGTCCCGGACGTAGGTGCCCGAAACGTGAAAATCCGACCGGATCTGCTCCAGCACCCGCGCTCGTGCGAGGAACTCCTCGCGAATACTGTTACTACTTTTCTGGATCTGGCCGAGCGTCTGGATGCTGTCGAATCCGGCGAAACTCATGAGGAGCAGCAGTCCCCCGAATCCCACCAGCAGGACCAGGCGGCCGGAGAGTGCGATGGCTCGGCCTGGTTTGCCGGGCTGCTGCGCGGAGTCGTTCCTGCCGGATCGCATGGGCGAAGGTGCCTGATGCCATGGTAGCGCGCGCGCGCTAAGCCGATGAGACTCTCGTTGCATAGCCCTTGATTGCCGATACCAATTCCTCCGGGCGTTCCGAGCCGATCAGCACGGTGCCGCCCTTGGACAGTTCCAGGCGCACGCCGCGGTCGCCGCCAGCGATATAGGCTGTGCCACTCCGCGTGGTGCGGATCCCAGAGCCGCCGTAGTCGCGTGCGGGATCGTAGTTAACGGTTTTGGCGGACTTGATCTCGCTGAGCGGAATGCGGCGCGCGCGCCAGAGGCCCCGCATGGCAACCGCCAGTTCGCCCGCCCGGACTTCCGTCACCAAACGGACGGTTACCAGCCGCAGGTAAACCAGCCAAAGAAAAATCGTCCAGCCGATCACGCTCTTGTTCGACATCGGCTGTCTCCCCCAGGGATGGCCCAGAATCACTTGCCAGATGACGAGAAGCGTCATCCCAACGGGTGGAATGGCGAGCAACATGCGCTGCCGCATCAGGCGAAACTTCTGCTCCTCACGAAAGATGGCCGCGGAGCCGCTCACCGGAGCAATCCGAGCGCGTACTGGAGCACGGAATACTCGCTCTGATAGTCGTACTTCGCGCTCAGATTTTCGATTTCCGCCTGTGTGAGGCTCAACTGGGCTTGTGTCAGCTCGACGATGGACGAGAGGCCGAGCTGGTACCGCCCCTGCGCCAGCTCCATCCCGAGACTCGCCTGGCGCAGAAACTGCGCGGTAACATCGATCCGCTGAAATGCGGTAGTGGCGCTGGCCCAGGCCACCCGCACATCCCGCGCAATGCGCTCCTGTTCGTTGCGCAGGTTCTGATCCGCCTCGAGGGCGCGGTAGCGCGCCGCTTCGCGCCGCGCGGAAAACAGATGTCCGTTGAACACGGGAATCTGCACATTCACGGCCGCGGCGCCGTACACGCTAGGGATCTCTTGGCTGGTGAGTTGAGCGATATAGGGGATTTCACCGCCTACGCCCACAAGGCTGACGGTCGGCCGCGAGAGATCTTTCTCCGCATCCGCAAACTTGTTCGCCGAATCGCGGGATAACCGCAGGCTGGCCAGTTCCGGGCGGTTGCTCACGGCTTGGGCTACCAGGTCGTCAGCCTTAGCCGCGGGGCTGGGCGGCAGAGGCTCATCTATGAGCTGATAGTTGAACGCCTGATCGGAACCAATGGCGCGCGAGAGTTCCGCATCGGCTCCCTGCAAGGCGTCCTGGGCGCGCAACAGAAGCAGCTTCGCCTCCGCGACATTCACGTCAGCGAAGCTGGCATCCAGATCCGACTTGAGCTTGTTTTTAGCCAGTGCGCTTACCTGGTCATACAGAAGCTGGCGCGCGGCCACCGTTTCCTCCGCGACTTTCACCACGGCCTGCGCGTGCAGTGCATCGTAGTATGCGCGGTCTACCTGCAGCAACACGTTGTAGCGCGTTGCCTGGTATGTCTGGCTGCTGGCTTGAGCGCCAAGACGGGCGCTGGCCACCAGGTTTGGAGTGCGGCCTGAATCGGTAATGAGCTGCGAGACGGTGATGCCATTGCCATAGCGGTTGAACAAACGCGAGTCGGTAAGATAGCCGGCGCCGATCCGTGAGCCATGGTTGGCGACAGAACCCGTGAAATCCAGATCGGCCGTGGGATAGTAAGCCGAGCGGTTTTCGACGATCTGCTGGTTGGCGAACCCGACTTCGTTCTCGGCGGCCAGAATCTGCGGATGATTCTTGAGCGCCAGCGCTTCAGCGTCTTTAAGCGTGAGTTTCTGCGGCGTCTGGCCGAGCGCGATCTGCGCGGCAAGACCAATGATGATGGCGGATTTACGCATTGCGACTCCTCCTTCCATAAACCAGCACGTAAGCGGCCGGGACGATGAATACCGTGAGAAGCACTGATGACGTGAGGCCGCCGATGATGGCCCGCGCCATGGGCGTGTACTGCTCGCCGCCTGTGCCGAGCTTCATGGCCATGGGGATCATGCCGATGATGGTGGCGAGCGAGGTCATCAGAATCGGGCGCAGCCGGACCCGGCAGGCGGTAACGGCCGCGTCCATCACGGGCAGTCCTTGTTGCTCCAGCCGATGCGCGAAATCCACGATCAGGATGCTGTTTGAGTCGGCGATGCCGATCAGCATCAACACGCCCATCAAAGACATGACGTTCAGCGTGGTGTGAGTCAGCGGCAGAATGATCAGCACGCCGATGAAGCCCATGGGAATGGCCAGCATGATGAGGAATGGATCAATAAAGGACTTGAATTGCGCAATGAGAATGAGAAATAGAAGAATAAAGGAAAGCGTGAAGCCGATGCCGAAACTCGTGAAGGATTCCTCCATGCCGTTCACCATGCCCCGCAGTTCGATGCGCACATTGCCCGGGAGTTTCGCGTCGGCCACAATCTTCCGGATGGCGCCGGTAATTTTGCCCAGATCTTCTCCCGTGGGCGTGACGTAGACGTCGATCTCCCGCTGGATCTGGTAATGATCCACCTCGGTGGGCGACTGTGTGCTCTCCAGCTTGACCACGGAATCGAGCGTCGTGGGATGGGTGAGATTGGGAGCGCGCAGCGGGATTTGGCGGAGATCGACGAAGTTGTGGACGGACGGCCGGCCGTGCTCGTAGTACTGCACCGTGAGAAAGTAGTCGTTCCCGCTCTTGTAATCCACCCAATAGTTGGGCGCGATCATGATGTTGGAGTTGAGCGCCGTGATCACGTTATCGACCACGTCCTTCTGGCTGAGACCCAGCTCGCCAGCGTGTACACGGTCCACATTCATGCGCAGCGCGGGATAGTTCATGTCTTGCGGAATGTAGACATTCCCCACGCCACCCAGCTCGCGGAACCGGCCGGCGAGATCCTGCGCAATACGATACGCTTGCCGCAAGTCGCGGCTCGAAACCTGCACGTCGATGGGCGCTGGCATGCCGCTGTTCAGAATGGCGTCCACCATGGAGCCGCTGGAAAAGAACGTGCGCACGTCCGGAAACCGGGCGGCGATGTCGTTCCGCACGCGGTCCATGTACGTCTGGCTATCGATTCTGTGATCGTCAGCGAGCTGTGTCTGAATGGTGGCGGTGTACTGTCCGGCATTCGTGGTGTACAGCGAAGAGAAATCGTTCACCACGCCAATGTTGGAAACGATCATGCGGAAATCGCGCGCATCCACATCCTTCCGGATGAGATGCTCGATCTTGTCCACATACTGATCGGTCGCTTCAAGGCGCGTGCCAGTCGGCGCTTTCATGTTGATGGTGAACTGGCCGGCGTCGGTCTGAGGGAAAAAGGCCAGGCCGAGGAACGGATAGATCGCGAAACTGGCAACGAACAGGCCCATGAGCGCAACCACGGTCAGTGCGGGGAACTTTAGCGCCGCGCGGACCCAACGCTCATAGTGGTCGAGCAGCTTGTTGAAATTGCGATTGAACCACTCATTGAAATGTCCGCCCCACGATAGCTTTTCGTGCCCGACCGAGCCTTCCTCGGAATCCTGCCGCGGAATCTCGTGATGCACTCCCTTGAGATACTTCGAGCAAAACAGCGGAATTACGGTCATGGCCACAACAAACGAAGCCATCAGCGATAGGCAGAACGCGAGCGCGAGCGCGGAGAACAGAAACTTGCTGACGCCGTAAAGAAAAGTCACGGGGAAGAAGTCGACCACATCCACTAAAGTGGCGGCGAGCACGGCCAGGTTCACTTCGGCGCCGCCCTGCTCAGCCGCCACCGCGGGGGAGGATCCCATTTCCAGGTGCCGGTAGATGTTCTCGAGTGAAATCACGGAGTTGTCGATGACGCGCGAAAAGGCCAGCGCCAGGCCTCCGAGAATCATCGTGTTGACCGTGCTGCCCAACATGTACAGGCACACGAAAGTAGCGACGGCCGAGAGCGGAATGGAAAGCAGAACCGCGACCGTGGCGCGCATGCTACCGAGAAAGATCAGGATCATGAGGCTGGTGAGAACCAACCCGATGAAGCCTTCATGGAGCACGGTCTTGATAGCTTCCTTGACGAATACCGACTGGTCGAACACGATGTCGGTTTTGAGCGTCTTGGGAATGTCCAGCAGGTGGCCCAGCAGATCATGGACGGCGTTCACCACCTCGATGGTGTTGGTGTCCCCGCCTTGCTTCATGATGGGGATGTAGGCCGACTTCTGGCCGTCCACGCGCACGATGTTGTACTGCAATTGAGCCGCGTCTTTGGCCTCGCCGATATCCGAAATCCTGACCCAACTCGTGCCGACGGTTTTGATCGGCAGATTGTTCAACTCCTCCACTTGCTTCACCAGGCTGTTGGAGTATACGTAGTAGTCGGTGGGGCCGATCTTGACGTCGCCCGCGGGCAGGATGACATTGCCGTTGTTCACGGCGTTCACCACGTCCATGACGCTCATTTGTCGCGAGAGCAACTTGTACGGATCGATATAAACCATGGCCTGCCGGTATTTCCCGCCGAACGGCGGAGGGATCTCCGCGCCTTTGATCACGCCGATCTGGTTCCGGATATTGAACTGCGCTTCATCGTGAAGCTGGGTTTCGTTCAGGCCTTCTCCCTTGACCGTGACCAGGCACACCGGGAGGCTGGAAGCGTCGAATTTCAAAACTACGGGCGGCAAGGTCCCAGGCGGCAAGCGCTTCAAATCGGCCAGCGCGAGGTTGGAAAGCTGAGTCACGTCGGCGTCGGCGCTGGTTCCGGGCTGGAACATCACCTTGATGATGCTGACCCCCAGCAGCGATCGCGACTCGCTATGTTCTACGCCGCTGGCCAGCGTAAAGAAACGCTCGAGCGGATTGGTGATGTCCACCTCGATGTCCTCGGGCGGCATGCCCGAGTAGAAGGTGGCGACCACCACTTCCGGAATATTGATGGCGGGAAACAGGTCCACCGGCATGCGCAGCAGGCTATTGACGCCAATCACCATCAACGCCAGGCAGATCACGATGATGAAATAGGGGTTGCGAATCGAAAAACGTGGCATGGATTGAAATCGCGCTCGGCGGTGCTATTCTTCCTTTTGGCCCTGGTAACTGACCACCTGTACTTCTTGCGGGCGTACCGGTTGGCCGGGCTTCAGACCACTGCGATCCCCAACCACCACCATCTCGCCCTCGGCGAGCCCGCCGAGCACCTCGGCGTCGGTGGATGTTTCTATCCCCAGTTTTACCGTCCGCATGTCGACCTTGTTTTCCGGTGTGACCACGTCGACGCTGGTCGCTTCGCCCGTGCGCTCAATCGCCTGTAGCGGGACCGCCACCGCGTTGTCCTTTTCCTCCAGCACCAAGGTGGCCTCGGCATACATGCCGGGCACGAGAACGCGGTCGCGGTTTTCCACATCGACTTCCGTGTGCATGGTGCGCGTATCCTCTTTCACATCCACGGAGAAACGCGTGACCTTGCCGGGAAAGGTGCGGTTCAACGAAGTCACATTCACGTTCACTTGCTCGCCGATCTTGATGTACCTCACGTAAGTCTCGGGCACCGGGATTACCAGACGGAATTTGTCATCTTCTGACAACCGGACCAGGGGAATGACCTGCGTGCTGGAACTGGTGCCGGCCTGCATCAGCGTCCCTTGATTCGCGAAACGCTGCGTCACCACGCCTTCGAATGGCGCGGTGATCCTGGCATAAGCAAAGAGTACGCTGTCGTGTTCCTTCTTGGCTTGAGCCGCCTGCAGTTGGCTCTGCGCGCCTTGCAGAGTGGACTTTGAAGCTTCGATCTGAGCTTCCGCCGCCAGGTCCCGGCCCTGGGCGTCATCCACTTCCTGCTGGGCCACCAGGCCTGGTCTCGATTTCGCGACAGTGTTGAGGCGCTCAAACGCCGTATGCAGGGGCTGGTGAGCGGCCTCGACCCGGTTCAACTCATGTTCTGCATGAGTGATCATCTCAGTGGCGTTCTTGACGGCGGCCTCGTCCTGTTGAATCTGGGCTTCCAATTCCGGAATTTCCAGAACGGCCATCAATTGGCCTTTTTTCACGCGCGTGCCGTAATCCACCAGAAGATCGTGTACGTAGCCCGATTCCTTCGCGTACACATCGATCTCCTGGAACGGAACCAGCTCCGATGACATGGACAACTGGCGCCGCAGAGTTTTGCGGATAACTTTCGTGACCCCGACACTGGAGGCGGCCTGGCTTTCGGCGCGCACGTTTTCGTGTTTGCCGCAGGCCGTCAGGCCATACACCAATAGCGCCACAAATGAGAGCGAGGCGTACGTCGTGAGCGGCCCCCCGGTCTCTCGTTTCCGAAAACGATTCATACAAAGCATTCTAACCACAGTCTTTGCCGTCACCTTTTTCCAAGTCGATACACATTTGACTGGTCTGCCTCATCTTCACCCCCAGCGTGTCCAGCGTCAGCGCCTGGGATTGGCACAACTCGATGAGTGAGCGTTCTTCCGCGACGCAGGTGGCGGCCGCTTGGGGAATCTTCGCGGCGATCGAAAGCGGGATCGCTAGCACGCCGTGGCAATCGCCGTGAATCAGGTCGCCGGGATGAACCTTGAGTCCCCCGATTTCCACAGCCTCGCCAAAATCCACGATGTGTGCGTACGCATGAGAAACCGAGACCCTGCGGGAAAACAAGTGAAAACCAGTCGCTTCCACCGCCGGCAAGTCGCGCACCGCGCCGTTAGTGACGCAGCCCACGCACTTCAGGCTGAGCGCGATTTGCGCGTGGATCTCTCCCACGAAAGCTCCGAATCCTGGCAAGCGATCGAGGTCCTGCAGAACCATCACCCGTGGCTCCGGCAGCGTTACCAGGTACCGCCAGAAGTCCATGCGGTCGTAGTAACAGCCACGTGTAATTGGCGGCGAAGTGGCCGGGGGAGTGGATGAGCGTATGCGCGCGGTGACGGCATAGCCCAGCATCGGCGGGAAGTGCGGAAACCGGCACTGGATGTCATCATAGACGAAACCTTCATTCCTGGGCCGGACATCAAAGCGCTCGATCACGTTCGAAACCGTACATGTGTCCAGACGGCGAATGCCCTCGAAGTCATTTGTAGATAAAGGTTTTGTTTGAATCATGCGGTATTGGGTCAGGCCGTGGGTTTGCCCAGAACCTCACTATAATGACGGTGCGCCCAGCCGCGCCAGGACCAGGCGAATGTCACAGCACGGCGCAGCTCTTCGGGCTGGAAAGGCTTGCTGACTACGTCGTAGCCATGGTTCCGGATCACCTGGCGCCAGAGATAATCATCCACCACGCGCGAGGCCAGAAGTACGCAAACCGCCTGGGGCAGGGCGGCGATCTTGGCCAGCACCTCCCGCCAATCCTCACTTGCCAGATCGCGATCGCAGATTACCAGCGGAGTGGGTTGCTCGTTCAACGAAGCGACAGCGGCATCGGAAGAGCCAACAATCGAGATTCTCCATCGGTAATCGCTGGCGATCTGCCGGAGGGCCGCAGAATCGTCCGATCTCTCGGTGATGGCTACCAGCTTGACCGGTTCCGCCGCAAGCGCCGTCCCAACTGCCCGCTCGCGAGCGGCCTGTCGCTCCGGTTTCCCCATATGAACCAATCGCCTGAAATCGAACATCAATAAGGATCTCCGGGATGGTTGGGGCCGAGCATACGTTTGTGTGACCGTGGGGAAACTAAACACAATCTTAGAGAAAGCAAAGGCCAGCCTTATATACCCGGATCGGGGTATTTCGAGGAGAACGAGGCAGTAGCGGCGTGCACTCGCGCGGATGTCTACTGCGAAAAAGACTGCCGAGTACCCCGCTGGCGGTATCGTCTGGAAACTGGCGTCTGGTTATGATGATTTCAATCTGTTCACCTGTGAAGCTGAAACGCATTACTGCCAGCGGTCCACCCCTCCCCCTCCAAAGGCCGCTGGCAGCGTGTGTTCCATTCGAAACAAGCTGCCTACTCGCGAGTCAGTTGGGGGTCAGCCACCTGTTGGCCGCTGATTTTTCGTTCGAGCTCATCGCGCGTGGCCTGCTTAAGGCGCAGCGCCTCGTCGAATGCCTGTTTGGCTTCGCTGCGGCGGCCCATCTCAGAAAGGACCTGGCCGCGCAGGTAGTGAACGCTGGAGCTTCGCGCATCGATCCCCACCACAGCGTCTAGAGCCTGGAGCGCCTCGGCGTACTTGCGCTGGTCCTTATAAATTTTCGCGAGGCCGAACTGGGAGGTCACGAGATCCGCGTCCAGGCGTAGAGCCTCTTTGAAATAACGCTCCGCTTCGGGGATCTGGTCGAGGGAGTAGCAAACCGCCCCGAGTTGGTCGTAGTTGTAAGCCACATCCGGTTCGAGAGCGATATCTTTCAGAAATTCCTGCTTGGCTAAGTCGAACTCGTTGCGCCGCTGGTGTGCCGTGCCAAGAAAGTAGTGCACGAATGGCTGCTTCGGATCGATCTGCGCGGCCTGCTCGAATTCCGCCAGCGCCCGATCATACATGTAGTGAGTCAGATGAGCCTTGCCGATAAAAACATGCAGCTCGGCCGAATTCTTGCCCACTTCCATGAGCTGATTCGTGGCCTGATCATCCAGACCCTTGCGCCCGGCTTTGCCCGCGGCCATGGATAGCACGTAGAGGTAATTCAGATTCCGGGATTCCTGCGTCCACATGGGCTGAAGGATTTGGATCGCGTCCTCGTAACGCTCCGTGAAAAAGTAACAGAGGCCGAGGAGATAGCGCGCCTGCGTGGAATCGGGCTGATCGCGCAGCACAGACGCGAAAGGCGGGATGGCGCGCGGATAGTCGGATTGGCGGTAGTAGACCAGTCCGATATTCAGCCGAATGCCGGGCATCGTGGGTGCCAGCCGCTCTGCGGCCTGCAGTTGGACGAGCGCGGGCTTCCACTCGCGGCGGCGCATGTAGACCACCGCTAGATTGCCATGCGCGCCTACGTTGTTCGGCTCCGCATCGAGCACGCGCCGGAAAGCCTTCTCAGCGGCCGCAAGATCGCCGTGGTTTAGCGCCTGCTGGCCCTGCTCGAAAAGCTGCTGCGCACTGGCTGGTTGCGCGGCGGCTGGAAGTCGCAGGACTGCCACCGCCAGAAACGCGATCGCGCTCGCTCTCACCAGCTTCAGTGTAGCCATAAAAAAAGGCGGGAGCGCTCCGAAGAGCCTCCCGCCGTGTAGTGGTCAGAAACGGTCGAGGTCAGAAGACGAACTTCATCCCCAGTTGCAGGATGCGCGGGTTAAACGCGCTGCTGGGGTGGAGGAAGCTCTGGTCCAGACAGCTTGTGTCGCCCGCGGAGTTGTTAGAACCGCCGTAGCAACTGATGCCGCTGTTCACACCACTCCATTGCGTGTGGTTGAACAGGTTGAACGCTTCCGCGCGGAACTGAATACTGGCGTTTTCGGTTGCGTAGAAGCTCTTGAACAGCCCTGTATCGAAGTTCCACCGTCCTGGAATATACAGGATGTCGCGTCCGGCGTTGCCGAACGTAAGTGCCGTCGGAGCAGCAAAGGCCGCCGGATTGAAGAGCAGCGGGCCCTTGATGTTGGCAGCGTTGGTGATTGGCAGGGCGCTATGCGGATCGCCGATCACATCAGGATAGGCGTTGGTGCCCGTGCCGTTTCCGACACCGGCGCCGGCAATAAGACCATTGCCGTTGTTGGCGGTTACGCTGAACGGAAGCCCCGTAGAGACCAGCGTAATCCCGGAAACCTGCCAGCCACCCAGCGTCTTGCCCAACAGATTCTTGGTGTTCTTGAGGAACGGAATCTGGTAGTCGTAGCCGATCGTCAACAGATGGCGCATGTCGTACTGCGAGCTTGCCCGGCTCCGCGCCATGTTATAGGAATCCAGGAAGCTGCCGTCGTAGCGGTCCGACGAGTCGTCGAGCGCGTGGCTGTAAGTGTAGGCGACCGAGAACATCGAGCTGCCTACCGAGCGGCGCAACGTCATCTGTAACGCGTTGTAGATCGAGTTGGCTTGCGGCTCAACCAGATTGATGTTGTTGTAGCCGATATATGGGCGGTACGGATCGGCCGAGTTACCGCAGGCGACTGAGAGATCCTGCGCCGTCAGTCCGGTCACCGTCTGGCCGTTGACGACACCCGAAACCCCCTGAGTTCCTACGCCACTCAACGTGCCGCACACAGCAGCCTTATTGAGCGCTTGGCCGGGCTGGAACGGATTCTGGCTCACGGGGAAGAGCTGATTGAGATCCCGTTGCCACGTTAGATGCGTACCCTTGCTACCGACGTAGGAAATGGTGCCGATAGTGTTCTCGAATAGCGTATGCTGCACGTCAAAGTGCCATTGCTGGATGTACGGCCACCGCATCTGATCCGGGTAGGTCGTGGTACCAGTCGTGCCTACCAAGCCGTTTCCGCCGATATTGGTGTAGCCGTTGATGTTGTACAGAGTAGGCGCCAGGATCCCCGGCGGGTTGCCCTCCAGCCCCGAAATGGCTTCGTTGCCATTCAGGTGCTCGTAGAACACTCCATAGCCGCCGCGGATGGCCCACTTGCCGGTTCCAAATGGATCGTATGCAAAACCGACACGTGGCGCCCAATTCCAGAAGTGACCCTTATAGCACGTGTTTGGAGTTCCATTCGTGCCGCAGGCCGCCATTCCGTCATACGCATTGCCGACGCCCGGTACCAGGTCGCCCGCAACACCAGTGATCTTTCCGGTGACGTCGATCTGGGGTGCGTTCGCAGTGTTATACAGCGATGGGAAGAAGTTGTAGAAGTTTTTATACTTCTCATAATACGACCCGTACCCGCTCATGCGCACGCCGAGGTTTACGGTCAGCCTCTTGGACACATGCCAGTCGTCCTGGACGTATGGCTCGAAAATTTTGGAGCGGTAGTAGTATTTGGTCTGAGCGTTGGTCTGGTTGAAATTGGCGATCCTGCCCGCCAGGAAGTCCGCCCAGGCGTTGCCGGTGCTGATCGGCGACGAGTTGCTGAAGTTCAGGAAGCCCTGAGTTTCGGCGCCGTTATTTTCATTCTTCTGCGCGGCTGCAAAGTAGAAGCCGGCATAGATGTTGTGCGCTCCCCAGATTTTGGCGATCTGATCGCGATACGTGTAAGTCGGGTTGGCATTGTTCCACGGCCAGCCTGCCGCGTCGGCCGTGAAGCCGCCGCCGTAAGGTGAACCGTTGTTGATGCTCATCCCGGGCAGTTTGCCGCCAAACCCGTTGTTGAACAGGCCAGTCATGGTCATGCTGGACGGCCGCTGCCAAACCCCCTCGGGCGTGAGGAAAATGTGGTCCGTGGTGTAGCTGAATGTGAACTCATTCAGCAGCGTGGGCGTGATGTTGTCCACCTGGTGCGCCACCCAGCTGACTCCGGGCCCGATGAAGTTCGTGCCCACTGTCGGAAAGCTGTCGCCGCTCCAAAGCGAAGTGGGCGTGATGGTGTTCCAGGAGTCATGGATGAAGTGGAAGAAGAAACGGTCTTTGTCCGTGAAGTTCTGGTCAATCTTCACCAATTCCTGGCGCCAGTTGGTGGGCGTCGATACCGAGGCGTTATAGAACGACTCGGCTCCGCTGCCCGAGGTCGCTGCCGGAATCATAGGCATGATGTCCTGGGCGTTCACATCGATCGGAACCGTGTTGTTGGGGTAATATGCGCCGGTGACAGGATTTACCGGGCAATTGGGGAAACCGGTCTTGTTTACCGCGCTTCCCGCAGCCGGGCAAACATCATTGAAGATACCCTGCCGCTGCGCCGTCGACGGCACCTGTTGGTTGTAGGTATTCGGTACCACCTCCTTGCGCCATTCTTCACTCCAGAAGAAGAAAGTCTTGTCTTTCTTGGTGTAGATTTTGGGAATGAACACTGGGCCGCCAAGCGTATATCCGTAGTCGTTCTTCTTGTACGATGGGACGTTGGGCGAGAAGAAATTGCGCGCATTGAAATCGTTGTTGCGCACAAACTCGTAGGCGTCGCCGTGCAGGCCGCTGGTGCCCGACTTGATCACGGCTTCGACGGTGGCCGATCCGTTACGGCCGTACGCGGCGCTGTAGTCCGAGGTCATGACCTTCACTTCCGCGATAGCGTCCAGACTCGGATAGACGTTGATGGTGCCGTTGCTGCCGTTGTCCATCATGTCACCGCCATCGACTTCCCAGTTGTTGTACACGGCGCGGCCGCCATTCACGGCATTATCGATCCGGCCGTTCACTCCAACTGTGCCCTCTTCCTGGTTGGTCCGGCTGACCACGCCAGGAGTCAGTGCGATCAATTGGGTGTAGTTGCGGCCGTTCAGGACGATCTGCGTCATCTCCTTGCCGGTTACCACGCCGGAAAGATCGGACGACTCTGTTTCCACCTGCGTGATGCCGGCGGCTTCCACTGTAACGGCAGTCTTGACGTCGCCGACAGTCAGCGTGGCATCCACGCGGGCGCGCTCTGACACGCGCAGAACGATATTTTTTGCTTCAAACGTTGTGAACCCGACAGAGGCGACCCTGAGATCCAGTGTTCCCGGGGGAACGGCCGCGAACAGATAGTCGCCGTTCGTGTTCGTCGTTGTGTGCGATGCGGTCTTAGTGGCAGTGTTCGTCAGCGTGACATCCGCATTCGGAATCACTGCCCCCGTACTATCTTGGACTGTGCCCGTGATCGTGCCCGTGCCTTGCGCATACAACATGGACGCGGACAGGATCAGCAGCGCAAGAAACGTCCAGCGAAAAATGCGTTGCATTAAATCCTCCATGAGCTAGACTCCTCAGTTACCTGCCTGAAAGAGCCCGCTGGCTGTGGCAGTCAAGGAAAGCTGCAGAAGCGACCCACGCAGGGATCTTCTAAAATCCCATCTTGTAACCGCGGCGCGAGCTGATTCAGACCCTCAAGCAGCAATAGTGCTTTGTTCGGAATCCACTATACTGCTACGATTACAAGATTTCAAGATCTTTTAATATTAAATAGGCTAAAAACCGTATGCCCCGTTGCCCCTGAGTTCCAGGACTTAGTGGAAATCTGTTACTTGAGGCGGAACACATCGAAACTGACTATCATGAAAACGTCCATGACACGGCGCTCGATGCTGGCGATGCTCGCGGTTCCAGGCGCCCTGCGAGCCCAGCGCTCCGAAGGCATGGCATCGCGCGGAATCACGCCGGTTCCCCGTGGCAAGCCCTCCGGGCGTCCGTTCCACGCACATTTCACTGACGTTGCCGACCAGGCAGGCCTGCGCGATCCCATCGTCTACGGTTATGCGGATCACTGCGACTACATCCTTGAAACTATGGGCGCGGGCATCGCCTTCTTGGACTTCGACAACGACGGCTGGCTGGATATTTTCGTCCTGTCGGGCACGCACATGGACGCGCCGCCGCCGGGCGCAACTAACCGGCTTTACAAGAACAATCGTGATGGCACCTTCACCGATGTCACCGAGAAGGCCGGTCTGCATCGCCTCGGCTGGGCCTTCGGAGTGACTGTGGGAGATTACAACAACGACGGATTTGAGGATATTTTCATCACCTACTGGGGCCAGAACGTCCTCTACCGTAACAACGGAGATGGCACCTTCACCGACGTGACCAAGGAGGCCGGCCTGCTGGCGCCCCCGCGCTGGGGTTCCGGCTGTACTTGGGTCGACTACGACCGCGACGGCCACCTGGATCTGTTTGTCTCCAACTATCTCAAGTTCGATCCCAAGCGCGTTCCCAAGACCGGTCAGAATGCGCTCTGTAACTGGAAGGGCGTGCCGGTGAATTGCGGGCCGCGGGGCCTGCCGACGGAGACGCCACAGCTATTCCACAACAATGGTGACGGGACCTTCCGCGATGTTACCGTCGCCTCCGGCATCGCAAAAGGGAAGGGAAGCTACGGTCTGACCGCTGTTGCAGCCGACTTGGACGATGACGGGTGGCCGGACATCTACGTGGCATGTGACTCCACGCCTGCCCTGCTGTTCACCAACCAACACGACGGCACTTTCGCTGAGGAAGGCCTGGAGTCGGGCCTCGCTTTGAGTGAAGATGGCGCCGAGCAGGCCGGTATGGGAGTGGCCATCGGCGATTACAATCTGAACGGCCGGCTCGACGTTTTCAAAACGCATTTCGCCGAAGACACGCCGGTGCTCTACCGCAACGAGGGCAAAGGCAGGTTCAACGACGTCACCATGCGCGCCGGGCTGGGCGTGGAAACACGATTTGTCTGCTGGGGCACAGGGCTGGAGGATCTCGATAACGACGGCTATCCCGATATCTTCATCGCGACAGGGAGTGTATACCCGGAGGCGCAGCGCCAGCTTCCCCAGTTTCCGCATAGGACGCCCCGGTTCATATTTCGCAATCTCGGCGACGGCAAGTTCGAAGAACTCATTGAAGAAGCCGGGCCCGGCATCACAGCTCCGCACGCCAGCCGCGGTGTAGCCTTCGGCGACTTCGATAACGACGGCGATGTGGACATTCTGGTGATGAACCAGAACGAACCGCCTTCCTTGCTGCGCAACGATGTTACGGGCAACAACCATTGGCTCAAAGTCAAGCTCATCGGCACTCAGTCGAACCGCAGCGCTATCGGCGCGCGCGTCACCGCGAAGTATGGCGGCAAGCAACAGGCGCGCGAAATCTCAGGGCAATCGAGTTACTTATCGGTGAACGATCGCCGCTTGCATTTCGGGCTTGGGACGAACGAAACCGCCGATTTGGACATCCGCTGGCCTAGCGGCACGCGTGAAAACTTCACCAAGGTGGCCGCCGGTCAATTGGTGACTATCAAAGAAGGCGCGGGAATCATGAGCGCCGAAAAGTTTCCGACCGCGCGCAAGTAGGCGAGCGTTCGCGACATCCACAGTGTTCCTGATTCTGTGGGCGCCGTGGAACTTCGTGCCTCTCCGGCATTCTCAGCAGGAGAACCTGCGTCGACCTTCGTCTACGATGGACTTCCGGAGGGTTTTCATTCCTGGGGCGTCAGTGGAGCAATCGGTTGCGCATACCGAAGACAGGGCCAAGTTGTGTTGTGGATTGATGCGCCGGGAGCTCGCGATCTTGTGCGGACAGGTGCGGCCATCCTGCTCCATTGGGACCACACTTCACCACCCCTTCGGATCATCCGCAATCCGCCGGCGCCGGTTACATCGCCGCCATCGTAGCGGCGAGGCATGCCTCTCCTCCGTTCGCGCCCGTTGCGAAATCGCCCGGACATCTTCCTGGTCTGTCCGCGGCGGTGGGCGGGTTTGCCAGCCGCCGGGCCAGGCTTTGCGTGTACTCTCTAATGGACGGCGGCAGCAGTGTGGTGCGTTGCTGCCGGTTGGGACATGGTTCCGCTGCCGGAACTTGGGCTCGGATAGATGTTGCTGAACAGGTCGGACATTACTTGGACGCCACTATCGCAAGCATGGTTCAAGCACGGAAGTCCCAGGCTTCCCTCGATCGATTTGAGCAAAGAGAAGTGATTGTAGAGCGTCGCGCTTTGCACGCCATGACTCCCGTAGTTCGTGTCCACGATCACGAGCACAGTGTTCTTGTTCGGTACAGTGCTGTAGTCGTTTTCATCCCACAGGATCACAATCGCGTTCTGGCCCTGTTTCCATACCGGAGACCATTTGATCGCGGTTACAATGCGCCGCACGGCAACGTCGCCAGCCTGCATCAGGGCCGGGTTGAGACCCGCCTGAGTGCCGTTGTCACTCGGGTCAAAGGCGCAGAAAGGACCGGCGTTGCCACGCCCGTGTTGATCATTGCATTGGTTGGGCACGATGAAAGAGAAGATGGGAACCGAACCCGAGCTGAGATCCGCATAAAGCCCGCCCGCGCCATCAAACGGCACCACATTGCTGAGATCGCTGCCGGGCTGATCGCCCTCCTGGATGCTACGAAAATAGACGAACGGGTTGTGCTTGGCCGCATAAAGAAGCACGATGTCGCTCGACGTCAGGGCAGGCGTCAGAGCGGGCGTGATTTTGCTGAAATTGGTGTTGTTGGTGAACACACCGTCGCTGTAGTTCAGGTTGTCGGCGCCCTCCGGTGGCAGGCTCTCCTGGTAACTTTTCCAAGTCAATCCCGCGGCCGCGAGCTGGTCGGCGATGGTCTTGCCGGTTGTATTGGCGGCGGCCGGGATGGACGTCGTGCCGTCAATATCAATCAAACCGGGAGGTCCGCTGGTTTCGTTGGTGGTGTCTATCGCCGGCGTCTCGGCGTCGGTGCCGGTGCCTGCGATAGGACAAATGTTGGGGCTCGCTGGATTGTCGGTTGCCACGGTACTGGACGCGAGATTGGTCGTACAGGCGGAGTTGTGCCAGTCCGGATAATTGTCGGTCCGGACGCCGAAGTTCGAACCGCCTACGACTTCCAGATAGTTGGTGGAGCTTGGATGGCCGATGGCGAAATAGTTCGTTGCAGTATTCGCCAGGCCCGCGAGGTCATTGATAAACGGCAGATTCGGATTGTTCACAACCTGGCTGTAACCGTGGTTTTCCATCATCACCACAAAAACGTGGTCAAGGTGCGGCATGCCCTCCGGCACCGGGCCCTCCACGGCGCCCGCCGTGATTGCGGTCGAAGCGGCCAGAAGGCAGAAAACTAGCTGGTTTCTCATGTTCATCCTGTAGACACCTTTCCTTCAAAGAAATTGGACAACCGTCACGCACGGCGTGCGGTCGCGCTTCGCGAGAATCTATCAACTGGTTGTTGCCGTTATGTTACGAATGCGCAAATTTTCGATGAATTCTGTGCGGCTCGGCGTGCCCCGGCCGTTCCGATTGTGTCCGGAAGCCGCCCGGGAGCACTCGCAGCCGCCAATAAATTCAGGATGTGGTACTCTTTTTCTAGCTGTTATGGCCCAGGCCTCTGTCATTTCGCCTGCTCACGCCGCAGCGCCGGCACGCCTCGTATTCATCGACAACCTGCGCTGGGTCATGATCGTGCTCGTGATTACGATGCACGCCGCCGTGACTTACAGCAACATCGGCCGCTGGTATTACAACGAGAAAGCGCCACTCAGCCTTGCCTCGCGCCTCTTCTTTACGACGTACCAGTTTTGGTTGCAGGCCTTCTTCATGGGCTTCCTCTTCTTCATCGCCGGCTATTTCGTGCCGCCGGCATTCGACCGCAAAGGTCCGCTCCGCTTCCTGCGTGACCGCGCTGTGCGACTGGGAATCCCGTCGCTGCTGTACATGTTCCTGATAGGACCGTCCAACATTTATTTCCTTCTAGGCGCGAGGAATCGAGGGCGTTCCTTCATGGATTTCTGGGGCGAAACCGGGCCCATGTGGTTTTGCGTGGCGCTGCTGATCTTCTGCGCGATCTACGCGTGCATTCGTGTAATCATCCGCCGCGCCGCGGGAAGGGAAGACTGGCTGCCCGCCAACCGGCACGTGGTTCTGTTCATCCTCACCCTCGCCACGGCCACGTTCCTGGTCCGCGTGGTTCAGCCTATCGGGACAGCCATCTGGAACATGCAGCTCTGCTTCTTCGCGCAGTACGTTCTGCTGTTCATCGCGGGCCTCCACGCATACCGGCATGGCTGGCTTCAGCGGATTCCACACCGCTTCGGGATGCGCTGGCTCGCTCTCTCGCTCGGCGGCGGAGCCGTGACGTGGTTCGCCATCCTCGTCATCGCCACGCGCATGCACTGGCAAACGCACTCGTTCGATGGCGGCCTCCACTGGCAGAGTGCCGTGCTGTGCGGTTGGGAATCGTTCTTCTGCGTGGGCCTCTGTCTCGGGCTGATCGTGCTCTTTCGCGACCGTTTCAACGCGCAGGGGCGCCTGGTTCAATTTCTTTCTGACAACGCGTTCGCGGTTTACGTCTTTCATCCGCCGGTGGTCATCGCAGCCTCGCTGGCTTTGCGCGGCTTTCAAGCGCCGCCCGTAGCCAAGTTCGCCATCGTAAGCGCAGCCGCAACCGTGATCACCTTCAGCCTTGCCGCCGCACTCCGCCGCGTTCCAGTCCTGAATCGCGCTTTATAAATCTTCGAAATGTCCCCCGGAAGTGGTAAAATCAAACCACAAATTGAAAGTCGTTAATCCCCCTCAGAGGCCGGATAGCCAGACAATCCCGCCGACTGACCTCTTCTGAGAGTCGAGACTATAACTTTTAGTTGTAGAAAACTCTCCCATGAATATCATTGTGGTCTTTGAGGATCAGGCGACCAAGCAACGCCAGGACGGCAAGCCATATGCTTTTGCCAGTGCACTCGAAGTGCCGTGCCTGTGCGGCAATCTCATTCACCCGTTTCCTGGCGCGTGGTGCACGGGATGCGGCGCGAAGGTCGTGGAAGTCAGGCAGCAGGAGAACAGAACCCGTTAGCACGCACTGCCCTGTTCGCGGAGCGGAGCTTAAATTTGAGAGCCAACGAATTGTCCCCGGCTCACTCGCACGGATGAGACATCGGCGCCGCGGATTCGAGTGTCTCTGGGAAGCCTATAACGCCCGCGAACTTCCAAGAACCGTCTGGCTGCCGTTTGATAACTCTCAACACCTTACCGCGTCCAGGCTTACTGTTTGCGGACTCCTTATATGAGAAATAGCCCCACTCAAACGCCCAGTCTCCAGCAATTTGCAGATCCTTCATTTCTGCCGCGTAACAAAGCGTCCGGCCTCCATTGGTATTGGCTTCCTCGTGCTTGTCGGTAGCATAAATTGCTGCCTTACCAATCTCGACTGGACTGCCGGGCTGTATGCGAACGGCTTCCCTATCCCACAGCATGGCGAAATCATCAGCCTTGCCAGATAGCGTTGCTTTCACATCCTGCTGATGTAACAGTTCGATTGCTGCTCTGGCCTGCTGCGCCGAACCACTGTCTTGCGCCAATAAGGTAGTGGTTAATACGCCAATGGCGAGGATCACGGTCGTTCCAATTCGCCCACAAAATCTCATCCAGGTCTTGCGCCGCGCCCCTCGGGTGAGACACGGAAATCAGGGACGGATTGCCGTTCGCTGATACCTCGTAGACGAACGGATGTAATCGTAACAGAATGAGGCTGGCTGGCGAAGCGGAGGTGGGCTCGGCTGGAGAGCAACCCGCCAAGGAATAGCCAGTCGGAAACTCATCCAAACGATGAGCGGGGGCTGGGCCTGCAAGGGTTGAGCCCCCATCGGATGGATAGATTTCCCGATGCCTCAGAAAACTCATTT